>Ga0182736_1000054_pt1 | contig 228503 bp, 212 predicted proteins | sample eDN5th30CKraftBY_FD_128882 | JGI IMG/M metagenome (GOLD analysis project Ga0182736, IMG submission 128882) | Enriched backyard soil microbial communities from Emeryville, California, USA - eDNA 5th pass 30_C Kraft BY (version 2) (version 2) | ecosystem: Environmental > Terrestrial > Soil >...
CACCAGGCCATAGGCAACGTAGCCGGCGCCGAGACCCCCATATTCCTCGGGGATGGTGACGCCGAGCAGGCCGGCAGCGCCCATCTCGGCGAAGATCGCCGGGTCGGTCGTCTCGTCCATATAAGCCTGCTCGATTCGGGTGCCGAGCCTGTCCGCAGCGAAGGCTGCCGCCGCATCGCGCAGCATCCGCTCATCCTCCGTCAGTTGCTCGTCGAGAAGGAACGGGTCGTTCCAGGCGAAGGGATTGCTGCTTCGGGTGCTGGACATGTTCACGATCCTTCAGGCGATGACGCCCTGGCGTTGCAAATCTTCGATCTCCGCCGAGGTGAAGCCGTGCCGTTCCAGGATGTCTGTTGTGTTTTCCCCTGGCGCGGGGGGCGGCGACTGTATTGCAGCCTGCGTACGGCTGAAACGCGGCGCGGGGGCGGGGTGTGTCACACCGGCGACCTCCGCATAGGAGGCGCGGGCCCTCATATGCGGGTGAGCCACAGCTTCCTGCGGGGTCAGAACCGGCGAAAAGCAGGCATTGCGACCGGCCATCCGGTGCTCCCACTCCGAGCGGCTGGCGCTTCGGAAAACGGCAGTGAAACGCTGGCGAAGTTCGGGCCAGGCTGCGCGGTCCAGCTGATCCGGAAGCGCATCGGGGTCCAGCGCCATGCCTTCCAGCAACTCGCGATAGAATTTCGGTTCGACCGCCGCCACCGCGACATACTGCCCGTCGGACGTCTCATATGTATTGTACCAGGGCGCGCCGCCGTCGAGAAAGTTGGCTTCGCGACGGTCGACCCAGGTGCCTGCGCCGAAATATCCGAACTGGTGAGTCATCAGCGAACCGATGCCGTCGAGCATGGCTGCGTCCACTACCTGTCCCTGACCGCTGCTGCGCACCTCCAGCAGAGCCGCCAGGATGCCGAGCGCAAGATAGACGCCGCCACCGCCAAGATCCGCCAGCAGGTTCAGGGGGATCGAGGGCGGGCGGTCCGCGGGGCCGAGCAGCGACAGGGCGCCGCTTATGGCGAGATAGTTGAGGTCGTGGCCGACCTCTTGCGCCAGCGGGCCGTCCTGTCCCCAGCCAGTCATACGTCCGTAGACCAGTGCGGGGCGGCGGGCGAGGCAGGATTCCGGACCGAGACCAAGCCGCTCCATCACGCCGGGACGGTTTCCTTCCAGCAACGCGTCGGCGCCATCGATGAGGCGCAACGCCGTCTCGCGGCCGGCCGCTGTCTTCAGATCGATCCGGATCGAGGCGCGGCTGCGCAGGGTCGGATTGAATTTCGGCAATTTGGGAATGCCAAGTCCGTGCGGCACGACCCGGTCGATTGTCACCACTTCAGCTCCCATGTCGGCCAGCAGCATGGCGCAGAACGGCGTCGGCCCGACGCCGGCGAACTCGACGATCCGTACGCCCTTCAGCGGACCGGAAGCGGAAAGCCCTTTCATTGTGCGGGCTCGTGGACGTGCCGCCCGGCGAGAGGCAGCTTTTCAGGCGCCGGAAGGCGTCCGTTGAGGGCAGCCGTGATCTCGATGGCCATGAAACGCGAGAAAATCCGCGAATCGAGCAGGGAGCCGCCGGTGATCCACAGGCCCTCCTGTCCCGTACGTCGCCACATTCCGCGCATCTGATGGTGTTTGTCGAACCCCCAGACCGGCCCGACCCGTTCGGCGACCTTGTTTCCGAAGATGGCGCGGATGTTTTCCTGCATGTTCCTGAAGCCTGTCGCGAGGACGACGAGATCGACCGGGACCAGTTCGCCGGACTTCATGCGCAGGCCCCCGGCCTCGAACCGCTCGCTATCCGCGGTCTGCAACACCCCTATGTCGCCGTTGCAGATCAGTTCGGAACAGCCGACATCGATGTAGTAGCCGCCTTCGCCGCGCATATACATCATCTGGAAGCCGGTTCCGTCACTGCCGAAATAGGTGCGAAAGCCGCGTTCGTTCAATCGTTCCAGAAGCTCGCTGTCGTATCCGGCGGCCTTGCGGGTGATGTTGCGATAGGCGTCCTCGAGCACCGGATAAGGCAGCGAAGCGGCCATCAGATCGACGTCCTCGATCGGCAGGCCGGTGCCGTAAATGCGGTAGATCATCTCTGCTCCGGGCTGGAGGCTGATGACGCAGGTGGGGCCACGTTGAAGCAGGCTGACCGATGCGGCATTCTTGACATGCAGGTCGTGGGCGATGTCGTGCGCGCTGTTGCCGGTTCCGACGACGATGGCGTTGCGGCCCGCATAAGGTCTGCCGTCGACATATTCGGACGAATGCAGCACTTCGCCCTTGAAATTTTCCAGCCCGGCAAGCTTGCCGTAATGCGGAACGCTGCCGCTGACGCCGGTCGCCACGACGATGTGAGGCACCCGCATGCAGCGCATTTCCCCATCGCGGCGCAACTCCACCAGCCAGCAACGCTCGCTCTGCGACCATTCCACGGCCTCGATTTCCGTCGAGGTCCAGACGTTGAGCGCCATGCAGCTTGCATAGGCTTCGAGCCAGTTCGCCAGCTGGTCCTTGGTCAGCCAGACGGGCCATGTCTCCGGATAGGACATGTAGGGCAGGTGGTTGGCCATCAGTTCGTTGTGCAGCGTGAGCGAATGGTAGCGATTGCGCCATACGTCGCCGACCCGCGCCGTCCTTTCGATGACCAGCGCGTCGACCTCCATCTGGCTTAGCCGGGCGGCTGCGACCAATCCGGCGTGGCCCGCGCCGACAACCAGAACCTCCGGATCGCGGTCGGCATAGGCGCCACGGGTTTCGTGGTCGTCCTTCCAACTGCGGCCGGTCTCGTTGCGGGCGTATTCCTCGCCGCTGGGGCGCAGTCGGCCGCGCTTTTCCTCGAAGCCGTGCAGGCTTTGCAGGGTCGTCAGCAAAATCCAGGCCAATGGCTTGTCCGCCAGACGATCAGGAACGGAAATGCGAACGAATGCGCTGCCGTGGCCGTCCCGTGTTTCGAAATCGAAATAGCCCTCGACTACGTTGCGGCGCGCACGGCGGGTCCGCACCGGTGGCGACCGGTCGGGCGAGATACGGAACTGCGAGGGCGCAGCGGCTGCAAGGGTCGCGTCCAGCGCCCCGGCGATGGCGTCGCGGCCCGAGAAAGAGCGGTGCTCCCAGGTGAAGGCGAGCAGGTCTTTCCAGTGCCCGTCCTCCAGAAACAATCCTGCGGCGCAAGAGGTGTTTCCGCTTGTCAGCGCGCGGCTGAATTCGTCGAGCCAGCCGGCCAGTATCGAGGCGGCATCGTCACAGTCGGATGCGTTGGTTGCTGTCATCTGGTCCTTCCCCGCCGCCAGGACAAAGGCTCATGCGGTCGTTAGCGCAATCTACAAAAACAGCTGAATGCTTGTCAACGTTTGTGTTGATTGACAGGCGGACAAAATCTTTGCCGGCATAGTGGTGTATAAAAAGTGAAGTTCGGGATTAGCGCGGCGGCGAGGAGACCAGACCGCGAAGCACGATGTCCGAGAAGATCAGCGCGATTTCCTCGGCGGATCTGGGCCCGTCGATCCGGAACCAGCGATGACTCCAGTTGCACATTCCCAGCACACCGGCCGCGATGAGTTTTGGACTTCCGTTCGATGTGAAGACGCCGCTTGCGAGCCCTTCGCCGACTATCCCCGTCACCGCCGAATCGAAGCGCTGGTTGAGGTCGAGGATACGGCGGCTCCAGGCCGAACTGTCGCTCGGGAGCCGGTCCATGTCTTCCTGAAGATAAACGTAGAGATAGGGGTAGTGACGCTCGTAGCTTCTGAAGAGACCAATGATCAGCTGCCGCAGCTTGCTCTCCGCGTCGCCCTGGCTGGCGGCGATCGCCTCGGCCATCTCGACATTGTCATTGGTCGCTGCGCCGACCATTTCGCGGAACAGCTCACGCTTGCCGGTGAAATAATAGTAGAGTGAAGCGCGATCGAGACCCGCCCGTTTCGCGACCTCGTCCATCGTGGCGTTGCCAAGGCCCTGATCCCGGAAGACTGCGGCGGCCGCCTGGATGATCTCCTGACGTTTGCGTTCGTAATCTGCCGCGCCTGCTTCGCGGGCGATCTTGCGGCGGGCGGAAATCTTGCTCATTCCCGATCGCTAGCAAGTGCGGGCGTCAACAACAACGTTTATTTTACGAAACGGATCGGATATGTCGTCAACATTAATGTTGACTAATATGCCGAAGCGATGAGCCCGGCAGCAGGGATGAGGAGAACGGATTGTGAATTCGCAAATCTGCAAGATGCTGGGCATAGAATTTCCGCTGCTGGCCTTTTCGCATTGCCGGGATGTCGTGGTCGAGGTGTCGCGCGCCGGCGGAATGGGCGTGCTGGGCGCGGTGGACGTCCGCGACGCCGATGCGCTGGAAGCCGAACTGGCCTGGATCGACGCACATGTCGACGGCAAGCCCTATGGCGTCGACTTCATCGTCCCGCACAGTTTCGAAGGGAAGGGCACTTCCGCCACCCAGCGCGACGCCGCCCAGGCCGTGCCGCTGGAGCACAAGAATTTCGCCCGCCATATTCTTAGCGAGCACGGCATCGACGTTTCGGACATGACCGATGAGCGGTTCGAGCGCGGATCGAAAATCGGCCGCAACATCCGTGACGGTGGCGCTCAGGCTCTGCTGGACGCGGCGTTTTCCCATCCGATCCGCCTGATCGCCAACGCGCTGGGAACTCCGCCCGAATACATGCTGGCGCAGGCCAAAGCGGCGGGGGTTCCGGTCGCCGCGCTGGTCGGCTCGGCGCGTCACGCGGAACGGCAGGTGGCCGCCGGTGTCGATATTCTCGTCGCGGCAGGCACGGAGGCTGGCGGGCACTGCGGTGACATCGGTACGATGGTGCTCGTGCCCGAAGTGGTCGAAGCGGTGCGCCGTCTCGGTGCGACAACGCCGGTGCTGGCGGCGGGCGGCATCGTCACCGGACGGCAGATGGCAGCCGCCGTGGCGATGGGGGCAGCCGGCGCGTGGACCGGTTCCGTCTGGCTCACCACCCCGGAAGCCGAAACCAGCCCGGTGGTGAAGGAAAAGATGCTGGCCGCCTCGGCCACCGACACGATCCGCTCGAAATCACGGACCGGAAAGTTCTGCCGCCAGCTGCGGTCCGAATGGACCGACGCATGGGAAGCGGAGGGCGCGCCCCGCCCGTTGCCGATGCCATTGCAGTCGATCATCTCCGATACGGCGATGAGCAAGGTGCTGAAGCTTGCAAATGGCGGACATGAGGGCGCGGCGAAACTGGCGAGCTACTTCGTCGGCCAGGGCGTCGGGCTGATGAATTCGCCGCGATCCACCCGCGAAGTGGTCCGCGATTTCATGGAAGATTATCTGGAAGCGGCCGAGCGTCTCTCCGCCAGCCTGGGCGAGTGAAGGCGGGACCGGAGCCTGGGGGCTCCGGTCCTCAATTCCAGACGTTCAGTTGAACATCATATTCGGCAGGAACAGTGCGATCTGCGGGAAGATCGTCAGTAACACTACCAGTCCGATCATCGCGGCCAGGAACGGCCAGATGCCGCTGAAGATCACATGGATCGGCACGTCGACCGCCACGCCTTTCACCACATAGACGCACATGCCAACGGGAGGCGTTATCAGCGCCATCTCCATCACGATCATGATGATGACCCCAAACCAGATCGCATCGAAGCCCATCCCGACCATGATCGGCTGTACCAGCGGGATGGTCAGGACGATCATCGCCAGGGCATCGAGGAACATTCCCAGAATGAGGTACATCACCACGATGATGAGCAGGAACAGATAGGGGCTCAACTGCAGCGATTCGACCCAGGCGGAGAGCTCGGCGGGACCGCGCGTGGCGGCGAGAAAGACGTTCAGGATGTGCGACCCGATCAGGATCATGAAGATCATGACCGTGGTGGTCGCGGTCGAGTGCAGCGAGCGCCGCAGCACCGGCAGCCTGATGCCGCGATCGCGGTAGATCACGATCAGGAACGCGCCGATGGCCCCCACGCCGGCGGCCTCTGTCGGCGTGAACACACCGCCATAGATGCCGCCGATCACGAGGAGCGCCAGAAGCAGGATGCCGGTGATTCCCTTCGTCACCTGCATCCGTTCCGCGAGCGGTGTTGGGGCCGCGCGGGGCAGGTCGGCGGGGCGCAGGTAGGACATGACGATGACGGCGGCCATGTAGAGAAACATCAGCAGGACGCCCGGAAGCAATCCGGCCAGCAGCAGCCTGCCGATCGACTGGTCGGCGATCATTCCATAAAGAACCATGGAAATGCTGGGCGGGATCAGGATGCCCAGCGTTCCGCCCGCCGCGACGGCCGCCGTTGCGATTCGCGGATGGATTCCGCTCCGGCGCATTTCGCCGATCGTTATGGTGCCGAGCGAGCCTGCCGTTGCGAGGCTGGATCCCGATGCAGCCGAGAACCCGCCGCTTGCGCCGATGGTGGCGATGACCAGCCCGCCGCGCCAGTGACCGACCCAGGCGCGCGCGGCGGCAAAGAGTTCGGTGGAAATTCCGGAGGCGTAGGTGAAATGCCCCATGAGAATGAAGAGCGGGATCGCGACGAAAAGATAGTTGCTGGATTGCGTGAAGGGCTCGATGCCCAGCAGTGCGATAGCGGCGCCCCAGTTCCAGTTATAGAACATCAGGATTCCGAGGAAGCCGACCAGCGTCATGGCGAAGGCTACGGGCATCCCGATGCCCATGAGTCCAAGCATCGCGACGAAGGCGATTGTCATTTCGGTCATTGGTGCGGGCCTCCATGCAGCGAGTCCGCCTCGGCGGCTTGCCCGTGGGAACGATCTTCCGCGGCTGTGTCACCGCCGCGCAGCAAAGTGTTTATCGATTGGAACAGTTCGGCGACGAGCTGCGCCGTCACGAATGCAAAGCCGGCGCCCAGCAGCCATTTCACGGGATAGAGCGGCAGACGCAGCGTATCCGTCGTCTCCCGCATTGCTCCGACGGTGCTGGATATCTTGAAAATGCCGTAGCTCAGAAGAGCGACGGTTATCAGAGACAGCAACGTAGTAACGACGTGAAGAACGTTGCGGATTTTAGTCGGAGCCATTTCGACGAATAAATCAACGTTGACGTTGGCTCCCTCGCGTTGCGCGTATGCCGCGCAAAGCCCCACACCGATAACCTGCATCATTTGCACGATTTCGATGCTGCCGTGGATCGCTGTGCCGAAGAAATAGCGCGCGACGACGGTTGCCGCGATCATCAGCATCATGAGGAAGAACATCCATGTCCCTACCTCATTGATCCAGCTTGATAATTTGTCCAAAACCCGCGCCATGGCCCTCCTCCCGGTCCGTTAGCGTTCTTTCAATGCGCAGGCTTGACGACGGCCGTTCTAACCATCGCGAAACATCCTGCCGGGACGCCGCTCGATGCTACCTTGCCCCTAGGGGGAGGAAGCATATTGACAACTACGCATAAATCAACGCTTATGTTGACAGGGTGGCGTCAGGGAGGAAGCTGGCGGCGCGCGATAAATTTCTGGGAGGAATTCTGCCATGTCGAGACATGCCTTGACGAGGCTTGCCGCCACCGTTGCGCTGGCTGCAGGCCTGATGACCAGCGTCGATGCCGATGCGCGCGATCTGAAAATGTCGCTCTGGTTCGGAAAGAGCCATTTCATGACCGGAGAGGTCATGCAGCCCTTCATCGACGACGTGCACCGGCTTTCGAATGGCGATCTGAACATCACCCTCTACGGCGACAGCGTGCTGGGCAAGATCAGCGATCAGTGGATGCTGGTCGAGAACGGTATTGCCGACATCGCCATGGTGGTGCCGAGCTACACGCCCGGCCGGTTCCCGCTGACGGAGTCCGGCGGTCTGCCTTTCGCCTTCGACAGCGCCACGCATGGCGGCAAGGTGTACAATATCCTCCAACCCTATGTCGAAGAAGAATTCGATACGGTCAAATTCCTGTTCATGACCGTCAATACGGCCGCCGCGCTGCTGACGGCGACCAAGCCGATCGCGACCGTCGACGATATTCGCGGCCAACGGCTGAGCGGTTCGGCTGCGGCCCAGCAGCAATTCCTGACCAGCCTCGGCGCAATCGCCGACTTCATGCCGATTTCCGAAAAATATGTCGCGCTGGAGCGCGGCACGATCGAAGGTCTGCTGATGCCGCTGGCCAGCGCTTCCGGCTACAAGATGGAAGAGGTGACCAAATATATCACCCGCATTAACTATTCATCGACGCCGCTGATCGTGATCATGAACCAGAATGCCTGGGATTCGCTGACGCCAGAGCAGCAGGCTGTGATCTCCGAGGCCTCCGTTGCCGCACAGCAGAAACTCGGGCCAGCCTATGATGCGGCCGACGAGCGAGGGCTGGAGGTGCTTCTGGCTGCGGATGGCGAACTCGTTCCCTTCGCGGAAGAGGAAATGGCCAAGCTGCGCGAGAAGGCCGATCCGTTCTGGAACAGCTATCTTGAAGACCTGCGCAAGCGTACGCCCAAGGCCGACGAGTTCATCGTCGCGTTGCGTAAGGCGATTGAAGAGACCCGCTGATCCGATCATCCCCGCGCCGGTGTGCGCCCCGCACGCCGGCACGGAGCCGGCATGGGTTCGGAGAGATTGAACATGACCAAACCATCACCGCTTCAGGGCATTCGCGTCATCGACTTCACTGCCATGATGTCCGGTCCCTTCGCGACCCGCATGCTGGCCGATTGCGGGGCAGAGGTCATTAAGGTCGAGGCGGAGGGCGGCGACTACATGCGCTACCGCTCGCCGCTTCGCAACGGCCGCAGTTCCTATTACGGGCAGATGAACGGCGGCAAGAAAAGCATCGTCCTGAACCTCAAATCGCCGGAGGGCGCGGCCATCGCCCGCGACCTGATCGCCACCGCCGATGTCGTGGTGGAAAACTACCGGCCCGGCGTGATGAAGAAATTCGGCTTGTCGTGGGAGGACCTGAAGGAGGATTTCCCCCGGCTGGTCTTTTGCTCCATCACGGGGTTCGGCCAGACGGGCGAACGCGCGGGCGACCCCGCCTATGCGCCGATCATCCACGCCGCCAGCGGATACGACCTCGCGCACATGCACTACAACGCCCATCTGGAAAAGCCCGCCATCACCGGCATTTTCACGGCGGATGTCATGTCGGCGATCTATGCGTTCGGGGCGATCCAGACCGCGCTTGTCCATCGCGAAAGGTTCGGCGCCGGCCAGCATGTGGATGTGACGCTGATCGATTCGATGCTCAACATGCTGATCTACGAGACCCAGGAGGCGCAGTTCCAGACTGGTGCGCGGCGGCCTCTCTATCAGCCGCTGCGCACCAAAGACGGGTTCGTCATGGTCGCACCGGTGAACCAGAAGAATTTCATCGGGCTCGCCCATGCTGTCGGCCAGCCGGAATGGCTGGAAGACGCCCGGTTCTGCACGATCACCCAACGTGAGCAGAACTGGTCCGAACTGATGGACGAAATCGAGACCTGGACCGAAACCCGTACCGCCCGCGACTGTGAGGATATCCTGATGCGCGCCGGGGTGCCGTGCTCGCGCTACGCCACGGTGTCCGAACTGCTCGCCGATCGTGAAATGGTGGAGCGCGGCACCTATCAGGAGGTCGAGGACGGTTCCGGCCGGTTCAGTGTGCCGCGCCAGCCATTCCTTCTTTCCGAAGCCACCGTCTCATCGGCATCGCACGTGTCGGACGCGGGCGCCGACGCGGACGAAATTCTTTCCCGGATACTCGGGAAGTCGGAGGACGAGATCGCCGATCTGCGCCGCCGCAAGGTCGTCTGAGGAGCGCTCATGGATCTCCGCTACACCCCGCAGCAGGACGCTTTCCGCGAGGAGGTGCGGAAGTTTCTTGCAGATCACGCCGAACAGGTTCCCCCGCATTTCGGCGTGAATCGGCCGACGCCGGAGGCGAGAGCATGGCAGCTCCTGCTGATTTCGCGCGGCTACGCCGCTCGGACGATTCCCGTCAAATATGGCGGTTCGGGACAGGAACCCGACATCATGAAGGCGCAGATACTGGCCGAGGAGTTCGCGGCCGCGCGTGCGCCACTGGGGCTGGTTAACCAGGGTACATCGATGTTCGTTCCGACCCTTCTCGAACACGGTACTGAGGAACAGAAGCATGCCTGGATAGCACCGACCCTGCATGGCGAGATGGTCTGGTGTCAGGGATATTCCGAGCCGGAGGCGGGGTCCGATCTTGCGTCGCTGAAAACCTCGGCACGCGAAGACGGCGACGATTTCATCATTAACGGGCAGAAGATCTGGACAACGACGGCGCATGGCGCGGACATGATGTTCGCCCTCGTGCGAACGGAGCTGGATGCGCCGAACCGCTATCTGGGGATCAGTTATCTGATCATCTCGATGGACAGCCCCGGCATCGAGGTTCGCCCGCTGCGCACCATGACTGGGGAAGCCGAGTTCAACGAGGTCTTCTTTACCGACGTCCGCATTCCGCAGGGCAATATCGTCGGAGCGCGGGGCGACGGATGGCGCATCTCCAACTCGACGCTGAAACACGAACGGGGAATGCTGGGCGATCCGAACGCTGCGCTTGCCCGCATCCGCAACCTTCTGAACCTGATGGAAGCCGAAAGCCTCGACGGCGTCCGGCTGATTGACATGCCGGTCTGGCGCGACCGCGCGATGGCCTTACAGGGACGGGCGATGGCCATGAAGTTTCATGCCATGCGCCTGCTGACCACCGCCGTCAAAGGCGATGAACCGGGCCTTGCGCGCATGATCGTCAAGCTGAAGGCGACCGAACTCAACCATCAGATCACCACCCTGGCGGTGGACGTGCTGGGCGAAGCGGGAAGCTTGACGGGAGACGGTCCGCTCAGCCGCGACCGTGGTGTCTGGCAGAAACGGTTCATGTTCGATCTGGGCATGATCATCGGTGGCGGTACGGCCCAGATACAGAAGAACATCATCGGCGAACGCGGCCTTGGCTTGCCGCGCGAGCCGCGCCTGCAAGCTGCGGGTCACAACCGCTAGGGTGGAGACGCTGTCATGGATTTTGCACTCAGCGACGATCAGATCCTATTGCAGGATCAGGTCGGCCGCGCCGTTGGCGAGCTCGCGTCGGCTGAGCGGGTCGCCACGCATGTAAGGGACGGGGACAGGACTCCCGCCGACGAGGCGGTGTGGCAAGGGCTTTGCGCTATCGGCGTGCCTGGCCTTCTCGTGCCGGAGGCTAGTGGCGGCCTGGGTTTGGGGATGCTGGACGCCGCGCTAGTGGCGGAGATCATGGGGCGGCATGCCGTGCCCGGCGTGTTTCTCGGGCCAGTGGTTGCCGCACCTCTGGCGATCCTGCGCGCGGCGGATGCTGAGCAGCAGGCCGAACTGCTGCCGCAGATCGCCGCGGGCAGTCTGCGGATCGCTGTGGCGCTGTCGGAGCAACTTTCCGGCGCGCGCGGCGATGCGGGCGTAAGGCTTGCCGGCGGGCGGCTTTCCGGTTCGGCCCAGATGGCGGTAGATATGGAGGGCGCCGATCTCGTTCTTGTCGCCGACCGTACAGGGCGGCTGGTTCTGGTCGGGCCGGATGCGCCGGGCGTGACACGGCGTGCTCTCAATATCGTCGACCGGACCCGCAGCGCGGCCGTTCTTGAATTCTCCGGAGCAAAACCAGAAATGGTCCTGCCCGGAAATGCCCTTGCCGAAATCGGCGCGGCGCTGCGGGTGGTGCTGGCGGCGGATCTGCTGGGCGCAGCGAGCCGGATGGTCGACGCGGCCGTGGCCTATGCGAAAGTTCGCAGTCAGTTCGGCCGTCCGATAGGCAGTTTCCAGGCAGTGAAGCACCTTTGCGCCGACATGGCCGCCGAACTTGAGCCGGGGCGGGCGTTGGTGTGGTATGCGGCCCATGCACAGGATGTCGGCCTGCCCGACGCGGCGCTGGCCGCTCTGCACGCCAAGGCCTATCTGGGCGAGGCGGCTCGCCTTGCCTCCCGCAACGCCACCGAGGTTCACGGCGGCATCGGCATCACCGAGGAACTCGGCCTGCATATCTGGTTCAAGCGGATCAGCTTCGGGACACAGCTTTTCGGCGGCCCCACGCGCCTGCGTGAAGAGGCGGCGATCCTTCAGGGATATGCGGGCGCGTCGGGGGCCCGCGGACGAGCGGCGGCAGAATGAGCGGGCAGGTCACGGCCGGACGGTGGGGCGTCGAGGATGAACGCGGCGCTGCGAACCTGATCGACGAGCGGGCGACGCAGCGCGGTGTAGCCACGGTGCGCACGGGGCAGGTTCTGTCACTGGCGATTCCCATCGTTTCGGGTGATCTCGGACCCGGAGCGGACATGCGTGCGCCACCGCAGCATTTCATGACTCGGCATGGGGGCGATTACGCCGCCGGTCTGCCCGAACGACCGGGATACGGCTTTTCCGACGATGTGATCATGCTGCCGACGCATGGCGTCACCCATATCGACGCCCTCGCGCATGTCTGGCGGGACGGTGTGATGTATAATGGTTTCCCGGCGTCGCGCGTCACCAGTCGCGGTGCATCGCGCTGCGGGATCGACAAGCTTGGCGCGATCGTGACGCGGGCGCTGTTCGTGGATTTCGCGGTGGCGGATCTGCCGGCGGACCATGCGATCGGCGTCAGGGACCTGAAAGCGCAGATGGCCGATCTCGGGCTGGAGCCGCAACCGGGCGATGCGCTGTTGGTGCGTACCGGATGGCTTGGGCGCTGGCGTGAAGGCCGCGCAGACAAATCGGTCACTCCGGGGCTGCATCACGACTGTGCGGAATGGATCGCCGATTCCGGATTCGCACTGGTCGCCGCTGACAATATCGCGGTCGAGGCCATCCCGTCACGCGACCCCGGCTGCGCAATGCCTTTGCATATCGGATTGATGCGCGACAGGGGCGTTTATCTGGCGGAGCTTTTCGATCTCGATCAGCTTGCCCCCGCGGGACGGAGCGAAATGCTGCTGATGATCGCACCGCTTTCGATACGCGGAGGAGTCGGCAGCCCGATAACGCCAATCGTTGTGCTCTAATTGTCAACATTAGTGTTGACCGACACCGATGGAGTGTTACGGTGGCGTCATTCGCAGTTAGGCGCGTTGGGAGGAAGGTGCGTATGGCCGAGTGGAACTTCAGCGACATTTATGCCGAAGTGGCGCGGGTTATTCCGGACGCGACAGCGCTGATTCAGGGAGAGCGGAAAGTCATCTGGCGTGACCTCGACGCCCGTTCGACGGCTCTGGCCGCCCGGATGGTGGCGGCCGGCCTGAGGCGGCAGGATAAGGTCGCGCAGTATCTCTACAACTGCCCCGAATATCTGGAATCCATCCTTGCGGCCTTCCGTGGCGGCTTCGTGCCGCTGAACACCAATTTTAGATACGGTCCCGACGAACTCACCTATCTGTGGTCGAATGGCGACGTCGCCGCGGTGGTATTCCACGGTTGCTTTGCGTCCGTCATCGAGCAGATGCGCAGCCGCGTGCCGGGCGTAAAATTGTGGCTGTGGGTCGATGACGGGAGCGGGGACTGCCCCGGCTGGGCGGTGTCCTACGAGGCGGCGGCTTCGACGCCGGTGGCTCCGGGCTGGCGTCCCTGGGATCTCAGTGGGGACGATCTGCTGCTCCTTTACACCGGCGGCACCACGGGAATGCCCAAGGGTGTCGCGTGGCGGCAGGAAGATTTGTTCCTGCGGCTGAACACCGAAAATGGCGACGACTTTCCCGAGCAAGCCGATCTCGATTTTCTGCGCGACAAGATATCGACCAGGGGACGCCCTCATCTGTCGGCGGGGCCGCTGATGCATGGCGCGGGTCTCCTGACATGCTTCATGACGCTTTCGCGAGGCGGTGCGATCTCGCTGCTGCCCCAGCGCACCTTCAAGGCCGAAGACCTGCTTGAAACGATAGAGCGCGACCGGGTGGCCACGCTGATGTGGGTCGGGGACGCCTTCGCGCGCCCGGTTCTGGGTGCGTTGCGCGACAATCCTGGCCGCTGGGATTTGTCCTCGCTGCGTGTGATCATCTCGTCGGGTGTGGTGTTCAGCGCCGAAATCAAGCAGGGCATCCTCGAACATATTCCGCATGTCACCATCGCCGATGTCTTCGGCTCGTCCGAGACGATGTCGCTGGGTCGCTCGGTGACGCAAAAGGGCATGGTGCACAAGACCGCGACCTTCAAGGCCAAGGATACGACTCGCGTCATCACGGCAGATGGGCGCGACGTGGTTCCGGGATCAGGCGAACGCGGCCTGCTGGCGATCGGTGGCCGGCAACCGGTGGGCTACTATAACGACCCCGAAAAGTCGGCGACGACCTTCCGCACTATTGACGGCAAGCGTTATGTAGTTCCCGGCGATTGGGCGACCGTCGAGGTCGATGGCACCGTCACGCTGATCGGCCGCGGGTCGGAATGCATCAATACAGGCGGCGAAAAGGTTTTTCCCGAAGAGGTCGAAATCGTACTGAAACGGCATCCGTCGGTCTATGACGCCGTCGTGCTGGGTATTCCGAACGACAGGTTCGGCGAGTCGATTTTCGCGGTTATCGAGATTGCCGAAGGTCAGTCACGGCCGACCGAGCAGGGGCTGATCGAACACGTCAAGCAGCATCTTGCCTCCTACAAGGCCCCGCGTCAGGTGATGCTAGTCACAAGCCTCGATCGGCTGCCGAACGGCAAGGCCGATTTGAAGGCGGTGAAAGCGATGGTTTCACGGTCACTGGAACTCGCATGACCGATCAATCAGGGATTTTCAGTGAAAGCCCGCGTGCCGTGCGCCCTTCAATCAACATATATGTTGATTTGCGCATTGGCAGGCAGGACAGTTTTGACGAACAGGTGGCCCGGCAGGTGGTCCGGGACCGCCGCGAAACAGGAGGCAGGCGGAATGGTTGAACGACCTCAGGTGTGGATCGAGGGCGTTGCTCTGGAGATCAGCTGGGCTGACCCGCGCCGCAGCCTGACCGATCTGATTTTCGATACGGTGCGCGCTGCCGTGGACGATGCGGGCAGGGGTTTCGACAATATCGATTCCGTCGTTCTGGCGGCTCACGATCTGGTGGATGGGCGGTCGCTTTCCTCGATGGTGACCGCTCCGGCCGCTGGTGCGTATTTGCGCGATGAAATCCGTTACGGTGATGACAGCGCCGCGGCGCTGGTGGCTGGTATCACCAGGATCGAATCCGGGGAATCGGAGCGTACGATCGTCGCGGCCTGGGGCCGGGCCGCCGAACATGACGTCGATGCGGTGTCGCGGGCGCTGTTCGATCCTGTCTTGCTGGCCGGCCTTGGCCTCGACGAGTTGCAGATCGCGGCGATGAACGCGCAGCGCTGGCGACGAGACGGCGGCGACGCCTCCCATGTTGGCGCGGCACAGGCGCGCAGAGCCGCCAGCGCCCGCGCCAATCCGCGCGCTCTCGCCAAAGGGGGGCGGCGCAGCACGCCAAGCTGGCCGCTCGAAACCGATCATCTGCCGCTGTGGGCGGATGTCGTCTCGGCGGTGGTGATTTCAGGGCAGCCTTCCGGAGTGAAGATCCGTGGGCTCGGGCAATCGTCTGAACCCTATTGGCCCGGCGACAGAAAACTCGCGCGGGCTCCGGCGTTGGCGACGGCCGCCGGTCTCGCGCTTGCGGAAGCCGGTGTGGCTGTCTCCGATATCGACGTGTTCGAACTGGACGGGCTGACTCTCTACGATGAGGCGGTTGCGCTGGAGGCGGTGGGCCTGGTCCCTTGTGGAAAGGGTATGGAGGCGTTGGCCAGCAATCCGCGCTGCAACCCCTCTGGTGGCGGCGCAGCTGGCTACTGCGCGCCGGCCATGGGGTTGGCCCGCGTGGTCGAGGCTGCGCTGCAATTGCGTTCAACGGCGGGAGCGATCCAGCAGAGCCAGCCGAAGCTGGCGATGGCATCGGGCTCCAGCCTCGTCGCACAGCAGACTCAAACTGTTATCGTGATGGAGGCGGCATGAGTGGCGCGGCAATCATTGGGGTCGGCCAGACCGGCTATCGGAGGTCTTTTCCCGACAAAAGTTCACGCGAGCTGATCTGGGACGCGGCGGAGGCTGCGCTGGAAGACGCCGGATTGGGGATAGATGACATCGACGTCATCCTAGCAGGCGTGGCTCCCGACGCGCTGGCGGGCGAGAATTCCGTGGAACGAACCGGTCTGATGGGCCAGGGTAAGCCGTTCATGCGGATCAATACAGGCGGCGTCACCGGTTCGTCGGCGGTGCTTGCGGCCAACACCTTCGTCCTGTCGGGCCGGGCGAAGGCGGTGCTGGTCATCGGCCTTGAGCGGATGGGACAGGCGACGTCGTCGCAGCAGGTTTTCAACACCATCTTCGATCCGGTCTACGAAAAGGACTTTCCGCTCACCACCATCACGATGGCGGCGCTGCGCGCCTCGATGTTGATGCGGCTTTACGGCTATACCGAGCGGCACTGGGCGCAGATCGCCTCGCGCAGCCTGCGCAACGCGCTGAAAAATCCGCTGGCGCATATGCACAAGGATGTTTCGCCGGAGGACGTGCTCAACTCGCCGATGCTGGCATGGCCGATCCACCGCTTCGAAGCCTGCCCGATGTCCGAGGGTGCATGTGCGCTGGTTGTCACCAATGCCGATCTGGCGAAAGGCAAAAGCGTGGCGTGGATCCAGGGCGCGGCGTCGACCACAGACAGCTATGCGATGGGCGACCGTATCCGCCGGCCGGAAGCGAACCTCGTCGATCTGCTTTCGTTGCGCATGTCGGCGGAGCGGGCCTACAGGCAGGCGGGCGTCACCGATCCCTTGCGCGAGATAAAGGTCGTCGAGCTTTACTCGGCGTTCTCCAGTGCCGAAGCGATGGCCTATCCCGCGCTTGGCTTCTGCAAACCGGAAGACGGTCCCCGCTTCGTCGAGGCGCAGTTCGAGGATTCAAGTCTTCCGCACTTCAATCCCTCGGGCGGCCCGCAAGGAGCCAACCCGGTCAGTGTGACCGCCATGGTCCGCATCGCCGAATGTGCGTTGCAGGTCCGCGACATGGCGGGCGAACGTCAGGTGGCGGATGTCGAACGCGCGGTTGCGACCGGGCAGGGCGGCGCCACGCAATTCTCAACGGTCTGCGTTCTTGGCAGACGGCCGGTGCAATAGGAGGCCGATGTGAGCGTCATGGAAAACCCGTCCGACCTGATCACGATTCAGGGACAATGGAAATTCGACTACACCTACTTCGCCGGCGAGCACGCCAGCCGGTTCTTCCACGAATTGCGGAACAACCGCAGGATCATGGGCACCCGCTGCCCCAAATGCGAAAGGCTGCTCGTGCCAGCGCGCAGTTTCTGCGACGCATGCATGGAACGCACCACCGACTGGGAAGAGGTTGGACCGGAGGGTACGCTCGAAACCTTCACGATCATCACGGCCGCCTTTCCGGGGTTGCCCAAGCCTCCGATCGTCATGGCATATGTGACGCTGGATGGCGCCGACACCGCGCTGATAAATCTTGTCCACGGACTCGATCTGACGGACATCGACGCGGCGGCCGCGAAGCTGAACAGCCTGCCGCGGGTGAGGGTCGAATTCGTGGACGATCCGCAGGGCAGGATCACCGATTTCTCGTTCAGGCTGATCTGATCGGATGACGGGCATAGTCACCAACCGTGGCCCCGGCGGGCAGGCCAGCATCGTCGGCATCGGCGAGACGGCCTATATGCGCGGGACGGACAAGTCGGTCCTGCAAATGATCGTCGAGGCGAGCATGTCCGCGATCCGCGACGCGGGCCTGTCGCCGAAGGACATCGACGGCATCATTCCGCCGCCGGGCTTCGTTGCGTGGGACGAGATCGGCGCGCATATCGGCGTATCCGAAATTCGCTATACGGCGTGCCCGCAGATGGGCGGTGCAAGTCCGGTCGCGGCGGTCATCAATGCGGCGTTGGCCGTGTCGGCCGGCATGGCGACGGCGGTCCTGATACCGATCGGCTGGAACGGCTATTCGGCGCTCCGCCCGAGGCCCGACGCTCGCCCGAACAAGCGTCGCTTCCAGGCGGCGTTCTTCGAAACGGTGCGCAACTATTATGCGCCCTATGGCCTCCGTTCCGCGCCGTGGTGGTACTCGCTGTATTTGCAGCGTTATGTCGAAGTTTATGGGGTTCCGCCGGAAGCAGCCGGAGCGGTTGCGATCGCATGCCGCAAGCACGCGCAGTTGAACGGAACCGGCGTCATGGCCGGTAAATCGTTGTCGATGGAAGACTATCTGGAGTCTCCTTTCATCGCCGAACCGCTGCGTAAGTTCGACTGCTGCGTTGAAACCGATTGCGCTGCGGCGGTGGTCGTGACCACGCCGGAGCGCGCTCGCGACTTGAAGCACATACCGGTCACATTTCTCGGCGGGGCCGAGGGTCATCCGAACCGTCCGGACGAACTGGTCAACCGGACCGATATCCTTAAGCTCGGGCTAGACTATGCGGCCCCGCGCGCATTCGCCATGGCGGGGGTCAAGCCGCAGGACATGGACTTCCTGCAGGTCTATGACTGCTTCACCTATATCGTGCTGCTGGAACTGGAGGCGCTCGGTTTCGCCGAGCGTGGGGCGGCGGCCGATTTCGTCAAGGACGGCAATATCGAGCTTGGCGGCAAATATCCGCTCAACACGCATGGCGGGCTGATGTCACAGGGACATTGCTGGGGCATGAACCATGTCGTGGAGGCGGTGCGTCAGTTGCGTCACGATGCGGGCGCGGCGCAGGTGCCGGGCTGCGAACTCGGCCTCGTCACCGGCTATGGCGATCTGGGCGACGGCACCGTCGCCATTCTGGGAAGGGATCAGTGATGGCGAGCGTGAAACCCAAGGTCCAGCCGGACGATCTGGATGCGGCGTTCTTCAACGCGGTGGCGAAGGAGGGCGCAATCTGCCTGCAAAACTGCAACGATTGCGGCAACTGGACTCATCCCGCGCGGTATTTCTGCCCGCAATGCGGTTCGGAGCATCAGAGCTTCCGGCCGATCAGTGGCAAGGCCACGATCCATTCTTATACGATCTCGCACTTTTCGGTCGAACCGCAGTGGAAGGACAAGGTACCCTACGCAGCCATCGTGGCCGAGATCGCCGAGGGGCCGCGACTGGTCACCCGTACTGAAATTCCCCGCGACCGCATCGCCATCGGCGTGCCGATCCGCGTCACGGCGGAGGTGATGGATGAGGAGTTCTCCTTCTTCTGGTCGCATTTGCCCGAGGACGTGGCATGAGCGAGGCACCGATCCTGTTCAGCAAGGCCGACGGCATCGCCGAAGTCGTCCTCAACCGGCCCGACAAGCGCAACGCCCTCAATCCGGAGATGATCGTGAGGCTTGCAAGAGCCTGGGACGATATCGCCGCTGACCCGACCGTCCGGATCGCCCTGCTGAAGGGCGCGGGCGACAAGACCTTTTGCGCGGGCGCCGATCTCGGACGGCTCACGCCCCTGCTCACGCGCGCCCGTCCAGCCGAGGACGAGTGGGACGAAGCGATGCTGGCCGACCCCAAAATCCTCAACCGGGCGATGCTCCGAAGGGACGATTTCTTCATCCCGGTGGTGGCGGCGATGCGCGGAGCGATTGTCGCTGGCGGTATGGAGCTTGCTCTTGCCTGCGATCTGCGGGTCATCGCAGAAGACAGCGTTATGGGGCTGCTGGAAGTCCAGCGCGGCCTGATACCTGCCGCCGGCGGGGTTGCGCGGATCTCACGTCAGGTCGCAAGCGCCGTCGCGGCCGAGATACTGCTGGTCGGCGACCGGATCGGGGCTGAGCAGGCGTTGCGTTGCGGGCTGGTCAATCGCGTCGTTCCGGCCGCGGAGGTCGATGCGACCGCCGATGCGCTCGCACGGCGCATGGCGCAGAATTCGCCTTTGGCGATGCGCAAGGCCAAGGAGGCGATGCTGGGCGGTTCCGGCCGCAGCCTGGCGGATGCATTCGCGGCGGAGGATGCCTGCATCAAGGTGCTGTTGCGTTCCGAGGACGCGCGTGAAGGATCGCGTGCGTTCATGGAAAAGCGCGCACCCAGCTTCACGGGTCGCTAGGGGCAGCCAGATGATCGTTCGCAATTACTCCGAAATGTCCGCGCTGGTCACCGGGGCCACCGGCGGAATCGGTTTCGAAATCGCGGCTCAGCTTGCCGAAGCCGGCGTGCCTCGCGTCGCCTTCAACGGGCGCAATGTCGAGAAGGGGGAAGAGGCCCTCAAGCGACTGCGTGCCCGCATTCCTGGTTGCGACTTTCATTTCATTTCGGCCGACCCCCGCATCTATGAGGAGGCTTCCGCCATGGTGGACGAGGCTGTCGCCGCACTGGGGGCGCTGGACGTGCTGGTCACGTCGATCCCCGGCCATTTATCGCCGCAGCCGTTCCATCAGGTGCCGCCGGAGGCGTTCGACGAACAGATGCAGTCCCATTTCGGCAGCGTGATTTATACCTGTCGGGCCGCTCTACCCCACATGATGAAGCGCCAGGGGGGAACCATTATCAATCTGGCGTCGGATGCGGCCAAGATCGCCACCCCGGGCGAAGCGCTTCAGGGGGCGCTCAAGGCGGCGGTGGTGATGTTTTCGAGGACGCTGGCGCTGGAGGCCGCGCGTGACGGATTGCGCGTTCATGCGATCACCCCTTCCATCGTCCGGGACACCTCGGCCTATCAGCGCGTCATGGCGAGCGATTTCAGCCAGAAACTGTTTGCGAAGGCGGAGGCCAAGGCAAAGCTGGGCGTGGTCAAGCCAAGCGATATCGCGCCGCTGGCGGTGTTCCTTGCCGGGCCGCTCTCCGCGCGGATGACGGGGCAGGCGATCAGCGTCAATGGCGGCATTTCGGCGGCCTGACGGTGAAAGCCGAGCGAACGGACACCGCGCTTGTGGAGCCTTCAGCCGAAAAGTCAGGCGACGGAGCGGCTGTGGAAATCGTGCGGCCATGGCCTGAACCGCCCGGAGAGGGCGAGGCGATCGAGGTCGCTCCCGGCCTGTTGTGGATGCGGTTGCCGCTGCCGCTTCGGCTGAACCATGTCAATGTCTATGCGCTTGCCGACCGTGGCTCCTGGACGATCCTCGACGCGGGAAATGGGAACGAGGAGACGTTCGCGGCTTGGGAGCGTCTTCTGGCGGGTCCGCTTGGCGAGTGGCCCATCGCACGGCTGATCGTTACGCATTTTCATCCGGATCATGTTGGAGCGGCGGGCTGGCTCTTGCGCCGCACCGGCGCGGAACTCCTCATGTCGCGCAGCGAGTTTCTGCTCGCCCTTTTGCGCAGGGCCGGAACGGCGCCCGACAGCCAAGTACAGGAAACGGAGTTTTTTCGCAGCCATGGCGCGAGTCCGGAACTGCTGGGATCGATAGGCCGTCGTGTCGCGAGGTTCAGGGCGGCCGTGACGCAGCTGCCGCCGCAGGCGAGAATATTGGCCGATGGCGATACGCTCGAAATCGGGGAACGGGTCTGGCAGGTCGCGACCGGCGGCGGGCACTCGCCCGAGCAGATCATGCTTCACAGTCTGTCCGATGGACTGCTGCTCTCGGCAGATCACCTGATCGACCGGATATCACCTAACATTTCACTAACCTATCTCGAACCCCATGGCGATCCTCTGACGACCTACATGGCCGTACTGGGGCGGCTCGATGCGCGGGTTACCTCAGGCAGTCTCGTCCTTCCCGGCCACAGATTGCCTTTCCACGGAGCCCATACGCGGATTCGTGAACTGACGTCGCACCACCATCTCACGCTCGAAAAGATACTCAAGGCTTGCGCAGAAACGCCGAAGCAAGGCGCGGACCTGATCGCGACCGTCTATGAGCGCAGTTTCGGTGCGGACGGGCAAGCCCTCGCCCTGTCCGAAATTCTGGCGCATCTCAGCTATCTGGAACGGTCCGGGAAGCTACAAAAGGAGGTCAGGTCCAACGGGCGGATTTTTTTCTGGACCTGACCGCAAAATCAGTTAGCGCGGCGGACTGGGTACCTTCGACGGCGGGGGCATCATATCTCTTGCGATGAAGGCTTTTATCGGCCACTGCCGACCTTGCCCTGTAGGGTGCGGTAAAAAGGTTGAGAAATCCTGCTAAAATGTTGAATCTGCGAGGACAATATTCCTCTTCTGCTATGATGGGAATACAATGCGCGGCCCGGGTCAGCGCCAGCTATGGGCGCTGATCCAGCTGGCGCAACGGCTGGTGCGTGAGCTCGCCGCGTAGCTCGACCCGCAACAGCGAGCTTTCCTGCCGCACGGTGCCGCGCAGCGGCGGAGCCATGAGAAAGATGTTTGTGGGCATGACCCAGACGGAGGCTGCGTGTATCGTTGCCGGGACGCAGGGCAAGATTTCTGCCCTTCGGAACGCCGAGCCCGACAAGAACGGTATCTCGACGGAGCAGCTGATCCGATGGGCGCTGATGTTGGAGCAGCCGGTTCAGCTGCGCCTGAAACCGTCGCCAGACCTACGAGGCGCGAAGCTTTTCCGGATCGTTGCCCTATCCGCGTTGTCTATGAGGAGAGATGGGCATGTGGCTGGGCACGCCAACGCCTGCCGTCCCATCTCACCTCAAAATCCACAGTGCCGACCGCAAAGGCCTCCGGGCAAATCTTCCGTAGCTTCGCTATGGCGCGCCGCAGCTGCTTGACGAGGGCATCGGGCTTGAATGTCGGTAGTTCGCTTAACGGGATTTCCCGTTTGCGGTCGATGCAGGTCGTCATCTAGACCTGGCCATGCATGGAGAGCTTCGACATAACGGCAGGCGCGAGGATTTGCTCGACCCGCCGCTGCGCGAATGCACAGGCGGCGTATCAGGCTCGAACGGATGCGGCGGAACCATCATATCTCCGCCCCACGCAGCATTTGTCGATCGAGCAGGAGCTCAATCGCTCCGCTAGCTGCTTGTGGCCCATCTCCCTCAGCCGCCCGTACCGTCTTGGCCTGAACACGCTTGGGGCGATCCTCGGTCTAGTATATGTTGTATATGGTGCCTTTCGCCTTCCAGGTCATCGTCAGCCCTTCTGGAATTCGGAGGTGGAGCGAACACGATCGGCGAGCTCATAGTCGTAGATGTCGCACAGCTGATAGCGGACGCAGCAACCGACCTTGTGGAAGTGGACGTCGGTGCCCTGCACCCGCGCATTCTGCAGGGTGTGCGGACAGAGATGCGCCGCCGGGCGCCCAGTTCGTCCTCTGTCGGCGATACGCTCATGACGCGTCTCAGCTCATCCGCGAATGTAGGCAGAGGTCTTCCAGATCTGGTCGCGATGCCTGCCACCTAAGGCTATTATTGAGTTGATACATCAACTCACTCATACGTGCTTTTCCTTCGATTCCAGATTGCGCTTTTTGAGAAAATTCCGGTCGCATATTGCGCCTCCATTCTTTTGGTGCGCATGCGATTGACGTGGCCGTTCAGCAACTGGATTCGCCGGAATTCATGTGCGCGAAGGACAGACGCGGCGGTTGTGTCGGCCAAGTTTGGGTAAGCGGCGTTAACGTGTGCGACTGCTCTATTGCGGAGCGTTCATCATGCATCCTCATGGCCATTTTTGCGCACCATGGAGAAGCCGCAGAATCTCAACCCGCTTCGCCTCTGGCCATAAACGGTAGATGAGGACGAACGGTGTTCGATTGATGACCAGCTCCCGCGTGCCGCGCCGGCGTGCGACACGACCGCTTTCGGGCGATCTGCCAGCATGTCGCTCTGCTGTCCGATCTCCTCGAGCTGATCGAGCGCGGCGCGGGGGCCCGGCGGAGGGTTCCAAGAAGTCATCCTGCCGATCGCCGACAAGTGGGCCCCGGCGTCGGCGTCTCTCGGCGGCGGTCGATGCCGGTTATCCGCTCAATCGAGAAGCCTACAGACGATGAAACGTCATCGAGCACATGTTCGAAAAGCTCAAAAAATGGAAGCGTATCGCAACAAGATACGACCGCTTCGCCGTCAAATTCCTCGCCGCGATCGCTCTCGTTGCTCTTTCACTCAAAGGCTCAATGAGCCCCCTATTTAAGATGGGAGCCTTCAGCAATACCGGAGTGGTTCAACCTGCGGCCTCCAATTCATGACAAAACTTCATTAATTCCTGAATTATTGCCATTTGAGACAACGTACTTTTGCATGCACGTTGTCTCCATTGGGAGGTGACGGATCGTGTCTAAAGTCAGGAAATCCATCGTATCTGCGGGTGTGACCACTGTATGAGCAGCCAACGGAAAGACTATTCCGGCGTGGTTGTTTGTGCTCCAGTCAGCACCGTGAGGCCCCGCACCACGCGGCACACCGTATCCTGGTTCATGGCCAAGGTGCTTTCGGGGCTGATCGCGAAGTCTGGCATGGGCCGTAGTGATATCGATGGCATTGTGGTCGCAAGCTACGGGCTTCAGCCCGACAACGCAGCCTCACTTGCGGAATATCACGGGCTGGAGCCCGCCTATATTGTCGACATCCCTTATGGCGGCGCATCCGGCGTCATGGCCATGAGCCGCGCGGCTCGCGCCGTTCAGGCGGGCGATGCAGAGGTCGTTGCCTGCCTCGCCGCTGACATCGCGCCGAGCGGCTACGGCATCTACTCGAATTTCTCCAGCGCCACGCGCGATCACATCTACCCCTATGGTGCCGGCGGGGCGAACGCCACCTTCGCGCTTATCACCGCCAACTATATCGCTGCGCATGGCGCCGTGCCGGAAGCCTTCGGCTCGATCTGCGTCGCGCAGCGGCGCAACGGATCGCGCCACGCGCTCACCATGTTCCGCAAGCCATTGACGATGGATGACTATCTGGGTGCGCGCATGATCGCAGACCCGCTGCGCCTGTTCGACTGCGTGCCGCGCTGCTGCGCCGGCGAAGGCTTTCTCGTCATGAGCGAGGATCGCGCCCGCAGCCTCGGCCTGCCCTTTGCCCGGATTGCCGGCGTCGTGGAGCGCAATAGCGCCTTTGCCGGCGATCCGGTGATGTCGCGGGTGGGCATCAGCCGCGACCGCGACCTGCTTTACGATCAAGCGGGAGTGGGTCCTGAAGATATCGATTTCGTTCAGGCCTACGACGACTATCCAGTGATCGTGATGATGCAGCTCGAAGCCCTCGGCTTCTGTGCCGAGGGTGAAGGCCACCGGCTGGCTATGGAAAGGCGGCTGACCGTGGATGGCGACCTGCCGCTCAACACCAGCGGCGGCATGCTGTCGCTCGGGCAACCGGGTGCCGCCGGCGGGTTCCTGGGCCTCAACGAGGCACTGCGCCAGTTGACGGGGGAGGTGCTGGGCGATCCGGTGCCGGATGCCGAAATGGGCGTGGTGAGTTGCTTCGGCACAGTGAACTATCAGCGCGGCCTCTGCACCAATGCAGCGATACTCGCCGAGGGGGTGAGGGTATGAAAAAACGTCCCGACCTTCCGCCGCGCACACGCGGCAGACCTGCTCGCCGCCTCACATCCGCTGCCGCGCTCGGCCGCTTCGAGCTGCCTGTCTGCGTGGCGTGCGGGCATGTTCAATATCCGGTCGGGGAGACCTGCGGCCAGTGCTTCTCCGATGATCTCACCTGGCGCGCGGTTGAAAGGGGCGGAACCGTGCTCGCCACCACCGCGATCCGGCATGCGACGGAAGCCTATTTCCAGAAGCTTCGGCCCGTGCGGATCGGGACGGTGAAGCTCGATGCTGGCCCGGTCGTCCTCGCCCGGCTTTCGGCCGATGTGGCCGAAGCGGGCAAGCGGGTCGCTATGTCCAACCAGCTGGATCGCAGCGGCGAAGCGGTTCTGTGCGCGTCAGCCGAAGGGACCAGAAGCGTGGAGAATATCTTGGCTGATCCAAACCGGGAGATTGCGGGCCGCACCGTGCTTGTCACCGGCGCGAATGGCGGCATCGGCCGTGCGATCGTTGCGGCCTTCCTCGATGCCGGCGCATCCGAGGTCATCGCGGCGACACGCAGCGGCAATGCGCCGGAGTTCGAGGGAGGCGATGCCCGCATCACGCAGATCGCGATGGACCTTTCCGACCGCGCCTCCGTGCGCACGGCAGCGGAAGGCGTCGGTGCCCGCGTGGACATCCTCGTCAACAATGCCGGCGTCACCGCGATCAGCGGTTTCTTCGAGGGCGACGACACCGGCGGCGCGCGCCGGGAGATGGACATCAACTATTTCGGCACGCTGGAGGTGCTGCGCGCCTTTGCGCCGCACATGAAGGCGCGGCAGCAGGGGGTCATCCTCAATGTGCTTACCGTGCTTGCCCATGTCTGCCTGCCATCGATGGGGTCTTATTGCGCCAGCAAGGCGGCGGCACTTTCGTTGACGCAGGGCGTCAGGGCGGAACTGCTTCCTTGGGGCGTGCGCGTCTGCGCGATCTTTCCTTCGACGGTCGACACCGAGGCGAGTGCCGACTCCCCGCCGCCCAAGCTCGCGCCGAAACGCGTGGCAGCCGAGATCGTGCGCATGATCGCCGAGGGCGAGGAGGATTGCTATCCGGGCGACATCGCCCGCGAACTCGCTGCAGCCATCCGCCGGGATGCCAAGACCGTCGAGCGCGAAATGGCGCTGGCGCTCCCCGAACCCGAATAGACCGCCCGAGGATATCTCGCATGGCCGACGCCGAGGAAATGGCTCGCGAAAGACAGGGGTCCGGCCCGCTGGCCGGGGTGAAGGTGCTGGATTTCAGCAGCTACATCGCAGCCCCCTACGGTGCGACACTGCTGGCCGACTATGGCGCCGACGTCATCAAGATCGAGCCGCCGCATGGCGATGCGGTACGGCAATATCCGTCCACGCTGGAAACGGAGAGCCGCGCCTATGTCGGCCTCAACCGCAGCAAATCGGATATCGTGCTCGACCTCAAGAAGCCAGAAGCTCGCGCGGTGATCGACCGGCTTGTCGCAGATAGCGACGTGCTGGTCCACAATTTCCGCCCCGCGGTGCCCGAGCGAATCGGGCTTGGCTGGGAGCGCCTCAGGGAGATCAACCCGCGGCTGATCTATTGTTCTGTCACCGGCTATGGCGAAAGCGGACCGATGCGCGACCGTCCGGGATTCGACCAGGTGTTGCAGGCCATGACGGGCATGGCGCGCTGCCAGGGGACGGAGGAGGCTGGGCCGACCATCGTCTGGGGCTCGGTCGTCGACTATTACACCTCCTCGATGCTCGCCTTCTCGGTGGCCTCGGCACTGTTCGAGCGCGAACGATCCGGCCGGGGGCAGAAGATCGGCGTGTCGCTTCTCCAGAGCGCGCTAACGATGCAATCGGCCCGGCTCGTCTGGGCCGATGGCGAGACGGCGCAGGTGGACCGCGATTTCCGCTCGCTAGGCACCACCGCCATCTATCCGACGGTCGAGGGCTGGCTTTATCTGACCACCACTGCCGATCATTTCTGGCATGCCTTCTGCGAGATCGCCGGACTGCCGGAACTGGCGCATGACGCGCGCTACGATACGACCCGCAAGCGGGCGACGCGGTCGGCCGAACTCGTCCCGGTCATCGCCAAGGCGTTGATGGCGCGGCCGGCGGAAGAGTGGGAGCGGCTTTTCGGCGATCGCGTTCCGAGCGCCGCGGCGCGCGGGACCGAGGAGGTGTTCGACAATCCGCAGGTGTTGGCGGAGGGGCTTGTGCGCACCTTCGATCATCCCGTGCTGGGAAGCTATCGCGGCATCTGCAAGCCGGCGAGCTTCAGCGAGACGCCGTGTCCGGCGCCGCGCGCGGCGCCCCTGCTGGGGGAGCATACGCGCGAAATTCTCGCCGGGCACGGCTTCACCGATGCTGAGATCCAGGACCTCGCCGGCTGCGGCGCTGTGACATGGGGATAACGAAAAACGAAAAGTGGAGGAGACGAAAATGAGCATGCTGAAGAAACTCGGAGCCTTTCTGGCCGGTGCGGCCCTGTCGATCGCGGCAGGGTCCGCCGCGCTCGCGCAAGCCTATCCCAACCGTCCGATCCAGGTGATCTGCGGTTACGCCCCGGGCGGCGGCGCTGACATCATCGTGCGTTTCATCGCCTCCAAGCTGGAGGAAAAGGCCGGGCAGCCGGTCGTGGTGCAGAACCGCGTCGGCGCCTTCGGCAACGTCGCCACCGGCGCGCTAGTGAACGCGGCGCCCGATGGCTACACCCTGCTCCTCACCGGAACGTCGGCGGTGATCGGCAACCTGTTCGTCCTCAAGGACGCCGTCTACGATCCGCAGGTCGACCTGAAGCCGATCGCGACATTGCTGCGCAACGGCTTCGTCCTGTCGGTCGGGAGCGACAGCAAGGCGGGGTCCGTCGAGGAACTGATCGCCATGGTTAAGGCGAAGGGCGACGAAGCCCGTTACGGCCAGTCGAGCGTCAATTCGCTCGCGGCGTCGGAGCTGTTCCTTTCCCTGACCGGGCTAAAGGCGGAGCGCATCAACTACCAGAGTTCGAGCGACATGGTGCCGGACCTGAAGGCCAACGACCTTGATTTCGGCATGATCGACGCCGTTTTTGCGCTCAATCAGGCGCGGCAGGGCAATATCAAGTTGCTGGCGGGCACGCCGGAGACGCGCATTCCGGGGTCGACCGACCTGCCGGCCATGGCGGAAGCCGGAGTCAAGGACTACCAGTTCGCGGCGAACTGGGGATCATGGTTCCCGAAGGGAACACCGGACGACATCACCGTCAAGGTGCATGGCTGGCTCAACGAGATCATGACCTCCGATGAAACGAAGGAATTTCTGCTGAAGAACGGCGCCGAACCCTTGGTGTCGGCATATGGCGGCGGCGCCGATCTTGTTGCCTCCGACCTCGCCAAGTGGCAGCGCGTCGCCGAGGCGGCGAAGCTGGAGAAGCAGTAGGCGGACCGAAGGCGGGCGGGTGCTACGGGGCCCGCTCGCTTCGGCGTGAAGGATGCAAACAGGGGAGGAAGGTGCATGCGCGTCTTCGGCATCAGTGTTACCGAACTGGCGGCCGGGCTGCTCGTCGTTGCAATCGGGCTGTTCGTTCTGCTGACATCGGTAAATCTGGCGATGGGAACCGCGCGTGCGATGGGGCCCGGATTCGTCCCGGTATCCATGGGCGTCATCCTGATCCTGCTCGGCATCGGCATCGTCCTCGTCGAGGGGCGCCGAAGCACGGATGCGCTGCCATCCATTCCGGCGATCAGGCCGCTCATCTTCATACCCGCCGCCATCATCGCATTCGCGCTGACGGTGCAGCGCTTCGGCCTGATCCCCTCGGTCTTCGTCGCGGCCCTGATATCGACGCTCGCCGACCCGGCAAGCAAGCTCGCTGCGTCGATCCTCATCGCGGCGAGCGTCGCCATCCTGTCCTATCTGGTGTTCGGCTACGGCCTCGGCCTGCAGGTGAGGGCCTGGTCATGGTAGGGCTGCTTGCCGATATCGGTCAGGGCGCGGCGACCGCTTTTTCGCCCGGCAACCTGTTCTACTGCCTGATCGGCGTGACCTTCGGAACCTTCATCGGCGTGCTGCCGGGCATCGGCGTGCTGTCCACCATCGCCATGCTCATGCCGCTGACGTTCCATCTCGATCCGACCGGGGCGATCATCATGATGGCCGGGATCTATTATGGCGCGGCCTATGGCGGCTCGACCGCCTCGATCCTGCTCAATCTGCCAGGCACCGCGCAGACCGCGATCACCTGTCTGGACGGCCATCCGATGGCCAAGCAGGGGCGCGGCGGCGTCGCGCTGTTCATGACGACCATCGCCTCCTTCATAGGCAGCATCGTGGGGATGGTCATCCTCGCGGGCTTCGCGGTGCCGCTGGCGAAACTCGCCTTCAGCTTCCGGGCGCCGGAATATTTCGCCCTGATGCTGATGGGCCTGCTGGGCGCTGCCCTCATGTCCTCGACCGCGCCGTTCAAGTCGCTGTCCATGGTGGCGCTGGGCGTGGTGCTCGGGCTCGTCGGGCTCGATGTCAATTCGGGCACGATCCGCCTCGCCTTCGGCTATCAGGAATTCTACAACGGCCTGCCGCTGGTCGCCATCGCGCTCGGCCTTTTCGGCCTGCCAGAAGTCATGCGCAGCGCAGGCCAGCTTGTGCCGGTCGCGGCCTCGATGCGCGACGTGAGGATGCGCGACATGTTGCCGACGCGCGAGGACTGGCGACGCTCCTGGCCCGCCATCACGCGCGGCACCGGCATCGGTGCCTTCTTCGGCACCTTGCCGGGCACCGGCGGCACGATTGCCTCCTTCATTTCCTATGCGGTCGAGAAACGCGCCAGCCCGTATCCCGAGCAGTTCGGCCACGGCGCGATAGAGGGCGTCGCCGGCCCCGAAGCCGCGAACAATTCGGCTGTTCAGACCGCCTTCATTCCCACGCTGACGCTCGGCATTCCCGGCGACGCGGTGATGGCGCTCATCCTGGCCGTGCTGATGATAAACGGCCTCCAGCCGGGACCGGAGCTCGTATCCGGCCGGCCGGATATGTTCTGGGGCCTGATTCTCAGCTTCGTGATCGGCAATGTGATGCTGCTGATCGTCAACATTCCGATGATCCGCATCTGGATCGCGGTGCTGACGATCCCTTATTCCATCCTGTTCCCGGCCATCGTCATCTTCATGTGCATCGGCGTCTACAGCGTGAACTACGCCATCATCGACATCGCCGTCCTGCTGATCGCCGGCGGCTTCGGCTATATTATGCTGCTACTGAAGCTGCCGCCGGCCGAGCTCATTCTGGGCCTGATCCTCGGACCGCTGATCGAGGAGCATTTCCGCCGGGCCATGCAGCTTGCACGCGGAAATTTCCTCGTCTTCTTCGAGCGGCCGCTCAGCGCCGCCTTCCTGACGGTGTGCATCCTCATGGTAGTCTGGACGATTTACGGGCTCATACGCAAGAAACGGCGCGTGATCCCCGGAGAGGGTGAGGCGATCTGACCGGCCGGACGGGTCGCCACGCCGGCACCGGATGCTATGGTGGCGATAATCCGGCCAGCGTGAAAGCCAACCCATGCGCATCGACTTTCTCGGATTGCAGGCGTTCATCGCAATCGCCGAACGGGGCAGCTTCCAGATGGCGGCAGCCTATCTGAACCTGTCGCAGACGGCGCTGAGCCATCGCATCAGGCGCATCGAAGACGATCTCGGCGTGCAGCTCTTCCAGCGCACGACGCGAATGGTTGCGCTGACGCCGGCCGGCGCCGAGCTTCTGCCCAAGATCCGCATGCTCGTCGCCGACCTGTCGACCGCCATCGAGGACACCCGTCTGGCAGGCGCTAACCAGGAGCGCAGCATCTCCATCGCCTGCCTGCCGACAGTCGCCAGCGTGGTCCTGGGACCAGCGCTGTTCGAGCTTCACAAATATTATCCCGATGTTCTGGTGAAGGTGCACGACAAGTCGGCGACCGAGATCGTCGAGCTGCTGAGTGCGGAGGCGATCGATTTCGCCGTGACGATCTCCACGCCGCTGCGGGCAGATTTCCATATACAGGCTCTGCGCAAGGATCCGCTGGTGCTGGTTTGCCGCAGTAGCGAGGTGCCCGTCACGGGCGAGCGCATGGGCTGGGCGGAGCTCGGCTCGATCCCCCTGATCCGCATAGGCCCGAATATCGGCAATCGCATGGACGAGGCATTGGGCAGTCGCCGCGAGACGCTGAACTGGCGCTACGAGGTGCAGCACGCGCCGATCGCGATCGCCTTCGTGCGGGCGGGACTCGGCATGACGGTCGTGCCGCGTCTGGCGCTGTGGCGTCAGGATCTCGACGGCCTGAAGGTGATCCAGCTGCACGACCCCCGGGTCAGCCGGCAGATCGGCATCGTGACGCGCCGCAACCACCTGCCTTCGCCGGTCTCAGATCATCTGAGGCAGATGATCGTACGCCAGTTCCAGCGTATAGGGCGGCTGGCGCCGCTGTGACCCGATCGTGTGTGCGGCTCATATTGCCTTGGGTGGTATTGTGCTGCAATTCATAGGCAAGTGGCGGCTGCGATCGCTGACGGTTAGAATCGACGAAGGACCAGTCCGTGTCCGATCACAGCAAATCCGCGGAGGATCAGGCTCCGGCCAGTCTCGCTTCCATCGGTCGCGAGGTAGGTGTCGATCCTTCGCTGGTCTCCCGCGTGCTTCGGGGCGATCCGCAGGCGCGCGTGTCTGCGGGGAAACGCCAGCAGATCCTCGACGTGGCGAAGCGTACCGGATACCGGCCGAACCGCGTGGCGCGCTCGCTCAGGACCCAGCGCACCAATATCCTCGCCATGCTGACGCCGGACATCACGAATCCGTTTCACTCGTGGCTCTACCGGGCCGTCGAGGCGAGCGCTAACCGGGCCGGATACGAGGTCATCCTCTGCAACACCGACGACGATCTCGAAAGGGCGCGAAGCGTCGTGACGACGCTGTGCGAGGGGCATGTCGACGGCGTGCTGCTGGCAACCGCGCGGCAGGCGGATACCTCCATCGAATTGCTGCGGCAATTGAACATCCCCTACGTGCTGATGAACCGCCGGCGCGAGGTGGAGGACGAGACCTGGTTCGGAACCGATTCCGCCAGCGTTGGCAAGATGGGGTGCAAGCTGCTTCTCGATCTGGGGCACAGGCGCATCGCCTATCTGGACGGCGATCCGTCGACGGAGCAGATCGCCGGGCGGACGCGCGGATATGCCGCCGCACTTTCGGAGGCCGGCGTGGAACTGCCGCCGCAGTTCTTCGCCACCTCGGTCGCGACCCGCGCGCAGTCGCGGGACGTCGCCCGCAAACTCATCGCCTTGCCCGATGTCGAGAGGCCGACGGCCTTCTTCGTCCCGAGCTCGATGCTGATCGACGGCGTTCTGTCGGCCGTCCATGCGGCCGGCCTGCGCATTCCGGAGGATATTTCCGTCCTCGGCCTCAGCGCCATCGCGCATCCGGACGTGTCCAGCATCAGGGTGCCGGTGGAAGAGATCGGGCAGAAGGCGGTCGAATGGCTCATCGCCCGGCTCGATCGCTCGGCCGAGCCGCCGGCGATCGTCCGGCGGGCCTTCGAGGTGGCGTTCATCGACAAGGGTTCCGTCGCTCCGCCACGGCCCCAGGCTGGCTGTTGACACGAACGCATCTGCTGATATTGATTGATCAATCGTTTGACTGTTGAGCTTTCTCCGGCCTGAAAGGGGCCGGGTGTCGGCTTGAAGCGTCGCCACGGGGCGCGAAGGCGTCCATTCGGGCCTTGGGAGGGGAGCCGGATGCAGTCACGACAGCATCGTTGCCGTCATGAGTAGGGCCGGCGCGGCCTGGATGGTCGGGCTGACACTGTGTCTGTGCCTTCTGACCGTCTATCCCCTGGCAACGCTCGTTTATGGCAGCTTCAGCACGACACCGCCGGGCCTTCCCGGCGCGTTCAACCTTGCCGGCTATGCCAAGGTCCTGTCCTGGTCGAATCTCGGCATCGTCGGCAATACCGTGCTGATCGCCGCGGCGAAGACGGTCATCGCCTGCGCGCTGGCGGTCTTCTTTGCCTGGGTCGTGGCGCGCACCGACACGCCCTTCCGCGGCACGCTGGAAGTGCTCCTGACGCTGCCCTTCTTCATTCCGCCGATCATCACCGCCACGGCCTGGGCGCTGCTGGGCAATGCGCAGGTCGGGACCGTCAACATCGCATGGCGGTCGCTGACCGGGTTCGATGCGCCGCTGGTCAACGTCTATTCCTATGGCGGAATCATCTGGCACATGGTGCAGCACACGACGCCCTTCGTGTTCCTGCTGGTCGTCGACGCGTTCCGGGCCATGGACCCAAGCCTGGAGGAGGCAAGCCGCATGTCCGGCGCCTCGCGCTGGCAGACGTTCTGGAAGATCACGCTGGTGCTGATGCTGCCGGTCACGACGAGCGCGGCGATCCTGAGCTTCATGCGCGGGATCGAGGCCTTCGAGTCGCCGCTCTTCTTCGGCACGCCGGCCAATGTGCAGGTGCTGGTGACGGAGATCTACCGCGCGATCAATGTCAACGCGGTGCCGGACTACCAATATGCCACGGCGCTGGCCTTCTCGGTCATGGTACTTCTCTTCGTGCTGATCGCGCTGCAATGGTGGGTGCTGGGCGGCCGCAACTTCACGACTGTCACCGGCAAGGGCTATTCGCCCGGCGTCACGCCGCTCGGCCGGTGGCGCTGGGTGACTTTCGCGCTCTGCGTGCTGTTCATCCTGCTCGCGCTGGTGCTGCCGCTCGGGCAGCTTCTCATCGGTTCCTTCCAGCGTTTCGTCGGTTTCTACCAATGGGACATGCTGACGCTGAACAACTACCGGGAAGTGTTCGCCAGCCGCGCGATCTGGCGCGCCTTCTGGAACACGATGCTGCTCGGCGTGGCGGGATCGACCCTCACCATGATCCTCGGCGGCTTCGTCGCCTATGTCTCAGTCCGCACACAGTGGCGCGGCCGCCGTCTGATCGAGACGCTGGCGTGGCTGCCGTGGATGATGCCCGGCATCGTGCTCGGCATCGGCCTTCTCTGGGGCTTCGCGATCATTCCGGGACCGGTCCAGATCTACGGCACGATCTGGGCGCTGCTCCTGGCCTATGTGACGCTCGGCACGCCGCTGGCGGTACGCATCATGACCGGCGCCTATGCGCAGCTTTCCCTCGATCTCGAAGAGGCTTCGCGCGTCAGCGGCGCGAGCTGGCTGCAAACGCTCTGGCGCATCCTCGTCGCGCTGAGCTGGCCGGCATTCTCGGTAGGCTGGACGCTGACCTTCTTCGGCATCATGCGCGAGCTGAGCGCGTCGGTCCTGCTGTTCTCGACGGGCAACGAGGTGCTGTCGGTGGCCATGCTGCATCTGTGGGCGGCGGGCGATCAGGAGCAGGTGATGGTTATCGGCCTGCTGACGATGTGCCTCGTCTTCATATTCCGCGGGGTCCAGCTCGCGATTCTCAAGCGGCAGATCAGCACACTCTAGGGGAGCGCCGGAATGCAGGGCATCAGGCTCGAGGGAGTCAGCCGGATATTCGGTTCGGCGGTCGCCGTGGACGGCGTGGACATCACGGTCGGGGAGGGCGAGTTCGTCACGCTTCTCGGGCCGTCCGGCTGCGGCAAGACGACGACGCTGAGAATGGTCGCGGGGCTGGAGCACAACGATCGCGGCCGTATCTATATCGGCGACCGGCTGGTGAGTGATCCCGAGCGGAAGACCTTCGTTCCGCCCGACCGCCGGCGGCTGGGCATGGTCTTCCAGTCCTATGCGATCTGGCCGCATATGACCGTGTTCGACAATGTCGCCTATCCGCTGCGGATAAGGCGGTGCTCCGCCGGGGAGATCCATGACAAGGTCCATGCGGCGCTGAGGCTCGTCGAGATGGAGCAGTTCGCCGACCGGCCGGCGCCGCGCCTGTCGGGCGGGCAGCAGCAGCGGGTCGCCATCGCACGTGCGCTCGCGTCCGAACCGGCCGTGATGCTGCTCGACGAGCCGCTGTCCAACCTTGACGCCAAGCTGCGCCTCCAGACCGGCGACGAGTTCCGCATGCTCCAGCGGCGGCTGGGGATGACGACGCTCTACGTGACCCATGACCAGTCCGAGGCAATGTCGTTGTCCGACCGTATCGTCGTGATGGACAGCGGCCGGGTGCTGCAGGTCGGGCAGCCGGAGGAGATTTATTCCCGGCCGAACAATATCGAGGTGGCGCGTTTCTTCGGGACGCCGAACATCCTCGAGGCGCGCGTGCTGGCGAGCCGCGCGAATGGCGACGGCTCCTTCACGGTGGATGCGGAGGGCGAGGGCTGGCGCGGATCGGCGCGGGCCGGCAGGGCCTTTTCCGCCGGCGAGCTCGTGCGGATCATGGCGCGCCCGGAAAACATCCAGCTTCGCCCGGATGGCGGGGGCCTTCCGCCCGGCGATGCTGTGTGGCGCGGCAGGATAGCGAAATCGGTCTTTCGCGGCGCGATACGGTCGGTCGAAGTCGCGGTGGACAACGGCATGTTGCGGGCCGAGACCGGCGCGCTCGTCCATGCGCATCCGGGGCGCGACGTGACGCTGACCGCACCGGCCGCGGGCCTGTGGGTGATTGCCTAGCGGCTTGACGATCAGCCGCCTTGGGGCAACGAAATTCGATGATCAATCGATTGACTACCGAATAACGCTGAGCTTATTGTGAGCAATGTGCCGAGACTGGAGCAACCGGCCGGCATTTCAGGGAGGAGATCATGAAATCCGAAAATTGGACGCGCCGCGCATTGCTGGCGCTGGCGGTATCGATAGCTGCGTCGGGTGCCGCGCAGGCACAGACCGACTGGGCGGCGGTGGAGAAGGCTGCGAAGCAGGAAGGGGCGCTGGTCTTCTACAATGCGCAGGCCGGCTGGCCGCAGCCTTTGGCCGCTGCCGATGCATTCGAGAAGAAATACGGCATCAAGGTCGACATGCTGCAGGTGCGCGGCGGCGAGATGATCGAGCGCATCCGCGTCGAGGTGACGAACAACCAGAATTCCGGCGATGTGGTCATGATGGGGTCTACCGGATTGGTGCCGATGGCGGGACAGGGGCTTTTGCGGAAACACGATCCGCTTCCTTCCGAAGGCGCCCTGGCACTGAAGCCGTGGACACCGGAAGAGGTGCCGGTATTCAGCGTCACCTATGGCATCGCGGTCAACACGAACCTCGTGCCCGAGGGCGATAGGCCGAAGAGCTGGCAGGACCTGACCGACCCGAAGTGGAAGGCCGCGATCGTCAGTGACGAGATGACGGTGCCGAGCGGCGGACAGAGCTGGTTCGCTGTCATGCTCGATACGTTCGGCGAGGAGTATCACAAGCAGATGGCGCAGCAGGACTTGCAATATGACCGCTCGATCCGTGACAAGGCGATGCGCGTTGCCCGCGGCGAGTTCAAATATTCCATTCCGTTCAACATGGCTGAACTGAGTGATCTGGAAGGGCTGCCGCTGGTCGGCATCATTCCGGAAGAGGGCGCTGTCTACACGCCGATCGCGGTGTCGATGATCAAGAATGCGCGGCATCCGAACGCCGCCATGCTCTTCATGAACTATCTGATTAGTCCCGAAGGCCAGATGCACTTCGCCAAGGACGGGCTGGCGGTGTCGATCAAGGGCATCGAGGATCAGGTGCCGGAGGATCTGCGCTGGCGGGTTTTCGCGCCGCTGCTGGGCCATGCCGACATCGACAAGCAGCCTGATCGACTCAAGCTCGCGGGCGAATTGTACAACCGCAAGTAACGCCGACCTACGATCGCATCAACGCGCCTGGGCCTGACGTCCCGGCGCCACGGATAATAGTGAAGAGATGAGCCCATTGCCTCCTGCCGATAGCGGTTTCGATCGCGCGAATGCCGACTGCGGCTACCGGGTCACGGTCGGCTCACTCTTCCGCGAACAGGTGCTGCTGGGGCCGGGCCGGCCGGCCGTCGAGGACGGCCGGCGCCGCCTCAGCTATTACGAGCTCAACGAGCGGGTGAATCGCCTCGTGCAGGTCATGGTCCGCCGAGGTGTTGTTCGCGGCGACTGCGTGGCGGTCCTGTCTGAGAATCGTAGCGAATATGTCGAGACTATGTTTGCCGCGGCCAAGCTCGGCGTTTTGGTCGCCTGCCTGAACTGGCGTCTGGCCGATGGTGAACTCGCCCAGTGCTGCATGCTGGCCGACCCGCGCCTCGTCTTCCATTCCGAACGTCTGGCCGCGACAACGTCCCGCCTCGGGCTAGAGGGCGGCATCGCCTTCGGCGACGAATATGAGCGCGCGCTGGCGGGCGCGGAGGACAGCGAGCCGCCGGATGTCGCCGATGCCGAGGACGGGCTGATCATCATCTATACGTCGGGAACGACCGGCCTGCCGAAAGGCGCGGTCATCAGCCAGCGGGCCGAGATCATGCGCGCGATGCTGGGGCGGATCGAGCCGGTGCCGGTGGCGGCCGAGGACGGTTTCATCGCCTGGTCGCCCATGTTCCATGTCTCTGGAACCGATCATGTGATCGCTGCGCTGCTGCGCGGCGGCAAGGTGACAGTGATGGATGGGTTCGACGGCGACCGGCTGATCGACATCGCCGCCCGCGAGAAGATCGCGCATATGACCGTCCTGCCGGGCGTCGTGGACCGAGTGATCGCTGCTCTCGTCGCAAGCGGCAGGCGGCCGCTCAGCGTACGCAGCGTCGGCGTGCTCGCCGATCTGGTTCCGCCCGTGAAGATCGCGGAACTGACGAGCCTCGTCGGCGCGCCCTACTGCAACAGCTTCGGCGCCTCGGAATGCGGCTGGCCGCCGGCCAGCAGAGCCGTCATCCCGGTCGGCGAGGTGCCGAAATCGCTGTCCAAGCTGCAAAGCTCCTACGGAATGATCCGCCTTGTGGACGAAGACGACAACGATGTGCCTGTCGGCGTGCCAGGCGAGATCTGCTATCGGGGTCCGACTCTGTTCAGCGGCTATCTGCGGGCGCCGGATGCCAATCGCGAGGCGTTGCGCGGCGGCTGGTTCCATCTCGGCGACGTGCTGCGCCGCAACGAGGACGGGACGCTCGATTTCGTCGATCGGCGCAAATACCTCATCAAGTCGGGCGGCGAGAACATCTATCCGGCCGAGATCGAGAAGGTGCTGATCGCCTTGCCGGGCGTCGCCGAGGCGGTGGTGGTGCGCAAGGCCGACGACCGCTGGGGCGAGGTGCCGGTGGCGTTCATCGCGCTGGGCGCCAACGGCAGGCTCACCGCCGAGGAGGCCGTTGCCGCCTGCCGAAGCCGGATCGCATCCTACAAGGTGCCGAAGGAAGTCCGCTTCATCGCTGAGACCGAGCTGCGGCGCAGCACCAGCGGCAAGATCATCAGGCGGGACCTGGAATTGCTCCTCGAGCGCGAGGTGGCGCAAGCGGCGCGCGAGGCATCATGAGCGGTCCACGCGATTATCGCGGCGTCGCCATCGTGGCGCCGGTCAGCGGCAACTATACCCGCAACACCCGCCGCACCATGCCGTGGTTCCTCGGCCGGACGCTGGCGGAGATGATCCGGCGGGCGGGGATCGGCAAGGCCGATATCGACGGGCTGGCCGTCTCCAGCTACCTCATGGCGCCTGATAACGGCGCGTCGTTGACGCAGTATTTCGGCCTGACGCCGCGCTTTTTGATCGATTTCCCCTATGGCGGCGCCTGCGGGATCATGGCGCTGAAGCGGGCCGCGCGCGCGGTGCAGGACGGCGACGCCGAGATCGTCGCCTGCCTTGCCGGCGACATCATGCTTCACGGCTACAGCATCAACGCCGCCTTCTCCACCTTCTCGCGCGACCATGTCTATCCGAACTCCGGCGGCGGTATGAACGCCGTCTTCGCCCTCATCACGCGCAACTACATGAACGAGTTCGGCGCCACGCGGGAGGATTTCGGTCGCATCTGCATCGCGCAGAGGGCCAACAGCCTCGGCCATCCGATGGCGCAGTTCAGCAAGCCGCTGACAATGGACGACTATCTTGGTGCGCGGCTGATTTCCGAGCCGCTGGGCCTTTTCGATTGTGTCCCGCGCGTCTCGGGCGGCGAAGGTTTCCTGGTCATGTCCGAGGATCGCGCCAGGGCGCTGGGCGTACCCTATGCTGTGATCGCCGGCGCGGTGGAGCGCCACAATGCCTATCGCGAGGACCCGGTCGTCAATCGCTTCGGAATCGCCGAGGATTGCGGCCTGCTCTTCGACATGGCGGGCATCGGCGCCGACGAGGTCGATTTCGTCGAAGCCTATGACGACTATCCGGTGATGGTGATGCTCGAACTCGAAGCGCTCGGGCTGGCGCGGCCGGGTGAAGCCGTCTCGCTCGTCCGCGCGAAGGACCTCACCGTCGCGGGCGATCTTCCGCTCAACACCAGCGGGGGAATGCTTTCGCTCGGGCAGGCCGGCGCCGGCGGCGGGTTCGTGCATGTCACGGAGGCGGTGGCGCAGCTGACGCATCAGCCGATGGGGCGGCAGGTGCCCGGTGCGGAGATCGGCCTTGTCAGCTGCCTCGGAACGGCGAATTACGACCGCGGCCTCTGCACGGCGGCGGCGATCCTCAGGACAGGACGGGCAGCATGAAGCGGCGGCCGGATCTACCCCCTCGCACCCGCGGGCGCATCGCGCGGCGTCTGACCGCGGCGGCGGCGTTCGGTCGTTTCGAGCTGCCGGTTTGCGAGGACTGCGGCACCGTCATCTTCCCGGTTCAGGAAATCTGTCCCGAATGCCTGTCGGATCGGTTGCGTTGGCAGCAGACCTCGCCGGTCGGGACACTGCTTTCCCACACGGTGGTGCACCATTCGACCGATCCCTATTTCGACCGGGTGAAACCGGTCGCCATGGGAAATGTGCGGCTCGATGTCGGGCCGGTGATCTTCGCACGGCTTGGGCAGGACTGCGCGGCTGCGGGTACCCGCGTGCGCCTGTTCAATCTTCTCGACCGGAGCGGCGAACAGGTCTTCGTTGCGACGGCCGAGTCCGTCAGGAGGGAGCCGAACGTGATCGCCGACCCCAATCGCGAAATCAAAGGCCGCACCGTGCTGATCACCGGCGCGACGGGCGGCATCGGCCGGGCGCTGGTGAAAGCCTTCGTCACGGCAGGTGCCGCCCGGGTCTATGCGGCCGCGCGCGCGGCCGCTTTCGACGGTGACGAGATCGTGCGGCCGCTGGCGCTCGACATCACCGACGCCGCTTCGGTGCAGGCGGTGGCCGACGCCGTCGGCGCGGAGGTCGACATCCTTGTCAACAATGCCGGCGTCACCGCGACGAGCGGTCTTCTCGACGCCGACACGATCGACGGCGCGCGCCGCGAGATCGAGGTCAACTATCTCGGCACGCTCGGCGTGATCCGAGCCTTCGCGCCGCATATGAAGCAGCGCGGGCAGGGCGTGATCGTGAACGTGCTCACAGTGCTTGCCCATTCCTGCCTGCCGTCGATGGGGTCCTACTGCGCCAGCAAGGCGGCCGCCCTATCGATGACGCAGGGCGTGCGGGCCGAGCTCATGCCCTGGGGCGTACGCGTCGCCGCCTTGTTTCCCAGCACGGTCGACACGGAAGCGAGCGCGGATTCGCCGCCGCCGAAATTGCGGCCCTCTCAGGTTGCGGACGATCTCGTGGTGATGATCCGTGATGGGGTAGAGGATTGCTATCCGGGCCGGGTGGCGCAGACGCTCTATGCGGGATGGCGTGAGGACCCGAAGGTCGTCGAGCGGGAGATGAGCCTCGCTTTGCCCGAACCGCCATAGGACGGAGAAATTGATGAAGGCCGTCGTACTCTACAGAAACGGCCCGCCGGATGTATTCGTTCATGAGGAGCGTCCGGATCCGGTGCCTGGCATCGGCGAGGTGCTGGTGCGGGTGGGCGCCGTCGGCGTGCCCTATCACGACATCGTCGAGCGCAACGGCACGCTGCGGCCGGGGCAGGGATTGCCGAAAATAATGGGCAACGAGATCGCCGGCACGGTCGTCGCGCGCGGGCCGGGAACGGGCCGCCTGTCGCCCGGCGACCGGGTGTGCGCCGCGGGTTTCCATGTCTGCGGACAATGCCGTTTCTGCCGCACCGGGCGCGAGACAGCGTGTCCCGAGCGCCGCGTCGTCTCGGGCGGCTATGCAGAACTGGCGGCAATTCCCGAAGCCGCGCTCGTGCCGATCCCCGACAATGTCGATTTCGCCTCGGCCTGCATGCTCGGCAGTTCTACGGCCGTCGCGCTGGGTGCGTTGCGCGACCGGGCGCGGCTTCGGCTGGGCGAGACATTGCTCGTCACCGGCGCCAGCGGTGGCGTCGGCCTTTCCCTCGTGCAGATCGGCAAGCTGCTCGGGGCCCGTGTCATTGGCGTCACCCGGTCCGCCGGCAAGGCCGAGGCGATCCGGGAGGCCGGGGCAGACGAAGTCGTGGTGATGGACGGGACCGGTGATTTCTCGCGCGCCGTGAGGGATCTGACGGGCGGGAACGGGGTGGATGTCGTGGGCGACAGCGTGGGAAGCCGCGTGTTCTGGCCTGCCTTCCGGAGCCTCGATTCCTATGGCCGCTATCTCGTCATCGGCCAGCTTTCGGGCGAGCGGGTGGAACTGAACCCTGCCCACATCCTGTTCAAATCCGCCGAAATCCTCGGCGTCACCAATGCGCGGCGCGACCAGTTGGTCGATACCGTCGATCTGGTCGCGAAGGGAACTATCCGCCCGCGTATTGCTGCGGTCTTAGGACTGGCGGATATTGCGAAGGCGCATGCGATGGTCGAAGCCGGGACGATGATCGGGCGCGTGGTACTGGATCCGGAGCTAGCCATAAGGTGGGCCGGTTTCAGACTTAATTGATCGGCTTGAGGTACTCCCAGGTTCTGGACCGACAAACACAGCGCCTGATTTTGTGGAAGTGGATGCCGTTGCCTTGTACCCGTGCGTTCTGCAATGCGCAGACAGAGATGCGCCGCCCGGCAGTCAACTTTTCCGCTGTGAGCCGGTCGCAGCACAGCGCGCCGAGGGAAGGTCAGCGTCTTCCAGTGGCCGTGCGGCGCGAAGCCTCGCAGACACTTGCCTCTCGGTCCCCAGCCGCCTAGCGGGGCCATGTTGGTCTTGATCCAGGTTGTCGTCGATGAAGACTAGCCGGCGCGGGTCGAGACGGGCATGTCACGTTCGCCATCGCTGCCGCCAACGGGTGATGTCGGCACGTGCCTGTTCAAGGGCGAACAGCATTCGGAACCGCTCAAGACCGGCCGCAAGCGCAAGCCGCGATAAGATTGGGCGGCTGTGTCTGCCGCTGACTGTAGCTATTTTCCGAGCTACTCACTTCATGTGGGGAATGCAAAGACAAAAGTATAATAAATTCAAATAGTTATATGGTGGGCGATGACAGGCTCGAACTGCCGACATCTTCGGTGTAAACGAAGCGCTCTACCAACTGAGCTAATCGCCCGCCACGAAGCGCTCGTTTATGCGTTTCCGGCCTCTGCCGCAAGACCCATTCGCTGGCGGCGGATGCGAGCGCGGGCCAATTGGCAAGCCGTGGAAAACTCCTCGAAATTGCTGACCTCTTCGCTTGACACTGATTGGTGAACCGCCTAATTCAGCGCCACCAGATGGCTGCGGCCATCGATGCGCGGGTGTAGCTCAGTCGGTTAGAGTGCCGGCCTGTCACGCCGGAGGTCGCGGGTTCGAGCCCCGTCACTCGCGCCATTTTTGAATATCCATCTCTTGTCACCTTGCGAATGCCGTTGGCCTTATGGTCACCAGCGCAGGAAATGCATGAGAAAAGTGGCCTAATCCGTTCGATGCATTTGCATTTCGCTGGTCGGCCTCATCTGTCCTCCGGACAGAATCGTGGGAATTCCCAACGCCACCCGAAAATTGTCGTCGCGTCTCCGGCTATCATCCCAGTCTCGGATTGCTTCCTCGCAAGCGAAGGGGTCGCAATGGAGCCTGACCTGTGTAACATATCGCACTGCACAATGTCGTGGAGCGTGATGATGACTCGTAGTGCGATAGCGGTTCTGCTTCTCGTAGCCGCCACAACCGTCCCTGCCGTGGCGGAGGAAATGGAAGAGATCGATGGATGGAGGGTTTCCACGCGGCCACAGCAGGCCGCCGCTCCGGCAAGCCCGCTTTGTGTCCTCGCATCGCCGATCGACGGCGAACAGGCGCGCTTCTGGCTGAGCAACAAGATCGACGAGCGCGGCGGCACTGTCGGCGATGCGGTGCTCCAGCTCGTCCTGGACGCAGACAATTCCCTGACGGCAGGGGAGAGCGAAGCGGAGATCAACATTGCCGGCCAGAAGAGCTGGAACGCCACAGGCCAAATATCCGCACGTGATACTGGCGGTGTGGTCGTCACTTTCAACCTGCCGTCGCGGATCGATGAAACCGTCAGGCATATTCGCCGGGGAGCGGAGCTGGCGTTCGACTTCGGACAGGATGGCGAACTGTCACGCGAATATAAAGTGTCGCTCAAGGGCTCCGGCCGCGCCGGACAGGCCTTTGTCGATTGCCTGGCGAAAGTCGTGCCGGCCATATGACCTGCGCCGGATTCACGGCGCAACAATCTGGCCGCGTGATTGGATACGCGACACCAGACGATTCTGCCGGCTGCAAATGCGCTAGCTAAGAACGCCCAGCTTCTTGCGTTCGATCAGCGCGAAATCGATTTCCACGCCGAGGCCCGGTCCGGTCGGCGCGTGGATGAGACCGTCGCGGTCGATCTCCAGATCGTTGACGAGCGCATATTTATTGTTCGCGGCCGGCGTCACCACTTCGAGATAGTCGCAGTTGGCGATGGCCATCGCGACATGCAGGTTGGCGACATTGTTCAGCGAATTGGTGCCGTGGTGGATTTCGTAGTTCATGCCGAAGGCTTCGGCGAGATGCGCGGTCTTGAGCGCATTGGTGATGCCGCCCTTGAAGGCAACGCCGCCGCGCAAATAGTCCGTCGCCTGTGAGGTCAGCCAGATCGAATAGGTTTCGAGCCCGGCAAAGGGCGCTTCCGTCGCCATGATCGGAATGTCGAGCTTCTGCTTGAGCTTGATGTAATTGGGGATCTCCCACTCCTTGAGCGGGTCCTCGAACCAGAGATAGCCAAGCTCCTCGATCGCCCGGCCGACCTTCAGCGCGGCCGGATATTCATAGGCCCAGCTGGAATCCAGCATCAGCGCGAAATCGTCGCCCACCGCCTTGCGCACCGCCGTGCAGGCTTCGACGTCGCGCTGCCATGGCAGGGGAACATGCAGCTTGTAGGCCGTCGCCCCGCGCTCCTTCCACGCCAGCACCTCCTCGACATAGTCTTCGATGCGGTCATAGGCGGGCGAGCTGATATAGGCGGGTATCGCATTGCGATAGGTGCCGATCAGCGCATGGATCGGCAGGTTGGCCGCCTTGCCGGCAATGTCCCACAGCGCGATGTCGGCGGCGCTGATGCAGCGGATGGGAATGCCCCGGTTACGCGCCCACATCTTCTTGTGCAGGCGTTCGCGCTCGAGCGGGTTCTCGCCCATCAGCAAGGGCTTCAGCATGTCGATGAAGCGCTGCGCGTCGTTCTTCGCCGTCGAATAGGACGCGCCGAGGAAGGCGTGTCCTGTTATGCCCTCGTCGGTCAGGATCTCGACAAGCCCGATCTCGCTGCTCGTTGCCGTGGATTTGACCATCGGTCCGTACACGACCGGTTCGAACCCGTCCCAAAGGAACATGGTCAGGCGCACGTCAACGATCTTCATGGCGTCTCTCGGGAGTAGGGGGAAGAACCGCCAAAGGCAGTTCTTCCGATGTCGTCAGTGGTTCTTCTTGATCGTCGGATCGAGAAGGACGCGGATCGATTCACCTAGCGTGTTGAACGCAAGCGCGGTGAACAGGATCGCGAAGCCGGGCGCCAGCATCTGTGCCGGTGCGACCTCCACATAGTGGTAGGCGCGGGCCAGCATGCCGCCCCAGCTCGATTCCGGCGGCTGGACGCCGAGCGAGAGAAAGCTCAGGCCTGCCTCGGCGAGCAGCGCGACGGCCAGCATCAGCGTGATTTCCACGATGACCGGCTGGATCGCATTGGGGATGATGTGCCGCACGATCAGATGCAGGCGCGAGGCGCCGAAGCTCTGCGCGGCTTCCACATAGAGTGCGCTTTTCACCACCAGCGTCTGCGCGCGCATGGTGCGGGCGATGACGGGCGCGAAGGCGAAGCCCACGGCGATCATGGCATTGGTCAGGCCGATGCCGAGCGCGCCGGTCACGGCGACGGCGAGCACCAGCGGCGGGAAGGCCAGGATGCCGTCAATGATGCGGCTGCCCAGTTCATCGATCCAGCCACCGACGAAGCCGATGAAGACGCCAAGCGGGACGCCGATCGCCACGCCGATTCCGACTGCGAGACCGGCCGCGTAGAGCGCGTTGTAGGAGCCGTAGATCAGGCGGCTCAGCGTATCGCGGCCGAGATCGTCCGTACCCATCCAATGCGCCGCCGACGGCGGCATCAGCAGATCCATCAGGTTCTGCTCGTTGGGGCTGTAGGGCGCGATGACGGGCGCGAGGATCGCTGCGACCACCAGGATGAACAGGTAGCCGAGGCTGATCAGGGCGCGTTTGTCCGACCACAGCCAGGCCCAGAAGCGAAAGCGCTTGGGGGGCGGCAGGGTCCGCGCCGTGGCGGCGGCGTCCGCTTTGCTGTCCGAAAGGGCGGTCAAATTCGTGTCGGTCATGTCGAGGCTGCCACTCTGGGATCGAGAATCGCATTGAGCACGTCAACGATCAGGTTGATCGCGATCACGTAGACGACGAGCACAAGTGCGATGCCCTGGACGACCGGAATATCCTTGTTCAGGGCGGAATAGCTGATGAGGCTGCCGACGCCCGGCACGGCGAACACCGCTTCCAGGATGACGGCGCTGGAGAACAGGCGGTTCACCTGCAGGCCGGTGATGGTGAGCATGGTCGCGGCGACGTTGCGCAGCGCATGCTTCCAGAGAACCGCCGTGGTGCCGAGGCCCTTGGCACGCAGCGTGCGGATATATTGTGAGCCGAGCACTTCGAGCAGCGCGCTGCGCACCTGGCGCGCCAGCACGGCCACGACGCCAGTGGAGAGCGCGATTGCGGGAAGCGTGGCGTAGTAGATCGCCTCAAACGGGTTTTCCCAGAAGGAGACCGCGCCCGTGGCGGGGAAAATGCGCCATGTCAGCGAGAAATAGGTGACGAGGATGATGCCCAGCCAGAAATTCGGGATCGCCACACCGAGCGAGGCGAAGGAGGTGATGAGCTTGTCGGCGGTGGTGCCTTCCTGCGTCGCGGCATAGAGGCCGAGCGGAATGCCGATCACGGTGCCGAGGATCAGCGCATAGACCACCAGCAGCAGCGTGTGGGGCAGGCGGTCGACAATCAGCCGCGAAACCTCTTCGCTCGAATAGAGCGAAGTTCCCAGATTGCCGCGCACCACATCCCATAGCCAGTTGAAGTACTGGACGATCATGGGCTGGTCGAAGCCGTGGAGGCGCCGGATCTCCTCGATGCGCTCGGGGGTCGCGTAGTCGCCAGCGATGATGATCGCCGGATCGCCTGGCATCAGGAAGACGAGGGAAAAGACGACGAACGTCGCGACGATGATGACGGGCACGATCTGGCCGATTCGCCGCACGATCATCCCTGCTATGCCGTACATGTTCCTGCTCCCGGCGGTCTGCGTTTCGTGAGAGCGTCCCCGCTTGACTAGCGGGAACGCTCCATCTTCATTTTGCGCAACTCCGGATGCACGACCGCTGCGTGCTCTGCCGGAACCGCGCTAGTTTCAGGCGCTCTTGCTCAGCCACACCTTGTGGAAGCGTGGCCTGTTGAGAAGACCGAACACGAAGTTGTTCACGTTCTTCGTGCGGATGGTCATGCCCGCGCTGAGATATTGCGGAAGGTGCAGCGCGTTCTCCAGCACGAAGCGCTGGAGGTCGAACAGCACCTTCTGGCGGCCTGCCTGGTCGAATGTCGACAGCGAGGCATCGAGCAGCGGACGGTAGCCATCCAGCTCGATATTGCCGGCATTGCGATAGGCGGTGGCCGAGAACTGGCGGTCATAGGTGATGCTGGGGTCCGGCAGGCCGCCAGTCGGCGAAAAGAGCTGGTAGCCCTTCTTGTCAGTCAGGAAGTTCTGCATGGCCTGCGCCGGCGGGGCGGGCGTGATCTTTACGCGGATGCCGGCTTCCGCAAGCTGCGAGCTGAGCAGTTCCTGGCGCTGCATCGACGCCTGATCGGGCCAGCCCCAGCTGTCGATCTCGATCCCGTTGGGATGGCCCGCTTCCGCGAGCAGGGCCTTCGCCTTGTCCAGATCATGCGTGTAGTAGTGCTCGGTCTCGGGGTCGTTGGCCCAGAAGCCGGAGGGGAACATGCTGCAATGCGCCTGGCCGAGACCGGACATCAGCACGCGGTTGAGGTCCTCGCGGTTCAGCGCCCAGTTCATCGCCTGGCGAACCTTGACGTCGGCGAGGGGGCCGTCCTTGTAGTTGAGGAAGGACGTATAATAGATCATCGACGGCGGCGCTTCCGCGACCACGCTGTCCTCGCGCTTGGCCACCACGATCTGCTGGGCGCCGAGATTCATCGCCAGGTCCGACTGTCCCGCCATGACGGTGCGCGCGGCCGTGTTCAGCTCGCTGATGATGCGCAGCTCGATCTTGTCGAGATAGGGCGCATCGCCCCAGTAGTTCGGGTTCCGCTCGACCGTGATGAGGTCGTTGTCCTTCCACTCCACGAACTTGAACGGCCCGGTACCAACCGGTGTGCGGTCGACATTGCCGTCGGCGGCTTCCTTCACCGACTTCGGCGACACGATGCAGCCGGGGCGGTCGGAGAGCACGGCCGGCAGCGAGGCATCGGCGCGCTTGGTCTTGATGGTGACCTGATAGGGGCCGGTCGCCTCCACGGTCTCGATCGATGCCACGTCCGACTTCACGTTCGAGCGTGCATAGTTCTTGCAGCGGTCGAGGTGGAACACCACGGCCTCGGCATTGAACGGCTCGCCGTCATGGAACTCGACGCCTTCCACCAGTTCGAGCACCAGCGTGGTCGGGTCCTTGAATTCCCAGGACTTCGCCAGCATCGGCTTGAGCTCGAGCGTCTCGGGATCGAAGTCGATCAGCGCGTCGTAGATCGTGAAGAGCGTGTTGAAGTCGGGATTGTTGCGGCCCGTCAACGGGTCGAGCGCCGCCGGGTTGTAGGGCATGGCGGCGCGAAGCGTGCCGCCGGAAACGGGCTGTGCGTCCTGCGCGCGCGCCATGGCGGGCAGGATCAGGCTTCCGCCTGCAGCCGCCGCGCCCGCCAGAACGGTGCGGCGATTGACGTTTGGCAGCAAGGTGCCGGTCAGTCGTTGCATGTCTTTCACTCCTCCTTTGAACGGTCGTGCCTGGACCTTCACTTCTATTCCCATCCTCCCGGCCGGCATACCGACCGTAGCCCGAACAATGAGAGCGGATATCGCGCTCCCTTGCCAGGCATCTCGACAGGAGAGCGGCCCGTTCGCCGCCGCCTTCTCCTGCTTGCCCCTTGGCTGCCCGTTCCCTCGGGCAGCGCAACTACCCGCCTAGGCGAGTGCTTCCGCCTTCTGCTGGCGCATGCGTTCCGCGCTCGCCTCCCATTCCGGCCCCCAGATCATCACCTGGTGTCCGGGCGACACTTCCCTGAACTCCCGCTGCGGCGGAACGTAGTCGATCGCGCGGATCGGGCTCTTGATCTCGTCGTTGGAAATCTGCCGGCGCTGGAAGCGCCGGGCAGGGTCGGGAATCGGAACCGCCGCAAGCAGCCGCTGCGTATAGGGATGCTGCGGATTGCCGAAGATGGCTTCGCGCGGGCCGATCTCGACGATCTCGCCCAGATACATCACCGCGACGCGATGGCTCACCCGCTCCACCACCGCCATGTCGTGCGAGATGAAGAGATAAGCGAGCTTCATGCGTTCCTGGAGATCGAGCATCAGGTTGATCACCTGGGCCTTGACCGACACGTCGAGCGCCGAAACCGACTCGTCGGCCACGATAATGCTCGGCTCCACCGCAAGCGCCCGCGCAATGCAGATGCGCTGGCGCTGGCCGCCCGAGAATTCATGCGGGTAGCGTCGCTCCCATTCGGGGCGCAGGCCCACCTGCTCAAGCAGGTTGAGGACCTTTTCCCGCGCTTCGGCGCGCGTTGCGAGCCCGTTCACCAGCAACGGCTCTGCGACCAGCCCGCCCACGGTCATGCGCGGATTGAGGCTGGAGAAGGGATCCTGGAACACCATCTGGATGCGCTTGCGGCGATCCTTGAGCTGGGTCGCGTCGAGCGCGAGGAAATCCTCGCCGTCGAGCTTCACCGAACCATGCATCGGCTCGGTCAGGCGCATCACGGAGCGGCCGGTGGTTGACTTGCCGCAGCCGGATTCGCCCACCAGCGAAAGCGTCTCGCCCGGCTGGACGCTGAAGGAGACGTTCTCCACCGCGTGCACCCGGCTCTTGACCCGGCTGAACAGGCCACCGCGCACATTGAAGCGCGTTGTGAGGTTCTTCACTTCCAGCACGGGCGTGCCGGGCGCGACCGTCTCGCCGGTTTCGGCCGGTATATCTGAAAGTCCTGTCGTGCGATCCACCACCGGGAAGCGCATCGGGCGTCCGACACCCTTCATCGAGCCCAGATGCGGCACGGCGGCCAGCAGCGACCGGGTATAGGGATGCTGCGCCCGCGTAAAAATATCCGAGGTCGTGCCGGACTCGACGATCTTGCCCTCATACATGACGGCGGTTCGGTCGGCGACCTCGGCCACCACGCCCATGTCGTGGGTGATGAAGAGGACCGACATGCCCTCGTCGCGCTGCAGCTTCTTGATGAGGTCGATGATCTGCGCCTGGATGGTCACGTCGAGCGCCGTGGTCGGCTCGTCGGCGATGAGCAGCTTCGGCTTGCAGGCCAGCGCCATGGCGATCATCACGCGCTGGCGCATGCCGCCCGAAAGGCTGGTCGGGTAAAGCGTGACCACATGGCGCGGCGAGGCGATGCCGACCGCGTCGAGCGCGGCGATGGCCTGCTCATGCGCTTCCTTTGGGCTGACCTTGAAATGGCGCTGCAGCGTCTCGGTGATCTGGTGGCCGACGGTGAAGACGGGATCCAGTGCGCTCATCGGCTCCTGGAAGATCATCGCAATGTCGCGCCCGCGGATGCGCTGCATCTGCGGTTCCGATGCCGCGACGAGATCCTTGCCGCCGAACATGATCCGCCCGCCAAGCTTGGCGTCGCGCGCAGGCAGCAGCCTGAGCGTCGAAAGGGCGGTCATCGACTTCCCCGATCCGCTCTCGCCCACCACGCTCAGGATCTCGCGCGGCTTCACCTGCAGCGAGACATCGTTGAGCACCTGTACCCAGCCGTTCTCACTACGGAACGACAGAGTCAGGTTCTGGATGTCGAGCAGAGTTTCCTGGCTAGCCTGTTCGGCCCCTGCCACATGATTCATGCGGCTTCCTCCTTGCCGTCTTCGCTGTATACACCCTTAACACATTTATTGGATATGGTCGCAACTCTCGGATGGGCAAAAACCGCATGCCTGTTCCAAAAATGGAAGTCACCTCGGCCCGGTTGTCCTGCTACTTATATCGCCTGAAGGCCCCATGGATCGGCAAAACCATGGGGACTTAAACCGTTTTTACCGCATTTCGGGAGGATTGTCCGCGTGAAGATAAAAAGCATCGAGGTTGTGCGCCACCAGCGTCCAGCGCCTGTGGAACATCTCAAAAAACGGCGGCCTTCTTATATCGAAACCGCGCCGCATGCATTTCCGATCAACCTCCATCCGGAATTCTCGCGCATCGTCGCCCAGTTGCCGGCGGTCATTCATCCGGAGTTCTGGGTACGCATCACGGCGGAAGACGGAACCTGGGGCGTAGGGCAGGGGCACTGGGGCGATGTCTGCGCGGTCATTGTCCGCAATCACTATGCGCCCCTGCTCACCGGCCGCGATTGCTTCGCCCATGAAATGCACAACGACCTGATGTGGCGCTACTCCCAGCGCTTCGGCCCCAACGGTTTTGCCAGCGTGGCGCGCAGCGCCGTCGACCAGGCTCTATGGGACCTCAAGGGCAAGCTTCTCGGCAAGCCGGTCTATTCGCTGCTGGGCGGGCCGTGCCGCGAGGAGATCGATCTCTACGCCACGACCGACGATCTCGACTGGGCGATGGAACTTGGCTTCCGCGCCTTCAAGATTTCCAATCCTGCCCACTATACGGACGGCACCGAAGTGCTCAACAGGCTGGAGGAAAAGGTCGCAAAGGCGCGCGAGAAGGTCGGGCCAGATGCGGACCTGATGATCAACCCGAACATGTCCTACAATGTGCAGTTCGCCATCCAGGTCATGGAGCGGCTGGCCCCCTATCGTCTGCGCTGGCTGGAGGAGCCGCTGGTGCCGGGCGATCTCGAGGGGCATGTCGAGCTCAAGCGGGCCTTCCCGACGATCCCGCTCGCCACCGGCGAGGACCATCATTCGCGCCAGGCCTTCCGCCAGCTTGTCGAGCGACGCTGCGTGGACGTGCTCCAGCCGGACCTGCGCTGGTGCGGCGGCCTGACAGAAGGGCTCAAGATCTATGCGATCGGCGAAGCCGCCGGTCTTCCGACCGTCCCGCATGCGGGCGGCAGCACGCCGGCCGGCCTGCATTTCTCCTATGCCATGCCGGAATCGCCCATCGCTGAATACTGGCTGCCCAGTGCCCCCGGCATTCCGCTCGAAGATGTTCCGCCGATGCCCGGCTATCCGGCGCCCAAGAACGGCCGCATCAAGCCCACCGACGCGCCGGGCTTCGGGCTGGAATTCACCGAAAGCGATTTCGTGCCCTGGCCGGCGTAATGCCGGCAGCAGCCGCCGCATTATAGCAACGGGAAACCCGCGAGAATTTGCGGCGAATTCTTGACGTGGGGAAAATAATTTAACAAATTAAGGAATTGGCGGCGCAGGCGAAGAGGATCGCCGTGGATCGTCCAAGGGAGGAAGACATGAAACACACAATTCGCATGGGGGCCGCAGTCGGCCTTCTGGCGCTGGCGGCCGGCGCCGCTCCTGCGCTGGCGCAGGAAACGCCCGTCAGCGGGGGCACGCTGAAATTTGCTACGCAGGGCGAGCCGAACACCTATGACTGCCATGCCGGCACCTCGATCGTGGCGCTGCAATATCTGGCGCCGCATTACTCGTCGCTCATCGCAATCGACAATATCAACTATCCCGAGATCGTCGGCGACCTCGCCAAGGAATGGTCGGTCTCCGACGACGGGCTCACCTACAGCTTCACCCTGCATCCGGACGTGAAGTTCCACGACGGCACGCCGCTAACCTCAGCCGATGTGAAAGCCTCGTTCGACCGCATCGCCAACCCACCGGAAGGCGTGGTGTCGATCCGCAAGGCAAGCTATGCGCAGTTGGCATCGATCGAGACGCCGGCGCCCGACCAGATCGTCTTCAAGCTGAAGAGCCCTTCCGCCGGCTTCCTGTCGACGCTCGCAAATCCGTGGAACTGCGTCTATTCGGCCAAGAAGATGGCGGAGGATCCATCCTATCCGGCCAAGACGATCATGGGTTCCGGCCCCTTCGTCTTCGGTGAGTTCCAGGCAGGCTCTTTCTGGAAGGGCACGAAATTCGCCGACTACTTCGTCGAGGGCAAGCCCTATCTCGACGGGTTCGAGGCGCATATCGTCAGCGGCGCCGCCGTAGCCAACACTATCGCCGGCGGTCAGCTCGACGCGAATTTCCGTCTGGTCTCGGTCCCGGAAATGCAGCGTATCAAGGATTCGCGCGGCGATACGGTCACGTTCCAGACCACGCCATCGACCAGCTTCTCGGTCATCTCGATCAATACGCGCAAGAAGCCTTTCGACGACCCGCGCGTGCGCAAGGCGCTCAGCCTTGCCATCGATCGTGACGCGGGCATCAATGTGCTGGGTGATCTTGCCGGCCAGCGCTGGAAATTCGTTGCCTTCCGTCACGGCCACGCACTTGCGCCGAGTGCGGAAGAGCTGGCCAAGGTGCCGGGCTTCGGCCCGGACATCGAAGCCAATCGCGCCGAGGCGCGCAGGCTGCTGGAGGAGGCAGGCGTCAAGAACCTGTCCTTTACCTTCCTCAACCGCTCGATCAAGAATCCCTACGAGCCGCTCGCCATCTTCTTCATCGACCAGTGGCGGCAGATCGGCGTGACGGTGACGCAGGAGGCGCTTGAGAACGGCCCCTGGGCGCAGAAGCTACAGTCCGGCGACTATGAAGTCGGCATGGACCTGAACTCGCCGCCCAGCGACGACCCGACCGAGGTTCTGACCAAATATGTGCCCGGAGCGGGCATCAACTATACCGGCCTCGAAGACCAGCAGCTGGTCGACCTCTTCCGCCAGCAGGATGCGTCGATCGACGAGGCCGAGCGGGCGAAGCTCGTGCAGGCTTTCGTCGATCGCATGGTCGAACTGACCCCGACGATCTCCACCTACAATGCCGAGCGCAATGTCGTGTTCGACAACAAGGTGAAAGGGTGGAAAGTGCCGCCGAGCTTCCTCGTCGGCCTCAGCCTGCGGGACGTCTGGCTGGCGAAATAGACCGCCGCATCCAGCGGCAGATCCGCCCCGGCCGTGCATCGCCCGGCCGGGGCTCCTTTAACTGGAGGTATGTATGAGCACCGGAGGCTTCCTCACCCAGCCCCTCAAGCGCGCCGCGCTGATGCGGCCGGATGGCATTGCCACCATCGATGGCGATCGCCGCCGCACCTGGTCGGAGATTCTCGACCGCGTGCAACGGCTGGCTGGCGGCCTGCGCAAGCTCGGCATCAAGCCGGGCGACCGGGTGGGCGTATTCGCCTTCAACAGCGACCGCTATTTCGAGCTTCATTTCGCCCTGCCATGGGTCGGCGCGGTCATCGTGCCGGTCAATACGCGCCTCAGTGCCGGCGAAGTGCAGTTCATGATGCGCGATTCCGGCGCCTCCGCCATGTTCATCGACGAGACGCATCTGCCGATGCTCGACCAGATGGCGGAGTTTCGCGGCGGGCTGACGGCGCTCATCTCATTGTCCGACGAGACACTGCCGGGTTGCACCGGCTATGAGGAACTGATCGCGGCGAACGAGCCTGCGCCGGATGGCGCGACGGGCGGGGCGACGCTGAGCGGCATCTTCTACACCAGCGGCAGCACCGGCCGTTCCAAGGGCGTCATGCTGAGCCATGACAACCTGCTCACCAATGCCATGAACTCGATGATCGGCATCGGCTACACTGCCGACAGTGTCTATCTTCATGCCGCGCCCATGTTCCATCTGACCGACGGCATGTCGACCTATTCGCTGACCATGGCGCTCGGCACCCATGTCTTCGTGCCGAAATTCGACACGCGCCGCGTGCTGGAAGCCGTGCAGCAATATGGCATCACCAATCTTTGCCTCGTGCCGACCATGATCGAGATGATGGTGACGGCGGCCGAGCAGGAATCATTCGATCTCTCCTCGCTGAAGCAGTTCCAGTTCGGCTCCGCGCCGATGCCTGAAGCCACCCTGGCGCGCGCCATCAAGCTGTGGCCGGACATGCTCTACATGCATGGCTGGGGCATGACTGAAACCTCGCCGATCGGCCTTGTGATTCCGCACGAACTGCGCGACCCGCGCGTGGCCGGCAAGCGGCTGCGCTCCTGCGGCGTACCGGCCATCAATGAGGAAGTCCGCATCGTCGATGCCGATGGCCGCGATGTCGGCGTGGGCGAGGTAGGCGAGCTGATCGTGCGTGGCCCGATGGTGATGCAGGGCTATTGGAACATGCCCGAAGAGACCGCCAAGACGATCCGCGACGGCTGGCTGCACACTGGCGACGCGGCCTATCGCGACGCGGACGGGCTGTTCTATATCGCCGACCGCCTCAAGGACATGATCATCTCAGGCGGCGAGAACATCTATTCCAACGAGGTCGAAAACGTCATCGGCCGCTTCCCCGGCGTGGCGGCCTCGGCTGTCATCGGCCTCCCGCACCCGAAATGGGGCGAGACCGTCCATGCGGTGCTGATCGTGAAGGACGGCGCCGAGGTGGACACGGAGGAACTGACGCGCTTCATCAAGTCGGAAATTGCCGGCTACAAGGCGCCGCGCTCGTTCTCCTTCCGCACCGAGCCCTTCCCGCTGACAAGCGCCGGCAAGGTCTCGAAGCGGCACCTGCGCGAGGAATACGCTAAAGCCTGAGTGGGCATTGCCGTCATGAAAAAGGCCGCGCGGGGCTACCGCGCGGCCTTTTCATTGGGATGCGGCGCGCCAGAGGCGCGCCGTGCAATATCAGGCATCGAGCCAGACGGTGTGGAAGCGCGGCGAGTGGACGACGCCGAACTTGAAGTCCTTCAGCTTGTTGCTCTGGACATACATTGCCGCCGACGTGAACATCGGCAGCTGGAGGGCGTTTTCTACCGTGTAGCGCTCCAGCTTGGCGAAGGCCGCCTTGCGTTCGGCCTGGTCGGACGTCGCCTTGGTCGCGTCCAGCAATTCGCGGAACTCCTTGGTTTCCGTCTTGCCGGCATTGAACTGGCCGCTCGCCGAAAGCAGGCGCTCATAGGTCTGGCTCGGATCTGCCCAGCCGCCCTGCGGGTTGAGGATCATCGAACCCTTGCCTTCGATATAGAAGGACTGGTTGACCTGCGCGGGGGGCGCCGGGGTCACGTTGAGCTTGATGCCGGCTTCCGCAAGCTGACTCTGGAGAAGCTCCATGCGCTGCACCGCGGCCTGGTCCGGCCAGCCCCATGTGTCGATGGTGATGCCGTTGGGATGGCCCGCCTCGGCCAGCAACGCCTTCGCCTTGGCGATGTCTTGCTTGTAGAAATTGACGTTCTCCGGGTCCACGGCCCAGAAATTGGCGGGGAACATGGTGCAGGTGGGCTCGCCGAGTCCGAGCATCAGCACCTTGTTCAGATCCTCGCGATTGACCGCATAGTTCAGCGCCTGGCGGACCTTCACATTGTCCAGCGGCGCCTTCGCGAAGTTCATCATCACCGTGTAGAAGATCAGCGACGGACCGGCTTCGCCGGAAATGTCGCCGCCGGCGCGGCGTGCCGTGAGAACCTGCTGGGCGCCCATGTTGAGCGCAAGCTGCGTCTCGCCGGCCGTTACCGTGCGCGCCGCAGTGTTCAGCTCGTTCACGATGCGGAAGTCGATCCCATCCAGATAGGGCAGACCGGCCTGCCAGTAATCCGGGTTCTTCTCGACCTTGATCAGGTCGTTGTCCTTCCACTCAACGAACTTGAACGGCCCCGTGCCGACCGGTGTGCGGTCGATATTGCCGTCCGCTGCCTTCTTGATCGCTTCCATCGAGGCGATGCAGCCGATGCGGCCGGTCAGGATCGTCAGCAGCGAGGCGTCGGGCGCCTTGAGCTTCATCGTCACCTGATGCGGACCGGTCGCTTCGTAGCTGGCAACGGAAACCAGGTCGGACTTCACGTTTGAACGCGGGTCGGTTTCGCAGCGGTTGAAGTAGAAGACGACCGCCTCGGCGTTAAAGTCCGAGCCGTCATGGAACTTCACACCCTCGCGCAGGTCGAGGACCAGCGTCGTCGGGTCGGTGAATTCCCACTTCGTCGCCAGCATGGGCTGAAGCTCGAGCGTGTCGGGATCGAAGGAGATCAGCGAGTCGTAGAGTGCATAGAGCGAATTGAAGTCGGGCACGTTGCGGCCCGTCATCGCGTCGAGCGCAGCCGGATTGTAGGGCATGGCGACCTTGAGGACGCCGCCCTTCTTGGCCTCGGCGGCCTGGGCGAAGGCGCCGGCCGGAAGCATTATTGCGCCGCCGACGGCAGCGGTTGCCGTGAGCATGGTTCTGCGATTGATGGTGGGCTGCAGGTCGCCCGAATGATTGGTCATCTCTAATCCTCCAAAGATATGACGTAGCAGTGCTTTGCTGTCCGGCGCGGACCTCGTGACGGACGGCAAATGGGAAGCCTCACGCGGCGGCAGCCGCGGAGGTGGAATTGCGAATGAGATCCGACGCCTTCTCCGCGATCATCACCGTCGGCGCCGCTGTATTGCCGGACGGCACGAAAGGCATGATCGAGGCGTCGACGATGCGAAGGCCCGACAGCCCATGCACGCGAAGCTGGTCATCCACCACCGCCATGGGATCGTGACCCATCTTGCAGGTCCCGACAGGATGGAAGGTGGTGTTGATCGTCCGCTTGCAGAACTCCAGCAGCTCGTCGAAATCCGTCATCTTCGGCCCAGGTGCGATTTCCTCCGGCTCGAAACGGGCCATTGCAGGGCTGGCGGCGATCTCGCGCGATTTCAGGATGGCCCGCACGGTGATCTCGCGGTCGTATTCTTCCTTGAGATAGTTGTGCAGGATGGTCGGCTGCGCCAACGGATCCGTCGTGCCGATATGGCTGTGCCCGCGGCTGTGCGGGCGCAGGATGCATGTCGAGGCCGTGATGCCCGCGAAAGTATGCGGCTTGCCCGCGAACCCGTCGGATGTCGTGGCGGATACGTGGATCTGCGCGTCCGGGGCGGGCGCGTCGGGCATCAGCTTGGTAAAGGCCGCCAGCAGCGTCGGCTGGCCGGAAAGCGGCCCGCTCTTCGTTGCGATATAGCGAAGGCCGAGCATCATCTTGCCGAGCCGGGTCGCCGCGAAATTGTTGAGCGTGCGCGTGTTGCGCAGCCGGAATTTCGTCGCGATGTGCCAGTGGTCCTGCAAATTCTCGCCCACGCCGGGAAGGTGGTGAACGACGGGAATGCCAAGTTCCGAAAGACGCTCCGCATTTCCGACGCCCGAGCGCTCCAGAATCGCGGGCGTACCGTAGGTGCCGCAGGACAGGATGATCTCGCTGCCCGCGCGCGCCTCGAAAGTGCGTCCTTCATGCGTATAGATGACGCCGCGCGCGGTCTTGCCGTCGAAAGTCAGCCGGTCGACCATCGCGCCGGTGACGACGGTAAGGTTGCTGCGGTTTTCGATGGGGCGCAGGAAAGCGCGTGCAGTCGAGTTGCGCTGCCCCTTGTGGATGCTGGCCACGAAGTAGGAAACGCCTTCGGTTTCGCCGGAATTATAGTCCTCGGTCGCCGGGATGCCCTGCTCGATGCAGGCTTCCCGAAATGCGTCGATCGCGTCGTAGCGGACGCCCGGATCGTTGATCGACCAGTCGCCGTCCTTCCCGTGGGACTCGAGGTCCTTACGGTGGAAGGATTCGGATTTCTTGAAATAGGGGAGAACGTCGCTCCAGGCCCAGCCGCGATTGCCGAGCTGCGCCCAGCTGTCGAAGTCGTAGGCGTGCCCCCGGACATAGACCATACCGTTGATGGAGGAGCTGCCGCCGAGCAGGCGCCCGCGCGGCAGGTTCATGCGCCGGCCATCGAGATAGGGCTCCGGCTCGCTCTTGTAGACCCAGTCATATTTCGGGTTGCCGACGAGGAAGGCCAGGCCCATCGGCATGTTGACGTAGAACGCCTTGCCGTTGCCGCCGGCCTCGATCATCAGGACCTTCGTTGCGGGGTTCGCCGAAAGACGGTTGGCCAGCACGCAGCCTGCCGTGCCGCCGCCGACGATGACATAGTCGAAATTCCGAATCGTGGCTTCGCTCATTCCTCAAGCCCGGCGTGCCGCCGGACCCTCCTCCTGTACCGACACTAGACATGCGCTGGTTTGCTTAGCAACTCGAAAGATGTTTCCTTCAATGGCTGCGACACAAAAGTGATGTAGCCAATCGCAAGCTGCATGACGAGACCGTGTCGCGCGAGGGGCGCGTTTTTGACGCCTGCACAATGTGCAGACGCCAGCATGCGCAGATCGCTTTGAATACATTTTGAAGGAATGCGGCGCTTTTCGACATGAAAATCCAGCGGATCTTTGTCGTCGCGGCGAAAGGTAAAGCGAATATTGTGCCCGGCCTGCCGGGCCTCGCTTGTGCATCGGAAAAGCCGCATATTTTGCCGCATCCCACGCGCTGGGAATGTCCGCTCGGCCATGACGAGGCGCTGTCGTTCTTATGTTCGGTGGGGAAAAACGAATAACCGCTTTTGCAAGGGGCGTTTGCAGGCACGCCCGATACGGGTAACGGTGTATGCGAGGTAGGCGATATTGTGTGCGCGGAGATGGCCGATGCGTACGCTCTGTCGCTGCGACGGGGAGGGGTTCCTACGGGAAGAGGGCTCTGCGTTGCGCTGATCGAGAAAGGGAGGAACTCATGTCGATCGTTCGTAGAAAAATGAATATGCTGTGCGGCATCGCCTTTGCCGTCGCAGGCGGTGTTGTCGCCGCCACGCCATCCGCCGCGCAGGTGATCGACCTGGCCGGCCAGACGGTGACCTTGATCCACAACGCCGCACCTGGCGGCTCGACCGGTCTCGGCTCGCAGCTTGCCGCCGAGGCCTGGGCAAAGACCATGGCCGGCAACCCGACCATCGTGGTGCAGTCGGTCGAGGGCGGGGCGCTCTCCAAAGGCATTCTTCAGGTCATGAATTCGCGGCCTGATGGCAAGACCGTGGGCTGGGTGGCGTGGTCCGGTGCGACCCGCGTGCTCGATCCGGTCGAACTGCAGATTCCCTTCAAAGATTTCGGTCTTATCGGCGGCGTCGGCGGCGCCTATTTCTTCGTCCATGCCGACACCAAGCTCGGCGGCGGCATCAAGAACAAGGACGAGTTCGTCGAGAAGGTGAAGTCCTTCACCTTCGGCGGCTTCAACGCCAAGAGCGCGTCCTCGATGCGTACCGCAGGTGCGATGGACATGCTGGGCGTCCCCTACAAGTTCGTCTCCGGCTTCAACGGCGACGCACCGCTCTTCGCCGCCATGCAGCGCGGCGAGATCGAGGGCTATCCGGCGACAGGCGTCACCTATAACCGCTCGCTGAAGAATGAGAGCATTGCCGAGGGCAAGTCGCTCGGCCTGTTCTACTTCACCCCCGTCGGTGAGGATGGCAAGATGATCGCCGATCCGCTCATGCCGGAACTGGAGCCGTTCGACGCTTATTATACCCGTGTCAAGGGCGAGGCTCCGAGCGGCCCGATCTGGGACATGATGGCCTTCCACGGCCGCACCGCCGACAAGGTGAACTGGCTCGTGGTCGCGCCGCCCGGAACGCCTGAGGAACACCTCCAGATGCTACGCGAATCCTTCGCCAAGGCGATGGAGGATCCCGATTTCATCGCCGGTGCCGAGCGCGTCTTCGGCCAGAAGCCGGTCGTGACGACCTTCCCCGAGATCAGCGAGATCGTGGAAGAAGTGTCCGGGACGCCGCAGGCCCTGCTCGACACGATGCGCGGCTATCTCGAGAAGATGGAACAGTAAGCGTTCCGTCGCGTGTCTTCTGAAAATATTTCAGCCGGTGCCGCCATGTGTGGCCCGGCTTTTGGTCTTGGAATGGAACGATAATGTTTGCCGAGCTTCTTTCCGGCCTGATGCTGATTCTTCAATGGCCCAGCGTCTTGTATCTGTTCGCAGGTGTGGTGCTAGGCCTGATCCTGGGCATCGTCCCAGGTCTGGGCGGCATCACAGGCATGATCGTGCTACTGCCGCTGACCTTCGGCATGGAGCCCGCCGCAGCGCTTGCGATGCTGCTCGGCATCCTGGCCGTCGGCCAGACCAGCGATACCGTGGCTTCGGTCATGCTGGGCATTCCGGGGTCGGTAGCCTCGCAGGCGACGATCCTGGATGGCTATCCGATGGCCCAGAAAGGCCTTGCGCAGACGGCGCTCGGGGCGGCTTACACCGTCTCCGCTGTGGGTGGCGTCATCAGCGCGCTGGTCATGGCGGCCAGCCTGCCAATCCTGACCTGGCTCGTGCTTGCCTTCGGATCGCCCGAATTCTTCCTGCTGGCGCTGGTGGGCCTCGTCATGGTCGGCGCCGTCAGCGGCAGCGCGGTGGGCAAGGGCGTCGCGGCTGCGGCGATCGGCCTTCTCCTCTCGCAGGTCGGTTATCCGGTCACCAGTTCGACGCCGCGCTACTGGTTCGGCCAGCCCTTCCTGCTCGACGGACTGCCGCTGATTCCGCTGGTGGTCGGCCTGTTCGGCATTCCCGAGATGATGCGGCTTGCCGGCAAGGGCGTATCGATCGCGCAGCCGGAAGAGGAGGTTGCCGCAGCCAAGGGTGATTCCATCATGGCCGGCGTCCGCGAGGCGTGGAAACACAGGTGGATCGCACTGCGCTCCTCCATGCTCGGCACTTATATCGGTATTCTTCCGGGTCTCGGCGGTTCCGTCGTCGGCTGGCTCGCCTATGGCTCAGTGCTCCAGTCGGCGAAGGACAAGTCGCAATTCGGCAAGGGCGACATTCGCGGCGTCATCGCGCCGGAGGCCGCCAACAATGCCGAGCTCGGCGGCGCGATGATCCCGACGCTGTCATTCGGCATTCCCGGAAGCGGCTCCATGGCGATCTTCCTGGGCGCACTGACGATCCACGGCTTCGTGCCGGGCCGCGAAATGCTCACGACCCATCTCGACATCACTTTCTCCATGATCTGGGCGCTGATTATCGCCAATGTGCTCGGCGCAATGTTCATGATGCAGTGGAGCCGGCAGGTGTCGAAGGCCGCTTATATTGACGGACACCTCGTCGTGCCGGCGGTCATCTTCTTCCTTTTCATGGGCGCGTGGCTGACCTCGCCGGACATGACGAGCATACTCGTGCTGCTCGGCGCCGGCCTTATCGGCTATGTCATGAAGGTGGGCGGATGGCCGCGGCCGCCGCTGATCCTTGGTTTCGTGCTGGGCCCCGTGATGGAGGAGGCCCTGTCGATCACCGCGCAGTCGAGCACGTTCCTCGATGTGGTACAGCGCCCGACGATCATCATCCTGACGATCATTTTCGTCTTCGTCGCGGTGATGGCGGTGCGCTCGGTCTGGAAGAAGCAGAATACAGTCGAGGTCGAGGCTTCCAGCGGCCTGCTGGCAGGCAACTACATGTCTACCATCTTGGCGCTGGTCTCGGCGGTGGTCTTTGCCTATGGGTATTTCGCCGCGACGGGATGGACCTTCCTGAGCAAGCTCTTCCCGATGGTGATCTGCGCCGCCGGCGTTCCGCTTGCGCTGCTGGTTATCTGGCAGGACAGGAAGAGGATCCGGGACCAGCTTGCCGCCACCGGCGGAAAGGCATCCACAGGTCTCGCCTCGGTGCGAGAACTGTTTATGGAGGAAAAAGGCCAGATACTGGCCTTCCTGACCTTTGCCGGACTGGCGGTTGCGATTCCCGTCATTGGGCAGGTTGCGGCCATCCTCGCCTTCGTCGTCTTCTACATGATGGTGTGGGGGCGCTACGGATTGCTCGCAACCGCGATCTATACCGCGGCGATCGGCCTGTTCATCTACGGGCTGTACGACCGTGTGCTGCACGTCGCATTCCAGCCCTCGATGATTTTCCCCTGGTGGTGAAGCTGGACCGGACAAAAAAAGGGCGCCTCTGGGCGCCCTTTTTTGTTGCGTCGGATCAGCCTGCCGCGCCGGCGGGCGCCAGAAGGAAGAGCACCACGGAGATGGTGACGAGGGCGACCGAGGTTGCGCAGATCATCGCTGCCGCCGCGATGCCGTCCATGCCCGCCCGCTTGGCGAGGATCGGATAGACGGTGATCATCGACACGCTCGACAGCAGGATGCCGACAGCCTGGAGTTCGGCCGGAATGCCGGGGATCAGCATCATGGCGGCTGTCGTTGCAAGCGGATGGATGAGGAGCTTGCCCGCGACGATCGGCCCGATGTCGCTGGCCATGTCGGCGCGCTTCAGCAGCGCGATCGTGCCGCCGACGACGAACAGCGCCGTGGGAGCGGATGCCGAGGCCAGCATGTCCATCGACTTGAGCAGCGGGGCGGGCAGGGTGATGCCCGACAGAGCGAGGATGAGACCGACGATGATCGCCAGCATCAGCGGCATGCGTATGAGACGCGCCGCCGTCTCGCGCACGACACCGCCGAGGCTGGTCGCCTTGCCGGCGCCGATTTCCACCAGTGCGAAGGCGATCGGCAGGATCAGCACGTTCTCCACCAGCATCGTCATGGGCAGTGCCGCCAGCGCAGTCGTGCCGAAGGCGAGCGAGGCGACGGGAAAGCCGATGAAACCTGTATTCGACATCGCGCCGCCGAGCGCGCCCATCGCTGCCCGGTCCAGCGGCCGGCGCATCAGGCCGCGCAGCACCGCGAACAGGAGGAAGAACGCCACCAGCGACGAAAGGCCGTAGGCCGCCACATAGGAGACATTGAAGGTTGCTGTGAGGTCCTGCCTGACCATCGCCGAGACCAACACGGCCGGCAGCGCGAAATTCAGAACGAATGCGCCGAGCCCCTGCACATGGGCCTCGTTGATGAGGCCGGAGCGGACGGCGATGAAGCCGACGCCGATCAGGATGAGGATCGGCAGCATGATGGAGAAGATCAGGGTCATCAGGAAATTCCGGGGCAGGGCAAGGCGCGGCCACAGGCAGACCATGCGGCGGGGCGGAAGACAAGCCCCCGCGGAATGGCAAAACGGCCGCGCAGGGCGGCCGTTCCGGGAGATTATTTCCGTGGCGTCATCGGCTCGGCGATCCGATGCGCTTGGAACGTATCGGGCAGCGGCGTCAGCGCGATCCGGCTGACGATGCCGGCCTTGTTGAACGGGTCGCCTTCGGCGAAGGCGCGTGCATCGGCTTCGCTCGCGACTTCCAGGATGCCGAAATTGCCGGTCGAGCCGCCTTCCGCGTCGAGCGTGGCCGAGCCGACCAGCACGATTGCAAGCCCATCGCCGCCCGACGCGACCCAGGCTCGGTGCGCGGGCCGATGGGTGTCGCGCGCGGCATCCATCCCCTCATGATGGAAGCACTGCATGAGGAAATAGCTCATGCCGCATTCTCCAGCACGACCATGCCAGCGCCCGTCATCGAGGCGGGGGCGTAATAGTGCTTGTGCACGAGGTCGACCTTCTCGTTCATCGCGCCGCGCATGACCAGCCACATGATGAGCTCCGCACCTTCCGAGCCGAATTGCTCGACATAGTCCTCGCGCGTCATGTTGCGGTAGGTTTCGGGATCGTTGGCGATGCCGTCGAGCCACTTCTGGTCGGCTTCCTGGTTGATGAAGCCGGCGCGGGTGCCCTGCAACTGGTGCGACAGGCCGCCGGTACCCATGATCACGACGCGCTCGTCGCCCGGCCAGCTCTCGATGGCTTCGCGCAGCACCTTGCCCATGTCCCAGCAGCGCTGCGGCGTGGGGATCGGATACTGGATCGTGTTGACGAAGATCGGCACGACCTTGACCGGCCAGCGCTCGGGCTTGCCGAAAAACAGTTCCATCGGCACCTGCATGCCGTGGTCCACATCGATCTCGCGGCAGACCATCGGATCGAAGTGGCGTTCGACAAGCTTGTCGACGAAATGCCAGGAAAATTCGGACGCGCCCTCGAATGCCGGTATCGCGCGCGGACCCCAGCCCTCGTCGACCGGCTTATAGCTGTCGGCCACGCCCACCGCGAAGGTTGGCACGCGGTCGAGGAAGAACGAATTGCCGTGATCGTTGAACACGACGACAGCAATGTCGGGCTTCGCCTCGCGCACCCACTCCTTGCCGACTTCATAGCCGTCGAAAAAGGGCTTCCAGTCGGCCGTGTCGCGCAGGCCGCGGTCGAGCGCCACGCCGATGGAGGGAACGTGACTGGTGCCCAGCCCGCCGATGATTCTGGCCATCTCAGACGTCCTTGCCAAGGCGCTGACGCAGGAACTCTTTGTGTTCCATGCTGGCCTGCGCCGCGCCGATCGCCGTGATCGGGGTGGGGTCGATGGCCGAGATCTTCAGGATGAAGAACAGATTACCCCCCATGCGCACCATTTCGTGCCAGTCGCGCGACATGACGGCCTGCTTTTCTTCCGCCGTCAGCCCGAAACGATCGAGGAAGGCTTCCTCGTCGGCCTTGAAGGCCTCGCGGTTGTGCGCCTCGCCCAGCGACATCGCCATCTTGTTGATGCGGTAGCCGCGGATCGAGCCGGCGCGGTCGAAGAGCGGGGTTTCGGGAATGCGGATATCGGCTGCGTCAAGCATTGCTGTCTCCTGTCTTGCGATCCAGCCACGCAACGATCGCGTCGGTGACCTCCTGGGGGCGTTCGACCGGCGCGAAATGACCGGCATTGTCGATGATGACGAGTTCGGCGTCTGCGACGGCATCCGCGATCTCCTGATGCTGGGCGACCGGGCTCCAGCCATCCTGATGCGCCGCGACGAGCAGCACCGGGCAGGCGATCTCGCCGAGATAGGCGGTGGCGTTGGGCCGGCCCATCAGCGCGCGGATCTGCCGTTCGTGCATGTCAGCGTTGGCGCGCAGCACCATCGCCGTCAGTTCGGCGACGAGGGCGCTGTCGTCGGCGCGGGCCGCATCGAGCATCGGCGGCAGCCACTGGGCGGCGAGCTTGTCCATGCCGCTATGGCCGAGGTCGACCATGGCCTGCCGCTTGACTTCCTCGCCGTCCTTCTTCGGGCCATGGCCGGTATTGGCCAGCACCAGCCCCTTCACGCGCTGCGGGGCGAGACGCGCCATTTCCAGCGCGATGCGGCCGCCCATCGAATGACCGACCACGATCACGTCGCCGGCGACCGTATCGAGCAGCGTCTGCGCCATGCCGGTAATGCTTGTGCCAGCGGAAAGATCGGCGGCATGAACGGGCATGCGGCGTGAGACGGCCTCGGCGAGAGGCTGCCAGACGATTCCGTCCGAGATCAATCCGGGCACCAGAACGAGCGTTGTCATGCGGCAGGTTGCTCCCGGTCAGTCTGATTGTGGACAGGCTGTATACATTAACTCGCCATATATGGCACGTCGGCTCCGGATGCAACCGATATCGCCCATATTGCATCGCAGTATGTATGCATTGCGGAAGTGGATGAGCGCGATTGGGCTGATGCGGAGCGGAAATATCGGTTGTACTATCCTGTATGCATACATGCAGGGGGTTCCATGGATACCGGTGAAGCGAAAACGCACGCGACGCGCGCATTGATCGAACTGCGCAAGCGCATCCTCAGCGGCGAATTCGCAGGCGGCATGCGCCTTTTCGAAGTGCCGCTGGCGGAAGAACTGGCAATTTCACGCACCCCTGTGCGTGAAGCCATGTCGCGCCTGGTGGAGGAGGGATTGCTCGAGCGGGTGCGCGCCGGCGGGTTCGTGGTGCGCAAATTCGGCTTCGCCGACGTGGTCGATGCGATCGAATTGCGCGGCGTTCTGGAAGGTACGGCCGCGCGTCTCGCCGCCGAGCGTGGCGTGGACCGGCGCGCGATGGAGCGGATCGAGCAGGTCGCCACCGAACTCGACTCCTGCTTCGGCGAAGTGCTCGGCCAGGTCGATTTCGACCGCTATTCGGAGCTGAATGCGACGTTTCACGCGCTTCTGGCCGGCTTGAGCGGTAGTGAAATGGTGCGCAGCGAGGTAGAGCGCATGAAGCGGCTGCCTTTCGCTTCCCCCTCGGCCTTCCTTCCCGACAAGGCCGACATCGCCGCCTTCCGCCGCTCACTGAACACCGCGCAGGAACAGCACTGGGCAATTATTTCGGCGATTGCCAATCGTGAAGGCGCGCGGGCGGAAGCGATCGCCCGCGAACATGCCCGCACGGCGCGCCGCAATCTGGAATATGTGCTGAAGGAGGACCGCAGCCTGATCAGCCAGGTTCCGGGCCTCGCCCTCGTTCTCGATTGAACTGCGGCGAGATTGCCCTTGGGGCTTTTCGCCGCGATCCATTTGAAAACAGCCGATTGCGGCGCGGCGCCGGGCATGATTGTCGCCGCGCAGCGCATTTTGGATCGATTTTTTACCGTTCCTGATACCCTTCGGCAGAGAAGGGCGCTTGCATTTGTCCCCCGATTGAGCAAAGAGGATGTATACATCCAGTCCACAGCAAGGGAGGATACCCCGTGACAACTACCAGTCTGGAAGCCATTCTGAAGGAGAAAGGCAACCCGGTTCAGCTGCTGCGCAACTCGCGCATTGGCATGTATGTATACCCTGTCGTCGCGCCCGAGTTCTCCAACTGGCGCACCGAGCAGTGGGCATGGCGCAATTCGGCCGTGCTGTTCGATCAGTCGCACCACATGGACGAGCTGATCGTCGAGGGCCCGCAGGCTGCGGAATTCCTTTCGCATCACGGCATCAACTCGTTCGCGAACTTCGACCTGAACCGTGCGAAGCACTACGTTCCGGTCACGCCTGCCGGTCACGTCATCGGCGACCACATCATCTTCCGCGAGCGTGAGGACAAGTTCGTCCTCGTCGGCCGTGCGCCGACCTCGAACTGGCTGCTGTTCTGCGCCGCCTATGGCAAGTGGAACGTCCGCATCAAGCACGATCCCCGTTCGCCGTCGCGTCCCGAGGGTGAGCGCGTCCTGCGCACGCACTACCGCTTCCAGATCCAGGGCCCGGAAGCCAACAAGATCTTCGAGAAGATGAACCGCGGTCCGATCCCGGACATCAAGTTCTTCCACGTCGACTGGATCAACATCGGCTCCAAGAAGGTTCAGGCCCTGCGCCACGGCATGTCGGGCGCCCCGGGCCTCGAGATCTGGGGTCCGTACGAGGACAAGTCCTACATCCTCAACGCGATCCTCGATGCAGCCAAGGAAGCCGGCGTGGATCTGGTCCGCTGCGGCAGCCGCGCTTACTCGACCAACACCCTCGAGTCGGGCTGGATCCCGTCCCCGCTGCCGGGCATCTACACCGGCGACGGCATGGTTGCCGAATACCGCAAGTGGCTGGGCGCTGACTCCTACGAGGCGTCGGGCACCATTGGCGGCTCCTTCGTGTCGGACAACATCGAAGACTACTACGTCAACCCGTTCGAGCTCGGCTACGACTTCTACATCGGCTGGAAGAAGGACGACTTCGTCGGCAAGGACGCGCTGGTCAAGATGAAGGGCCAGAAGAACCGCAAGAAGGTCACCTTCGAGTGGAACCCGGAAGACGTCCTCAAGGTCATCGCTTCGGCATTCGAAGACGGCACGCCTTACAAGTGGATCGACTTCCCGCAGCCGAACTACGCTTCTTCCTCGGCCGACCGGATCGAGAAGGACGGCAAGATGGTCGGTATGTCGATGTTCAACGGCTACTCCTTCAACGAGCGCCGCGTGCTCTCGCTGGGCGTCGTCGACGCCGACGTGCAGATCGGCGACGTGCTGACCCTCAAGTGGGGCGAGGCTGAGCCGACGCAGAAGACCTCGACCGAGCAGCACAAGCAGGCCGAGATCCGCGTGCGCGTCTCCGACACGCCGTATTCGAGCGAAGCCCGCGAGAACTACGCCGACTCCTGGCGTACCAAGAAGTAAGATCGCTGACGCGACGGCCCCGGCCGTCGCGATCCTCCCAGGCGAAAAACGGCGCAGCGGAAACGCTGCGCCGTTTGTTTTTGAAGGTATGTCGCGGCCAGTTCCGGCCCGATGGCCTGGTTTAAAGCACGTGGCATTTTATCGGCGCCGAAGGTCTCTGACTTGACCGTAAGTGCTGTCCCATCCGGCTGCCGCCACCTTCTCCCCCGCAAGCGGGGAGAAGAAAGCCTTCATATGAGCTTTGGCCAGTCGTCAGTCAGCGTACCAGATGAGGCGAAAGCAAGCGGACGCGTTCTTCTCCCCGTTTACGGGGGAGAAGTGCCCGGCAGGCGATGAGGGGCGGCGCAGGCGTCGAAGAGCGTGTCGGCTCACAGAAGACGCGATACGCTCATGCGGTCGCCGCTGTCTTCCCGTGTGTGGGGAAGGGGACATCCCTCTGAGCCTTCGAAAATCGCGAGGGTAGCAAAGTGGAGTGCGAGGATGCGGAGTCGGGCAGCAAGAACCGTGCGGGCGATAGCGTGGACGCTAAACGTATAGGCGCGCGCCTATAGCGTAGCTTCACACGGACGATGTAGGCAGGTGTCGCCGCACCGCATCGATTGCCGCCTGCGCCATGCGGCGCGTGCTGAGTTCGCTGCCGAAGCCGGCGACATGCGGCGTGATCAATACGTTCGGGGCGCTCCATAGCGGATGCCCGTCCGGTAGCGGCTCTGGATCGGTCACGTCGAGCCCCGCACCAGCCAGAAGCCCCTCATTCAGGACGTCCGCCAGCGCATCCGTATCGACGATCCCGCCGCGGGCGATATTGACCAGCACCGCGCCCTTCTTCATCAGCCGCAGCCGTGCAGCCGAGAGGAGGTGTCGCGTCTCGGCGGCAAGCGCGATCGAGATGGCGACGACATCGGCCTCGGCAAGGCTTTCGTCGAGCGTGGAGAGTGGCCGTGTCTCGTCGAATCCCGGCTTCATCTCGCCCTTGCGCGACAGGCCGATGATCTTCATGCCGAACGGCCGCGTACGGGCGGCGATGGCGCAGCCCGCAGCACCGGTTCCGATGACGAGCAGCGTGCGCCCTTCCAGCGAGAACAGGCCGTCGCCGGCGCCGCGGTCCCACTGGCCCCTTGCGGTCATTTCCGCCATGCGCGGAATACGCCGGCCGAGCGCAAGCATCAGCGCCACCGCATGTTCCGCCACTGTGGGCGAATGGGCGCCGTCCGCGCCGGTGACGGCGAGATGATCGGGAATGCCGGCTGCGTCATAGCCTTCGCGGCCGGCCGAAACGATGTGCATGAAGCGCACCGTCGACCCCGGCGCACGCAACGCCTCGACGATACGGCCGGCGAGCGGTGCCGGTGCATCGAAGGTGATTAGCCCATCCGCGCCGGGGAGGGCGGCGATCACTGCATCGATGTCCTCGATTTCTTCGAGCTGGACATCGGCGAGCTCACTTATGCCGGCGACGATGAATTTCCGCGCCACCGGCATGCGTGTCCAATAGACGACGCGCATGGTTGCCCGATCAGAGTTCGAGAACGATGTAGGAATCGTCCACGGAAACCTTGAACACCTCGGCCTTGTATGGACCTTCGACCAGCGAACCGCCCTTCTGGACCTCGACGTCGTAGCTCTTCACGCGCGTACGCGCCGGATCGCACCAGGACTTGCCAGTGCGGATGTCGAATTCCCAGCCATGCCACGGGCAGCGCACGAGCTCGCCATGGCGGCTTACCTTGACTTCGCCCGGCGTGTCCGCCTCGAAAAGCGCGACGATCCTGCCCTTGCACAGGTCTGCGCCCTCATGCGGGCAGCGGTTGGCGATCGCGAAGAACTCGCCCTTGACGTTATAGACGGCAATGGCGCGGCCTTCGACATGGACGAGTTTCGCTGCTCCGTCGGCGATCTCGTCGGTGCGGGCAACGACATGCTTGGATGGTGTGCGCCCACGGGGCGCCTGCTTCTCGACCACGCTCATTTCAGACCAAACAGTTCAACAGCATTATCACGGAAGATCGCCTGGCGCTCGGCCGGCGTCAGCGGCACCTTGAAGGCGTAGCGCGGATCGTCGAAGTCCCAGTGCGGGTAGTCGGTCGAGAACATGAGCTTGTCCGTTCCGATCCAGCGCAGGATGTCGAGCAGGTGTCGGTTGTTCTCCGGCTCCTCGATCGGCTGCGTGGTGTACCAGAAGCTCTCCTTGACATATTCGCTCGGCAGCCGCTTGCACTGCGGCACCTCGCTCCTCATGCGCTTCCACTCGCGGTCCATGCGCCAGACCAGCGAGGGCAGCCAGGAGAAGCCGCCTTCCACCAGCACGATCTTGAGCTTGGGGAACTGCTCGAACACGCCTTCCAGGATCAGGCTCGACATGACCGTCTGCAGGCTGTTCGACGCCGCGAAATGCTCTTCCAGATAGAATGAGGTCCAGCCCGACGAGGTATTCGGACGGTAGCCGAAAGCGCCCGTATGCAGGCCGATCGGCAGGCCGTAATGCTCGGCCGCCTCGTAGATCGGCCAGTAGCGCTTGCGGCCGGCCGGCTCCATCATGCGCGGCGGCATGGCGATCTGCACGAAACGGCGATCGGTCACGCGGCGATCGATTTCCGCCACGGCTTCTTTCGGATCGTCCTGCGGAATGCAGATCGAGGCCTTGAGGCGTGGCTCCGGGCCGGCGAACTTGTCGATCTGCCAGTCATTGATGGCGGCACACATGGCAGCGCCCAGGTTCTGGTTCAGCGCCGTGCTGCCTGCCGCCAGTGGCTGCAGGATGCCATAGTCGATGCCACACTCCTCCAGAAGCTGCTTGCGCAGGAAGTCGAGATCGGACGCCGGCGGCCCGCCATTCGGCGGCCAGGAATCGCGCCGCATGCCATTGCCGGGCGTCATGCGCGGATAGATCATCGCGCCCAGGAACGGGTTCGGCGTGCGCATGGCGTAGTCCCGCACATGCGTCTTCCACTGTTCGGGCAGGTAGTTCAGAATTTCGGTCGGACTGCTGAAACCCGGATGCACGTCGCAGTCCACGACGCCGAATTTCTGTTCCGTCTTTTCGGAGCGTTCGAGTACGGTTTCCATCGTCAGCCTCCCAGTCGCGGATAGGTCGCGATTGCGTTGGTCCTTAGTATCCTCTCAAGCATCTCGTCCGGCAAGCCGTCGGGCAGAACCTCGAAGCCCTCGAAGTGCCAGTGCGGATAGTCGGTCGAGAAAAGAACCATCTCGTCGCTGAGAAGATGCGAGAGCGCGGCCTTCGCTTCCGCCGGATCGTCGGGAAGATCGAGCGGCTGCGAGGTCATGCGCACATGCCGGCGAATGATGTCGCCAGGCGAATCCTTGACCCACGGGGTCTCGATGCGCGTGCCGCGCCAGTCTTTCGACATGCGCCACATCAGCGGCGGCACCCAGGTCACGCCCGATTCGATCGCCACCACCTTGAGGCTGGGCTGGCGCGTGAACACGCCCTCGGCGATCATGCTTGCCACCTGCGTGGAAAAGCCCTGCGTCATCGAGATGTGATCCTCGATGAGGTAGGAATGATAGCCGGAATGGCTCGGCGCATTGCGGAAATTGCTGCCTGTGTGGATGCCGATCTGGAAGCCGTGCTTCTCGGCGGCTTCATAGATCGGCCAGTACACCATGCGGCCGAGCGGCAGTTCCGTGCCGGCCAGCGTCAGGATCTGCACGAATCGCTTGTCGCCGGCGCGCCGCTCGATCTCTTCCACCGCGGCTGGCACGTTCTGGAACGGCACCAGCAGCGAGGCGCGCAGGCGCTCGTCGCGGTCGAGCCATTTTTCGGCGATCCAGTCATTGGTGGCGCGGCAGATGGCGGCGGCGAGATAGGGATCGTAGAGCGCCTGGGCACCCGACACCACGTTGAGGATGCCGTGGCGCAGTTGCAGCGGATCGAGCAGGTTCTTCTGCATGGCCGCCAGCGGATCGCCGTCAGTCTTCCAGTCGGGGCGCATATAGGGGCGTGTACGCTCCGGTGCGCTCATCAGTTCCAGCACATCGACTTCGCGCGAGGTGACGATCTCACTCCAATACTCGTCGAGATACGGAAGAAGGTCAGCTCGTCGCGGCAGCGGCGTATGGATATCGCAGTCGATGGCACCCGCGGTGCTGATCGAGCTCGCTGCTTCTGGTCGCTTGGGCATCAGGTTCATGACAACTCCACCCTATTTTGCCATTCGGGCCTAATAGAGACGGTCAAATGGCTATACTTATCGGAAATTGGTTGCCGCACATTCAAAGCACGGCTTCCTCCCGCAGTTGCGATATAAACTAGTCCCGTTTCCCCAGTCGAACAAGGAGCGGCGACGCGTCAAAGCGGCGCGATGTGAACTTGTTGCGCGCGGCGCTAGACAGATGACGCCACCCGTGATTAGTAAACAAGTTAACTAAGGTTGCAATGTCGACCGGGTGGAGGAAATCGTGCAGGACAGACAGACGGAGCCGTTGCGCGCGGCGCCAGCCTTTCGGCTTGATCTCACATATGACCGGCCGCTGGTCTTCGATTCGCAGGCGGGCCAGCGCGGCTTCTTCCGCGTCGTCGAGGGCATCGTCAGCGGGCAGCGCCTCAACGGACGCATCGTGGACGATGGTGGCGACTGGATCGTCTTCCGCCCGGACGGGCTTGTCGAAACCGACAGCCGCATGATGATCGAGGCCGAGGATGGCACCATCGTCTATCTGCGCAGCCGCGGCGTGCTGCGCGCCGGCGCCGACAAGCTCGCCGGCTATCGGGCAGGCGAGGGGCTCGATGCCGGCACCGCCTATTATCGCACTGCGCCCTATTTCGACACGCCGGTCGGCGCGCATGACTGGCTCACCAAGACGCTTTTCGTCGGAACGGGCAGTTTTGCGGGCGACCGCGCCACGCTCGACATCCACGAGATCCTGTAGGAGGCGCGGCCATGGACCCCAGGCTTGAATATGTGTTCGAGGTTCGCCTGCGGCTGAAGAAGCCCCGGCTGGAGATCAATCCGCTGCCGGTGGGCGGCAGCCGGCTCGGCGTGCGTGTCGAGGGCGGCGAGTTCGAGGGCTCGGGCCTCAAGGGCATCGTGCGCCCCGGCGGCGGCGAATATCCGCATGTGCGCGAGGACGGCGTCTTCTCCTTCGATGCGCGCTACCATCTGGAACATGAGGACGGCACCGTCATCGTCGTCAACAATCGCGGCTATCGCCACGGATCGCCCGAGGTGATGGAGCGGCTTTTCAACCTGCGCGACGGCGACACCGTGCCGGGCGATGCCTATTATTTCCGCGCCATCTCCATGTTCGACGTCGCGCCCGGCCCGCATGAATGGCTCGGCCGCCATGTCTTCGTCGGCGTCGGCGAGCGCATGCAGGTCGGCAATCGCGTGCGCTATTTTAAAGTGGTGTGAACCTCATGCAGGCCGAGTTCGACTACATCATCGTCGGCGCCGGCTCGTCTGGCTGCGTTCTTGCCAACCGGCTTTCGGCGGATCCTGCCAACCGGGTCTGCCTTGTGGAGGCCGGCAAGGAGGACAAGAGCTTCCTCGTCCACCTGCCCATCGGCGTGGCCTGGCTGTTCCACCACAAGGATCTGAACTGGCGCTTCAACTCCACCCCGCAGAAACATGCCGGGGGCCGGGAAATCTACATTCCGCGCGGCAAGGTGCTGGGCGGATCGAGCTCCATTAACGGGATGATCTATACGCGCGGACATCCCACCGACTATGACGACTGGGCAGCGGCCGGCAATCCGGGCTGGTCCTTCCGCGAGGTGCTGCCCTATTTCCGCCGGTCGGAGCGCAATGTCGAATTCGGCGACAGCCCCTATCATGGCAAGGATGGCGAACTGAACGTCCAGTTCCTCGACATGTACAATCCCCTCTGCGACGTCATGTTCGATGCTGCCGGCCAGATGCAATACAAGCTGATCGACGATTTCTGCGGCCCCGACCATGAGGGCTTCGCGAAACGTCAGGTGACGATGAAGAACGGTCGCCGCCATTCGACGGCCGAAGCTTTCCTCAAGCCGGTGCGCAACCGGCCGAACCTGACCGTGATGACGGAAACGCTGACGCGCCGCGTCATCGTGGAGAACGGCCGCGCCGTGGGCATCGAGGTCGAGCGCGGCGGCAAGGTCGAGGTGCTGCGCGCCCGCAAGGAGGTGGTGCTGTCGGCCGGCGTCATCGGCTCGCCGCATATCCTCCAGCTCTCCGGCATCGGCAATGCCGACAAGCTGGCAGCGAAGGGAATCACCACCGTCCATCACCTGCCCGGCGTGGGCGAGGGGCTGCGCGAGCACATTTCGGCTGCCGTGCAATATTCGAGCCCGACGACGGTTCCGTGGGGCCTTTCCTGGCGCACGGTGCCCTGGATGGCCTGGCAGGCGCTGCGCTATATCTTCCAGCGCAAGGGCTTCTTCGCCAACAACATGCTGCATGCCGGCGGCTTCATAAAGACCGATCCGTCGCTGCCGCGGCCCGATGTCCAGCTCATTCTGATGCCGGTCCATCGCGATGCCACCGGGCGGATGGGGCGCGGCCACGGTTTCGCGCTGATCGCCATCGTGCTGCGCGCCGAAAGCCGCGGCACGGTTGAACTCGCCAGCGCCGACCCGAAGGTCGATCCGCTGATCGACCCGCATTTCCTCGAGGAGGAACAGGATGTCGAGACGCTGGTGAAGGGCGTTAAGATCGCCCGAGAGATGCTGGAGAGCAAGCCGTTCGAGCCCTATCGCGGCGAGGAGCTGAAGCCCGGCAAAGATGTCCGCACGGATGACGAGTGGCGCAAGTTCGCCCGCGAGAATTTCGTGACGGTCTTCCACCCCGTCGGTACCTGCCGCATGGGACCGGACGTTGGGGCCGTGGTCGACGCCGAGCTGAAGGTTCACGGCATCGAAGGCCTGCGCGTCGTGGATGCCTCCATCATGCCCACCCTGATCGGCGGCAATACGAATGCCCCGGCCATCATGATCGCCGAAAAGGCCGCCGACATGATGCTGGGCCGCCCGCCGCTCGAACCGGCAAGGCTCTGATTGCGAGGCTTGCCGGGTCTCGAGCGTGTTCAACATTTGCGCCGCCCACATCGCCCTGCCGGGCACTTCTCCCCGCAAATGGGGAGAAGAACGCTGTCCGCTTGTTTTCTGTCTCTCCTCCCCGCTGGCGATTGGCTCCCTTCTCCCCGTTCACGGGGAGAAGGTGGCGGTAGCCGGATGAGGGGCGGTGCAACGGCCGAAATCAGGAACCTTCAGCGCCGATGAATATGACGCGCCTTAACCTGCCGTCGACCGGTCTGCCGCGGCGCTCAAACGGAGACCGTGGTCATCGGCGCGCTGAGGTGCCATCGCAGGCCGTCGCGCCGATACTCCGCCTGCACGGTGCCGCTGAGCGCGTCTGACGTGGCCCGGCGCAGGATCGTGGTGCCGAAGGATGTCGATTTGGGCTCGTCCACCAGCGGGCCGCCATGCTCGCGCCATTCCATCTCGAAGCTGGGCTGGCCGTTCGCGTCATCGACATTCCAGCCGACCGTGACATGCCCCGCCGATGTACTGAGCGCGCCATAGCGTGCCGCATTCGTCGCCAGTTCATGGATTGCGAGACCGAGCGCCTGCGCCGCCGGCGGCTGCAGCATGACCGCAGGTCCGCGCACCGAGACTCGGTCTTCCGGATAGTGGCGCAGCTGTGCATCGACCAGCGCGCGCAGATCCACGCCGCGCCATTCGCCATAGATGAGCAGGTTCTGGATGGAGGACAGGGCCTGCAGGCGCTGCGAGATCCGGCTCACCAGTTCGTGGGCGGGAGTCGTGGAGGCGGTCTTGCGGACCATCGCCTCCACTACCGCCAGCAGGTTCTTGGACCGGTGGTTCACCTCGCGCATCAGCAGGCGCTGGGTTTCAGCGGCCCTGTGGCGCTCGGTGATGTCGCGCCCGATGTTCGACGCGCCGACGATCTTCCCGCCCGATGCCCGGATCGGCGATATCGTCATCGACACATGGATGAGTTCCCCATCCTTGCGCTGGCGGATGGTTTCGTGATGTTCGATCCGTTCGCCGGCGCGGATTTTTGCGAGGATGGCGTCTTCCTCGCTTTGCCGCTCGGCGGGCACGAGCAGGCGGATGGAGCGGCCGACCATCTCCTCGGCCGAATAGCCGAAGATCAGCTGTGCACCGCGATTCCAGGAGGTGATATTCCCGTCGAGATCCTTGGAAATGATGGCGTCGCGCGACGATTCCACGATCGCGGCCAGCAATGCTGTCTGATCGCTATCCAGGGTGCCGATGTCGGCATTCGATGCGGCTGCGGTCAACTCTGCCCGTCCGTCTCCATGCCCGGCTCAGATCAGCGCGAACACTCTCATTATGTCCACGACCCGACTCGCCCGGACCATCTGGCCACAGCGAGCAGGTGACGATGACGGCTGCCGGGGCGGGCAAGGTCTAGGGGAGGGGGAACCATTTACCGTCATCGTCCGACCTATGAACGTGGCCGATATTGGAAGGTTCCCACAGCAGGCGAAATTCTTTTTCGGTGCTGATCGCCGCGGAGATTCGCCAGCCCGGCATGCCGTTACGGCATCGATTTCTAGGTGCCGATCGCCCGCCAGCCAAGACCATTTCACGTGGATTTCGAATAAACCGCGCGCAATCCCCCGATATCGCGCAACTTCGTATCGAATGCCGACCAGTCGTCCGCCGCCGCGATCGGTTTCCAGATCGCTTCGACCGCGTCGATGAGCATAGTGCATGGTCCGTCGCGCTCGAAATAGGGGTCCTGTACGATCGTCGGGCTGATCGGATCGCGGGCCTCGATCAGCGCGCGCGCCGCCTTGAAATCCTCGCGCGCATAATAGTTGGCGATGGGGCTTTCCATGGCGCGCTGCGTGGAGAGGTCGCCGCCACGCCAGTCGAACATGAAGCGCTCGAAGGGAACGCGGCTGTCCGCCAGGAAGCGCCAGACGGTCGCGGTCAGTTCCTGATCGGCCTCGGGCGAGACGGTTTGCAGGCCGAGCCTGTCGAGCATGGCGTCGTTGAAGCAATCGCGGAAGACCAGTGCGAAGCCCTCGAGGCTTTTCTGGAGATCAGCCTGCGGAGCGAAGGGCAGCAGGCATTCGGCCAGCCGCGTCATGTTCCACAGCAGCGTGTCCGGCTGCCGCCCATAGGCATAGAGGCCGGTTTCGTCGAAATAGGCGGCGGTGAAGGCCGGATCGAGCACAGGCGTGAACCGCCACGGACCATAGTCGAAGCTCTCGCCCGTTATGTTGATATTGTCCGTGTTCAGCACGCCGTGCACGAAGCCTGCCAGCATCCAGCGCGCGCCCGTGGCCGCCACGCGCCGGCCGACTGCATCGAGGAAGGCGACGGCGCGTTCGCCGGTATTCTCGCGCCAGGCTTCCGGCAGATAGTGGCGAATGGCATGGTCCATCAACCGCACGATGTTGTCGTGCTGCTCCAGATAGAGCAGACGCTGGAAACTGCCGATCCTGATATGCGAATGGCTGAGCCTGACGAGCACCGCCGAGCGCGTCGGGGAAGGCTCGTCGCCGCGCCACAGCTCCTCGCCGGTTTCCACCAGGCTGAACGACTTGGACGTGTCGACGCCGAGCGCTTCCAGCATTTCGGTGGCGAGGATTTCGCGCACGCCGCCTTTCAGCGTGAGACGGCCATCGGCGGTGCGCGACCAGGGTGTCTGCCCGCTTCCCTTGGTGCCGAAATCGAGCAGCCGTCCGTCTTCGAGGTCGCGGCACTGGCCGAAGAGGAAGCCGCGCCCGTCGCCCAGCTGGGGATTGTAGGCGCGGAACTGGTGGCCGTGATAGCGCAGCGCAAGTGGCGCGGGCAGGCTTCCGGGCAAGGGCGTGAAGCGGCCGAAATGGTCGACCCATTGCGCTTCCGTAAGCGTATCGAGGCCCACCCGCGCAGCCCAGCGGTCGTTGCGGTAGCGCAATATGTGCTTGGGGAAATCCGCCGCCGCGACTTCGTCATAGAAATCGGGGCCGAGTTCGGCGTGGCGCTGTTCGGGCTGGAAGCGGGCAAAGGCTGACATGACAAGCCATGTAGCGCAGAACCGCGCCATGGCGAAGCGCCTGCCCGTCAATGGCTTGAAGTTGTGCCCGAGGGATATAGTTTTCCTGGAAACAGTGGGAAGGAAATTGCCATGCGCAATCTGTTGAGATTTGCCGCTGTCGTCTCCGCGGTCGCCGCCGCGACAATGCCCGCGCTCGCGGCGCGTCCCGACGTGACGCGGATGACCTGCCCGCAGGCGCAGGAATTCATCCGCAAGCACGGCCCCGTCGTCGTGACCACCGGGCGCCACACCTTCGACATGTATTATGGCGAGCCCTTTGCCTGCGGTCGCTACGCGACGCAGCCAAATTACGTCGTCACGCGCGACGGTGTGGAATGCCTGATCGGCTACACCTGCGTTCCCGGCGGCAATTTCTGGGATGATTGAGCCGGCTGACATGGCCGGCTGAAATCTTCTGTGACAGGCCCGGGTGATTGCCCGGCACACCCGCTTGTGCCATTGGTCCGGCCGCCAACACCGGCTAGAGACAATCGATGCTTGCGCCAGACCAGAACAGACAGGACTCCAGCGAGACCGACATCGTCGATGAGGCGATCGCGTCGCGGCGGTCTGTTCGCGCCTTTCTGCCGCAGCCGGTCGATCCGCAGGCCATAAGGGACATCCTTTCGGTCGCTTCGCGCGCGCCCTCGGGCACCAACATGCAGCCATGGAAGGTCTATGTGACCACCGGCGCGGTGAAGGATGCCATCGGGCGGGCAGTGCTGGAATCGGGCCACCGCGCCGAGAAAGTGGAATGGGACGAGTATCGCTACTATCCCGACAAGTTCTTCGAGCCCTATCTGACGCGCCGCCGCACGGTCGGCTATGCGCTCTACGAATCGCTCGGCATCGCCCGGCGCGACACCGATCGCATGCGTGCCCAGCACGACCGCAACTTCGTCTTCTTCGACGCGCCGGTCGGCATGCTCTTCACCATCGACCGGCGGCTCAATACCGGCTCCTGGATCGACCACGGCATGTTCCTGCAATCGATCATGATCGCCGCGCGGGGCAGGGGGTTGCACACCTGCCCGCAGGCCGCCTTCGCACCCTACCACAAGGAAATCCGGCCGATCATCGGCATGACGGAGGAGGAAATCCTCGTCTGCGGCATGGCGCTCGGCTATGAGGATACGTCGCGGCCGGAGAACAACTTCCGCACGGAACGAGTGCCGGTCGACGAATTCGCTACATTTCTGGGCGATTGACCGGCGCGGCTTGCCGGTGCGGACGCCCAACCCTAAAACAGTCTGCGGCGCCACAGGACACCGGACTTGATGCGTTTGCCTGCCCCGATGCTGACGAAGCGATCCCAGCAAGATTTTCCGGCACTGTTCCGTCAGGCGCTTGCCTGCCTGCTTCTGCTGCTTGTTTCGCTCATGGCCCTGCCTGCCTCGGCCCAGAGCACATCGACACCGACCGGCATTCTTGCGGAACAGGGACCTGTCATCCGTGCCTTCGTTTCAGATGTAAACAGTCTCGAGCAGCGCATGGCCGCCGATGCCGACGACGATGCCCGGCTGCTGGAGATCCGCAACCAGCTCGACGAGGTCGGCCGCAGCGTCCTGTCGGAAAGCACGGAATTCCGCCCCCGCCTCGCGGAGATCAATGCCCGCCTCGACCAGATCGGCCCCGCGCCGGCCGATGGCCAGAACGAGGCGCAGCAGATCGCCGACGAGCGTGCCGCGCTGACGCAGGAAAAGTCCGAGATCAACGCCGTTCTGGGAGAGGCGGAGCAGCTTTCCGTCCGCATCAGCCGCCTGGTCGAACAGATCGCGCAGATGCGGCGCGAGCTCTTTGCCGGTCAGCTCTCGCGTCGCTACGACATTTCCACCGCGCTCAATGCCGACGTGCTGGCGGAATTCCGGCGCGAGACCAGCATGCTCACCAGCCGGGTGAATTCCTGGCTCAACTTCATCATCCGCTTCAAGCTGGAATCGGTGCTGCTGGCGCTGTTCCTGTCCCTTTCGGCGGCGGCCGTGCTGATGTTCGGCGGGCGGCGCCTCTTCGGCCGCCTCATCGTCGCCGACCCGGATCAGGCGGAGCCCTCCTATCTCAGCCGCCTTTCCGTCGCCTTCTGGTCGACATTGCTGCCGTCGCTGGCTGTCGCGACCTTTCTCGGCGCCACCTACTTCTTTCTCCAATATTACAATGTGCTGCGGCAGGACATTACGCCGATCCTGGTAACGCTGTTCAACGTCATCGCCACGGTCTTCTTCATCAACCGGCTGGCCAGCGCGGCCTTCTCGCCCAACCTTCCCAACTGGCGCCTCGTGCCGATGGAGACGCCCGCGGCGCGCACGCTCTACTGGCTGGTCTGGTCGATGTCGGTCGTGACCGGCGCCGATTTCGTGCTGACCCGCGTCAGCACCGTCCTGTCTTCCCCATTGTCGGTCACCGTTGCCAAGAGCCTCGTCGCCACCGTCATTGTCGGCGTTCTGCTCATCCTTGTCTCGCTGGTGAAGCCGTTCCGCGCTGAAGACGGCAGCGCCAAGGCCTGGCCGGTTCTGGTGCGCTATCTGCTGCGCGCGATCGGTGCGGTCACGATCATCGCCGCCTTCCTCGGCTATATCGGCTTCGCGCGCTTCGTCTCGCAGCAGGTCGTCATCACCGGCGGCATATTGGCGACGATGTATATCGGCTTCCTGTCGGCGCGCGGCCTGTCGGATCTCGGCGCATTGCGCGAGACGACGCTCGGCCGCCGCCTGCTCGACCGGATGAAACTCGATGAATCGGCGGAGGACCAGGTCGGTCTGGCGCTCAGCATCGTCATCTACGTGCTCGTGCTTGCCATCGGCATCCCGCCCATCCTGCTGCAATGGGGCTTCCAGTGGGGCGATATCGGCACGTGGGTGGCCGGCGTGGTGCGGGAAGTGCGCATCGGCTCCATCTCCATCTCCATGGTCGGCATCTTCACCGGCATCGTCGTCTTCATCCTCGGCTATTTCTTCACCCGCTGGTTCCAGGGCTGGCTCGACGACTCCGTCATGGCGCGCGGCCGCGTCGATGCCGGCGTGCGCAATTCCATCCGCACGGTCGTCGGCTATGCCGGCCTTGCCGTCGCGGCGCTGATCGGCATTTCGGCGGCGGGCATCAACCTGTCGAGCCTCGCTCTGGTGGCCGGCGGCCTGTCGCTCGGCATCGGCTTCGGCCTGCAGAACATCGTCCAGAATTTCGTCTCCGGCCTGATCCTGCTGGCGGAGCGGCCGTTCAAGGCCGGCGACTGGATCGTGGCAGGCTCCGTCAGCGGCACGGTCAAGAAGATCAGCGTGCGCGCGACCGAGATCGAGACGTTTCAGCGCCAGACCGTGATCCTGCCGAATTCGGAACTCATCAACGCTGCCGTCGGCAACTGGACGCACCGCAACAAGCTCGGCCGCGTGGAGGTGAAGATCAACGTCGCCTATGGCAGCGACGTGCGCCGCGTGCAGGCGCTGCTGCTGGACGTGGCGCGAGGGCACCCTTCGGTCCTGCGCAATCCCGAGCCGGCGGTGATCTTCACCAATATCGCCGACACCGGCCTCGAATTCGAGATCCGCGTCTTCGTGGCCGATATTACCGGCGGTCTCGGTGTACAGAACACGTTGCGCATGGCGGTCTACGAAGCGCTTCTGGCCGAGGACATCGTCATTCCCTATGCGCCGCGCGCATTTTATCCCGAGCCGCCACCCGAAGCGGAACCGCCGGCGGAGGAGCCCGAACCACTCGCCGAGGCAACGAAGCGGCCGAGACCGCCCCGCGGCAAGTCGGACGCCGAATGATCCGTTCAGTTGCGGTTCAGCTTCGCGGCCGTATAAGATTGTCGAACGCGGGCGATCCGTCCGCGCAAGAAGAGGCGGTGGCGACACCGGAAATGCAATGAAGACAGTTGCCTTGACCTTTGCTGCGATCCTTGCCGGAACGGCGACATCGCTGGCGGCAAGCGCGACCAATACCGACAGCGAGCCGCGCACCATCGTCGTGACGGAAGGCGGCACGCAGTCCGAACTTCTGATCGCTGCTGGCGAAACCATCCAGTTCTGCCCCAATGGCTGCTTCGTCACCATGCCCAATGGCGACCGCGAGGCGCTGACCGGCGGCGAGGCGATCGAAATCACCGGCGGCCGCGCACGCTTCCGCTAGGGCATGTATCCCGAAAGCGGGAACCGGTTTCGGGATAAAGACATGCGTGAAAACAAGGAACTAAAGCGTGGGAAGCGCATCTGAAAGATCGCGACACGCTTTAGTTCTCGCGCCGGCAGCTTTGCTCCGGATCGTCCCCGACGCCTGCCGGTTTCGGGGACGAAGCATGTGTGGCGGCAGCTTCTCCAGTCGCGAAAACGTGAACCGATGACGTCTCCGGCTGCTAGGCAGTGCCCCTGAATGACGTCATCATTCTTCCATGGAACGCCGATTCACTAGCCTTCGCCTTGTGAATGTCACCATCGCCGCGCTGGCAGCCAGTGTTCTTGCCGCGCTCGCGCCGCCTCCAGCCAAGGCACAGGAAGCCGTCGACGTCGAACTCGTGCTGGCCGTCGATGTCTCCCTCTCAATGTCCTATGACGAGCTGAAGATCCAGCGCGAGGGCTATGCGGCGGCATTGACGCATGACCATGTGCTGAATGCCATCGGCGACGGGATGCACGGCAAGATCGCCGTCACCTATTTCGAATGGGCGGGCGAGGGGTCGCAACATCTGATCGTCCCGTGGACCGTCATCGCCTCGCGCGCAGATGCGGAGGCGGTGGCTGCGAAGATCAGTGCCAATCCGCCCAACAGCGCCCGGCGCACCTCCATCTCCAGCGGTCTGCGCTATGCGCACGACCTCTTCGCCGAATCGGCCTTTCGCGGCGCGAAGCGGGTCATCGACGTGTCAGGCGACGGGCCGAACAATCAGGGCGAATGGGTGGATGTCGTGCGCGACCAGATCGTCGAGCGTGGCATCGTCATCAATGGCTTGCCGCTGATGACGCGCGGCGGGTCGGGCAGCGCTTTCGATATTACCGACCTCGACAGATATTATGAGCACTGCGTCACCGGCGGCCCTGGCTCATTCGTCGTGCCGGTCAATGACTGGCAGAATTTTCCCGAAGCCGTGCGGCGCAAGCTGGTGATGGAGATTGCCGGCCTCACGCCGGCCCCCTGGTCATATGGCGCGCTTGCACCGGCGGACGCGCAACCGCTCATTCGCGTCGCCGAAACGCCCTATGACTGCCAGGTCGGCGAGAAGCGGTGGCGTGGCCGCTCCTGGGATTGGGATACGCCCTGACCGCATCGTGGGTCGGCGGACCGCTCGGCAGCGGCGAGGCGTGTCAGCCCCGCGCCGCCTCCACCACGCGGTCTGATCCCGCATAGAGCTCGTCCACCAGTTCGGCACGGTTGCGCAGCACGGCGCGCTGATTGAGCGAGCCCTTGTCGGTCAGCTCGCCGGCATCCATCGATGGCGGTTCCGCCACGATCAGCAGACGGCGCACGCGGTTGGACGAACCGGTGGATTTCGCCGCCAGCGCCGTCAGTTTTTCCTTCAGGGCGGCATTGAAAGCCGGGTCGCCAACCTTTGACGGATCCTTGGGGAAGAAGAGTGCGCCGAGATAGGGCTTGTCCGCGCCGGTGATCGCCACCTCGCGCACCAGATCGCCGAAATGCTCGATCAGCGTCATGCGCAGCGCGCCGGTGTTCACCCAGGTGCCGGTATCGAGCTTGAAGTTCTCGGCCGTGCGGCCGTCGAAGCGGAAACCCTTGGTGAGATCATCCGGGTCGACCGGCAGCAGCGCGTCGCCGAAGCAGTAGAAGCCCTCTTCATCGAACACCTTGGCCGACAGTTCCGGCTGGCGCCAGTAGCCGGTCATGATGTTGGGGCCCTTCACCCGCGCATCGAGCTTGCCGTCCATCGGCACGAGCTTGAGCGTCACGCCCGGCACCGGCAGCCCGACATTGCCGGCGCTTTCCTGCGGCGTGATGCAATAGATGGCGCCCGGCGCCGTCTCGGTCGCGCCGAGCCCGGTGCCGATGACGATGCGCGTGCCGGTGGTTTCCACCGCGAGCCGCTCCAGCGCGTCCCACAGGTGCTGCGACAGCGATGCGCCCGCATACCAGAGCATTTTGAGGTCGCGGAAGAAATTCTCCCGCAGATCCTTGTCTTCCTCGAGATAGGGGATCAGCGCATCGAAGCCGGTCGGCACGTTGAAGTACCAGGTCGGCGAAACCTCTTTCAGATTACGAACCGTCTTCCACGTATCCGCTTTCGTGGGCCGGCCGTCATCGATGTGGAACGTGCCGCCGCTGAACATGGTCATGAAGAAGACCTTGTTGCCGCCTGCCGTATGGTTCCATGGCGCCCAGTCGAGAATGACCGGCGGCTCATCCTTGAGGAATGCGAAGGATTCGCGCGTCTGCACCTGATTGACGCAGATCATGCGGTGCGTGTTGGGCACCGCCTTCGGGCTGCCGGTCGAACCCGAGGTGAAGAGGAATTTCGCCACCGTGTCGCCGGTGATGCGCGCATTCGCCTCGTCCACCGCAGCGGTCGGCTCGGTTTCGAGCAGGCGGGCATAGGGGATCGCGCCATGATCCGCCGTGTCGGCGATGAACGGGATGCCCGGCGCCACCGCATTGATGGCCGGCGCGAATGCGCTGGCGTCGGCGGCGTAGATCATGCCGGGCGTGACGGCTTCGATCGTATCGCGGAACCGCGCATAGTCGCCGCCCGCCAGCGAATAGGTGGGCGAGATCACGGCGCAGGCGACGCCTGCATACATCGCACCGAGTTCGATGGAGGCATGCTCGATGTCGTTGCCGGAGAGGATCGCGATTGGACGGTCTACGGAGAGGCCGGCGTCCAGCAGGTATTGGCCGATACGCCGCGCGCGCTCGAACATCTCACCATAGGTGATCTTGCGCCAGTCGCCGCCGGTCTTGCGGTCGGCCAGGAAGACGCGATCCGGATCGGATTTTGCAAACGCTGCCAGTGGATCGGTGATGCGGACAGGATAGGGCGGTAGGGGGTGGCGCTCGGCGACATAGATCGTGCCATCCGCGCCAACCGAGATTTCCGGATTCTGCTTGAGGAACTTCGCCGCGCGCATCGGTGCGTTTGCCCAGGGTTTGTCAGACATGCATTCTCCTCTCACGCGGTCACCGCCTGCGGTATACAATCGCTGTCATAATGCGCTCGGTAGCACATGCAAGTGCCGCGCATACAACTGAATGCGCTGCGCCACCCCTTCTATGTCGAAGCCCGTCGGTCTTGTTGGTGGGGATGGCTTCCACCGGCGGCATGACCCTCATGCCGATTAGGAGGTCTTTGCGATGCGCCGGATCGACTGGACGAGGATCGACGCGGAGGGGGCCATCAGCCCCTTGCGCCGGCGATAGATGCGGAAGGCGCGCATCCAGTCGAGGTCGGGCACGTCGATACGGACGAATTCGCCGCGGTCCACCTCCGGCGCGACCAGCGGCAGCGGCATCCAGCACAATATGTCCTCGGCCGCCACGGCGGTCTTGATGACATGGACGGAACGCGAGACGATGCAGGGCATCTTCGGCTCGATCGCATGGTTGTGGAAGCGCCGCAGCCATTCGCGACCCACCGGCGTGCCGATGGGCGGCAGCGCCCAGTCCTGATGCGCTGTTTCCGCCAGCGTGACCCTGCCTTGCCGCGCGAGAGGATGGCTGGCGCGCGCGAAGGCCGATACCGTGTCGTGCAGCGCATCCGTGGTCGCCAGCGTGATCTCGTCATCGGCATAGGGCTCGGGCGATATGGCGATATCCACTTCGCCCGCCTTCAGGGCTTCCAGCAACAGGTCCTCCAGTTCCTCCACGATCTGGAACTGGACATCCGGATGTTTCCTGCGCGCCTCCGCGATCGCGCCGATCAGGAAGCCGCCGGTCACGCTGGCCACGCCGCCGACGCGCACGACGCCGCGGCTGGCGCCCTTCATCTGCGCGATCACGTCATTGGCGTTGCCTATCTCGGAGACCAGCAATTGCGCATAGGGCAGCAGCGCCTCGCCGAACACGGTGGGCCGCACGCCGCGCGTGGTGCGGTCGAACAGCGGCACGCCATAGCCTTCCTCGAGCAGGCGCAGCGTGCGGCTGAGCGCGGGCTGGGTTATGTTGAGGGCGTTCGCCGCCCGGCCGAGGCTGCCGCGTCTGGCGCATTCGAGCAGGACGGCGGCGGAACGTGCATCCAAAGTCATAAGCTGGTTTAATGGCTTTTTGGGATTTCATCAATTCCTTGTTCAGGCGTGGCCTGTAAGGGTGAGGCAGCAAGAATGTCCCGGCACGTTGCGTCATTCAGCCGGGCGAGGGAGGTCTGCTTATGAACCGGATGAACCCGGCCGCCGATTTCGGCACGATTGCGAAGAATTTGACCGTCGGCGACGCGGTGTTCGATTTCCTGCGCCGTAACGGCATGACCAAGATTTTCGGCAATCCGGGCTCCACCGAACTGCCCATGTTCGTCAACGTCCCGGCCGATTTCTCCTATGCGCTGGGACTTCAGGAATCCATCGTCGTGGCGATGGCCGACGCTTATGCGCAGGTCACCAACAGGCCGGCCTTCGTGAACCTTCATTCGGCTGCCGGCCTCGGCCATGCGCTGGGCAATATCTATACCGCCTTCCGCAACCGCACGCCGCTCATCATCACCACGGGCCAGCAGGTGCGCGACCTGCTCCCCTATGATCCGTTCCTCTTCAACGAGGCGCCGACCGAGTTTCCGAAACCCTATGTGAAATGGGCGGTGGAGCCCGCGCGGGCCGAAGATGTGCCGGCGGCCATCGCGCGCGCCTACTATCTCGCCATGCAGCCGCCGCGCGGGCCGGTGCTTGTCTCCGTGCCGCTCGATGACTGGGACAAGCCGGCGAAGCCGATTGTCGACCGCGATGTCAGCGAGGTGATGGGCCTCGATCCGTCGGCGCTTAACCGTATCGTGGAGCGCGTCGACCGCGCCCGCGCGCCGGTCATCGTGGCCGGCCCCGGCATCGACATCGACGGCGGCTGGGACGCGACCGTGCGCCTCGCCGAGCGGCTCCAGGCCAAGGTCTGGGTCAGCCCGCTCTCGGCCCGTTGCAGCTTCCCCGAGCGCCACCCACTCTTCGCCGGCTTCCTGCCGGCGCATCAGCCGGAACTGTCGCATTGCCTCGCGGGCTCGGATTTCGTGCTCGTCATGGGCGCGCCGGTCTTCACCTATCACTTCCCCGGCGATGGCGACCATGTGCCAGCGGGTGCCGAACTTTGCCTCATCACCGATGATCCCAAGCAGATCGCCGGCGCAGTGACGGGCATGGCGGCGCTGGCAAACCTGCGCGTCGCGGCCGAGGCGATCGGCGAGCGGGTGCGCGAGCGGCCGCTGCGCAACGACGTGCCCGCACGCATCGTCCCCCGGGTCTCGCAGCCGGAAGGCATCACCAATGCGTATCTGTTCCAGACGCTGACCGACCTGCGCTCGCCCGACAGCATCGTCGTGGAGGAAGCGCCGAGCGCGCGCGGCGATCTGCACGACCATTTCCCGATCGAGCGGGCAGGCGGCTTCTTCGCCACCGCCAGCGGCGGTCTGGGCTATGGACTGCCGGCGGCGGTCGGCGCGGCTCTGACCAAGCCGGACAAGCCGATCATTTCCATCATGGGCGACGGATCGAGCCTCTACGCGATCCAGTCCCTGTGGTCGGCGGCCGAATATGACGCGGACCTGCTGGTGGTGATCCTGAACAATGGCGGCTATGCTGCGCTGAAGGGTATTGCCGACAAGACCAATGCCGAGCGTGTCTCCGGCGTCGACATCGGCCATGTGGATTTCGTCGCCATTGCCAAGGCGCAGGGCTGTCATGCCGAGCGCTGCGAAAAGGGTGCGGATCTCGCACCTCAACTACGGAACCTTCTGTCCATGAAGGGGCCGCGACTTTTGGAAGTTGTCCTGCAAAAGGAGGAAAAACCCATGAACGTGATGACAAAGCCGGTTGCCGCACAGCCCAAGGCGCCCGAGAAATTCTTCATCGGCGGCCGTTGGCTGGAGCCGATCTCCCGCCAGAAGCTCGACGTGGTGTCGCCCGTCACCGAGGAAGTGATCATTCGCTATCCCGAAGCCGGCCAGGCCGATATCGACCGCGCCGTCTCGGCTGCCCGCGATGCCTTCGACAATGGCCCCTGGCCGCGCATGGCGCCCTCGGAGCGTGCCCGCTATCTGCGCAAGATCGCCGCGGTCCTGACCGAACGCCTGGACGATATCGCGACCGCCTGGACCACGCAGGTCGGCGCGCCGATCGGGCTCACCAAGAAGCTCGTCGGCCAGAACCCGCAGCTTTTCAACTACTTCGCTGACCTGATCGAGACCTATCCCTTCGTGGACGAGCGCAAGCGTGCCGATGGCGGCCGCGCTCGTGTGGTCAAGGAGCCGGTCGGCGTCTGCGCGGCGATCACGCCGTGGAACGCGCCGATGGTTCTGCTGAGCTACAAGATCGCCGCCGGCCTCGCTTCCGGCTGCACCTTCGTGTCCAAGCCGTCGCCCGAGACGCCGCTTGAGGCCTATATCCTCGCCGAGGCGATCGAGGCCGCCGGCCTGCCGGAAGGCGTGTTCAACCTCGTGCCGGCCGGCCGTGAGGGCGGCGACTACCTCGTCCGCCACAAGGGCATCGACAAGGTGGCCTTCACCGGCTCGACCGCTGCCGGCAAGCACATTGCCGCCGTCTGCGCCGAGCGCCTGGCGCGCGTCAGCCTGGAACTGGGCGGCAAGTCGGCCGCCGTGCTGCTGCCGGATGCAGACTTCAAGGCCGCTATGGCCAGCATCGTGCCTTATTCCATGCCGATCACCGGCCAGGTCTGCTTCTCGCTGACCCGCATTCTCGTGCCGGAGAGCCGCAAGCAGGAGTTCCTGGACGTCTATCTCGGCATCGTTTCGGGCATCAAGGTCGGCGACCCGATGGACCCGGCGACCCAGATGGGCCCGCTCACCATGGCGCGCCAGCTCTCCCGCGTGCAGGGCTATATCGAGGCCGGCCGCAATGAAGGCGCCACCATCGCCATCGGCGGCGGTCGCCCGCAGGGTCTCGACAAGGGCTACTTCATCGAGCCGACGGTCTTCACCGACGTGCAGCCCGACATGAAGATCGCGCAGGAAGAGATCTTCGGCCCCGTCGTTTCGGTCATCACCTACACCGACGAGGAAGATGCGGTCCGCAAGGCGAACAATTCGCCCTACGGCCTTAACGCCTCGGTCTATTCGGCCGATGAGGACAAGGCCTATGCGGTCGCGCGCCGCATCCGCGCCGGCAACGTCACGGTCAATGGCATGATCGTCGATCCGACGCTGCCCTTCGGCGGTTTCAAGGAGTCGGGCATGGGCCGCGAAGGCGGCATCGAAGGCCTTGACAACTATCTCGAGACCAAGACGATCAGCCTCGTCGGCTGAACGGTCTGAGACGAAACACGAAAGGCCGCCGGAGCGATCCGGCGGCCTTTCGCGCATGATGGAGGGGGCCTAACGCGAGGCGCGAGGAAGCCATCCGGCGCAATGAAAGCAGTTAAATGGCCGTAATCGGCCTTGTCTGCGCGCCTCAATCCTTGTCCATGAGGTCATGCTGTCCCTCCCCGTCGACATTCCATCACTGGTCTTCCTCCTGTTCTCCGCCGCGGCCGCGGGGCTGGCGCGGGGATTTTCCGGCTTCGGCTCGGCGCTGATCTTCGTGCCGTTGGCCAGCACAGCCGTGGGGCCGCTGGTCGCCGTTCCGCTTCTGCTCGTGGTCGACGGCATCACGACGCTGGGTCTGGTCGCGCCCGCGGCGCGGCTCGCCAACCGCACGGACGTCGCGCGCATGGCCCTTGGCGCGCTCATGGGCGTGCCGACGGGCGTCTGGCTGCTCAGCCGTCTCGATCCGCTCATCATCCGCTGGTCGATCGTTGCGATCGTGATCCTGCTTCTGGCCTTGCTGATGTCGGGATGGCGCTATCGCAATCAGCCGAAGCCGCCGGTGACGATCGCCGTAGGTGCGGTCTCGGGCCTGCTGACGGGCATCGCCCAGATCGGCGGTCCGCCGGTCATCGCCTACTGGCTCGGCGGCGCCGTCTCCGCAATCGTCATGCGCGCGAACTTCATCCTCTATTTCGCCATTTCCACCGTGCTGTCGGCGGTCGGCTATGTCTGGAGCGGCCTGGTCACGGCTGAGGTCCTCATTCTCGCAGCCTGCATGGCACCGCTCTACGCCATTGGCGTCTGGCTGGGCAGCCGGATGTTCGGCATGGCGAGCGAGCTGACTTTCCGCCGCATCTGCTACGCGATGATCGCGGCGGCGGCGGTCTTCAGCATGCCGATCCTCGATGGCCTGCTGCGGTAGTCAGAGCATTTCTGCTTTTCATAGATCACAGAAATGCTCTAACTATTTGTTTTTACGCAATTCCGGACGCAAAACCGCTTCGCACTTTTGCTGGAATTGCTCAGAGAACTTCGAAGAAGCCGATGCGCACGGCATCCGGCAGGCGCTGGCCGGAGCCGACGAAGACCGTCCGGTTGACCCAGGCATAGCGCGGGTCGCCGCAGTGCAGGCGCGGCCAGGTGCGCATGTAGTAGAGAGAAGGGTCGACAGCTTCGCCTGCCGCGAGCCGGGCGATCACCTCGGCCGGGCCATGCCGGTAGCCGAAGTTCCGCACATCAATGAGCGCGCCGTCATGTGTCTCGATGGCATAGCGCGTGTCGAGTTCCGCATGGCCCTCGTCGAAGACGGTCTGCCAGTCCGCGCCGAGATGCAGCAGCTTTCCGGAAATCCGATCGCCGGTGACGGAGCCACCGACGATCGGGATGATGCGGGCGCGGCCGCCCGGAGCAGGGCCCCGCTCCAACGGTTCTGCGAGCTGGACCTCCAGCTCGCAGACGAAGCGCAGGGCAGGGGGCTGCATGTCAGCCCCCGCGCATGGTCATCGGCAGCCATAGCGCGATGGCCGGGAAGATGATCAGCAGGATCATGCGGATGATGTCCGTCAGGATGAAGGGCATCACGCCGCCATAGATCGTCGTCAGCTTCACGTCTTTCGCGATCGAGTTGATGACGAAGACGTTAATGCCGACCGGCGGGCAGATCATGCCGAGCTGGCAGGCCGTCACGATGATGATGCCGAACCAGATCGGGTCGAAGCCGAGATGGGTCACGACCGGGAACACGATCGGCACCATCAGGATGATCATGGCCATCTCGTCCATCAGCGCGCCGGCGATGAAGAACGCGAGCAGGATCAGTGCGAGCGTGCCATAAGCTCCGAGGTCGAGCGCCACCATGAAGGCGGTGAGCTTCTGCGGCGTCTGGGTGATGGCCAGGAAGTAGCCGAACAGCATCGCACCGATCAGCACCGAGAAGAGCACCACCGAGGTGCGCAGCGCCTCCACCAGGCTGTCCATGATCTGCTTGCGCGACAGGCGCCCGCGCAGCACGCCGATCACCAGCGTGAGGAAAGCACCGACGGCGGCCGCTTCTGTGGGCGTCGCCAGGCCCATATAGATCGAGCCGATGATGGCGACGAACAGCACCAGGATCGCCCAGACATCCTTGAGCGAGGAGAATGCCTCGCGGATATCGAACTTGCGGCCAGGCGGCAGCCGCTTGCCGTGGGCAACCAGCACCGTGATCATATACATTACCGTGGCCATGATGCCGGGTATGATGCCGGCGATGAAGAGCTGGCCCACATCGGACTCGGTCAGGAAGGCGTAGACCACCATGATGACCGATGGCGGGATCAGGATGCCCAGCGTGCCGCCGGCTGCGATGACGCCGGTCGAAGTGGCGTCGTCATAGTCGACCTTGCGCATTTCCGGCAGCGCGATCTTGGTCATGGTCGCGGCGGTAGCGATGGAGCTGCCGCAGATCGCGGCGAAGCCGGCGCAGGCCGAGATCGTCGCCAGTGCCATGCCGCCCCTGAATTGTCCCAGCCAGGCATTGCCGGTGCGGAAGAGTTCGCGCGACATGCCCGAATTGGTCGCGAAAACACCCATCAGCACGAAGAAGGGCACGAGGCTGAGGTTGAAGTCGGTGATGACGCGGATCGGCGACGTGGTGAGAAGGTTGAGCGCCGGCTGAATGCCACGGATCATGGCGAAGCCGAACACGCCCACCAGTCCCATCGCCACGCCGAGGGGAACGCGCAGTCCCATCAGCACGAACATGGCGACGAAGCCGAGAATTGCGACCCAGTCTGCGGTACTCATAGGCCCTGCTCCTCGGCGGCTTCCTCGAGGGGAATCTGTTTTCGATTGAGAATGACGGAAGCCGTGATCGTGACGATACTCACGGCACATCCGACCCAGATGAGCGCAATGAACGGCCATGCCGGCAGGCGCAGGTCGAAGGTCGCCTCATTGCTGAGATAGGCGCTGCGAAGACGGAAGAACATCTGGTAGGTCAGCAATACGGTGAAGAAGAGCAGGAGCGCCCAGGCGATGAAGTCGATCACCTTGCGAGCCCGCGCCCCCGAAATCTCCCAGAGCGCGTCCACGGCGATATGGCCGCCACGCAGGCCGATGGAAGCGTAGCCCCACATCAGGCAGGCGCCGATCAGGTAGCGCGAAAGGTCGAAAGCGTCGGGAATTGCGTAGGCGAAGAAGTAGCGGGCGACGGTCGATGCGACGATCAGCAGTGTCACAACTCCGAGCAGGAAGCCTGCCACGAGATCGACGATGTCGCAGAAGCGTTGCAATATTCGTGTCATGGTGGTGTCCCCGGTTGCGGGTTTCCCCGCGAAAGCAGACAGGCGCCGTTAAGCGCCTGTCCACGATACCGTGTCGTTGGTCGGTTTCCTTACTTCACGTCGGCGTCGTACTTCACCAACGTCTCTTCAAGGCTCTTCCAGGCGGCCTCGGCGTCAATGCCCTTGGCGCTTGCAGCCTTTGCCCACTCGCCCTGAAGCGAAGAGGTGGCGTCCTTCCACTGCTGGGTTTCCTCAGCGGTCGGCTTGTACATGGTGTGGCCGGCATCGACCATCTTCTGGCGGCCCGCGAACTCGGCGTCAGCCCAGCCCGAAGCCATCTTTTCCGCCCATTCCGGCGTGCAGTGATCGTCGATGACCTTGCGGTCTTCGGCCGAAAGCCCGTCGATCTTGGCCTTGTTCATGACGAAGGCAAAGGTCGTGACGTAGAAGGGCATGTCGAGGTGATGCGTGGTCACATCGCCAAGTCCGAACGTGTAGATCGAGTTCCACGGCGAGGCGGTCATGTCGGCGCCGCCGCTGGTGATCAGGTCGCGCATCTCGCCGGCGGGAACCTGCACGGAGCCGGCGCCAAGGGCGCTGATCATGCGGGCCATGGTGCCGTGAGCCGGACGGATCTTCTTGCCGTTCAGGTCCGAAGGCTTCTGGATCGGGCCCTTGGTGCCGTGCAGCGTGCCCGGATCGTGAAGATGCGCCATGCAGTAATAGACATCGCCCATCTCCTTGTCGGCATACTGGCGATACCACTCGTCATAGGCGCGCGAACCGCTCTTGCCATTGGCGATCGTGAAGGGGATTTCGCCCGCTGCGACGATCGGGAAACGGCCCGGCTGGTAGCCCGGATTGATGAAGGCGATGTCGACCACACCGTCGCGGGCCATGTCGTAATGGTCCGGCGCGGCACCAAGCTGCGAAGCGGGGTAGATCGTGATCTCGATGCGCCCGTTGGAGGCCTGCTTGATCGACTCCGCCCACGGCACCATGCCGGTCGGCTGCAAGGCGTGCGTTGGCGGCACCCAATGCGACAGCGTCATCTCGACTTCAGCGGCATGTCCGGTGCTCGCCGCGCAGGCGACGAATGCGGCCGAAGCCATCAGAGCCTTTATTTTCATTGTTCAGATCCTCCTTTGGAACATAAACCCGCCTAGCCGGCGAATGAGTTGTACTTCTTCAACGTCTCGACGAGACTGTTGTAGATCGCATCGGCATCGAGCCCCTTGCCACTTACCGACTTCTTCCACTCATCGGTAAGAGGTGCCGCCGCATCCTTCCACAGCTTGAGCTGTTCGTCATTGGGCTTGTGGAAAACGTGCTTGGAATCGGCTGCGAGCTTGTCGCGTCCGCCTGCTTCCACGTCGGCCCAGCCGGACGACATCTTCTCGGCCCATTCGGGCGTGCAATGGTCCTCGACGACCTTGCGGTCGCCTTCCGGCATCGCGGCCAGCTTGTCCTTGTTGATCACGAAAGCGTTGATCGAGGCATAGAGCGGCACGTCGAGATGGTGCGTCACCAGATCGGCGACGCCGAAGATGTAGAGCGACTCCCAGGGCGACTGCGTCATGTCGGCGGTGCCATTGGCGATCACGTCGCGCATTTCGGCGGCCGAGACCTGCACCGATGTGCCGCCCAGGCTGGAGACGAAGCGCGCTTCCGTGCCGTTGGCCGGGCGAACAGCCTTGCCGCGCACATCCTCGGGCACGAGAATCTGGCTCTTGCCGTGGAAGGTGCCCGGATGATGCGACAGCGCCATGCAGAAATAGACGTCCGACATCTCCTGCTCGGCATATTGCTTGTACCATTCCGTGAGCGCGCTCATGCCGGCCTTGGCATTGGCGAAATGGAACGGCAGTTCCGCCGCGGCCATGATCGGGAAGCGGCCCGGCTGGTAGCCCGGATTGATGAAGCTGATATCGGCGATGCCGTCGCGCGCCATGTCGTAATGGTCGGCCGCGGCGCCGAGCTGCTGGGCGGGGAATATCTCGATCGTCACGCGCCCATCGGTCGCGTCGCTGATCGATTTCGCCCACGGCTCCATGCCGAGCTTCTGCAGCGGATGCGTCGGCGGCACCCAGTGCGCCAGCGTGAGCTTGGTTTCCTGTGCGAACGCACTGCCGCCGGCCAGCAGAGAGACCCCAAGCGCCAGCGCAGTCAAAGACCGTGTATACATCAGTTCCTCCTACAATGGGGGTTGCCGGCTTGCCATTCCTCCGCCCCGGCTTCAACCCTTCAACCCTACTATCACCATACAAAACGCTCATACACAAGGCGTTTACCATCCATTCGCCCAGGCTGGACCATCGGTCGCGGGCACAGGCATGTCTTCGTCAACCATTACGCAATGTCGCCGGGTGCTGCCGGTGGACGCCCTTGTGCATACAAACTATAAGCGATGGCGAAGGTCCGCCTGGGAGGTGGTGCAGGGGAAATGCTCGACGAAACGCTGCTCGGCGGCGTGTCGATATTTCCTGCCTGTCACGCTCCACTGGCGATGGCCGCATGCAATCCGAGTGGGGGTATTCACATCATGAAAGTCGGCGACGCGATCGCGGAAATCCTGAAGCGCGAAGGCGTGGAAATTGTCTTCGGCTATCCGGTCAATCACGTCCTGGAACATGCCGCGGTTGCGGATATACGGCCGATCATCGTGCGGCAGGAACGTATCGGCCTGCACATGGCCGATGCGGTATCGCGTCTCTCTTCGGGCAAGAAAATCGGCGTCTTCGTGATGCAGCTCGGCCCGGGCGCGGAAAATTCATATGGCGCGGTGGCGCAGGCCTATGCCGAATCCGTGCCGGTGCTGGTCATGCCGGGCGGCTATCCGCGCAAGCTCGCCCATGTCAGCCCCAACTTCAACTCGTCCATCTCCATGCGCGACGTGTCGAAGTCAGCCGAGCCGATCAATGTGCCCGCCGACATTCCGGCGATCTTCCGGCGCGCCTTCACCCAGCTCCGCAACGGCCGCGGCGGCCCGGTGATCGTCGAGATCCCCAATGACATCTGGGATCAGGACGTGCCGGAGCCGCTGGACTACCGGCCGGTTCTGGCGACGCGCTTCGGCCCCGAGCCTTCGGCCGTCGACGAGGCGGTCGAGATGCTGCTCGCCGCGAAGCGGCCGGTCATCTATGCGGGGCAGGGCGTGCATTATGCGCGCGCATGGCCGCAGTTGAGGGCGCTGGCCGAGCGGCTGGCCATTCCGGTCTGCACCAGCCTGGAAGGCAAGAGCGCCTTCCCGGAGGATCATCCGCTGGCGCTGGGCTCGGGCGGCAATGCGATCCCCAAGACCGTACGGCATTTTCTCGACAAGGCCGACCTGATCTTCGGCATCGGCTGCTCCTTCACCGAAAGCTCCTTTGCCGTGCAGATGCCGCCGGCGAAGAAGGTGATCCACGCCACGCTCGATCCCGCGCATGTCAACAAGGACTATGAAGCGGAGGTCGCGCTCATCGGCGATGCCGCGCTCACCCTCGACGCGGTTCTGGAACGCCTCGACCGCCGCAAGGTGGCGCAGCGCGCCTGGACCGGTCCGGCCGACGAGATCGCCGGCGTGCGTGCAAGCTGGCTCAAGGAGTGGATGCCCAAGCTGACCTCCAACGAAAACCCGATGACGCCTTACCGCGTGCTGTGGGACCTGCAGAAGACGGTGGATGTCGCCAATACGATCATCACCCACGATGCCGGCAGCCCGCGCGACCAGTTGGCGCCCTTCTGGGTCTCGACGGAGCCGCTCACCTATATCGGCTGGGGCAAGACCACCCAGCTCGGCTACGGTCTCGGCCTCGCAATGGGCGCCAAGATCGCTCATCCCGGCAAGCTCTGCATCAATGTCTGGGGCGACGCGGCCATCGGCTTCACCGGCATGGACTTCGAGACGGCGGTGCGCGAGCGCATTCCGATCCTGTCCATCCTGCTCAACAACTTCTCCATGGCGATGGAACTGCCGATCATGGGCGTCTCGACCGAGAAATACCGCTCGACCGACATTTCCGGCAATTATGCCGATTTCGCCAAGGCGCTGGGCGGCTATGGCGAGCGCGTGACCGATCCGTCGGAGATCATTCCGGCTATCAAGCGCGCCATCGCCCAGACCGAGGCCGGCGTGCCGGCGCTGCTGGAATTCATTACCTGCAAGGAACTGGCGGCGTCGAAATATCCCTACCGCGCGCCGGAAGCCGACCCGGCAGAGGACAAGCATTATGTCTGATGCCGTCGCTGCGGCGATTGCCGAACTGAAGGAGAAGCTGGGAGAGCGCATCGTCACCTCGAATGCGGTGCGCGAGCATCACAGCCACGACACATCGCGGCTGGCGCCCGTACTGCCGGACGCGGTGGCATTTCCGGCCAGCGAGGAAGATGTCCAGGCAATCGTGCGCGTCTGCGCCGCCCATGGCGTGCCCGTCACGCCGTTCGGCGCAGGTTCTTCGATGGAAGGTCATATCATCCCGGTCAATGGCGGCATCACCATCGACACGCGCGACATGAACCGCATTATCGAGATCAGTCCCGAGGATGCGGTGGCGGTCGTCCAGCCGGGGGTGACGCGCAAGCAGCTCAACACCGAATTGCGCGATGCCGGCTTCATGTTCCCGGTCGATCCGGGCGCCGACGCATCGCTGGGCGGCATGGCTTCCACGCGCGGCAGCGGCACCACGGCGGTGCGTTACGGCACGATGCGTGAAAATGTGATGGGCCTGAAGGTCGTCACGCCCGACGGCGAACTGATCCGCACTGGCTCGCGCGCGCGAAAGTCGTCCACCGGCTACGACCTCACCCACCTCTTCGTCGGGGCGGAAGGCACGCTGGGCATCATCACCGAGCTGACGGTGAAGCTGCATCCGATCCCGGAACATGTCTCCTCGGCGATCTGCGCCTTCGGCAGCGTGCGCGGCGCGGTCGAGGCCGTCATCGCCACGATCCAGTATGGCATCCCGGTCGCGCGCGTCGAATTCGTCGACGAGGTCGCCATCGCCAATGTCAACGCCTATTCCAAACTGTCGCTGACCTCTGCGCCGACGCTCTTCTTCGAGTTCCACGGCACCCAGGCCTGGGTCGCCGAACAGGCGCAGCTCGTCGAGGAAATCGTCAAGGACCATGGCGGCGCCGGCTTCGCCTGGACCACCGATGCCGAAGAGCGCAACAAGCTCTGGCAGGCGCGCCACGATCTCTACTGGGCGACGAAGGCAGGCCGTCCCGGCTGCGAGCTCTACACCAGCGACATCTGCGTGCCGATCTCACAGCTTGCCGAAGCCATCGAGGCCGCGCGCATCGATATAGAAGGCTCCTTCCTCACCGGCCAGATTATCGGCCATGTCGGCGACGGCAACTACCACGTCGCCTATCAGGTCGATCCGAACAGCGAACGCGAATTGGCGGAAGCCGAGCGGCTGGTCGATCTCCAGATCGAGCGGGCTCTTGCCGTGGGCGGCACGACCAGCGGCGAGCACGGCATCGGCATGGGCAAGATCAAGTTCCTGCGCCGCGAGCATGGCGCGGCGGTGGACGTGATGAAGCGCATCAAGGCCGCGCTCGACCCGCAGGGCATCATGAATCCCGGCAAGATGGGGTCTGCGGGCTAGGAGCTATTCCAGGCGCGCCACGAAAGCCGCGAGCTGGTCGATCGTGGTGCCCCAGCCTTCCTGGAAGCCCATCTCGTCATGCTTGCGGCTGTCGGCCGGACTCTTGTGCAGCACGCGCGCCGAATAGCGCGTGCCCTGTCCTTCGGCGTCGAAGCTGATGATCGCCGTCAATGCGAGCCAGGGCTCGATCGGCTTCCAGCCCTCCGCAAGCGCCGTGGTGAAGACGAGGTGCCGCTCCGGAACGATATCCAGGAAACAGCCCTCGACATGCGGCTGGAATGCGCCGCCGCCTTCGCGCATCCGGGTCTCGAAACCGCCGCCCGGCTGAAGGTCGAGCTTGACGACCTCGCATTCGATCGGATGCGGTATCCACCATTGTGCAAGGTGTTCGGGCCTGCTCCATGCCCGCCAGACCTTGGCCGGGGCGGCATTGATGAACCGTGAGATCGTCAGCTCGCTGCTTTCATTCGTCATTCTGAGTGTCCTCTTTCCCGTCGTCGGGCATTTGCGTTTCCACATAGTCGGCAAGCCGGTCCGTCATGGCCAGCCAGAGCGCGCGTTGCGCGGCAAGCCATGACTCGACTTCGGCCAACCGCTCGATTCTCACCCTGCAAGTGCGGACGCGCCCGACCTTCTCGGTGGCGATGAGCCCGCTATTCTCCAGAACCCGCAGGTGCTTCAGGAAGGCCGGCAGCCCCATGTCGAAGGGCGCGGCCAATTCCTTCACCCGGGCGGGGCTCCGCGTCAGCCGGCTGACGACGGCGCGTCTGGTCGGGTCAGCGAGGGCATGGAAGGCAGCATCGAGTGGCGTTGCATAGGTCTCCATTCGGCGAACTATGCATGAAAGTTCACTGAATGGCAAACAATAATCGGTTCGGCTTGCGGACAATGCGACCGTGCCTGCCAAGGATGACTTGCGCGACGATGCGCGACAGGCGAAAGAAGCGCAGTTGAATTGTTATGATGGAGAACATTTCATGCTGACCTATACGCGCCAGGCTGAACTCTCGGCGATGATGCTGCGGACGTCGGCGGCATGGGCGGCGCTCGTCGAGGCCGGCCATGGTGTCGATGATGATCTTCTCGACATGATCCTCGGTCAGGCTGCCGTGCAGGCGGAGGAGGCCATCGCGCCGCTCAACGCCGATTCCGATCGTATCGGTGCGCGGCTGGTGGACGGACGCGTCATCTGTCCGCCCGGCTACAAGGAGGCGTGGAACGCCTATGCCGAGGCCGGCTGGATCGCCGCCGACTTACCGGAGGATTCGCACGGTCAGGGCCTGCCGGTGGCGGTGCAAGCGGCGGCCCAGATGCTGTTCGACCGCGCTTGTCCGGCCTTCGTCATGGTGTGCGGCGCGACGCGGTCGGCCGCCTTCGTGCTGCGCAAGTTCGGCACCGAGGCCATGCGCGAGGAATGGGTGCCGCGCCTTGCATCGGGCGAGTGGAGCGCCACGATCTGCATTTCCGAACCCGATGCCGGTTCCGATGTCGGCCGCATTCGCACCCGCGCAGAGCCGGATGGCGAGCGCTGGAAGATCACCGGCCAGAAATGCTGGATATCCTTCGGCGATCACGACCTGACCGACCGCATCGGCCATTTGCTGCTCGCCCGCACGCCGGGCGCCGCACCGGGCACGCGCGGCCTCAGCCTTTTCCTCGTTCCCTCCGTGTGCGAGGACGGCGCGCGCAACGAGATCACCATCGAGCGTATCGAGGAAAAGCTCGGCCTGCATGGCTCGCCCACCTGCGTCATGCGCTTCGACGACGCGGAAGGCATGCTGATCGGCCAGGAGGGCCGCGGTCTGGCGCAGCTCTTCGTCATGATCGAGCGGATGCGTCTGCTGACGGCGGGGCAGGGCGCCGGCGCGGCATCCGCCGCCGCCGAGATCGCCAATCGTTATGCACATGAGCGCCGGCAGGGTGGCCGTCCCGATGAGCCGCCGGTGACGATCGTCAAGCATCCGGATGTTCGTCGGCAGCTCTATGCGGTCGAGAGCGACACGCTGATCGCGCTGGCCTTCACGCTGGAGCTTGCCGTCCTGATGGATCTGGCTGAAGCGACAGGCGATGCCGAGACAACATCGCTCGTTGCCTGGATGCTGCCGCTTGCGAAGAATTTCGGTGCCGAAGCCGGTTTTTCCGCCGCCAGCGGGGCGATCCAGATTCTCGGCGGAGCAGGCTATACACGCGAATGGCCGGCAGAGCAGATCCTGCGCGATACACGCATCCTGTCTATCTTCGAGGGCACGACGGGCATGCAGGCGCTCGACCTGCTGCATCGCCGCCTGTGGGCGGAGGAAGGCAAGGGGCTTGCCGCATTCCTCGCGCGGCTGGAAGAGGAAGCGCGGCTGGCAGACCCCGCCCTGGCAGGCCATGCCCGTAGCGTCGCGGCCGATCTCGAAAAGCTTGCCGCCGGCTTCAATGGCTTGCGCGATGACCGCGCCCGCGCCGAGGCCGGCGCCGACAGCTTCCTGCGCGCGGCCTGGGCCGGCTGTCGCGTGTGGATGGCCTTGCGGCTGATCCGCGTCGGCGGAGCCTTTGCAGGTGGCTTCGCGATGCCACTCGACCGGCTGGGTGCCTTCGCGGTCGAGGCTGCCATGGCCGATATGGCCGGGCATCGTATGCGGGCAGAGCAGCTTGCGGGACTGGCTCTGGCGGAAAAATAATTCCGCTATGCGGAATTACGGCTGAGTTCCGTTGATCTCCATTGTCGGAACGTCGATCCTCCCTGCGCGGTGGTGGCGTTTCGACGACGAGGAGGAATTCAGTGTTCAAGAGATTGTTGGCAGGCAGCCTGGCGCTGCTGGCGACGGCGACGATGGCCTTCGCGCAAGGTGCGGAGCTTGCCGCGCCCAAGGACGGCAAGGCCCACAGGATCGGCATCATCACCTATGCCGCGCCGGGCGGCGCGAAGCTCGTCAAGGCCGCGCTCGCGGAGCTTGGCTACAGGGAGGGCGAGAACGTCGTCTATGAGGAAAAGGCGGGCGAGCGCGATCTGGAGGCGATGCCACGGCTCGCCGGCGAACTGGTGGAATGGAAGCCGGACGTCATCCTGTCGCTGATGACGAATGCGCATATCGCCATCAAGGAGGCGACGAAGGAGACGCAGACGCCGGTCGTGTTCTGGTCCGCAGCACCCCAGGAAACCGGCATCGTCAAGTCGTTCCGCAGCAGCGGTACCAACTTCACCGGCTTCACATACGAACCGCCGGCGCAGGTGCTGCAGCTGCGGCTGCTCAAGCTGGCGATGCCCGACCTGAAATGCGTCGGGCATCTCTACAACCCGACCTATCCGCCCGCCATTCCGACGCGTCAGGAACTGGAAATCGCCGGCAAGCTCATGAATGTCGAGGTGAAGGTGCATGAGACGCTGAGCCTCGACGCGTTCGAAACGTCGATCTCGGCCATGCGCGATGAGGGTTGCGGCGGCTTCGTCGTCGGTCCGCACGAACTCTTCAACGGCAATGCGAAGACGATCGCCGAGCTTGCCTCGAAATACGGGCTGGCCGCCGTCAGTGTGCAGTCCTCCATTCCGAAGGCCGGCGGGCTCGCTGCCTATACGCCGCCCTTCGAGCGCGGCTGGCCGGCCATGGCCTTCGTGATCGAGCGGATTCTCAAGGGCGAGAAGCCGGCCGACATACCGGTCGAGCGCGGCTTCAAGAGTCCGCTCCTCATCAACCTCAAGGCGGCGAAGGAACTGGGCATCGAACTGCCGCCGACACTAATCGACGAGGCCGACGAACTCATAGAGTGACTTGTCGCCATGCACGATGGAGGAGGAGGGGCCGCTCGCGCGGCCCTTTTGTTTGTAGACGCGCATCGCTACAGGGCAGGCGTCCGCCTTTCCGCGTGTGCGATCATCGTTTGGGATACAATATGCATCATTGAGGGGCGTCAGCAATGTGTGCAGTTCTGTCTGAAGGCGCTGTATTTCCTATAGCCATCAGCCCATTGCTGCATTAATCTGCGCGTATCGCTGCTGGTCGTTTGTATCCGAATTCAGAGAGGTGAAGCGGGGCGTCGGGTCGGCAGCGTTTCTGTATTAGGGAGGAAGTGGTGCAGAAATTTATCAATCGTATTGCGGCCGGGCTTTTCGCCTTGCCGGTTGTTTTCGCGGCCGCATCGGCTCAGGCGGAAACCGTGCTCAAACTGGCGAATTTCGTTCCGCCCACGCATATCGTGAACGCATCGGTGGTCGATCCGCTAGTGGCGGCGGTCAAGAACGACACCAATGGTGATCTCACCATTCAGGTCTATCATGGCGGCGAACTGGGCGCCGGGCCGACGGAGCAATATGTCCGCGTGCTCAACGGCGTGGCCGACATCGTCTGGGGCGTGACCGGCTACACGTCGGCGCAGTTCCGCAAGACCATGATGCTCGAACTGCCGGGCGGCTTCCCGGAACTCGGCAAGGGCTACGATGCCTTCTGGCGCGCCTTTGAGGATCATCTGAAGCCGGAGTTCCCCGGCACCAAGCCGCTCGCCGTATGGACGGCCGAGCCGAACGTCTTCATCATGCGCAACAAGGAAATCCGCAAGCCGGAAGACCTGAAGGGGCTGAAGATCCGCGTCTCCGGTTCCGTGCCGGGCGAGGTGATCGAGGCGCTCGGCGCGACGCCGGTGCAGATGGGCGCGGCCGAGACCTACAATGCGCTCCAGACCGGACTGATCGACGGCACCATCACCGGCGCCAGCGCGATCAACGACTTCAAGTTCGACGAGGTCGCCAATGTCTTCATCACCGGCCCGAAGCTCGGCAGCGTGAGCTTCTTCCTGACGATGAGCCAGGCCAAATATGACAGCCTGACCGACGCGCAGAAGAAGGCGATCGACGACAATTCGGGCGTGGAACTCTCCGCAAAGGGCGAGGCGGGCTGGAATGCGCTGGCGGTCAAGACGCTGGATCGTCTGAGGAACACGCCCGGCAAGACCGTGATCGACCTCATCGCCGAGGAGAGCAAGCCCTTCGACGACGTCACGCTCGGCCTTCGCGACCGGGTGATCGCCGAGGTCGGCGGTGAAGCCGCCTTCAAGGCCATGCAAGGCAATTGAGCCGACAGATGCTGCGCCTCGCCAGAAAGATCGCCGATATCTTCATCAACATTTCAGCGGTCTTCGGCGGGGCCGCTCTGTTCGCCGGCCTGGCGGTCATCCTCGTGGATGTCGTCGGCCGCCTGTTCGGCGCGCCGCTGCGCGGTTCGCCGGACCTTGTCCAGATGGCCTTCGTCCTGATGGTCTTCGGCGGCATTCCCTACTGCGACCGGATCGGCGGCAATGTCGCCGTCGATCTGCTGGAAGACTATTTCTCGCCCGACCTGAACCGGCTCTTCATCATCCTCGGCAACATCATCGGCTCGGTCGTCTTCGCGCTGCTGGCCTGGCAGCTCTGGGAATCGTCGAAGCTCTCCAACATGCTGAATCTCTCGACCAATATCCTCTTCCTGCCCAAGGCGCCGTTCCAGTATGCGGCAGTCGCCCTGTGCGTCATCACCTGCATCAGCCAGGCCCTGCGGGTGGTCGAGCTGGCATGTGGCGCGCCGCTTCCCGCCTCCGATCCCGTCAAGACGGAGGCCTGACATGTCCAATTCCCTTCTCGGCTTCCTGGGAATCGTCGCGCTCTTCGCCCTGCTGGCGATCCGCATTCCGGTGGCTTTCGCGATGTTCCTCGTGGGCATCGTGGGCGTTTCCATCCTCAACGGCTTCGGGCCGGCCGTCAGCCTGCTCGCCAGCGAAAGCTTCACGCTGGCCTCGAACCAGGACCTCGTTGTGGTTCCGTTGTTCATCCTGATGGGCAACGTCGCCACCCAGTCGGGCATGAGCCGTTCGCTCTACGACGCGGCCTATGCCTGGATCGGCCAGGTCAGGGGCGGCCTTGCCTCGGCCACCGTGATGGGCTGCGCTGGCTTTGCCGCTCTGTCCGGCTCGTCCATCGCCACCGCGCTCACCATCGGCAGCGTATCGCTCAAGGAAATGGCGCGCTTCAAATATAACCGGCGGCTGGCCACCGGTGTGGTGGCGGCCGGCGGCACGCTCGGCATCCTCATCCCGCCGTCCACGGCCTTCGTGATCTACGCGATCCTGACGCAGCAATCGATCGGACGGCTGTTCCTCGCCGGCGTCCTGCCGGGCCTGATGCTGACCGGCCTGTTCATCCTGGCCATCACCCTCATCTGCTGGTTCATGCCGCATTACGGCCCGCCCGGCGCGAAGACCAGCTTTCGGGAGAAGCTGCTGGCGCTCGCCGGCGCGCTGCCGATCCTGACGATCGTGCTGCTTACCATCGGCGGCCTCTATGTCGGCCTGTTCTCGCCGATCGAGGCGGCGGCCGTGGGCGCTGCGCTGGCGATCCTGTTCGGCTTCGTGCTGCGCAGCCTCAGCGTGGAGGGACTTGTCGTCGCCCTTCGCGATTCCCTGAGCACCACCGCGACCGTCATGCTGATCCTGATTTCGGCGCACATCCTCAATCCGTTCATCGCGCTGACGCATATTCCGCTTGCTGTGGGCAGTTTCCTGACCTCGCTGGATATCGGCCCCTATGGCATCCTGCTGATCATCATCCTCGTCTACATCGTGCTGGGCTGCTTCCTGGAGGGCTTCTCCATGCTGGTGCTGACCATGCCCGTCTTCTTCCCGATCGTGATGGATCTCGGATTCGACCCGATCTGGTACGGCGTGATCCTGGTCATCGTGCTGGAGATGGCGATGATAAGCCCGCCGGTCGGCGTAAACGCCTTCATGGTGAAGTCGATCGCCAAGGATGTGCCGCTGAGCGAGATCTTCATCGGCATCCTGCCCTTCTGGGGGATGATGATCCTTGCAGTGCTCATCCTGATGATTTTCCCGCAAATTGCCCTTATCCTGCCCAACACGATGATCGGCAGCTAGTGCAGTCGGAACACAGGTAAGATAGAGAAGCTGGAGCAGTGGAATTGCGTTCATCGGAACGCCCGCGCTCCAGCGACAAAGGGCAGTAAAGACCGCCAAGAAAAAGGGCCTCCGTGGAGGCCCTTTCCTGCTTGGGAGGCGAAGTTCTTTGAGGTCAGCCCAGCGCGGTCTTGGTCACGGTCGCGCGGATCGTGGTCTGCGCATGCGGCTCCACGGTCGGCTTGCGCGTCTCGTCCGGCTCGCCCCAGGTGATGGCCACCTCGTCGCCGAGCTTGGCGCTCTCGTCCAGTATGCCGATCGAGAACCAGCCGGCATGCACGGTGTAGCAACCATAGACGGACAGGCCGGCCGGTTTGCCATCCGATGTATGAACCTCGTCATAGGGCAGGCTGGCATAGCCGGCCATCGGCCATTCGAGGAACTTGTAGCGCTCGCCGCCGCCCATCTGTGACTTGACGATCCTGAGCACGTCGTCGGGATGCCATTTCAGCCATACCTTGCGGCGATGTGGGGCACCCTTGCGCGCAAGCAGGCCGTCCTTGCCGTGGAAATCGTGGTCCCAATGGATGATGCGGTGATATCCTACGTCCCATGGATCGAGGTAGTAATCGTCCATATCGTCGCTCAGCAGGCTGCCGCCCAGCGATGCGGTGGCTTCGTAGCTCGTTGCGGGCAACCACTTGCGGAAGCCCGCCATGTCGTCGCCTGTATAGACCGCCGGCACGACCGCGCCGACCCAGCCCGACTGTGGGCCAGAGGTGGAATAGGTGCGGAAGCCGCCGCGCTTGAGGCCATATTCCTCGCCGGCCTTCATCAGCGCCTCGACCACTGCCGGCTTGTCGGCGTAGGGGCCCCAGAACTCCATGCCCGGAGCGCCGGCCATGCCATGGCGCAGGCCGGTCACCTTGCGTCCTGCAATGGTGAATTCGCACATGCCGAAGAACCGCGTCTCCGGCAGCGGGCCGCCATTCACCTTTTCGAGGATGCTGTTGGCGTTCGGCCCCTGCACCTGCAGACGGAAATTGGCGCGCTGGTTGTTGCCTTCCACGACGCGGATGTCATTGCGCAGCGTGACGTCGTACTTGCCCTCTTCGGCCCGCCACATCAGGTAGCTCGCGACGGTGGGCTTGCCGACGATCGTCACCGAACCGTCCTGATAGAGGAAGCCGATGGCGTCGCCGATGATCTTGCCATTGGCGGCGACGGCGACATACTGGAATGCCTTCGGTGGGGTGAAATCGTCGTAATTGTTGATCGACGTCTCGGCCAGAAGCCGCTTCGTGTCCGGACCGGAAATATTGAGGTCGGTCATGTGGTAGGACTGGTCGAACAATACCGCCGTCTTGCCCCAGGCCAACTGCTCGTCGCGCCAGTTGGTATGTTCGGACGGGACCGGAAACTGGTAGAATCCGGTAGGCGCGTTGCGCAGCATGTCGCGCACTGACGGCGAAGCGTCGATCTTGTCCTGTAATGTCCTGATCATGTGGTCTCCTCATATGTCTCTCATCACGCGGCCAGGGGGCCGCGCGTGACATTTCTCCAGTGAAACGGAACGGCCGGGCACATGCAGATGCCCGGCCGAACCGCATCAATTCACGACGGAATCGTATTTCTTCAGCGTATCCATGAGGCTGTTCCACGCCGCATCGGCGTCGATCCCCTTGGTCGCGGCGGCCTTCTTCCATTCAGCCTGAAGCGGGGCGGCGGCATCCTTCCACTGCTGCACTTCCTCGGGCGTCGGCTTGTAGAGCGTGTGGCCGTCGTCGATGTTGCGCTGGCGGCCGGCGGCTTCGTGGTCGGCCCAGCCGGCGGCCATCTTCTCCGCCCATTCCGGCGTGCAATGGTCGTCGATCACCTTGCGGTCTTCCGGCGCGAGCCCGTCGATCTTGTCCTTGTTCATCACGAAGGCGAAGGTCGTGACGTAGAAGGGCAGGTCCAGATGATGCTTGGTGATGTCCTGGAGGCCGAACAGATAGGTCGAGTTCCAGGGACCGGCCGTCATGTCGGCCGCGCCGCTCGCCACCAGATCGCGGCTCTCGCCGGCCGGAACCTGCACCGAGGTTGCGCCGAGGGCGGAGATCATCCGGGCCATCGTGCCATGCGCGGGGCGGATCGTCTTGCCGTTGAGGTCGGATGGTTTCTGCACCGGTCCCGCCTTCGCATGAAGCGTGCCCGGATCGTGCAGGTGCGCCATGCAGAAATAGACGTCGCTCATCTCCTTCTCGGCATATTGGCGATACCACTCGTCGAAGGCGCGCGAGCCGGCCTTGGCGTTGGAGATGGTGAAGGGGATTTCGCCGGCGGCGACGATCGGGAAGCGGCCGGGCTGATAGCCGGGATTGATGAAGCCGATATCGACGACGCCATCGCGCGCCATGTCGTAATGGTCAGGCGCGGCGCCAAGCTGCGACGACGGATAGATCGTGATCTCGATGCGCCCGTTGGAAGCCTGCTTGATGGACTCCGCCCAGGGCACCATGCCCGTCGGTTGCAAGGCGTGCACCGGCGGCACCCAGTGCGACAGGGTCAGCTCCACTTCGGCGGCCTGCGAGGCCCCGGAAAGCGCCACAAGCGCCACGCCGGCCAGCAAATGTCTCGGGTTCATGCAATCTCCTCCTTATGCATGCGTGTCTCTCCCGTCGGCGAATGTCTCAAACCGCTCCATGCATTGGAATTGCTAAATCGGCTGCGGGGCATTACACGAAGGCATGGGTCTGGACCTGAAATCTGCGCAACTCGTCGTGCAATGCGCCCGTCTGGGCAGCATCGGCAAGGCTGCGGAGGCGCTGAACATTACGCAGCCGGCCGCCGCACGCCTTCTTTTGCGGCTCGAGCAGCGTCTTGGCGTCACCTTGTTCGAGCGCAGTGCCAAGGGAGTCGCGCCGACCCATTACGGAAAGGCTCTGGTTCCGCATGCGGCGCTGGTCGCCTCCGAAGCGGCACTTGCCGATGAAGTGGTGACCCAGATGCGCGGCTCCGCACGCGGGCTGGTCCGCGTCGCCGCCGCCACCAGCGTTGCGGACGGACCGTTGCGCGAGGCGATCCTGCTTCTGTCCGACCGCTTGCCCGACGTTCAGTTCCAGATCCATGACGGGATCGAGGACGTCCTCATCGATGCGTTGAAGGAAGGCCGCGTCGACCTGGCGATTTCGACGGAGCCTTATGATGACGACCAGATCTCGCTGGCCTGTCCCGACGCGTTCTTCGACGAGGTGAGGGTGGTCGCCCGCCCGCAAAACCCGGTCCACGGTCTGCCATTCCTGACGATGGAAGAGGCCGCACAGCATCAATGGGCCACGCCGCCTGAGGATACGCCCGTCGCGAGGGAATGGCGCCGGCGCTTTCGTGCCGCCGGGATCGATCCGCCGGAGCCTCGCCTTACCTGCCGCTCGATCCGAGTGATCAAGAACATGGCGCTGGACAGCGACACGCTGTGCTGGATGCCGCTCCGCACGATCCAGCTCGAAATGCAGCATGGCCTGCTGGTCAAGGTCGAGACGCCGCAGATGAAATGGCGCCGCACCTTCCGGATCTATCGGCGCGTCAGGGGCGCGCTGAGCCCCACGGCAAGCCAGTTGCTGCGCGCCATGCAGGAGATCGCCCGCAGGGAGGCGCTGACCCTCACCGGGCCGGCCTGAACCTCGGTCGGCATCGGGCAAATTGCGCTAATTTCAGATGGTGAAATCCCGTAGCGGCAACTTCACCTTGTCCGGCATGCGCTCTACCATGCCCGGAGACCGGGAGGAAACCAGATGGCCTTGCTCGCACCCAATGACAGCGTTCCGTTCAACATCACGCGTCTCAGCCATATCGTGCTGACCAGCCGCGATCTCGACAAGACGCGCTATTTCTATGAGACGGGCCTCGGGCTGGAAGTGACGGCGCAGGATGCCGACCGGCTGTACCTGCGTGCCCAGGAAGAAACAGGCCACCACTCGCTGCTGTTCGAGAAGGTGTCCGGCGACGGGCCGGGCGTCGTCCGGGCTGTCGGCTACCGCATGTACACCGACGACGACCTGAAGCGGGCGCATGACTGGTTCGCCGCGCGCGGCTGCAACCCGCACTTCGTCGAGCGTCCCCATCAGGGACTGACGCTGCGCATCACCGATCCGGTCGGCGTGCCGGTCGAGTTCTGCGCCACGATGGACCAGAGCGAGAACCGCATGCAGCGCTTTCACCTGCATGCCGGCGGGCGGCTGGCCTTCCTCGACCATGCGCAGATCGCCACGCATGATGTAGCCACCGCCTATGCCTTCTACAGCGACCTCGGCTTCCGCCTGACCGAATACACCGCCAAGGACGGCACCGACGAGATCTGGGGCGCCTGGCTCAAGCGCAAGAACAACACGCAGGACGTCGTCTACAGTTCCGGCCCCGGGCCGCGCCTGCATCATTTCGCCTTCCACACGCCCGAGATCGCCAATGTCGTGCATGCCGCCGACGTGATGGCCTCGCTCGACCTTGCCAACTCGATGGACCGCGCACCCGGACGCCACGGCATCGGCAATGCGTTCTTCATCTATTTCCGCGATCCCGACGGCCATCGCGTCGAGATATTCACCAGCCATTACAATGTGATCGACGTCGATCATGAACCGAAGCGCTGGGATCTCACCAACATCAAGCGCTCGCAACTCTGGGGTTTTCCCGCGCCGCGCAAATGGTTTGCCGAGGCGAGCCATTTCGAGGGTGCGGAGGTCAAGCCGCCGCTGCTCGACGCCGCGCCCGTGACGCTGGAAAACTTCCTTGAGAAGTGGTGAGAACGATCTGAGGAGGCGCTAGCCATGGTCAAGTCAGTCCACGTCGAAAGCGTGCCGCATCACGTCAATCCGGTGCCCCACGCGGCCGTCCATCGCGGCTTCGTGGCAAGTTCCGCGATCATGGGGATGGACACGGCGAGCCGCAAATTCCCCGCCACGAAGGAAGAGCAGATCGCGCTCGCCTTCACGCATCTGCGCAGCGTCATCGCAGCCAGCGGCGCCACGCCGCAGGATGTGATCAAGCTCACGCTCTACTTCGCCGACAAGAATGACCGGCCGCTGGTCAATCCGCACTGGATCGAACTCTACCCCGACGAGAATGCGCGCCCCGCGCGGCATGCTTTGCCGGGTGGCGAACTTCCGCCCGGCTGCGTGCTGCAGATCGAGTTCCTTGCCGTGATCGGCGGGCAATAAGCATGGTGCGCCGGCCGGCGATCGGCCTGATCGGCTGCGGCGAAATGGGCGCAGCCATCGGCGCGCATCTGGTTTCTGCCGGCTTTGACGTCGCGACCGTTCTTGCCGGGCGGGGTGCCGAAACGCGCCAGCGCGCCACGGAAGCGGGGCTGGGCGAAGCCGCGGATCTCGGCGCGCTGCTGGAGCGCGCCGGGATCGTGCTTTCGGTCATTCCGCCATCGGCGGCGGTGGATGAGGCGAGGGCCGTGGCAGCCGCCGCGCAGGGCCGGCGAGCCTTCACCTATCTGGAAGCCAACGCCATATCGCCGCAGCGTGCGGTTGAGATCGCGGAGCTCCTCGTTGATACGCCGGCTAATATTCTCGACGGCGGCATTGTCGGATTGCCGCCGGCGGCGGGCAAGCGGCCGAAACTCTATCTCTCCGGCGATGAACCGGAGAAACTGGAGCCGCTGGACGGCATCGCCTTCGACATCGTGCCGATAGGTGACGAGATCGGCCGTGCCTCGGCCTTCAAGATGGCCTATGCGGCACTCACCAAGGGCACGAATGCGCTTCTCACCGCAGGCATGCTGCTTGCGCGCCATCACGATATGTTGGACGCCTTCACAGCGGAACTGTCGGCCAGCCAGCCCGAGCTGATGAGCCGCGCCGAGGCCAATATTGCGCGCCTGCCGGCCGATGCCGGCCGCTGGGTTTTCGAGATGGAGGAAATCGCCGCGTCTTTCGCCGCCGCGGGATTGCCATCGGGCTTTCATGAGGGTGCGGCGGACATCATGCGCATCCTCGATGCCTCTCGCTTCGGCACCGAGACGCGCCGCACGCGCGACAAGGCCCGCAGCATGGCGGACACGGTCATCGCCGTGGATGCCGATCGTCGCGGCTGACCTTTGGGCAGAGGCCGCGTCGGCGATCGTTATCGCGGCGAAGCTGCTATGAAGGGCTTCTTCCTGATTCTCCCTGCAGCCGCCGATGACCGCCGCCCTCGAAATCCTCAAGACAGTCTATGGCTACGATGCCTTCAGGGGATCGCAGGCGCAGATCGTCGAGCATGTCATCGAAGGCGGCAACGCCTTCGTGCTGATGCCGACGGGCGGCGGCAAGTCGCTCTGCTACCAGATCCCGGCTATGGTCAGGCCAGGCATGGGGCTGGTGGTGTCGCCGCTTCTGGCCCTGATGGCCGATCAGGTGGCGGCCTTGCGGCAGGCCGGAGTGAAGGCGGCCGCGCTCAATTCGGACCTGCCGCCCGACGATAGGCGTGCGCTGTGGCGCGACGTCCATGGGGGCAGGCTGGACCTGCTCTACGTCGCGCCTGAGACGCTGTTGCGGCCGGGCGTCCTGGAACGGTTGGAGGGGGTGAAGCTTTCGCTGATCGCCATCGACGAGGCGCATTGCCTGTCGCAATGGGGACATGACTTCCGGCCTTCCTACCGTCAGCTCGACGCGCTGGTGCGGCAGTTTCCCGATACGCCGCGCATGGCGCTGACCGCGACGGCCGACGAGCCGACACGCGGGGAAATCCTCTCCCATCTCGACATTGCGGAAGCCGATGCCTTCATCGCCGGGTTCGACCGGCCCAATATCCGCTACGCTATCGAGGAAAAGGACAACCCCCGCGCACAGTTGAAGGAGTTCCTCAAGCGCCGCGAGGGCGAAAGCGGGATCGTCTACTGCCTGTCGAAGCGAAAGACCGAAGAAACCGCCGCCTGGCTATGCGACCAGGGCTATGATGCGCTTGCCTATCACGCCGGCATGGACAAGGCCGCGCGGGAAGCCAACCAGATGCGCTTCCAGCATGGCGAGGCGGTCATCATGGTCGCCACCATCGCCTTCGGCATGGGCATCGACAAGCCCGATGTGCGCTTCGTCGCCCATATCGACCTGCCGGGCAGCATCGAGGCCTATTACCAGGAGACGGGCCGCGCCGGGCGCGACGGCCTGCCCGCCGACACGCTGATGCTCTACGGCTACGAGGACATCGCGCTGCGTAGCCGGTTCATCGAGGAATCGGATGCGCCTGATCTGCGCAAGCGCATGGAACGGCAGAAGCTGGATGCGTTGCTGGGGCTTGCCGAAACGGCGGGCTGCCGCCGGCAGGTGCTCCTGTCCTATTTCGGCGATCACTGCGGACCGTGCGGCAATTGCGACACCTGCACCGAGCCGCCGCGGCTTTTCGACGGCACGATCGCCGCGCAGAAGGCGCTGTCATGCATCTACCGCACCGGCGAGCGTTTCGGGCAGGCCTATATCGTCGATGTGCTGCTTGGCGCCGCGAACGACCGTATCGTCCAGTTCGGCCATGACAGCATCTCCACCTTCGGCATTGGCGCCGAGCACGACAACCGTACATGGCGCGCGATCCTGCGCCAGTTGATCGCGCTGCGGCTTGTCGATGTCGACCTTGCCGGGCATGGCGGCCTGTCCATCGCGCCGGCCGGCCGGGACTTCCTGCGCGACAAGCCGACCCTGATGCTGCGCGTGCCGGCACCTCCGCGCGCCCGGCGTGCGAAGGTTGCGCGCAGTGCAGCACAGACGGCAATCGCCGATGCGGATCGCGACCTGTTCCAGGCGCTGCGGCAGAAGCGCCTGGACATGGCGCGTACGCAGAACGTGCCGCCCTATGTGATTTTCCACGATAAGACGCTGATCGAACTGGCGGCGGCCAGGCCGTCGTCGCGCGCTGAAATGGCGAATGTGCCCGGTGTCGGCGAGGCCAAGCTCGACCGCTACGGCCCCGCTTTCCTGGCCGTGATCGCCGAACATGCATGACGAGGCGGTTCACGCCCCGATATGAACGCTTGGTCCCGCAATCGCCTTCACTATATTGGGAAGCACGCGATTGTGCCCGAACAGCGCCGATTGGTCTGAAGATTGGTCCCTAGGTGATTGAAACAGATAAAATAATCTCCGTCGCCCCTATGATGGATTGGACGGACCGCCACTGCCGGTTCCTCCATCGTCGGCTGACCGGGCGGGCGCTTCTCTATACGGAAATGGTGGTGGCGGACGCTGCCATCCATGGCGATCGCGAGCGGCTGCTGGGCTTCGATCCGTCCGAACATCCGGTCGCGTTCCAGCTTGGCGGCTCCGATCCGGCGAAGCTCGCCGAGGCGGCGCGCATCGGCGCGGATTTCGGCTATGACGAGATCAATCTCAATGTGGGCTGCCCGTCGGATCGCGTCCAGTCGGGCACGTTCGGTGCCTGCCTGATGCGCACGCCGACGCTCGTGGCCGACTGCATCGCTGCCATGAAGCGGGCGGTGAGCATTCCGGTTACGGTGAAATGCCGTCTCGGCGTGGACGACCAGGATATCGAAACCGCGCTCGACGCGATCGCCGATCAGGTCTTCGATGCCGGCGCGGATGCGCTGTGGGTCCATGCCCGCAAGGCCTGGCTGGAAGGCCTGTCGCCGAAGGAGAACCGGGATATTCCGCCGCTCGACTATGCGCGCGTCTATCGTCTCAAGCAGCGCCTGCCGGGCCGGTTCATTGGCATCAATGGCGGGATCGCCTCGCTGGAAGAGGCGAATATCCATCTCGGCCATGTAGACGGCGTCATGCTCGGCCGCGCCGCCTATCACACGCCTTCCGTGTTGGCTGGCGTTGATGCGCTGCTCGCCGGCGAGGCGCCCGCCGCACCGGATTGGGATGGGCTGATGGAGGCAATGGCGTCCTATGCGGCGCGGCATATCGCGGCGGGCGGCCGCCTTGCCCATGTGACGCGGCATATGGTGGGCCTGTTTCACGGCCGTCCCGGCGCGCGGCGTTTCCGGCAGATCCTGTCGACCGATGCGACGCGACCGGGGGCAGGGCCGGAAGTGCTGATGCAGGCCTATGCCGCACTCGCGACGGAAGCGGCGCGCGCGGCCTGATCAGCCCGAAAATCCGAGCAGGTGGCGATACTGGTAGGCCAATACCAGTACGAGGATGATGGCGATCCAGATCGTCGCCGGTCCGAGCAGGTTGCCGCGCGGCCGCCCCCGGATGAGCACGGAGCCGATCACGGTGAGCAGGGCGCCGAGATAGATGAGCCGTGCGAAGGATGAGGACGACAGGCCCAGCACGCTGCCGTCATTGCCAACGGCGAACAGCACCACCAGCCCCAGCGCCATGATTCCAAGTGCTACCCAGAGAAACGGCATCGTCTAAGCCTCGCCTTCTTGCCGCGCGGCGCGGCGCGGCGGCGGAAAGCCGGCCGGTGGCCGTTCCATTGCTGCAAGGCGAGGCGGCAACTGGTCGAGAAGCCCGCGCCGCTCCTCACCCGACATCAGCATCCATCGTGCGATTTCCTGCCCGGTGCGGCCACAGCCGAAGCAGTAGCCGCTGCTGCGGTCGATGACGCAGACGAGGATGCAGGGCGAGTCGGAAGCCGGGGTGCTCATCGCGGCAGAGTGGGCGGCATCGCGCGGGCTTGCAAGCCCGGCAATGCCGCCGCCTGCGTCAGTGCCCGCCAGGGCCGGATGGCCCTTCGGGATTCCTGCGCCGGGTGAGCATGTTCAACCCTTCGACGAAGGCGGAGAAGCCCATGGCGGCGTAGATGTAGCCCTTCGGCACATGGTAGCCCATGCCGTCGGCGATCAGCGTCATGCCGATCATCAGCAGGAAGCCCAGCGCCAGCATAACGATCGTCGGGTTCTTGGCGATGAAGTTGGCCAGCGGGTCGGCGGCCAGCAGCATGACCGTCACCGTGATGATCACGGCGATGTACATGATGGCGATCTCGTCGGTCATGCCGACTGCGGTGATGATGGAGTCCACCGAGAAGACGAGGTCGAGCAGCAGGATCTGGAAGATGGCAGCCCCCATCGAGAGCTGGACCGTGCCTTTCAGGGACGCTTCTTCCTTCTTGCCCGAGGGATCGACCGAATGGTGAATCTCGGTCGTGGCCTTCCAGACGAGGAAGAGGCCGCCGGCGATCAGGATGATGTCGCGCCAGGAAAAGCCGTTCCCGAACAATGTGAACACCGGTGCGGTCAGCGCGACGATGAAGGAGATGGTCGCCAGAAGCAGCAGGCGCATGATCAGCGCCGCGCCGATGCCCAGACGCCTGGCGCGGGTCTGCTGATGGGCGGGCAATTTATTGGTCAGGATGGAGATGAAGATCAGGTTGTCGATGCCGAGGACGACCTCGAGCGCGATCAGTGTGATGAGTGCGATCCAGGCAGTTGGATCGTTCACCCAATCGAAAAAGGGCGCTAGGAATTCGATCATCAGGAGGGTCCCTCGAAGGCGGCAATGTGTGCAGAAGTAGGTATCGCGCCTACATCCGTCAACGGGACGACCAGAAGGAAGGTACGGTTTCTTCAAGTCGCGGCCCGAGCCGCAGCGGTGCGACGCGTTCGGCGAGGCCGGTCCGGTCGGAAATCTCCACGCCTACCCCGCAGATCGTCGCCGGCCCCGTCGCCGCCTCGAAGCGGCCGCGCGGCACCTTGGAGAGGAAGCGGTTCAGCGGCTCCTCCTTGTCCATGCCGAGCGAGGAATTGTAGTCGCCGCACATCCCGGCATCGGTCATATAGGCGGTGCCGCCGTCTAGGATCTGGTGGTCGCCGGTCGGCTGATGGGTATGCGTTCCCACCACGAGGCTTGCCCGGCCATCGACGAAATGCGCGAAGCACATCTTCTCGCTCGTCGCTTCGGCATGGAAGTCGATCACCACCGCGTCGGCCTGTTCGCCCAGCGGGCAGGCGGCCAGCGCCTCTTCCGCCGCGACGAACGGGTCGTCCAGTTCGGGATGCATGAAGACGCGGCCCATGATGTTGGAAACGACAACGCGCGCGCCATTGCGGGCGCTATAGACGCCGGTGCCGCGGCCGGGCGTGCCCTTGGGGAAATTCGCCGGCCGCAGGAAGCGGTCTTCGCGTGCTGCGAAGCTCAGCGCCTCGCGCTGGTCCCACACATGGTTGCCGGTGGTCACCACATCGGCGCCGGCATCGAGCGTGTTGCGGAAAATCTCCTCGGTGATGCCGAAGCCGCCGGCGGCGTTCTCGCCATTGACGATGACGAAGTCGAGCCGCAGGTCGGAGATCAGGCCGGGCAGGCGTTCCCAGACGGCGGTCCGCCCGGTCTTGCCTACCATGTCGCCGAGGAAGAGGAGACGCATCGGAAGGAACTAGCCTCGCATCGGCAGCGCGTGCAAGCCGTTTTCGGTGATGATGGCGGGGAGCGGAATGTCGTGCGCCTCATGAGGCACGGCATCGACGCGCTGGCATTCGAAGGCGATGCCGATCAGGCGCGGCATGCGCCCCTTGTCGCGCAGTTTGGCGATGGCGCGGTCGTAAAAGCCGCCGCCATAGCCGATCCGGTGGCCCTGATCGTCGAAGGCGGCCAGCGGCATCAGCATCAGCGTCGGCTCGAGCTCTTCCGCCTCGGGTCCGGGTCCGGCCGTGCCGAAACCCATGTCGATCAGTTCCGCGCCGCGCACCAGTTCGCGAAAGACGATGGTCGTCTTGTCGATGATGGCAGGCAGCACCAGCCGCGCGCCTTTCTTGCGCAACTCGAACATCAGCGGCCGCACATCGACCTCGGAGCGCATGGGCCAGAAGCCCGATACGATCGAATCGGGACCGACATCGATGGCATCCGCCTGACCGGCCATGGCGAGCGAAGCCTCGATGCGCCATTGCAGGCCGAGCGCGTCACGCCGTGCAAGCGCCTCGGCGCGCAGCTTCTTCTTGATATCGCGGGGAGAAGTCATGCCCCTGCATAACCGCAGTCGCCGGACTGTGCCAGTCAGGGGGAGGGGAAAAGCGACGATCCACGACAACCGATGGAGAGGTCGATCCCGGGAGCCTACAAAGTAGGTGGGCGCCGTATGACCGAGCCCACGGGCCCGGCCAGGAACAGCTCCCTAAGGATCGTTAAGGCCCCGGGGAAAAGTATCTCCTGTCGCGAAGCGCAGACCGTCATGGCCAATATAGTCCTCGCCGGTGCGTTCCGCCATGCCCATCATGCAAGCGACCCGCCGGCGCAGGACATTTCCCCTGTCGCGAAAATGTCCCGGAGCGGCGGGGCGTTTCGACGAACGCGATTCCGCTGCTCCAGCTCCGCCACCTGGCCGCATTTATGCAACGCCGGACAATTCCGTCTGGCTGCAAAATGCTCTAAGCGACCCGTCTGACGTGATGGAGCCACATGCCATGCAATCCGAGCCTTTCGACGATATTCGCAGCCTGGTCGACCGCTTTGCCGGACCGGACCGGACCGTATCGCATATCGCCGCCGGCAGCGAGACCGGGCGCGGCGGCGACATATTGCGCTGGATGGCAGGCTGGAGCGGCCGCGCGCCGCAGGTGACGCGCCCGCTGGTGGCGATCTTCGCCGGCACGCATGGCATTGCCGAAACGCTGCATCCCGGCACGGCTGCGCGCACCCGCGCGGTGGTCGAGGCGGTCGCGGCCGGCAGTACCGCGCTCAACCGTGCCTGTGCCGCCGCCGATCTCGGGCTGAAAGTGTTCGACCTAGCGCTGGACATTCCCACGGCGGATATCACCCGCGCCGCGGCGCTCGACGAGCGCGGTTGCGCCGCGACCATGGCCTTCGGCATGGAGGCGATTGCCGGCGGCACCGACCTGCTCGTGCTGGGCGCGAGCGGCGAGGGCGGCGAGATCGCCGCCGCGGCGCTCATTGCCGCTCTTCTGGGCGAGGCGGTCGCGGGCGATCTGGCCGAACTTCCGCAAGCCCTCTCCACGCCGATCCGTGAGGCGCTCGCCGCCCATGCGGGCATCGCCGATCCGCTCGCCGCGCTTGCGAGCCTGGGCGGCCGCGAAACGGCAGCGCTGGCGGGCGCGATCGTCGCCGCGCGCCTCGAAAAGGTTCCGGTCCTGCTCGACGGGCTCTCGGCACTGGCGGCAGCGGCCGTGGTCAAGGCATTGCGGCCCGACGGCATCGATCATTGCATGCTGGGCGATCTCGGCGCCATCGGCCTCCAGCGGACGGTGGCGGAGCAGCTGCACATCGACCACGTGGTCGATATGGGCCTTGGCGCGGGTGACGGCACCGGCGGTGCGGTTGCTGCTGCGACCCTGCGCTCGCTGGTTGCCACGGCCGAACCGATCCAGCGATCGGCGCCTCACTAAAGCAATTCCAGCAAAAGTGCGCAGCGATTTTGCGTCCGGAATTGTGAAAAAACAAAGAGTTAGAGCATTCCCGCGATTCCATGGAAAGCGGAAATGCTCTAATCCGTCAGGCGCGGCGACGGACGGGGACCGCCGGCAGCGGTTCCATCACGCGCGAGGCCGGGAAGGTGACGATCGCCTCGGTTCCCTCGCGCAGCTTCGAGTGCAGTTCGAAGGCGCCGCCATGCAGTTCCGCCAGTCCCTGCACGATGGGCAGGCCGAGGCCGGTGCCCTGTTCCGCGCTCTTGATCGCGATCGCGCCTTGGCCGAAGGCCGAGAGCACGACGGGCATCTCGTCTTCGGGGATGCCGGGGCCGTTGTCGCGGATGGAAATGTACTGCCCGCCGCCCGCTGTCCAGCCGACGCGCACCCTGATCTCGCCGCCGGACGGCGTGAATTTCACCGCGTTGGACAGGAGATTGAGGGTGATCTGGCGGATCGAACGTTCGTCGGCCAGCAGGCGTGGCATGCCCTGTTCAAACTCGCGGACGACGCGGATATCCTTGGCGCGGGAGCGGAGCTCCATCATGTGGCAACCCTCCTCGACGATGTCGACGAGAGTTAACGGCTCCTCGGAGAGCTGGTAGCGCCCGGCCTCGATGCGGGACAGGTCGAGGATCTCATTGATCAGGTTGAGCAGATGGTGGCCCGAGCCGTGGATGTCGCGCGCATATTCGCGATAGGTGTCGTTCTTCATCGGCCCGAGCACCTCCTTCGCCATCACCTCGGAAAAGCCGAGAATGGCGTTGAGCGGCGTGCGCAGCTCGTGGCTCATGGAAGCCAGGAAGCGTGATTTCGCCAGATTGGCTTCTTCCGCCCGCCATCGCGCCTCGTCCGACATGGCCTTGGCGGTTTCCAGTTCTGCGATCAGCGCGTCCTTCTCCGTGCGGAAGGACAGAAGCATGAGCGTCGATTTCTGCAAATGCCCGGCCACATAGGTGAAGAAGGGCACCGATGCGATCAGCAGGGCGGCCATCAGCGCCTCGACGGGTACATGCAGCCGCGCCGTGACGCCGGCAAAGACCAGCACCGGCAGCGCAAAGGTCACCACCAGTGCGCCGCGCAGCGCCGAGGCGAACAGCGCGGTCGCCGCGATGGCCAGGAGCAGCACCACGGCCTGCACGGTGGAGAACTGGCCGGGCGCGCAGGCTTCGCAGGCCATGAGTGCGAAATAGGCCCAGCCCAGCCCGCTGAAGAAATGGCCGATCAGGAACCGCCTGCGCCAGGCTGCCGGATCGATGTTTTCGGCATCCAGCTCGTCGGTGCGTCTGGCCACCATCGCCAGGCCGGCATAGCAGACCAGCGTCAGCAGGCCCCAGGCGAGGAAATCCTGCGTCATGCCGGCAATCAGGCTGACCGCCCAGATGATGAGCACGAGCAGCGGAATGGCCGGCGCGCTGTTGATGATGGCGCGTGCATGCAGCTTGATCAGCTCGCGGTCATAGGCCGGACTGCCGGCCTGCTGGGCAAGGCGGTCGCGCGTGCGCCGGATCGCCTTGGCCACATCGCTGTTGCGATGGGCCTTCGTGCGGTCCACAATGTTCTTGTCCGCGGTGTGGGAGCGCAGCAACGCCATTACCAGTTCTACTTGAACGCGCGATTTTCCAGCCGACGCTACGTGCGAATGATTAAGAGTCCCCTTCAAAGACAGCCTGTTTTATCAATTCATAAACCACGCAAAGCCTTGCGCCGCCGCCGTTCGGCATGGAGGCAGGTGCTGGACTGGCTTCTTGTCGTCCTCCTGTTCACCTTTTGCGCGCTGCTGGTCGCAAAGCTCGACCGGATCGCCACGGTCACGTTGGAGGGCAGGGCGATCATCCATGACGGCGACACGATTACGGTCGGCGGCGAGCGGCTGCGCCTGCGCGGCATGGATGCCTTCGAGATCGGCCAGCAATGCCGGCGGGGAACGGACAGCTATGATTGCGGCCGGGTGGCGCGCCAGGCGCTGGACGGGCTCATCGCAAGAAGAAGCGTGACATGCGAGGTGTCGGGCCACGACCGCTACGGGCGCGGACTGGCCGCATGCGCTGCCGGCGGCATCCTGTTGAATGCCGCGCTGGTCGAAGCGGGCTGGGCGCTGGCCTATGGTGACTTCGCCGCCGAGGAGGCGGCCGCGCGAAAGGCCGGTCGCGGGGCCTGGGCAGGCGAGTTCGAGCGCCCGGATCGCTGGCGTGCGACGCATGGCGGAATGGCCGAGCCGCGCCATGACGTGTTGATGAATGTGCTGGCTTGGTTCAGGCGCCTTTTCGGCGGGAATGAGGGAGAGTGAAATGCGATTGTTCGACGGGGGAAAGGCGCCCAATCCGCGCCGCGTGCGCGTGTTCCTGGCCGAGAAGGGCATTGTCGTCCCGCTGGTGCCGGTCGATATGTCGGCGCAGGGACACAAGTCGGAGGAAGTCACGGCCCGCAACCCGCTGCAGCGCCTGCCGGTGCTGGAGCTCGATGACGGCACGGTCATCACCGAGTCGATCGCCATCTGCCGCTATTTCGAGGAGCTTCATCCCGAGCCCGCCCTGTTCGGCACCGGTGCGCTGGAGCGTGCCTTGGTGGAGATGTGGCAGCGGCGGATTGAGCTCCATCTCTTCATGTCCGTTGCGCATGCCTTCCGCCATGTCCATCCGGCGATGAAGGATTGGGAAGTGCCCCAGATCGCCGAATGGGGCGAGGCGAACAAGGAGAAGGCAATCGATTTCCTCTCGCTGCTCGACCGCGAACTCGCCGGCCGTGAATTCGCAGCCGGTGACCGCTTTTCGGTGGCCGACATCACCGGCATGATCGCCATCGATTTCATGAAACCGGCGCGGATCGTCGTTCCCGACGAACTGACGCATGTCTGGCGCTGGTATCGCGCGCAGCGGGCGCGGCCAAGCGCCGATGCCTGATGACTGACGGCGATGCAAGGCTGACGGCGCTGGCGGATCGCATCCGCGCTTGCCGCATCTGCGTGGAAACGCCGCTGCGCCGGCCGCTGCCGCATGAGCCGAACCCGGTGGTGGTGCCGTCTTCGACCGCCCGCATCCTCATTGCCGGGCAGGCGCCCGGCACCCGCGTCCATGCCACCGGCAAGCCGTTCAACGACCGTTCGGGCGACCGCCTGCGCGACTGGATGGATGTCAGCCGCGACGAATTCTACGACCCGTCGCTTTTCGCGGTCGTGCCGATGGGCTTCTGTTTTCCCGGACAGGACGCCAAGGGAAGCGACCTGCCGCCGCGGCCGGAATGCGCGCCCGCATGGCGGACCCCGTTGATGGAACTGATGCCGCAGATCGAGCTTGTTCTGGCGATCGGCCTTTATGCGCAGCGCTGGCATATGGGCGCCGACCCCAGGGCGTCCCTGACCGAGCGCGTGGTGGACTGGCGCCGTCATTTCTATGGCAATGAGAAGCCGCGGGTCATGCCCCTGCCGCATCCCTCATGGCGCAACACCGCCTGGCTGAAACGCAACCCATGGTTCGAGCAGGAATTGCTACCGGTTCTGCAGCGTGAAATCCGCACGCGTATCGGCGATGCGGGATAAAATATCGTTCCAGCAATAGCCGATTTTGAAATAAGGATTTTCTTGTGGCACCCTTACATGGAAAGGATATTGGCACGCCATTCCACGGAGCCCATGATGGACCGCCTCGATAGAAAGATACTGCGTCTGCTGCAGGAAGATGCAACGCTTGCCGTCGCCGATGTCGCCAAGAAGGTCGGCCTCTCGACGACGCCTTGCTGGCGGCGCATCCAGAAGCTGGAGGAGGAGGGCGTCATCCAGCGCCGCGTCGCGGTCCTCGATCCGGTCAAGGTCAATACGCGCGTCAATGTCTTCGTCTCGATCCGCACCAGTTCGCACAGCCTCGAATGGCTGCGCCGCTTTTCCGAGGTGGTGCAGGAATTTCCCGAGGTGGTGGAATTCTATCGCATGAGCGGCGATGTCGACTATCTGCTGCGCGTCGTCGTTCCCGACATTGCCGCCTATGATGCGTTCTACAAGCGGCTGATCGCAAAGATCGAGATCCGCGACGTGTCCTCCACCTTTGCGATGGAGCAGATCAAGTACACGACCCAGCTCCCGCTCGACTATCTGGTGCTGGACAAGGATCAGGGCTGAACGAACCTGCTTGCGGCGTAGCGCGCGGCATCCCGACGCGAATCGGGATGCCGATCGGCGCGTTGCAACATGGTAAAGATCGGCTTCAAGATTTGTTTTCAATTTTCGGCGAAACTGCATGCGGGGTCCGGCCTGGCGGTCGCGTTCCGATCCCTGTTTCCTGTTTTGTGTACGGGTCGCCATGCGTTCGCTTAATTATTCCCTGCTGCTTGTGGCATGCCTTGGCCTTGCGGGCTGTTCCCGCAGCACGGCGGTCGATGTCCTCGATATTTCGAAGCCCTCGCGGGAGACGACCAGCTCGATCCTGCCCTCGTCGTTGACGCCGCCCGCGCCGGTCGCCGCATCCGCCGCCGCTTCCCCGGCACCCATCGCGCTAGCGGAGCCAGACCGGTTGCAGTCGCAGGCGCTCGAGCAGGTGGCCATGGTAGCTCCGCCGCGCCCATCGGCGCCGCAGCGCTCGGAAGGCGGCCGCCGTACGGTCTACGGCGCCCGGTTCAAGGATGCGCATCCGATCGCCTTCGGCCGCATCACGCCCTCGCACCATGCCATTCACGGCGTCGACGTGTCGCGCTGGCAGGGCAATATGGATTGGGAGACGCTGCGCCAGCAGGGCGCCAATTTCGCCTTCATCAAGGCGACCGATGGCGGCGACCATGTCGATCCGATGTTCCGAAAGAACTGGGACGGCGCGGAAGCCGCCGGCATAAGGCGCGGCGCCTATCACTTCTTCTATTGGTGCCGCGTGGCGAGCGAGCAGGCCGACTGGTTCATCCGCAACGTGCCGAAGGACCCCACCGCGCTGCCGCCAGTGATCGACGTGGAGTGGAACCACCTGTCTTCCTGCAAGAAGCGGCCTTCCCGCGCCGTCGTGCTGGAAAAGATGCAGGTCTTCATGGACCGCCTGGAGGCCCATTACGGCCAGCGGCCGATCATCTATACCGCGCCGGATTTCTACGAGGACAACCTCAAGGGCGCGTTCCCGAACCATCCCTTCTGGCTCCGCTCCGTGGCGCAGCATCCGTCCAAGGTCTATCCGAACCGCGAATGGCTGTTCTGGCAATATTCCGGCTCGGGCCTGTCCAAGGGCGTGACGGGTCGCATCGACCTGAACGTGTTCCATGGCAGCGAGCGCGAATGGCATCGCTGGGTGGGCAGGGTGAGTAGCTGAACGCCTATTTCGTCTTTTGCGGGTAGATCGTCTCGCCGCGCGCCAGCATGGCCACGAATGCGGTGATCTTTTTCCGGCGGCCGGCATCTGTTTTCATATTGTGCACGCGGAAGGCCAGCGCGAAGCGGTTCTGCGAGGTGAGCGTCGGCAACATGGCCTGTGCCGCCGGTTCCGCCGCGATGGCGGCCAGCAGGTCGGCGGGCAGTTCCATCTCCTTAACGCTCGCATAGGCGCGGTCCCAGCGGCCGTCCGCTTTCGCCGCCTCGACCTGCTTCAGCCCATGCGCGGTCATGCGCCCCTCGGCGGTCAGCCGGGCCACATTGTCCACATTGATCCGGCTCCAGATGCTTTTCTTTCCGCGCGGCGTGTAGCGCTGGAGGAAGCTGGTCTCGTCCAGGCCCGACGCCTTCTTGTGGATCTTGATCCACAATTCGTCGGCGCGGTCGTGGTTCTCGCCGAGCCAGCGATGGAAAGCGTCCGCGTCGGTGAATTCTCGCACTTTGGCCGGGTCGACATGGACGGGCGCCATCCTATTGCGGCAGGTGGCAGCGGATCAGTTCTGCGCTGCCTTCCATCCCGGGCGTGGAGATCGAAAGCCGGTTCTCGTCGGCCTGCGTGAAGCTGATGCGGCGCTCTTCCGCATCGCCTTCCGCAATGCAGGAGGCATCGACGGTGGCAGTGCCGTCGGCCGGCTCCTTCGCCGCGAAATTGCACACGCTCTCATAGCGGCGGATGGTCGTTGGTGTGATGACCGCGAACATTTCCAGCGGCTCGACATCCACCTTGGCGCAGGCAGCCGCATCCACCGCCCAAACGCCGACATAGGCCGGGCCGATGCCGGCGGGCCGCGCCCGCGCAGCGGCGCGCGTGTCCGCCTTGAGCCTGTCGCTCGCGGGCAGCGTTGCGGCCGGATCGCCGGTCGGCGCGGCGTCCGTGCCCGAAGCCGCGTCGATCCGCTTCTGGAGATCGGCGACGGCGGTGTCGAAATCCGTGCGCGCCTTCTTCATGATGTCTTCGATGCTCTGGCCGACCTGCCGGGCGACCTGGCCGGCACGTTCCAGCGCCGGCCCGGCATCGTCCAGCGCCTGCTTCCCCTGCTCGGCGAGGTTCTGCGCACCTTCGCGTGCCTTGTCGATTGTCGGCTGGAGGTCGCGCGCCGCCTGCTGCGCGGCCTCCTTGAGCTTGTCGAGCCCTTCCTTCGCCGTTTCGAGGGCAGGTTTTTCGGCCGGAGCCGGCTCGGCCGTCTGCCCGTTTGCCGCCGGCGGCGCTTCGGCGCTCTTTTCCTCGCTGCAGGCGGCAAGCGCGAGAACGGCCGCTAGGGCCGCGGGCAGGGCAAGACGGTGAGCACGCATGTGTCGTTCCTTTCGAAGCGAAGCGTCAGTAGAGGACGACGCTGCGAATGGACTTGCCCTCATGCATGAGGTCGAAGCCCTTGTTGATGTCCTCGAGCGGCATCGTGTGGGTGATCATCGGGTCGATCTCGATCTTGCCGTCCATGTACCAGTCGACGATCTTCGGCACGTCGGTGCGGCCGCGCGCGCCGCCGAAAGCCGTGCCCTTCCAGACGCGGCCCGTCACAAGCTGGAACGGCCTTGTGGCGATTTCCTGTCCGGCGCCGGCCACGCCGATGACGATCGACTCGCCCCAGCCGCGATGCGCGCATTCGAGCGCCTGACGCATCACCTTCACATTGCCGGTGCAGTCGAAGGTGTAGTCGGCGCCGCCGATCTGGTCAGCGCCGCGCTTCGTCATGTTGACGATATAGGGAACGATGTCGCCGTCGACTTCCTGGGGATTGACGAAATGCGTCATTCCAAAGCGTTCGCCCCATTCCTTCTTGTCATTGTTGAGGTCAACGCCGATGATCATGTCGGCGCCGGCAAGGCGCAGGCCCTGAATGACGTTGAGGCCGATGCCGCCCAGGCCGAACACCACCGCCGTCGCGCCGATCTCGACTTTTGCCGTATTGATGACCGCGCCGATGCCGGTCGTCACGCCGCAGCCGATGTAGCAGATCTTGTCGAAAGGTGCGTCCGGGTTGACCTTCGCCACGGCGATTTCGGGCAGCACGGTGAAGTTGGAGAAGGTCGAGCAGCCCATATAGTGGAAGATCTTGTCCTTGCCGATCGAGAAGCGGCTGGTGCCGTCAGGCATCAGGCCCTGTCCCTGCGTTCCGCGGATTGCCGTGCACAGATTGGTCTTGCGCGACAGGCAGGACGGGCAGGAGCGGCATTCGGGCGTGTAGAGCGGAATGACGTGGTCACCCTTCTTCACGCTGGTGACGCCGGGACCCACGTCGACAACGATGCCCGCGCCTTCATGGCCAAGGATGGCCGGGAAGATGCCTTCCGGATCCGCGCCCGACAGCGTGAACTCGTCGGTATGGCAGATGCCGGTGGCCATGATCTCGACCAGCACCTCGCCGGCGCGAGGCCCCTCCAGATCCACCTCCATGATTTCCAGCGGCTTGCCAGCGGCAACGGCGACTGCGGCACGGGTCTTCATGCGGGATACCTCCTGTTATCTACCTTGCTCCTTGCCGGGTTTTGAATGGTGGATCAAGCGCTCGGGCGATTTTGCTGGCGCAGAAAATAAATTTGTTAAATATCATATTTGACGCCAGTGGCGCACTGTGACTCTTGAGCCAACGCATCGTGCCACATAAAAGGATGCCACTTCGCCGGGAGGGACAAGTTCGCCGATGTTCAAGAAAATCCTGATCGCCAATCGCGGCGAGATTGCCTGCCGCGTCATCAAGACGGCGAAGAAGATGGGCATCGCCACCGTCGCCGTCTATTCGGATGCAGACCGCAACGCGGTTCATATCGAAATGGCCGATGAGGCGGTGCATATCGGCCCGGCACCCGCCGCGCAGTCCTATCTCCTTGCCGAGAAGATCATCGCCGCCTGCAAGCAGACCGGCGCCAAGGCCGTCCATCCGGGCTATGGCTTCCTCTCCGAGCGCGCTTCCTTTTGCGAAGCGCTGGAAAAAGAGGGCATCACCTTCATCGGGCCGAAGCCCAAGGCCATTGAGGCGATGGGCGACAAGATCGAATCGAAGAAGTTCGCCAATGCCGCGAAAGTCTCCACCGTGCCCGGTCATCTCGGCGTCATCGACGATGCCGACCACGCCGTGCGCATCGCCGCCGAGATCGGCTATCCGGTGATGATCAAGGCGTCCGCCGGCGGCGGCGGCAAGGGCATGCGCATCGCCTGGAACGAGGCCGAGACGCGCGAGGGCTTCCAGTCCTCGAAGAACGAAGCGAAATCGTCCTTCGGCGACGACCGCATCTTCATCGAGAAATTCGTGGTCGATCCGCGCCACATCGAGATCCAGGTGCTGGGCGACGCCCACGGCAATGTCATCTATCTGGGCGAGCGCGAATGCTCGATCCAGCGCCGCAACCAGAAGGTGGTGGAGGAGGCGCCGTCGCCTTTCCTCGATGAGGCGACGCGGCGCGCCATGGGCGAACAATCCGTCGCGCTGGCCAAGGCGGTGGACTATCAAAGCGCCGGCACGGTCGAGTTCATCGTCGACAAGGACCGCAATTTCTACTTCCTCGAAATGAACACGCGCCTCCAGGTCGAGCATCCGGTGACGGAACTCATCACCGGCATCGACCTCGTGGAGCAGATGATCCGCGTCGCCGCGGGTGAGAAGCTGGCCATCCGGCAGGAAGATGTGAAGCTGAACGGCTGGGCCGTCGAAAGCCGTCTCTATGCCGAAGACCCGTATCGCAACTTCCTGCCCTCCATCGGCCGCCTGACGCGCTACCGGCCGCCGGAAGAGGGCCATTTCGGCGAGGCGATCCTGCGCAACGACACCGGCGTCACCGAGGGCGCCGAGATTTCGATGTTCTACGATCCGATGATCGCCAAGCTCTGCACATGGGCGCCGACCCGCATCGCGGCGATCGATGCCATGTCGGATGCGCTGGACAGTTTCGTGGTCGATGGCATTGAGCACAATATCCCGTTCCTCGCCGCGCTGATGCAGCATCCGCGCTGGCGCGAGGGACGCCTTTCCACCGGCTTCATCGCCGAGGAGTATCCGGACGGGTTTTCTCCCATTGTCCCCACGGATGAAGACAAGGCGGTGCTCGCAGCCGTCGCGTTATCCGTCGAGCTCATCCGCCGCGACCGTCTCGACCGCCTGACGGGGCGCCTTGCCCCCCATTCCGGTGCGATCAAGCCCGACTGGGTCGTCCGCATCGGCGACGATTATATCGACGCTTCCATCGTCGACGGCATGATTTCGGTGCCGATCGAGGTCGATCTGGCGATCGCCGGGGAAAAGCCCGTCACGGTAATCTCCGACTGGCGTCCGGGCGATCCGGTCTGGCGCGGCCGCGTCGGCAAACGGCAGGTTTCGGCGCAGATCCGCAACGTCCTGAACGGCGTGCGCATCGCCTGGAAGGGCATGGCCGCCGACATCCGCGTCATGCTGCCGGACACCGCCGCACTCGACCGGCTGATGCCGGTCAAGGTGCCGCCGGATACGTCGAAGCTGCTGCTCTGCCCGATGCCGGGCCTTGTCGTCTCGGTGGCAGTTGCCGAAGGGCAGGAGGTCAAGGCGGGCGAGACGCTGGCCGTGGTCGAGGCCATGAAGATGGAGAACGTGCTGCGCGCCGAGCGCGACCTGACCGTCGAAAAGATCAACGCCAAGCCGGGCGACAGCCTGGCGGTCGACGCCGTCATCATGGAATTTGCGTGAGCGATTTCCGCTCGACGGGCGAACGCTTGGATTTCGCCGCCCGGCGCAGGCCAAGCCGTTCGCGGATCGAGCCGAGGTGCCGGAACCAGCGCGGGATACTCTCCCGATAGGCGAGGGCGTGAAGACGCTTGGCGCGGGCAATATAGAAATCGCTGTCGATGGAGCCATCCATCCTGCGGCGAATATCGGGATCGCGGTGATCGGCCATGGGAGTTCCCCTTGCTGCTCACCCGCACTCTACGGATGCTCCTTCTCCGCGCTTGATCCTCGCCTTGCGTTTTTCCTGCCGACCCCTTGTCTTTTCGCAGGCCGGGCCGACGAGGCGCCGGCGCGCTACAAGGGGTGGGGCGGGCGTGATACAAATGCGCCATGCGCTATCGGTTCGGCTCATTCGAGATGGTCGCGGAAACGAGGGAATTCCTCGCATCGGGCCAGCCGCGCGCCGTCGAGCCGCAGGTCTTCGATCTCCTGCTCCATCTCATACAGGAACGGCACCGTCTCGTGCCGGTCGATGAACTTGTCGATGTGGTCTGGAACGGGCGGATCGTGTCGGATTCGGCCATCAGCGCGCGCATCAGCGCCGCGCGCCGGGTGCTGGGAGATGACGGCCCGCGCCAGCAATGGATCAGGACCGTGCAGCGGCGCGGCTTCCGTTTCGTCGGTTCTGCCGAAACCCTCCGGGATGGCGCGCCCGAAGCCACGCCGCAGCATCATCAGCGCGTCGCCTTCTGCCGCTCGCGCGACGGCACGCGGCCTGCCTATGCGACGAGCGGCGACGGCTATCCGCTGGTCAAGGCGGGCCACTGGCTGACCCATCTGGAGAAGGACTGGAACAGCCCTCTGTGGCGGCCATTTCTCGACAGGCTGAGCGAAAGCTTCCGTGTTGTGCGCTATGACCAGCGCGGCAATGGTCTTTCCCAATGGGATGTCGCCGACTTTTCGCTGGAACGCTTCGTGGAAGACCTCGAGGCCGTGGTGGCGACCAGCGGTCTGGACCGCTTCGCGCTCTATGGTACATCGCAAGGCGCCCCGGCCGCCGTGGCCTATGCGGCGCGGCATCCCGACAGGGTCAGCCGGCTTATCCTGCACGGCGGCTACGAAAAGGGCCGGACGGTCAGGGCATCCGAGGAGGAACGGCTGAAGGGCGAAGCGCTGCTGACGCTGATCCGCCACGGCTGGGGCATGCCGGACAGCGCCTTCATCGAAGCCTTCGCGACCATGTTCATTCCCGCCGGCACGCAGGCCCAGATCGGCTCGCTGGCCGAGCTTCAGCGTAGCACGACCTCGCCGCAGAACGCCGCCGCCTTGCGGTCGGCCATAGACCGCTTCGATGTCAGCGCGATGCTGGCGGAGGTGAAGGTGCCGACACTGGTCATCCATGCACGCAACGATGCGGTGCAGCCGCTCGACCAGGGCTACCGGCTGGCAGCCGGAATTACGGGCGCCGAGTTCCTGCTGCTGGACAGCCGCAACCATGTCATCCTGCCGCAGGAACCTGCCTGGGACGTGCTCTTCGATGCGTTGAAGCGCTTCCTCATGCCCGAGCCGCAATCCTAAAATCGCCACTGCGATCTGAGCCGATCCGAAGGGTTGCGCGTGTCTGTGGGCGGGCTCCATATAGGCTGGACCTGAGCGCCGGTCCGGCCAGAATAGGCGTCCGAGTCGGAGAAGAAGCGGAACGATGACCGAGAGACTGCCCCGAGATCCGCTGATGCGCGAAGCTGCGACAAGGGCGCATGCGCCGCTGCCGCCGGCGCGCACCTTCGTCCATCTGCGCGTCCATTCCGCCTATTCGCTGCTGGAAGGCGCGCTGCCGCTCAAGAAGATCGTCGCCCATGCGGTGAAGGACGAGACGCCGGCCATCGCCGTCACCGACACCAACAATCTCTTCGGCGCGCTGGAATTCGCGCAATATGCGTCGAAGGACGGCATCCAGCCCATCGTCGGCTGCCATGTCGATATTTCCTTCGAGGACGCCAATGCGGAAGCCTCGCGCAGCCAGCGCAAGAGCGGTCCCGATCTCCAGCCCGTGGTGCTGATCGCCGCGACGGAGGAGGGCTATGCCAATCTCGTGCGGCTGGTGAGCCGCGTCTATCTGGAGAACAATCCGGGCGAGGCGGCCCATGCGCGGCGTGGCTGGCTGGCCGAGCATGCGGCCGGCGTCATCTGCCTCACCGGCGGCCCGCGCGGCCCGATCGGCGCAGCACTTGCCGCCAATGCGCCCGCACTTGCCGAAGCGCGGCTGCTCTATCTGCGCGACTGCTTCGACGACCGGCTCTATGTCGAACTGGAGCGGCTTGCCAATTACGACCGCGCCGTCGAGGCCGCGACGGTGGAACTCGCCTATCGCCACGAACTGCCGCTCGTCGCCACCAATGAGGCCTTCTTCCAATCGGCCGAGGACTTCGAGGCGCATGACGCGCTGATGGCGATCGCGGAAGGTTCGGTCATCGCGGTGGACGACCGCCGCCGCCTGACACCCGACAACCACCTCAAGTCGCAGCGTGAAATGGCGATGCTCTTCGCCGACCTGCCGGAGGCGATCGACAACACTGTCGAGATCGCTCGGCGCTGTTCGTACTATCCGCTCAACCGCGCGCCGATCCTGCCCCGTTTCACCACCGGCGCGGTCGCCAGCGCCGAGGAGGCGGAGCGGGCGGAAGCCGACGAATTGCGCCGGCAGGCTCATGCCGGCCTCACCGCGCGCATGGAAATGCTGGGGATCGCCGAAGGCTACACGGCCGAGCAATATGGGGAGCGGCTGGACTACGAGCTCGGCATCATCGAGCGGATGAAATATCCCGGCTACTTCCTGATCGTCTCGGATTTCATCAAATGGGCCAAGGCGCACGATATCCCGGTCGGGCCGGGCCGCGGCTCGGGCGCGGGCAGCCTCGTCGCCTATGCGCTCACCATTACTGACGTCGATCCGCTGCGCTTCTCGCTGCTGTTCGAGCGCTTCCTCAATCCCGACCGCGTGTCGATGCCCGACTTCGACATCGACTTCTGCCAGGATCGCCGCGAAGAGGTGATCCGCTACGTGCAGGAGAAATACGGCCGCGATCAGGTCGCCCAGATCATCACCTTCGGAACATTGCAGGCGCGCGCCGTTCTGCGCGACGTCGGCCGCGTCCTCCAGATGCCCTATGGCCAGGTCGACCGGCTGTGCAAGATGGTGCCGCAGAACCCGGCTAATCCGGTCAAGCTGAAGGATGCGATAGAGGCCGAACCGCGTTTCGCGGAAGAGGTCGAGCGCGAGCCAGCGGTCCAAACCCTGCTCGACATCGCGCAGAAGCTGGAAGGGCTCTATCGCCACGCCTCAACGCACGCCGCCGGCATCGTCATCGGTGACCGGCCGCTGTCGGAACTGGTGCCGATGTATCGCGACCCGCGCTCCGACATGCCGGTCACGCAGTTCAACATGAAGAAGGTGGAGGATGCCGGGCTGGTGAAGTTCGACTTCCTCGGCCTGAAGACGCTCACCGTGCTCGACCGCGCGGTGAAGCTGATCCGCCGCCGCGGCATCGACATCGACCTCGCGACCATCCCCATCGACGACAGGCCCACTTACGAGATGCTGTCGCGCGGCGAGGTGGTGGGCGTGTTCCAGGTGGAATCGGCCGGCATGCGCAAGGCGCTGATCGGCATGAAGCCCGACCGCATCGAGGACATCATCGCGCTGGTGGCGCTCTACCGCCCCGGCCCGATGGAGAACATTCCCACCTACAATGCCCGCAAGCATGGCGAGGAGGAGATCGCCTCGATCCATCCCAAGATCGACCATCTGGTGGCCGAGACGCAAGGCGTCATCGTCTATCAGGAGCAGGTCATGCAGATCGCGCAGGAGTTGGCCGGCTACACGCTCGGACAGGCGGACCTCTTGCGCCGCGCCATGGGCAAGAAAATCCGCGCCGAGATGGAGAAGCAGCGCGAGATCTTCGTGAAGGGCGCCGTGGAGCGCGGCGTCGCCAAGCCGCAGGCCGACTTCATCTTCGACCTTCTGGCCAAGTTCGCCGATTACGGCTTCAACAAGTCGCATGCGGCAGCCTACGCCATCGTCTCCTACCAGACCGCCTATCTGAAGGCGCATTATCCGGTCGAGTTCCTTGCGGCGTCGATGACGCTCGACATGTCGAACACCGACAAGCTCGCCGATTTCCGGCAGGATGCGACGCGGCTCGGCATCGAGGTGGTGCCGCCCTCGGTCATGACCAGTTTCCGCGACTTCGAGGTGGGCGAGAACCGCATCTTCTATTCGCTCGCCGCCATCAAGGGCGTGGGCGACGCAGCCGTCGAGCACATCGTGGAGAAGCGGCGCGAAAAGTCCTTCGCCAGCCTCGCCGATTTCTGCACCCGCATCGATCCGCGCATCGTCGGCAAGCGCGTGCTGGAAAGCCTGATCCAGGCCGGCGCCTTCGACTGTTTCGGCCATGACCGCGCACAGCTCTTCGCCGGCATAGAACGCATGATGGGCCTCGCCGCCCGCGCGCATGACGATGCCGCATCTGGACAGGGCGACATTTTCGGCGGCGCGGTTTCGGCACCTTCCCTGCACCTGCCGCTGGCCGAGCCGTGGCTGTCGGCGGAACGTCTGCACCGCGAGTTCCAGACCGTCGGCTTCTATCTGTCGGCCCATCCGTTGGACGAATATCGCGCCACGCTGGAGAAACTCCGGGTGCAGAACTGGAGCGCCTTCCAACTGGCGGTCAAGGCGGGCGCATCGGCCGGGCGACTGGCTGGCACCATCACCGGCCGGCAGGAGCGCAAGACCCGCACCGGCAACAAGATGTGCATCGTCAACCTGTCGGATGCCAGCGGCCAGTTCGAGGCGGTGATGTTCTCCGAGACCCTGGCGGCCTATCGCGACCTGACGGAGCCCGGTCGCTCGGTCGTCATCACCGTCGCCGCCGAAGACCGGCCCGAGGGCGTCAATCTGCGCATCCAGACGATGCAATTGCTGGAGGATGAAGCCGGCAAGGTGCAGAAGTCGCTGCGCATCTATCTGCGCGACCAGAGCCCGCTGGTCTCGCTCACCCGCCATCTGTCTGCCGGCGGGGAAGGACAGGTGAGCTTCGTGGTCATCAAGGAAGCCGGCCAGGGCGAAATCGAGGTGGCGCTGCCGAACAGCTATCGCGTCGGCCCGCAGGTCGCCGCGGCACTCCGCGCCGTGCAGGGCGTGGTCGAGGTCGAGCTGGTCTAGCCCGGCCCCGGATCATCCCGGCCAACTCATCCGCGCTAGCGGTCCCCCTCCACGCCGCGGGCGGTGCCCGGCCATCCGATATCCTTGAGCACTTCGACCGGAAGCGCCGAAATAACGCGCTCCGTATGGCGATAGCGCCGGCGCGCCGAGAAGTGGGAAATATAGCCGGCCACCTTGCTGAATATCCGCATGACACGTCTCCTTGGTTATCTTCCCATGGGTCAGCAATATGCGCGGCGGCTTGCATTCAATCAAACGAAATGGAATGATGTATCCGTTCAGTGAAATTGATGGATCGTCCTGCCGATGAACGCGCCCCTCAATCACCCCATGCCACTGCTCGAGCTGGATGTGCTGCGCACCTTCGTTGCCATCGCGGAGACCGGCAGCTTCACCGCCGCCGCGACCATCGTGTTCCGCACGCCGTCCGCCGTCTCCATGCAGATCAAGAAGCTGGAGGAAACGCTGCGCTGCTCGGTGTTTTCGCGCGATGCGCGTGCCGTCACGCTCACCACGCAGGGCGAGATGCTGCTTGGCTATGCGCGCCGTCTGCTCGCCGTGAACCGCGAGGCGGTGTCGAAATTCATCGTTCCCGACGTGGCGGGTGTCGTGCGGCTCGGTTCGCCCGACGATTATGGCGAGCGCATCCTTCCCGGTGTGTTGCGGCGTTTCGCGCAGACGCATCCGGCGGTGGCGGTGGATGTCGTCATCGACCAGAGCGGCAATCTGCGCCGCCGCCTGGCCGAGCGGGAGCTCGACATCACTTTGTTCACCGCCTGCAAGAACATTCCCGCCGAGGCGGACGTGCTGCTGACCGAGCCGATCGTCTGGGGCGGCGCGCGCGGCGGCACGGCACATCTGCGCGAGCCGCTTCCCATCTCCGTGTGGGAGGAAGGCTGCGCCTGGCGCGCCGATGCGCTTGAGACGCTGGGCCGCGACGGTCGCAGCTATCGCGTCGCCTATATGAGCGCGCACACGGCCGGCCAGCGCGCCGCCATCTTGGCCGATCTCGCCATCGCGCCGCTGCCGCGCTCCTTCCTCGGCGACGACATCGTCGCGCTGGGCGAGGAGCATGGCCTGCCAAAGCTGAGCAACTACAATCTGTGCATGACGGTGGCGCCCAACGCGTCCCTGCCGGTGCTGGCCGCGGCGGACCATATCCGCGCCACGATGGATCTCTTTCGCGAGACCGGCCGGTTCTAGTTCGGGCAGGTGATTGCCGAGGTGGAACCTTCCGCCCGCCTGCAGGGTTTGAGACGCATCTGGCGCGGGGCGTGGAGAGGCATGGCCAATGGCCGAAGCTGTCGACGACAAGCTCAAGGAATATCGTGCCCGCCGCGACTTCTCCAAGACGGCGGAGCCCGACGACAGGCCGGCGGCGAAACGCGGCGAACACCTCTCCTTCGTCGTGCAGAAGCATGATGCGACGCGCCTTCACTATGATTTCCGGCTGGAATGGAAAGGCGTGCTCCTCAGTTGGGCGGTGACGCGCGGCCCCTCCTACGATCCGGCCGAAAAGCGTCTGGCCGTGCACACCGAGGACCACCCGCTCGCCTATGGCGCCTTCGAGGGCACGATCCCGAAAGGCCAGTATGGCGGCGGCACCGTGATGCTTTGGGACCGCGGCGCATGGGAGCCGGTGGAGGATTTCGACAAGGGGCTCAAGGCCGGCAAGCTCGTCTTCCGCCTTGCCGGTGAGCGGCTCAAGGGCGAATGGACGCTCGTGCGCATGAAGCCGCGGCCGGGCGAGAAGGCCGAGAACTGGCTGATGATCAAGCACCGCGAGCCCGGCTTCAAGCCGCCGCGCGGCGACGTGCTGAAGAAATATGACAAAAGCGTCGCGACCGGCCGCACCATGGCGGCGATCGCCAAAGGCGGGCGCAGCCTCGCCCCCTCCGACCTCACGCCCGAGGCCCCGGCCTCGCAACTGGACAAGGGTGGGCAGCCGCTACCGAAGCCGAAGGGTGCCGCGCCACGCGCCGGTCGGAAAGCTCGTGCAGCAATGCCACAATGGCGCGAACCGCAACTCGCGACATTGGTCGATGTCGCTCCCGATGGCGCGGCCTGGATCAGCGAGCTCAAATATGACGGCTACCGCATCCTCATCGGCGTCGCCGGCGGCAAGGCGCGTATCTATACCCGCAGCGGGCAGGACTGGACGGAGCGCTTCCCCGGAATAGCCAGGGCCGCCGCCGCGCTCGCCACAGACGGAACCATGCTGGACGGCGAAGTCGTGGCCTTCGACAAGAACGGCCGCACCGATTTCTCCACCCTCCAGGCGGCCATCAAGGCAGGGGGCAGGGATCTGTCGTGTTTCGTCTTCGATCTGCTTGTCGAGGACGGCGACGACATTTCCGGCTTGCCGCTGGTGGAGCGCAAGGCGCGCCTTGAGGTGCTGCTGGGCGAGGGCAGCGCGCCACTCATCTATTCCACGCATGTTGCCGGCCATGCGAGCGAGGTTCTCGCGCAGGTCTGCGGCGGCGGTCACGAGGGCATCGTCGTCAAGCGCGCAAACGATCCTTACCGTTCAGGGCGTGGCCGAAGCTGGCTCAAGGTGAAATGCACCCGCAGTCAGGAATTCGTGATCGGCGGATATGCGAAGTCGGACAAGGAAAACAGGAAGATAAGGTCTGTTCTTATAGGCGCTTATGAAAATGGTAGCTTCGTCTACAAGGGTCGCGTCGGCGCATTTGAGGGCAATATGCTGGCCGAGTTGGAAGAACGGCTGGTCGGCCTGCCGGCGGTCAAATCGCCTTTCGCCGAACTGCCGCGCGAGGTCCGCCGCGGCGCGGTCTTCGTGAAGCCTGAAGCCGTCATCGAAGTCTCGCTGGCCGAGCTGACGGCCGACGGCATCGTCCGCCATGGCGTGGCCAGAGGCATTCGCGAGGACAAGGATGCGGCCGAGGTCGTGACCGAGATTCCACAGGAGCCGGAAATGACCATCCATGAGGAACGCGACACTTTCGCCGGCATCAAGATTTCGAGCCATGACAAGGTGCTCTTTGCCGGAACCGGCATCACCAAGGCCGATCTCGCCGCCCATTACGAGCGCGTCGCGCCGCGCATGCTGCCACATGTCGAGCGCCGTCTTCTCAGCCTGTTTCGCGGCCCCGACGGGCCGGATGGCGAAACCTTTTTCCAGAAGCATGGGAGCAAGGGCCTGCCCGCCGCACTGAAACGCATCGAGATCGCGGAAAGCGACGGCAAGAAGGACACCTATCTCCATGCCGACGATCTGGCCGGCCTGATCGCCGGCGTGCAGATGGGCACGCTGGAATTCCATATATGGGGCTCGCGCATCGACCTGCTGGAACGGCCCGACCGACTGGTGATCGACCTCGACCCGGACGAGGGGCTGCACTTCACCGATGTGCGGGACGCTGCCTTCGACGTGCGCGAGCGGATCAGGAAGATCGGCCTTGAGACGATGCCGATGGTGACCGGCGGCAAGGGCATCCACATCGTCGCGCCGCTGACGGGCCGCGCGGAATGGCCCGAGGTGAAAGCTTTCGCGCGGGGCGTGGCCCAGCTTCTGGAGCATGAGCAGCCGGAGCGCTATGTCGCCAACATGTCCAAGGCCAAGCGCAAGGGCCGCATTTTCGTGGACTATCTGCGCAACGAGCGCGGCTCCACCGCGATCGCGCCCTATTCGACGCGAGCCCGCAAGGGCTCCCCGGTGGCGACGCCGGTTTCGTGGGAGGAACTGGAAACGCTCGAGGCCGCGAATGTCTTCCATATCGGCGATATGGCGACGCGCATGGCGATGAACGATCCATGGGCCGTTGCCGATGGCTGGAAACAGGCGATCACGAAAAAGCTTCTCTCGGCGGTCGCGCTTCCCTGAGCTCATCCCGCCATTCGCCGAGCCAGGCGACGATACGGTCGCGCGCGGCGCGTGCTTCCGGCATGTCGATCAGTGGCCAGACATGGAACATGTTCGGCTCGATCGCCAGCGTCACATCCGCGCCTGCATTGCCGGCGCGCCAGGCAAACTGCATCGTGCCGGGCGTTAGCAGGTCGCGCCCGCCGGCAAGGATCAGCGTCGGCGGCAAGATGGAAAGATCGCCATATGCCGGGCTGATGCGCCAGTCGGCGCGGTCCATATCGCCCGCATAGAGGCGGATCGCCTCCAGTCCGCCGGGAATGCCGAGCCACGGGTCGCGCCGCTCCAGCGCAGCATCCCGCGCCAGAGTCATGTCGAGGCTTGGCGAGATCAGCACCTGCCGCGCCGGCAGCGGCAAGCCGCGCTCGGCCGCCATCATCTCCAGCACGACCGCCATGTTGCCACCCGCCGAATCGCCCACGACCGCCACTTCCTTGGAAGGGGTTGTCGCCATCACATCGGCATAGAGCGCGCGTCCGAAGCCGAAAATATCGTCATAGCCGTGCTCCGGCGCGAGCGGATAGATCGGCACCGTCACCTGCACGGCAAGCCGCTCCGCGAGTTCGGCGATCAGGTCCCAGTGATAGGAGGTGATCTCGAAGCAATAGGCGCCGCCATGCAGGTAGACGAGCCGCCCCGGCGCAATGCCGCGCGGCAAGATCTCGTAGACCGGCCATCCTTCCAGCCTGCGCTCGCTGATATCCAGCCGCGCCGCGATTGCCGGCGGTGGCCTGTGGCTTTGGGTGAGTCGCGCCCGCGCGATCCATTCGTTGAGGTTGGCGGGGCTGGCGAAGGCCTTCTTGCGCGTATGGCGCAGGTAGAGCGCGACGAGATGGCTCTTCAGGCTCGGCACACCGGCGCTACCAGTGAATGCCGAACATCGTGCTTGCCAGCACGCCGGCGCTGCCGACGACGAGGCAGATCACCCCTGCTGCAAGGATGGCGATGCCGACGCCGCCCGCCAGCAGCAGCCCGTCGCGCTCCGAAAGGGCGATCCCCAGCGTGGCGATCGAAAATGCCGGCAGCCAGTTGCCGAGCGGAATGGGCAGGAAGACCACCACCGCCAGGAGAAAGGCGAGGAGGCCGATCCAGCGGTCCACCGCCTGCGTGCAGAAGGGCCAGTGCCGCGGCTTCACCACGTCCTGCAGCCTGCATAGCCACGGGTTCATCCGCGCCACGCAGTTGCGGAAGGTGTCGGGCGCGATTTCCTTGTCGAGCAGCCTCTGCGGCAGCCAGACGGTGTCGTAGCCCAGCGCCATCTGCGCCGAGATCAGCATCAGCGGAATGCCGAAGATTAGCGTCGAGCCGGGCGGCAGCGGCAGGAGGTTGAAGGCGGCGAACAGGACAAGAAGGGCTGCGAAGCTGCGGTCGCCCAGCGCATCGCGGATGGCCGCCACCCGAACCGGCCGGTCTGCCCCGGCGGCCAGCGCGGCGAGTATATCGGTCAGCCGCTGCGGTGTCGGCGCGACGGCGACCATCTCCTGCCGGGGGCGTTTTACGTCGATATTCATTTCGGTCGGTTGCACGCCTCGCGGCAAACTGCCTTGTGAGTGAAGGAGGTAAGCCCCACGCTTGGCGAGGGCAAGGGTTCAGCGCCTCAATTCGAGGATATCCAGTTTCGATTCGTAGCGCGGTGCCGGAAAGGCGATCTGAAACGCATCAGGGCCGCTGCGGGTTGCATAGCCGACCTGATCGCTGTCCGGGCCGGCGCCATAGGCGGGAACGGGATCGCCGGCCACATGGAAGCCGCCGAGATAGGTCAGCCGCGTATCGCTTTCGGTGAAGAAGCGGCCCTTCGTGCGCTGCGAACCGGTGAGTTTCTCCAGCGTCCAGCCCGAGCCGTCATCGCTGACGCGGCATTTGAACCAGCCATAGACGACCAATTCCGCCATGCCGCCGGCCTTGATGGTGCGGCATTGCCAGTCGCCCGTCATGTCGAAATCCTGGAAGGAGAGGGCAGGGCGTGCCACGACCGCGTCCAGCACGGCGACATCCTCGGTTGCGCCCCCGGCGCGCGCTTCCGCCACCGCCTCCTCGAATGTCTTGTCGAAGGCGGCGATGCGCTCTCTGTCCGCCTGCGTGATGAGGCTTTCGATCTCGCCGGTGGCCGAGGCTGGTGCGGCCAGCGCCAGAAGCGCAATGATGGCTGTTGTGGCTCTCATATTGTCCTCTCGGTGTTGCGTGGCACCCAATGCCTGAAAGGTGGCTGCTTGATGGTCAGGCCGAACCTCGCCGTGCCGCAGGCCCGGATATTGGTTCGGAGCACGGAGGTATTAAAGCGCAAGCGGCCGGCCGCGCCCATTGGGCATATCGGAACCGCGCCGGATTTTTCGCGTTGGTGAAACGGGGGCTGGAACAAGGCCCGATCGGAGAGAAAAGATGAAATTGATCCGAATTGCACCGCTCGCTGCCGTCGCCGCCACCCTTTTGCTTGCCGGCTGCGGCAACACTATCCGCGGGATGGGTCAGGATACGGCGAACGCCGTGGATGCCACGCAGGATGCCGGACGCAATATCGAGCGCTCGGCACGGTAGCGGACCGCCGACAATCGCGCCTCATCTCGGTGCGGTTGTCGGCGCATTAACGAAAACAGAGGGATAGGCCGCTCTCCTGACTCGATATGAGAGCGGATGTCAGTCTTCCTCGGCGCGCAGCTCGAATCGCTCGAGCGTGGCGGGGCTGACAAGCTTGGCATGCAGGGTGAGCAGCACGAGCCGCGCATCCGGGCTGTCGCCGTCCTCCAACGCCCGTTCCACCCGCGCTTCGGTGTCTGCCGTCAGGACGGGACCGTTGGCATGTTCGAAAACCCGCGGCCCCACGGCGCAATAAGCGATGATCGCCGCAACCGGCGGATAGGCATCGGCGGGCGGGTCGTCCGGATAGTAATCCTTCATCAGGTTCACGATGGCCAGCTTGGCACCTTCCGGCACTTGTGCGGGATGCAAGTCGAGCGCACGCAGCGCCGCATCGAGTTGCCGCAGGTCACCTGACCTGCCGAACATGCCCAGAAAGCCGAGATTGGATTGCCGCCGCGCCATTGCGCGATCTTAGCGCCTTTTCGGCCGGCGGTGAAACCTTCGACATTTTTCTTCCCAACACCCCAAGGATTGCCCACAAGGCGTCGTCAAAGAGGCAAATGACGGCGATGGCTGCGGAAATCGACAGGCAGGACGCGCAGGCGGGCGACGGCGAACTGGCCGCGCGCGCCGGCGCTGGCGACCGCGCCGCTTTCGCCGAACTCGTCGAGCGGCACTACGACTTCATCTATCGCGTTGCCTATCGCGTGCTGGGCCGGCAGGCGGATGCGGAAGACCTCGCGCAGGATGTCTGCATGCGTCTCGGCCGTGCGATCGCCGGCTATCGCGGCGGCGCTGCCTTCACCACCTGGCTCTATGCGCTTGTGCTGAATGCAGGCCGCGACGCGCTGCGGCGCAACGCGCGGGGCGACCGCAACGTCTCGGCCTTCGCCGCCCATGCGCAACTGATGTCGGAAGAGAGCGTCGAGGACGATCCGGCGGAGCGCATGTGGGAGGCGGTGCGCACGCTGCCCGACAAGCAGCGCGAGGCGATGACGCTGGTCTATGGCGAAGGTCTCGGCCATGCCGCTGTCGCCGACATCATGGGAGTGACGGAAAACACGGTCGCGTGGCATGTACACGAGGCCCGGAAACGGCTGAAGGCGCTGCTGCGCCCGGCCGGGGACGAATGAGCGATGAGCGAACGCGACGAATTCGACATGCTGCGCAGCCGGCCTGCGCCGAAGCCGCGCAACGAGGCGCGGGAAAAGGCGCTCGAAGCGGCCCTGCGCAGCTATGACGAAAAATTTTCTGAAACCGCCCAAGGAACGGCCGATGAGGTTCGTCTGACCGACAGAGCAAGAAAACTCTGGAGAGGTCTGATGAACAGGAAACTCGTCGCTACCCCGGCCGTCGCCGGGCTTCTGGTCCTGCCGCTTGCCGGCTATGCCGCCTGGCAGTTCATGGACGAAGACATGTTCGGCTTGCGCACGGAAACGCAGGTCCAGGACGATCCCGCCCGCTTGCCTGAACTGGCAGTGGAGCAAGAGACCGGGCGTGGCGTTCTTCTCAATCGCGAGCCGGCAGCGGCCGACCAGTTGCGCGAGGCGGCGCGTCCCGCCCCGACCGGCATGGCGGCGCCGCGCCTGCAGCGCGTTCCGTTGGCCGGCCAGAGCAAGATGGTTGCCCCGTCGCTGGCGCCGGCGCCGTCGATGGATATGGCTCTGCCGCAGGCGGAATCGCGCGACCGTTTCGCCACCTTCGACACCAATCCGGTCCGCGCGGCGCTTGAAAATCCGGTCTCGACCTTCTCCATCGATGTCGACACTGCGTCCTACGCCTTCGCGCGCCGCTCACTGAAGGAGGGTCTTCTGCCGCAGGCCGACACCGTTCGTGTCGAGGAGTTCATCAACTACTTCCCCTATGACTGGCAGGGACCGACGAGCGCCGACACGCCGTTCAAGGCCAATGTGACGGTGCTGCCCTCGCCATGGAACACCGGCACGAAACTGCTCCATATCGGCATCAAGGGCTATGACGTGCCGGCCACGGCGCGACCGGCGGCAAATCTCGTCTTCCTCATCGACACGTCGGGCTCCATGAACGCGCCCGATAAGCTGCCGCTGCTCAAATCGGCCTTCCGCATGCTGGTGAACGGCATGGCCGGAAACGACACGATCTCGATCGTCACCTATGCCGGCAGCGCAGGCACGGTGCTGGAGCCGACGAAGGCCTCGGACAAGCAGAAGATATTCGATGCGCTCGAGCGTCTCGAGGCGGGCGGTTTGACCGCCGGTGCGGCCGGCATCGAGGAAGCCTACCGGCTGGCCGAGAAGAGTTTTGTCGCGGGCGGCGTCAACCGCGTGATGCTGGCGACCGACGGCGATTTCAATGTCGGCCAGACCTCCGACGACGCGCTGGAGCGCATGGTGGAGGAGAAGCGCGAGAAGGGCGTGTTCCTGTCCGTTTTCGGCTTCGGGCGCGGCAATTACAACGACCGGATGATGCAGGTGCTGGCCCAGAACGGCAACGGCACCGCCGCCTATATCGACACGTTGGCGGAAGCCGAGAAGACGCTGGTGCAGGAGGCGACCGCGACGCTCTTCCCCATCGCCAAGGATGTGAAGATTCAAGTCGAGTTCAACCCCGATAAGGTCGCTGAATACCGGCTGATCGGCTACGAGACGCGCGCCCTCAATCGCGAGGACTTCAACAATGATCGCGTCGATGCCGGCGAGATCGGCTCTGGCCACACGGTCACAGCGATCTACGAGATTACGCCGAAGGGCAGCCCGGCGCAGCAGATCGACGACCTGCGCTACGGCAGCGCGCAGGTGAACAATCAAGACGGCATCGCCGGTGCGGATGAATATGCCTTCGTGAAGATCCGCTACAAGCAGCCGGACGAGGATACCTCGAAGCTCATCACCACGCCGGTGACGGCCGCCAACGAGATCGGCGCCTTCGACCAAGCCTCGAACGATGTGCGCTTTTCGGTTGCGGCCGCCGGCTTCGGCCAGAAGCTGCGCAAGACCGACCAGCTTGCCGGCTTCGGCTATGACAAGATTACGGAGATTGCCACTGCCGCCCGCGATGCGGACCCTTACGGGTATCGCGCGGAGTTCCTCTCGCTCGTGCGCCTTGCCTCGGCGCTCGACGGCGGACGGTAGTGGCGACACGGGCGGCGCGACTGGCTCTCATCCACCGCGCTGCCTTTCGGGCGGGCGAGGCGGCCGGCGAGGGGAAACCCTCGCCGGTCTTTCTTTCGCCCCGATTTGTGGCGGCGATCGAGATCGTCCGCGAGACGCGCGAGCTCGCCAACTGGCAGCAGGAGCAAAAGGGTAAACGAAACGCAAAAACCGCGCTCTCCCTGATAGAGAAACGCGGCTTTGCCAAACAACGCATGGCTCTTCGCGACGCGATACTTTGCGAAGATTACGGCTCCGGTACGCAGTACCTGATCCGGAGCGGTGGGCGGCTGCGAATGACCGCCTTGTGATGAAATCTAGACGGACATCGTTACCGTCAGGTTAGCGAGTGCTTAAATAAACCTGAATCCGTATTTTTTGTCGCTCGCGGCTGACGCCTATCTTTGGCGGTCGCGGATGTAGGCGATGATGGCGGAAAAGTCGCGCTGTGCGTGCCCGGCGGCATTGAAGGCCGTATAGAGATCGGCAGCGGCAGTGCCGAGCGGCGTGGCCGCGCCCGCGCTATCGGCTGCGGCCTGGGCGAGGCCGAGGTCCTTGAGCATCAGGCTGGCCGCGAAGCCGGGCGCGTAGTCGCGGTTCGCCGGCGATGTGGGCACCGGACCCGGCACGGGGCAATAGCTCGTCAGCGACCAGCACTGGCCTGACGAGGTTGAGGCGACATCGAAGAAGGCCTGATGCGACAGGCCGAGCCGTTCGGCGAGCACGAAGGCCTCGGCCACGGCGATCATCGAAATCCCGAGCAGCATATTGTTACAGATCTTGGCGGCTTGCCCCGCGCCGGCGCCGCCGCAATGGACGGCACGGCCCGCCATTGGAGCCAGTACCGGCTCGGCGGCGGCAAATGCCGCGTCGCTGCCTCCGCACATGAAGGTCAGCGCGCCCGCCTCCGCCCCGGTCGTGCCGCCCGAGACAGGCGCGTCGAGGCTTGGCATGCCGAGCTCCGCCGCCATCGCATGCGCCGCGCGGGCGGCCTCCACGTCAACGGTCGAGCAATCCACGAAGAGCACGCCCCGCGGCGCGGCGGGCAGAGCCTGCGCATAGACCGAGAGCACGTCCTTGCCGGCGGGAAGCATGGAGATAACGACCTGCGCATCCCGGACGGCATCTTCGATGCGTTTCGCTCCGGCGACGCCGTGCCCTGCGGCACGTGTAAGGTTTGCGGCCACGAGATCGAAACCCTGCACCTCATGGCCGGCCTTTGCCAGATTCGCGGCCATCGGCACGCCCATATTGCCGAGGCCGATAAAGGCGATCCGTGTCATTCGCTCCTCCCTTCGGCAGCGTCAGCCGAGCGAGGGACGGTAGGTGCCGAACGACCAGACATTGCCTTCCGGATCGCGGCAGATGAATTCGCGGCTTCCATAGTCGCGGTCGGTGGGGGCTTCCTCGACAGTCGCGCCGGCAGCCTTGACCCGCTCGTGGATCGCATCCGGATCGTCCACCACCACATAGGTCGATTGACCGCTGAGGCCGCCGGGTTCGCCGACCATCCGGCCGTAATCATCGTCGCGCACCGGGCCGAGCATGATCACGCTGTTGCCGAGCCTGAGCTCCGCATGCTCGATCATGACGCCGCGATGGACGGCGACGACCTCGAAGCCGAACACATCCTGCATGAAGCGTATGATCTTCTCCGGATCGTGATAGCGGAATGTGGGAATGATGGGCGCTGCGCCGGTCATGGCATCCTCCTTCCAGCTCTGCTGCTGCTACGCTAACACGCAAACCGCATGAAAGATGCAGCGTCAGATTCCGGACCATACCCTGAGCGGATTGGTGGGATCGGCCAGCAGGCGGGCGGCCAGCGCGATGCAAGCGATGACCAGCATCGGCTTGATGAGGCGGGATCCGTTGCGCATGGCGAGGCTCGCGCCGACGCGCGCGCCGATGAACTGCGCAACGCCCATGATGAGCCCGACCTTCCAGTAGACCGCGCCGAACAGCGCGAAGACCGCGAAGCCGCCGGTGTTGGAAGCGAAGTTGAGCAGCTTGGTATGCGCCGTCGCCTTCAGCACGCCGTAGCCGGCTAGCGTCACGAAGGCGAGCATGAAGAAGGAGCCGGTGCCGGGGCCGAACACGCCGTCATAGAAGCCGATGAGCGGCACCACTACCAGCCCGAACAGGAACGGCGTCATGCGCTGCTGGCGGTCGACATCGTCCATGTTCGGCTTGAGCCAGAAATAGAGGGCGATCGCGATGAGCAACACCGGCAGCAGCGCGCGCAATATGTCGCCCGGCATCAGGGTGGCGAGCAGGGCGCCCACGACCGCGCCGGCAAAAGAGAGCAGGGCGGCCGGTATCTGCTTGCGGATGTCGACATGGCCTTTCGAACTGTAGGCCCATGCGGCCGAGCCCGAACCGAAAAGCGATTGCAGCTTGTTGGTGCCGAGCGCTTCCACAGGTCCCAAGCCGGAAAGCAGCAGCGCGGGCACGGTGATGAGCCCACCGCCGCCGGCGATGGAATCCATGAAGCCGGCAATGAAGCCGGCAATGGCCAGGAATAGAAGCAGTTCGCCGGCCAGTTCGGGCATGGGAGGACTCCAGCATCAGGCGCGAACCGCCCGTCATCGGTTTGCACCACGGACGAGACGTTTCCGCAAGCACGATTCCGCGATAGGTTCAGGAGGGGCAGCGGAGGTCGAATCATGGCGCGTGGATTACTTGCGCGGCTGCGTGAACTGGTGGAGGGAAATACGGCTGTGACCAAGGTCGCAAACGATCCCGCCGCAATGGCGGAGCTTCTGCTTCTGTTCCGGATGATCCTTGCAGATGGGAAAGCGCAGGAACGCGAAATGGCGGTCCTGCGCCGGATCTGCTCCGATGCACTGGGAATTGCCGGTGACGATCTGGAGCAGGTGCTCCAATATGTCCAGGATTTCGGCTATGAGACGACGAGCGCGCAGGCTATCGCCGTCTTCCGCGAGATGCCGCGCGAGCGCCGCATCATGCTGGCGCGGCACATGGCCGATATTTCGAAGGCCGACGCCGAGCTGAACCATCACGAGGTGAGGCTGCTCGCGCGTGTCGTCGACATGCTCCAGATCAGCCCGCAGGATGTTGTGGACGGACAACCGCTGAACTGAGCCGCGACGATCCGCAACGCAAGCGAGGAACGATGACGGTCAAGCGTGTCGTTGCCAATATCGCCGTGGAAGATTCGGCCTCGGCGGAAGCTTTCTACGGCGGCATACTCGGCATGGACCGGGCGATGGATCTCGGCTGGATCGTGACCTACGCCTCCGGCGGACAGGCCCGCGCGCAGGTCAGCTTCGCTTCCGAAGGCGGATCGGGCACGCCGGTGCCGGCGCTGTCGATCGAGGTCGACGATCTGGACGGGGTGCTGGCACGGGTGCGGGAGGCAGGCCTGCCGATCGCCTATGGTCCGGCCGTGGAGCCATGGGGTGTGCGGCGCTTCTTCCTGCACGACCCGTTTGGAACGCTGGTGAATGTGCTGACGCATATCTAACGGGTCAGAAGCGTCCATCCCGGCGGGCGATGGCCCCCTTCAAGTCCGGCGCGGCCGCAACCAACGCACGCGCCGCCTCGGAAGCCGGCTCCGCCAGCACCTTCGCCGTTGCGCCGCGCTCCACGATCCTGCCCTCGTCCATCACCATCACATCGTCGGTGATCGCGCGCGCCACGGTCAGGTCGTGGGTGATGAAGAGATAGGCGCAACCCAGCCGTGCATTGAGGTCGGCGAAAAGGTCGAGGATCTGCGCGCGGATGGAGACGTCGAGCGCCGATACCGGTTCGTCGGCCACGATCAGTTTCGGACGCAGGATCAGCGCGCGGGCGATGGAAAGCCGCTGGCGCTGGCCACCGGAAAATTCGTGCGGATATTTGCCCATGTCGGTGGCCGAAAGCCCGACCTCGGCCAGCGTCTCCACCACCATCTCGCGGCGCTCCGCCTTGCCCGGCTGCCGCTCCAGAAGATGCAGCGGCTCGGCAACCAGTCGCTCGACCGTCTGGCGCGGATCGAAGGACCCGTAGGGGTCCTGGAACACCACCTGCATGTCACGCCGCGCGGCCTGCAATTCGGCATCGGGCTTGCCGGTCACTTCCTGCCCGGCGAGATGGATGCGACCGGCGGTGGCGGACTCCAGCGCGAGAACCATGCGCGCCAGCGTCGACTTTCCACAGCCGGAACGGCCGACCAGCGCGACCGAACGGCCAAGCGTCATGGAGAAGGAGACATCGTCCACCGCACGGAAGGGCGCCGGCCTTGAGAACAGCGACGTGCGCCTGACCGGATAGTCCTTCGACACGCCTTCGACTTCAAGGAGCGGCGCGGCCGCGTCGGCGCGGGCGATGGCAGGCGGCCGGTTCGGCACGTGCAGCGATGCCTCGGCCAGCTGGCGCGTATAGGGCTGCTTCAGTTCGGTAAGGATTTTCGCCGTCTCGCCGCTTTCGACGACGGCGCCTTGCCGCAATACCGTGATCCGGTCCGCCATCTCGGCCACGACGCCGAGATCGTGGGAGATCAGCAGCAGGCCCATGCGGTTTTCGGCCACGAGGCCGCGCAGCAGGTCGAGGATCTGCGCCTGCACGACGACATCGAGCGCCGATGTGGGCTCGTCCGCGATCAGCAGGCGCGGGTTGAGCGCGCAGGCGATGGCGATGACCACGCGCTGGCGCTGGCCGCCGGAAAGCTGGTGCGGATAGCGCGTCAGCGGAAAGCGCTCTTCCGGCAGGCCGACCCGCGCCAATATGCATCGCGCGCGGTCTTCCGCGTCGCGCCGGTTCGCGCCGGTGTGGTGGCGGATGCCTTCGGCCACCTGTTCGCCGATCGTCTTGACCGGGTTGAGCGCGGTCATCGGTTCTTGGAAGACCATGCCAATATCGTCGCCGCGCAGCTTCTCCATCGCCGCTTCCGGTGCGGAAAGCAGATCAACCCCGTCGAAGCCGATGCGGCCCGTCGCGGCCGCGCCCGGCGGCAGCAGGCGCATGACCGACAGCGCGGTCATCGACTTGCCCGAGCCCGATTCGCCGACCAGCCCGACGACCTCGCCAGTGCCGACCATGAGGTCGATGCCGTTCAGGATCGGCGTTCCGTCGATCGCAAGCCGCAGCCCTTCGATTTCAAGCAGGCTCATTGCCGCCGCCGCAATCTGGGGTCGAGCGCGTCGCGCAGGCCATCGCCGAGAAGGTTGAGCCCGAGCACGGTGAGCACGATGGCGAGGCCGGGAAAAAGCGCCAGGTGAGGGGCCATCGCCATGCGGGTCTGCGCGTCGAAGAGCATGCGGCCCCACGAGACCATGGGCGGCTGCGCGCCGAGGCCGAGATAGGACAAACCAGCTTCCGCAAGAATGCCCAGTGCGAACTGGATCGTGCCCTGCACCAACAGCATGGAGGCGATGTTGGGTACGATATGCTCGATCGTGATGCGGGCGGAACCCTTGCCGGCCGCGCGGGCGGCGAGGATATATTCGCGCGGCCAGATCGACAGGGCGCCTGCGCGGGCCACACGCGCGAACACCGGGATGTTGAAGATGCCTATGGCGATGATGGCATTGACCGCGCCTGGCCCGAAGATCGCCGTTATCATCAGCGCCGAAAGCAGCGCCGGAAAGGCGAAGACCACGTCGTTGATGCGCATCAGCGCCTCGTCGATGAAGCCGCCCCGCGACGCCGCCCAGCAGCCGAGCGGCACGCCGATGCCCATGCCGATCACCACCGCGACGATGGCTACCGCGATGGAGTTGCGCGCGCCGATCATGATCATGGAGAGGATGTCGCGGCCGAAATGATCGGTGCCGAACGGATGTGCGGCCGACAGGCCCTGCATGCGGTTGGCGACGACGAGATGGGTGATGTCGTAGGGCGTCCAGACGAAGGAGACCAGCGCCATCGCCGCGACGAGCAGCGTGATGACGAGCCCCGCGACGAAGGACGGGCTGCGTAGCGCCAGACGGAGTGCGTTGCTCTGCGGTTGCGCGATACGGACCGGCACCTCGACCATCAGCCGCCCGTCCGCAGGCGCGGATCGACCGCCGCATAGGCGAGGTCGACCAGCAGGTTGACGACGATGACGCTCGCCACCAGCAGCATCACGATGCCCTCCACCACGATCAGGTCGCGCTGGGTGATGGCCTGAAAGACGAGGCGGCCGAGGCCGGGCAGGTAAAACACGTTCTCGATGATGATGGTACCGGCGAGCAGAAAGGCGAATTGCAGGCCGAGAATGGTCAGCACCGGGATCATCGCGTTCCGCAGCGCATGCCGCCACAGCACGGCGCGGTTGGGCAGGCCCTTGGCGCGGGCGGTGCGGATATAGTCCTCGCCCAGCACTTCGAGCATGGCCGAGCGCGTGACACGGGCGAGGATGGCGGCCTGCGGCAGCGCGAGCGCCACGGCCGGCAGGATGAGCGCGCGCAGGCCGGGCCACAGCCCGCCGCCCCAGCCCGGAAAGCCGCCGGCGGGCACCCAGCGCAGCCATACGGCGAAGAGATAGACGAGCAGCAAGGCGAACCAGAAATTGGGCACCGCCACGCCCACTTGCGTGAAGCCCATGATGGAGACGTCGCCCGCCTTGCCGCGCCTTGCAGCGGCGAAGATGCCGACCGGAATGGCGATCAGCGTCGAAAGGGCGAGCGCCAGCAGCGCCAGCGGCAGCGAGACGACCATGCGCTCGGCGATAAGGTCGATGACGGGCGACGAATAGGTATAGGAACGCCCGAAATCGCCCACCAGCATGCCGCCGAGCCAGGTCGCATATCGCGTGAGCAGCGGCTCGCCGAGTCCCATTTCCTGCCTCAGCGAGGCAAGCGCTTCCGGCGTTGCATTCATGCCCAGCATGAGCAGCGCCGGATCGCCGGGCAGCAGTTCCATGACGGAAAACACCACGGCCGATGCCAGAAGCATCGTCAGCGCGCCCACGAGCAGTCGTTTCAGGACGTGCAGTGTCATGGCAGCCCGTGCGGTGAACGATGCTGCGAGGATAGCGCGGGCGGACAGGCTGTGCCTAGTCCGTCCACTTCACCTTCGTCAGGTCGTTGGCCTGGATGGGCGAATTTTCCCAAAGACCCTGGAGCTTGGCATCCCACACGCCGACCTTGGGCAACTGGAACAGGAAACCGACCACGGCATCGCGCGCGAGAATCTCCTGTGCCTGCTTGTAAAGGTCGTTGCGCTGCGCCTCATCGGAGGTCTCGTCGAGCTTGGCGATGATCTCGTTGAAGGCGGGGTTCTTGTAGCCGAAATAATAATCCGGCCGCGAATAGATATCGATGTCGTTCGGCTCGGTATGCGAGATGATGGTGAGGTCGAAATCCTTGTCCTTGAACACCTGCTGCAACCAGTCAGCCCATTCCACCGGGATGATCTGCAGGTCGATGCCGACCTGGCGCAGTTGCGAGGCGATGATTTCTCCGCCGAGGCGCGCATAGGAGGGCGGCGGCAGCTTCAGCGTCGCCTTGATGCCGTTGGCGAAGCCGGCTTCGGCCAGCAATGCCTTGGCCTTCTCCACATCGTGCGGATAGGTGCCGGTCAGATCGACATAGGCTGCGTTCGCCGGGGAGAAATGCGAGCCGATCGGCGTGCCGAGGCCGTTCGATGCGCCGGCGATGATTTCGTTGCGGTCGAGCGCATGGGCGATTGCCTGCCGCACCTTGAGATTGTCGAAGGGCGGCCTTGCATTGTTGATCGACAGCAGCGTCTCGCCTTCGGTCGAGCCGACGACGACCTTGAAGCGCGGATCGTTCTCCACCTGCGACACCGCATCCGGCGGGAACATCGGGAATGCCTGGATATCGCCGGAGAGCAGGGCGGGGACGGCCGCCGCCGCATCGGGGATGACGCGGAATTCGGCTTTCTCCAGCAATGCGGGTTCGCCCCAGTAGTCGGGGTTCTTCGCCAGCGAGATGGCCGAGCCGCGCGCCCAGTTCTGGAAGCGGAACGGACCGGTGCCGACCGGGCGCTCCTTGTTCGTCTCAGCCGATTCCGGCGCGACGATCACCGCATCGCCCCAACCCATATTGTAGAGGAATGAGCCCTGCGGACGCTTCAGGTTCACGCGAACGGTGGCCGGATCGACCACCTCGACTGTGTCGATCTGCGCGAAAAGCTGCTTCTGCGCATTGGTGGAGTTCTCGGCGCGCGCGCGGTCGAGCGAGAATTTCACGTCCTCGGCGTCGAAAGTCGAGCCATCGTGAAACATCGCGCCGGTGCGCAGGCGGAAGGTATAGCTCCTGCCGTCTTCCGAAATGGTCCAGGTCTCCGCAAGCGCGGGCAGAACCTCGCCGGAGGGGCCGACACGGGTCAGGCCCTCGAAGACATTGGCATAGAGAATCTCATCGATCGCAGCGGCGGCGCTGGCCGTCGGGTCAAGATGCGGAGGCTCCAGCACGATGCCGAGCACGAGGTCGGTCCGCGCCGCTTGAGCAGGTGCGCCGAGCACGGCAAAGGCGGCCGCGGCCAGCAGGGCGGTTTGCAATATCCTCATGTCATCCTCCCGTCATGCGTATGTTGCAGCGCGATAGAAAGCCGAAACAAGACGGGATGTAAATCGCTTATCTTGCCCTTAGGGCATTCATTTGCCTCTCAATCGAGCAAAAGGCGATTTTGCTATGCAGCAAAAGCCACCGTCGTCGGCAAGGATCCCCGCTGCATTGCGGCAAAACCGAATCACCCTCTCACATTCCGGTGAATGCTCTCCCGCGCGCTTATGCCCGATGGCCGCCTTCACCCGTCATTCAGCTTTTCGTCCTTAACTGGAGGGAGGTAGCGAGTTCGGGGTTCGGGTATGAAGCGTATCACATATGCAATGACGCTTGCATTTCTGCTGGGGTCGTCAGTTGTCGCGTCTGCCGGGGCGCTGGTGGCGCGGGTCAGCCTGTCCACGCAGACCATGGAGGTGCTTCGCTACGGCGAGGTCATCCACACATGGCCGATATCGAGCGCGCGCAAAGGCTACAGCACGCCGATGGGAACCTGGCGGCCCAAGCGTATCCACAAGATGTGGCATTCGCGTACCTATGACATGTCGCCGATGCCGTTTGCCGTCTTCTACGACCGCGGCTGGGCGATACACGGCACCTCGGCGGTTGGCCGCCTCGGCTCGCCTGCATCGCATGGCTGCGTGCGGCTGGAGACGGCCAATGCGGAGATTTTCTACAATCTCGTGCGCGAGATCGGTGCCGGAAACACGCGCGTCATTGTCGAGAACTGACGTTATTCCTCGATTTTACGCAATTGAAGACGCCCTAGTTGAAGGCCACTCGCCCGGCAACGCCGAGCGATTGCCCCACACGCGACAGGATGATCGCCTCGCCCTCGCGCGCCCGCACGCCGACCAGCGCCTCGATCACCTCGCCATGCGTGACCATGACGAGATTGTCCGAGCCTGAATAGGCGAGCGCCCGTTCCAGGACTTCCGCATTGCGGGCCGACTGGCCTGCTTCGTCGTTGGGGAAGAAGTCGAGCGCCGGGAACCGTTCCACGACATCGGCGCCGAAGGCGAGGGTGGCGGTGTCGGCGCAGCGGCAGAAGCGGCTCGTCAGCACCTCGCCGACAGGTGCGGCGCGTGCGGCGAAGAGCGCGCCGATCTTGCGCGCCTGCTGGCGGCCGCGATCCGAGAGATGGCGCTGCGTGGCGCAATTGTCGATGTCGAAATGCGGCGGGTCGCCCATGCCCGGCGCATTGGCGTGGCGCATGAGCACGACCTGGCCGCCATCCCGCAGCAGGGCCCACCCGGCTTCGGTTGCATGGGCCGGCAGGCTGGCGAGCAGGAGAACGGCTGCGAAAAGGAAACGGATCATCACAAGACCTTGTTGTGCCTCCTCTTAGCGTGAAACCCCCACAAGCCAAAAGGGGAACCGCGCACTTTGCCGTGTGCCCCGATGCATCGGTGCGGCATCAGGTGATTTCACTTGCCGCCGAAATGCTATATCCGCGCTGCATGTCTCCCCTCTTCGCAACGATCGCATTCGTCTTCGGCCTGGTGGCGCTGGGCTATTTCTGTGCATGGACCGGTTATCTGCGGCCGCAGGTCGGCGACGTGCTGACGGAATTCGTAGTGGCGGTCGCGCTGCCGATCCTGCTCTTCCGCACCATGATCGAGATGGATTTCGCCAATGCGGCGCCATGGCTGCTGTGGACGACCTATTTCAGCGTGGCGGCTGTCATCTGGACGATTGCGCAATTGTCCATCGTCCATCTGTTCGGGCGCGAGAGGAAGGCGGGCGTCGTGGCCGGCGTGGCCGGCGCCTTCTCCAACCTGCTGCTGCTCGGCCTGCCGCTGATGCTGAGCGCCTTCGGGCGGCAGGGCACGGAGGTGCTGTCGCTTATCATCGCGGTGCATCTGCCGGTGATGATGGCGGCGTCCATCGTGCTCATGGCCTGGGCGCAGCGCGACGAGGCTGGACCCGTGCGGCCTGCGCGCCTGTTGGGGGACTTCTCCCGTAATCTTTTCGGCAATCCGCTTATTGTCGGCATCCTGGCGGGACTTGCATGGCGCATCGCTGCCCTTCCCATGCCGGAGTTGGGAAGCAGGTTCGTGGATACATTCGCCGCGCTGGCCGGGCCCGTCGCGCTCTTTGCGATGGGCGTGAGCCTGCGCTCGATGAGCATCAGCGGCGATTTGCGGCCCGGCATCGCGCTTGCCACGATCAAGCTGATCGTCATGCCGGCGCTGATGCTGGGAATGGCCAAGCTGATGGGCCTGCCGCCTCTGCCGGCGAAAATCGCCGTGGTTGCGGCGGCGATGCCCACCGGCGTGAACCCCTATCTCATCGCCACGCGTTTTGGAATCGGCCGTGCGCTGGCGTCCAACACGATGACGATCGGGACGGCGGCTGCCGTACTGACAAGCGCCTTCTGGCTTATTGTCGCGGAACGGGTTTTCGGCTGATTGCGCCGCTTTATCTGTGCATTCAGGCGATACCACCGCGTCGAAAAATGATCTAAGGCGTGCCTGGCGAAAAGCCGCTTGCAAGCCGGATCGATGGAGGAAGACCATGCTCAACAAGTCCAACCAGTTCATGCGCGAGGCAAACCTCATCGGCGGCGAATGGGTGCAGGCCGATTCCGGCCAGACCATCGATGTTACCAATCCGGCGAATGGCAAGGTGATCGGCATGGTGCCGAAGGCAGGCAAGGCCGAGACGCGGCGCGCCATCGAGGCTGCGCAGGCGGCGTTCCAGACATTCCGCAAGACCACCGCGCTCGAACGTTCGCAGATGCTGCGCAAGCTGCATGATGCGCTGATGGACAACCAGCTTGCGTTGGCCGAATTGCTCACCATGGAACAAGGCAAGTCGCTGACCGAGGCAAAGGGCGAAATCGCCAGTTCCGCCGCCTATGTGCTGTGGTTCGCCGAGGAAGCCCGCCGCGCCTATGGCGATGTGGTGCCGAGCCCCTGGGGCGACCGGCGCATTCTGGTAACGCGGGAACCGGTGGGCGTCATCGCGGCGATCACGCCGTGGAATTTCCCGTCTTCCATGCTGGCGCGCAAGATCGGCCCGGCCATCGCCGCCGGCTGCACCGCTGTGGTGAAGCCGGCATCGCAGACGCCCTATTCGGGCCTCGCCTGGGGGGCGCTTGCAGAGGAAGCCGGCGTGCCGAAGGGCGTCGTCAACGTGCTGACGGGCGCTGCAAGCGAGATCGGCGACGAGCTGACATCCAATCCGCTGGTCAAGAAGATCACCTTCACTGGCTCCACGGAAGTGGGCAAGGTGCTGATGGCCAAGGCGGCGCAGACCGTGAAGAAGGTGTCGATGGAACTCGGCGGCAACGCGCCCTTCCTCGTCTTCGACGATGCCGATCTGGACCGCGCGGTGGCTGGCGCGATGCTGGCCAAGTTCCGCAATTCGGGCCAGACCTGCGTCTGCACCAACCGTTTCTTCGTGCAGGCGGGCATCTATGACGGGTTCGTGGAAAAGCTCGCCGCCGCCTCGAAGGCGCTCAAGGTTGGGCCGGGGCTGGAAGACGGCGTGGAGCAGGGGCCTTTGATCGATGAGAAGGCGGTCGAGAAGGTCGAGGAATTCGTGGCCGACGCCACCGCCAGGGGCGCGACCGTGAAGGCAGGCGGCAAGCGGCACGCGCTGGGAGGCTCCTTCTTCGAGCCCACCGTGATCGCCGATGCGAAGCCCGACATGATGTTCATGCGCGAGGAGATTTTCGGACCCGTCGCGCCGGTCTTCCGCTTCGAGAAGGAAGAGGAGGCCGTCGCGCTCGCCAACGATACCGAGTTCGGCCTGGCCTGCTATTTCTACACCGGCGATCTGGGCCGCGCCTTCCGCGTGATGGAAGGGCTGAAATACGGCATGGTCGGCGTCAATGAAGGCATCATCACCACGCCGGAAGCGCCGTTCGGCGGCGTGAAGGAATCGGGTCTCGGGCGCGAAGGCGGGCATCAGGGCATCGAGGACTATCTCGACACCAAATATGTCTGCATCGGCGGGCTCGGCCTGTAACCATGCCTGCGCGCTTTGGCACGCTGCCGGATGGACAGCCTGTCGAGCGCATCGGTATCGAGGGCGGCGGCCTCAGGGCCGCCGTCCTGACATATGGCGCCATATTGCAGGACCTGCGGCTCGACGGGCATGCGCCACCGCTGGTGCTGGGCTTTGAGCGGATCGAGCACTATCTGGACCATTCGGTTTTCTTCGGTGCGGTCGTCGGGCGCTATGCGAACCGGATCGCAAATGGCCGCTACAGCATCGACGGCAGGGACTATCAGGCCGACCGCAACGATCGCGGTCATACGCTGCATGGCGGCCGTGCCGGCATTGACCGGCAGAACTGGACGCTCGCGGCGCATAGCGCCGACTTCGTCACGCTGGCGTTGGCGGATCCGGCCGACACATCCGGCTTTCCCGGCAATCTGTCGATCACCTGCACCTACCGGCTTCAGGACGGCGAACTGCGCGTGGAATTTGCCGCGCGCACGGATGCACCCACTTTGTGCAATTTGGCGCATCATTCATGGTTCAATCTCGATGACGGCGGCAGCGGCGACATTGGCGATCATGTGCTGGCGATCGATGCGGAACGCTACCTTCCTGTCGACGGGACGGGAATTCCGACCGGCGAGGTACGCTCCGTCGAAGATACGCCGTTCGATTCCCGCCACCCCCGGCAGATCGGGCGCGCGGCGCTCTATGATCACAATTTCTGCCTTGCCGGAAGCCGCCGCGCTTTGACGCGTGCGGCGCGGCTGGAGGGAGCCCGCTCCGGCATCGCCATGGAGGTCTGGACGACCGAACCCGGCCTGCAATTCTTCAGCGGCGATATTGCGCCGCGATCCGTGCCGGGGCTTGGCGGGCGGCGCTATGGCCGCCGCGCCGGATTGTGCCTCGAACCGCAGATCTGGCCTGACGCACCCAACCATCCGCATTTCCCGCAGGCGCTTCTGCGTCCCGGCGAGACATATCGGCAGGTGAGCAGCTTCCGTTTCAGCCGATCCTAACTTCTTCGGGATTGCAGCCGAACCGCAGGAGGTTGCCATGCGGGTCGTGGATGTAGAATTCCTTCATGTTCCATGGCCTCACCGCGAAGTCGGAGAGGCCATGGACGCCTCGCGCGGCGAATTCCCGGTAAAGGGCCGGCACTTCGCCGCCGCGAATATAGCAGGAGGAGACCGGCGGCAGCGCCGGATCGTCCGTCAGCCAGAAATGCAGTTCCATGTCGCCGCGGCGGACGATCAGATGATTGTCCGCCTCCGGCCCGATGACCGTGAAGCCCAGACTGTCACGGTAGAAGGCGCGCGTGGCAGCGATATCCGGCGAGGGCAGGATAGGAATGCACCGCGCCGGATCGTGCTGCATCAGGCGCCCTCGACGACCCAGAAACCCTCGAACTGCGGGTGTCCCATATAAGCGGGACGCTCCTGTCCCGAACGCTGGCCGGCATTCTTGTGCGCATCGCGGAAATTCTGCGACTTGGTCCAGGCGATGAAATCGTCATGGCTTTCCCAGACGGTGTGGGACGCAAACAGCGTATAGCCCTCGGCTTCGTTCTCGGGGCCGCGCAGCAGGTGGAACTCGCGAAAGCCCTTCATGTCGTTGAGGCGCGAATCGCGGCTCTTCCAGACGTTTTCGAAAACCTCTTCCGAACCCTTTTGCACCTTGAAGCGGTTCATGGCGATATACATTCACGCAGTCCTTTCAGTACTTTTTCTGGCTTGCTCTAGCCGCCGCGGCGGCCTGCTTGCTGTAGGCCGACATCGGTACGACATTGCCGGGAAGGAAATCCGGCAAGCGGCCCGATGGCGGCGGCCCCGCGCGCTGCAGCCCATCGGGCGCGCGGGAATTGAGGTCTACCACGCCTTGCGCCTCGCGCATGACGCGGGCTTCAAACAGTGCGCGGAGAAGGGGGTGCAGGCCGTCGCCGCGGGGACTGGCGAGATCGTCAAGCAGAAGTAGCTCATGCATCGCAACCCCTCCGCACTCAGCGCGTGAATGCCAGCGGCACGGTGAATGTCCAGCTGGAACGGCCTGCATCGGCGGGGATGGGCGGGAAGGGCGCTGCCCGCTGCACGGTCTCCAGCGCCGCCCTGTCGAGGACGGGACTGCCCGAACTGCGGGCGATGCGCACGCCGCCAACGCCACCGCCGCCGCTTACGGTGAAGGCGACCTGCACCTCGCCCCGCAGCCGCTGGCTGCGCGCTTCGCGCGGATAGCGCAGCGACCGCCGCAGCTTGGAAACGACCTGGCCGGGATAGTTCGAGACGGCGGCATTGCCGGCCCGCGCGCTGCGCGAATTGCCGGTCGCGCTCGCCGCGTTGGCGCGGCCATTCTCGCGGCCCTCCGACTGCCCCTGGCGCGTATCGGAATTGTTCCTGCCGCGATTGCCGGCCTGCCGCTGCGGCGGAGCCTTCCGGGTGGGCTCTGCCTGCTGCCGCGGGCGCTCACGCGGTGTCTCGCGCCGGGGCTCCGGCCTTTCCTCGACCCTTCTGACCGGCTGTTCGGGCCGGCGCGTGGGAAGAGGCGCTACCTCGGGGATGGGCACCTGTTCTTCCGCAGCCTCGATGGTTTCCGCTTCAGCCGGCGGCGTGACCGCCTGCTCGATCGGCTCGCTGCGCTCCACCGGCGGCGTGGCGGCGATCTGGACTTCGGAAGGAGCCTCTACCGTGGGCATCGGAATGGACGGTGTCTCGATCGGCGGTTGCGGCCTTGCCTCGGTGGCCGGGGCAGGGGTTACCGGCTGGACGGTCGGCTCCGGCATCGCTTCGGCGACATCTTCCGGCGTCACCGCTTCGGCTGTGTCGACAGGGGTGATCTCCTCGCCCGACGAGACCTGGTCGGCGCTGGCGAAGCCGAGCTGGGCGATATCGACGACCAAAGCGGCCGGCGCGGCTTCGAGCACCAGCGGCGGGGCAGGGCTGCGCATCACCCACCATCCGGCCCCGGCATGCGCGCTGAACGCCACGATGGCGGCGAGCGCCCACAGGCCCGCGTGACGCGCGGTTTCCGCGTTGCTCGACATGGTGATGGGAGGATGCGAGGCCGGTATCATGGCGCTGCCGGGGCCGCCCCCTCCAGACCGACCAGCGCGATCTTGGTGTATCCGTAGACGCGCAGCAGGTTCATGACGTTCATGAGGTCGCCATAGGAGACGGCCTTGTCGGCGCGCAGGAAGATGCGCGTGTCCTTGTTACCCTCCGAGAAACGATCCAGCGCGCCCCGGAGAGCGACGTGGTCCACCGTCTCATTGCCCACATTCACCGCGAGGTCTTCCTGCAGGGTCACATAAAGGGGTTCATCCGGGCGCGGCTGCGGCGTGGCCGTGGATGCCGGCAGGTCGACGTTGATGTCGACGGTGGCAAGCGGTGCTGCGACCATGAAAATGATGAGCAGGACCAGCATCACGTCGATGAAGGGCGTGACGTTGATCTCGTGGTTCTCGGCGAGTTCGTCGTTCTCGGCGCCTGAATTGAGACTGCCGGCCATGGATCTACTCCGCCGCCTGCGCCACGCGCAGGTCGCGCCTCGGACCCATGCGATCGAGATCGCGGCTCACCAGCCGCTCGACGGCGGCGGACGCATCGGCGAGGAGCAGTTTGTAGCCGGCGATGCTGCGGGCGAACACATTGTAGATCACCACGGCGGGGATCGCCGCCACAAGCCCGAGCGCGGTGGCGAGCAAAGCTTCGGCGATGCCGGGCGCCACGACTGCGAGATTGGTTGTCTGCGCTTCGGAAATGCCGATGAAGGAATTCATGATGCCCCATACCGTGCCGAACAGGCCGACGAAGGGGGCGGTGGACCCGATGGTGGCGAGCACGCCGGTGCCGCGCGTCATGCGCCGCGTCGCGCGCGCCTCGATGCGGGAAAGATGCGAGGTGACGCGCTCCTTGATGCCACCGGCTGCGCCTGGAACGCCCGCCATCTGCGACATTTCATGTGCGGCGGCATGAACCAGATGGCCGCCGGGGCCGCCTGTCTTCTCCATGATTTTCGACGCATCGCCGAGACTGGGTGAATCGACGATCACGCGGATCGCGCGCGAGAGCTTCTGCTTGGCTCGCGCCAGCTCGATCGACTTCGCCAGCCACACGGTCCAGGTCACGATCGAAGCGAAGGCGAGGCCGATCATGACGGCCTTCACCACCCAGTCGGCGGCCATGAACATGCCCCATGGCGAAAGATTGTGGGGCAGGTTTCGTTCTCCGGCAGGCGCGGCGGCGACGGCGTCATCCTGCACGGCAGGCGATTGCGTCTCGGCTGGGGCCTGCGCTGCGGGAGCGGCAGGAACGTCCGCAGGTTGTTCTGCCGAGGGCTGGCCGTTCTGTTCCTGCGCGAAGGCGGTGAAGCCTCCGGCCGCGAAAGTGAGCACCAGCGCCGCGAGCAGCGAAAGGGCGAGCCGCCGGCGTTCGATACGATGACGGCTGAACCAGCTGCGCAGCATCGATTTGATGGGGAAGCTCTCACCGAAGGGCATGAGATAGAGGCGGTTGTCCATTGCGGTCTTCATATCGCCAGTCCTCGCGCGTTGGTCATCCGGAGAAGACGACGTCGCTCTTCGTCGTGGTTTCGATCCGGCCGCATGCCTTGGCATCGACACCGGTTCCCTCGCAGGCGGTCGCGCCATTGACGAGGATACGGGAAATATTGGCGCAATCGGCGCCGGCAAGCGCGAACTGGCGAACGCGCGTGCGGGAAGCGGGCAGTTCCTGGAAGTCGAACACCGAGAGGCGCTCGACCATGCCGGCCTTGTTGAACAGCACCACCTCGAACGCTGCCTTCGTGATGTCCTGCGCGAGCAGGTTCGTCGCGACGAAGGTCAGCCTGCAACCGCTTTGCGACGGTTGCAGGGCGTTGAGTTCGACACGAAGCGCCGGACCGGCCTCCTGCGCCTGCACACCCGTGGCGAGCAATGGCTGGAGAAAAATCGCTGCTGCGGCAAGCGGAAGCGCCGGTCCGAACTTCATGATCTTACCACCCGATCTGCTTCGACAGCGCGAGCTTGAAGGTGCGGCCCTTGGCGGGCGTTCCCGACAGGAATTCGCGGTAGTCGGCGTTGAAGATGTTGTCGATACGGGCAGTCGCATCCCACCCCTTCAGGCGTCCATCCTGCGGCTTCCACGTCACATAGATATCGTGAGTGCTGAAGGCCGGCGACGGCTGGCGCTGGAAAGGATCGCCGGTAACGCGGTTCTGGGCGGCGACGATACGTCCATCCCAGCCGAAGGTGAGACCCTGTTCCGGCATGCGGAAGCCGAGCCCGAGGCCGAATTCGTGCGGAGCGACGGTATTCAGCGGCGTTCCCGCGGTTAGATCGTCACCGATGACATAGGAATAGGACGCATTGGCGAACCAGCGCTGGGCATCATAGGTCGCCTCGACCTCAAAGCCATAGATGCGTGCCCGGCCGACATTTTCGTAGCGCGGAACCGCGGTGCGGCCGTTGTCCACGATGAGGTTGGTGATGTTGTTGTAGAAGCCGGTGGTCTTGAACTGAAGCGAGTCGCCGGACATGGCCAGGTCGTAGAAGGACAGCGCCGTACCGATCTCGTAATTGTCGGACCTTTCCTTCTCCAGATTGAGGCCGAGCGCGCCGCTGTCGAACACCTCGTCGATCGAAGGTGCGCGTTCGGTGTGCGCGATCGAGCCGAACAGGGCGAAGTTCTCGTTGAAGCGATAGTGAGCCGCCAGCTTGGGCGAGAAGGCCGTATGCCGCTGCTCTGTGGCGCCGGCGATGTTCGTTGGGGTTAGCGTTTGCCAGTCAAGCCGCGCGCCGGCGATGATCGTCAGCTTCTCGTCGTAGATGAACTCGTTCTGCGCAAAGATGCCGGTTGCGAAGCGCTTGCCCTGCGGGTGGGTGCCCGACGTGCCGCGCAGGGTCGTGCGGTCCTGCCAGTTGCTCTGGGAGCCGACGGTCAGGTAGTTTTCGAAATTATTGCCGATATAGTCGAACGTATTGTCGATGCTGAACTGGTAGGTCTTGTAGCCATATTTCCGGTTCAGTGTCGGGATGCCGGCGTTGAGCTGGTCCACGGTGGTGTCCGAGAAGGACGCCTGGATTCGCAGATCAATCCACGGATTATCGGAGGCCGGGTTCTCGTAGGCGAGGATGGCCGTCTTGTCGACAACCTCGCGGTCGACGGTGCCGAAGCCGGTTTCCTGATCGACCTGGCTATATGCCTGATCCGCCATGTTGGTGGTGAAGTGCTGGTAGGAGGCGGTAAGCTTCTGCTCGTTGGCCTCGCCGAAGCGCCAGGTCGCCTTTGCGAGGCCCGATGGAGCGGAGATTTCTGAACCGAGCACCGGCAGGCCATTGCCCGCCTTGTAAGCATTGGCATAGCGATAATTGCCGGCGGCGAGGAATTCGAAATTCTCGTTCGGCTTCAGTGCGACGATGGCGGAACCGAGCCAGCCGCCGGGATTGGAATCATAGGCAGCCTTGAGCCGGACCGCGCCCTTCTGGCCGGGCTCGAGGAAGTCGGATGCGTCCTTGGTGGTGAAATTGACAACGCCACCCAGCGCGCCGGAGCCGTAGAGGGTCGATGAAGCCGGTCCGCGCAGAACCTCGACGCGCTTGAAGAGCTCCATGTCGGTGAACAGGCCGCCCATGCGGTACTGCTCGTAGAATTTGCTGACACCGTCGATGTTGACGATGATGCGGCCTTCGTCGCCCGCAGTCTCGGGCCCGCCGATGCCGCGAATATTGATCGACTGGCCGAGAAGCCGTTCCGAGCCGGAAAGGTTGACGCCCGGCGTCTTCTTCAGGACATCGCCAAGGGTCTGCGGCTGGATCTCGTCGAGATCTTCCTGCTCGACCACCGTCACGGCCTGCGGCGTATCGATCGCCACCTTCTCGGCGCCCGCGCCGACCACAAGCCGCTGCAGCGATGTCACGCGCGCCTGCTTCTGTTCCTCGGTCGTCTGTTGCGCCTGCGCAACGCTCGCGCTTGCGAGCACCGCTACTCCGCCCATCAGGACAGCAATGTTTCGTCCCACCAGCCCCATTTCCTAACTCCTGGTATCCGGATCGCTGGCTCGCGGCAGCTTGCTTGCGTTCTCATCATCATCACGGAGCTAAATAAGTTGTCTCATTTACTCCGGTATTGCGCTCACTATTAAACCTGATAATGAGTGTCAAGAAATCTCGTCGCAGTTTCACGACGTCGCCAGCCAGCTCGAAGCAAGCCCGGCGCATCAGCAGGGGTCCGTTACGTGAACAGCCATACACCGATCGACCAGAGCTTCCGCCAGCGTACGTTCCAGCAGAACGAACAGCGTGACCGTATCCCGGCGCGCACGCTTTCCAGCAACAGCCTTTTCCTTGGCACGACAGAGATCGCGATCGACCACAATGGCGCGATCTATCGGTTGAAGATCACGCGCCAGGGGAAGCTTATTCTTAACAAGTAGAGGGACACCTGATGACACCGATTCGCCCGACTCCGGCAGATATCCGCCGTGCGCGCGCCGACAATCCGAAGATGCGCGAACGCGACCTGGCGTTGCAGCTCGGCGTTTCCGAGGCCGAGCTTGTCGGCGCCTATTGCGGTGAATCGGTGAAGCGCATCCGTGCGGATGCCAATGCGCTGCTGACGGGCCTCGAGCCGGTGGGCGAAGTCATGGCGCTGACCCGCAATGATAGCGCGGTGCATGAAAAGATCGGCATATATGACAATGTGCGGACGGGCGAGCGCGCCTCCGTGGTGCTCAACAAGGAGATCGACCTTCGCGTGTTCCCGTCGGTCTGGGCGCATGGTTTCTCCGTCGAGAAGAGTGACGGCGAGACGGTGCGCCGCAGTCTCCAGTTCTTCGACGCGCGCGGCGAGGCTGTGCACAAGGTGCATCTGCGGCCGTCTTCCGACCTGGCGGCGTTCCGCAAGCTGGAGGAAGCGCTGGCAACTGACGACCAGTCGCCTGAGGTGAACGTCTCGGCGCCGGAAGCGAAGACGGAACCTGATTCGACCGTCGTCGCGGCGGACGATCTGCGCGAGCGGTGGCTCACCATGACCGATGTCCACCAGTTCTCCGGCATATTGCGTTCGCTGAAGCTCAGCCGCCAGCAGGCTTTGCGCGCGATCGGGCAGGACTACGCCTGGCAGTTGGATGGCGATGCCGTCACCGCCATGATGCACAATGCCGCCAACGAGCAGATTCCGATCATGTGTTTCGTCGGCAACAAGGGCTGCATCCAGATCCATTCCGGCCCGGTGCAGAATCTCAAGCCGATGGGCCCGTGGCTCAATGTGATGGATCCGACCTTCCACCTGCACCTGCGGACGGACCACATCCGGGAAGTCTGGGCGGTGCGCAAGCCGAACACCGAGGGCCACGTCACGTCCGTGGAGGCCTATGGTTCCGACGGCGAACTGATCATCCAGTTCTTCGGCCTGCGCAAGGAAGGCCGCATGGAGCGCGACGACTGGCGCATGCTTGCCGAAGGCCTGCCGCGCACTCGCGAACAGACCGCTGCCTAGAGCATTTTGCAGCCGGCTGAATCGCTTGGCGTTGCATAAACAAAGAGATGGGCGGTTCAGCGTGATGCTGGACCGCTATGAGGAAGGAAGACCATGAATTCTTTCAAGCGCTTGCGTGCCGTTCTTGCGGCAACGGCCTTGACCGTCGCCGTGATCGCACCGGCGGCGGCAAACAATGTCGAGACATTCTCCGATTCGTCGCGCCTGGTGGCTGTGGGCGGTTCGCTGACCGAGATCGTCTACGCGCTGGGCGAGGAAAAGCGACTGATCGCGCGCGATTCGACCAGCATGTTTCCGCCCGAATCCGAGGCGCTTCCGGATGTGGGCTATATGCGTGCCCTGTCGCCCGAAGGGCTGATGTCCGTCGACCCAAGCGCGATTTTGATGCTCGAGGGCAGCGGTCCCCCGGAAGCGCTTGAGGTGCTCCGCAAGGCGAGCGTGGAAATGGTGACCGTGCCCGAGACGTTCGACCGCGCGGGGATTCTCGCCAAGATAGAGGCGGTGGGCCGCGCGCTCGGCACCGAAGAGAAGGCTGACCAGCTTGCCGAAAAGGTGGGCGCCGATATCGACGCTGCCGAAAAGGCGGTGGCGGCGGTGACGGAGCGCAAGCGCGTGCTGTTCATCCTGTCCATGCAGGGCGGGCGGATCCTTGCTTCCGGTCATGGCACGGCGGCTGACGGCATCATCGCCATGGCAGGCGGCGTCAATGCGGTCGATGGCTATGAAGGCTACAAGCCGCTCACCGACGAGGCCGTCCAGGCGGCGCGTCCGGACGTGGTGCTGATGATGGACCGCGTTGGCGATCACTCGGCGGCCAACGATGCGCTTTTCAGCCATGCCGCAATGGTGGGAACGCCGGCGGCGCAGAACCATGCCGTCGTGCGCATGGACGGCGCCTATCTGCTTGGTTTCGGACCGCGCACGGCCAGCGCGATCCGCGACCTGGCACATGCGCTCTATGGCGACGCGGTCTCGGACTAGGAAATGGCGGCGGTGGACAATATTGAGGGCCGCTCCCGCTTCAGCTGGGCGGTCGCCGACGGCGACCGCTCGGCGCGGGCGCGCCTTGCCATACTCATTCTGGTTGCGGTTCTTGCCGCGACCTTCCTTTTCAGCCTGACGGCGGGCGCGTCGGACGCGTCCGTCGGGTCGGTCATCGCCGACTGGCTGGGTATTGGCGAATTGTCGGCCCGCGACCGGATCATCATCTACGACATAAGATTGCCGCGGACGATCCTCGGCGTGCTGATCGGCGCCGCACTTGCCGTGTCCGGCGCGACCATGCAGGGGTTGTTCCGGAATCCGCTTGCAGATCCGGGTATTGTAGGCGTTTCCTCAGGCGCCGGACTAGGCGCGATCATCATCATCGTGCTGGGAGGGGGCTTTGCCGCTCCGGCCGTCGCCCTGCTCGGAATCTATGCGCTGCCGCTGGCGGCATTTCTGGGCGGCCTCGCCACCACGCTTATTCTCTATCGCGTCGCGACCCGGCGCGGACAGACATCGATCGCCACCATGCTGCTGGCGGGCATCGCGCTCGGTGCGCTTGCCGGCGCGTTTTCCGGCGTGATGGTCTACATCGCCAACGACCAGCAATTGCGCGACCTGACATTCTGGGGCCTGGGCTCGCTGGCGGGCGCGACCTGGACGAAGATCGCGGCTGCCGGCCCGATCATCGCCCTGGCGCTGATCGCCAGCCCGTTTCTTGCGCGCGGGCTGAACGCACTGTCGCTTGGCGAGGCATCCGCCCGCCATCTCGGCGTGCCGGTGCAACTGTTCAAGAACATCGCCATCGTTGCGGTCGCGGCTGCGACTGGCGCTTCGGTCGCCGTTTCGGGCGGCATCGGTTTCGTCGGCATCGTGGTGCCGCATCTGCTGCGGCTGCTGATCGGCCCCGACCACCGCTTCCTTCTGCCGGCGGCGGGCCTGCTCGGGGCGAGTCTGCTGCTGCTTGCCGATGTCGTGAGCCGCACTATCGTGGCGCCCGCCGAATTGCCGATCGGTATCGTGACGGCAGCGGTGGGAGCGCCGTTCTTCCTCTGGATATTGCTGCGCCGCCGCGGCATCCTCGATCTGTAGGGCGCGACATGAGCATCGAAGCCAGGAACGTATCGGTCTCGCTGGGCGGCGAGCCCATCGTCCACGCAGCCAGCCTCGTGGCGGGGCCGGGACAGGTGACCGCCATTTGCGGGCCGAACGGCTCCGGCAAGACGACGCTGCTGAAGGCGGTATCCGGCGATCTCGCCTATACTGGCGAAGTGCGCATGAACGGTCGCGACCTTGCCTCCATGAAGCCGTGGGAGGCCGCGTCGGTCCGGGGCGTGCTGCCGCAGGCGACGTCGCTTTCCTTCCCCTTCACCGTGCGCGAGATCGTGGCGCTCGGCCTGATGAGCGGCCGCAGCGGTGCGCTGGCCGGGGAGGAGAAGCGCCTGCCGGAACGTGCATTGGCGGCGGTGGACCTGGAAGGCTTTTCCGGGCGGTTCTATCAGGAGCTTTCCGGTGGCGAGCAGCAGCGCGTGCAGCTTGCGCGGGTCCTGTGCCAGATGTGGGCGCCGGTGCTTTCGGGCGAACCGCGCTATCTGTTCCTGGACGAGCCGGTCTCCAGCCTCGACATCAAGCACCAGCTCATCATCATGCGCATCGCCCGTGATTTCGCCCGCCGGGGCGGGGGCGTCATCGCGATCCTGCACGATCTCAATCTCACCGCGATGTTCGCGGATCAGGTCGTGCTGATGCATAAGGGTAGGGTCGCGGCTGCGGGTGCGCCCGCCGATGTGCTGAACGACGATATGATCGAAGAAGTGTTCGATTGCGCGCTGCGCGTAGGAGCGCTGCCGACAGGCAATATTCCCTTCATCCTGCCGCAGTCAGCCGCCTGAAAGGTGGATGGCTGCGCCCTGTGGGCTCAGCTTGCCTGCTGGAGCGCGGGTGCTTCGATTCCCAACAGGTTCCGCATGGCAGGTCGCGACGATATCAGATCGGCGATGGTGTGGGACTGGAGCACCTGGAAGAAAGCGCCCAGCGCCTCGCGCAGCGCCGCATTGAGCGCGCAGGAATCGATCAGCGGGCAATCCGTGGCGTCGTTTTCGAAGCACTCGGCCATGGCGAAGCTCTCTTCAGTCACGCGCACCACGTCGAACAAGGTGATATCCGCCGCCGGCTGCGCCAGGCGCACGCCGCCATTGCGGCCGCGGACCGTTTCTACCAGACGGTGCTCGACCAGCGGCTGAAGGATCTTGAACAGGAAAAGCTCCGACACGGAGTAAGCTGCGGCAATCTCGGGAATACGGCTGAGTCGCGTATCGTTGGCTGCGCAATACATCAGGATGCGGATGGCGTAATTGGTCTGACGAGTCAGGCGCATGGAGAATCCTCTCACGCTGTTCGACACTAGCTACGGCTTGTTTAGAACAATTCCAGAGAAGATGCCAGCGAAAAAACATGAATATGGAGTTCATGTTTAGCTATGCGGCTTGGTCAGGGCTGACCTGCACAGGTGATTCAAGCATTGAAAATCGATGTTGCAGTGCACAAATTGCCACTGCGGCTCCCGAATTGCGCCGCGCGGAATCACGAACGAGAATGAGTGTCATGGTAGAATTTGGCGTGCGCCAGTTGCGCCCTTCGGAACTGCCGCTTTTCAGGGAACACCTGCTGCGGCTCGATGCATCCAGCCGACGCGACCGCTTTAACGGTCCGGCGGGCGACGCATTCCTGTCTGCCTATGCGGAACGCTGCTTCCGCGATGGAACCTCGGTGATCGGCTATCTGGAATATGGCCGCCTGCTTGGCGCCGCCGAGATACATGAATTCCCCGGCGCGGAAGCACCGACGGGCGAGATCGCCTTCAGCGTCGAGCATCAGGCGCAGCATCGCGGCGTCGGCAGCGCGCTTTTCGCGCGCCTGATCGAGATCGCGCGGCTCTATGGATATTCGCGCCTGCTGGTGACCACCCATCCGCAGAACGAGGCGATGAAGCGGCTGGCCCGGCGCTTCGACGCGCGCCTGAGCTTTGCCGAAGGCGAGACGGTGGGCACGATCGAATTGCCGCCGCTGGAATCGGAGCTGCCGCGCCGCCTCGCCATGGCCTGATTGTTCACAGGCCCATGCGACTCCCTATATGCGTTGCTCAACTCCCGCGGAGCGACCATGACCGAGAGTAGCGACCGAACCCTCGCATCCGACGCCGAACGTCTCCGCGCGCTCCGGATCACCAAGGCCGTCGCCACCGGCGCGCTGGTGCTGTGCATCGCCATCTTCCTCGCCGCGCGCGCCTATGCGCCCGCTTATCCGTGGCTGGGCTTCGTCGCCGCTTTCGCGGAAGCCGCGGCCATTGGCGGGCTTGCAGACTGGTATGCGGTCGTGGCGCTCTTTCGCCGACCGCTCGGGCTGCCCATCCCGCATACCGCCATCATTCCCCGCAACCAAGAGCGCATCGCCGACAATCTCGGCCGCTTCATCGAAGCCAATTTCCTGGATCGCGAGGCCGTTCGCCACAAGCTGCGCGAGGTCGATTTCGCCATGATGGTGGCCGACTGGCTCGCCCATCCGCGCCGTGCCGACGAACTGGCGCGGTTCAGCGTGCGGCTGGTGCCGCAAGCGCTCGCCGCGCTCGACGGCTCCGATTTCAAGTCGTTCATCGGAACGCGGCTGAGCGAGCGTTTCGAGCAGGTGGATCTCGCTCCGCTGGCGGCCAGGCTGCTGGAAGGCGTCACCGCCGAGCGGCGGCATCAGCAATTGCTGGACGAAATGCTCAAAGTATTCGGCCGCTTCCTCGGCGATGCGGATGCGCTCGATGCGCTGCGCGACAGGATCAGGAACGAGCTTCCCACGCTTGCGCGCTTCTTCAAGGCCGATGCCTATCTGCTTAAAAAGATAATCGCTTCCGCCGAAACGATGATCGAGGAAGTACGGGCCGATCCCGACCACGCCATGCGCCGCGAGTTCGACAGTTTCGTCGCCGGTTTCGTGGGCAAGCTGGCAACCTCGCCCGACTATGCGGCGCGGGCCGAGGCGATCAAGCGCGACATGCTGGCGAGGCCCGAATTCGCCGCGCTTGGCGACACGCTGTGGGAGAGCCTGCGCGGTTTCGTGGAGCAGGATGCCGCCAGCGATGAATCCGCGCTGCGCCACCATCTGGCGCAGCTTTTCACCGCCATAGGGCGGCAGCTGCGGGAAAACGAGCGCATGCGCGCCGACATGAACGAAGGCTTCGTCGTGGCGCTCGGCGCCTTCGTGGAAAAGCAGAAGAGCGGCGTCTCCGGCTTCATTTCCGATCAGGTGCGCCGCTGGGACCTCGGCCAGCTCACCCATGTGATCGAGCTGAATATCGGCCGCGACCTGCAATATATCCGCTTCAACGGCATGATCGTCGGCGGCCTTGCGGGCCTGCTTCTTCATCTGGCGGAACTGGGAATCCTGGCGGGATGAACCGTCATCTTTGCGTGATACGGTTCCCATCGCCGGCGCGCGGTGGCATGAATGCAAGGAACCAAGCGCGCGGATTCTTGTTTCGCGTACTGACGCGTTATGGGAGTTGATGAGATGGGCAAGCTGCTCGGCGTGATCGCGATGGCCGTCGTCGTTGGCGCGGCCCTTCTTGTGTTCGGCCAGCCGCAGCAGGGACCGAGCGTGCGCATCTCCACCCTGGAATCGCTTTCCGCGAAAACCGCCGCGGATGCCGTGTCGCCGATCGTCTCCGATGGCGGCAGCCGCCGCTTGCGGCAGGTGAACGCCGGTCCGCAGACGGCAGGCTGCGTGGGCGTATGCCTTCCCGACCAGATCGACATGAGCGGCCTGCCGCCGCTCGACCGTCCGGGCACCTGAGGCGCTATTTCTCCTGCCGCAGCGCCACGATGTCCGACAGCATGTCGAGCAGGAGTTCGAGGCGCTCTTCTCCGAACTTCAGGCGGAATTCGTCGAATGAGGCGCGGCCTTCACGCGACAGCAGGCGGATCAGGTCGATTCCCGCCGGCGTGATGGAAAGGAAGATGCGGCGCGCATCGTCCGGGTGACGCCGCTTGACGATCAGGCGGCGGGTTTCCAGCGCGCGCACGATGCGCGTGAGGCTGGGCGCCATCAGGCAGGCGCGCTCGGCCACCTCTCGGGAATCCATCTGGTCCACTTCGCCGAGCACGCGCAGCACGCGCCATTGCTGCTCGCTGAGGTCGTGCTGCATCAGGAAGGGGCGGAAGCGCGCCATGACGACGTCCCGCGCCCGCAACATCATCAGCGGCAGCGAGCGGCGCGTGTCGCGCGGCAGCAGCGAATCCTCCGGAAGGCCATGTGCGCTGGCGGTCTTGTCTGAATTCATCGGTTCGGAAATCGCTTCGTCTCAATCCCCATAGGGAACCCAGACATTCTTGACCTCGATGGCCCGCCGCAGCATCGCGTCGAGCCCGCCATGCAGGTCCACCTCGCCGCTTTCGGTCCACACGCGCTTGAGGTTTCCGGCGGATTCGGCCTCCACCGCCATACAGGTGCCGGCATCGGCGATGCACCAGAGCCCGTCCACATCGTCATGCCTTGCCAGCACTGTCGCCAGTTCACCGGCCGAGCCGGTGACGATGTTCACCGCGCCGGCCGGAAGGTCTGACGTTTCGAAGACCTGATAGAGATCGGTGGCGACGAGTGCATGGCGCTGGGAAGGGACGGCAACCACCGTATTGCCCATCGCCAGCGCAGGCGCCACCAGCGCGACCAGCCCGAACAGGGGCTCCGCATCGGGCGCGACGATGCCCAGTACGCCGACAGGCTCGTGCAGCGCCAGCGTCACTGCGCGCATGGGCGGCTGGTGCACGCGCCCCTCGAACTTGTCGGCCATGCCGGCCACCGCGAAAATGTGCTCCACGCTGGATTCGATCTCCATTGTCGCGGCGCGCAGCGTGCGGCCGGTGAGGGAGGCGATGCGGGTGGCGAATTCCGCCTGCCGCGTGGACAGGTTCTCGGCCAGGAAATACAGCACCTGCGCGCGATTATAGGCGGTCGCGGACGGCCATGCCTTGCAGGCGCGGGCGGCGGCGACCGCATCGCGAATATCCTTGCGGCTGCCGGTGCCGGCTTCGCCCGCGAGGCGACCACGCGCATCGGCGACTGGGAAGGAATAGTTTCCGTCGGGCCGCACCTGCTTGCCGCCGATATAGAGCTTCGCCGTCCGGTCGATCGCGTCGGTGAGGGCGCCGGTGGAAACGGCGGGTGTGAAGGCTGCGATGGCCTTGCCGCGAGCATGTTTCGCCGGCTTCAGATATTCGCGCATGCCTTCCGCGCCGCCTTCGCGCCCGAAGCCGCTTTCGCGATAGCCGCCGAAACCGCAGGCGGCGTCGAACATGTTGGTGCCGTTGATCCAGACGACGCCGGCCTTGAGGCGCGGGGCCGCTTCCAGCGCGCGGTTGACGCTCTCGCTCCAGACGGAAGCCGCGAGCCCGTAGCGCGTATTGTTGGCAAGCTCGATCGCTTCGTCCATGTCGCGAAAGCTCATGGCGGCGAGCACCGGCCCGAACACCTCTTCCTGCGCCAGCAAATTGGCCGGAGCGACATCGGTCGCCAGCGTGGGCAGCATGTAGTGTCCGGCCTCGGGGAGGAGCTGCTGCGGCTGCCAGCATGTGGCGCCCTGGCGCGTGCCCTCGGTCACCATGCGGGTCACGCGCTCGAGCTGCGAGCGGTCGACCAGCGGGCCGATATCGGTGTTCTTGTCGAGCGGATCGCCGACCCGCAGCTTTTCCATGCGCGCCCGCACCCTGGCATGGAAAGCGTCCGCGATGCCCTCCTGCACCAGCAGGCGCGACCCCGCGCAGCAGACCTGGCCCTGGTTGAACCAGATGCCGTCGACCAGCCCCTCGACGGCGGAATCGAGGTCCGCATCCTCGAAGACGATGAAGGCCGACTTGCCGCCGAGCTCCAGCGACAGTTTCTTGCCGCTGCCGGCGGTGGCGCGGCGGATGCGTTTTCCGACCTCCGACGAGCCGGTGAAGGCGATCTTGTCGACCCCCTTGTGGCCGACGATGGCCTCTCCGACTTCCGGCCCGCCATGCATGATGTTGACGACGCCCTTCGGCACGCCCGCGCGCTCGCAGATTTCCGCAAAGAGGATCGCTGTCAGCGGCGTGAACTCGGCCGGTTTGAGCACCACCGTGCAGCCGGCGGCGAGCGCCGGCGCGATCTTCCAGGCCAGCATCAGCAGCGGAAAATTCCACGGGATGATCTGGCCGGCGACGCCCACCGCCGTCTGGCCGGGAAAGTTCTCGGTGAGGTTCTGCGCCCAGCCGGCATGGTGCAGGAAGTGGCGTATGGCGAGCGGCACGTCGATGTCGCGGCTTTCACGGATCGGCTTGCCGTTGTCGAGCGATTCCAGCACCGCAAAGAGGCGCGCATGGCGCTGCATGGACCGGCCGATGGCGTAAAGCACGCGGGCGCGGCCATAGGCGCCCGCCGTCTGCCAGCGGGGCAAAGCGCGCCGCGCGGCGGCCACTGCCGCGTCCACATCGGCGCTGGAAGCCTCCGCTACCTTGCCGAGCAGCGCACCGCTCGACGGATCGTGCACATCGAAACTGGCACCGTCGGTCGCGGCCCGCCATTTGCCGTCGATGAAAAGCGCCTTGTCGAGGCGACGTGTCCTGAGCCACGCATCGGCCTCGGCGCGCGATTCCAGCGCGGGCGCATAGTCCATTGCCTGATATTTCTGCATCACGTTCATGAATGTCACTCGCTCAGGCCATGGCGTGGCGGTGGTTGGCCGAATAGCGGCCGGTCACGAAATGTTCGAGCTGGCGCTCGATATCCGTCAGCAGGCCGGAGGCGCCGAAGCGGAACAGGTCCGGTTCCAGCCAGCGGCGGCCGAGCTCCTCATTCATCAGGATCAGCCAGTCCAGCGACGACTTGGCCGTCGAGATGCCACCGGCCGGCTTGAAGCCGATGCGGATGCCGGTTTCCTCATGATAGGCGCGGATAGCCCGCACCATGGCGAGCCCCACCGGCAGCGTGGCATTGACGCTCTCCTTGCCGGTGGATGTCTTCACGAAATCGGCGCCCGCCATCATCGCCACCATCGCGGCCAGCGTGACGTTGCGCAGCGTCGAGAGGTCGCCGGTGCCGAGAATGACCTTGAGATGCGCTTCGCCACAGGCGTCACGGGAGGCGGCGATCTCGTCGTAAAGCTCCTGCCACTTCCCACCCAGCACCAGACCACGCTGGATGACGATATCGATTTCGTCCGCGCCGTCGGCCACCGATGCTTTGATCTCGCCGATCCTTGTCGAAAGCGGCGCAAGCCCGTGCGGGAAGGCGGTAGAGACCGCCGCGACGTGAACGCCCGAGCCTTGCAGTGCAGCGGCGGCCGTGGCGACGAAGGGATGATAGACGCAGACCGCGGCGGGGCGGATCACGACTTCCGCAATGCCGAGGCTTTCCATGAGATCGGCGCGAAGCGGATGCAGCGCCTTGGCACAGAGCCGCCGCACCCGGTCATGCGTGTCGTTGCTGTTGAGCGTGGTGAGGTCCATCAGCGATATCGATCGCAGCAGCCATGCTGCCTGGTTCTCGCCCTTGATCGAGCGGCGCTTGGTCAGCGTCGCCGCGCGGCGCTCCAGCGCGCTGCGGTTGATGTTGCGGAACGTGTCGAGCCAGGCGAGATCAAGCGGCCTGCCCGGATTGCGCTGCAATTCGTGGCTAGTACCGCGCTCGGGCACCGGGCGCGGAAGCTGATGCAGCTTTGCAGGTGATGTCGGACTGGCTTGCATGGCCAAAACCTCGAAACAGACGTCGCCGCGCGTCGAGCGCGCCGGACGCGATTGCGCCAACACTATTCCACGCGCCGCGCCGGAGATACAAGCAATGCGGATCGTGTCATCCAGACATCGTCAGTTGCCTTGACAGGAGGGCCCTTTTGCCCGACCACGCCGCGCTGACTTGTCGCGCCGCACAGCCTGCGCGATGCCGGAGGAGAGATGAAGATGAGTGAAGTGCCGGGCAGGATCGTGGTTATCGGGGCAGGGCATGCGGGCGTGGAACTGGCCGCGGCGCTACGCCACAAGGCCTATTCCGGCACGATCGACCTCATCTCCGACGAGGACGAGGTTCCCTACCAGCGCCCGCCGCTGTCGAAGGAATATATCAAGCGCGGTGGCAAGATGCAGGCGCTGGTGCTCAAGCCCGAACAGTTCTTCTCCGACAATTCCGTCACGCTGCGGCGCGGTGTCTCGGCCGTGGCGGTCGACCGCAATGCGCGGACGGTCGCGCTTTCGACCGGCGACACGCTGCATTACGACCATCTGGTCTTCGCCACGGGTGCGCGCAACCGCGTGCCGCCCGTGCCCGGGCTCGACAATCCCGCCGTGCTCGGCCTGCGCACGCTGGCCGACGCCGACCGGCTCGTAGTCGAGGTGGGCCGCGTCAAGCGCGTGGTGGTGATCGGCGGCGGTTTCATCGGGCTGGAAGCGGCTGGCCTGCTGCGCGAGTTCGGCATCGAGGTAGACGTGGTCGAGATGGCCGACCGCCTGATGCAACGCGCAATATCGCCCACAATGTCGAAATGGTTCCTGGAAAGCCATATCGGGGCCGGCGCGCGCGTGCACCTCAATACGCAGGTGACGGGCGTCGATTTCTCGCAGGCGGAAGCGCGCGTGAAGCTGAGCGACGGTTCGGAACTCGCCGCAGACGCCGTGATCCTGGCCGCCGGCGTGGTGCCGAATGTCGAGCTTGCAAAGGCGTCGGGGTTGGCGGTGGAGAACGGCATCGTCGTCGATGCGCTGATGGCGACGGCCGATCCGGCCGTGTCCGCGCTGGGCGACTGCGCCTTCTATCCGAGCGTCCACCTGCCGGGCATGGCGCGGCTGGAATCGGTGCAGAACGCCACCGATCAGGCGCGTGCGCTGGCGGAACGGCTGATGGGCGAGGGCAAGCCCTATGATGCGCTGCCGTGGTTCTGGTCGATCCAGGGCGCGGCGCGCCTGCAGATCGCCGGGCTGGCCAAACCCGGCCTGACGGAAGTGGTGCGCGGCAACCCTGCAGAGGGCAAATTCTCGGTGTTCCTGTTCGACGGCGAGCGCCTCGCCGCCGTGGAATCCGTCAACGCGCCGGCCGACCATATGATCGCGCGGCGCCTCATTGCCAGGGATGCGGCGATCACGCCGGCGCAGGCCGCGGACTTGGCTTTCGACATCAAGGCGCTAAGTGCCGGTTAAGGGGAACTGAGGTAGAGTTCTCCATCGGATAGCCCACGAGGTCTCGGTGTATCGAATGCAGGACGCTGCCGTCCGTCGGGAAGGACGGGCCATGACCGCAGACGACCAACCTATGGAGCATCCGGCATGGTGGCGCAGGACGACCTTCGCCGCGCGCTGGGTCGCGATCCTCACCGTTCCGCTGTCGCTGATCTCGGCGGGGGCGACCGTCAGCATGGCGCTGGTGGCCCTCTATGGCGTGATCGCGATCGTACGGGGCGCTCGCCTGTCGCCCCGATTGCTGCGCGTCCACTGGTTCATGACCGCCTGCTACGCATTGCTGCTGGCGACCGATTTCCTTAACGGCGGCGGCCTCCAGAACCTCACATCGACGGGCGTCAACTACCTGCATCTGATCGCCGTCGCGCCGCTGGCGCTCGCCTTCCGGCTGATCGACCTCGATGACGGCGATATCGACTGGATGCTGCATGCCGGCGTGTGGGGCGGACTGGCCAACAGCCTGTTCAGCTTCTTCGTGCTGGACATCCTGCGTCCGGGCGGACCCAGCCTCAATCCCATCCCCTACGCCTTCATCATCACCATGTGGGGCGTCTTCCTGCTGGCACGCGGGCTGGACCGCGGCCGCGGCGGGCGCATGCTGATCCTGTCCTCCGCCATTGCGATCATTCCGGTCGTGCTTTCGGAGAGCAAGATCGACTGGATCGCCATGATCGCGGGCTATGGGCTGACGATCGTCTTCGTGGCGTGGAAGCGCCAGCGCTTCGGCTTCCTGTGGAAGGGCGCGCTGGTGGCGATCCCCATGCTCGTCATTGCCTATTTCGCGCTGGCCCATCGTCGGATCGAGCAGTTCGTCCATGAGGTCGATGCCTATGCGGCGCGCGGCGAACTGACCGAAGGCTCGTTCGGCTACCGCTGGGAGCTCCTGCGCGCCTCGTGGCGGGCGGTGCTCGACCGGCCATGGTTCGGCCACGGCATCGTGGAACGCAAGACCGCCGCCTTCGCCTATGCCGATCCGAACGGGCCCGACATCACCACGCTCGGCCACCTGCACAATGACTACCTGACCCATGCCGTCGCCTTTGGCGTGCCGGGGATCGTATTCGTGCTCGCCTTCCTGGGTTTTTTCATCGCCGTGGGGCGCGGTTCATGGCGGGCAAGCGGCAGCGCGACCGCCTATGCGATCACCCTTATGCTGGCGATCTACATGGTCACCGATGTGGCCTTCAACATGGATCCGATGAGCGGTGCGCTGACCATCGCGCTGGGGCTTCTCCTGATCCCGAGACCCGGTGAAGTCGCCTATAGGCCTGTCGTACCGCCGCGCAGCAAGGCCTGATAGTCGCTGCGATACCAGTCCACGAATGCGCGCACGCCCTCCTCGACCGTCACCGAGGGCAGGAAGCCGGTCAGCGTCTGCAGCAGGCTGGCATCGGCAAAGGTTTCGACAACGTCGCCCTTTTGCATCGGCAGCATGTTGCGGATCGCCTTGCGACCGAGCGCATTCTCGACGGTCTCGACGAAATCCAGCAGGCCCACTGGATTGCCGCCAGCTATGTTCACCACCCGCCACGGCGCGGCGGGTGAGAGCGTGTCCATCGCGGTCGCCAGCGGTTCGCCTTCGCGAGGCGAGAGCGGGATCAGGCGGCAGATCGCCTCGACCAGATCCGCGACATAGGTGAAGTCGCGCCGCATCCGTCCCTCGCCATAGATGTCGATCGGCTGGCCCTTCTCGATAGCGTCGACGAACTTGAACAATGCCATGTCCGGCCGGCCCCACGGGCCGTAGACTGTGAAGAAGCGGAAGCAGGTCGTCGGCACTTTCCACAGATGCGCGTAGGAATGCGACATCGCCTCGCCGGCCTTCTTGGTGGCGGCGTAGAGGGTGAGGGGATGATCCGCCGCATCGGTCTCGCGGAAGGGGATTTTCGTGTTCGCGCCATAGACGGAGCTGGTCGAGGCGAAAAGCAGATGCGCGGGCTGGTATTCGCGCGCCACTTCCAGAAGGTTGAAGGTGCCTGTCAGGTTGGTGTCCACATAAGCGCGCGGGTTTTCGAGGCTGTAGCGCACGCCCGCCTGCGCGGCGAGGTGGATGATGATGTCGGGCCGGCAATCCTCTGCTGCGCGGGCCAGTGCGTCGCGATCCTCCAGCATGACTTCATGGGCGCGAAAACCGTTGCTGCGGGCAAGGATCTCATGCCGGCGCCGTTTCAGCCGCACGTCGTAATAAGGCGTCATGCCGTCGATGCCGACGACCAGATGGCCATCGGCCACGAGCCGCTTGGCGAGATGGAAGCCGATGAAGCCGGCGCTGCCCGTCAAAAGGATGCGCATCGTCAGTCCCTGTCCACTTTCGGCCGGCCGATGCTCGTATAGGCGAAGCCCAGCCTGCGCACCTCCGGACCGCGATAGATGTTGCGCAGGTCCACAATGGTGCGGTTGCGCATCAGGCTTCCGATGCGAGGCAGGTCAAGTGCGCGGAATTCATCCCATTCAGTGACGATCACCAGCGCGTCGGCGCCCTCGGCGGCATCGTAGGAATCGCGGCCGAAGGTGGTGATGTCGGGCATGAGCGGCGCGGCCGCCTTCATGCCCTGCGGATCGTAGGCGCGGACGGTGGCGCCGGCGGCGGCAAGGCCGGCGACCAGCTCGATGGACGGCGCCTCGCGCATGTCGTCGGTGTTCGGCTTGAAGGTGAGGCCGAGCAGGGCGATCGTCTTGCCGGCGACGCTGCCGCCGCAGGCGGCGACTACACGCTCGACCATGGCGCGCTTGCGCTTGTCGTTGATGTCGACCGTGGTTTCGATGAGGCGCACCGGGCTGCCCGCATCCTGCGCCGTCTGGGTGAGGGCAAGCGCGTCCTTGGGAAAGCACGAGCCGCCATAGCCCGGCCCCGCATGCAGGAATTTCGGCCCGATCCGGCGGTCGAGGCCGATGCCGCGGGCCACGTCCTGCACATTGGCGTCTACCGCCTCGCACAGGTCCGCCATCTCATTGATGAAGGTGATCTTCATGGCGAGGAAGGCGTTGGCCGCATATTTCGTCAGTTCCGCCGCCCGGCGCGACATGAACAGGAGCGGCGGTTCGTTGAGCGAGAGCGGGCGGTAGACATCGGTCATGGCGGCTCGGGCGCGCTCGTCCTCGATGCCGACGATGATGCGGTCCGGACGCTTGAAATCGCCGATGGCCGCCCCCTCGCGCAGGAATTCAGGATTGGATACGGCGGCGAAATCTGCATCGGGCCGGGCGTCGCGCACGATCTTCTCGACCTCGTCGCCGGTGCCCACCGGAACGGTGGACTTCACCGCGATGACCGTGAAGCCCGTGATGAGCTGCGCCACTTCGCGCGCTGCGTCATAGACATGGGTGAGGTCGGCATGGCCGTCACCGCGGCGCGATGGCGTGCCGACGGCAAGGAAGACGACATCCGCCTGCGGCACGGCCTCCTCCATACCGACGGCGAAATCGAGCCGCCCCGCCTGCACATTGGAGGCGACGAGTTCGGCAAGGCCCGGTTCGTAGATCGGCATCTCGCCCCGCTGCAATGCCGCGACGCGCTCCGTATCGCGGTCGATGCACGTGACCGTGTGGCCGAAATCGGCGAAGCAGGCGCCGCTGACCAGCCCGACATAGCCGGAGCCGACAATTGCAATCCGCATTCAGGCAATCTCCTGCAGCAATGGCTGCCGCTTACGCCCTCACGGCGCGCGAGGCAACTCGCCCGCCATTCCATGCAGGCCGATGACGATGATGTCGCCGGCCATGCCGACACGCGCGGCTTCGCGCAGGCCCATGGCCTCTAGGTCCAGCCGATCCCAGGCTGCGACCGGCGTTGCAAGCACCGCCGCCGGCCGGTCGGCAAGCCAGTCGGCGAGGGCCTGCCGGTCGGCGAACCGCTCGGCATAGGGCTGGCGCAGATGATAGGCGAAGTCGCCGCCGGTCATGTCCCACGCAGCCGGTGCATAGCCGCGTTCGACATAGGGCCTGACGGCTTCCGCGATGGCGCGCGGGCTCATCACCGGGTCGAGCGAAGGCATGACCGCGATGGCGAGAACATTGACCCACAGCATCTGGATGACGACCAGCGCGCCGAGCGGCGCATGGACCGGCTTGTGACGCAGGACGAATATCGCCACCGCCGCCGCAAGCAGGAGGGCTGCGCAGGCAAGGACGCCCGGCATGGAGATCGCATAGGGGAGGAAGGAGGGAATCAGCGGCAGCAGAAGGCCGGCGATCGCCAGCGTCGCGGCCATGGCTTTCCACGAACTGGCGCGATCACGCCCGGAGGCGCGCAGCAATGCTCCCGCCGCGATCAGCGCCAGCGGGACGAAGAGCGGCAGCAGGTAGTAATCGTGCTTCTCGCCGACGAGCGAGAGAATCACCAGCCCGCTGATGCCCGTGCACCAGAGGAAGGCGTCGCGGGGATCCGATGGCGGCCGGGCACCGCGCTGCCGCAGGAGCAGCGTGGCAAGCCCCGTTGTCCAGGGCATGAAGACCGCCGGCAGCAACAGTAGATAGAGCAGATAATTGAACGGGTTGGTGGCGTTCCTTACGCCGCGCGAGACGATCTGGTCGGAGAAGATGAACCGCACATAGTCGAAGCCTTCCGCCAGCGCGATGCCGCCGATCCAGGCCAGCACGGTCGCCATGAGAATGACGAGGCCAAGCACGACATCGGCTGAAAGCAGCCGTCTCGGCTCGCGCTTCCAGACCAGGAAGGCGATGAGCGCACCGAGCGGCAGCAGGAAGCCGAACGGCCCCTTGACCATGGTCGCGACGGAAGCGGTAGTGAAGCCGAGGATCATCCAGCGCCAGCGGGAATCCTGCGAAGCGCGCCAGAAGCAGCCCCATGCGAGCGCGATGAAGCCCACGAACAGAAAGTCCATGCGGGCATAGTGCGAGAGGAAAAGGAGGTAATTTGCCGTCCCCATGATGGCCACTGCGACGAGCCCGGTCGACGGTGGAAAATCCATGAGGCGCGCCATCGCATAGGCGCTGAGCATGAAGAAGGCGACGGTCAGCGCCAGCCCGATCAGGATCGCATGCGGTTCCGTCGAACCGAGAATGGTCGCCACGGCGCCCTGAAGCCAGAAATAGAGCGGCGGCTTGTCGGGGTAGGGGAAATCGTTGAGCCGCAGCGCGATCCAGTGGCCGTCCAGCAGGTTGCGCAGCACGTCCGCCTGGCGGACTTCATCCGACCACCACAGGTCACGCGACCACAGAGTGAGCACCTGCTGGCAAGCCACGAGCAGCGATATGGTCAGGACCGGATGGCGGTCGCAGAAGGCGAGGAAGCGCGACACGGCTTGCAGCGCGCTAGTTGGTCGCAGCGGTGTCGGCCTTCCCGCTGCGGCGTTCCAGCAGCACGAAATAGACGTTGCGAGCATAGATGATGAGGCCCGCTGCCTGGCCGACGATGAAGACAGGATCCTGACGGTAGATCGCATAGGCGAGCAGCGTCACGCCGCCGGCGATGGAGAAGAACCAGAAGGCTGCCGGAATGACAGACTTGCGTGCCCGCTCGCTGGCGATCCACTGAACGAGGAAGCGCGCCGAAAACAGCCCCTGGCCGAGAAAGCCTATCAGCAGCCAGATCTTTTCAATTCCGATCATGGATATCATCGTTCCAGTTCTCTCAGGCGGGGCATCGGGTTCCGGCGGCGGCGCTTGCGGATCCAGGACACGCCGAAAAGGTCGAGCAGGCCGGCCATGAGCCGGTCGATGATCCCGTATTTGGAGGTTCCGTGCATGCGCGGGCGGTTGACCACGTCGACATGGGCGATCTTCCACCCGTCGGTCAGGAACAGCGCCGGCAGGAAGCGGTGCATGGTTTCGAAATATGGCAGGTCGAGGAATGCGTCGCGGCGAAATGCCTTCAGGCCGCAGCCGGTGTCGCGCGTATTGTCGCCGAGCATCCAGCCGCGCACCGCATTGGCGATCCGCGATCCGATGCGCTTTTGCCAGTTGTCGCGGCGGTTGACGCGCTGGCCGGCGGCGAGGCCGACATCGCTGTCGCCCTCGAGCGCGACCAGCATGGCCGGCAGGAAGGCGGGATCGTCCTGCCCGTCGCCGTCCATCGTCATCACGAAGCGCCCGCGCGCCAGGCGCGCGCCCATATAGACGCTGGCGCTCTGGCCCAGCGACCTTTCGTTGCGGACGGTGCGCAGGCGCGCATCCTGCGCCATGCGCTCCGCCAGCATGCGGTCGCTGCCGTCGGTCGAGCCGTCGTCCATCACGATGATCTCATATTCGCGTCCCGCCAGCGCGGCATGGATCTCGTCCAGCAGCGGCGGGAGGTTTTCGATCTCGTCACGCGCGGGAATCACCACGGAGATGTCGATGGGGCTTTTATCGGGCATTGCTAGCACTTCTGCAGACGATGTGCGTCGGCTTCTCATCCGGGCGAAGCAGGCTGTCGCGGGATGTCCGGCGGCCTTCCGATGGACTATTTCTGGCCGATTGTCCATCATCCAGCGCCCCATGCGGCGCGGTGCGGCCCGGCAAGACAGGCTGACGCAACGTCCGCCTGCGACAGATGGGTGCAGCTTCGCCGCGCCCGATTACAGTGCTTGCGTCACGAGGGAGCCTGCGGTAACCCATCGCCGCAATGCAACATGGGGCTTGATGGTTGCGGCACGTCCTCTGGACGATCATCGCAGTTGCACCGCTCCTGTGATGGTAACATCATGTGACCACGAGACAGTGAGGCTGAGATGAGCGAATTGCTGAGTTCATATTTGCCGGTCCTGATCTTCCTTGGCGTGGCGCTGCTGGTCGGCGTCGTGCTGACGATCGCGCCTTTCCTGGTCGCCTATCGCAACCCGGATCCGGAGAAGCTTTCGGCCTATGAGTGCGGTTTCAACGCATTCGACGATGCGCGCATGAAATTCGACGTGCGGTTCTACCTCGTGGCCATCCTCTTCATTATCTTCGATCTCGAAGTCGCCTTTCTCTTCCCCTGGGCGGTCTCCTTCGGCGAGATCGGCATGCTTGGCTTCTGGTCGATGATGATCTTCCTCGGGGTGCTGACCATCGGCTTCATCTACGAATGGAAAAAGGGAGCACTGGAATGGGATTGATCGACAACTCCCAGACGCTGGTGTCCCCGAGCCCTCGGGGCATCGTCGATCCGAAGACCGGAAAGCCGTTCGGTGCGGACGACCCGTTCTTCGGCGACATCAATGCGGAACTCTCGGACAAGGGTTTCCTCGTCACCTCGTCCTCGGCGCTCATCAACTGGGCGCGCAGCGGCTCGCTGATGTTCATGACCTTCGGCCTGGCCTGCTGCGCGGTAGAGATGATCCACACATCCATGCCGCGCTATGACAGCGAGCGCTTCGGCGTGGCGCCCCGCGCCAGCCCGCGCCAGTCGGACGTCATGATCGTCGCCGGCACGCTGACCAACAAGATGGCGCCGGCTCTGCGCAAGGTCTACGACCAGATGCCCGAGCCGCGCTACGTCATCTCCATGGGCTCCTGCGCCAATGGCGGCGGCTACTACCATTATTCCTATTCGGTGGTGCGCGGCTGCGACCGCGTGGTGCCGGTGGATATCTACGTGCCCGGCTGCCCGCCATCGGCCGAGGCGCTGCTCTACGGCATCCTTCTTCTGCAGAAGAAGATACGCCGCACCGGCACGATCGAACGGTGACAAGATGTCTGAATCGCTGAAGGACCTTGCGGCCTATGTGAGCGAGAAGCTCGATGGCCGGATTGAGGAAGCCGACCTTGCCCATGGTGAGCTGACATTCACCGTGGCGGCCGGCGATATCGTCGAGGTCGCGCGTTTCCTGCGCAACGACGTGCAGTGCCAGTTCATATCCTTCATCGATATTTGCGGCGTGGATTATCCCGGCCGCGAGCGTCGTTTCGACGTGGTCTATCATCTGCTGTCGCCGCGCCACAATCAGCGCGTGCGCATCCGGGTGATGACCGACGAGGATACGCCGGTCCCGTCGATCACCAGCGTCTATCCGGGCGCGGACTGGTTCGAGCGCGAGACCTACGATCTCTATGGCGTGCTCTTCACTGGCCATCCGGACCTGCGCCGGATCCTGACCGATTACGGTTTCGAGGGGCATCCGCTGCGCAAGGATTTTCCGCTCACCGGCTTCGTCGAGGTGCGCTACGACGACGAGGTGAAGCGCGTCATCTACGAGCCGGTCGTGCTCAAGCAGGAATTCCGCAACTTCGACTTCCTGTCTCCATGGGAGGGCACCGATTATGTGCTGCCCGGAGATGAGAAAGCGAAGCAGTGAATGATGAGCAGCGACTAGTCGCGCCGAAGGCACGTTCATGACCCAGCACAATGTCCGCAATTTCAACATCAATTTCGGTCCGCAGCATCCGGCTGCGCATGGCGTTCTGCGCCTCGTGCTCGAGCTTGATGGCGAGGTGATCGAGCGCGTCGATCCGCATATCGGGCTGCTCCATCGCGGCACCGAGAAGCTGATGGAGGCCAAGACCTATCTTCAGGCCGTGCCCTATCTCGACCGGCTCGACTATTGCGCGCCGATGAACCAGGAGCATGCCTTCGCGCTTGCGGTAGAGCGGTTGTTGGGCATCGAGGTGCCGAAGCGCGGCCAGCTGATCCGCGTGCTTTATTGCGAGATCGGCCGCATCATGTCGCACATCCTCAATGTGACGACGCAGGCGATGGACGTCGGCGCGCTCACCCCGCCGCTGTGGGGCTTCGTCGAGCGCGAGAAGCTGATGGTGTTCTATGAGCGCGCCTCGGGTTCGCGCATGCATGCGGCCTATTTCCGTCCCGGCGGCGTGCATCAGGACCTGCCGGACCAGCTCGTCGCCGATATCGGCGCCTGGATCGATCCATTCCTCAAGACGATCGACGATCTCGATGACCTGCTGACCGAAAACCGCATCTTCAAGCAGCGCAACGTCGATATCGGCGTCGTCTCGCTGGAAGATGCCTGGGCGTGGGGCTTCTCCGGTGTCATGGTGCGCGGCTCGGGTGCTGCGTGGGACCTGCGCAAGAGCCAGCCCTATGAATGTTATCCCGAGATGGAATTCGATATTCCGATCGGCAAGAACGGCGATTGCTACGACCGTTATCTCATTCGCATGGAAGAGATGCGCCAGTCGGCCCGCATCATGCGCCAATGCGTGGACCTGCTCCTTGGCAACGAGAAGGTGGGACCGGTTTCCAACATGGACGGCAAGGTCGTGCCGCCGAAGCGTGCGGCCATGAAGCGCTCGATGGAAGCGCTGATCCATCACTTCAAGCTCTATACGGAAGGCTATCGCGTTCCGGCCGGCGAGGTCTACGCCGCCGTCGAGGCGCCCAAGGGCGAGTTCGGCGTCTATCTCGTCTCCGACGGCACCAACAAGCCCTATCGCTGCAAGCTGCGCGCGCCCGGCTTCGCGCATTTGCAGGCCATGGATTTCCTGTGCAAGGGCCACATGCTGGCCGACGTGTCCGCCGTGCTGGGTTCCCTCGACATCGTGTTTGGTGAGGTCGACCGCTAAATGTCAGTTCGCCGTCTCGCAGAGCCAGCCGTCCAGCCAGCAACATTCTCCTTCAATACGGAGAATGCCGTCTGGGCGGAAAAGACAATCGGCAAATATCCGACCGGCCGCCAGCAGTCGGCGGTCATTCCGCTGCTCATGCGCGCGCAGGAGCAGGAAGGCTGGGTGACGCGGGCAGCCATCGAGCACATCGCCGACATGCTCGACATGCCCTATATCCGCGTGCTCGAGGTCGCGACCTTCTATACGCAGTACCAGCTCAAGCCGGTGGGTACGCGCGCCCACATTCAGGTCTGTGGCACCACGCCCTGCATGCTGCGCGGTGCGGAAGATCTGATGGATGTCTGCCGCTCGAAGATCCATCACGACCAGTTCCACACTAACGAGGCGGGCACGCTTTCGTGGGAAGAGGTCGAATGTCTCGGCGCCTGCGTGAATGCGCCGATGGTCATGGTCTTCAAGGACACTTATGAGGATCTGACGCCGGAAAGGCTTGCCGAGATCATCGACGCATTCGAGGCGGGCAGGGGCGACGACATACCGACCGGCCCGCAGACGGACCGCTTCTTCTCCGCGCCGATCTCCGGCTTCACTTCGCTGGCTGACGAGAAAGCGGTCCTCAAGACCGTTCGCAAGGACGATGCGCGAGTCGAGAAGACGGCCACGACGAAAGCCGGAACCGCGCCGAGCCGGTCTGCCAAGCCGAAGACGGATGCGATCGAGACGAGCCCGGCGATCAAGTCGCCGTCGAACACCAAGGTGAGCCCGCAGGCCGAGCGCGCCGCGAGCGTTGCGGCGCCGCTGGTCAACGATGCCGCCGCCGACCGCGCCGAGCCGGCGGTCGAGGGTTCGGCCAGGCGCCGCGTCCATTCCGGCAAGGGCGCCGCCGACAAGGCCGAAAAGTCCTCGCTGGAGAGCAGGGATCGCCCGGCCGGCATCGAACGCCCCGCGCAGCCGGACGATCTCCAGCTGATCTCGGGCGTCGGCCCGAAGAACGAGGCGATCCTGCATTCGCTCGGCATCTATACCTTCGCCCAGGTCGCCGGCTGGAAGAAGGCCGAGCGCGAATGGGTCGACGGTTATCTCCGCTTCGGCGGGCGGATCGAGCGTGAGGACTGGGTCAGGCAGGCCAAGGCCTTGGCCAAGGGCGGCGAGGCCGAATATATCCGCGTCTTCGGCAAGAAGCCGCGGTAGGGAGCCAAGGATGCTTCAGGACAAAGACCGCATATTCACCAATATCTACGGCCAGTTCGACCGGTCGCTGAAGGGCGCCATGGCGCGCGGCCATTGGGATGGCACCAAGGCGATCCTCGAAAAGGGCCGCGACTGGATCATTGAGGAGATGAAGGCGTCGGGCCTGCGCGGGCGCGGCGGCGCCGGCTTCCCCACCGGCCTGAAATGGTCCTTCATGCCGAAGCAGTCCGACCGTCCATGCTATCTCGTCGTCAATGCCGACGAGTCTGAGCCGGGCACCTGCAAGGACCGCGACATCATGCGTCACGATCCGCATACGCTGGTCGAGGGCTGCCTGATCGCCGGTTTCGCCATGGGCGCGGAAGCCGCTTACATCTATATTCGCGGCGAGTTCATTCGCGAGCGCGAGGCGCTCCAGCATGCGGTCGACGAGGCCTATGAAGCGCGGCTGATCGGCAAGAACAACAAGAACGGCTACGATTTCGACATCATCGTCCATCACGGCGCCGGCGCCTATATCTGCGGCGAGGAAACCGCCTTGCTGGAGAGCCTGGAGGGCAAGAAGGGCCAGCCGCGCCTCAAGCCGCCATTCCCGGCCAATGTCGGCCTCTATGGCTGCCCGACCACGGTGAACAATGTCGAATCCATCGCGGTGGCGCCGACGATCCTGCGCCGTGGCGCGGCGTGGTTCTCCTCCATCGGCCGGCCGAACAATGTCGGCACCAAGCTGTTCATGCTGGTGGGGCATGTGAATACGCCGTGCACGGTCGAGGAGGCGATGGGCATCACCTTCCGCGAACTGGTGGAAAAGCATGGCGGCGGCGTTCGCGGCGGCTGGGACAACCTGCTCGGCGTGATCCCCGGCGGCGCGTCCTGCCCGGTGGTCAAGGGCGAGGATATTCTCGACGCGCATATGGACTTCGACGGCATGCGCGAGCTGAAGTCCTCCTTCGGCACGGCTGCGGTCATCGTCATGGACAAGTCGACCGACATCGTGAAGGCGATCGCGCGGCTGTCCTACTTCTTCAAGCATGAAAGCTGCGGCCAGTGCACGCCGTGCCGCGAGGGCACCGGCTGGATGTGGCGCGTGATGGAGCGGTTGGTGCGCGGCGAGGCACACAAGCGCGAGATCGATATGCTGCTCGACGTGACCAAGCAGGTCGAAGGCCACACGATCTGTGCGCTGGGCGACGCGGCGGCCTGGCCGATCCAGGGCCTGATCCGCAATTTCCGCCCGGAGATCGAACGCCGCATCGACGAATTCTCCCGCAACGCGCATCGCGCCGAACCGGTATTGGTGGCTGCCGAATGACCGGAAGATCGTCCATGGACAAACAGGCGGACGCGGCCGGGATGGTCAACCTCATGGCCCATCCGATGGCCGGCCTGGCTTCCGCATCCGCGCTCGGCATGGGGCTGGCCGCACATATGGCCGGCATCTGGCTGGGCACGGTCATGGGCTCGGCCGCCGTGGCGCGCCGTTTGATGGATATCGCGCCGGAAGCGGCGCCACGGCCCGAAACCGGCCACGGGGATGTCGTCCGCAAGGCCCGCGCGGCAACGGATGCAGTCATTGCCGATGCGCGTGCCAAGGTAATCCAGCTTTCGACGGCGGCGGAGCGTCTTGACGCGCGTCGGGGGCGGGCGGCCGCCCGCAAGGCGGCGGAGTCCCAGCCGGCTTCCGTGAAGAGCGCGCCGGCCGCAAAGTCGGCAAGCAAGGCCGAAACGCGAAAGAAACCGCTCGAGGTCCATGTCGGGCAGGCATCTGCGGCGGATGACCTCAAGATGATCTCCGGCATCGGCCCGAAGCTCGAACAGGCCCTGAACGGGCTTGGCATATCGACCTTTGCGGGGCTTGCCGGCCTTTCCGAAGACGATGCGGTCCGCATCGACGATAAGCTTGGGCTGAATGGCCGCATTGCGCGCGACGAATGGATTGCCCAGGCAAGGCTGTTGACCGCCGGGGGCGCTGCATGATTCCCGTGGCGCAGGTCAATCCGGTCTGGAAGAGCGCGCGCCGCTTCGGCTGCGCGCCGGCGGTAAACCTCGAAACCGATCGGGCGGCAGCGGCCGCCGGAGGCGAATGATGGCGAAACTCAGGGTCGACGGCAAAGAGATCGAGGTTCCCGACCACTACACGCTGCTTCAGGCGGCGGAGGAGGCGGGCGCCGAAGTGCCGCGTTTCTGCTTCCACGAGCGGCTGTCGATTGCCGGCAACTGCCGCATGTGCCTTGTCGAGGTGAAGGGCGGCCCGCCCAAGCCGCAGGCCTCCTGCGCCATGGGCGTGCGCGACCTGCGCCCCGGCCCGAACGGCGAACTGCCGGAAATGTTCACCAACTCGCCAATGGTCAAGAAGGCGCGCGAGGGGGTGATGGAGTTCCTGCTCATCAACCACCCGCTGGATTGCCCGATCTGCGACCAGGGCGGCGAATGCGACCTGCAGGACCAGGCGATGGCCTTCGGCGTCGATTCCTCGCGCTTTCACGAGAACAAGCGCGCCGTCGAGGACAAATATATCGGCCCGCTGGTCAAGACCATCATGACGCGTTGCATCCACTGCACGCGCTGCGTGAGGTTCACAACGGAAGTCGCTGGAATCTCTGAGCTTGGCCTGATTGGTCGCGGCGAGGACGCGGAGATCACCACCTATCTCGAACAGGCGATGACCTCCGAGCTCCAGGGCAATGTGATCGACCTGTGCCCCGTCGGCGCGCTGACGTCGCGCCCCTACGCCTTCCAGGCCCGTCCGTGGGAACTGACCAAGACCGAATCGGTCGACGTGATGGATGCGGTGGGCTCGGCGATCCGCGTCGATACGCGCGGCCGCGAGGTCATGCGCATCCTGCCGCGCATCAACGAGGCGGTGAACGAGGAGTGGATCTCCGACAAGACGCGCTTCATCTGGGACGGGCTGCGCACCCAGCGTCTCGACCGGCCCTATGTCCGCCGCAACGGCAAGCTTACCGTTGCTTCATGGGCGGAGGCGTTCGCCGCCGTCCGCGATGCGGTGGCGAAGACCACCGGCGAGCGCATCGGCGCGATTGCCGGCGATCTGGCCGCGGTCGAGGAAATCTATGCGCTCAAGTTGCTGATGCAGTCGCTCGGCTCGGCCAATATGGATTGCCGCCAGGATGGCGCGAAGCTCGATCCGGCGCTCGGCCGCGCGAGCTACGTCTTCAACCCGACCATCGAGGGCATCGAGCAGGCGGATGCGGTGCTGATCATCGGCGCCAATCCGCGCTTCGAGGCTTCCGTGCTGAATGCGCGCATCCGCAAGCGCTGGCGCATGGGCAACCTGCCGGTCGGCGTGATCGGCGATGTGGGTGACCTTCGCTATGATTATGAGCAGCTGGGCGCCGGTGCGGAGACGCTGCGCCAGCTCGTCGACGGCGGCGTTTCCTTCCTCGACACGCTGAAGAATGCCGAGCGCCCGCTGATCATCGTGGGGCAGGGCGCGCTTGCCCGCGCCGACGGTGCGGCTGTGCTGGCTCTCGCCGCGCAGTTGGCGCAGGCCTGTGGCGCCATCGGCGATGCGTGGAACGGTTTTGCGGTCCTCCACACCGCGGCCGGGCGCGTCGGCGGGCTCGATGTCGGCTTCGTGCCGGGCGCTGGCGGCAATGATGTGGCGGGCATGATGGGCGCGCTCGATGTGCTCTTCCTGCTCGGCGCAGACGAGATCGACATGAACGCGATCGGCGATGCCTTCACCGTCTATATCGGCACGCATGGCGATGCCGGCGCGCACCGGGCGGATGTGATCCTGCCGGCGGCCGCCTATACCGAGAAGTCGGGAACCTATGTGAACACCGAGGGCCGGGTGCAGATGGCGAACCGGGCCGGCTTCGCGCCTGGCGAGGCCAAGGAAGACTGGGCCATCCTGCGCGCCTTGTCGGATGTGCTGGGCAAGAAGCTGCCCTTCGATTCGCTGCCGCAGCTGCGCGCGCATCTCTATGCCGACGTGCCGCATCTGGCGGCCATCGACAGGATCGCGCCGGCCACTTTCGCCGATATGAGCAGGCTGACGAAGGTTTCCGGCAAGCTCGGCAAGGATGCCTTCACATCCGCCATAGGCGATTTCTATCTCACCAATCCGATCGCGCGCGCCTCGGCCGTCATGGCCGAATGTTCGGCGCTGGCCCGCGACGGATTCAAGCAGGCGGCCGAATAGGGGCGGGGGACATGGACGAATTCTTCTCAACCTATGTGCTGCCGGCGCTGATCATGCTGGGCCAATCGGTCCTGCTGATCGTCGTCCTGCTCGTGGGCGTGGCCTATATCCTCTATGCCGACCGCAAGATCTGGGCGGCGGTGCAACTGCGGCGCGGCCCCAACGTGGTCGGCCCCTGGGGCACGCTCCAGGCCTTCGCCGACCTGTTCAAATTCGTCTTCAAGGAGCCGATCATCCCGTCGGGCGCCAATAAGGGCGTCTTCCTGCTCGCGCCGCTGGTCTCGGCGGTGCTGGCCATCGGCACATGGGCGGTGATCCCGGTCAATCTCGGCTGGGCCATCGCCGACATCAATGTCGGCATTCTCTACATCTTCGCCATCTCCTCTCTCGAGGTTTACGGCGTGATCATGGGCGGCTGGGCGTCGAACTCGAAATATCCGTTCCTCGGCGCGTTGCGCTCGGCGGCGCAGATGGTGTCCTACGAGGTCTCCATCGGCTTCGTGATCGTGACCGTGCTTCTGTGCGTGGGCTCGCTCAACCTCACCGACATCGTGCTGGCGCAGAATACCGGCCTCGGCACCATGCTTGGCCTGCCGGCGACCTTCCTCGACTGGCACTGGCTCGGCCTGTTCCCGATGTTCATCATCTTCTTCATCTCGGCGCTGGCCGAGACGAACCGCCCGCCCTTCGACCTGGTGGAAGCCGAGTCGGAACTCGTGGCCGGCCACATGATCGAGTATTCGTCGACGCCGTTCCTGCTGTTCTTCCTCGGCGAATATGTCGCCATCGTGCTGATGTGTGCGCTGACGACGATCCTGTTCCTTGGCGGCTGGCTACCCCCGTTCGATTTCGCGCCCTTCACCTGGGTGCCGGGCGTCATCTGGTTCGTGTTGAAGCTTTGCCTGGTGTTCTTCATGTTCTCCATGGTGAAGGCGTTCGTGCCGCGCTACCGCTACGACCAGCTGATGCGGTTGGGCTGGAAGGTTTTCCTGCCGATCTCGCTCTTCATGGTGGTCGCAACCGCTGCCTTCCTCAAGCTCACAGGGCTTGCGTGATGAGTGCTGCTGCTATCGGCGCGCTGGTTGGCCTTTTGATCGCCGTGGCGGATTTCGCGCTGCTGCGTCTCCTGGCCACACGCGTCGATCTGCAGGAGACCAAGCGTGTTCTTAATGTAACCGGCATGGTGCAGCTTGTGCTGTTGCCGGTCATGGGCTGGTTCATCGGCCCTCTATTCGTCGGAGAATGACCATGTCGGTCCTCGCACAGGCCGCGAAATCGCTCCTCCTCAAGGAGTTCGTCGACGCCTTCTTCCTCTCGATGCGCCAGTTCTTCGCGCCGAAGGAAACAATCAACTACCCGCATGAGAAGGGGCCGACGAGCCCGCGCTTCCGCGGCGAACATGCGCTGCGCCGTTATCCTAACGGTGAGGAACGCTGCATCGCCTGCAAACTGTGCGAGGCGATCTGTCCGGCGCAGGCCATCACCATCGAGGCCGGCCCACGCCGCAACGACGGGACGCGCCGCACGGTGCGCTACGACATTGACATGGTGAAGTGCATCTATTGCGGCTTCTGCCAGGAGGCGTGCCCGGTGGATGCGATCGTGGAAGGGCCCAATTTCGAGTTCGCGACCGAGACGCGCGAGGAACTCTATTATTCGAAGGACAAGCTGCTGGCGAATGGCGATCGCTGGGAGCGCGAACTTGAACGCAACATTGCGTTGGATGCGCCTTATCGCTGAGGCAACGCAGGTGGACGGGCACAGGGGGCTCGTCTAAGAGACACGCGGTCCGCGCCGGAGGCGGTCGCGGCACCGGAGGGATCTCCCTCCAGCCATTTACGGGGTACCCATGCTGACAGGATTAGAGGCGATCTTCTTCTACCTCTTTGCATTCGTTGCGGTGGCGGCGGCCTTCATGGTCATCGCGGCCCGCAACCCCGTGCATTCGGTGCTGTTCCTGATCCTGACCTTCTTCAACGCGGCGGCGCTGTTCCTGCTGACGGGGGCCGAGTTCCTCGCCATGATCCTGCTCGTCGTCTATGTCGGCGCGGTGGCGGTGCTGTTCCTCTTCGTCGTCATGATGCTCGACGTCGATTTCGCCGAACTGAAGAGCGGCGCGCTGCAATATGCGCCCATCGGCGCGCTGGTAGGGCTGATCCTGGCCGCCGAACTGGTCATCGTGCTGGGCGGCTACACGCTGTCGCCGCAGATCGCGGGCGATATATCGAAGCCGATCCCGGCGCTGGCCGAGCGGCATAACACCGCCGCGCTCGGCGACATCCTCTATACGGACTACATCTACTTCTTCCAGATCGCCGGCCTGATCCTGCTGGTGGCGATGATCGGCGCGATCGTGCTGACCCTGCGCCACAAGGAGGGCGTCAAGCGCCAGGACATCTCGGCGCAGGTGGCCCGCAATCCGGCCAGCGCGATCGAGATCAAGAAGGTCGAGACAGGCAAGGGAATCTGACCATGGAAGTCGGTATCGGACACTTCCTGACGCTGTCAGCCGTGCTGTTCACGCTCGGCGTGTTCGGCATCTTCCTCAACAGGAAGAACGTCATCGTCATCCTGATGTCGATCGAGCTTATCCTGCTGGCGGTCAACATCAATTTCGTCGCCTTCTCGGCGGCGCTCGGCGATCTCGTCGGGCAGGCTTTCGCCCTGTTCGTGCTGACGGTTGCCGCCGCGGAGGCTGCGATCGGCCTCGCCATTCTCGTCGTCTTCTTCCGCAATCGGGGTTCGATCGCGACGGAAGACGTCAATCTGATGAAGGGTTGAACGAAGGTCCCGTAATGTATCACGCCATCGTCTTCCTTCCCCTTCTCGGCTTCCTGATCGCCGGCCTCGGCGGCCGGCAGATCGGTGCCAAGGCATCGGAATATGTGACCTCCGGCCTGCTGGTGGTCTCCGCAGCGCTCTCCTGGGTGGCTTTCGTCACCGTCGCCTTCGGCTCGGGCGAAGCCTTCACGGTGCCGGTGCTGCGCTGGCTGGATGTCGGCGGGCTCCAGGCCGACTGGTCGTTGCGCATCGACACGCTGACTGTGGTCATGCTGGTGGTGGTCAACACCGTGTCATCGCTCGTGCATATCTACTCGATCGGCTACATGCACCACGATCCGCACCGGCCGCGCTTCTTCGCCTATCTGTCGCTGTTCACCTTCGCCATGCTGATGCTGGTGACGAGCGACAACCTGATCCAGATGTTCTTCGGCTGGGAGGGCGTCGGCCTCGCCTCCTACCTGCTGATCGGATTCTGGTACAAGAAGCCGTCGGCCAATGCGGCCGCCATCAAGGCATTCGTCGTCAACCGCGTCGGCGATTTCGGCTTCCTGCTCGGCATTTTCGGCCTGTTCGTGCTGTTCGGCTCGGTCGACTTCGCGACGATCTTCGCCAATGCGGCCGACTATCTGCCGGCGGCGGCGCATGGCGCCGAAGCGGCGTCCGGCGAGGTTGCGGGGCAGGGCGACACGGTGCTGAACTTCCTCGGCTACCAGCTCGACAAGGCCTCCGCGCTGACGATCGTCTGTCTGCTGCTCTTCATGGGCGCCATGGGCAAGTCGGCGCAGGTGCCGCTGCACACCTGGCTGCCGGATGCGATGGAAGGCCCGACGCCGGTCTCGGCGCTGATCCATGCCGCGACCATGGTGACGGCGGGCGTGTTCATGCTGGCGCGGCTGTCGCCGATCTTCGAGCACAGCCACACGGCACTGCTGGTGGTGACCTTCATCGGCGCGCTGACGGCGATCTTCGCAGCTACCGTCGGCCTGGTCCAGAACGACATCAAGCGCGTCATCGCCTATTCGACCTGCTCGCAGCTCGGCTACATGTTCGTGGCGCTGGGGCTGGGCTTCTACTCGGCGGCGATCTTCCATCTGTTCACGCATGCCTTCTTCAAGGCGCTGCTATTCCTCGGCTCGGGCTCGGTGATCCATGCCGTCTCCGACGAGCAGGACATGCGCAAGATGGGCGGTCTGCGCAAGCTGATCCCGACGACCTACTGGATGATGATCATCGGCACGATCGCCCTGACTGGCGTGGGCATTCCCGCCACCATTATCGGCACGGCCGGCTTCTTCTCCAAGGACGCCATCATCGAGGGCGCCTTCGTGGGACATAATGCGGCGGCCACCGGGGCCTTCATCACGCTCGTAATCGCAGCCATGTTCACCAGCTTCTATTCGTGGCGGCTGATCTTCATGACCTTCCATGGCAAGCCGCGCGCCTCGGCCGACGTAATGCACCATGTGCATGAATCTCCGCCGGTCATGCTCGTGCCGCTCTTTGTGCTGGCCGTCGGCGCGCTGTTCGCGGGCGTGATCTTCCACGATTTCTTCATCGGCGAAGGCTATGAAGCGTTCTGGAAGGGCGCGCTGTTCACGCTGGCCGACAACCACATCCTGCATGAATTCCACGATGTGCCGATGTGGGTGAAGCTGGCGCCGTTCGTGGCCATGCTGATCGGCTTCGCGACCGCCTACCAGTTCTATATCCGCTCGCCCGAAACGCCGAAGCGCCTCGCCGAGCAGCATCACGGGCTCTACAAGTTCCTGCTCAACAAGTGGTATTTCGACGAGCTCTACGACTTCCTCTTCGTCAGGCCCGCCATGCGCCTTGGCCGCTTCCTGTGGAAGCAGGGCGACGGCGCGGTCATTGACGGGCTGGGGCCGGACGGCATTTCGGCACGCGTCGTCGATGTGACGCAGCGTGTCGTGAAGCTGCAGTCCGGCTATCTCTATCACTACGCATTCGCAATGCTCATCGGCGTGGCAGCGCTGGTCACCTGGATGATGCTCGGGGGCTCTTTCTGACCATGACCGACTGGCCCATTCTCTCGACCGTCACCTTCCTGCCGCTCGTCGGCGCGTTCCTGATCCTTCTGATCAGGGACGATGGGCGCGCGGCGCGCGGCAATATCCGCAATGTCGCGCTGCTCACGACGGTCTTCACCTTCGTCCTGTCACTGTTCATCTGGATCGGCTTCGATACCAGCGAAGCCGGCTTCCAGATGGTCGAGAAGGCCGAATGGCTGGATTCCGGCATTTCCTATCATATGGGCGTGGACGGCATCTCGATGCTGTTCGTGATCCTGACGACCTTCCTGATGCCGCTCTGCATCCTTGCCTCCTGGGTATCGGTGGAGAAGCGCGTCAAGGAATATATGATCGCCTTCCTCATCCTCGAGACGCTGATGATCGGCGTGTTCTGCGCGCTCGACATCGTGCTGTTCTACGTGTTCTTCGAGGCCAGCCTGATCCCGATGTTCATCATCATCGGCGTGTGGGGCGGCAAGCGGCGCGTCTATGCCAGCTTCAAGTTCTTCCTCTACACGCTGCTCGGCTCGGTGCTGATGCTGCTCGCCATCATGGCGATGTTCTGGCAGTCCGGCACGACCGACATCCCGACTCTGCTGGCGCATGACTTCCCCGCCGGCATGCAGACCTGGCTGTGGCTCGCCTTCTTCGCCTCCTTCGCGGTGAAGATGCCGATGTGGCCGGTCCATACCTGGCTGCCGGACGCCCATGTCGAGGCGCCGACGGCGGGCTCGGTGATCCTAGCCGCCATCCTGCTCAAGATGGGCGGCTACGGATTCCTGCGCTTCCTGCTGCCCATGTTCCCGGATGCGTCGCTGTTCTTCCAGCCGCTGGTCTTCACGCTCTCCGTCATCGCCATCGTCTACACCTCGCTGGTGGCGCTGATGCAGGAGGACATGAAGAAGCTGATCGCCTATTCCTCGGTCGCCCATATGGGCTACGTGACCATGGGCATCTTCGCGCTCAATGTGGAAGGCATCCAGGGCGCGCTCTTCCAGATGCTCAGCCACGGGCTGGTTTCGGGTGCGCTCTTCCTCTGCGTCGGCGTCATCTACGACCGGATGCACACGCGCGAGATCGCGGCCTATGGCGGCCTGGTCAACAACATGCCGAAATATGCGGTCGTGTTCCTGATCCTGACCATGGCCAATGTCGGCCTGCCGGGCACCAGCGGCTTCATCGGCGAGTTCCTGACGCTGCTTGGCGTCTTCCGCGTCAATACGTGGGTTGCGCTGTTCGCCACGACGGGCGTCATCCTGTCGGCGGCCTATGCACTCTATCTCTATCGCCGCATCATCTTCGGGGCACTGACCAAGGACAGCCTGAAGTCGATGCTGGACCTCAGCATGCGCGAGAAGCTGGTGATCTATCCGCTTGTCGTGCTGGTCATCTTCTTCGGCGTCTATCCGACCCCGATCTTCGACGTGACGTCCTCTTCGGTCGGCGCGCTCGTCAACCAGGTATCCAACTCGCTTGCCGCACAGAGCGCGGCAGTGGCGCATTAGCAGGGTCGGAGCGATCAATGTCAGCCGAACTTACTTCCAGCCTGACGCTCGCAGCGCCCGAACTGCTTCTCGCAGTCGGTGCCCTGGCGCTGCTGATGATCGGCGTGTTCACTGGCGAGAAGGCCAACAGCACGGTGACCGGCCTCGCGGTCGCGCTGCTTGTCGGCGTGACGGCATGGATACTCGTCTTCCCGCATGACGGCGCGGCTTTTGGCGGCGCCTTCGTCTCCGACCCGTTCGCCCGTTTCATGAAGGTCGTGACGCTGATCGGCTCGGGCGTGACGCTGGTCATGTCGGTGGGCTTTGCGCGGGAAGAGAAGTTCGACAAGTTCGAATATCCGGTGCTGATCGTGCTCGCCACGCTCGGCATGCTGCTCATGATCTCGGCCAACGACATGATCGGCCTCTATCTCGGGCTCGAATTGCAGTCGCTGGCGCTCTATGTCGTCGCCGCGATCAACCGCGACAACCTCCGTTCGACGGAAGCGGGCCTCAAATATTTCGTCCTCGGGGCGCTCTCGTCTGGCATGCTGCTTTACGGCGTCAGCCTCGTCTACGGCTATACCGGCTCGACCTCCTTCGAGACGATCGCGGCGGCGCTTTCGGGCTCCGAGCGGCAGATCGGTCTTGTCTTCGGCCTCGTCTTCCTGCTGGCCGGCCTTGCCTTCAAGATCTCCGCCGTGCCGTTCCACATGTGGACGCCGGATGTCTATGAAGGCGCGCCGACGCCGGTGACGGCTTTCTTCGCCGCCGCGCCCAAGATGGCCGCGATGGCGCTGCTGGTGCGGGTGACCGTTGGCGCCTTCGAGCCGATCGCGGCCGACTGGCAGCAGATCGTCGTCTTCATCGCCATCGCCTCCATGGCGCTGGGCTCCTTCGCGGCGATCGGCCAGCGCAACATCAAGCGGCTGATGGCCTATTCCTCGATCGGCCATATGGGCTTCGCGCTGGTGGGACTGGCGTCCAACAGCGTCGAGGGCGTGCGCGGCGTGGTCATCTATATGCTGATCTATCTCGTCATGACGCTCGGCACCTTTGCCTTTATCCTGGCGATGCGGCGCAAGGAGGGCAATGTGGAGGAGATTTCGGACCTCGCCGGCCTCTCCACCACCAATCCCGTCATGGCGACGATCATGACGATTCTGATGTTCTCGCTGGCCGGCATCCCGCCGCTCGCAGGCTTCTGGGCTAAGTGGTACGTCTTCCTGGCCGCCATCAATGCCGAGCTCTATGCGCTGGCGGTGATCGGGGTTCTCACCTCGGTGGTCGGCGCGTTCTACTATCTGCGCATCATCAAGATCATGTGGTTCGACGAGCCGGTGGGCGGCTTCCAGCCCATGGCGGGCGAGTTGCGCTTGGTGCTTGGCGTATCGGGCGCATTCGTGCTGCTCTATGTGCTGATCGGCGGGCCTGTCGGCCGCATGGCGCAGGCCGCGGCGCAGACCTTCTTCTGAGGAATGAACTTTTCACTCGCGCCCACTGCGACTGCCGCCGGCTACCGGATCGAATCCTTCCCGACGATCGGCTCGACCAATGCCGCCGCGCTTGAGCGCGCCCGGAGCGGTGACGTCGGCCCGCTCTGGCTCGTTTCCGGGCGGCAGGAAGCCGGTCGCGGGCGGCGCGGGCGCGTATGGGAGACGCCCGAGGGCAATCTGGCCGCGACATTGCTGATCGGCGGCCTGCCGGATCTCAAGGCTGCCGCCACGCTCGGCTTCGTTGCCGGGTTGGCGCTCGGCGAGGCGCTCGACGCGGTGGCGCCGATGGGGCGCTTCGCGACCGCCGCGGATGGCGCCACGGGCGGCACGGCGCGGTTCCAGCTGAAATGGCCCAATGACGTCCTGTCCGGCGGCGCCAAGCTGGCAGGAATCCTGTTGGAATCCACTTCGGCCGGGGCAGGGCGCTTTGCCGTGGCGGTCGGTATCGGCGTGAATGTGGTAGCCTATCCGCCGGATCTGCCTTACCCCGCCACCTCGCTTGCCGAACTGGGGGCAAAGACAGATGCCGCAGAACTGTTTCTGGCACTGTCGGATGCGTGGATGACATACAGCCGCATATGGGATGACGGCAGGGGGATAGCCGGGATCAGGGATCGCTGGCTGGCGCGCGCGGCCGGGCTTGGCGGCGAGGTGGCGGTACGTATCGATGAAGGCGTGCTGCGCGGCCGCTTCGACACGATCGACGAGCAGTGCCGTTTCGTCATACGCACGGATGACGGCGCATTGCACAAGATTGCCGCCGGGGACGTGCATTTCGGCACCATCGCATCGGCTGCCGCCGGATAGAGCATTTCGCAGCCGGATGGAAACATTCGGCGTCGCACAAATGCGGCTGAAGAGAGAGGCACGAGAAGGATGAACGGGACCGAACTGGTATTCTGCCCGCTTGGCGGCGTCGGCGAGATCGGCATGAACCTCGCGCTCTATGGCTATGGTCCGGCCGAACATCGCGAATGGATCATGGTCGACTGCGGCGTGACCTTTCCCGACGACACGCTGCCGGGGGTCGACCTCGTTCTGCCCGATACGCGCTTCATCGAGGAAGAGCTGGGCAGCCTGCGCGGCATCGTCATCACCCATGCGCATGAAGACCATTACGGCGCGCTGCTGGACCTGTGGCCGCGCCTGAAAGTGCCCGTATGGATGACGCCCTTCACCGCCGGCCTGCTGGAAGCCAAGCGTCATTCTGAGAAGGGCGCGCCCGACGTGCCGGTGACGATCTACCGTGCCGGCGAGACGTTCACGGTCGGCCCGTTCAGCATCGAGGCTGTGGCGGTGACGCATTCGATTCCCGAGCCGGTATCGCTCGCCATCACCTCGCCGCTCGGCACGGTGGTGCATACCGGTGACTGGAAGATCGACCCCGCGCCGGAGATCGGGCCGCTGACGGACGAGAATCGCTTCCGTGCGCTCGGCGATGCTGGGGTGCTGGCGATGATGTGCGATTCCACCAACGCGCTTCGTGATGGCGAGTCGCCTTCCGAACAGGCTGTGGGCGAGGGGCTGCGGCAGGTCATCGAGGCTTCGCCCGCCCGCGTCGCCATCACGACCTTCTCCTCCAATGTCGGCCGCATCCGTTCGATCGCCGAGGCCGCGCGCGATGCCGGCCGGCAGGTGGTCGTTCTCGGCCGCTCGCTCAAGCGCGTCATCGATGTGGCGAGCGATCTTGGCTATCTGGATGGCCTGCCGCCATTCATCGACGAGCAGGATTACGGGGCGATCCCGCGCGAGAACATCGTCATCCTGTGCACGGGAAGTCAGGGCGAGCCGCGCGCAGCACTTGCCAAGCTTGCCCGCGACGAGATGCGCTCCGTCGCACTTTCCGCCGGCGATACGGTGGTCTTCTCCTCGCGCGTCATCCCGGGCAATGAGAAGGCGATCCTCGCCATCAAGAACCAGCTCATCGAGCAGGGCGTGCGCATCATCGAGGATGGCGACGCGCTTGTGCATGTGTCTGGCCATCCGCGCCGCAACGAGCTGCGCCGCATGTATGAGTGGGTGCGTCCGCAGATTCTCGTGCCGGTTCATGGCGAGGCCGCGCATCTGGTGGCGCAGGGTTCGCTCGCGGCAACCGCCAGCGTGCCGCATGTCGCGCAAATGCGCAATGGCGACATGTTCCGGCTGGCGCCCGGCGAGCCGGAAATCGTCGACCAGGTGCCGTTCGGCCGCATTTACAAGGATGGCCGGCTGATTGGCACCGACGAGGCCATGGGCATTCGCGATCGCCGCAAGCTCTCCTTTGCCGGCCATGTCGCGGTGAATGTGGTGCTCGACGAGCGCTACGAACTGGCCGGCGATCCCGATCTTGTCGCTATTGGCGTCGCCAAGGCGAACAAGGTCGGCGAGGACATGGAGGAATTGCTGGTGGATGCCGCGGCAGGCGCGGTGGAGAGCATTCCGCGCACGCGCCGCAAGGATCTCGACATGGTGTCGGAGGCCGTGCGGCGCGCCGTGCGCGGTGCCGCCAACGAGGTCTGGGGCAAGAAGCCCATCGTGACCGTTTTCGTGACGAGGTAGACATGCTGGGCCGCCTGAACCACGTTGCCATCGCTGTGCCGGATCTCGACGCCGCGACCGCGACCTATCGTGACACGCTGGGAGCGAAGGTGACGGCGCCGCAGGCGCTGCCGGAGCATGGGGTGACTGTGGTCTTCATCGAACTCGACAATACGAAGATCGAACTCCTGCATCCTCTGGGGGCGGATTCGCCGATCAGGGCATTCCTAGACAAGAACCCGTCCGGCGGCATGCACCATGTGTGCTATGAGGTCGACGACATCATCGCCGCGCGAGATCGTCTCGCCGCCGGCGGGGCGCGCATATTGGGTGACGGGGAGCCGAAGATCGGCGCGCATGGCAAACCCGTGCTGTTCCTTCACCCCAAGGATTTCTGCGGCACGCTGGTCGAGCTTGAACAGGTATGAAATGAGCTGGATATCCGTCTTCGCGATCTTCTTCATCATCTGGTGGGTGGTGCTTTTCGCGACGCTGCCATTCGGCCTGCGCACGCAGGACGACGATGGCGAGGTGACGCTCGGCACGACATCCAGCGCACCGCGCGGCCCTCACATGCGGCGGGCCTTTCTGCGCACCACCATCGTGACCATCATCATTTTCGGCATCTATTACGTGGCTACCGTCTATTACGGCCTCAGCCTCAATGACGTGCCGCGCATCGGCCCGAACGCCTGAATATCAGAACGGCGGTCGCCAAGGGCCGTTGATCGCGACACGCTTCAGCCCGGCTTCCTTCTACTTCCGCGGGGCCTGCGAAGCTTCTTCCCTGGCGCTGTAGCCCAGCCTCTCCGCCAGGGAACCGAGCGTCGCTGCGATCAGCTTCTGCGCCGCTACGGGAATTGCGGCGTCGAAACCGCCGTGCCGGACGAGTACTTTCAACATTGCTGCAAGTTGAAGGGGATTTCGGGGCAGGCCACGGGCGTTCGTCTCGCCGCGCGCCGCCATCCGGTAGAGCGCGCCAAAGACACCGAGCGTATCCTGGACGGCTTGCGGACTGGCAACGGCAAACCGGGTTTCCTGCCGATAGACCAGTTCGGTGTCGCCGGCATTCCAGGGATGGATATGTCGGTGCCCGGGAGGAAAGACGATCGTCTCCCCCGCTTCCGCCATCCGCTCGTCTCCATCCAGACGATATCGCGCTCGACCGGCCAATATGGTGAACCATTCGGTCCAATCGCGGTGGAAATGTTCGGGAACATCCGGGCCGGCGCCAGCTGGAGAGACGACTTCTAGGGCAAAGCCCAGTCCGGCTGTTTCGCTGTCGGTTTCCAGGATCCTCAGCAGAGACCCCGTCGACGGATTGTGTATCTCGTCTCCCGCCCGGACAACCATTCCGCCCCCCTCGGTTTGATCTGAGTTTTCACGCTGCCATTGCGTGGTTCCATCATATCGATGCAAACGTACTTCCCAGCAAAGTATTATCTCGCTCCGAAAGGGCGGATCCTGAACAAATATAGTATTTTTGGAAAGTCGCCGCGGGCGTTTCCAGCGATTTATTTGGATTGCCCAAAAAAAATGCAAGGCACGAGGCCTTGCAGTGTAACGCGTCCGATCTGTGTTCCGTCGTCCGGCGGCAGCGATAAACGCGCCTAGATCGCATCCTCCCAAGACTTTGACCGCGTAGGAGAGCGAATTTTCATTTCGCCCTCTCGTTTATGACGAGCACACTAAACCAGCCCGAGACAAATTGTCACGAAAAATATTGTCCTGACATTGTATGAAGTGTGCTGCACTGCACAATGATGCGCCACCTTCTGCCTGCCGCTTGTGCGCCGGATTTCGGCATATCCGCATCGGGTTTCCATCGTGCCTTGAAATGGCTATGAAGCGCCGTCACACGGGCTCAAGGCCCGTGGCGATTCCACCTTTTGCCGCGCCTCTCTTCCGGACGATCCGACATGCGACTTTCGCGCTACTTCCTGCCCATACTCAAGGAAAACCCCAGGGAGGCGGACATCGTTTCGCACCGCCTCATGCTGCGCGCGGGCATGATCCGCCAGCAGGCGGCCGGATCGTTCAGCTGGCTGCCGCTGGGCAAGCGCGTTCTCGACAAGGTGTGCCGCATCGTCCGCGAGGAGCAGGACCGCGCCGGCGCGCTGGAAATCCTCATGCCCACCATCCAGTCTGCCGACCTGTGGCGCGAAAGCGGCCGCTATGACGACTACGGCAAGGAGATGCTGCGCATCAAGGACCGGCATGAGCGCGACATGCTGTTCGGCCCGACCAATGAGGAAATGGTCACCGAGATCTTCCGCTCCTATGTGAAGTCCTATCGCGACCTGCCGCTCAATCTCTACCACATACAGTGGAAGTTCCGCGACGAGGTGCGGCCGCGCTTCGGCGTGATGCGTTCGCGCGAATTCCTCATGAAGGATGCCTATTCCTTCGATATCGACTTCGAGGGCGCGAAAGCCGCCTACAACCGCATGTTCGTCGCCTATCTGCGGACATTCACCCGCATGGGCCTGAAGGCGATCCCGATGCGCGCCGATACCGGTCCCATCGGCGGCGATCTCAGTCACGAATTCATCATCCTGGCCGATACGGGCGAAAGCGCCGTCTTCTGCCACCGCGATTTTTTGGCGCTGCCTGTGCCGGGCGAGGATATCGATTTCGGCGACGACGCGCAGATAGCGGGCATCGTGGAAGAGTGGACCACTCCTTATGCGGCCACCGAAGAGATGCATGACGAGAGCGCATGGTCGAACGTCGCCACCGGCGACCAGGTCGCCGCGCGTGGCATCGAGGTCGGCCACATCTTCCACTTCGGCGAGAAATATTCCAAGCCCATGGGCGCCAGCGTGACGGGGCCGGACGGCAAGGAGCGCTTCGTCTCCATGGGCTCCTACGGCATTGGCCCGACACGCCTGATCGCGGCGATCATCGAGGCGAGCCATGACGAAGCCGGCATCGTCTGGCCGGAATCGGTGGCGCCGTTCGATGTCGTCATCATCAACATGAAGCCGGGCGACGCGGCCTGCGACAGCATGTGCGAGCAACTCTACGCCGCGCATGAGGCGGCGGGCCTCGACGTTCTGCTCGACGACACCGACCAGCGCGCCGGCGGCAAGTTCGCTACCGCCGATCTGATCGGCATTCCGTGGCAGGTGATCGTGGGCCCGCGCGGGGCCGCAGCCGGCGAGGTGGAGGTCAAGCGCCGCGCCACCGGCGAGCGCGACGTGAAGTCGCTCGACGCCCTTCTTGCGGGGTTGCGCAACAAGGCATGACCAACACCTCCGCCGCCGCCACGCCGCAAATGCCGGCCGACATCCGCAAGGGACTGGCGGGCGCCGGGCCGTTCTCCGCCTTCGAGCGCCTGGTTGCCTGGCGCTATCTGCGCGCGCGGCGCAAGGAAACCGTCATTTCGGTGATCGCATCGATCTCCTTCGTCGGCATCATGCTGGGCGTGGCGACGCTGATCATCGTCATGGCGGTCATGAACGGTTTCCGCGCCGAGCTTTTGTCGCGCATTCTTGGCGTCAACGGGCATATGATCGTGCAGCCGCTGGACCGGCCTCTGGACGATTATGCCGAGGTAGCTGGGCGCATCGAGGGACTGGAAGGCGTGCACTATGCGATCCCGCTGGTCGAGGGGCAGGTGCTGGCGCAAGGACCTGTCGGCGCGGGAACGGGCGCGCTGGTGCGGGGTATCCGCGGCGAGGACATCGAGAAGCTTGAACTCGTCTCCGGCAATGTGAGGCGGGGCAGCCTCGCCGATTTCGACGACAGCGAAGGCGTCGCGATCGGCAAGCGCATGGCCGACGCGCTGGGCCTCGTCGAGGGCGACGGCATCACGCTGGTCGCGCCGGAAGGCGACGTGACGCCCTTCGGCACCACTCCGCGGCGCAAGGTCTATACGGTCGTGGCGATCTTCGAGGTCGGCATGTCGGAATATGACGGCTCGATCATCTTCATGCCGCTTGGCGAGGCGCAGCTCTTCTTCAACCAGCAGGGCCTCGCCCAGTCGATCGAGATCTACGTCGCCAATCCCGATGCGGTCGATGCGCTGCGGCCGCAGGTCGAGGCGGCGGCGCAGCGGCAGGTCTTCATCGTCGACTGGCGCCAGCGCAACCAGACGTTCTTCTCCGCACTTCAGGTCGAGCGCAACGTCATGTTCATGATCCTGACGCTGATCGTGCTGGTGGCGTCGCTCAACATCATTTCCGGCCTTGTCATGCTGGTGAAGGACAAGGGCCGCGACATCGCTATCCTGCGCACGATGGGCGCCACCAGCGGCGCGGTGATGCGCATCTTCATGATGACAGGCGCGGCCATCGGCGTGGTCGGCACGCTGGCGGGCGTGCTGCTCGGCGTCGTGGTGTGCCTCAATGTGGAATCGATCCGCCAGTTCTTCTCCTGGCTCTCGGGCACGACCCTGTTCAATCCGGAACTTTATTTCCTCAGCCAGCTGCCGGCGCGCATGGATGCGAGCGAAACCATCTCCGTCGTGCTGATGGCACTGGTGCTGTCCTTCCTTGCGACGCTGTTTCCGGCGTGGCGGGCGGCAAGGCTCGATCCGGTCGAGGCATTGCGTTACGAATGAGCGCGACCCCTCCCGTCCTCGAACTCAAATCCGTCTCCCGCCATTATGCGGAGGGCACGGGCAAGCTCGTCATTCTCGAGGGCACGGATTTCGTGCAGCGCGCCGGCGAAATGACCGCGCTGGTCGCGCCCTCGGGCGCAGGCAAGTCCACCCTGCTGCATCTGGCCGGGCTTCTCGAAAAGCCGGATGCCGGTGACGTGCTCCTGTCCGGCCGTGCCTGTGGTCGCCTGTCCGACGACCAGCGCACCGCGATCCGCCGTAACGATATCGGCTTCGTCTACCAGTTCCACCACCTGCTGCCCGAGTTCACCGCGCTGGAGAACATCATGATGCCGCAGCTCGTAAAGGGGCTGGGCAAGGCCGAGGCGCGCGAACGGGCGGCGCAACTGCTCGACTATATGAAGATCGGCCACCGGGCCGACCACAGGCCTTCCGAGCTCTCCGGCGGGGAGCAGCAGCGCGTGGCGATCGCGCGCGCCGTCGCCAATGCGCCGATCCTGCTTCTGGCCGACGAGCCCACCGGCAATCTCGATCCCGAGACGGCATCTTATGTGTTCGACGCGCTGGAAGCGCTGGTGCGCCGCTCGGGCCTTTCGGCGCTCATCGCCACGCACAATCACGAACTTGCCGCGCGGATGGACCGCCGCGTGACACTGGCAAACGCGCGCATCGTCGATCTCTGACGTCGAGCGAACAAGGCGGGCTGCCGCTTGTGATGAACCGGCACGGTTCTGGTTTGCCGTCGGGCGAGGGCGCTTGTGCACTCTCATCGCCCGCCCTAGGGCTTGATGGCGTCAACCACCATTGCTGATCTTCGACATCGATCATTCGCCGCCCCAGCCTGTGGATATCGGGCTGGTTCGCCGTTCTGTTTACCCTTGATTCACCTTCGCTATCGGCGTCGCTTCCGCGCGATTGACGACAGAACAAAAATAGAACATAAAGAGAGCATAGCAAAAACAGGAGGTCGTCATGACCGAGATTGTCAAGGATGCTGCTTCTCTCCTCGCCCTGAGCGGTTTCATCGTGATGACCGCATTCTGGGTCGGTGCTCTCTGATTGGGACGTGGTTTTGTAGAACCGCGGCAGGCGGGATCGCCTGTCGCGAGCGGGCAGAACATCAAGGCCTGGCATCCGTCAGGATGAAGCGATCTGCACCGTCTGACCGAACACATCCTCGAAGGCCTGCCGAAGAACGACATCGAACTCGCCCAGCGTGATGGGCAGGCCGAGATCGACAAGGCTGGTCACGCCGTGTTCGCTTACGCCGCAAGGCACGATGCCCGAGAAGTGCGTCAGGTCCGGCTCGATATTGATCGAAATGCCGTGATAGCTCACCCAGCGGCGCAGCCTTATGCCGATTGCGGCAATCTTGTCTTCTGCTGGTGAGCCGTCGGGCAGGGGAGGCTTGTCGGGACGCGCGACCCACACACCCACCCTGTCCTCGCGCCGCTCGCTGCGGATGTTCACCCGGTCGAGTGCGCCGATGGTCCAGGCCTCCAGCGCGGCCACGAATGCGCGGACATCCTCGCGCCGCCGCTTCAGGTCCAGCATCACATAGGCCACGCGCTGGCCGGGACCGTGATAGGTATATTCGCCGCCGCGCCCCGTCGCGAAAACCGGGAAGCGGTCGGGCTGGAGCAGGTCTGCCGGCGTCGCGCTGGTTCCGGCGGTGTAGAGCGGCGGATGCTCGACCAGCCAGACCAGTTCAGGCGCACCCTCGTCACGTATGGCCGCAACGCGCTCCTCCATCGCCACGAGGGCATCCGGATAGGGCGTCAGCCCACGCTCCACCCGCCACTCAACCGGCATGCCGGGATCACGCGGGCGGAACGAAATGTCGATCTGGTTTCGCTGCAATGCTTCGATCCTCGAGCGACATATGGCTGTCCGACGGGCGGTCGTCCACTGCGATAGGGCAGAAGGCCGAGATTGCGTTCTGCGAACGATGAACGACGCAGCAGGCCTGAGGTGGCGCAATAGTGCCAGGTGATGCGTCTGAGACGCAATCCCGCCAGCTTGGGCGGGATAATGGTGCGGTCGAGAAGACTCGAACTTCCACGGGTTGCCCCACAGCGACCTCAACGCTGCGCGTCTACCAATTCCGCCACGACCGCACGTGGTAGAAGCCGGTCGAGCCGGCCCGGCGCATGTAGCAAATCGACCTGCCCTAAACAAGCCGCATGGAGCGCATTTTCTCACCTTCTGTCGCGAGGGAGCGCCTAGCCGGCTTTATGGCGGTGACGCGGTGGAAACAGGCCCTCGAAAGCGAGTGAAACATGGCTTGGCGGGGCTGGATGGCGCGGCGGCGGGTTGTTATCGCAGGGAGCTTCAAATCGGCAGTCGCGATGCGCTGCGGTTAGCACGCGCGGACATGACCCGGCGGCTGCGCCCTCTCTTTGCGTGAGCTGCTTTTATGCCTTGCTGGTGATTCCACTCGGCTGAAAAATGCTCTAGACCGGGCCGACCATCCATCCCGAAGCCGAGCGGGAGGCGCCGTTGGAAGACAAGCACGAAACGACGCCGGAACCCGGCGTGCGCGCAGAAAAATCAGGCGATATCTATGGCGAGGACGGCGCAATCCGCGCTTCCTTCCTGTCGCATATCGGTGCAGCGATCGCCGATCGCGATACGCTGACGTTGCGCAACGATGTCAGCCGCCTCCACCAGTCGGAGGTGGGCGACCTGCTCGAGGCTTTGCTGCCCGAGCAGCGGCGCGCGCTGGTCGAGCTGATGGGATCGGACTTCGACTATACGGCGCTGACCGAGGTCGACGATTCGATTCGCCTCGACATCGTCGAGAGCCTGCCCAATGAGCAGATCGCGCAGGCCGTTCAGGAACTCGACTCGGACGACGCGGTCTACATTCTCGAAGACCTCGACCAGGCCGACCAGGACGAGATCCTCGCGCAGCTCCCCTTTACCGAGCGCGTGCGGCTGCGGCGGTCGCTGGGCTATCCCGAGGAGACGGCCGGCCGGCGCATGCAGACGGAGTTCGTCGCCGTCCCGCCTTTCTGGACCGTCGGCCAGACGATCGACTACATGCGCGACGACAAGGACCTGCCGGAGCGCTTCACCCAGATATTCGTCATCGATCCGACCTTCCGCCTTGCCGGCGCGATCGATCTCGACCGCATCCTGCGCACCAACCGTAACGTGAAGATCGAAGAGATCATGCACGAGACGCGTCACGCCATCCCTGCCCTGATGGACCAGGAGGAGGCGGCGCAGATCTTCGAGCAATACGACCTGCTTTCGGCGGCCGTCGTCGACGAGAACGACCGGCTGGTTGGCGTGCTCACCATCGACGACGTGGTGGACGTGATCCAGCAGGAGGCCGAGGAAGATCTTATGCGCATGGGCGGTGTCGGCGACGAAGAGTTGTCTGATAGCGTGCTTCGCGCCTCGCGCTCGCGCGTGCCGTGGCTTCTCGTCAACCTGATCACGGCTTTCGTCGCGGCGTCGGTCATAGGCCTGTTCGACGCCACGATCGAGGAGATCGTCGCCCTTGCCATTCTCATGCCGATCGTAGCCGGCATGGGCGGCAACGCCGCCTCGCAGACCATGACGGTGACGGTGCGTGCATTGGCGACCCGCGACCTCGACATCTACAATGCCGGCCGTATCATCCGGCGCGAGATGGGGGTCGGCGCCCTCAACGGCGTCATCTTCGCACTCCTGATCGGGACGGTGGCGGGGCTGTGGTTCCAGAGCCCCGAGATCGGCGGGATCATCGCCGCCGCGATGATCATCAACATGTTCGTGGCGGCCCTTGGAGGGATACTCATCCCCCTCCTGCTGGACCGGGTCGGGGCCGACCCGGCGGTTTCGTCCGCTGTCTTCGTCACCGCGGTAACGGACACGGTCGGCTTCTTCGCCTTTCTGGGATTGGCCACATGGTGGTACGGGATCGGAATCGGATGAGCACCGCGCCGCGGCTTCTCGCCATTGGCGGAGCGCATCTCGATCGCCGGGGGCAGGTGAGCGGGGAATACATTCCCGCGGTGTCGAATCCCGGAACGATGCGCGAGGAGATCGGCGGCGGGGCATTCAACGCGCTGCGCAATGCCGTGGACTGCGGCGTGAAGGGCTCACTCTTTTCGGTCCGAGGCGGCGATGCGGCTGGTCTCCGCGTTGCCAGGGAAGTTTCGAACTGGCGCATCGAGGATCTCTCGGTGACGTTTCTCGACCGCGCGACGCCAAGTTATACGGCGCTGCTCGACCCAAACGGCGATCTCATTGCGGGCCTAGCCGATATGGCGCTTTATGACCTTGCGCTGGGACGCCAGATGCGCCGTCGCGGCCTGCGCGATGCCGTGGCCGCCAGCGATGCGCTCCTGTGCGATGCCAATATGCCGGCCGATGGCATTGAGAGGCTGGCACGCCTGACCGACAAGCCGCTTCATGCGATTGCCGTTTCCCCGGCCAAGGTGGTGCGGCTGATGGCGGTGTTGCCGCGCCTGGACTGCCTGTTCATGAACAGGCGCGAGGCCGAAGTGGTGGCGGGCAGCGCTTCCGACGATCCCGCCATGCTGGCCGGGGCGCTGGCGGCGCGCGGCCTGCGCGCGGCGGTGATAACCTCGGGTGAGAGCGGGGTGACTGTCGTGCAAGGTGGGGACGTGTTTGGCATGGCAGTGCCAGAGGTCGATGCGGTGGTCGATGTGACCGGTGCCGGCGATGCGCTGGCCGGTGCGACGATTGCCGCGATGATGCGCGGCGTGCCGCTGGCCGATGCCGTGCATGAAGGCATCGCACGCGCCACATTGACGGTCGAGAGCGATCAGGCTGTGCTGCGCATATCTGCAAGGGACATGGCGCGCCGGCTTGCGCAGGTGCCGCAGGCGAGGAGGATTCAGCAATGACGCAATCTGAAACGCAGCACGCACGGCTTGCCGCATTGATGGATGTCTCCGATCCGGTCCGCAAGGCACTGTCGGCCGGACAGCCGGTGGTGGCGCTGGAAAGCACCATCATCACCCATGGCATGCCTTATCCCGATAATGATCGCATGGCAGCGGATGTCGAGGCGATCATCGCCGGTGAGGGCGCCGTGCCGGCCACGATCGCAGTGATGGAAGGCCGGTTGAAGATCGGCCTGACAGCGGAAGAGCGTGCCGGGCTTGCGCGCACGACCGATGCGATGAAGCTTTCGCGGGCCGATCTCGCCTTTGCAATGGCTGAGTGGCGCACGGGCGGAACCACCGTCGCGGCCACCATGCTTGCCGCGCATGTCGCGGGCATTGCCGTCTTCGCCACGGGCGGAATTGGCGGCGTGCACAAGGGCGCCGAGACGAGCATGGACATTTCAGCCGACCTGGACGAACTGGCGCGGACGCCGGTGATCGTCGTCTCGGCCGGGGCGAAGGCGATTCTTGACATTGAAAAGACGCTTGAAGTGCTTGAAACGAATGGCGTTCCGGTGGTCGCTTACGGCACCGGCACAATGCCCGCCTTCTGGTCGCGCACCTCGCCGCTGCAAGCGCCGCTGCGGCTCGACACGCCGCAGGAGATTGCGCGCTTCCAAAGGGTTCGCTCGCTTTTCGGGGGACATGGCGGGATGCTGGTGGCGAACCCCGTGCCGGTGGAGGCGGAGATCGCCGCCGACGTCATGGCCGGGCACATAGCCATCGCGCAGGCTGACGCGGTGGAGCAGGGCATCAGCGGCAAGGCGGTGACGCCGTTCCTGCTCGGCCGCATCCTCGAACTGACCGGCGGCGCGAGCCTGAAAACCAACATCGCGCTTGTTGAGAACAATGCCCGCCTCGCAGCAAGGATCGCAACCGCGCTGGGTCAGCTATAGAGCATTTTGCAGCCAAGCGGAATCGCTTGGCGTCGCAGAAATGCGGCTAAAACAAAGAGCTAGAGCGGGTCGGCGTTTCCGTGAAATGCTGAACCGCTCTAGGCAGTCTCCATCAGGTGATGGGTGCGAGCTGAATCTCGACGCGGCGGTTCTGCGCCCGTCCGCTCGGCGTGGCATTCGATGCGATCGGCTGGTCGGCGCCAAAACCAACGACCGAGAAGCGCCGTGCATCGATGCCCTTGTCGTTGAGATAGTTGGCGACCGACAGCGCCCTGTTCTCCGACAGGGTGAAGTTGTGCTGCGGGCTGCCGGTCGAGTCGGTGTGGCCGTTGACGTCGATAACCGTCTGGTTGAAGCGGTTCAGCACCAGCGCCACGGCGTTGAGCGTCGGGAAGAAGCCCGGATTGACGTTGTACTGGTCGGTGGCGAATGTGATGTTCGACGGCATGTTCAGGATGATGTAGTCGCCGCGCCGGGTGACGCTGACACCCGTGCCCTGGAGTTCGGCGCGCAACTCGGCTTCCTGCCTGTCCATATATGAACCGATCGCACCGCCGGCCAGCGCGCCCACGCCCGCACCGATCAGCGCCGCATTGCGCTGCGCCACGCCGGAGCCGCCGACTGCAAGCCCCGCCAGCGCGCCGACGCCCGCGCCCAGAAGTGCGCCGCCTGCCGTATTCGACATGCGCGATTCGCCCGTGAACGGGTCGGTGGTGCATGCGGCAAGCAGCATGGCGCCAACCGTTGCCGCGACTGCGATCCTGCTGGTCATGAATCATCCCCCTAGATACTACCGGCTGATCAATCCCTATCGAGGCCGGCAAAATCAAGGCGATAGATATTGCTGAAAGGATCTATCCAGAGTTCAGGCAATTCTCGGCGCGCAGCTGCGTGGCTATTCGCTGCGGTAGAGCATCCAGTTCTTTCTGAGGCCGGGAGCCACAGGCACAGGGAAGCGCGTGACGCGATTGCGGCCGCCCATTTTCGAGGCGTAAAGCGCGCGATCGGCCTTGGTATAGAGGTCGTCGGGCCCGCTGGCCTCCGTCGCCATGCAGACGCCGAGCGAGATGGTGACGACTTCGCGCATCGCGCCTGGAAGTTGTGCGATGAAAGGCGTCTTCTCGACGATGCCGCGAATATTGTCTGCCAGCGCGGTCACTGCATCTTCGCCCAGACCTTCCGCGATCATGGCGAATTCCTCGCCGCCGGTGCGCGCGATGAAGACGTTGGCGCTGCAATTGATCCGGAAGATGCGCGCGACATGCTGAAGTATCTTGTCGCCGACAGGATGACCGTGCCGGTCGTTCACGTCCTTGAAGCGATCGATATCCGCGAGGATCAGGGCGCTGAACAGCGTGCTGCGCCTGTCGGCATAGATCTTGGACATGGCGCGGTCGAAGGCGCGGCGGTTCCACACCTGCGTCAGCGGGTCGGTGTCGGCGAGGCGCTTGTATTCTTCCAGCTTGAGCTTGACCTCGGCCAGTTCGGCCGACGTGTCCGACATGGAGGAGGCGATCTGCTTGCCCTGCGCGATCGTGGTATCGGTGGCGGCGCCCATGATGCCGATGACCTTGCGGAGCATTTCGCGCGAGACCGCGCCGGACAGCCCCTCCGACGTGCGATCGAGGATGATGCCGTATTTTTCCAGCGAGCTGCGTTCGCGCAGCAGCAGGCCCATGATGGTGTCCAGCTTGCGCGAGATCATGTCATGCGCCGTCTCGACGATGCTTTCCCGGTTGTTCTGGGTGAAGTAATCCCGCGCCAGAAGGTCGAGATCCTGCTGCGCCGGCTGCGGCCCCAGCCGCGCAAGCGCCTGCAGCAGCGAATCGTTGGACCCACTATAGGCTTCGTAGAATATCTCATAGTTTCGGGGCAGGCCGGCGACGCCCTGTTCCTGCATCCTGCCGGCAATGGTGAATGCAAGATCCGCTGTTTCGTCCCCGCGAATTTCGGACTGCATCGTGCCTCCACCCATTCGACCGCGACGCACAGCCCCTATGTGCTCGTTTTCCGGGAAACGGAACGACGGGGCGTTTGCGACAAACAGATTCCGCCCCGGATGCGGTGTAGTTCCTGAAAATACGTGATCAGCTTCTAACGTCGGGTTAACCAGAATACCGCGCCGCACGCAGGGCAGTGGGACGAATCTGTGCTAGAGCAGGTGTGCGGAACAGCGCCTGATTTGGCGCCGGAAACTTGTAAAAACAAAGAGATAGACCCTTTTCATGCATTGCCGCGAAAAGGGATTGTTCGGGAGCAGTCTTATGCCAGAGGCCGCCATCGCCACCGGAAAGCCGCGGTTCCGCCGGCGCATCGATGCCATCGATATCGCCCGCGGCGTCGCGCTGTTGGCCATGGCGATCTATCATTTCGCCTGGGACCTGGAATTTTTCGGCTATGCCGAACCCGGAATAACGGCAATGGGCAACTGGAAGCTGTTTGCCCGCTGCATCGCGTCCAGCTTCCTGTTCCTGGTCGGCGTGAGCCTGGTTCTGGCGCATGCCAGCGGTGTGAAATGGCCATCCTACTGGCGCCGACTGGCCATGGTGGCAGCCGCCGCTGCGCTGATCTCCGGCGCGACTTATCTAGCCACGCCCAACGCCTTCATCTTCTTCGGCATCCTGCACCAGATCGCACTTGCGAGCCTGTTGGGGCTGGCATTCCTGCGCTTGCCCTGGGCGGTGACGGCGCTGATCGCTGTGGCTGTGATCGCGGCGCCCTCCTTCCTGCGCAACGCATTCTTCGACCATCCGGCGCTGTGGTGGGTCGGCCTGTCGAGCCGCAATCCGCCATCCAACGACTATGTTCCGCTCTTTCCCTGGTTCGGTGCGGTGCTGCTCGGCATGGCGGCGGCGAAACTGGCTTCCGCCTGGGGCATGTTTGAAAAGCTGGCCGAGTGGAGGCCGGGCCGCTGGTCCCGTCCTTTCGCCTTTGGCGGCCGGCACAGTCTTGCCGTCTATCTCATCCACCAGCCGATACTCATCGGCCTGCTTTGGCTGTTCGCCCAGATCGTACCGGCGCCGCCCCTCGCGCCGACCGCCCGCTTCGTGCCGGCCTGCCAGGTGAGTTGTGCTGAAACGCGCGGCGCCGACTTCTGCAAGGTCTATTGCGGCTGTGCGCTGGATCGCCTTCAGGCGGAAGGCCTGCTGGACAGTGTCCTGGAAGGCAGTCAGGATGCCGGCAATGCAAGCCGGCTGAACGAGATCGCAGCCGCCTGCACGATCGCAAGCGAGATCGAGCCGGAGGGGGAGGGGCAATGACGGGACAGGACGAAAGGCCGGCCACCATTCCATGGCCGCCGATCCTCTATCTGGGCGCGGTGGTTGCCGCTTTCATTCTCCATCTGCTCTTTCCGCTCGGATGGCTGGGGTCGCCAGCCGCCGATATCCATTTCGCGATCGGCCTGCTGATGATGGCAGGGGGCTTGGCGATGGATGTCATGGCGCTGCGGCGGCTGGCGCGGGAACGCACCACCGTCATGCCGCACAAGGGCAGCGCGCATCTCGTCACAGACGGCGTCTATGCGGTGACCCGCAATCCCATCTATCTCGGCAATACGATGTTGATGATCGGGCTTGGCCTTGCGGCCGGCATTGTCTGGCTGCTCGTGCTTGCGCCGGTCGCCGCCTTTGCCACGCAACGGCTCGCCATCCTGCCCGAGGAAAGGCATCTGGCGGCACGCTTCGGCAAGCGATACCGGGATTATCAGAAGCGTGTCCGCCGCTGGATCTGAGGGACGGACGATAGGGCTCAGGTGCTGACGCCGAGCTCCACAAGCCGCTCGACGCAGGATTCTTCCGCCTGGTCGAGTTCTGCCAGCGTCTCCTCTAGATCCCGACGCTTCTGGCGCAACTGTTCGCGCTTTTCCTCGATCCGCTTGAGCATGAGGTTGAGCTGGCCGACCTCGCCGGGCGGCTCCCTGTAGACCTGGATGATTTCGCGGATTTCGTTGATGGAGAAGCCGAGCCTGCGGCCGCGGATAATCTGGCGCACGAGATGGCGATCAGACGGGCGGAACAGCCGCGTGCGCCCGCGGCGAACGGGCTGGATCAGCCCTTCATCCTCATAGAAGCGCAGCGTACGGGTCGATATTTCGAACTCCCGCGTCAGTTCGGTGATCGTATAATACTCGCGCATCGATCTCTCCAGCTCAGGCTGGTTAGACAAGGCGCTTACGTAAAAGTCAATTGCGCGCGCGGATGGCGTTGCGGCCGATTCGGTCATCGTCGCGCAGATGGAGAAGCGCCTGTCGGTGATGGCTCATGCCGCGAAATATCGAATCGAAACAGAACAAAATAAGAATATGCTGTAAAATCAGCGCGTTGGCTCTGTTGCAAAACGAGAACAAAACAGATACAGATTAAAAGAACGGCGGAAGTCTCCGGCCTTCGTTGACGACCAAGAGGTGATGTATCATGGCTCAGAACTCATTGAGGCTTGTAGAGGAAAATTCCGTGGACAAGACCAAGGCGCTTGATGCGGCGCTGTCTCAGATCGAGCGCGCCTTCGGCAAAGGGTCGATCATGCGGCTCGGCAAGAACGAGCAGGTCGTCGAGATCGAGACGGTGCCGACCGGTTCGCTCGGGCTCGATATCGCCCTTGGCGTCGGCGGCCTTCCCAAGGGGCGCATCATCGAAATCTATGGCCCGGAAAGCTCGGGCAAGACGACGATGGCCCTGCACACCGTCGCGGAGGCGCAGAAGAAGGGCGGCATCTGCGCCTTCGTGGATGCCGAACATGCGCTAGACCCCGTCTATGCCCGCAAGCTCGGCGTCGACCTCGAGAATCTGCTGATCTCGCAGCCGGATACCGGCGAGCAGGCGCTGGAGATCTGCGACACGCTGGTGCGCTCGGGCGCCATTGACGTGCTGGTGGTCGACTCCGTCGCGGCGCTGACCCCGCGCGCAGAAATCGAGGGCGAAATGGGGGATTCGCTCCCCGGCCTTCAGGCGCGGCTGATGAGCCAGGCGCTGCGCAAGCTGACCGCTTCCATCTCGCGTTCGAACACGATGGTCATTTTCATCAACCAGATCCGCATGAAGATCGGCGTGATGTTCGGATCGCCCGAGACGACCACCGGCGGCAATGCGCTGAAATTCTATGCTTCGGTGCGCCTCGACATAAGGCGCATCGGCGCCATCAAGGATCGCGACGAGGTCGTCGGCAACCAGACGCGCGTGAAGGTGGTGAAGAACAAGCTCGCGCCGCCCTTCAAGCAGGTCGAGTTCGACATCATGTATGGCGAGGGCGTTTCGAAGACGGGCGAGCTTATCGACCTGGGCGTGAAGGCCGGCGTCGTCGAGAAGTCGGGCTCGTGGTTCTCCTACAATTCGCAGCGTCTCGGCCAAGGGCGCGAGAATGCAAAGCTCTTCCTGCGCGACAATCCCGAACTGGCCACCGAGATCGAGACGTTGCTGCGGCAGAATGCGGGTCTTATCGCCGATGGTCTGCTGGACACTGGCGGCGATGATTTTGACGACGCGGCGGAGGCCTGACCGCTTGAAGAGGACAGGTTTCGCGCGATCCGGGATTTGAATCGCAGCGAAGCTAGGAGCGGGATGGATTGAAGCATCCAAGCCGCCGGCGCCGAACAGCGCCGGCGGCTTTGCTTTTCTGGACACTGCCCGATGCCGAGGCTAAAAGGCGCGATCGTAAAGGCCGGTATCTCGCGGCCGATCCCAGGGGCTTTTGCATGAGTGGCGTCAACGACATCAGGTCGACCTTTCTCGACTATTTCCAGCGGAACGGACATGAGGTCGTTTCCTCGAGCCCGCTTGTTCCGCGCAATGATCCGACCTTGATGTTCACCAATGCGGGCATGGTGCAGTTCAAGAACGTTTTCACCGGCCTCGAAAAGCGTGCCTATTCCACGGCCACGACATCGCAGAAATGCGTCCGCGCCGGCGGCAAGCACAATGATCTCGACAATGTCGGCTATACGGCGCGTCACCTGACCTTTTTCGAGATGCTCGGCAATTTCTCGTTCGGCGATTATTTCAAGGAGCGTGCGATCGAACTGGCCTGGAACCTGATCACCAAGGAGTTCGGGCTCAAGAAGGACAAGCTCCTCGTCACTGTCTACCATACCGACGACGAGGCGGCGGAATACTGGAAGAAGATCGCCGGCTTTTCCGACGACCGCATCATCCGCATCGCGACGAGCGACAATTTCTGGGCGATGGGCGATACGGGTCCCTGTGGTCCGTGCTCGGAAATCTTCATCGACCGCGGCGATCATATCTGGGGCGGCCCCCCCGGAAGTGCGGAGGAAGATGGCGACCGGTTCCTCGAATTCTGGAACCTGGTCTTCATGCAGTTCGAACAGACTCCCGACGGCGAGCAGCTTGCGCTGCCCCGTCCGTCCATCGATACCGGCATGGGCCTGGAGCGGATGGCCAGCGTCCTGCAGGGCGAGGAAAGCGTTTTTGAAACGGACCTGTTCCGCCACCTGATCGAGGCGACGTCATCCGCGCTCGGCCACGGGCCCGACAGCGGGAATGTCGCCTCCTATCGCGTTATCGCGGACCATCTGCGCTCGTCCTGCTTCCTCATCGCCGATGGCGTGCTGCCGTCCAATGAGGGGCGCGGCTATGTGCTGCGGCGCATCATGCGCCGCGCCATGCGCCACGCCCAGTTGCTCGGCAGCCGCGATCCGCTGATGTGGCGCCTCGTGCCGGCGCTGATGCGCGAAATGGGCCAGGCCTTCCCCGAGCTTTTGCGCGGGCAGGCGCTTATCGAGGAAACGCTCAAGCTCGAGGAGACGCGCTTTCGCAAGACGCTGGACCGCGGCCTCAACCTTCTGTCCGACGCATCTTCGGACCTGGCCAAGGGCGACATGCTGGATGGCGAGACGGCGTTCAAGCTCTACGATACCTATGGCTTCCCTCTCGACCTGACGCAGGACGCGCTGCGCCAGCGCGGGATCGGCGTGGACATTGCCGGCTTTACCGACGCGATGGAGCGCCAGAAGGCGGAAGCGCGCGCGAGCTGGCAGGGTTCCGGCGAGGCTGCGACCGAAACGATCTGGTTCCGGCTGCGAGAGCGTCTCGGCGCGACAGAATTCCTCGGCTATTCGACCGAGACGGCCGAAGGCCAGATCGTTGCCCTGGTCAAGGACGGCAGCGAGGCGAACAGCGCGCAGGCTGGTGACGAGATTGCTGTCGTCGTGAACCAGACCCCCTTCTATGGCGAGTCGGGCGGTCAGGTCGGCGATACCGGCAAGATCGCGGGCGAGGGGTTCTCGATCGCCGTGACGGACACGCAGAAGAAGGGCGACGGCCTCTTCGTGCATTATGGCAAGGTGGAGAAGGGTGCCGTGCCGGTCGGTGCGGCGGTTGAATTGCGGGTCGACAGCACGCGCCGCCGTCGCATCCGTGCCAACCATTCCGCTACGCATCTGCTGCACGAGGCCCTGCGCGAGGTGCTGGGCACTCATGTCGCACAGAAGGGCTCGCTCGTCTCGCCGGACCGGTTGCGCTTCGATTTTTCTCATCCGAAGCCGATTTCGGCGGAGGAACTAGCGCGGGTGGAGGATATGGCCAACGCCATTGTGATCCAGAATGCGCCCGTCACCACGCGGCTCATGGCGGTGGATGATGCCATCGCCGAAGGCGCCATGGCGCTCTTCGGGGAGAAATATGGCGACGAGGTGCGCGTCGTGTCGATGGGCACAGCAGTCGATGGAGACAAGGCGGGCAAGCCCTATTCGGTCGAGCTTTGCGGCGGCACGCATGTCGGCGCCACCGGCGATATAGGCCTCGTTCGCGTCGTTGCCGAGAATGCGGTCGCGGCGGGGGTCCGGCGTCTCGAAGCGCTGTCGGGCGAAGCCGCGCGCCACTATCTCGACGAGCAGGATCGCCGTCTGCGCCAGATCGCCGGCGTGCTCAAGGTTGCGCCGGCCGATGCGCTCAGCCGCATCGAGAGCCTGGTCGACGAACGCCGCAAGCTCGAACGCGAACTCACCGAGGCGCGCAAGAAGCTTGCGCTCGGTGGTTCCGGGCAGGGCAATGTGGCGGACGAGCGCGAAACCGTCGCCGGGATGGGTTTCATCGGCAAGATCGTCACCGGCGTCTCGCCGAAAGACCTCAAGCCGCTCGCCGACGCCGGCAAGACGTCGCTGGGCTCGGGAATTGCCGTGTTCATCGGCGCCGGCGATGACGGCAAGGCGAGTGTGGTTGTCGGGGTGACGGACGATCTGGTCGGCCGCCACAGCGCCGTCGATCTGGTCCGCGTGGCGTCGGCCGCGCTTGGCGGCCAGGGCGGCGGCGGCAGGCCAGACATGGCGCAGGCCGGCGGGCCCGATGCGACGCGCGCCGCCGAAGCGATCGAGGCCGTCCGTCAGGCAATCGCCGCCGGCTGAACCAGCAAAAAAGGCGAGGGGAGAGAAGCGACGGCTTCTCTCCCCTCGCGCATTTTGCCACCAGGCGGCTTGACGCCGCACACATGCAGCTAACGAAAAGATGGAGCGGCTCGATGAACCGCTCCAGACATTGCGCGGCGATGAGATTCGCGCGACGCCGATCGCGGTCAGTCGTCGTAAGCCGGCATGTTCCCGACATCCGCACCGCTTGCATTCAGCACGAGACGATTGTCGGTGAAGCTGAACTGGTCGAGCGGCACGATCACGTCGCGGTCGGCAAAGCCGCCATTGCCTTCAAAATCCACGGCGAGAGCGGTTGCGGTATTCGCATCGGTGCCCAGCACTTCCTCGACCTCGCCGATCTTCGTGCCGTCGACTCCGTAGACGTCCCAGTCGTCCACAGTATCGGCCGTCTGGTTGAAGGGTGCGACGATCGCCCTGTCGGACACCTCAACAAGTGCGGACTGTGCCGAAGCGGCACCGGTGAGGAGGAACAATGCGGCCGCGGCGCGGATGATATGGGACATCTCATTCTCCTTGTATGCAAATGTAGCAAAGCAACTACAGGGGCTAAACGCAAGACCGCCGGACCGGTTCACGGCCGCGACAATGAGACCGGTTCGGTGAAGGAGAATGCCATTTGCATGCGCGCGGGGCGCGCCGTGAGCTTTTGCTGAAAATCGTCGGTGGAAAGTTGGGGGCGCCGTCCCCGTCATCTTGAGCGGCTCGCGCGTACGTGACGAGCGAGCGCAACGGGCCATCATGCCTCTGTGAGGACGCAAAAAAGCGCGGCGCGATCTCTGGGATCCGTACGCCGCGCTTCATAATTCAGTTCAGCTTTCGCGGATGTGGCGTCAGCCCATCGCCTTCTGCAGGTTCTCGTCGACCTTTTCGAGGAAGCCGGTGGTGGAAAGCCACGGCTGGTCGGGGCCGATCAGCAGCGACAGATCCTTGGTCATGTAGCCGCTTTCCACCGTCTCGATGCAGACGCGTTCCAGCGTCTCGGCGAAGCGCTTCAGCTCGGCATTGTCGTCCAACTTGGCGCGGTGGGCGAGGCCGCGCGTCCAGGCGAAGATCGAGGCGATCGAGTTGGTCGAGGTTTCCTGGCCCTTCTGGTGCTGGCGATAGTGGCGCGTGACGGTGCCGTGCGCTGCTTCCGCTTCCACCGTCCTGCCATCGGGTGACATCAGAACCGAAGTCATCAGGCCGAGCGAGCCGTAGCCCTGCGCTACGATGTCGGACTGCACGTCGCCGTCATAGTTCTTGCAGGCCCAGACATAGCCGCCCGACCATTTCAGGCTCGCCGCCACCATGTCGTCGATGAGGCGGTGCTCGTACCAGATCTTCTTTTCCTCGAAGGCGGCCTTGAACTCCGCCTCGTAGATCTCCTGGAAGATGTCCTTGAAGCGGCCGTCATAGGCCTTCACGATCGTGTTCTTGGTCGAAAGATAGACCGGATAGTTGCGCATCAGGCCGTAATTCAGCGAGGCGCGGGCGAAGTCGCGGATCGAATCATCGAGATTGTACATGGCCATCGCGACGCCCGAGCTCGGCGCATCGAACACCTCGTGCTCGATCACCTTGCCGTCCTCGCCGACGAACTTGATCGTCAGCTTGCCCTTGCCGGGGAAGCGGAAATCGGTGGCGCGATACTGGTCGCCGAAAGCGTGGCGGCCGACGACGATCGGCTTTGTCCAGCCGGGCACGAGGCGCGGCACGTTCTTCATGATGATCGGTTCGCGGAAGATCACGCCGCCGAGAATGTTGCGGATCGTGCCGTTGGGCGACTTCCACATCTTCTTGAGGCCGAATTCCTGCACGCGCGCCTCGTCGGGCGTAATCGTGGCGCATTTCACGCCGACGCCGAACTCCTTGATGGCGTTTGCCGCGTCGATGGTGACCTGGTCGTCCGTTTGGTCGCGATATTCGATGCTGAGGTCGTAATAGCGCAGATCGACGTCCAGATAGGGGTGGATGAGCTTGTCCTTGATCATCTGCCAGATGATGCGGGTCATCTCGTCGCCGTCGATTTCGACAACGGGGTTGGCCACCTTGATCTTCGCCATTGAATGCCTCTTCTGAAAGGATGCAGGCCGATTTGCGCCGGGCCTGAGGGAGATTTCGCCCCTATAACATTGTCGTGCGGCAAGGCAAAGCTGCTCCGACAAACGCCGCGGGCCGGCGGCGAGCTTGATCCCCCGGCTTGCGCCGTCTACTTGCTGGCCATCTGTCCCTATAAAGAAATCATCATGGCCGGCACGCATCACGAACGCACATTGTTGACGGGTGGCCCGGCGGTCATCCTCGTCGAGCCGCAGCTGGGCGAGAATATCGGCATGGTGGCGCGCGCCATGGCGAATTTCGGCCTGTCCGAACTGCGGCTGGTCAATCCGCGCGACGGCTGGCCGAACGAGAAGGCGCGCGCCGCGGCAAGCCGCGCCGACCACGTCATCGATGGCGCGAAGGTTTTCGACACCGCGACCGCGGCTGTGGCCGATCTTCGCTATGTGCTGGCCACCACCGCGCGTGAACGGGACAATTTCAAGCCCGTTCTCGGCCCGGTGGAGGGCGCGGCGGCGCTGCGTGCCAACGAGCAGCGCGCCATGAAAACGGGCGTGCTCTTCGGCCGCGAGCGCTTCGGTCTGTTCAATGAGGAGGTCGCGCTGGCGGATGCCATCGTGACGTTTCCGGTCAACCCCGCCTTCGCCTCGCTGAACATCGCGCAGGCAGTGCTGCTGATGTCGTATGAATGGATGAAATCCGGTCTGGCGGATGAGCGCGACACGGCCTTTCGCGGCCCCGACTTCGTGCCAGCCGAGCGGCATCATCTGGAAGGGCTCGTCGGCCATCTGGAAAAAGCACTGGAGACGCGCGGCTATTTTCGGCCTGCCGCGAAGAAGCCGAAAATGCTCGACAACCTGATGTCCGTCCTCACCCGTCCGGGCTATACCGAGGAGGAGATCAAGGTGCTGCGCGGCGTCGTTTCCTCGCTCGACTATTTTTCGCCGAAGGAGCCGCGTGGAGCCGCCGCGCCGCCCGAGCGCCGGCGCAAGCCTGCGGGAGAGGACGGCGATGCGTGACCGGCCGGTGCTGATGTTCGATTCGGGCATCGGCGGACTGACCGTGCTGCGCGAGGCGCGGGTGCTGGTGCCGGAGCGCCGCTTCGTCTATGTCGCCGACGATGCCGCTTTTCCCTACGGTGCTTGGGAAGAGGATGCCCTGCGCGACAGGATCGTCGATCTCTTCGGAACGCTGATCGCAGAACACGCGCCGGAGATCGTTGTCATCGCCTGCAACACTGCCTCCACCATCGTGCTCGACGCGCTGCGCGCCGCCTTTCCCGAAACGCCCTTCGTTGGCACCGTCCCCGCCATCAAGCCGGCAGCGGAGCGGACACGGTCGGGGCTGGTTTCGGTGCTGGGCACGCCGGGCACAGTGAAGCGGCAATATACGCGCGACCTGATCAGCGCATGGGCGACGAAATGCCATGTACGGCTGGTCGGCAGCGACAGGCTGGCGAGCCTGGCAGAAACCTATATGCGCGATGGTTTCGTCGACGAGGCGGCGGTGCGCGCCGAGATTGCCCCCTGTTTCATCGAAAAGGATGGGGGCCGCACCGACATCGTGGTGCTGGCCTGCACGCATTACCCGTTTCTGGTCAACCGCATGCGCAAGACGGCGCCGTGGCCGGTGGACTGGATCGACCCGGCCGAGGCCATTGCGCGGCGCGCTTTGTCACTTCTGCCGCCACGCGCGTTCACGGGGGCGATTGCGCCGGATCTGGCGATCTTTACCTCCGGCAGGGCGGGTGACGCCCAGCGCCGGCTGATGCAGGGTTTCGGCCTGTCGGTCGCTTGACTGTTCAGCCGGCGGCGAGATGCCGCCGGGCGGCATAGAGCGCAATCGCCGCGGCATTCGATACGTTGAGCGAGCGGATTGCGCCCGGCATGTCGAGCCTTGCCAATGCGCTGACGGTGTTGCGGGTCTTTTCGCGCAGGCCCTTGCCTTCCGCCCCGAGCACCAGCGCGATACGCTCTCCCGCCAATGTGGGTTCGAGTTCGAGCGGCCCGTCCGAATCGAGTCCGATCGTCATGAAGCCTGCCATGTGCAACTCGCCCAATGCGTCGGCCAGATTGCGTACCTCGATATGGTCGATATGCTCCAGCGCCCCCGACGCCGCCTTGGCGAGCACGCCGGTCTCTGCAGGGGAGTGTCGGGCGGTGGTGATGAGCGCGCTTGCGCCGAAGGCAACCGCCGAGCGCATGATGGCGCCGACATTGTGCGGGTCCGTCACCTGGTCCAGCACCAGAAGGAGAGGGGTGTCGCCAAGCGCCGAAAGCGGCTTCGGCGCCAGCGGGCGCGATTCCAGCATTGCGCCCTGATGCACCGCCTCGCCGCCCAGCAGCCGGTCCAGCAGGCGCGGCTCGACAAGCTCCGGCTTCAGGCCGGCTATGCCGCTTTCGTTGAGTTCAAGGCGCTGCATCGCATTGCGCGTGACGAGCAGCCGCACATGGCGGCGCGCCGGATTGTCGAGCGCGGCGCGTACCGTATGCAGCCCATAGAGCCGCACGAGACCGGCCGGCACGGGCTCCGCCTCGCTGACGCCCGGGCGAGGGCGCGGCATCGCCGGACGGTCGCCGGACGCGTCTGCACGGTCGCGGTGCGCACGGCGCAGGCGCGCATAGTGGCTGTCTTTGGGGCTGCCTGTCTTGCTGTCTTCGCTCATGTTCCGTCTATAGCCGGCGGCATCGCGCTTGGATATGGCGCTATGCGTGGAAAGGGTGCGTTTGCGCGGTTGACAGTGTCCGGCCTTGTCGCCATAAGGCGCTTCGCTACTTGGCGGGCGGCGTTGTCGCTTCGCAGGGAATGCCGCACTACACGGCTCCATCGGCGCATGGAGGGGTGTCCGAGTGGTTAAAGGAGACGGACTGTAAATCCGTTGGCTCAGCCTACGCTGGTTCGAATCCAGCCCCCTCCACCACCGCCGACGATCCGGAGCCAGAAGACCGCTTCGCGGGTATAGCTCAATGGTAGAGCAGCAGCCTTCCAAGCTGAATATGCGGGTTCGATTCCCGCTACCCGCTCCAGCTTAATGCTTTGGAATTACTGCGGTTTTACGATCAAGCTCATCGCCCCGTTTCGCCTCCTCAAACGTTCTCTCGGCTGTTGGCTGAACCTGACGATCTCGAATCGCCAGGGCCTGAAAAGCAAAAAGGCCGGCGATTCCCCGACCTTCTCTAAACGCCTCAATGGCCAGTGCCAGTACATCCGTAGTCAAAGACCAGAAGCGCTGTTCCTTATACGGCCTGCAGGTTCTCAGCCGCGCTCTTCCCCTTGCGCTTGTCCAGAACGGCTTCGAAGCTCACCTTCTGGCCCTCCACGAGGGTGCGCATGCCGGCCCGCTCAACAGCGGAAATATGGACGAAAACATCATCGCCGCCAGTATCCGGCGAGATGAAGCCAAAGCCCTTGGTGGAATTGAAGAACTTTACTGTTCCAACGGTCATGACGATTTCCTTTCAAATCGACAAATAACATCGCCGCTTGACCGCATGCCAAGCGCCGCACTGCGCGAAATTGAGAGAGAAGATCGTCGGGCGCAAAAGCGCAAAAACAAAGTTCGTCAGCAAGATCGACCTCGCCAATATGGGTTGGAACCTCAGTTTAGGCAACCCACGGCATGCAATTATTTCTCGCCCCACTCTTAGAGTCATCGATGCCCGGGGGGGGCACGATGCGTTGGTTTCGTTGACGGTCAGCGCCGGATGTCCGTTTCGAACGAAATCCGGCGCGCCGGGCCTTATGCCTGTTTTATGAGCCGGATGAGAACCAGCAGGATCACGGCGCCGATCGTGGCATGGATGATCGCGGCGATCACGCCCGAGCCAAGGCTGATTCCCAGGGCAGGGAAGAGCCAGCCGGCGATGAACGCGCCGATGATACCCACCACGATATTGCCGATCAGGCCGAAGCCGTAACCCTTGACCAGAAGTCCGGCCAGCCAGCCGGCAACGGCGCCGACGATCAGGAAGATGATAAGACTTTCGATGCCCATTGTTCCCTCCGTTGATTGCAAGCGCGAGATTGGAGAGATTCACCGGCAGAGTCGAGTCATGGCGCGGGAGGCGTTCCGACTTGTCCAGTGGTGCGTTGAGCATCGTATTTGAAGGCATAACCATGGGAGGAAACCATGTCCGAACCCCTGTTCCAGGAAGTGATCCGTCGCCGCAGGAGCGTGCGCAAGTTCGAGCCCGGCCGCAGCGTCGGCCGGGACGTCCTGCAACGCATTGTGGATTGCGGGCGCTGGGCGCCCTCCGGTGCCAATGCACAGTGCTTCGACTTCATCGTCGTCGACGATCCGGAGATGCGCGACAAGGTGATGGGCGTCTTTCTCGAGCAGGCGCAGCGCCTGGTCGATCATGCCAAGGGCTTCCCGGCGGTCAAGAAGACCTATCTCGCCAACACCGTCGCCATTGTCCTGGTGATCGGCGATCCGCGCTGGAAGGTCTGTTTCCCGCAGCCCACCACGGAAGCCTTCGACGATGAATATCGCGACAATAATGAAGCGATCTTCCTCTGCTCGATCGGCGCGGCGATCCAGAACATCCAGCTCGGCGTAGCCGCGGAGGGGCTGACCTCGGCCTGGCTTTCCGGCGGCGGCGAAGACATCACCAACAAGGCGCTGTCCGACTTGCTGGGATATCCCGCCTGGATGAAGGCCTATGGCACGATCCCCATCGGCTATCCGGCCGTCACGCAGAATCGGCGCTATCGCCGTCCGCTCGAGCAGGCCTTGCATTGGAACGGCTATGCGCCGCAGCAATATCGCACCCATGCGCAGGTGGATTTTTATGAGAGTACCTTGCGCCCCTTCGCCATGTATCGCGACGAGGAAACGCTCGACACATGGGAAGACCGGGCGGAAAAGCTTGGCGAATGGGATGCCGCCTTCACCACCGGCGCGCCCAATCCCGCCGGCGGGCTTGAGGAGGACGGCCATTTCGTTGCGCCGCGGACCGTCGGGCAGGCGACGAAACGCCGCCTGAAATAGGGCCGCCGGATCGAAGCCGCTCAAGCCGCGCGCGGTTGAGTTCGAAAAATTCGATAGCACAAATCTGCCGCCCGCCATTGTCCGTACCATAGGCCGTCCATAGCATCGCCCCTGGAGGGACCGGCGCCGATCGACCCGGAAGGGAGCGGCGCCGGTTTATCGATCGCGCAGATGCGCGGGGATTGTCCGCTCGGCGTGGGGTTCGACCCGGCCGCCTTCGGACGCAGGCGCAATAGGGAGGCTTATCATGAATTCTCATTTCTGGCGGACGGGTGCCGCCGTCGCTGCACTGATGGTGTTCGGCGCGGGCCATGCCGCGGCCGAAACCGTGCTCAAGCTCAATAACTGGCTGCCGCCGACGCACACCCAGCTGACCGGCATCATCAAGCCCTGGATGGCCGAGGTGGAGAAGGCCACGGAGGGCCGCGTCAAGGTGGAACTCACCGACGCATCGCTGGGTGCGCCGCCGCGGCAATACGACCTGGCGGTTGACGGCATTGCCGACGTGACCGTCGGCGTGCTGGGCTATACGCCGGGCCGCTTCAAGCTGGCGGGTGCAGCCGAACTGCCCTTCGTGGGCGAGACGGCGGAGGAGCTTTCGGTGGCGCTCTGGCGTACGCATGAGAAGTTCTTCGCGGCTGCCAACGAATACAAGGATGTCGAACTGCTCGGCATCTATGCCAATGCCACCGGCCATGTGATGACCACCGCGAAGGCGGGTCCGGTAACCAGCCTCGAAAACTATGCGGGCAAGAAGTTCCGCGTCGGCGGCGGTCTCGTGCAGGAGATCAACACCGCGCTGGGCGGCGTCAATGTTGCCGCACCCGCCAACGAGGTCTACGAGATCCTGTCGCAGGGCGTGGCCGACGGCACGCTGCTTCCCTATGAGGCGGTGCCGAGCTTCAACCTTTCCGGCGTCATCAAGCATGCCACCTCGGTGCCCGGCGGCTTCTATTCCTCCGCCTGGTTCTTCGTCATGAACAAGGACAAGTTCGACTCGCTTCCCGAGGCCGATCGCAAGGCGATCAAGGAAGTGTCGGGCGAGGCGCTCGCGCGGCTGGCCGGCCAGGCGCAGGACAAGACCGAGAAGGATGCGAGGGCCGGAATGGAGAAGGCTGGCGTGACCTTCGCAAATGCCGACGACAATTTCGTGCAGGGCCTGCGCGAGAAACTGTCCACCATCGAGGCGAAGTGGGTCGAGGAGGCTGGCAAGCTTGGGGTCGATGGCAAGGCAGCGCTCGAATATATGCGCGAGCAGGTGAAGGCCGTGTCGCAGAAATAGGCGGAGAAGGCCGGGGAACCAATCCTTCGCGCTGCCGTTCCTCGGGTCGACACATGATGCGAGGAGGGAAAAGCGCATGTTTCAGTTCCCCGGCTTCCACTTCGACCGCCGTTCCGCTCTTGAAAGGGAGTTGGACCATCTTCGACGCGAGGTGGCGCGGCTGAGCCGCAGCGCGGCGAATTACGGTTCCGACGCCTATGAGGAAGGCCGCCGCGGCGGCCAGGAATTCTATGCCGACGCGATGGACCGCGTGATGGACATGTTGCCGATGGCGCGCCGCAAGGCGCATTCGGTGGAGCGTATCGCCCGCGAGAACCCCACCGCGACCGCCGCTCTGGTCGGCCTCGTGGTGGTCGGCCTTGTGGCGAGCCTCGTCTACGCGCAGCGTTCGGGCGAATAGCGTCCCCGTTGTGAATGGCCTGAAATCGGCTTCCCGTGCCGCGCCGGTGTTTGGCTGTAAGGGGGGGGCCTTGTTTTTTGCCGCGCCAGCCGTTAATCGCCCGCATTCGAAACCTAATGTGCATGACGCCCAAGGAAGATTGACATGGCCAAAGGTAAATTCGAGCGGAACAAGCCGCATGTTAACATTGGCACGATTGGTCACGTTGACCATGGCAAGACGTCGACGACGGCTGCGATCACGAAGTATTTTGGCGAGTTC
>Ga0182736_1000055_pt1 | contig 227681 bp, 180 predicted proteins | sample eDN5th30CKraftBY_FD_128882 | JGI IMG/M metagenome (GOLD analysis project Ga0182736, IMG submission 128882) | Enriched backyard soil microbial communities from Emeryville, California, USA - eDNA 5th pass 30_C Kraft BY (version 2) (version 2) | ecosystem: Environmental > Terrestrial > Soil >...
AGCGGACTGCAATTGATTGACTGGTAGCAGGTTACGAAATTCGGGAGACAGTGTCTCCCAGATTTGAGGGTAGGTCTGATAGAACAGACGGTACCGCCTGAGTTCACGGGCTTCAGATCGACTGACCTCCAGATTCCCAAGTTGACTCGCGAGTGATTCGATCAGACGGTCGCCGTACTGAGCACGATCATTTCCGTGTTGTTCGTATTCGTGAATGTAGAAGCCAATGAGCCAGTTTCTGAGGGTCAGGCTGAGATTCACCGCCTTGGCAACATTCGATTTGAGCTGGACGTCAATCGCACGAATTGACTCTGCCAACTGCGAAAAATCCGTTCGAGTGTTTTGCGGTGGGAGAGATTTCTGATTCAACTCTGAATCCTTTCCAGCACCTTCGAAATTCCACGTTCGTTCAAAAAATCTGCTGCTTTCACGTTGGTCCATTCTGAGTGAATCTGAATTTTCCCGCAGAAGAATCTTGAACTCTAACTCGGGTCGAAGTTTACGGAATGGGTGACAGGATTTCCATGAAACATGCGCGACCAGCAAGGGATAGACTCGAGTGGGATCATGACGCACGCAGTCATCGACACCCACCAGGCATGTGCGGGCATTCGAGCGGACATAGAGCAGTGGTGACCTTAGGACATGGCTCATCCGTCCTTCGACTAAAAGGTCGCAGGCGATGGATCGTCCCCGCATTGACACGGCTGAACTAACCTATTGAAATATGTCTCTTCTCTAAGTTTAACGAGACGGGCCATGACAAAGACATTCGACCAACTGAGGCTGACGCCTTCCGAAGATGAGCTCGTCAATCATGAATTGACGTTTCCCAGTCAGGCTTATCGCTCCTACTTTGTCCTGGAGCCGATCACCCATCAGGGAATCACCAGGGTTTCTGTCACCGCTCGTGACGAAAACATGAATGTCCTGTGGGGATCAATGGTCTGTGAAGGGAATTTGCCTTCCGGTGAAGCCACTCCGGTTGCTCTCTATTCTGCGATGCGGACTCTGATTCGCAAACATCTTCAGGAGCCCGAATCCTGTCACGAGACGCCGCTGCTGTGTGCGGCCTTCTAGGAGGACAGGCAAGCTGCGAGGTTGCAACAAACAGTGTGATCTCTGCAAATGGGAAAATAAACCTTCTGCAATTGCTTCAAGAAATTGGTGGCCGGGCTGATTTTGTTGAATTTGACACAGTTGTGCAATGCGCGTATGACTACTATTTATCGTAACAAACAGGATGCCGCTAATATGTATGACGCAGGTGACATTGTCGACGGAAAGTACATTGTAGATGGAGTATGCAGTACTACTGGCGGGATGGGGGCCCTAGTCTTTGTTTCACCCACAAATGCTCAAGCTGTAGGTGGAACACAACTTGCGGATAGGCTTGTCCTCAAATACTGTCGCGAGACGGACAGCGAGTATATCCTCAGATTTCGCCGCGAAACGCGTCTTCTCGCGGAGTTTTCTGAAAACTCGAAAGTAGTGCAGGTTATTGACCATAACCTTGAGCACGAGCCGCCATACTACGTGATGCCATTCTATCCGGAAGGTGACCTTACGACGTTACAGACGGAATTGGCCAGCGATCGATCCATGCAGGAAACGATATTCACGCAAATGATTGATTGCGTAGCAGAATTGCACGCACGAGATACATTTCACAGGGACATTAAACCGCAAAACTTTCTGCGTGATGTGCGGCACATCCGTGTTTCGGATCTCGGACTGAGCGTAGAACGAAGTTCGCTTACAGCATTCACCAGGTCATCACAGTACTGGGGAACGCAGGGATACTTGCCACCAGAATTTCAGTCGGGAGGTTTCAAGGCTGCTGATGCCGCTGGAGACATCTTCATGCTTGGGAAGAGCTTCTATGTACTCTTGACCGGCAGAGATCCACTGTACTTGATTGGAAACGACATTCCCGACGCGTTATTCCATTTGGTGCAAAAGTGCTGTGCCATAGAAAAACAGCGGCGATATCAAACACTTGCTGAACTGAAGCAAGCTGTTGTTGCTGTTTATGATGTGCTAATGCAGCGGGTTGACGGAGTTGTTCGGTCACGACAACTTTTATCTGCTATCATGGCGCGATTAGATCAACAAAATCAGTTTGAAATTAATGAAGTAAACACATTTTTGGATTCTCTTGGACGTCTCGAGCCCGGAGAACGAGATGCAGTTATTTTCGAAGTGCCTTCCTCGTTTTATCGTATGCTTTGTGTTGACTCTCTGGTCGGTCGAGTTAGTGATTACCTTGCGCTGTATCGTCCGGCAGTTGAGTCAGCCAATTACGCATGGCCGTACGCTGAGGTTGTCGCCGACAATATGCGTATTCTGTTCGACTCCCCTGCTGTTGCCCCCGGGGACAAGGCGATATCGCTCGAACTGGCCATTCGTGCAGCCAAAGCAATGAATCGTTTTGCGGCGATGGGAACTTGTCAAGAAATGATAAAATCAACAAAAGATGATAATCTTGCGGTGTTGGTTCGGGATGTTTTGCGTATGTTTCCTGACTACTTCGTCACCAATATTGAACCGGTCAACTGTTCTCACGACATGGTAGCTTCGACTATCCGCGAGCTGAAAGCTTCTCAGCAGTTATGAGTGTTTGTCGTCAATATAATTGGTTATTACTGTATGGTTAAGTGCGATGCCTGATTGGAAAAAAGTTTTATTCTTTATCGGAGCTGAACTTCCAATCCAAGGAATTTAATGAGTGTTTGGCATTAAATTAGATATTTGTAATTTAAAAAGTTCAACATTTTTGTCCGTCCTCAGTCATGACTTTTAAGGTCCCCTTCACCACACTTTTCGAAAACCCCTTCGACAGTAGCACCAATTGAACTTTCCGCAGATCAATAATCTGGGAGGTTCCTGTCGGCGATTGGACGTTGACGAACGGAAGGCAGAGGGCTTTGACTTTCAGGGGAGTTCTGGCTGTAGCGGGTTTAATGCGGAGGCGGATGAGTTCGTGAGGAGGGAGTGGAGAGTCGCACTTGTTCCACAGGAATGAGGGGAGTTCCTGGAATTCTTCGAGGATGGCGACGTACTGACCGCACTGGATGTCTTCGGGAGCGAGAGGGCGAGCCAGGGTGGATTCTGGTTTGGAAGTCGTCGGTGATTTCATTGGGAGATTCTATTGGAGATTTGAATTCTCCGGTTTCTGCTGAGATCATGAACTGGAACGTTGTTCGAGTTGTTTCAGTTTGAATCCCAGATATTCCCGGAGTTTTGCGGCCAGTTTTTGCTCGGGTTTTGAGAACCATTTCTGCTGGCGTTCGAGCAGTTCGATCACATGCTGATACCCGAATTCTCCGATGAACGGGGATTCCGGAAGCGATTTCAGACGATGGCTGTGAGGGATGGCGGACTGCAATCGGTTCCGATCCCTGTATTCCTGGACGAGCGGATTTCCAGTTTGTGGAGCCAGCAGGATCAGGAAGAACTGTCGCTGCTGTTTGTGGAACAGGCGGTCTTCTTCGTACCAGCCAGACTGATGCAGGCCGACTCGGGCATTGCGGATCAGTTGATCTCCCGGATATTTCCCCTGACCATTGTTGTGAGAGGTGGTGGCTGAGAGAGGTGATCCGTATTTCATCTCCACAAACACCGTCGTCGCCGGATTCTCCCAGGTGATGAGCACATCCACCTCAGTCTGGCCTTCATCCCAATGAAGAAGATGCCGGGGAAAATGTGGTTGCTTCTGCCAGAGTTCGACTTTGAAGTCCCGGTAGATCTGACGACGAAATCGGGTCGTTCCCAGAGCCTCATTCAGGAAGTCCGGTAACCACCAGCGAGGATTGAGAACGGACAGTGTTCCCCAGAGATGCCCGGTGACAACATCTTCGCTGGTCGGTCGAACGATCAGGGGACATCGCAGTTTTCCGTGCACTGCTTCCTGGCAGATGGATCCCCCTTTCCCTCTGAGTTCCGTCAGCATGTGGACCTTCCATTCAAATGAATAACGGGGGCAGATCCGGACTTCGGTTTCCAGTCCTGACAGGGTTCACGAAACGCACATCCGGAACAATTCAGGGGAGATTCCACGGGATAAAAGACCTGGTTTTCGATTCCGGTTTCAATCTGTTTCACCAGATCCCCGAGTCGATTTCCATCTCGTTCCTCGCGAGAAGTTTTCAATCGTTGCAGTTTAGGAGACTTCGTTTTCACCAGGACGGCATATTCCACCGTCGGCCAGACTCCGGTTTGTTCATGCAGAGCATGGGCGTAACAGGTGGCTTGGAGTGATCGATGGACTTCAAACTCCCCATAGGATCGTCCAGACGTTTTGAACTCTGTGATCTTCAGCTCAGAGGAGTTCCCGGTGACCAGATCCGCGATCGCCATCAGTGGAGTTTCCAGAACTTCATCGTCACTGGTGATCAGCGGAACCAGGAGTGTCTGTTCGACTGCGACGATGTCTTTCGGAGGCGGTTGATTCAGGTAGAGTTCGAGTAACCCGATTCCCTGAGCGGCAAGTTCTTCTGATGATTCTCCCGGTTTCCACTCGACCTTCACTTCGGATTCCCGCAGTGCGAAATGCTCCCGGAATTCCCGATGAAGATCGTCACGATTCACCTCACCATGTTGCTGCAAGGTCTGGTGGTAGCACGCAAGCGCATGGTGGACCGCGGAACCGAGCAGCAGCCCGCTTCCCATGCGGAGTTCCGGCAGCTTGAGAATCCGTTTGAAGTAAAACTGCAGCGGACAGCGGAGATACTGACTGATCGCACTGTAGCTCCAGTGGGGACGGGGAAGAGAGATCATGACGGCTCACCGGTTCAGGAGAAGACGGGGATGAAACGGCAGTCAGTCAATGGCGTCGTGACTGCGGTTTCGAGCCTTCGGTGAGCTGATCCAGGATCAATCCCGCTTCCTGTTTGGTCAGGGAATAGAGATCGGTTTGCCGACCGATCAGGGAGGTCATCCGTTCTTCCAGCTGCAGTTTTGACATCCCTTCCCGTTTGCCGATGGTCAGCAGAAATTGAATCTGCTTGTTGGTTGCCGGAATGGTTTCGTGGTGATTGCCATTCAGATTTCCGTTGGTTCGTGAGAACCGTGGAGAATTTTCACCGTTCATTTTCTGCGGAGATGATTCGGTGTGATTTCGAGGTGAATTCATGCCCGAAGTTCGTCGAGATTCTTCTTTGCGTGCATCTTCTCCATTCGAATTCGTCACTCGTTCGATCTGTTGATTCAATGCCTCTTCGGCAACGTCGTAGAATTCTTTGATCTTCTCGATCATTCCCTCCGGATCATCCAGGGGAACCGACAATTCCCCCTCGAGATTCAGGCTGAAACCGGTCGAATTGAAATCCCGTGACAACTTTTTGCTGAGTCCAACATTCACTTTGAGCATGGAGAGATTCCGAGAAGGAGGTGACGAATCGTCTGATGGAAGAACTACCCGATGCAAAGAATCAATTTGCCATTTCGAGAGCGAGTTTCCAGGCCTCGGCTTTGAGGCGAGCCCCAGATCCAAACCAGGAGGAATCGAGTCGACGACTGAGACGTTCCATCTCCGTTCGACCTCGGGTACTGCGATGATGATCCACGAACTCGGTCACCGCATTGAAGGCCGCCCAGGTGGAATGTCGGATCTCAGGAATCTGTTGTCCTTTTCCTTCTTCGAACAGTCGGAAGAGTTCGGATCGGACATTGTGAGCCCGACGATTCTTGGCATCGGGGCTGTCGGGATAGAGGGCTTCGAAATAGCGTTCGAGCTGGCTCCGACTGGGATAATGCCAGGCGAGTCGATCGGCTCGTTCACCGAGATCCCGACAGAACTGATGAGCGAATCCCAGGACTTCCTGAGCCTGTCGGACTTTCGTATCGAGATTCCCTTTATGCACGATAGAAATCCCCTGACCGCGACCACGTCGTTCCGCCATCCCCAGCGTATTCGCACAGACGACACGAATCGGGGTAAAGAAAATTCGCAGTGACGAACTTCCATCATGAGAATTGCTCAGGAGCAAAAATTGTTCGGTGACATCGTCGGAATTCTTCACTCGCAGTTCACCGGGAAGTTTGGCGAGCATCCAGACCCGTTCACCCGCTCCCAAGGCTCCAGCGGTGTGGTACCGCAGCTCACCTCCTTCGACGACGGCATCCAGAAAGCCAAAGGCTTCGGCATTCTGGACAGGGACGTAACTGTTCCCGACGACACCCAGGACCTCCCCGGAATCAGAACGGACGATCGCTTTCCGTTTGGGAACCGGAGTTCCGGTGACCGTCGTCAGGGATTGCAGTGTCGCCTGATAATTCAGACCGGCGGCGTCCATCGCCTCTGCAGCCGTGGCGGGTTCATTCAAACGAGTCCCCAGACGATGCCAGGGAGCGTCACCTGAGTACATCATGGCCGGTCGGCCATTGGTGGAAGCGAGGTCATGAGCCATACAGAAAGTCTCCAGGGAGGATCGTGAGTTGCCTCATCGATTACCCGCTGGAAAGCTGTTCTTCCGCTCAGAATGAGGAGCAGGAATTCGTATGGAGGGATCAGAAGAGAACCGAAGTTTGCGAATGTTCGCAGCAAATTCCCGTGTAATCCTTTCGTCCTTGAGTGATCTGCGAATGTTTCTGTTCCACTCTTGCCACTGCTTCCTGCATTCCGCTTCAAATCTCGGAGATCGCTCCATCGCGATGATGCTGCAGGACGGGATCAGGAACCAGCACAGCCCGACGTGAGATTCAAGTTCCTCACGTTGCTGCCTCAAATGATCGTCGAACAGTGCGAAATCCTGTGTTTTCAGGGACTGAGCGGCACCCTCCGTCGGTGTGACGAGCAAGTCTCCCAGGTACTCATTCGCAATCGTATTCAGATCTCGACTTTCTTTCAGTTCTCCATGAATCAGGAAGACCCCATCATAGTTCAGGCTGAACTCCTTCCAGTTCAGTCGGGACTTGTCAATCAGACGATTGGCTCGCCAGGGATTCTGTAATCGACGCCGCATCTCTCCGAAAAATGCTCCCATTCGATTGTGAGCCTCCTCAAAGAACGCCGCGTCAGGAGACTCCGATCTGACCGTAAACATCGGATTTACATACCAGGCAGTATGGTCGTTCAGCTTCTGTATCCGCTGAAGTTCTTCTTGAGCAGAAACCGCAGGATCTCCGGTGTCGAATCGACGTTTGGTTACAATCGGCAGGGTTCTTAGTATGGTGGACATGTTGATTATTCCTGAACAGGATGAGTTTCCGGGACATACGGCTTCGCCGACCGCAGGAACCAGGCGAGATAGTCCTTGAGGTTCATGTTGGAGAGCCGGGCCTGATGATGCACGTGAGCGTGCACATCGTCGGGGATCGGACTGCTCAGCCAGCGCTGCCCCTCCGGCAGCAGGCGACTCTGAGGTCGCTGTTTGCCAGGAACAGGCAGAGATTTCGATTCAGGTTGATTCATATTAAATTCCAATCGGGGGAGATTCCGTTCCGGAAATCTCAGGAGTTTCAAGCAGTCATTTAAGAACGTTCGTCAGTAACTTCAAAGTCAATATAATTAAATTATTTATCGTCTTGTTTGTGTCGTCTGTATTTTATCGTCTGGATATGTTTTAGTGTCTTTGTTTTTGTCAATGTCATTATTTGTGATGATAATTGTTCTTGTGTCTGAGTCTTTTCTTTTTGTTCTTCTTCTGTCACTTCTGCTTCTTCTACTACATTATTTGGCTTGCCTGACGGCAAAACTCCTCTACGGGTCGGAGCTCCCAGCGTTTCCCATCTGTGTCGATCTCAACACGCATGTGAAACATGATCAACATTACTGAGGCATCGAATGCTTCACTTGAAATGTCACGTGCAAAATCAAAACACTCGAAAAATTAAAAGAAGAACCCACCGACCTGAGAGAGGCGGGTGGGGTGTAGAGTGGACGTGTTGTCATTGAGTCATAAGCGGCAGCGATCCTCAGAAAAGCAGCGGCCAAAACTCGTTCTACAGTCGAGCCCTTTTAGGGATTGCCGCAGATTCTGAAATTTCTGCAGGACCGATCACGGATTCCAAGAACTCCTCGGTCACGCTACTGTTCTCCACCTGGTCTTTTGCAGAGTAAATGAAGTCAATGCAGATTCGGAGGTTCAGTTGGTACTTACGGACAACGCGTTTGAGTTGTTCCCGAGTGACATTGACGCCAAGTTCTTTGGCTTTGCAAGTCATCAGCTCAACTGCATCTTCTTCTGTTGGACGGAGGAGATGGAACCTGTTGATTCCAAACCGGCCCCAGAGTGCATCGTTGACCTTGTTCTCATGTGTCGTGGCAATGACGATCGTAGCCCTCGCTCGTTCCAGATCGCGAAAGAGATACTTCTGGTGCCATTCGCTTAGATCCTGGATTTCATCAATAAACAGGAAGTTGGTGTCTCGCTCGAGGAAGATTGATCCATGGTGAGTCCACCAGTCCCAATTTTCGTTCAGGTTAGCACCGGTCCACTCTTGGTAGGATTGGTAATCAATCTGTGTTTTCACGCACAGGCTGCATCGACCACAAGCGTCTCCAATGACTTGTGAGTGTTTGCAATAACGATTTCGAGCTGTAATCGTTGCAAGCGTCGTCTTCCCTGAACCGGTCGGTCCGACGAATGCAATTCTCTGCCCCTTCAAATTCGTTGTTTGATTGAGATTCTTCAATCGCCGAATGGTCTGTTGTTGCCCTACCACATCTGAGTATTTTCGTGGGCGACGATCATCCAAACAACCGTTTGCCCCGGGAGTGTGAGTGTCTGGAATATCAGGAAAAACATCATCGAAAGTTTCTTGGGAGGGCATATTTTCTTTCCTTACAAAAAAAGGTGCAATCTTGTCAAAAAGACATGGTAACTCAGCAAATATTCAGGCCTTATGATTGCGCTCAGCATGCGTAATTTCAGTGCAAACATTGGCTATTCGTCATGGGGTCAGTGGAAGTAGTTCAAATGGATTCCGCCAGGCATTTGGAGGGGTGTGAATGTCGCGAAATTGGTAGTACAGCTGGGTTCCTTGCTTTCGGTGATCACTGCGGACTGACGCAATGATTTGGCCGTCGTCTTCCAATTCCTGAAGCCTCTTTTTCACCGTGTTGTAACCAAGCTCAGTCCATTTTCTGACATGCTCGCGTGTGAACCATTTATGTCCCTCATTGCTTCGGTCAGGTAGTGCCAACTGGTATGTCCCTTGTGTAACGTTCGTATAAATCCTTTCCGCCACATCAATGGCTGCTGCTGAAATCGTTCGATCAACAGGAACCAAGGGCAGCTGTTGAAGCAACGCACGAACAGCTTGGTAGTCGTCCAGGCAGACTGGTCTTGTGTCGTGAAATCCGGACAAGATACGACGTAACTGCGTGACGATTTGAAGGAGCCGCTGGACAATCAGTACCTGATCCGGGGAAAGACCGGCGTCATACAGCTTGACCGGAAGGTTGGTGAGATCCACTCCTAATCCAACCTGACACTGAGACAACATGCCAAGGTGATCCCTCAACTCTTGTTGAAGGGAAGGATCCTTCACAAATCGAAGATCTTCAATAAACCGATCAATGGAACGTTCCGAAATGGTGCTATAGACATTGAGGGTTGCACTGCCTGGTGCGATCGACTTTTTAGAGGACGAAATTTTCCAAACGCTTGGTGAACCATGCTTGGGGTCAACCGTTGTTGCCCGATATGTCAACAGGTCTTCAAACAGTCGACCATCCTCGCGACGTACGTGCAGAATTGATTTTCCTCGAAACCCACTCGTTTCCAGTGACCGATATTGCTGGTAGGTGTCCACTGTTGCCATGGATTCCGGTAGAATTTGACCGAGTCGATCGACTATCGCCAGATCCAATTCACGTTGGTCTGAGAGCACGTTGACATGAATCGGGATTCGTTTTCGTCCTGAGACCAAGCTAAAAAACAAAACGCAGGTGATTAAATCAGGGCGAATCCCGAGGTATCTCGCCACCAATTCGACCAATTGGAAAGCAGGGTGCCCTCGGAAAGGAGTTAACGCATCCGTTGATGGAACTGGCGGAGGTATCGACGACGCACTCATTTCCCACCCCCATTTCCATGGACATCAGGGAGTGCTGAGGAATCACCGGCAGTCCACGGCTGGACCATCAGCAGAATGGCAGAGCGAATGGACGGAGGGAGACAAGGCCAGACCTTGATGAGGTGCACCAAATCTGCTGGAAGGCCATCGAGACAGGGTGAAGTGCAACAATGAGTGCAACCACTTACAGCTGAGTGAAGTAAGTCGTTATCCGGAATTGCGTTGCAGATTTCTGGCTCCGGTCTCGAAAACCGGTGTGCCGGAAACGGTACCGGGGGTTCAAATCCCCCCCCTCTCCGCTTCGCCTATGGCGAAGAGAGAGTAGAGGGGAGAGAGTGGTGAGTAGAACGAACCGCTCCCTCCCCTCTACTCGGTCTAATTTCAACTTTCTACTCTCCTCCTGATGGCCTTTGCTTTTGAAAAACTGATCGTCTACCAGAAGGCGATCGACTTCGCCGATCAAGTGTGCCAGCTCACGGAACAATTCCCGAGAGGTTACGGCTTTCTCGTGGACCAGCTCAATCGGGCGTCGCTTTCAATTGCTGCAAACATTGCCGAGGGGAACGGCCGATTCACCAAACCCGACCGTAAGAACTTCTTCGGCATTGCTCGTGGTTCGGTGCAAGAATGCGTCCCACTCCTGGAACTGGCACGAAGGCGTCGACTCTTCAATGACGCGGTCCACGCGGAAATGGAGGAGCGGTTGGAAGGGTCGTCGGTCAAAATATTGGCACAATTTACCGCGTTTTTTATACTGATGGGTGAATTCTTACACGAGTTCTGGATGGAATTTTGCCTACGAGGGCTAGGAGCCTGGTCATGGCACACACGCAGAGTTCCTGTGCGGTCAAGGACGCGCTCGAGGGGTTTGCCTGTCCCAACCCTGACTGCGGGTACTTCAATTGCTTTGGGGCCGGCAATCTCACCGTCTCGGACTGGATCGGTAAGGACCGCGCCATCCGCCGGCTGTATTGCTCCGGTTGCGGAAAGCGGTTCAGCGAGCGGAAAGGAACACTCATGCAGGATTCCAAGCTCCCACAAGACACGGTGGTGCGGATCGTCAAGTGCCTGGTGCACGGCTGCTCGGTGGCCGCGACGGCCGACATCTGCGAGGTGGACCCGCGAACCGTCGAACGGTACGTGGAGCACGCCGGAAAGCGAGCGCACGACTTCCACCAGCAGCGGCTCCAGCAGATGGAATCGCCACTCCCGGCGGTGGAACTCGATGAACTGCACACCCGGGTGGCTCGTCCTCCTCGAAAAAAAGGGGGCTCCCGCGAAGACCCGGCACGTGAAACGCCGCCGCCGCGAGATGGGCAGGAACTGGGTGCATGCCGCCATCGCCTCGGCCAGCCGTTTCGTGATCGATCTGCGGTTGGGACCGCGGACCAAAGAGGTGGCTGTCGAACTGGTCGGTACGGTTGCGCTGTGCGGGCCGGATGCTTCCAGGCCGCCCCCCTTGTTCCTCGTCGACGATCACCTGCCGTACCCGGCAGCGATCCTGCAAGTGTGGGGGCAGAGACAGCATCGTCGTCGCCGCACCGGCCGGGGCCGTCGCAAGCTGCCGCGTCTGAAGCCTCCCCCGAGGCTGCTGGCGGGCGTGGTGAAGAAAGTCCGCGATGGGGGCGGGAATCTGGTGCGGGTGAGGCGCCGGGCCCTGTTCGGCTCGAAGCAGGCCGTTGTCACTCGCATCCAGGAACTGGGGATCGGCCAGACGATTCACACCGCTCATGTGGAACGGCTCAACGGCACGCTGCGCGGCCAACAGGCCCGACTGGCGCGGCGGACGCAAACGCTCTCCCGTCGCAGACGGTGGCTGCAATGGTCGCTGTGGCTGTGGCGGGACTGGTACAACTGGGTGCATCCGCACCGTTCGCTGGGCGGCCAGACCCCGGCCATGGCACAGGGCCTGACCGACCATGCCTGGAGTGTTCGCGACTCTATGCAGATCCCCGTCCATGTGGACGACCTCCAACGCGCCTGGTGGGCGGAAGCCAAGCAAAACACCATAACATCCGCACTCATTGACCAAAAACACCGACAACTCATGCCAACATCATGAGTGACGACCGTTGGAAGAGATTTCACGGATGCTTTCCGGCCTCATCAATGGCTTGGAAAACCGCGAAATTTGAAACTTCCCAGTCCCGGACCCCCGCGAGAAAAAATTCAATCGCCGTCCTGTCCTCTCCGCTTATATTGCATTCGCGTGGTTTTGGCCGGCGTCCCTCCCCTGCCACAGTTCAGGCTCTGAGACGGGTGGCGAACTACAAAGGCGGGGTTGGAGACTGGCATCAATTTCCAACCCCGCCTTTTTGCTTGTTTCCCACTGCCGACGGCTTCATCGGACGCAAGGCCGACCGGATTGCTCAGGGAGATGGGGTGTGAGCACGAAGGTAATCGGCGATCTCGGTTTTCGACACCAGCGACTGTGCCGTTCGCAAGGTCAGATCGATGAGTTCGTCGTCGGTCGCGTCCAGCGACAGGTCGTTGATCTCAAGAAAGACCAGCGCCGCCTCGAGCCCGACTCGTTTGTTTCCGTCGATGAACGGATGGTTTTGAACGATGTGGTACAAGTACGCAGCCGCCATCTCGAACAGTTCGACATGTAGATACTGGCCGCCGAACCTCGCTTCCGGTTGTGCCCGCGCGGACTCCAGTAACCCGATGTCACGAATACCATGTGTCCCGCCGTAGTTGGCAATCTGCTCGGCGTGGGAATCGAGCAGATCATCGAGTGTCAGGAAGGTCGGAGTCACAGGCTACTCCGCCAACTTCTCGAACGCCTTCTTGTGCCGGGCGTTGACCTTCGCTCGTGCCGCCGCCACTCGCGCCTTGCGGTCCGCTGCCGGCACAGGCGAGATGGTCATTGTTGAACCGTCGGTCGTGATCTCGACCGGGTCTTCTGGGCGAATCTTGAGGAGGTCCAGAATGGGACGGTCAATGACCAGCGCCCAGCTGTTCCCGTGTCGAACAAAGTTCTTGATCACCGGTGAGTCCCCCATTTGTGGTAAACCAATGTATCACCATTGTATCACCGATTAAAATCCGCGGCAAGTGCCTTGAAGGACTTGGCTTCCGGACACAACCGGACATCAGTCTCCGGAGATTGAGCGGCGAGGGCCGCGAAAATCCTGAAAAATGAAGAGGCGGATCGGGAACCGGTCAACGGGAGAGGTTGACCTTCATGGCTTCACAAACCCTCTGCGAAAGCTGAAACCACCCCAGGAGTCTCTGGACGGGCGATACGGTCCTATTCAATTCACTCTGGTATTGATTTCCCAAGGAAACGCCGCCGCAGATCTGCTTCCCGTTGCCTCACCCCGGCAATAAAAAGTTCAATTGGCGTCCCCCCCCTCTCCGCTTGTTTCTAGAAACTGCCCTTCGACGAGGACGTCGAAGGGTTTTCTCATTGTTGCACCGAGATTTGTGACTAGACTATTGAGTTCAATGATCCTTGCAGGCTGCTTCACAATTCTGCGTGAGTCGACGTAATTGGTTTCGCAGCCGTCACTTTTCGCGGTTCAAATCCCGTCCTCTGCTTCGGCATTCGGTGCAACCCCGCGGCGCAGTGGATTTGCGTTGAAAGGCAGCGAAAAACCGTTTGAAAGGAAAAACGCCGCCTGAGTCCAAGTGGGATTGTCCCACTTGACATTCCATCCCACTTCGTGATAGGCTTTAAAGCCATCAGTGAAGGAAGGAGGAGCGATGCACGCTGAAACGCGGACTACCGACGCCAAGGCCCGACTGGTCTTGCCAAAAGCGTTCGCCAACGCCACCGTCATCATCGAGCAGGTGAGCGACACGGAGTTGCGCGTACGCCGAGCCAGGGTGATCGCGGAGGACGAACTCGCATTCGCCGAGGAATCCGCCGCCCCCCTCTCGGACCGCGACCGCGACCGCTTTCTCTCGCTGATTGCAGATCCTCCGGCCCCGACGCCGGCCCTCAGGAAAGCCGCCTCTCGCCACAAGGCCCGCCGTGGCTGACTGGATCATCGAACCGTTCGGCAAGGCCCATGACCGGTCCGCCTTTACCTGCGGAAAGCCATCGCTCGATGACTTCATCCGTACCCGCGTCAATCAGTACGAAAAGCGACGCCTGGGCAAGACCTTCGTCGCTGTGTCTGAAGGCGAAAGGCGGGTGATCGGCTACTACACCCTTGCGGCCGGGGCCGTCCTGTTTGAGCACCTGCCGACCGAAGCAGCCCGCAAACTCCCGAAGCATCCAGTTCCGGTCATCCTGCTTGCCCGTTTGGCCGTCGATCAGTCGGCCCAGGGCATACGGTTGGGAGAAGGATTGTTGCTCGACGCTCTTCAACGCTCGCTGGATTTGTCCGGCAACCTCGGGGCGTACGCGGTTGAAGTGGATGCCCTCGACGACTCCGCCGTCGCGTTTTACGTCAAGTACGGCTTTACCCCGCTGCTCGACAACCCGAAGCACTTGTACCTGCCGCTGGCCACCTTCGAAAAGGCGTTGGGATAAACGAGAGCAAATCGGCGAAGAGCAAAGTCTGTCGTAGAAGCAGTCACACGATACCGCACAGTTGGCCGGCTGCTTCACTCATGATTGGATTTCCCACCCGGCCACCGTCGCAGATCGGCTTCCCAGCCTCGAACCTCGGCGATGAAAGATCCCATTGGTGTCTCTTTCTCTTCTCTGGTGAAAAGAGGGGGGATTCGAGGGGGGCGTTCTTTCGCTGACAACGTTCCTGGATCTCTGTGGTCGACGTTCAGCGTTTTGTCCTATTGGAGCATCAAACCTGACATGACAGGTGACAGAACAGGGTTTGAGCAGGCCAGCGAGCCTGCGGGCCAGGTTCGGGAACCTGTCAGGACAGAGTGGTCACACCACGATTCTCATTTCTCGTCAGGAGTGGACTTCTCTTTCACGATTTCCAGTGTTCCTGCCTTCGTGACGACAGCGGGGACGAGCATCCCGCGGTGTGGCTTCCCTGGCATTCTCGGATCACGGGCGACAAGAAATTGGCCTTCTCCTGTGCCGATCAGGCCAATCGCAGCAGGAAATGGCCAGCGGCCGACAAACTGGAGATCCGTGTCGGCTTTCAGGAGAATCGCGGGAGATCCGTAACATCCCATCCACCAGAATCCGTCGTGAAAGGTGATTGTCTGAATTCCTTTGTCGGTCTGCCCGCTCTGAAGCTGGTGCCGTTTTCGGAACGTCCAGTCTTCTCCATATTCATAGAGAAAGTTCTCTTCAATGTCGTTCGGGAGCCCGCCGACGACGAGGAACTTTCCCTCCCGATATCCGATTCCTCCCGCTCCATGCACGACTTCCGGAACGGGATGCCGCGCCCGTTCCGTGAGCGTTTCGGCATCATATTCATAAACCCATGAGTCGGCCTTCCCCGCAGGCTGGTTGAATTTTCCGAGATTCACCGCGACGAAAATCCTGCCATCATGAAAGCACAGGTCTCCATGATGATTGGCGACGGGAATGGTTTTCAGTTCCTGTCCTTGTGAATCGGTTTTGACGAGCTTCGTGGTAAACGACCAATACAGGGAGCCGTCATCGTCGGCGCATGTTCCCTGCAGGTGGATCGGATACTCTCCGGGACAGGCAACCGGCTTCCATTCCAGTTCTCCCGCAAAGGTCTGGTCAATGACCAGCACTAAAGAGATTCCAATACAAAGCGAAACGATGAGAGACTTCAGCATGCTCTTGCTTTCCATGATGAGCCCGGTGACAGGGCCATGAGAATTCATGAACCCGTTCCAGGGCTCTTTGAAGAACCGTCGCCGATCAGCCTGTTGAAAATGCCGATGGTGGTGAATTCAGGTGCCATGGGCGGACGTGCCGCCGGTGTTTAACAGCCTGCTACTTCAGGGTCGCTCCGAAAAACTCAAGGGCAGGCTCAAAAGCATAGGCATGTCCTCCTTCCGGAACAACCAGTTGCGGAGTCTTTCCCCCTGCCTGGAGATAAACGGGTGTGATCAATTGCCGGCAACGATCTGCTTCCTGGGGAGAAAATCCGTCTTTGGAGCCATTGGAGAACTGGATGGGACGGGGTGCCACCAGGAGTGCGAGTTCCGGTAGATCGAATTCGGGCAATAAGTTGGGAATTGCTCCGCATCCACAATGGCCGTTTCGATCTTTAATGAAACTGACACGCATGCTGCCGAAGATCCCCTGTACGCTTGCTGCTGCAATACGCGGTTCCACGGCCGCTGCACTCAGTGCCAGCAATCCTCCGGTGGAAACCCCTGTGACGCCGACGCGCCGGGGATCGACCATCGGATCGGAAAACACCTGGTCGAGTAAGATGCGCTGATGGGCGAAAAGCAGGCTGTACCAGCCGTAGCCTTCCAGTCGCAACACCCGATCAAGATCATGATGGGTATCAGTACCGGGTTCCATGCCGATGTTTTCCATCACATAGACCAGATACCCCTTCCTGGCAAAATTCGAGGCGCATCCTTTCTGATAACTCTCCTGCTCGTCAAGAATCTGCTTGACTTTTCCATGTCCCATAAAGCAGACGATGGCAGGTAATGCGGAGGAGGGAGAACCTGTCCCAGGTTCAAGGCGGAAATAGCGAAAAAGCTGGCTTCCGTTGAATTCGACGCGAAATTCCTGCTCGCGGTATCCCACACGGTCAATGGTGTCGCATGCGGTGACAGACACTGGTTCCTGATACGGATAGACCAGGCGTTGAATAAAGAGTGTTCTCTGCGATTCCTGCCAACTCCTGATCGCTTCTTGGGAATCAAATGCGGGAACATGCAACGGATGAAGGCGCTGGGCGTTCAGGGCATGGGAATACATCTGCAGAACCGGTCTGGAGGGAGCGATCAACCCCGGCCGAAAACCATGGAATTTCCTGGCGGTTTCGAGATTCACGATTCCGGCGCAGACCCACCAGCCCGGCAACTGCGAGAGTTCCTGCCCGGCCTTGAATTCCTGAAACCAGACTGACGCCCGGTGAGGCCGGTTGTTTTTTTCCGGATTGCTCGACCCGCGATAGGCTTCCGCCCTCCAGATGTTCCAGCCGTATCTGCTCGGAGGAAGCCCCCCGGGGAACGACCAGTTTCCGGTGTCATTATATTCAAACACCGCAAAGACAACCGCTGATTGCCGAAACCGGATCGTGAGACGTTCCCCTTCTCCACCGTTGAATGCATATCGAGGAACGCCATGCAGTTCCTCTGGTAACTCCATGATTTCATAGTGACGATTTAAAAATGATTTTCCTCCCACTCGAGAGGTGTCCACAACGACGTCCGCCCCCGACGTCCGTTCAACCAGTTCTTTCAACTGATCTGCGGGAATCAGGTCGGGCTTCTGGGCCATTGCGGGGGAGATGAACATGCTGGTTGCGATCGAGAACATCAGCAGAAGAAATCTCCGTTTCCTGCGAAATTCGTGATTGATCATCATTCCGACTCTCCGGCAGCGTGATTCAGGTGAGAGCATCAGGACCGTCTTTGCTCGTGGTGAGGGATTCTCAATCATCCAGTTTGATATCGATCTTCTGGCGTCCTGGTTCAACAGCAAACTGTAATCCGCTTGTTGCGAAATCCCAGTATTTTCGCGGGACCCTGGCTTCGTTTGCAGGATCTTTCTCCTGACGAATAGGTGGAGAATGATCTCCAGTTTTCACATTGGCCAGCGCGGCTGGAATAATCACAACATGATAGATGCCGGACGGGATGGCTGAACCGTATTGACTGGCCAGCGTGTACTCACCCTGAGACCCGATTGCCGCGCTGGTCCCGAATCCTTCCCGGGACATAAAACTGATTTGCCCCCCGTCCAGTGGTTTTCCTCCGCGCGTCACCGTTCCGGAAACTCCGCTCAACGGCAGCGAAACACCGGAACTGCAACCGTAATCGAGTAAAAGAACCAGCGCGAACAGGGTCGGAATGTTGGACGAAGATCTGCGATTCCACATTGGGATTCCTCTCTAAAACGAAACGATCTGACCATCATCCCGAATGCTGAGATTCCGAAATGTCGTCCAGTCGATGGAGTCGGAGAAGAACGAAATTCCGCCGTCTCCCCGCAAGGTATAAGCACCACCAGAGTGAGCGGACTGGACCGGATTATTGTTCCCCGCGAGATAATTTCCTCCGGATCCGGATTGATAAGTCTTGTATCCGACTTTGTACCGCATCGAAGCCATGCTGTAGAAAAGTCCATCCGCAGACCAGCGACCACTGCCAGGAGTTCCGGCAGTCCTCGATCCGACCCAGAAGCCACGTACGCTCGATGTCCGGGTATCGACTTTTGACGTCCCGTTCATGCTCCAGTCTGAATGTTCTCCGATCATGATCGTGTTTGTGAGTCCGTCGGAAATTTCCGCGATACGGATCGCGACATTTGGAACAAACGCTCCATTGCTGCAAACCCATCCTTGTGGTGCGGCGTCACACCGGCTTTGTCCCGTCGGATCGGCGGACGTGACCGCATCGGTCGTCGCTCCGGCGATTCCGATGTACGAGGAAGTCCCCAGGTCTGTCGGCGCAGTGGGGGTCCCGTTGTTTGCCTGATGTGTCAATGCTGGAAGAGAACTGGACGGACAAAGATAGACTGAGGGAGTGAATCCTTTGGCGACGTTGTAATTCGACCCGCGGAGTCCACTTAACGGGCTGGCGTCAAACAGCATCGCATTATTGACGTTGAAAGAGAGCTGATTGTAGACGTTTGCGTGGTCAAGATAGGGGAGCAGAGAGACATAAAAACAGGAAAACCACGGTCCGGTCGCGCCGATCGGGAATCGGTTGTAGACGTCGTGGTAGTTGTGAAGAGCCAGTCCGATCTGCTTGAGATGATTCTGGCACTGACTGCGGCGCGCCGCTTCACGGGCCTGCTGAACCGCCGGCAGCAACAGCGCCACCAGGATGGCGATAATCGCAATCACCACGAGCAGCTCGATCAACGTGAACGCCCTGGCTGCCGGCAGGCGAATGTTTTTGGGGGAAGAATCGGTCGTTTTATTGCTCACGGGATCCTCATGCTTTCGTCTCTGGATGGCACGGAAAACTGATGTGTAATGATTATGTCACTCTATGTGAAAATTATGGTTGGCGAATGAAGTTAAAATGAAATCGTGTCTGTTGTCTTGTTTCATGTTCTCTGGTGGGCAGTTTCGGGAATCCCTGGTGGCCGTGAAAATTGAGATCCTGTTTGTCATGAAACGGATTGCCGGGTTGATTTCTTATGATTAATTTTCGGATACGAAAATACGAATCTGGTCGAATGTTCCCGGGCTGTCCGCGATTTGAAATTTCAGCTTTGACCGGTCATTCGAGATCTCAATCCAATCCCGTTCTTCGTGATAAATTGTTCCCCGGATCGCCATTTCATCATTGCTGGTCGGGTAGCGAACATTCGGATGACCGCATTGTGCATCCGTCGCATTGAGCTGGTCCGCAGAGAGCGCAAATCCGAGAATCCGCCCATGGAAATGGATTTCTCCGGTCAGCGGTGTCGTTCCTGAATTACTGGCGTGCAGCAGATAAGTCGACACCACCGTTTCCACGGGGAGAGTGAACCGTTCGGGGAGTCGTCTCAGATGAAATCGACCTGGTTTTGCCGCGGCGATTTCCAGTCCTTCTTTCAGTTCAAATTTCGAGCGTTCCTGGAACAGAAAACTCGTGTTCGATGACACCAGGGCGTCTTTGCAAACCGACTCCGGAGAAGTCTGCAGGAATTCGATGGAATCCGTGGTGTCCGCCACTCCGGCCAGTGACCTGAGCTGGCTTGCGAATTTTTCTGCCGACGCAGGAACGGGATCACTCAATGACTCTCCCATTCTTGCGGATCGCGATAATCCGGCGTTGATCTCCAGTGCAGGGTGATTTGACGTTTCTCCGGTGACCTTCCCTTCGAGGACATGGATTTCCGTTTGTCCCAGTTCATCGACATGCAGACCAAAGAGCGTTCCCAGGTCAACGACTTTGACGGCCTCCGTATTGACTCGAAATCCCCGGGCGCGCTCGGAAACATAGACACAGGCATCACCACTATGCACGAAGAGTTCCCGGTCGTTGATGACTTCCAGATCGACCGGGGCAGTACAGGCCACGGTGGCTCCACTGTCGAGATGCATCAGAAACCGTCCCGCCAGAAGCTGTAACCGTTCTCCATGCCGTACGACCGAACATTGTTTTGTGCGCTCTCCTGCCCAGTGTGTCTTCGTGGGGGATTCGTAAAATCCCGCCATGCGGGCGATTTCCAGTTCCGGCACCGAGGTGGAAATCATCCGTGTCCAGAAATGCACGCCAGTGCTGACGATCAGGAATCCGATTGCCAGGGTCAGCAGGCTGATCACGCGATGCCGCCAATTTTCATGCCGGATCAACGAAACGACTTCCATCCGCTCGGTCGATTCACTGCTGATCTGCCATTGCAGGCTGGTTTCGAAGAACATCCAGCGAACGTAATACTGCAGTGCCTTTCGGTCCGCCTCGATGAGGCCACGAATGGCGGCGACGACTTCCGGGCTTTCCCGTTCGCGGCGCGGCAGCAGAAGCAGACTTCGCAGATTCCTGATGCTGCTCATCGCTCCTCCCACGCTGCCAGGCGCCGGGTCGCACACTCGAACAGGCGAATGTGGATCCGTTGAAGCGACTTGTAGAGTGCCTGCAGAGACTGCCCCGTTTCGGCGGCAACCTGCTTCAAGATCACTCCCTCGGAATAGCGGATCTGCAGTAACCGACGGTCGGGTTCCTTGAGCCTGGCCAGGCATTCCCGCAGGGCTTCGTGCTGCCGTTCGAGTGTGCGGGAGTTGGCTCCCACTTCCTGTTCCATCCGCTCGAGAAGTTCTGCGGACTGCACCAGGCGATGACTGGCGAGACGATTGAACGACAGCACTTTGTTCCGGGCGATTCCGCAGGTCCAGGAGACGAAATCCCGCTCGGAATCATATTCGTCATACTTTTCCCATGCGGTCACTCCGACTTCTTGAAGCAGGTCTTCCACATCCGCGATGTTGAAGACCATGGTCGCGATATACGCATGCACGCGGCGCGAGGCTGAGGCCCAGAGCCGGATAAACTCCACGTGACCACTATGATGGGAAGAACGGTCCAGTCGTCGGGTTCCTGGGAGAATCGTGAATTGAAAAAGTCCTCATTGAGGTATTTCCTGCTCCCGGCTGAAGTGGACAGAATTTTCTGAAAAAAGTCCTCAATCGGAGCGATTCCCCTGGATCACCACTTCAGGATGGGACGGAAAGTTCCCACGAGTGTGCGGAAATCGTGAGGAAAAGAAAACCGGAACTGCTTTTGTGTTCGTTCGGTGTTGTTCCCGCTGCCACATGAGTTGTGGCGCCCTGCGTCACAAAGTTCAGCTGATGCCGAGGTCAGTGCACGCGAATGAAAATTGCAATCTGGGGAAGGTCTGGAAGACCCATCTCTCCGGGGGATTGGAGCTCCATGGTGACATGGTCGGAGACCTGATCGGACACGTTGCAGAGGATCCGTTCGTTACCGGGGAATTTTCGTGGAGCTTCAAACCTGTCAGGACAGAGTGGTCACACCACGAGACCGGTTCGGTCGATCCTGTGCCCGCCTGTGTTGTTTTGGACAGGCGCGCGTTTCGATGGATGAAACGCGGGTGCGGTGCAGCTTTCAGGCAATCTCGTATTGCAGACTCTTTATACTGGTTGCCGTCTCGTGACTCAGGTCTGCTGGCTATGATCCATTGGAGAACATTGCCCGTTTCGAGTCGCTCACGGTCGGGAGTTTTCCATGTGAGCGACCGCTGAGATCGACTGCCTGACCTTGGGGGGGATCTGAGAATGAATCTGCCGGTGCTGCGAGACCTGTGTCGTGAATTTCGATCGGTTCTGGTCATTCTGTGTGGAATCCTGTTGGCGGGGATGCCCGTCGCTGTGGATGCGAAAGATCCTGTTCAGGGAGACGCGAAGAAGATTGATCTGGGAGGGAAGGCGTCACTGGAAATCGTGTACATCCCGCCTGGTGAATTCCGGATGGGAAGTACACCGGAAGAAAAGAAGTGGGCGGTTGGACAGGATGGCGGGGCCTTGTTTTCTTCGGGCAACGGAGTGCGGGAAGGATATGAAGGAGAGTCCCGTCCGATGCGCGTGAAGGAAGGCTTCTGGATGGGACGGACCGCCGTGACGGTCGGTCAGTTCCGACAGTTTGTGAATGAAACCGGCTTCGTGACCGACGCTGAGAAGCCGAACGGGTCAACGATGTGTTTTGATCAGAACTGGAAACCGAACTTCACCGATTCCGGCAGCCCGCCGCATCCCTGGGCCGACATGGCCGACAAGAGCTGGCGTGATCCGAATCACGGTGTGCCTGAGCAGGAAGACTTTCCTGTCGTGTGTGTCAGCTACAATGACATGCTGGCCTTTTGTGACTGGCTGACACAGAAGCAGAAAGCGGCCGGAATGTTGCCCGCCGGGATGGTGTACCGTCTGCCGACTGAAGCCGAGTGGGAGTATGCCTGTCGTGGAGGCAGCAAAGAGAGTCACTTCTTCTGGTGGGGAAGCAATCTGGAAGAGGCCCACGGACGACTGAACATTTCCGGGCTGGATCTGCTTCCACAGAAAGAACATGCCTGGCCGGGGGCAAAACTCCCCTGGCGGGACGGATATGCCATGGTGTCTCCGGTGGATTGTTATGGGGAACGGGGACGCAACGGATTTGGTCTGGCAGATCTGTGCGGAGGGATCTGGGAATTCGCACTGGACCACTTCGATCCGGCCGGTGGCCATGAAGAGGTCCACTATGCCGATCCCGAGAAGCGGACCGTTCTCAGTCCGGTGTGTAAAGGGGGGAACTATTATGATGTCCCCGGAAATGCCCGATGTGCTGTTCGACTCGGAATTCACTCCGTCACGTACTCGGACTCCCGGGATGGATTCCGGATCTGTCTGGGAACTCCGCGGTAGCAACCTGTCGGACGCCGGTCTTCCGCTGGTCGTGCCGGGGGCTGTTCAGGAAGGAAGCCACTGATGCCTGTGCATCTGGCCGGAAGATCTCTGCTTTTGGGGGACACGCGCTGCGTGGGCAGGAGTCGGAGCGGATTGAGCCGGTTTATCTGGCGATCAGCGGAGCGTAACCGAGATCCACTTTTCGGCGCCAGGGGGTGTATCGAAACTCTTCCAGCAGTCGCCGGGCGTTCTTGCCGGCGTCTTTGGGGAAGGTCCCTTTGCGGTGAAAGAGTTCATCGATTCCGGGAGTCTGGTTCAGCCAGTTCCCGTAGGAGCAGACAAAGCCCATGCTCCAGTTCGGAAAGCTGCGCTCGGTGATCTCTTCGTGGAGCAGCACCTGCAGGCATTTGTGGCGGGGGTCGCCGGCGATGCGCTCGTAAGTTTCCAGAACCGTTTCTTCAGGGCCTTCGATCAACTGCAGGAATGTGTTTTCGTGGAAGACCAGAATGCCGGTGAGGTCCGTGAGATCGTTTCGGACTCGGGCGGTCATCAGCAACCGGGAAAGTTCGGCATTTGAGAGCGGAACGGTTGAGACGCTTTTGTAGAGGACCTGCAGCATGGTCGTCGGCCTATCCTTTTCACCACGGCGGCATTGCGAAACGCAGTGAAAAGACTTCGGAGTGAGGGAAAACACGGTCTCTTCAAACCTACGACCTGAATCGGAATTGTGACGGGAGAAGTCGCGAAAATTCTTATTGATCTCTTCACGAATCCTTCACGCGTCGCTTCGGCGAAGCCTGCTGACGCTTTGCCTGTTTTGACAGACGATCGGCAAGAAACACCGGTTCAGGCAGCTTTCGCTGCCGGGTCCACTCCCCTGCCAGATCGACCGCCTCTGGCAGGGTGATGCGGTGTCCTGCGGAAACGTAGAACGGGGACCGTGTTCCGGAGGGGTGAATCGCCGCTCCAATGATCTCGTCTTTGAACTGAATCAGCGGAACCGCGTCTGGTGTCGACGGGGACAGAACCCGACCGCACAACAGAGATTTGCTGATTCCGATGGCCGGTTGATTCAGCGCCACTCCCAGGCAGGTTGCGATTCCGGCGCGCCAGGGATGAAGTTGCCCGTTGCCGTCGATCATGAGCAGGTCCGCCAGCTTTCCCAAAGCGGCAACCTGACGGCACAGTTCAAGCAGGATGGGAAGTTCCCGGAAGGTCAGGTAACCCGGGATGTATGGAAAGCGAACCGGTTGAAGCAGCGTGAATTCCCATTCGGTCTGCAAGGTCTGCGCGTTGAGCAGAACATACGCCGCACAGGCGGTCTGCGGATCAGGATAGGCGACATCGAGACCGGCAACTGTCAGGGGGCGTTGTGTCAGCGGCAGCAGGGTGACGCGGGCGGCCAGGTTCCGCTGAAAGCTCTTCAGGTGAGCGAGTGGTCGGCCGGATTCGAAGGCCACTTTTCGATGGGACAGTTCGACCCGTCCGGAGAGAGAGACGTTGACTCCTTCCCGGCGAAGCTGCCCGGCTTTCCGGTGCGGATCTCCGCAGAGGGAGAGTCCGACGTCGCCATTCGACCGGACGACGCGATGACAGGGACAGTGGTCATCGTGAGCATGATTCTTGAGGAACTCACCGAGCCAGCGGGCCGATCGAGCCTGATCATCTCCCAGTGCGCGTGCCAGATCACCGTAGGTGGTGACCTGGCCGGCCGGGATCTGTTTCAGCAGGCTGAGGACAGCGGCTGGAAGATCAGGAATGAGCGACTCGAGCTCAGCGAGAACCTGCTCTCCTGAAAATTGTGCCATCACTCATCGGTTCCCTACTCATCGGTTCCCTGTTTCAGGGAGTTGCGATTGACCTGCAGTTCTTCTGTTGCATTCAACGGGCGGTTGGAGGATGTCCCGGGTTTCAACTGCGGTCCGGTCTTGTGAGCGTCAAGAATGACCTGCAGTTGTTCTGCGTTCATGACTTCCCGTTCAATGAGTTCGGTGGTCATCTGTTCGAGGACCGGGCGGCGCGTCCGCAGAATCTCACGGGAGATTTCCATGCATTCGTCGATAATCCGGCGAATCTCGAGATCGATCTCCCGCAGTGTGTGTTCACTGTGAACGTAATCCCCTCCCCCGGTCGAGGCGCCATTCAGGAACGGGGAGCGTTTGGCGTCACGATAATTCACTCGGCCGAGTTTCGGGCTCATGCCGAATTCCATCACCATCCGCTGAGCGAGATCGGTCGCCCGTTCGAGGTCGTTCTGGGCACCGGTCGATGTTTCTTCATAGACGACATCTTCCGCTGCGATCCCGCCGAGCATGACACAGATCCGGTGGCGGATCTCTGTCTGGGTGACGAGATGCCGGTCATCTTCCGGACGCTGCAGCATGTACCCCAGCGCGCCGAAGCCACGGGGAATAATCGAGATTTTGTGAACAGGATCTGTCTGCGGCAGGCTGCAGGCGACGAGCGCGTGCCCACACTCGTGATAGGCCACCCGTTGTTTTTCGTCTTCCTGAATGAGCTTTGATGACTTCTCCAGTCCGGCCACGACCCGTTCGACCGCTTCTTCGATTTCATGCATCGTGACAGCGGAGAGGTTGTTTCTCGCGGCCAGCAAAGCGGCCTCATTCACCAGGTTGGCGAGATCCGCTCCGACAAAACCGGGAGTCAGGCGTGCGATGCGACTCAGGTCGACGTCTTCCTCCATCTTGATTTTGCGAGTATGGACTTTCAGGATCGCGGCGCGCCCTTTGTAGTCCGGTCGATCGACGAGAACATGGCGGTCAAACCGGCCTGGCCGCATGAGAGCCGGATCCAGTGTTTCCGGGCGATTCGTGGCCCCCATCACAATGACACTCTGATCGGAGGAGAACCCGTCCATCTCGACGAGCAATGCGTTGAGAGTCTGTTCCCGTTCATCATGTCCGCCCGGCATTCCGCTGCCGCGCACTTTTCCCAGCGCGTCGAGTTCATCGATGAAGATGATGCTGGGGGACTTCTGAGCGGCCTGTGAGAACATGTCCCGGACGCGGGCGGCCCCGACACCGACAAACATTTCGACGAAGTCGGATCCGGAGAGACTGAAAAACGGGACTCCCGCTTCCCCGGCGACGGCTTTGGCAAGGAGCGTCTTTCCGGTTCCAGGGGGGCCGACCAGCAGGACACCGCGTGGAATTCGTCCTCCGAGTGCCTGATATTTGCCGGGAGTCCGGAGGAACTCGACGACTTCGCGAAGTTCTTCGACTGGCTCCTCGATGCCGGCGACATCTTCGAACGTGATCCGGACGTCATCTTCCGCGTACAACCGTCCCCGACTGCGTCCGAAGGACATCGCCTGTCCCGGGCCGCCGATCCTGCGGAGGAAGATGATGAACACGAGGACAACGGACGCCATCAGCAGAATGGAGAGGACTGTCCCCCATTCCGTTTCCGGCTGGGCTCCGGTGTAGTCAATCCCCTGCGAGTCCAGTTTGTCCGTGAGCTGGGTCTGCTTCTGTTCGGAGATCCCACCGGTCGCGATCCGGGAGCGTTGCAGTTTTTCGGTCGTGGCGACGGAGTGCTGAGTTGCCGGAGTTTCCGTGGTCGGAAGGACCGGAAGAATTTCGAGCGGCTTCGGAGTCGCGGTCTTGTCGACCTTCTTCTGATTCTGAAAGGTGATGTACTGACGGCCGAAGGTCAGCTCGTGGACGTTGTCTTTGGTGTAGGTTCCGGAGTCGAGACCATTGATGAATTCGCCGAACGTCACGGACTTTGCGAGTGACTGTTCCCGCATCCAGGTCCAGCCGAGGATGACGACGATGCCGCCGATCAGCAGATACCAGAATGTCGCGCCGCTGTTCTTCTCTGGACGTTTCGCGGAGGGCTTCCCGTCAGAAGCGGATCCGTCCGGGGGAGGCGGCGCTGATTTCATCGATGGATTGTCCTGGGAGGAGAAACTCTGACCGGATCATGGACCGGATCGTGGATCTGTGCAGGTTCGGCGGGACAGTCAGCGGATCGTTCACGCCCTGTTGGGAATTCCGGGTTGGGAATTCCGGCATGCCGCTGCAACTCCTCAGCCAAACACCACATCAGTTCACTCTACGCCGTCACCTGCACAGGGTCAACGAATTTGATTCAGGAACTCCCCGCAGGCCGGTTCCTTTTTTCGAGCGGTTTCGTCATGCCTGTGACGGACTGGCTCGTGGAAACCCAATGTTTCATCGAGGGAAAGACGTTCTTCGCGGCCCCATGATCGACCAAGCTGGTCGAGGATGGGGTGAGGAACAGATCGCAGCGCACAACAGCATGGCACTGCCTGGAGACGCACCGACCCAAACACGCAGGAAAACATTATTCCTGCGTGTTGAATACGGAATCTCGAGATGAGTCAATCCGAAGCGACCCGGATCGAAGAACGTCTCTCGAGCAGGTGCTGGACCATGCGAGCCGACGTTCAAAAATCTGCCAGACGAGGAGATCGAACGGGGAGACCGAACAGGAAGATCGAATTGACGTCTTATTTCCGATGGCGGATTTTGGCTCGCATCCGGCGTTTTTTCCGACCCAGCTTGCGACGCCCTTTGCCTGTCTTCTTAACTCCCATTTTCCCGAACTTTCCGCTCTCAAAAATTGGTTGGTGGATTCAGATGAAAATCATCCCCCGCACCACCGGATGCAGGGTTCTACTGACCGCAATGCGGATTTTTCCCCGCGCAGGGGGAAGCCTGTAAGGTAGTTGAGACGGTTTTGATTTGCAAGCGGGGCTGTTCCGTCCTGCTGGAATCCCGTCAAGCGGCAAGCGTGCCCCAGGGGGCGGACGGAAAATCAGAAGAAGCGGATTGACCCCGGGTATCGCCAGGCTTCTCCCTGATTCGCTTTGATGCCCCCGATAATCGGGAAAATGACACCGAGTGCTCCCAGCAGCATCAGGAGTGGAAATCCGATCAGAAGAAAGATCAGGACGCCGGAGATGGCGACGTAGATCAACAGCGAGAGCATCCAGTTGACCACGATTTTTCCGTGGACATCCAGTGCCGGCATTTTCTCTTTCTGGATCTGCCAGATGACGATCGGGGCAATGATCCCCGCGAGCGGAACGACGAAATTCAGCAGCTGGGTCAGATGGATTGCCATCGCCCAGGTGCGAATCTGCGGATCGTCCGGGAGTGTGGGTTCGTTGCTGTTCTCGTCGTGGAGTGTCGATCGGTAGTCGTCCTGGTCGCCGTAACTCATCTTCACAGGGCTCCGTGGATGCCGGGGAGTTCAAACAGCAATCTTCAAATAGCAATCTTTACGGGAGGGAATTATCACCCGGCGCGCCTCCTTTCTGCAACTGGTCCGCATGCTCTCCCCTGTCCGGTGGGTGTCGTGATTCACTATTCTGTTGCAGGCCGGGGGGGACTATGATGTGCCGCTCCCGGCTTGAGTGGGATTTTTGACCGGCGTTCATTCCGAGTTGTGACTGAAATCGAGCGATGAAAACTGACGAACTGCGCGATCTGTATCTCAGCTTTTTCGAGTCCAAAGGGTGCGTCCGCCGCCCGAGTGACGTGCTGGTTCCGCACGGGGACAAATCGGTCCTGTTCACTCCGGCCGGGATGAATCAGTTCAAGAATCAGTTCCTCGGCATCGGGCCGCTCGACTTCACCAAGGCGACGACCTGTCAGAAATGTATCCGGACGGGGGATATCGGGAACGTCGGGGTGACGGCCTATCACCATACCTTCTTTGAGATGCTCGGGAACTTTTCGTTCGGAGATTACTTCAAGCGGGAAGCGATTCACTGGGCCTGGGAACTGCTGACCAGTCCCAAATGGCTGAAGCTTCCCCAAGATCAGCTCTCGGTCACGGTCTATCTCGACGACGATGAAGCATTCGGGATCTGGGAAAAAGAAATCGGTCTGCCGGCAAAGCAGATCAAGCGCTGTGATGAGTCGGAAAACTTCTGGCCGGCAAGTGCTCCCAGCCAGGGGCCGGACGGCGTCTGCGGGCCCTGCAGTGAAATCTACTTCCACCCTGCTCAGGGGAAGGAAGTGGAGATCTGGAATCTCGTCTTCACTCAGTTCAACCGGGTCGGAAATCCGCCGGACAACCTGCAGCCGCTTCCCAAGAAGAACATTGATACCGGGATGGGGCTGGAACGGACGGCCAGTGTTCTGCAGGGAGTGGAAAGTAACTTCGAGATCGACACGCTCCGCCCGTTGTGTGTCGCGGCCGGGGATGCTGTCGGCGCGAAGTATGCCTTTCACGCGGAACAGGGACGTGCATTGCGCCGGATCGCTGACCATATTCGTGCCGTCACGATGTGCATTCACGAAGGGGTGGTTCCGAGTAACGAAAAGCAGGGATACATCGTTCGGCTGCTGCTCCGTCGGGCACTGCTGGAAGGGTATCTCCTCGGAAAGCAGGATGCCTTCCTGCATCAGCTCGTTCCGGCGGTCGTCGACGTGATGAAGGCCCCCTACCCTGATCTGGTGGCTTCTGTGGTGGCCGCGGCCGATACGATCAAGGAAGAAGAACAGCAGTTCCTCGGCATTGTGGAACGGGGATTGAGCCGGTTCCAGAAAATCGTGGATCGCGCCCGAAAGGGGGATGCGGTTGTCACCGGAGAGGAAGCGTTTCAACTGCACACTCAGGAGGGGTTCCTGATCGAGATGACGGAAGCCATGGCGACGCGGCATGGGATGAAAGTGGACCTGGAGACGTTCCAGAAGCTGCTCGATCAGCATCGGGAAACGAGCGGACGTGGTTCGTTTTCGGATGCGGTCATGGCGGAAGGCCCGCTGGACGCCATTCGAAAAGCCGGCGGAACAACCGAGTTTCAGGGGTACACACAGACCACCGGCCAGAGCAAGGTCATCGGGATCATTTCCAATAAAGAGCTGGTCTCTGCCCTGTCCGTCTCGGCGGATGAAACTCCTGTGGCGATTGTCCTCGATCGGACCCCCTTCTACGGGGAAACCGGAGGACAGGTGGGAGATACCGGAACTCTCGCCGGAGCGGGGGGCCTGAAGTTCGACGTGATTGACACGCAGCGGGATGGAGATCTCGTTCTGCATGTCGGTCGTCTGTCGCAGGGAACCCTCAAGGTCGGGGATGCACTCACTTCCGAGGTTGACGCCGGTCGCCGGGAAGGGATTCGTCGGGCTCACTCAGCGACTCACCTCCTCCATCACGCATTGCGCCAGGTGCTGGGCCCCAATGCGCAGCAGCGTGGATCTCTGGTGGATCACGACGTTCTCCGGTTCGACTTTTCGCATAAAGGACCGATGACCCAGGAAGAAATCCTGCAGGTGGAAGACGAAATCAACCGTCGCGTGGCGGAAGGGGCGGCTGTGTCGACGGAGGTGACCGATCAGCAGGCTGCCAAAGCCCGTGGTGCCATGATGCTCTTCGGAGAGAAGTATCCCGACCGGGTCCGCATGGTGACGATGGGGGATTTCAGCGTGGAACTCTGTGGGGGAACGCACTTGTCCAATACCGGGCAGGTCGGGCTCTGTCGCATTCTTTCGGAAGAAGGGGTGGCGAAGGGGGTTCGCCGAATTGTGGCTTACACCGGGCACAAGGCCCTGGAGCATGTCCGGGAGACGGAAAATCTGTTGAAGCAGGTGGCGATCAGTCTCAAAGTTCCGCAGTTGAAAGAGCTCCCCCGCCGGGTCGAGCAGATTCAGGCGGAACTGGCTCAGGCGAAAAAAGAACTCGCGAAATTCACGCAGCAGTCTGTCGCGGATTCGGTTCAGCGGTATCTGGACGGGGCGGAAGCGGTTGGGGATGCCCGACTGTTAGGGCTCCGGCTGGAAGGTGTCGACCGGGACACTCTGCGGCTGTATGCGGATCAGCTGCGTCAGGCGGGAAAATCGGTGGCGGTTCTGCTGGGTGCGGAAATCGACGGGAAAGTCTCCCTGCTGGCGGCGGTCACTCCGGATCTGGTGAAACGGGGGGTGAAAGCCGGGGATTGCGTGCGGGAAGCGGTCAAGCTGGTCGGGGGGGGAGGCGGTGGTCGCCCGGACCTGGCGGAGGCCGGCGGAAAGGATCCCAGTCAGCTGGATGCCGCCCTGAAAGTGGGGATTGCTGTCTATCGGAAGGCCCTGGAGGGATGACCCGGGTGAGAACCGTTGCGGTCCGATTTTCCTATCGTGACACCACATTTCACTTTAAGAAACGAACGGGCTGAATTGACGCCCGTTCAGGGGCCGGTAAAATCGGGAATTCGGCAGCGCGGACATGTGTCGCCGCGATGCAAGTCTGCCGAAATGATCAGAGAGGTCCCGAACCGGACTTTTGCGTTTTATTGCATGAGCCTCATTGAGGAGAGAACGAGTGCAGATTGAAATTACATGCCGTCACGGTTCGATCAGTTCCGATTTTCAGGACTACATCAATCGAAAGACTCAGAAGCTGTTGACCTTCTTTGAGCGGGTCACGGCGATTCGAGTGACTCTGGACTACGAGGGAGATCGGGTCAAAACCGAAATCCTGGTCGACGCGGAGCATAAGCACGACTTCGTGACATCGCACACGACCGGTGCCGAAGAGGCCGGAGCATGCTTCGATCAGGCTCTGGCGAAAATGGAACAGCAGATCAAAAAGTACAAGGAAAAAGTGCAGGATCACCGCCGGGACAAGCCGCTGAATGATCTGGTGAAAGATGGTCTCGACGCAGCGACTGAAGCGACTTGAACTGTCCAGTCGTGGATGCGGAGTTCTCTGGCTTCCTTCCCTTCCCTGATTTTTAGGAAGATTTTCAGGAGAGAGTCTCCTGAAAGTGTTGTTCTGACGGGAAGGAAGTATCAGAATCCGTCTCCTTCGGTTTTCATTTGATGTGATTGCCTGCCAGAAATCGTTGCCCGACAGAAACGTGACACGGGTCCGGTCGCTCCCGGTATCGGTGTCCGTTGTTAAGGAATAAAGGAAGTATCGAATGCGACTCACCGAGTTCGTGGTCCCGGAGGGGATCTTGCCGCAGCTGAAAGCGGATTCCAAGCAATCGGCGATCCGCCAGCTCGTCGCCAGTCTGAGAGACGCCGGGAAAATCCGAGCGACTGAGGAAGAGGCCATTGTCTCGGCCATCCTGAAGCGGGAAGAACTGGGGTCGACAGGCATTGGACGGGGTGTCGCGGTTCCGCACACCAAGCATCCGTCAGCCGAGTCGATGTTCGCGACGATTGCCATCTGCCATGAAGGGCTCGATTTTGAGAGTCTGGACGGAGAAGATGTCTACATTCTGTTTCTGCTGGTTTCTCCGCCAGATCGTCCTGGTGAGCACCTGCGCGGGCTGGAAACAATCACCCGTCACTTGAAGAACGACGATTTCTGCAAGTTTCTCCGCCAGGCGACGACCGTTCAGGCCGTCATTGAACTTCTTCAGGAAGCGGACGAAGGACAAGCCTGATCCCTCTGGTGCCGGCAAGAAATTGAGTTGCAGTCCTGGTGTGGCTCAGAATTTGCTGTGACAGCCGAGCATGAATAGCACTGCCTTCATGAGCGAATCCACGTTGATCTCACGACCCGTCAAACTCAATCTGACGCAAGGGCTCCATATTCGGGCCTGTTCGCGTGTGGTTGCGTTGGTTGGCGGATTCAACGGCCAGGTCCGGATCCGGTACGGTCAACGGAGCGCGGACGCCAATTCCATGTTCGATCTGATGCAACTGGCGGCTCTGCCGGGGTCTGACCTCATTCTGGAGGGTCAGGGAGACGGGGCGGAGTCGGTTCTGGATGCACTGGAACTCTTCTTCTCCAAAACATCGGAATCCGCGGATTGATTCGCTATCATGGCCTGAACCGTGTTCGATGTCAGGCCGGCAGGAATTTCGATGCAAGTCAAACATGGGATCGCCGTATCGCCGGGAATTGCGATTGGTCCGGCGTTTGTCCTCGGAGTCGAAGATTATCGGGTCCCTCAGACTTATGTCAGTCCGGGGATGGCCGATGGCGAAGTGGCGCGGCTGCGGGCCGCCCTCGAAAATGTCGCCAGCGAGATTTCTGCAAATGAGGCACTGGCTGCCCAACATCTCGGCAAGCAGTATGCCGCGATCTTTGGTGCCCATCTCCAGTTTGTCCGCGATCCGAAATTATTTTCGGAGATCGAACAGCGGATTCGCCAGGATCACCATTCTCCCGAATATGCAGCGACGCAGGTGCTGCGACGCTTCGCCAGAGAACTGCAGCATCTCGGCAACCAGTACCTCGCCGAGCGGGCGACGGATATGTTCGATCTCGAACGCAGTCTGCTGCGGCATCTGTTAGGGCAGCAGCGGGCGGAACTCTCGCAGCTCAGCGGATCGGCAATTGTCCTGGCGCACAATCTGACTCCCAGTGAAACCGCAAACCTGAACCGGGATTACGTTCGAGGATTCGTCACGGAAGTGGGGGGCTCCACCAGTCATACTGCAATTCTTGCAGGAGCTTTGGAAATTCCTGCAATCGTTGGCGTCGGCAGTTTCCTGACGGACGTTCTGGGCGGTGAGATGGTGATCATCGACGGGGACGAGGGAAAGGTGATCGTTTCGCCGGATGAGGAAACTCTCAACCGGTATCGTGAAGCCCAGTCCCGGATTCGTGTCACCACGGCCACGCTCCAGTCGCGGGTCGACGTCCCGGCGGAAACACGGGACGGAACACGGATTTCTGTTTACGGAAATATCGAATTCCCTGCCGAAGCAGAGCACTGCAAGAATCGCGGTGCTGATGGAATCGGTCTGTACCGGACGGAGTTCCTTTACCTGGGAGCGATTCAGGAGCGGACCGAAAAGGACCATTTCGCGGCCTATTCGCAGGTGGTTCAACATTTTCCCAACCAGCCGGTCATTATCCGGACACTGGATCTCGGGGCCGACAAAATCCCCGGTGCGCTCGAAGATGTCTTTCGTGAAATGCCGAATCCGGAACTCGGCTTACGCAGCATTCGGGTGAGTCTGGAGTTTCTCGGTCTGTTCCGGACGCAGTTACGCGCGCTGTTGCGAGCGGCCACCGAAGGGGATATCCGGATCATGTTCCCCCTGATCTCGTCGATGTCCGAACTCCGGCAGGCGAAGATGGTGGTCAGCGATGTCTGCGAAGATCTCGAAGAACAGGGGATTCCATTTCGAGGGGATATCCAGATCGGGATGATGGTCGAAGTCCCCTCTGTGGCGGTGCTGGCAGATGAGTTTGCCCGGGAGGTCGATTTCTTTTCGATCGGGACGAACGATCTGATCCAGTACACCCTGGCGGCGGACCGTTCAGATCCCACTGTGGCGAAATACTACAATCCCGCTGACCCGGCGATTCTGGTTCTGCTCAGAAAAATCATCTCGGCAGGCGAAAAAGCGGGAATTCCGGTGACCGTTTGTGGTCAGATGGGATCTGAACCGAAATTCGTCCCCCTGCTGATCGGGCTCGGCTTGCGCGGGCTCAGCGTGACGCCGCAGTCCATTCCGACAATTAAAGAGCTGATCCGGAACATGACGATCTCGGAAGCGAAAGAGATCGCTGAACGCTGTTCGCTCATGGAGTCCGCCCGGGATATCGACTCGTATCTGCGTGGCGAACTGCGCCGGTTTCTGACCGACGGCCAATCCTGACCGGGTCCCCGGTTTCGGCAGAATTTGCGCCTGTGACTTCGATTCATGGCGTTCCGACCGGCAATTGCTGCAATTTCATTGACCCCACCGGCGTATCCGGGCTAGAAGCCTCCCATCACTGTTATGGGTGTGAAAGGGTTTCTTGATGCGACCGGTACTGGCTGTGGCCATGTTGACCTGCTGTCTTGCCTCCTTCGGCGAGGGAGTGTCAGCACGCGCCCAGGAACCGCGCCGGTTTCCGGATCTGCTGACGATCATGCAGCAGGAGATTCCACCCGGCACGGAGTTCCAGTTGCCGATTCAGGCATCCCCTGTGAGGAACTCTTCGCCGGTTGTCCCGACCATTCAGCGGTCCTCCGCGGATTACTTCGGCACCTGGTCCAGCGGCGTCGATCCTGCGATTCAGCCGGTCTCGGCAGTACGGGTGGAACGATCCACCTCGATGTCGGCCGTCCACTTCCAGCAGGATGTCGAAGCCGCGCAGTTTGTCGAACCGGCTCCGCTCGCCAAGCCGATTCCCCGCCCACAACCACTTCAGACGGCCGCGACATTTCCCTTGCCGGCACCGGGGGTGATGGAAGATCTCTCTGTCGAGATCCCGTCTCTCCCCCCTGCCCCGCAATCGCAGGCACCCGCATTGATCTCCGCGCCTCCCGTGATGACGGAACGAATGGCTGCTGGAGAGATGATCGCACCGCCACTCTTTCCGGACCAATCGACGGCCTCCGCAGGCAGCACCACGCAGGTGATCGCTCCCCCGGTGGAGATCATGCAGAATCCCTCTTCTTACCTGGGTGACATTGGCGCTGATCCATTTGTTCAGGAAGCCTGCGCGGTTCCAACGTCTGGGTGGAATGGAAATTTCTGCGGACAGCCGGGAGCCGGTGATCATCCCTGTCCGACCACGGATCCCAATGGGGCGTTCGAGCCATATGTCAGTGGTGAGTTTCGTCTCGGAAATCGACGTGTCATCGGGGGGGGCGGTTTCTTCATCCCGCTGATTCAGGATAACGACAGTCTGTTGTTCACTGACCTGCGCGGCCGTGGAGATGATCACGGGGCCGCTGACGGATTCTTCGGTCTCGGATACCGGCAGTACCTCGATCCGAACTGGATCTTCGGGGCTTATGTTTACTACGACCTGCGTGTCTCGCATGACGCGAACTACTTCAGTCAGGCCAGCGTCGGGTTCGAGTTGATTTCCCTGAACTGGGAGTTCCGGCTCAACGGCTACTTCCCGGGTTCCGATGGACGATCCGCCGGCAGCTTTGGAGGGCATTCCAACGGAACGCTCATTACGCACAACTTTGTCGAACGGGCCTATCGCGGTCTTGACTGGGAAATCGGGCATCGCTGCCTGTACTGGGGATGGAACGACAAGTACGAAGTCCGCTGGTTTCTCGGCAGCTACTACTTTGATCATTCTGCCGATGGCTTTCCGACTTTCGGAGGCCCGCGCGGCCGTCTGGAAATGCGGATCAATGACCTCGGGGTGCTGGGCAATCAGTCACGCTTCGAATTTGGGCTCGAGGCCTCTGGTGACCGTATTCGAGAGACTCAGGTCTTCGGTTATGCCCGCATCCAGATTCCTTTTGGCGGCGAAAATGGAATCCGCAGCTATCTCGACCCGTTGCGCCGCCGCATGCTGGACACTCCGGTCCGCATTATCAATTGACGGGATCAACGGGCGGATGGTTCTCTGTTGCCTGTTGCTTGCTGCCTGACACGGCCTGAGTTCCGCTGCGTCACTCTCTTTCTCGCGTTCTGGTGTCCCGGACGACCCGTTCAAGACGCGCTGTCTCAGCTCTCTTCGCTGGTCTGTCGCCGTTCAGCCATGTCTTCGTGATGAGTTCCCGGTTGCGGGATCGCATCAATATTGACTGAACTCTATTGACGGCTGATGCGGTGTTTGTACACTGTACGTTCGTCTGCTCGGGGGATCGAACGTGGTTTTTGTGTCCCTGCGTGATTCGGGAGTGTTGTTGTTCGACGATCTTTTCAGGCGTTCTGCTTGAAAGCCTTTTGGTCTGCTGTTGCCATTTCGTTGAACCTTGCGTTCGCAATTCTCATGTCTTGTTTCCATTCCTTGAAGTCGGGTGATGTGTCATGTCCAGAGAACGAACTCAGAGGCGGGACGGGTTTACGCTCATTGAGCTGTTGGTTGTGATTGCCATTATCGCGATCCTGATCGCGCTACTGCTACCGGCTGTTCAGCAGGCGCGGGAAGCGGCCAGGCGGTCACAATGCAAGAACAATCAGAAGCAGATTGTGCTGGGTTTGCACAATTATCTGTCGACGTTTCAGGTCTTCCCTTCGGGAAGTTTTGGCAGCACGGTCTGGTGTCAGCATAAGGTGTCCACGATGGCAGACTACGGGAAACCGGTCTGTCGGCTGGGCTGGGCTCAGGCGCTGTTTCCCTATATTGATCAGGCGAATCTGTATCAGCGGATTGTTCCGTACATCAACGGAGCACCGCCTTCCGCCGAGGACCCGCTGGCCTGGCCGAATACGTCGGATCAGATCACCACGCTTCTCTGCCCGTCGGATCCCAACAGTCAAAAGAGAACATTGTTCAGCGAGGGAGGGACGACGATCTACCCCACGGCATATTCGAACTATGTCGCCTGTATGGGATCGGAAGGGACGTCACCGGCTTCTGCGGCCGATCACACGGCGACAAAGTTAAATGGAATCTTCTTTACGGCTTCCAGGACTGGGATGCGGGATTTGACAGACGGGGCATCGAATACGATTGCCATCAGTGAGATCAAGCTCTTTGCCGACGACACGACGAAGTCCTTTAACGCGGGTTCAGACTGGCGTGGAACGATTTGGAATACGTTCGGAGCCACCGTCTGGTTCAGTACGATTGACCCTCCTAATTCCGGGCATGCGGATCGCCTTCGACGATGTGTGGATCAACCGGGGGCTGGTCCCTGTTCGAATACTGGAGCAACGGAGACGAACACTTACCTGCATGCCCGCAGCCATCACGTCGGAGGCGTTCACGTCGCGCTGGCGGATGGTTCCGTTCGCTTTGTGTCCGATCAGGTCAATGGCGATACCTTTCTGAGACTGGGAAGCCGTGCCGATGGACTCACTGTCGGAGAGTTTTAAGGGCTCACTGTTTCGGCTGAGTGTTCGGTGTTGTGACGTCGCTCTGTCGTATCTTTGTCATGGCAAGACATCGATCTCTAATTTCTGAGACCGGAGAATGAACGGGCTGATGATGCGAAATCTGCTGGTGACTTCCGTGCTGTTTTGCGGGGTGCTCTGTCTGGTGGGCGAAGGATGTCGCAAGCCTGGCGTTGTGGTTCCCAGTGGCATGTTGATCGCCCGGGGGACGGTTCAGTTCGAGGGGGTTCCGTTGTCGGAAGGAGAAATCGGTTTCAAGAGCGAGACCGTCGAAGTTCCGGGGAAGCCGAATCGGGAATACATCGCGGCGGTGATGGATGGAAAATTTCAGATTCTTCTGCCGCCGGGGAAGCATCGTGTTGAAATTCGACGATTTGGACCTCAGAAACTGGAGAGTAACCTGCCACCGCCCCAACTCATTCCCGACAAGTACAACAAGAACAGCGTGCTGACTGCGGAGGTTCAGGCGAGTGGTGACAATTCCTTTTTGTTTCAACTCGACAAAGCCGTCAAATGACTTTTTCTTCACTTCCCCGCGGCGAATGTTTCGTCAAATGAGACATCTCGCAATGTGTATTTCTTCCGGGAAATCGTTCTTTAAAACTCTCGGCTGGAACTTCACTGCACACACGGAACAGGCATCATGATCTTCAGACTGTCATCTTTCGCAGCATTCCTCGTGATCACTGGATTCGTCGTCACAGCGCTGGCGATTCCTTGTCAGGCTGCCGGGGAATTATCCGTGGGCGCAGCCAGTATCAGTATCACACCGGACGAACGGGTCGCGCTGGATGGACAGTGGGGGCTGCGGATCTCCGGAAGTGTCGAGTCTCCCTGTCTGGCCACGGCTGTCGTGCTGGAAACCCGCGATGGGGACAAGTCCCTCGATCAGGTGATTTTTGTCTCCTGTGATCTCTGCATTATTCGAGGAGGAGAAGCGTTCTATCAACTGCTGAGAGAACGACTGAAAGGGCAGATCCCGGATGAATGCCTGCCGAAAATCATTCTGAATGCCACTCACACCCACACCGGACCCGTGTTTGAAGAAGGGCTCTATCAGGTGCCGGAATCCGGCGTCATGGGGCCGACCGAGTATCGGGATTTTCTTCTGTCACGACTGGCTGAAGTCGTTCACCAGGCCTGGGAACGCCGTGAACCGGCCGCTGTCGCCTGGGGGCTGGGGCATGCCGTCGTCGCCTACAATCGCCGTTCGGTGTATGCGAACGGAAACTCGGTTCTCTACGGAAAAACGGACGATCCGAATTTTCGTGGACTGGAAGGGACTGAAGATCATGGAGTGGAAATTCTTTACTTCTGGAATCGAAAGAATGAGCTGATCGCCACGGCAATTAACGTGGCTTGCCCAGCTCAGGAAGTGGAGGGGCGAAGTGCTGTGAATGCCGACTTCTGGCATCAGGTTCGTGAAGCATTGCAGAAGCAGCATGGTCCGCAACTGCAGGTGCTCGCCTGGACCGGTGCGGCCGGGGATCAGTCTCCTCACCTGATGTATCGCAAAGCGGCCGAAGCCCGCATGCTGAAACTTCAGGGAATCGATTCTCTGCAGGAGATCGCCAATCGCATCGTGAGTACCTGGGAAGAGGTTCGCAAACTCGTCGAGAAGGAACGTCACGAGCAGATTGAACTGGTGCATCAGGTGGAAACCATTCAGCTTCCCTATCGGCGGATAACGGAAGCCCAGGCTCGATCCTCTCTGATTGCCTATGAGGCGATTCAGGATCAGCCTCGAACCTGGCGACATGACTGGTTCCAGAATGTGGTGAAGCGATTCGAACGTCAGAAAGCCGGAGATCCGGAACACTATGCGATGACGCTGCATGCCGTTCGGATTGGCGACATCGGTGTCGTCACCAATGACTTCGAACTGTACACCGATTACGGAACACAGATGAAAGCCCGCAGTCCGGCGTTGCAGACGTTCGTGATTCAGCTCTGTGGAAACGGAACCTATCTTCCGACAGAGCGAGGAGCTGCGGGAGGAGGTTACAGCGCGGTGCCGGAAAGTACGCCAGTTGGACCCGAAGGGGGACAGGTTCTGGTGGAAGAGTCGGTGCGGCTGCTGCAGTCCCTGTGGACCGCGCCGGAATCCCGACCGTGATCACTCCCGATACGGGCGACGGGAACTGTAGAGATTCAACATCTGCTGAAATTCATCCCGTCGCGCGGCGGGAGCAATCTCGCGGGCCTGTGTCTGCGATTGAACCGCCGCGTTGAAGTCCCCCGCTTCGGCGTGTGCCGCTGCGAGAGTGGCCAGATAATCCGGGTTCTGATTTCGGGTGAGTTCGCAGGCCCGTGTCGCGAGAGAGACGGCCTGCGTTCCATTACGGAACCGCTCAACCGGGCAGGTTGACAGCAGCCAGGCCATGCTGTTGTAGGAGGAGGCGAGTCGCGGATCGAGCCGGATCGCCTGCGTGTAGTCCGCGATCGCTTTGTCGTATTGCCGCTGTGTCTTCCAGATGATTCCCCGGTTGTTATACGCACGTGCCGCCCGGGGATCCGATTCGATCGCCGACGTGTAATCGGCGATGGCGTTGTCGAAATCTCCCAGGTTCTGGCGGGCGAGTCCCCGGTTGTGGTAGGCCGAACCAAATCGGGAATCGATCTGAATGGCCCGGGTGTAATCTTCAATGGCCGCTTCGAACCGGCGAAGTGTCTGATGCGCGACGCCCCGGCTGTGATAGGCCCAGGCGAAACGGGGATCGAGTGTCACCGCCTGCGTGTAGTCGTCAATCGCCCGGGCCTGATCTCCCTTGTTCTGCCAGGCGAGTCCCCGATTGTAAAAGGCCCAGGTGAAATTCGGGTCGAGCTCAATCGCCTTCGTGTAGTCGACGATCGCCTTGTCGTACTCTTCCTTATAGTGCCAGGCACTCCCCCGGCGGTTGTAGACGGCAGCATCGTGAGGGTACAGCCGGATCGCCGAATCGTAGTCGGCAATCGCACTGTCATGTTCCCCTTTGTTTTGCCAGGCACGTCCCCGATTGAAGAACGCAGCCGCGTCATTGGGGTCCAGCTTGATCGCTTCGGTGTATTCGATGATCGCCTGGTCGTGATCCCCTTTGTTCTGGAAGCTCAGTCCTCGATTGAAGTACGCTGTCGCATCCAGTTGCGCCTGAGCGACCGGGGCGAGGGAGAACAGGCTGCAGAACAGCACCAGCAGGAATCGTTTCACAATGATCGTTTCACAATGCACAATGTCGTTTCGCAATGATTGTCGCAACCGCGTTTTCGCAGAAAGGATGACCGGGATTTCTGTCCGGGCCGTGTGAGACAGAAGCCGGTCCGGGACGCCCCCTCGCCGGTCGCCGGCAGTGGGATTTTCCTATCATATCGACTGAAACGGCCGGAAACAGCGAGAATTTCGCTGCATTCGACGCGTGTTCCGACTTCCCTTCCCCGCCCTGTTGAATCCCTGAAGCGATCCACCCATAATCCGGGCTGACCGTTCTCCCGGTACGTGAACGGATTTTTGGCCTCTTGCGTTTGTGTTTCCCCATGTCCAACCGAGATGAAATCGAACGTCTGCGCTGGCAGAAACTTCCCGTTCTGAACGACGGATTTGTCTGCCTGGTGGATTGTATGGGGGATGACAGCTCTGTCGTTCAGGCTGCCCGTGTCAGTTACGGGGCCGGAACGAAGAAGGTCTCCGACGACCGGAGCTTGATCCGCTACCTGATGCGGCACCGCCATTCGACCCCGTTCGAAATGGCGGAAATCAAACTGCTGGTCCGTGTCCCGATGGATTGCTGGCGGCAGTGGATTCGGCACCGGACCGCGAACGTCAACGAGTACAGCACCCGTTATTCCGTCGCCATTGATTCACTTCAGACCACCCCCGTCGACGAATGGCGAACCCAGGCGGTCAGCAATCGTCAGGGAAGCGACGGGTTCCTGCCGGTCGAACTGGGGGAGAAACTGACGCAATCGGAAGCCGAGTTTCAGGACGCCGCCCGACAGCTCTATCACGAACGGCTGGAAGCCGGGGTTGCCCGGGAACTCGCCCGTAAGGATCTGCCGCTTTGTACCTATACCGAAGCGTACTGGAAGATCGATCTGCTCAACCTGTTGAACTTCCTGTCTCTGCGGATGGATTCCCACGCTCAGCTGGAAATCCGCCGGTACGCGACCACGATCGGAGAAGAGATCGTTCGCCCGCTGTTCCCGGTGGTCTGGGAAGCGTTTCAGGATTATCGGATGCAGTCGATGTTCCTGTCCCGTCTCGATGTCGAGACCGTGTCACGGCTGCAGGCCTATGCCGCGGAACAGGGGCTCAAGCCTCCTTATTCTGAAGAGGCGTTCCTGGCGAGTCAGGATCCCAGCTGGCGGGACATGACCCGTTGCCGGGAACGGGATGAATGCCGCTCCAAACTGGTACGGATGGGGTTGGTGCAAGGGGATCGTTAATCCAACGCCCCGTTTCTGATCACAGTCAGGTTTCACCGACTCCGTCGTCGCGGTGCTGAATGATCCTCGTTCTGACCTCCTCCAGGAACGTCTTGGAGTCTCCGTTCATCAAGCGGTTTTTGGGAATGATGATCGCTGAGACAGGACTGTTCTGGATGAAGGCATATTCGTCAGTCTCCACCACCTGGTCGATTCCCTTCCAGTCATAATGGGATTCGACAAGCGGGGCACGGACGATCAGGGCCGTCGGCGTTAACTCGAGTTCCCGGGGGCCGATCAGTGTCTTCGTCGAGCCTTCGCGATACACGGCCAGAAGACGCGGGCGATAAGATCGACCGGAAGTCTTGAGGCTGATGACTGTGAACACGAGGCAGAAGATTGCAGCCGGGATCAGCAGCACGAATTTGGCGTTTCCCGGTTCCTCGCTGGTTCCAACCAATGCCAGCGTGGACAGGATCACGGCGGCATTGATGATGAGCAAGGTGAGCCGGCGTGTCCGCTGGAGGGTGCGGGAGTTGTCGATAAAGTGGAACTGGTAGGCAAGGAGATCTTCGAGTGTGCTGTCGTACCGGATTTTCATCAGGACCCTTTGGCGTCAATTGTCATTCGGCTGACCGTTCTGCTGCGGATTTCCCTGTGGGTTCTGCTGTTGCTGCTGCTTGCGGCGTCCGGTTTCTGACTTCTTGACTGTCGGAACAAACGTCTTTTCGAACCGCTCCTTGATCTGCGCGGCGTCGACGTTTTTCACCTGCAGCACCTGAACATTGATCTTCGGATGCGCCGCCTGGTCCAGTGACTGCACGAGTTGTTCCACTTCCTCGAGCAGATCGTCTCCGGCCGACAGGACGACACTGTTGGAGATCTCGTCCACGCCGACCGAGAGCAGTCCTTTGTACTTCAGCGGCGGGCCGGCCGGTTTGGTCTTGTCGTCACTGCTGGAACTCGATCGATAGCTGTAGCTGCGTTCGGTCGACGAAGATCGCTGTTGCTGCTGCCCATTCTGGTGATTGTTCTGCAAAGAGGGATCGTTGGCGCTCAGCAGATCACGATAGACCTGCTTCACGGTGTCGGCAATCTGTTCGGCCTGCGAGAACTGCAATTGGATAATGCGGGTTCGCCGCACCGCCTGCGGCGCGGCGCTGGACGGGACATCGTACGTTTCAATCAGCTCAGAGATGGTTTGCAGTTGTTGGGGAGTCGCTCCCTGAACGAGGATGGTGCGGGAATCTTCATCCGAAATGATCTTCAATTCCCTCTTGCGCGAGAGGCGATTCGGTTCGACTTTCTTCTGCGTGTAAGAATAGCCCCAGTACGGGTTGGTCACCTGTTCTTCTTTGGATTCGGATTTGAAGAAGTCTTTCAGATTCATCTCGATGCCGAATGCCCAGGTATTCGGGTACTTCAGATGAAAGACTTTGTAGTCGCGGGATGGAGGGGTGAGTTCCTTGACCAGTTCTTCGAGCCGGTCCAGCGCTTCGGTATCGGCGGAATCAAAGATCAACTTGCCGTTGGGACCGCGTCGTACCGTAATCGGGGGAGCGCCGGATTGTTTTGCTCCGGTCTCCACTGGCGGGGCTGCCGACTCAGGGATGCTGGTGGGAGTCAGCTCTGGCGGGAGTTCGGAATCCTCCAGCGCGACTGGCACCGCATCCGAGAGGGACGGAGTGAGCGGATGTGCCGGCGGGACTTGCATTCCCGTCCGCTGCTGGCTCGCAAGACGCACCGTCGGGACTGCGGGTTCCGCTCGATGTTCACTCTCGAGAGCCGGCTGAGGGGACCGCTGGAGAGTTCTGGGGGAAGCCGGAGACGTTGCGGGAGCGGTTGTCCGTCGCGGAGCGTTCAGTGGGTTCGCTTCCATTTCCGGCCAGCGCTGACGTAAGCGTTCCAGCAGCAACTCGGCATCTTCGTCGGAATCCAGTTCAATGGTTCGCACGGTTTCCGGATTGCTCATTCCCGGCAGAACTTCTCCCATTTTGACGAGCAACTGGCGGATTTCCTGCATCTCGACTTCATTCGCCCAGATCAGCAGGCGATTATTCTCGACATCCGCATCCACTTTGAAAGGGCGCTTGTCCTCCTCTTCTTCTGTTCGAGAGGGGCCCCCGTAGTATCCGAAAAACATGGACCGGTTATTCTGGTTTTTGTCTTTGTTTTCGGCCCCGAACATGTACTGGATCGTTCCGGCGACAGAGTCGGCCTGAACTTTCCGTAACGGAATCACTTCGAAACTGCGGTTGCTGCCGTCCAGCCGCTGGATGAGAGACTGCACGGTCAGGTGATCCGAGATCGCTCCATAGAGAATGATCGCCCGGCTCTTTTCGTCCACCTGTAACCGGGACTGCGGAGTGAGGTCTCCCACTTCACGCAGAATCATGACCAGCGGTTGCGGGTCCAGTGTCGATAATCGATACGACTTCACCCGATTGAGATTCTGCAGCAACTGGGTGTCGGTCGTGCCGGGAACGTCGATGGCCTTGATCGTCTGCTCGATAATCTCCATTTTGTCGGGAGGAGCATGCGCCAGAATGCTGTTTTCCCGTTCGTTGATGACAAGCCGGGGTTCCTGATTCGGGCCGGCACTCCGGCCTCCCTTCTGCTGGTTCCCCTGTTGCTGCATCTGCTGTTGCATCTGCTGCATCTGTTGTTGCATTTGCTGCATCATCTGCATGGACATCATGTCGCCACCTCCCCCACGACCGCCAGTCGTTCGGGGACGGTTCTTGTCCAACCCGAGAATCGATTCGAGTGACGCCAGGACGTCGGTCGCTCGGCGATGTTCGAGTTTGAACTCCCGGACCAGTGTTCCTTTGGAAGATTCCTGCGACTGCTCAGACTGCAGCATCCGGTAGATCTCTTTGAGATTGAGTGCCGCGTCCATCGCTTCAAAGCGATTCACTTCTTTCAACGCCGAAATCTTGCCGTTGGAACTCAGCATCGGACGGATTTCTTCGACAATCCCTTCTGCCAGAATCCATTTGAGTGGAAAGGAGACTTTCACAAACTCGTAGTCCATCCGCTGATTCAGTTCCTCCGGCTCGACACGGGGAACGAACGCCGGATTCAGCTTGGCGATACTGGTGACCGTCAGGATTTCTCCCGACTTGATCATCGTGAATCCCCGGGCCAGCAGGTGACGATTGATGAGATCCTGCGCTTCCGCCAGTGTGTAGTCCCGCTGGGTCCGCAGGTTCAGGAAATCGCCCGGGAGTTCCTGCCAGTCAAGACTCAGATTCGAGACGCGCGCCAGCCATTCGAGAACGTCCTGCCATTTCTGACCGGCGAAATTGAACCGCACTTTTCCCTCGGCATCCGGCACAATTTCCAGTTGAGCAGGGTCTCCTGGTGTCTCCGGTTTGTCAGGTCGGGTGATGACCGGGACAGACGGCTTCTTCTCTTCGTCTGACTTCTGGTCTTTCCCCTTCTCACCCCCCATCGGCCCGTTCGAGTTGGGCTGGTTCGGATTCTGGGCCAGGATGATTCGTCGTGGAGTCAGACGCTCCGCACGATCGCTGGTCACCAATTCCTGACGCGCTGCGTCGCCGGCCGGAAACGGTTTGGCCGCGCGAGGGAATTCAGACGCAGCCTGACAATCGCCGGCCATGGCGAATGTCCAGCAAAGAATCACAACACAATGGGCACGACCCATTTTTGTATCCAGATTGAGCGACTTGAATTGAGCAGTCCAACGAGACTGCGTTGAGATCGATTTCGAACCTGAACCTGCCAGGTTCAGACCGGATGCCGTGAATCACCGCGAGTCCGGAATGCCTCCACGGCCTCTCCCCTGCTGCTGTCCGGCGCAGTTGTCCCACTGTTCCACTTCTGTTGTACCACTTCTGTTCCACTTCGAAATTCGAACAGAGAAAATATCATACCGGACTGATCCGAGCTGACGGAAGATGGTCCCGCCGCAAAATCAAGTTTCGCAGCGAGATTCGGAGAGGGATTTTGTCTGGTGTAAGTGTTGTCTTGGGTTTGTGTTAGAGGTTTTCTTCAGTGTGAAATCAGCGGTGGTCAGCTTGTGTACGCCTCACTCCGGCCCACTGTTTGAAACATTCTCTCTGTCCCCTGTCCTTTTCAGAAGACGGTTCGAACGGAGTCGATGTTCCTGAAATTCCGAAATTTCGAGTGGGGTTGATCCAGACGTTCAGCAACGGCCGAACTCATCCGATCGGTTGCAGGGGGGCCTTGCTGGCGACGAATGTTTCCTGGCGGGCATCCTCCTGGAACTGGACGGTCACGGTCCGTCGGGGACCGAAGCCGCCGATGGTGGTCACGACGCCACGTCCATACCGCGGGTGTCGCACCTGTTGCCCAATGGCAAACCCGAACGGAAGCTTGATGGCAGTTCCCTCTCCCTCCAGCAGAGCGGCCCCTGTCATCAGTTTGGGAAACGACGGGGCGGGCGGAGGGGCTGCCACCTGAATGGTCGCTTCCTCCGGCGGTTCGTCCTGACGGTCTTCATCATCAGGCGCCCCATCCATGACCCGCTTCCAGGCGGCCGCTGAGTCCCCGAAGGAACTGTGATTGACCGGTTCGCAAATCAGTTCCCGGAGGAAGGGGCTGGCAATGGTGGGAGTCAGCCGCCCGTGAATCGAGCGGACACGAGTTTCTGTCAGGTAGAGCCGTTTCTCTGCCCGGGTCATGCCGACGAACAGCAGTCGGCGTTCTTCTTCAAACTGATCCCGATTATTGTCCCGTTTCGATCGCTCATGCGGGATCAATCCATCTTCGACGCCGACGATAAAGACGACCGGAAACTCCAGCCCTTTCGCGGCATGCAGGGTCATCAGTGTCACCCGCCCTGCCCCCTCTTCGAGGCGATCCGTGTCACTGACGAGCGCCGTCTGTTCCAGGAAACCCTGCAACGACATCTCGTCACCTGCCGCCGTGTCATACTGCCGTGCCGCCGAGATCAGTTCTTCGACGTTTGCCTGCCGCTCGTAGGCCGACTCATGTTCCAGTCCCTGCCAGCTCTGGGCATAATGAATCTGGTCAATCAGGTGTGTCAGCAGATCCGCCACGGAACCCGAACTGGCGAGTGAGAATCGTTCCATCATCTCTGCGAATTTTTTGAACGCAAAGACCCCCTTCTTGGACAGCTTCGACACCCGGTCCGCTTTGGCGGCGGCCTCCAGCAGAGTGACTCCCTGTTGATTTGCCCAGGCGACCAGTCGGTCCTGTGATGTTTTTCCCAGTCCCCGTAACGGCTTGTTCACGATCCGCAGGAACGCCGTCTGATCGCTGGGATTCTCAATCAGTCGCAGATACGCCAGCAGGTCACGGATTTCCGTTCGATCATAGAACGAGACTCCGGCCGCGACCTGAAACGGAATCCGCTTACGAGTCAGCGCCGTCTCCATTTGTCGCGAGAGAGCGTTCACCCGATAGAAAATCGCGACATCATTCCAGGTGTGTGTCCCAGTCCTGATCAGGGACTGGATTTCTTCGGCGATCCCGTCCGATTCCATGGTGGAATCGTCAAACCGCAGCAGCCGGACCGGTTCCCCTTCCGGCTGGTCGGTGAGAAGAGATTTGTGCTTCCTCTTCAGGTTATTGACGATCAACGCATCCGCTGAATCGAGAATTCCTTTCGTACTGCGAAAGTTCTGTTCCAGGCGAATCGTGACGGTTTCCGGGAAGTCTCGCTCGAAGTGCAGGATGTTCTCGATGCGCGCACCGCGCCAGCCGTAAATCGACTGGTCAGGGTCTCCTGTCACGCACAGATTCCGGTGTTGTGACGCCAGTGCCGCGATCAACTGGTACTGAGCCGCGTTCGTGTCCTGGTATTCATCCACCATCACGTAGCGGTATCGATCTCCAAGCGTTTTTCGCAACTCCTCATTGTCCGACAGCATCGTCACGGCGTGGATCAGCAGGTCATCAAAGTCGACGGCGTTCGATGCGAGCAGCCATTTCTGGTAAGCCGGATAGACCTTCCCGACAATCGCTTCCCAGTGGTCTCCGACAGAGTGTTCCAGTTTCTGTTGAAACCGTTCCGGAGTCAGCAGGTCATTCTTCGCGCTGCTGATCCGCCAGAGGATTTTATCCGGGGAATAAACGGAGCCGTCGATATCCATTTCCTGCACCACCGTGCGGATGGCTTGTTTCTGGTCCGACGTATCCAGGATGGTGAAGTTCGATTGCAGACCGACCGCTTCTCCGTACTGCCGTAACAGTCTGGCACAGAACCGGTGAAATGTACTGATCCAGACTTTTGATCCAGGGGACAGGACCTGAACCCGATCCGCCATCTCGCGCGCCGCTTTATTGGTAAACGTGATCGCGAGAATCTGGCGTTGCGGAACATTGTGAGCCAGCAGGTTGGCGATCCGCCGGGTGACAACACGTGTCTTTCCTGATCCTGGTCCAGCCAGAATCAGAAGCGGCCCGCGCAAGTGCTCGACGGCAGACTGCTGGGGAATCGTCAGGTCGTCCATGAGAGAGTCGATCATTCCCCTATCATCGGGAGTTCTGAACCGATTGTGAAGCGGATGCCGGTCGTACACCCAGGACTTCCCGGTGATCGCCCAAAATGGTCGGGACAAACCGGCTCGGGATCGGATAAGATCCTGCTGTCGAGTGGGCCACCCGTTGTTTTCGGAGAAGATCGATGCGTCGCAATCTCGTGCTGGTGTTGCTGGTGTTCTGTGTTGCAGGCGTCTGGAGCCGCATCGCTCAAGCCCAGGTCGACAACGATCCGGAGAAAACACTGCTCGAAGTCGATCTCGTGCTGCCGATGGGATCCAGTAATCCCCTCCTCGCTCAGAAATGGCGTCAGGAGTTCGAACAGATCGGGGAAGCGGTTCGAATCCGCTCTTTTCTGGCGGATGATAAACCGGCTGTCACGGAACGGGAACGAGGACCATTTCGCGTCGTGAAGATCATCGGCATGATTGATCTTGAAGGAACCTTGTCGCTCCCGGACCGGACCTTCAAGCCCGGGCAGGCAACAGACCTGAAAGCCTGGCTGGAGGAAGTAAAAACCTACGGCGCGCAGGGATCCCCTGCCGGGAAGCCGAACTGGGGACTGTCCGAAGAGCAGCTTTCCGAATTGCGGCTGCAACTCGGTTCTCCCGTCACCCGACCCGTCCGGGGCCTGACTCTTCAGGAAGCGCTTTCGATTCTGGCCCTTCCCAGAGAACTGCCGTTGGTTCCCCACTCTTCCGTGGCGGATCACTGGAAGACGGCACAGTCGGAAACGGTGACCGAAGAACTTTCCGGACTGACGGCCGGGACCTCACTGGCCTTTCTCCTGTCGCAGCAAGGGCTGGGATTTCGTCCGGTCCGGCTTCCCAGCCGACAGATCCAGTTGCTGGTCGAACCGTTGTCTGCCACGTCAAACCCCTGGCCCGTTGGCTGGCCGGAGAATGAAGAAACGACCCGAAGTGAACTGGTCCCCGGGCTCTTCAAATCGGTTGAAACAGGAGTTCAGCAGGCGCCTCTGATCTCTGTACTGGAAGCGATCGAAGAGAAAACAGACACACGTCTGCTGATCGACGTGTTCGCCTGTCAGGCGAAGGAGCTGAATCCCAGCGAAATTCTGGTTTCCTATCCCCGCAAGAAAACCGCCTGGGCCCTCATCGTCAGTTCCGTTGTGGTCAACTCCCACATGTCGATGCACTACCGCCAGGACGAAGCGGGAACCGGATTCATCTGGATCACTCCTTTCGCACGATATTCCCCCCCTTCCGGGGGCGAAGGAAACAAAAAGCTCCGTAGCGGCAGGGAGTGACTGCTGGATGGTTGCGAGTCCGCGAAGTCCTGTTTGACGGCGATTGGAAACCGCATTCTGTGTCTCGATGATGGAGAAAGTTTTTGATGAAACAATTGCCGGCGGAACCTGTCAGACCCACCAGTGTCGCCCCTTCTCCCTTGCCCGTCACGGATCGCAGGACGCTTCTGAAATCCACCGTTTCGGCCTTGGGAGTTCTGACCGCCGGAAAGTGCGTATCTGCGGAAAACGTGACTCAGCCACCGACGCAAATCGCTCCAGGCGAACCGTTTGATGTGGCTCGCGATCCGCTCATGATCTCCCGGCATACCGGCATGATTCGAGCGCGCGATCAGGCACTCGACATCTTGAAGCCGACGCAGGCTCAACTGGAACATGGACTGGAACTGCATCGACACAGTCTGGTGTTTGATACCTATGGATTTGCCCCGCGCGGTGCAGTGGATGGTGCCGCACTCGCCCAGGCAGAAGCGGATGGAGCGTCTGATGATGCACTGGTCGATCTCCGTTCCGAAATGACAATGACTCGCCCGGCAACTGATCCGCGAGAACGGGAAGAGTTTTTGAATGCGATGCAGACTGCAGGGGTGACCTGCATCTTTCAGAACGCAGGGGAAGAAGGAAATGATCCCCTGCTGCTGATCAAGCGGCTGGCGCACTTCACGTACCTTGGAGACCGGTTTGGTGAAGGACTGACGCGTGCGGCATGGCCGGCCGATATTGAAGCCGCGAGAACATCCGGGCAGCATTGTCTGTTCCTGACGGGAAACGGGATTCCCCTGCCCCCTCAGCATTCGAGTGCGGTCGAGGATCTGGGGTTGATCCGGCTGTTCTTCCAGTTGGGCATCCGGATGATGCACCTGACATACAACCGCAGGAACCTGTTTGGGGACGGATGCGCTGAACCTGCCAACGCTGGGATCAGTGATTTCGGCAGAATGGCCATCGCGGAGATGAATCGGGTGGGAGTGATTGTCGATGTCGCCCACAGCGGCTGGCGAACCAGCCTGGAAGCGGCCCTGGCGTCCACAAAACCCATCGTGGCCAGTCACACCACCTGCGCAGGAGTCCATGAGCATATCCGTTCCAAACCGGATGAAGTCATCCGTGCGATCTGTGACTCCGGCGGACTGATCGGCATCTGTTGCATCCCCCCATTCCTGGGAGGGAGCGGAGACATCGCGAGTCTGATTGGCCAGATCGACTATGCCGTGAAGAAATTTGGTGTCGATCACGTGGCGATTGGAACGGACGTCGCCCATGTGTCCCAGTATTCAGAGAGAGAAAACGCCAAAACGAAGTCGCGCGGACGCCGTTCCCCTCGCTTCGCCTCTCTCTGGCCCCCTGATGCTCTCGGCGGCAACTGGCCGCGCGCACAAAGCCTGGCCTGGACGAACTGGCCTCTCTTTACCGTCGGGCTGGTCCAGAATGGCTATTCCGATGAGGAGATCCAGAAGATCCTCGGCCGGAACATGATGAGAGTCTGCCACGCCGCCCTGGAGTGAAGTCAAACCTCAAATGACCACGACCGAATCGATCGTGGGTTCTCATTGTGGGTTCTCATTGTTCCTTGCAGGATCCGCTCCTCCAAGTCTTGCATTTTCCTTTGAACGGGATATCGTTCGCAGAGAGCAATGGTTCAACAGTGGGGATTCCACACCCTGAATCCCCACTGTTGAACCACAGTCGAGCCATTGCTCCGTCCGAGACTTCTTCGGCTTACCCGGTAGTGTAACGGTAGCACAACAGTTTTTGGTACTGTTCGTCCAAGTTCGAATCTTGGCCGGGTAACTAGACTTAGGGAAAATGGCAATCTGAAAGTGCGACCTCGGTGTGACTTTGAGATCAGCTTCTAAACCAAACAAAAACGCCTCCCCGGCAGCATGGCATGGGAGGCGTTTTTGTCTTTTTCAGGTCATCAACTGGCGTCATCTTTCACGTCATTGACCTGGCCGTCGGCTTCCGGAATTTTGAATTGTGCTTAACGGATGTCGAAAGGCTGGATCGCGTATTCCAGTTTCCGTTTTCCAGCTGAACGCAGGACTTGCAGGACAGCATTGCATCCACAAAGCGGACTGTTTGGGAGAGGTCGTGAGATGACTGATTGTGTCCGTTCAATCGGTACAATTCGCGTGTTCAACAGAAGACGTGAGGTGTTGGTCTGAATTGGACGCTTTCCGTTCAGCTTTCTTTCATGGTGGGCGATATCCGACATACGTGAGTGTGGTGAAAAGGAGCACATTGCCAGTTTCATTTGAGAACCGGTGAGCGAGCCTGGGATCTGGTTCGCATCACGTTGTCGGGCGGCGGACTGTTCTGTCGACCTGACCAGGTTCTGGTGGACTGGTCTCTCGCGCGATGGATTCGAGGACGACCGTTGGAGCATGGAAGTGGGCTGATCAGCATGATGACCACTCAACTCCTGAAGACTCGTCCCTGTGTCATTGACCATCGCGACCAATCTGTCTGCATTGACGGCGCAGAATTTTCTCGCCAAGTCGTCATCCGCGCTGGCGACGTCGGTTGAACGACTCTCTTCCGGGCTGAAGATCAATCGGGCGGCCGACGGTCCTGCTGCGCTTGTCAATTCCGAGAAGCAGCGCGCTCAAATCGCCGGCCTGCAGCAGGCGATTGTGAACTCGACCAAGGCGGTCTCGCTGGTTCAGACAGCGGAGGGAGCACTCAGTGAGGTCAATGATCTGCTGGTGAAAGTCCGCAGTCTGGCACTGGATTCTGCAAACTCCGGCGTCAACGATGATGGGACGCTGGGAGCGAATCAGGCGGAGATCCGGAACGCCCTGTCGACGATCGACCGCATTGCGACGAATACGCAGTTTGGATCGAAGAAGTTGCTCGATGGCTCTTCCGGCGGACGAACGGTCGTGAGCAGTGACAGTGATGTGACCGTCACCGGATATACCAATGAAACGCAGGCCGGGACCTATGACATCAATGTGACATCCATCGGCGCCCGTGCCGCGGTCGGTACCACATTTCCTCCCGGCGGACTGACACAGGATGAAACACTGACCATCAATGGAGTCGATCAACTTTTTACGTCCGGAACGACGCAGCAACAGTTCATTGACCAGATCAATGCGAACACCGGTGCGACGGGCGCGATTGCCGTCTATGATGCCGCCAGTGATATCGTCATGATCGCCTCGGAGGAATGGGGAGCAGCGGCGACGATTTCGGTCGCTTCCGATCTGGCAGTGCCGAATGCCGGGAGTACCGGTTGGTCGACCGTCCCGATGAGCTGGACCGGATTTGCGGCGTCAATCGAAATTGACGGGGAAACATTTTCCTCGACGGGGACGACCACTGCGACGGCGAAAACGATTGAAGTGACCAGTGGCCGGGCGAAAGGGCTGACCATCACGTTGGGATCCGAACCGGGTGAAGACGATCTTTATACGGTCTTCGGGGCTCAGGGGACGGTGACGGTCGAAGACTCTGGACTCGAGTTTCAGATCGGCGCGAACCAGAACCAGTCCGTGAAGATCGGACTTCGCGATGTGAAATCGACGTCGTTAGGACAGGGAGTTGCAGGAAATTCGTTTCAGAACCTGTCTGAAATCGATGTGACTGCTGCTGGCGGTGCTCAGGATGCACTGGCTGTCATCGACAAGGCGATCAATGACATTTCGATGCAGCGCGCGGATCTTGGTGCGTTTCAGCAGAACACATTGCAGTCGACAATGAACAATCTGCGGACCGCGCTCGAGAACACGACGAACGCGGAGTCCATCATTCGCGATACCGATTTCGCCCAGGAAATCGCAAACTTCACCCGACATCAGGTCCAGGTTCAAGCCGGCACGTCGATTCTGCAGAACGTCAATCAGATGCCGCAGATGGTGCTGTCACTGCTGCGGTAAGCGGTTGTTCCCCTTTAAGAACCGCGTTTGGAATCGCCCGTTCAAGTGACCACCCGGCCGGAATTCGCTTACGGAAACGTCCGCGGAATTTCAGGTTCCTTGTCGCTGATCTCTTTGTCAGTCACACTGGAGTTCCCGCCGATCTTCTTTCCTGCCTGCTGTCCCTGCCATGTTTGAACAGAGGGCATTCGACTCGTGATGTTGCGAGAGGAGAGTGGCGAATCCATGAATCGCCCCCAGGGCAGAATGTTGAGGCGCAACGATGAGGATGCTTTGCTTTTGTCTGACGCTCGGGGTCCTGTTGACAGTGTCAATTCCTGCACAGGCCCAGAAGACCTATTGGGTTTCCGCGGCGGCCGCAGCAGACGGAAATGGTTCGCTGGATGCTCCGTTTTCCACATTGACTCAGGCCCGCGATGCGATTCGCGCGGCTCGGAAATCGGGAGCGATTGGAGCGAGTGACGTCGTTACGGTGGAGATTGAACCGGGAACATACCGTTTTGAGGCGACTCTCGAATTCACTGCAGAAGACAGCGGGAAACCCGATGCTCCGGTGACTTATCGAGCCAGCCGGCCGGGAACGGTTCATCTGCAGGGGGGGCTGACGCTGGAACCCTCCTCGTTTCAACCGGTCACAGATCCGGCGGTGCTGTCCCGGCTTAATCCTGCGGTTCAGAAAAAGGTGCTGGTCTGCGATCTCGGTTCACTGGTGAAAGAACCGTTCGCTCCGTTCAAAACGTCCTTCTTCGGTGCCCCGGTCGGCCCCTGGGTCTATGAGAACGGGGAACCGATGACACTGGCGCGCTGGCCGAACAAAGGAACTGCCGCGACGGACTGGGCCAGCTTCACCAAAGCGATTGACTCCGGGCTGCCGGAACCGGAATCGACCGATCCGGCCCGAAAGGTGGCCCACCCTGGCTCCTTTGAATTTCAGGACCCCCGCCCTGCCCGCTGGAATCTCGATGAGGGAGTCTGGCTGCAGGGATACTGGACTCACGACTGGCGCGACGAAGTGATTCGAGTGGCCGGTTATGATCGTGACAAGAAGGTAATTTCTCTCGCGGCTCCGCACCAGTACGGAATCAAAGGGCAAACCTGGGGGGCAAGTGCCCGCCGGTTTTTTGCCATGAATGCGCTGGAAGAACTCGACGCGCCGGGAGAATGGTATCTGGATCGCGTTGCGAAGCGACTGTATGTCTATCCCCGTTCCGCGAAGGGGCCTGAGTCGATCGTGCTGGCCACGCTGCAGCAACCGATCATCCGGTTGAACGGAACGAAACACCTGAAGCTGATGCAGCTCAATATCGAGTACGGGCATGCCGGCGGTGTCAGCATCCAGAATGCAGAAGGGATCGAACTGGCCGGGTGTCGGATCGCGAACTTTGCCCACTCCGGAATTTCCCTGCTCGGGTCAGGGAATACGATTCGTTCCTGCGATCTGTCTCACCTGGGAACGACGGGAATCACCGTGAATGGAGGGGACCGGAAGTCTCTCACCAAAGCGAATAACCTGATCGTGAATAATCATATTCATGACTATGCCCTGTTTCAGCGAACTTATGCCCCGGCGATCTCGGTCGGCGGGTGCGGACAGATTGTCCGGAACAACTGCCTGCATGATGCTCCTCATAATGCCGTGGGATACAGCGGAAATGAGCATCTGTTCGAAAAGAATGAAGTGTACCGGGTGGTCATGGAAACCGGTGATGCCGGTGCGTTCTATACCGGCCGGGACTGGACCAGTCAGGGAAACATTCTGCGGCATAATTATATTCATGACCTCGGCGGAGGAGATGCCGGACACGTCAACACGATGGGGATTTATCTGGACGACTGCGACAGCGGCGACACTCTCGATGGGAATGTGCTGGTCCGGGCCGGACGTGCGTTCCTGATCGGCGGTGGACGGGATAACAATGTGCTGAACAATCTCATCATTGATTGTCCGGTGGCATTGCATCTCGATTCCCGTGGAATGACCTGGAAGCAATGGAACAATCCGGCCGACAAGAGCTGGATGCTGGAAGCCAAAGCGGACGCGTTGAATTATCTGCAGTCCCCGTGGAAGGATCGGTATCCACGTCTGGCCGTGGTGATGCAGGAGTCTCCCAAAGAACCGTTGTATAACGTATTCCGGAGAAATGTCGTGGTGAACAGTACCAAGCAGGTCTGCAACTTCGACAAGAACGTGATGGCTCTGCTTCCGAAACTGGAGATTGCCGAGAACGTCGTGATCAGCACCGGCAACACCCCGGCACCAGCGGCGTCCGTCAAAGACATCCCCGGCTTTGCGAACATTGCCCGTCCGCAGCTGAAAGCTCTGGTGGCCGGCTTCTCACGGAAGAACAAGCCGGGCATGATCGAGAAAGGGAACGAGATGATTCAGGCGGTCCTCCCGTCATTCGAACCGATTCCGTTCAATGAGATCGGACTCTATGTCGACGAGTATCGGACGGCACTTCCGAAGCCGTGATACCTGACAGCTTTGGTCTCTGCTTTGGTCTCTGCACGAACAGCACAGGCCGGAATTCCTGATGCAGGGTTCCGGCCTGTGTGCGTTATGAGAGTCAGGCGTCGTCCTGAACTTCCCGGTAAGTCAGTTGTGCTTCCTGCAGCAGTGCGCGGGCGTGCTCGACCGACTCTTTCCAGTACGAGTCCACATTCTTGAATGGCTTGGCGACGATCTCGACAATCCCTGCCTGAATGATTTCCACCGTACACCGCAAACAGGGAGGGCCTCCCCAGACTTCACGGGTGTCATCCGTCAGTGCCAGATACAACGTGCATCCGCGTGTGCTGACACCGATTCGCGCGGCATTGAGAATGGCGTTCATCTCGGCATGCACGACGAGCGACCGCTTCAGCTCTTTGTCGTTCAATCGTTCCGGGGAATCGGAGATGCCGCGAGGAAGTCCGTTGTAACCCATCGACCGGACTTCCCGGTCCGGGCCGACAATGACGGCCCCGGCCTGAGTGGCGGGATCTTTGGACATCTTCGCATTTTCCAATGCGAGATTGATGAAATGCTGATCCCATTTCCGTTGGTTAGCCATGACGTTCTTCGATTCTCTACCTGGCGGCGTTCCGGCGAATTTTTGTTCGCGTATTCTGACAGGGAACGCCTGAAGAGCAATCGAGTCCGCAAGAGTGTGTCTGGCAGGGCATTTCCAGTGTCGAACGGAAACGTACTGCCGGTTCAAAAGTCGGCTTGAAAGCGGGTCATGAAGATCTCGGTATTCGCCCGCTCGTTGCCGATGATGGGACTGGTGATGACGCCGGGATCGGAAACCGAGCGAATGTAGTTGAACACGAGTTTCGTGTAAGGAGTTGTGTACCAGTTCACTCCGAGTGTGTAGTCGGCGATCTGCCCGCCACGGACACCGGTCCCGGCCTGATCATTCAGGTTCAGATAGGAGAATCGGGCCGCGACTTCCCAGGCGCCCCCTCCGCGCGGTGAGCAATCGTCGCAGAATCCAAAGCTGTTCCGGGGGATGACCCGGTCGATGGCGCCGGCTTTTCGGTCGTAGGGGCGATAGTCGTCGGTCAGGAAGTACCCGATCTGGGCATAGGCTCCCGGGAGAACGGCGGTTCCATCATTGGTGGCCATGAAGACTGCGTTGGCGGCCTGATCTCGGGTGCTGACGAAGTTCACCATCGCTTCACTTTGCAGGGAGAATCTCCCGTTTACCCAGAGCAGTTCTGTTCCGATGACATTGAAGGCGTCGACATGAATGTTCCCGGTCGAAACGAATGGAGGCGTTCCGTTCAGTTTCCCGGAAACTCCGCTGCCACTGCTTCCGGGGTCGGCGGGGTTCGCACCGACGAAGGCTTCCGGTTGCGTGCGGAAGTGGGCAATGTGGTTGTTCGGAGCACTGAAGTAATGTCCGAAACCGAGATGCAGATACTCTCGTCCATCGTCGTTCCAGTGAGGCAGGAAGGTGACCCGTTCTGCGGACCCATATCCGCCGGACAGGCTAATGGATCCTCCGTACTGGTCATTTCCCGCAGCGAAAAATGAAGCGGCCCAGGTCATGTCCTGTTCGTCGTTGACGTCATAAAATCCGATGCCGAGATGCCGGAACGGAGTGAATGGAATGAAGAGAACCGATCGTTCCATGAAGGTCGTGTAGCGGAAACTGCTGACCACTTCGAGACTGAACGGCTGCTTCCACTGACCGATTCGAACAGTCCCCAGCACCGGAACATCGGTTTGATCCACATACAGATCCTGAACGGTCGGCCTGCCTAAGAATCCAAAGTCGACCTGTGCGAAATAGCGGGTGTGAGGAGTGATCTCCCCTTTCGCAGCCAGACGGAAACGGCGGAAGTCGACGCCGTTCGAGATCGGACCGTAGTCGTTCAGGCTGCCGGCATCCTGTTTGAACCAGCCGGCATCGGCCTGAAAGACGCCGGTCAACGCCGCTGTCGGGTATTTCGGGCGAACACTGTGATGGGCGAAATCCTGAAACGCGCGCTCGAGTGAAAAGAGACGCTGTTCCTGGTGGTCAGTGAGTGAAGCGGTTCCGGGGGCTTCTCCAGGAAATTCCTCTGGAGGAGGAGCGATTTCTGAATCCGGACTTTCCTGAAAGAGGGTGTCGACACTTTCCGCAATCTCGACAGAGATGCGGGAGGATTCCAACTGCTGCACCCGGGACTGCAGTTTCCGGTTTTCTTCCTCGATCTGGTTCAGGCGATCCAGCAATCGCGTCATGCTGGCCTCTTCAGATCCTGGCGAGGAGGAGGGTGTGGCCAGGGTGGCCAGGAGCATCCCGATTCCCAAAGCCAGGCAGAGCAAATGCCGGGGGGCTGCCTCCGGTGGGGAGACAGGGGTGCCTGCGGGGAATGCGGTGAATCGACGGTCTGGCATGGGGGCCGCCTTCCTTGGCAGTCATGACATTACGGAAATCTAACAGTCGTGTTGTGAGGTGCTATCGGCCTTCGTTTTTGACAGACACCAGTCTGCTGAAAAGAAAATCGGGGAAAAGGCCGGTTTCGGGGCGTCTGACAGGCAATTCCCGCCGCAAGTCATGGGGCTTGATCAGAGTCCCGGTGATGACGCAGGAGGACGGGGCTGTACAATGCCTGAAGATCGCATGAAAAAACAATTTTCCTGTTCCGAGCGCCCGCCACAAGAGTTTCACAGCGAACCGAGAAGACCACGAATGCCCAGCTGGATTTGTTCTGCCATCGTTTTTGATCTCGACGGAGTTCTGGTCGATTCCAATGCCACGTCCGAGCGGCATTGGCAAGTCTGGGCGGCGCAGCGGGGGATCGACTACGCGGAAATTGAAGCGATTCATTTTGGTCGCCCGACGGTGGAAGTCATTCGCAAGGTGGCCCCCCATCTGGATGCGGTTCGCGAAGCGGAAGGAAAAGAAAATACGGAGGCTGATGACACGACGACATTGCAGGCGTTTCCTGGTGTGGCGTCGTTGCTGAGTGCCCTGCCCGTCGGACGCTGGGGAGTCGCGACCAGCGGCAAACGGCGGACCGCGACCATCCGTCTGAATTATACGGGACTTCCCATTCCGGAAGTGTTCGTCACCGCGAACGACATCACGCGCGGAAAGCCGGACCCGGAACCGTATCTGCTCGCCACGAAACGACTCGGGTTTCATCCGGCAGATTGCGTGGTCATTGAGGATGCTCCCTCGGGGATTCGTTCTGCCAAAGCAGCGGGAGCCCGGGTGATCGGGGTGACAACGACGAATCCGCCGTCAGCGCTGTCGGAAGCAGACCTGATTCTCAACGCCTTTGCCGACCTGCAGCTGAAGGTTCTCCCGGACGGACGCCTGGAGTTCCATTGGGACGGGGCGAATGAGCGTTCTGCCGACCAGTAGGCGAATTGTTTCGTGAGATGCGTGAGATGATTGTGCGCCTGTCTCATCTCCCGGGCATTCAGAGTGCCCCCCGGGGGGAGCAGAAAGAAAAGAAAAATAGGACCGGCAGGATTCGAACCTGCAACCAAGGGATTATGCGTTCCACTTCGACTTTCGCCGCCCTTTTCAGGTTCGTGGGCTGGACTATCCCTTCATCATCAGATGCTGCGAGGAAACTCCCCGCAGGTGAGATGATGTCTGCCGTCTAGTCTCTACACCTTCCGTCGTCTGATCGTGGTGGGGGCATCAGTCTGATTGATGTTCCCCGGATCAATGATGACGGCTTGGCTCGGGATTGGCATGCCTCAACACGTTGAGGGGTAGCGTTCCCCGAATTTGACAGATTCTACCGGAATCCCTTTTCAGGACTCCGGCAACCCAATCGTGACGACCCTGCCGGGATGGTTTAGGTCACCACGTCTTAAGTCCCCTGCTCTGACCGTTGAGCTACGATCCCATTTCCTGCTCAGGATAGGGATTTTTGACAATGCTCGCAAATGTCGGAAATCGCGCGTGAGAGACGTTGTGATTTTCCGCCGGGAATGGGGACGAATGTGCTTGAGATCCCACTGGCGCGGTGGTCAGAAAATCATCGTCTCCGCTCAGAAATTCCAACAGAAATTCGGGCGAAGGCGTACGAATTTGTGAACCGATTTTGAGGGAACTTCGTTCGGGACAATGGTGTCGATCACAGGGACTCTGAAAATTGTCAGTGCGGGACTTCCCCGTCCCCGGGAGCAAAGGGAGAGATCTTCTGCACTTCCGGGGACGGGGAAACGAGTTGATGAGACGGGCCTGGAATTCCCCGGGAGAGGATCACCCGGAGTTGCTGGGGCTGTTGGCGACCGGGTAGGATCAAGTGATGGATCGGGCAGTCACAGCACGCTGCCCGTCAGGTGAGATGTCGACAGTGCGCCAGATCGAAGCCGGTTGGTTTCGATCGTGATTCCCCCCCTCGATGCGGCGATCGGACCAGTGAGGCTGTCATGACAGACCATCAACGTCTGGTAGGAAAAGTTCAGTCTCGAATCGCAATGATTCTGGGAATTCGCAGCGCGGTCGTGGCGTTGTCCGTGTGGCTGCTCTGCTGGGGAGGTGTCGTCCTGATCGCCCGGGGGGCGTTTGGTGTCCCCTGGGAACCGCTGTTGTGGGGGCTGGCTGGTCTGCCGTTCGTTGCGGGAGTGGGAATGATTCTCGGCAGCCGACGTGTCCCCTCTGCCGAAACCGTTCGGGCGATGCTGGATCATCAATGGGAGTGTGGCGGACTTCTCATGTCTGCTGCGGAAGCCGATGCCGGGCGCTGGTCTGTCGCGCCATCGACTGGAGTGTTGCCCAGGGTCCAGTGGAGAAATCCCAGGTCGATGGGAATTCTCGTCTGCTCGCTGGCGTTTCTTGTGGCAAGCTTTTTTGTTCCGGCTCAGCTGTTCAGCAAACTGGGACCAGAACGTCTGGTCGTCGATCAGGAAGTGGAACGACTTGCCGAAAAAATCGAGTTGTTGAAAGAGGAAGAAATTCTGCCGGTCGAACGGGCGAAAACTCTGGAAGAGGCGCTCGAGCAATTGCGGAAAGAAGCGAGCGGTCGCGATCCGGCAAAAACATGGGAAGCCATGGATCATCTGGAACAGTCCATCGCGAAAGCGAGTGCGGATGCGGCGGAGAAAGCCGGACGGGATGCGAAGTCCGCGGCGGAATCAGAAGAGCTGGCAGCGGCGATTGAACAGGCACAGAGTGAGATGGCTCCCTCGGACCTTGCCGAGGCGATGGAGTCTCTCGCGGGAGATTTGAAGAAAGCTCTTCAGGAAAGTGCCCTGCTCTCCGGTGAACTTTCAAAAGAGATGAAGGAACAGATCGAACAGGGAAAACTCAGCGCCGAACAGCTCAAGGAACTGGCGAAATCGCTCGGCGAATGCAAACAGTGCAATCTCGAGAAAGTCGGCTCGCTGGCCAAAGCGAAGATGATCGACCCCAGGCAGCTGAAGCAACTGCAGAAGGAATGCCAGATTGATCCCACCGCTCTGGCAAAATTGCTGTCGGAATGTCAGGGGAACGGAGAATTGAAGCAGTGTCTGGCAGCGGGGAACCGGCCTGGCAAAGGAGGAGTCAGTCGAGGCCGGGGAGATGCTGCCATGACCTGGACGGATGGATCCGAACGGGAAGGAACCGCTTTCAAGGAATCGATGCTTCCGCCGGGAGCGATTTCCTCCTTGAAAGATTCGAAGTTGCAAGGGCTCAGTCTGACCGCTCCGACGACAAACGACTCGGGAGATTCTCCGGCAGGAGGAGCACTGGATCTCTCGACCGCCGGTCGTGGGACTGCCCGCACTCAGGTGATCCTGCCGGAACATCGTAAAGTGATTCAGCGTTATTTTTCGAGAACGCCATCGCCTGGAACCTCCTCCAGCTCTGGTACGGATTCCCCGTCTGAAAAGACTTCCACCGGCAACTGACGGTGGTCGCAAAGTCTGTTTCTCATTTTTTGATCCTTTCACACGCACGACTCATCCTCAGGAGGCCGCCCGGTATCCGGTGCGGTCCTGGCAAGGGAAGCGATGACACAACAGACAGAACCTGCACTCGGGGGGGCCGCTCCGACACTGCTTCCTCCAGAAGAACTTGCCGGTGCGAAAGAACTCATTCAACGTGTCCTGAAGCAACTGGACCAGACGCTGCTGGGACGTCAGCAGTTACACCGGATGGTCATGGTTGGAATTCTGAGCCGAGGGCACATCCTCCTCGAGGGATTGCCCGGCGTCGGAAAGACGGCGCTGATCAAAGCCCTGGGGCAGGTGCTGCATCTGCAGTTCAGCCGGGTGCAGTTCACGCCGGATCTGATGCCGAGTGATATTCTCGGAACGTATCTGCTCAAGGACGTCCCCGGCGGCGGTCGGGAAATGGCGTTTCAAAGTGGTCCCATCTTCACCAACATTCTGCTCGCCGACGAAATCAATCGGGCATCGCCGAAAACACAATCGGCACTTCTGGAAGCGATGCAGGAAGCCAGTGTCACGCTGATGGGGCAGACCCGGGAACTCCCGCGTCCGTTCTTCGTGCTGGCCAGCCAGAACCCGATCGAACTGGAAGGAACCTATCCTCTCCCGGAAGCTCAGCTGGACCGGTTCCTGTTCAAACTGTCGGTGTCAGACGTGAATGTCGATGTCCTCACCGAGATCATCTCGACACGGCGTCGCGGGCAGCCTCCCGTTCCGCAGACACCGCTGTCGGCCGCGGAACTGGATCGGCTGTTTCTCGCGATGGAGCAGATTTATCTTCCCCGTCCCGTCTGCCGGTACATCTCTCGACTGGTTGCGGCCACGCATCCCCAATCGGCGGAAGCGACTGACGACGTGAACTCCTATGTCACTTATGGAGCCTCTCCCCGGGCGGCGATTGCGATGGCGGAAGCGTCGCGGGCTCACGCATTGATTGATGGTCGTCCCAGTGCGGGATTTGAAGATGTCAAAGCGGTGGCGCCGGCGGTCCTGAATCATCGTGTGCTGCTGAATTATCAGGCCCGCTTCGATCAGATCGGGTCCGCGTCGATTGTGCAGAAACTGCTCGATCAACTTGACGAGGCGGGATTGAATCTTCCGTCCGATGTCCGTGTTCAACCAGCCAGCGCTTCCGGGAGATGAACACCATGGGGCCATTTCGAAGGACGCGGGTGTTGGCGGTCATGGCGGCCGTCTGGGGCCTGACCGGTTCACTGTTGGATCTCCAGGCGGCACAATACGGGCCAATTGAAGTTTCGGTCGAACCGCTGCCGGTCGGAGAAGGGGGCGGTGTCGAGTTCCGTTCCGGGGGATACATCGAATACCGGATCACCATCCGGAACAGTTCTCAGACGCAAGACTTTCAGGTTCGTCTGGTCGCTCCGTCGGAGAAGAATGGGTACGGCGACTTTCTGATGCGGAACTCCCGGACGGTTCAGGTGCCGCATCAGGGGACGCTCGTCGTGTCACTGTTTCAACCGGCGATCCGCACATTCGATCGCCAGATGCTGGTCGAACTGGATGGGCGTCGTCAGGAAGAACGAATTTCCCTTCCGGAACCACTGGGATCAAGTGGCGGTGGCTGGGGGGGAGGATCCGGGATGTCTCCACAGTACGCCGTGCTCGCCAGCCGTCGGATCTCCCAGGATTTTAAGGATCAGGTCCGGTCGACTCCTGCGACTCTGACGGCCTTTTATCGTAGCGAAATTGATACGCGCGCCTGGAGTCCGAACTGGCTGGGATATACCGCTTACAATGGCATTCTGATCACAAAAACGGAAGCGGATGAACTTCCGGCGGACGTCGCACTGGGATTGCGCCGCTATGTCGAGTCGGGAGGATCCCTGCTCATTCAGGGAATTGGAAACGATCCGCAGCGTCTGGTTCCGGAATCACTTCGTGGAAGTGCCGTACTGGATGAGAACGGCTTCTATCGGGTGGGATTCGGCAGAATGCTGGGGATCACCTCGATCGGTGCCTGGGCCGAAACGCTCATCGGGATGCGGTTGCCGGAAGGAACGGCTTCCTCCGATCCCGGCCTGTTCGTCCCGATGGAAAGTCATGTCCCGGTGCGGGGGTTGCTGGGACTGGTGATTCTGTTTGCCGTGGTGATTGGGCCTTTCAATATCTGGATTCTCACCCGACAGCGACGTCGCATGTGGCTCTGGTGGAATGTTCCGCTCTTCTCGTTCGTCACCTGTCTGGCGATTTTCAGTTACTCACTGCTGGCAGAGGGGATTCGCGGGCGAGGACGATCGTCCATGTTGACGTTGCTGGATGAACAGGCTCATCGGGCAACGTCCTGGGGATACCTTTCTTATTACTGTCCACTGACACCGTCCGGCGGACTCCATTTTTCCCCGGACACGGCTGTCACGGCACTCTCTTCAATCGTTCAACGGAATCCCTGGGACCGGGGCAATGAACGGCGACCCCGGACGATCGACTGGACGACCGACCAGCATCTGGATTCCGGCTGGATTGTTCCCCGCGTCGGAGAACGGTTTTTTATTCGCAAGAATGAAACCCGGCGGGAGCGTCTGGCATTCCGAACCAATGCGGACGGGACGGTGACCGTCGTGAACGGACTCGGCACCGAAGTCACGGCTCTGACCTATCGGGATGCGTCCGGAAAACTGTTTCAGGCGACCGACATGGCACCCGGTCAGGAACAGCAGATGGTTCCGTTCACGGAAGGTGAGAGATCATCCGAAGAGCCGGAAGCCTCGTTGCAACTCCTGGCTTCTCATGCGAACGCCGGAAGTTTTCAGCAAGTGAAGTCGAACCCCGCCCGGTATCTGGTGCCGTCCAGTTATCTCGCCGTGGTCGATCGCAGTCCGTTTCTGGAGAACCCGCTCCCCGGGGCTCCGGAAGCCGGCAGCCTGGGCCTGATCTATGGACTGAACGCCGGAGGGGACAATGGAAATTAAAGTCGAAAATCTGAAACGGCATTTCGGCGGCACGAAAGCGGTCGATGGAATTTCCTTCAGCTTCTCGTCGGGAAGCATCTTCGGTTTCGTTGGTCCCAACGGCGCCGGGAAAACGACCACGATGCGGATTCTCGCCACGCTGGATGAACCGTCGGAAGGAGAAGTCACCATCGACGGAGTGTCGGTCGTCGACTATCCGGAACGGACCCGCAAGTGCGTCGGTTTCATGCCGGATACCCTGCCCGCTCACCGGGACATGACCATCCATGAGTATCTCGACTTTTTCGCACGGGCTTATGGCCTGAAAGGAAAGCGTCGGGATTCGATGGTCGAGCAGATCGAAGAGTTCACCAACCTCACCAAGATCCGCTGGAAGTTTCTGAAAGACCTGTCAAAGGGAATGAAGCAGCGCGTCAGTCTGGCCCGGTCACTCGTGCATGATCCCCCGGTTCTGATTCTGGATGAACCGGCGAACGGCTTGGACCCCCGCGCCCGAATCGAACTGCGTGAACTTCTCAAAGTTCTCGCGGAACAGGGCAAAGCGATTCTGATCAGCTCGCACATTCTGACGGAACTGTCGGAGATCTGTACGGGAGCGGTCATCGTCGAACAGGGCCGGATGCTGAAAGCGGGGCATCTCGATCAGATCGTCGAATCGAATCGCACGACCCGGACGGTCATTGTCCGGACTGACGGTTCTCCTGCCGATCTCCATAAAGAACTGTTGCAGAGCCCCCTGGTCAGTGAAGCCCGCATCACCGGTCCGGGAGTGACGATTGAAGTTGACGGGGGTGATGACGGCTGCGTCGAACTGTTGCGGTCACTCGTCTCACGCAAGGTTCGGGTGATCGAATTCCATCAGCGTCGGGCAGATCTCGAAGATGTCTTCATGACGGTCACACAAGGGCAGGTTCAATGAATTTCCTGAAGACAATCGGCGGCCGTGTGAACGATCATGCCAATGCGGTCATGGTGAAGGAACTGCGCCAGGCGGTCCAGAGCCGCGTCGTGATTGCACTCCTGATGTTGTTCCTTGCGGTCGACGTGCTGATCATCAGTGGTTATCTGTCTCTGTCCCACGACGTTCAATCCAGTCAACGGGCCGGTCGGGATCTGTTCTACACGCTTCTGGGATTCCTGGCCGGAACCTGCATGTTCTTTGTTCCGATCTCGGCCGCGCTGCGGTTGTCCATGGAACGGAATCACTCCAATATCGACCTGTTCTTCATCACGACGATCTCTCCCGGAGCGATTATTCGCGGGAAATTCTGGGCGGCTCTGGCATTGACGGCCTTGCTGTACAGCGCCTGCCTGCCGTTCATGACGATGACATACATGCTGCGCGGGATCGAACTGCCGGCCATTTTCTTCACGTTGCTGATCTCGTTTCTGCTGACGTCCGTCGTGATCATGATGGGACTGTTCGCCGGATCCGTGCAGGCAGGGATGTTCCTGAGAATGGTTCTCGGCGGGTTACTGCTGCAGGCGGCCGGAAGTGCGATCTCCATGGTGATGGGAGTTGCCGTGTCCAGTGTGGATTTCGGCCTGTCCGGGATGTTCACCGACATCGAATCCTGGCTGGTCCTGGGATTCTTTCTGCTGCTGGGAGCGTCTATTCTGGCACTGTTCTACCTGCTCGCCGTCGCGGCGGTCAGTGCCCCGTCATCCAATCGGATGATGCCCACCCGCATTTTTCTGACTCTCTCCTGGCTGGTCTACGGCGGAGTTTCCGGACTGGCCGTCTGGATTCAGTCAGAAATCTGGCCGATGATGATCTGGGTCATCGGGACGATTGTCGCCCTGTGTGTGTTTCTCCCGCTCATGCTCGCTGAACGGGAAAACTGGACTCCGCGCGTGCGCAAGTCCATTCCCCGTTCGTTTCTGCCCCGGTTCTTCTGCTGGTTGTTTTACACGGGGGCAGCGGGAGGAGTGCTGTGGTGTGCCCTGCTGTTTGGGATGACATTCCTGGTCGGCTTTACTGTGGTGACGTACGCAGAATTCATTCCCCGTTCCGGAAGTTTCGGTGCGTTGATGGGGGATGAAATTCTGCTGGAAACTCTCAGGGGATGTGCGATCGCGTTTCTCTATACCTGGTGTTACACGTTGAGCGGACTTTTTGTTCGCCGGATGCTGTTTCCTCGATCGGCTCCGCTGGTGGGAACGGTCACGGCGTTTGTGCTGCTGGGACTGATGGGCGTGATTCCCTTGATCGCCGCCTATTTCATACAGGGGACGCACTACCGGCTCGAGACACTGCCGCTGGTCTATGTGGTGGCCAACCCGATGGTCATGGTCGGACGTCTGGACGAAGCAGAGACCTGGGTGCAGACCATGAATTTTCTGGCGGTCTGGGGAGTGCTCATCTTCCTGGTCAACCTTCCCTGGTTCAGAATGCAGTGGCAGCGTTTCACTCGCTACGAACCGAAAGCCGTTCCGGCACCGGATGCCGTTCCTGCGGAAGCGGTGGTGGCAAATGGCTGATCCGCTCCGTTCCGTTCTCATGGAGGGAGAACAACTCGGCACCCGCTATCGTTTCCTTCCCTCCGGACGGGCTCCGCTGGGAACAGCCGGTTCCCAGTTGGCCCGCGCGGCGGGGGAGAGCATGGAGTTCATGGAACACCGGGACTATCAGCCTGGGGATGATCTTCGCCGGATGAACTGGTCTGCTTTCGCTCGAAGTGACAAACTCGTCGTCAAAGTCTTCCGCCAGGAAGTGACCCCGCATCTCGATCTCGTGCTCGACGGATCGAAATCGATGGCGCTGGAGGGAACCGAGAAACTCCGCGCCGCACTGGTTCTGGCAGCTGCTTTGTCCTCTGCGGCGGATCGGTCCGGATATCATCGTCGTGTCTCGATCACACGGAACGGGTGTGTTCCCGTTGAAGGGGGAGGAGACCGGCCGTCGACCTGGAACCGGCTCGACTGGACCAGCTCCCTGAACCCTGCCGAATCCTTTCGCATCCGCCCCCCGGTCTGGCGCCCGCATGGAATTCGGGCGATGATCAGTGATTATCTCTGGCTGGGAAATCCATTGGAGATTCTGAACTCGATGGCGGACCGGTCGGCCGCGACTCTCGTCATTCAGGTGCTCGCGGAGGATGACGTCAATCCGGTCGGGATCGGAAATCAGCGGTTGCTGGACAGTGAAACGGGAGAGTTCTACGAAGTGTTTGTGGATGCGGCCGGACTGGAACGGTATCGACAGAACTTCCAGCGTCATCAGCAAGCCTGGCGGGCGGCGGCCCGACAGGTCGGAGCCACTTTTTTGACGTTCATTGCAGAAGACTTTTGCCGCACCTGGGACTTCTCCCCGTTTGTTCAGTCAGGAATTCTTTCGATCGGATAATGGACTCTCGTTCCGCCGTGTCCCTTTTGAATGGACGTCATGTTTTTCGCTCTTCCCTGGATGCTGCTCGGATTGTTGGGGCTGCCGGCTCTGGTGGCCATCTACTGGCTGCGCAGCCGGGCCCGGACGAAGACGGTTTCCAGCCTGTTCCTGTGGGGAGATCAACGCCGGTCGCAGCAAGGGGGAAAAGCGTTTCAGAGATTCCAGACTCCCCTGCTCTTCTTTCTGGAACTGCTTGCCATTTTTCTGATCGTCGCTGCCGCGGCTCTCCCGGCTCTGATTCGATCTGCGACGGCCCGCCCGCTGATTCTCGTGCTGGACGATTCCTACTCGATGCAGGCCGGAAAGACGGAGTCGACCCGGGACCGCGCGCTGCGAAGTGTCGAAGAAGAGTTTCGGCGGACTGACTATGTGGCCCGCGTCATCTGTGCAGGGAGTCGTCCGCAACTACAGTCCGGAGTGTTTCGCTCCGGAGACAGTTTCAAAGAGATCGCCAGTCAGTGGACCTGTCGGGCTCCGTTGTCAGATCTGGAATCCGCCTTGCTCCTCGCCGGGGAAGTGGGAGGAGAAACCGCCCGGATTCTTGTCATCAGCGATCAGGCACCGCAGTTTCCGCTTCCAGCCCATCGTGTCGAGTGGAGGAGCTTCGGGAAGCCGTTGAAGAACGTGGCATTCACCGCCGCCGGACGGGATCCGGCGAGTGGAGGAACCGACGCGCAGACCGATCGGGTTCTGCTGGAAGTCACGAATTTCGGCTCTTCTCCCGCGACGACGGAATTGACGCTCACCGGCGGCGGAGAAATGGGACCATCCAGTAAACGCATCGAGCTGGCTCCCGGAACGGCGAGCCGACTGATTCTCAATGTTCCCAGTGGATCGGCACCCTTGCTGGCCCGTCTGGGAACGGATGATCTGGCCATCGACGATACAACGGTCCTGGTCTCCCCCCCCCGGCAACTGCTGCGCGTTCAGGTGGATCTTCCGGAGGGAAATCCATTACGGCGGGAACTGATCCGGGCACTCGAATCGACCGGGCAGGTCCTGATCGGTGAGGGACGACCCGCACTCATCATTTCCGATCAAGTCCAACCTTCTGCCGGAACCGCCTGGCAACTGGTCATTCATTCGCGTGGCGAGGCATCCAGCTTTGATGGCCCGTTTGTGATGGATCGGAATCATCCGCTCACAGCGGGGCTCTCGCTGGATGCAGTGATCTGGTCGGCTCCGGATGAGATTGTGCCGTCCGGAATTCCCGTGATCACCGCAGGGAACCGGGTACTGCTGGCGAATCAGGAAGATTCTTCCGGCCGGCAGACTTTGGAACTGGTTCTGACGCCGGAACTCTCGAATCTCACGGACAGTCTTGACTGGCCAATCTTCATGACGAATCTGGTTCGCTGGAGACTGGAGGATCAGCCGGGCCCCAGCCGATCAAATCTGCAGCTGGGACAACCGTTGCGGGTGACTTTTCCGCTGGATGATCTCTCCTCCGAACCTGCGCTCGTCACGACTTCGGACGGGCAATCCGTCTCGTTGCCCGTTGCGGGCCGGTCTGTCGAATGGACCCCGGAGCAAGTGGGATTGTCGCAGTTCCGGCGTGGCAGCATGGCGTTCCCGTTCGCCTGCAATCCTCTGAATGGTGCCGAATCGGATCTGTCAAAATGTGAGTCGGGAACGTGGGGGAGCTGGAATGCTTCGGATCGCTTTCAGGACCAACGGATGAATCTGGACTGGGCTTTGATTCTGGCGGCACTGGCATTACTGGCGGGCCATATGGCATTGGTCTCCAGGGGGGGAGGAACCGGATCATGATGTTGACCTCCCCCTTCTGGCTGATTCTGGCCATCCCGCTCGCCATTTCCTTCTGGCTGTTTCCGTTTCCCGGACGGACACTGGCCTGGTTGCGGGGAGTGAGTGTTGTCCTGCTGCTGCTGGCACTCAGCGGGCTGAGCCTGATTCTGCCGGCTCGCCGTGGGTGTGTCGTCGTCGTTGCCGATCGAAGTCTGTCGATGCCCTCGGGAAGTGACGGGCAACAGATGGAAGTCATTGAACTGTTGCAGCGCGGCATGGGATCGGATGATGAACTGGCCGTCGTGTCATTCGGGCAGCGTGTCACCGTCGAGCAGCCCCCTCAGAAGACCCGCTTCCCCGGCTTCGTGACGGACGTCGGGAAAGAAGCCTCGAATCTCAGTGAAGCGGTCGATCGCGCATTGTCTTTGTTGCCGGCGGGACGTTCCGGACGAATTCTCATTCTGTCCGATGGTCACGCGACGGGGAGTGACGTGGCCGCCGCGACCGCCCGGGCGGCCAGTTCCGGCATTGGAATTGACTATCGTTCCCTGCAGCGGCCAGGGGTTGGGGATCTGCTGATCGAGCGGATCGATGCCCCGGGAGCCGTGGCCGCCGAAGACGCCTTTCTGATCTCCGCCTGGGTTCATTCTCCCCTCTCCCAGACGATCACGTATGACCTGATGAAAGGAGATGAACGGATTGCTTCCGGTGAGAAAGCTGTTCCACAGGGGCGCAGCCGGTTGATGTTTCGAGACAAAGCCAGCGATACCGGTTCCCGCTCGTACTCACTGGTCATTCGCTCTCAGGACTCTGACAAAGAGGACCCGATTCGCGAGAACAATCAGGCGCGGTTTTACGTCGGCGTCCGGGGGAATCAACCGGTCCTGTGTGTCGGTGCTGCCGAATCCTCCTTGCCGGAACTGTTGCAGGCGGGTGGAGTCAAAGTGGTTCGAAAAACTCCCGGCGAAGTCGACTGGTCACTGGGAGAGTTATCCGGTTACTCAGCGGTTCTGCTGGAAGATGTCGCTGCCGGGAAAGTGGGAACGCGCGGGATGGAAACGCTTGCGGCCTGGGTCTCTGAAACCGGCGCCGGGTTGCTGATGACTGGAGGAAGGAACTCCTATGGGACAGGGGGATATTTTAAAAGCCCGCTGGAACCGATTCTTCCCGTCTCGATGGAACTGCGTCAGGAGCATCGCAAACTTTCCCTGGCCATCGTCGTGGCACTGGACCGCTCCGGCAGCATGACCGCTTCGGTTTCGGGGGGGAAGCGAAAAATCGATCTCGCGAATATCGCCACTGCCGAAGTTCTGAGTCAGCTGTCAGGAAACGACCAGTTCGGCTGTCTGGCGGTCGATTCCATTGCCCACGAGATTGTCCCGTTGTCGGGGCTGGCCAACAAAAGTGCCATGGAATCACAGATTCTGAAAATCGATTCGATGGGGGGCGGAATTTTTGTTTATGAAGCACTGGAGAAGGCGGCCGCGATGATCGCCCCCGCCACCGCCGGCACGAAACATATCATTCTCTTCTCAGATGCGGCAGACAGTGAAGAGCCCGGCAACTATGCCGACCTGCTCGAGAAATGTCTGCAGGCGGGGATCACCGTCAGTGTGATTGGACTCGGCACCGAATTCGACAGTGACGCTGAGCTGCTGAAAGATGTGGCCCGGCGTGGCGGCGGTCAGTGCATGTTCACGGAAGACGCGAACGAATTGCCGCGACTGTTTGCCCAGGACACGTTCATGGTGTCGCGGAGTACATTCATTGAGGAACCGACATCCGTTCGTCCGACGGCCGGATTACGAATGATCAGCTCTGCGAACTGGAACGAATTTCCCTCCGTGGGGGGATACAACCTGTGTTATCTCCGCCCGGAAGCGAACCTCGGTGGAATCACGCAGGATGAGTATGAGGCTCCACTCGTCGCCAGCTGGCAGTCGGGAACAGGACGTGTTCTCTGTTACACCGGTGAAGCTGACGGGAAGTACAGCGGAGCGTTCGCCGGCTGGCCGGAAATGGGGGCGTTTTATACATCACTCGCCCGCTGGGTCAGCCCGCAGGATCAGGGACTGGGACCCGACCTGCTGTTGACGCAGGACATCCGGCAGGGAGTCGCACGCATTCAGCTGCATCTCGACAGTGAGCGGGAGTCGACTCCGTTCACCACCACACCGACGCTCACGCTGCTCAAAGGGAATGACGGAGAGAAGCCGGAAGGCCGCCGGGTGCCACTCACGTGGACAGGAGCGGATCTGCTGACTGCCGAAGTTCCACTTTATGGCGGTGAAACATTGCTGACGAGCCTTGATCTTCCGGGCATCGGGCAGACCACACTGCCGCCGACGCGGCTTCCCTACTCGGCCGAGTTCGCTCTGCCGGGAGAAGGCTCCGGGCTCCCCACGCTGGAACGCATGGCCAAAGGAACCGGCGGGATCGAACGGGTCAATCTGGCCAGTATCTGGAACGATCTGCCGCGCACTCCCCAGGCAATTCCGCTGGCACCCTGGCTCCTGCTGGCGGCAATGCTGCTGCTGTTGCTGGAAGTTCTGCATCGTCGCACCGGGCTGCTGGCATTCCGTCGATCGAACGCCTCGTTCCAGACGGACGTGACAGACAAACGTCCGGCGAAATCAAAAAGAATCCCCCCGTCCCGGAAGCAGGAAACAGCAGCATCAGTCCCGCAGCCCGGTTCTTCCCCAACCGCTTCCGCACCAGTTCCTCCGGTCAGTTCTCCGGATGAACAGGTGTCTGATGCACTGGCTCAGGCTCGAAACCGTGCCGCCCGACGAACCCAACGCTGACCTCACAAATTTCTGGAAATCCATCCCGGTGAATCGTTCGCTTCAAATGACTTTGTTCTCCGGCGTTCTCTGGACGCAGACGGCCTGCTGCCTGCTGCTTGTCGTTCATCTGTTGGGATGCCCGCAACGTCACGACGACCCGAATTCGCGTTCGAGGCCCTCTCAGATCGGAGTGGAATGGCGCTGCGACAACCCTGAGATGATCTGGGTTGACAGCGTCACAGGGTTTGGCCTGGATCTCCGCTGTGGACAACTGGGAGGTCCGGCCCTCTCAACCATCGTGACATTTCCGCAGACCGTGATTCCGCAGCAGGTGACAGTCACCTGGTGGCAGGGGCGATCCTCTATCCCGGATCCGGCAGAAGTCCGGAAGTCCACAATTGCCGTTCCTCTCCTGCACCTGTCGGAAGAAACGTCGCTTCTGGTCCTGACGTTCGACGAGAAGCACGAGTGGAGTGCGCACTGGAACGTCCTGCGGGAATAGGACTCCGTCCCGGAAATCAACAACACCACTCAAGTCCTTCTCCCCTCAGGGGAGAAGGTGAATTTCGTGACAGACTCCGAGAGCAACTGACGAAATGTCCTCCGCGTGGCGAGGACGGGGAAACCATTTCACAAGTGGCTCTATTGAGCGCGGGGATTGACCAGCAGATAGAACCGCCCGTCTTCGGCCCCACCCAGAAAATCGGGAATTCCATTTCCATCAAAGTCGACGGTCGTCGGACTGACATCGTGCCCCTCGATGTTGCGGTCATCCAGTGTTCCGACCCGCTGGAACTGCCAGTGGCCGTCTTTCTGTCCCAGCCCTCGATACAGGTCGGCGTTCTTGGAATTGAGCAGCAGATCGAGATGTCCGTCGCCGTCCCAGTCGACGACTGCGATCTTCCGGCGTCCGCTTCCCCCGGCCGTGCGGTCGTTAAATCGAAGCGGCTGGCCCTTCTCGTTGGTAAAGGCCCTTCGCGGAGCACGGAGGATCAACTGATCATCCTGCTTCGCCCGTTCGAACAGCACGAAGAACCCTTCCACATCCAGCATCGCCAGATCCGGGAGGCCATCACCGGTGAAGTCGTGGACCACCGGAGTTGTTCGCCACTGTGTGACCAGTTCTTTCCCCTGCGGGTTCCACCAGAACCAGGCAGGCTTCGGTGTGGGGCCATTCCATTCCACCGTGATCGCTTCTGCGGGAGCGAGTCTGGGGTCGGTTCGGGTTCCAATGTTCTTCAGCCAGACGACTCGACCGAGAATGGAATTCAGCACGATGTCCGGGAGTCCGTCCCCGTCCCAGTCGGCGACAGAGAACGTGGTGTATCCCCACTTGGCTTCGGCGGGACCCTGAATACTGCCGTTGGGACCGGCCATCACCCGAAAGGGTTTTCCATTCACTTCCAGTCGCTTCGGTGCTGCCCATTTCGGACTCGCGACGTTGGGGCCGCTCAGGTTTTCAAAGAATTCGATGTATCCGGCGGTGTTCCCGGAGACGATGTCGAGATCCCCGTCGCCGTCCCAGTCGACCCCCACCGGCGTCGCCAGGGCACCACATTTCAGTGTCTCCGCTTCCTGTTGGAAATACACAGGCGCGGCGAACTGAGGAGCCTGTTTGCCGTTCGCTGTCGTGATGTTTTCGATGAAGGCGACCCGTCCATCTTCGTCACCGACGATCAGGTCGAAATCCCCGTCTTTGTCCCAGTCGAAGGCGATCGGAACGATCATCTCCAGATCCATCGTCAGGGGAGTGCCGTCTTTCAGTGTCAGACGTCGTCCTGCTGCATAGCGTGGCGACGTGCGGGTGCCGATATTCTCGAAGTACGTGAATCCATCGAGGAATTCACCACAGAGCAGATCCAGATCTCCGTCTCCGTCGAAGTCCGCGAAGTTGGGAGAAGGACATCCGAACGTATCGACCGGCTTTCCGTCTGCTTCGAGATACACAAACGGAGCATAGTTTGGGGTGTCGTTCGATCCGGTATTCCGGTACAGCAGCACGAATCCATGCAGCGGACCGTGTGTCCAGTTCCCTGCACTGTCGAAGGCGTCGTCCCAGCCGTATTCACTCCAGTCTTCAATGCCGACAATCAGGTCCAGAGCCCCATCCCCGTCGTAGTCGACATACCGCCATTGGTTGTGCCGGATCTTGGGGCCTTTCGGTTCGTTCCACTGATGCTTGTAAAGGGGCTGTTTCAGCGGAATTGGAATTTTTTCGGCGGTGCCGGTTTTGGGAAGGTTCAAGTATTCGGATCCGGGACTCAGCATCCGCAGCGTTCCGTCAACATCGCTGGGCATCAGATTCCCGACCGTCCGGCTCAGGTGAACCCCCGGCTTGAACACCGGCAGTTTGTGTTGAGCCGTGTCCCCGGTCACGTTTTCGAAGAACCAGATTCCGTTCGACGGCTTATCCGGGCAGGAGACAATCAGGTCATAATCGCCGTCTCCGTCGGCGTCACACGGGATCGGCCAGGCCCAGAGCCCGACTCCCAGATCGACACTCAGTCCGGGATGCAGGTAGGGGAGTTGGCGAAGTCCCTGAGCAGAGGAAACGCCGCAGAGCAGCAGCAGGGACAGAAATGAGATCGGGAGGAGTTTCATGAGATGAGTTCCGGCTGAGACGCGAGGCCAGGAGAAGACGGGGGCGGAAAACAGGTCGTGCGGGATTCAGACGACCTTCTCTGCTGATGTGCTTGCCTGCTGATCCAGAGTGCTGGCTGTTTGAATGAAAGGGGTCAGCAACTGAAAGACACGTTCCCGGTCAGCGGGATGAAATCGCTGAAACGGTTCGGCCATGAAGTCGTCGCAAATCTGCAGCAGTGACAGAGCGCACTTGGTGGCCTTGATGAAACGGGAACCATACTTCCCGATGTCATAAATTTTCTGGAACCGCCGGATCTGCTCAAGCCGTTCGGAAAGAACGGTCTCATTGCCGGAAACTGCGGCGTCGTAGCAGTCGACAAACAGTGATGGAAAGACGTTTGCTCCACCGGCGACTGCCCCGTCTCCTCCCATTCGAATTGCCTCGGGAAGCAGAATTTCCTGACCGATCATGAATGACCAGTCCGGTCGAATCGAACGGAGCGAAGTCAGTCGTTCAAAGTAATCGAGGTCGCCGCTGCTATCCTTGATCCCGACGATCCGCTCCTGTTCCGCCAGCCGACGGACGGTGTCGACTTCGAACCAGATTTTCGTCAGGCTCGGCATGTTGTAGAGCATTAACGGCAATGGGAGTTCACTGACCAGATGTTCGACATAGCTGGTCAGCTCCGTCTGTCCTGCCGGGAAATAATAGGGGGCGGCCAGGACCAGTGCGTCGGCTCCCGCCTCGGCGGCATGTCTGGCGAGTTGCAGAGATTCTTCAAACGCGGTGTCTGTGATCCCGACCAGGACCGGAATGCGACCGTCCACCTGACGGCACACGCGCGAGATCAGCTCGCGCCGCAATCGGTAACTCAGCCCCGGGGCTTCCCCTGTCGTTCCCAGGAGAAACAACCCGTGGACTCCACCGTGAAGCTGATGATTCACCAGTTGCTCAAGGCCATCGAGATCCAACTGGTCTCGACTGACAAGTGGAGTGACGAGCGGAGGAATGATTCCATGATATGGAGTGGATGACATGATCTTCGCTGACTGCTGTTCCTGGAAAATAAATTGAGGAGATGGAGCCGCAGGTGTGCTGGAGAATTAACGGCCTGCTTTGGTCGTCAAGGCTTTCGGATCGATCACCGCATGTTTCACTTTCTGACGCTTCCAGGTGTATGTGACATGAACCAGTCCATCACGTGTCTGAATGATGGCGGGATAGCTGTATTCCCCCGGCTGATCTTCGAGCGTCAGCACGGTTTCCCAGTCGACGCCGTCTGAAGAGATGGCCAGATTGAGTGGTGATCTCCCCTTTGGCGTGTTGTTGAAGATCAGCAGATGCCGGCCGTCCGCGAGCGTCACGGCATCCGTTCCTGAATTGGGATTGGGGACAGACAATCCGGTCATCTGGCCCCAGGATTTTCCATTGTCTTTCGATTCAATCTGAAACAGCACCTGTTGCTTCGTTCTGCCGATCGCCAGGATTCGGGAATCTCCCAAAGTCAGAAGACTCGGCTGAATCGCTCCGAATTCAACCCCGTTATTCACCGGGGGCGTTGCCGTCCAGGTCTTTCCGTTGTCGGAACTCCGTTCGAAGTGAACGCACCAGCCGTCATGTTCGGTGCTGCAGCCAGAGAGAATGTCTCCGTTGGAGAGCTGGACCGGTTTGTTCTTGATGGGACCAATGATTCCGTCCGGCAGTCGAACGGCGTCACTCCAGGTTTTCCCATTGTCCGCGCTGGTACGGGTCATTCCCCACCAGGTCGAAGGACTTGGGCCGACCTTGTAGAACAGGATCAGATCACCGGATTTCGGTTGAAACAGGACAGGATTCCAGCAGGGATGCCGGGTCCCGTCAGGTTGAATGCCGGTCGCCACTTCGACAGGAGGTGTCCATGTTCCGTCGATCCGTCGTGAAACCCAGATCCCGACATCCGGTTTTCCTTCATTCGTTCCGCCGAAGAACGCTGAGACCAGCGTCCCGTCTGTTGTTTCTTCAATGGTCGAGGCGTGAACACTTGGAAAGGGGGCGGACTCGTAAAGGAATTCGGATGTTAAGACGGGAGGGTTTGCCTGGGTTCGGGATTCGAACACCCCTCCAGGGATCATACCGAAAACAAGAAGGAGTGATCCGATCCAGAATTTCATTGAGCAATCTTTCTTGTAATCTGCAACGGACCGTATGACAGAGTGAAGGCTACAGTTTGAATTTCCATCTCTTTCAATCGGAAAAATCAGAGATTCATCCTGGAGAAGCGGGTCTTCATATTGCCGGATAGAATGTTGAAGCAACCTGAAATTTCTCCCCCTCGTCTAAAGCTCGAGCTTTAGACCGGTTCGGTCGATCATGTGGCCACGCAGCGCGCGTTTCACCAATCAAAACGCTGGTGCCCGCGTGCCAGATCGGCCAAATAGTTGATGGAAATGCTTTAGCAACGAAGAACAGTTGAGTTGTGACGGAGACTGGATCAATCGAGCGACGCCACCTCACCCCCCGTCGCGGCTGGCCATCGATTTGTAGAGGTCCATGTTGATGTTCTCCGAGACAAAGCGAACCGCTCCGTCACACATCAGGAAGTGGGAGCCGCCCGTGTGCTGACTCCCGAACGGACGGCTGTTTCCACCCGCTTCAGGAACCGAACTGGGGGGTGTGCTGTTAATGGCAAATTGTATGTTTTTCGAGGCGACCAGGTCCTGCTTGTCCTGATTACTGATTCCAAGAACCCATCCGGTTTCGCCTCCCTTTTTCTCTCCGACCGCAAAAGTGTTTGATGTCCCATCCGTGATATCCCGAAATCCGGTGCTGGAATTTCGGAAGAGGACCCCTTGCTTTGCGAAACCTTGCCGGGTCGTTGTCGCCGAGGTGTACCCGGACACATCCGGGTCCGCTAAATACGTTGTTCCGAGCGGGCTGGTTCCGATTGGACCGGAGACACCGTGATAGTGAGTGGTATAAGTGTTCAGACCTCCCACTTGACTGCTGCCGAACAACCCTCGTGATCCCCAGAAGCTCGGACAATGGAAGAGCGTCACGCGGTTGAGTGCGACAGGAAGATTGGATGCTGTTGTCGCAGCGAAGGTCGCTGCATTGAAATCGAGTTTCTGATACAGAGTGCTCTGGTCAATCATCGGGAGAATCATTGCGTGCCAGCTCAACTGGTTGCCCACCGACATTCCTCCGGGTGGGAAAATGTTGTGGACATCGTGATAATTGTGCAGGGCCAATCCAATCTGCTTGAGATTGTTCCGGCATTGAGACCGCCGGGCCGCTTCCCGGGCCTGTTGCACTGCTGGCAGCAGCAAGGCAATGAGAATCGCAATGATGGCGATGACCACAAGGAGCTCGATCAGCGTGAACGCCCGTTTTCTGGGCACTGGAACCTGAGTCGCGTGAATGGTCATGAAAAGTTTCCTTCTGTAGGCACTGTGCCCAAAGAGAATCAGACAACCGGAACGAAAACAGGCTGAAAATTTCCAATAAAGAAATCCGTATGACGGGATTCAAATCGGAAAGACATTATGTGATGATTTGTTTACGGAAGTCTTTTCGGATTGTCTATTGGATGATTTTGAACAAACAGGCAGAGGCCCTATGACGCCGTCAAGTGTTTCCAGCGGCCAGGAGACGTTGTTTCAGAATGAGTGTTCGCTGGCCGGGGAACAGTTCGGAGTTCCGTTGTTTCAGCGTCTGGCGGTGATTCATTCACAGCAGGCCTCACGAATCGGCTGGCATTCGCACAAGTCGTTTGAGTTGCTGTTTCTCGCGGACGGAACGACCTCCTATGAGTTTGGCGACGGACGGACCATCGATCTGCCCGGGGGGCATTTTCTGGTGATTCCCCCCGAGGTACGGCATCGGGGTCTGCAGGATGTGCGGACGCCCGTCCGTCTCTGCGGAGTGATGCTGAACTTCAAAGCGAAGCGGGCCTGGCAGAACACGTCCTTCACAGCGGAGGAGTTGCGGGGCTTCCGTCAGACATGTGTCGACGGGGCAATCACTGTTCACCGGATGAATCCGGAACTTCGAAGAGTGACGCGCGTGCTCGCCTTGTTGACCCTGTCAGGGGAACCTGATGAGTTGCTGGCGTCTACCGTGCGACTCAATCTCTGTGCGGCACTGCTGGAAGTGACCAGACAGCTTCGGTCGCGCGGAACGATGGAGACGTCACGGACCGTTGAAGTGGTGACACGACTGATGGAACAGCGGCTCGCGGATCCGTTGCAGATGTCGGATCTGGCAGAGGCCGCACAGTGCAGCCGGGCGCGATTGTTTCAGATCTTCAAAGACGTGACCGGAATGACCCCGAATGATTATCTGCAGCGCCTGAGAATCCGTGCCGCGCAGACAGCGCTGGTCGAATCGGATCGGTCTATTACCGTGATCGCACTCGATCACGGATTTTCCAGCAGCCAGTATTTCAGCACGGTCTTTCGGAAATACACCGGATCGACTCCGGCGGAGTTTCGAAAGCAGAAGGAATAGGGCATGCTGCTCTTGTTGGAACGGCGTTTCGAAGCTCTGCTTGGCCTGGCCAGGTCGGTCCGTTCACATCCAGTCGGTCACCACATCGACCAGTCCCGGCAGACCGCAATAGTTTCGGGCACTCGAATACCGCCAGTGAACGGCTTCGTCGACGTATCCCCGTTTCACCGGATTCATGTGAAGATACTCCAGCTTCTGCCACATCGTTTCGTCCGTGCGGACCTGTTTTGGATGGGAACCTTCCTGCCAGAATTGAAACTCAGATTGTGTTTTATGAGCAAGCTTCAATCGGGAAAGCTGGTCCAGCAAAACGTAGGCCCGCTGTTCCTGCAGAAGATCGAGAATCCGCCCGGCTGTCCAGGATTTGAAACTCTGCATGGCCTTCACCAGATCGGGAGACTGGGCGATCAGATGCAGATGATTTTCCAACACAACATAGCCGAGCAGGCGGAACTGGTTGTGTTGCTGAAGATGCTTCCACGAATCGAGGAGGATCTGCACCGCTTCCGGACGGGTGAAGACTGCCAGCCAGCCCACAACGGTGCAGGTCATGAAGTATGGATATTCCTGCTCGTTGGTGAAAATGTGGTAGCGGGTGCGGGTCATGAAGGTGTCGTTTCGAAGCGGAGCTTCGAGTCGAGGGCGTTCCCAAGCTGGAGCTTGGGAACGAGGTTCAAACAGCGGACGGCTCCGAACGACTGAGTCACTGCCTCTCGCTTACAGCTCGATGCCCAGTTCTTCGATCTTGCGGTAGAGACTGGACAGCCCGAGCTTCAGGCGTTTCGCCGCTTCCCGTTTGTCGGGCCATTGCCGGAGAACACGGGTGATGTGTAACCGCTCATAGTGCCGCAAGGCACTGCGCAGGTCATCGGTGTCCGGCAGCGGTTGGCCCAGTCCGAGGAGATCGGGTGGCAGGTCTCCCGGTTCAATCTGTGTGCCGTCACACATGATGACTGCCCGTTCGATCGCATTGTCGAGCTGGCGGACGTTCCCCTTCCACTGGGCGGACATCAGCAGCCGAATCGTTTCACTGGAGGCGCTGACGACCCGCTTGCGGAGAATGCGGGAATGCTTGGCGACGAAATGGTCGACCAGTTCCGGGATGTCATCGAGACGTTCCCGCAACGGAGGAATCCGGATTTTGACGCCGTCGAGCCGGTAAAACAGATCTTCCTGAAATTCGCCGTCGCCGACGAGTCGAATCAGATCTTCACTGGTCGACGCAATAATCCGGCAACTTACCGAATACGTCTCGGCTCCGCCGGATGGCATGGATTCCTGGTACTCGACCGCACGCAGCAGTTTGGTCTGTGTGCCCATCGGCAGGCTGGCGATTTCGTCGAGGAAGACGGTTCCGCCCCCGACGGTTCGCAGAATCCCCGGCTGATTCTTGCCGCCGGACTCACTGCCGAAGAGTTCTGCTTCCAGCAACTCGATGGGGCGGGTGCCGCAGTTGACCGCCAGAAACTTTTCTTCCCGCATCGGACCGGCGGAATGGATCGCCCGCGCGAACAGTTCTTTTCCGGTGCCGGTTTCCCCGACGAGGAGGACGTTCGAATGTGTTGCGGCGATTTTTCCAATTGTTTCGTGCAGCACCCGTAACGGTTCACTGGATCCGATGATCTGATCGAATCGATTGGGCTGGGCCAGTTCGCGCCGCAGCTTCTGGTTCTCCAGATACAGGTCCCGGTACTCAAAGACCCGGCGCAGTTTGTGGGAGAGATCATCGAAAATGACCGGCTTGGTGAGATAGTCGAACGCCCCGGCCTTGAAGGCTTCGACGGCGGATTCAACGGTTCCATAAGCGGTGATAATCAGCACGAAGACCGACGGATTGATCTTGTGCATCAATCGCATCATCTTGATGCCGTCTCCATCAGGCAGCTGAATATCACAGATGGCGACATGAAAATCCCGTTCCCGTGCGCGGGCAATTCCTTCGTCCACGGAGACGGCCTTGGTCACCTGATAGCCTTCTCCCGTCAGGAATTCTGCCAGTGAATTTCGGATGATCGGTTCATCTTCGACAATCAGAATGTGTCGGCTGGAATTGGGATCGGACGCGGAACGAGTATTCATGGCTCAAATGCAATGCGAAGGGATGATTCAACCGACGAACTGGCGGTGGCCGGGACATCATGCTCCGTCGGGGGATCCCCAACGGTCGTCATGTTGTAGTAGACGCTGCCCGTTGGAAATCTGCAATCTTGTGGCCCTTAAATCCGGTCCGGTCTGGGAATGTCAGGTGGGAATTCAGGCTTCACGCGAATTCTTCTGTCGATTGTCCTGCGCGAAGGAGAGTGTTTCCCGAATGAGATGAGCCATTTTGGGATGGGACGGTTCCAGATCCGCCGGCAGTCCGAGACCACGGAGCCGTTCCGAGGCGGTGGGGCCGATGCTGCCGATCACACAGCGCCGCCGGGCCTCCGTCAGCCAGATGTCGCGCAGCCCCATCTGGTCGGCGACGTCCAGCACGTGATTGATCTGCTGGGCACTCGTCCAGAGAAGGATGTCGAACTCTCCGGCAATGGTCTTGCGGATGGCGTCCTGCAGCGGCGTCAGGTCTTCCGGCAGTTCCCATTTGTAAACCGGAACCGGAAGCACATCGGCTCCCTGTTCTGTCAGCCAGTGATAGAAGTCGGTGCTGGCTTCCCCGTATTCCTGAACCGCAACGGTCGATTTGTTCAGGGGAGTCTGCTGACGTTCGAGTTCAGCGGCCAGATCCTGCCAGGTATTCGGCTCCGGAGCCCGAATCGTGACTTTCACTCCCAGCTTCGAGAGGGCGGCGACCGGCTTGGGGCCACGCGCCGCGGTGGGGACTGTCTGAAGTTTCTGCAGAACCGGTCCATCCAGTTCCTGTGTGGCAAGCGCCTCGATCAGAGCGGTGGCTCCGACACCGGTCATGAAGACCACCAGGTCGACCTGACCGGCCAGAAGTTCTTCCGCAAACTGAAATGCCGCCGAATTGTCAGAGAGAGGAATCTCTCTCATCGACGGGGCAATGGTCGGGATCCCCCCGGACTTCTCAATCAGTCGGGCCATCTCGTCCTGGCGGCGACTTTCAAACGAACAGACTCGAAATGGTGCGGACCCGTCTGGCATCTGATGGTGTTCCGGAAGTGAAATGTCTGAACGGTGGTCTGGTCGTGGACGTCAGGGCAAACGTCAGATGCGATCCAGGATGTCGAACCAGAGTGCCAGTCTCGCAACAACATCGTCCGGGAACGGCGGGCCGTCAATGGCCTCCTGCTCAACAAGCCAGGTCGGGAAGTTCAGTTTCTCGACCGCTTCAAACGTGCGTTGGATCTGCCGTTGCTGGGCATGCTGTGGAGACGAGACAAAGGCGATTTCCAGCGGGAAGTCGGGATCCACTTCGGGAGGACGGATTCGCAAGGGAGCCAACTGCAGAATCAGACCCCGCACGGTGTCCCGGTACTTGAATGCCAGCTGGCTGGCAAACAGTGTGGAACTTTCCCGCCCCATCAGGACAATCCGGGCCGGATCAATTTCATAGGTCGATCGCACCGCATCAATGATCCCCTTGACGGATTCCTCGTGTCCGGGAGCCCAGCCGCTGACATCCGGAGTCCGGGGGCCGACCAGGATGATTCCACGATCCCGGCAGACTTGCGACCAGACACGCAGGGCTTCTGACTCCAGGGGGTCTCCCGTGGGATGCAGCCAGACCAGCAGTCCCCATTTGACATCCGGTCGGTAATTCTCGGGGACGAAGCTCCAGTAACTCATGCCGTCGCCGGGGAGTTTCTCGTTGGCTCGGCCAATCTTGACCGTGGCCGGTTTCTCAGGCTGCAGAATCGGGATGAAGGAGACCTGATCGGGCGGGGCTGACGGTCGGGGAACCAGTGTCACTGCGAAATCGGAGACGGCATCTTTGCGGCGGACAGTGAGTGGCAGTGTGTCTTCCGGCTGAAAGCGCTGAACCCGCTTTCTCAGGTCGGCGGCATCCGCCACGCCATCGGCTGCGACCCGTTCGATGAAATCTCCCGGTTTCAGTCCGGCTTCTTCTGCTGGACTGCCGGGCAGCACACCACGGATCAGAACGCCGTTTCGTGCGGGATCGGAGATCGTCCGGTCCGGAAGCAGTCCCAGCGAGGGGGTGACGTAAGCGAGCAGCCGGTCGGTCAGTGTCAGACTGCGTTCGAGGGTTTCTGCACCACGCTGGATCTTCAGTTGAATGACATCTTTCGCATACAGCTTTCCCAGCAGTTGCTTCATCTCGGCAACACGTGTCACAGGCTGCCCGTTGATGCTGATGATCACGTCGTCCACTTTCATGCCCGCTTCATCCGCCGGGGATTTCGGGCGGACACGAATGGCTTTCGCCTCTCCACTGACGGGTCCTTGATCTTCGAAACCGATTCCCATCAAGCCGGGTTTCAAGGTTTCTCCGGCGATCAGTCTTGGAAGGGCCTGCTCCAGATCCGTCACCGGGACAGCGAAGCCAATGCCGCTGTCATACCATTCCACGCCGGCGGTCGTGCCACGTTCATCCGGAGACAGCGGGACCAGAATTCCCAGGCACTTTCCATGAATGTCAATCAGCGGACCGCCATAGTTGAGCGGAGAGGTTTTCGCGTCGGTCTGCAGTGCCCTGCCCCAGACCCGATTCAACGCACTGACAATTCCGACCGTGGCATTGGGAAACTTCAGGTCGAATGTTCGTCCAACGGCAATGGCCCACTGCCCGACTCGAACCTGTTCCGGAGCGGCCGGCTGAACCGGAACGAGTCCTGTTGCGGGAATTTTCAGGAGCGTCAGCATCCGGGATTCATCATTGGCGACGATCTCGGCGGGGAACTTCCGTTCGTCAGCCAGCGTGACGATCACGGAAGACGGATTGGACAGGAAGTTAAACCGGCTCGTGAGAATCAACCCGTCTTCACGGATGACGCAGCCGGAAGTGGGGCCGGTTCCGGTGAGCGTCTCTCCGACGAGATCCGCCCCTCCCACGGTTTCAATCCGGACGACGCTGGGATCCACCGCGGCAACGGCCTGTTGCAGAGCCTGCTGCAAGGCGGCGGGATTCTGTGCGGACGCATTGGATCCACCAGACAGACAGGTGATCAGGAGGGCAAGTCGAAGGAGTCGCATGGGGAATTTCTGCCGGAGTGTTTTCGATTCACCGCATCGATCAGAGGGCTGCACAAAGATCAGGGCTTTTGTCGAGGCACCCGAAATGTCACCGAGATCAGTTCGTTGTCTCTGCGGACGACGAGCTGCAGATCATCTCCCGGGGGAAGTTGCCGAAGGACGTCATCCAGATGCCGCAGTGAACTGACCAGTTCTCCATTGGCGAACACGATCAGGTCATCCGGCTTCAATCCCAGTTGTTCTGCCTGGGAGTCGGGAATGACGGTTTCCAGATACGCAGGGGTACGGAACACGACATCCGGAACGAGAACCATTCCGAAGTCGATGGCCTGAAATCCGGTTCCGGCGGGACGGGTTGTCATCTCGGCCAATGGATCGGGGCGACGGTGCCGCCCGGCGACAATGTCTTCGATCGTCTGGCGCAGGTCGCCAATGGGAACGGCATAGTTCAACCAGATGTGGTTCTGATCACTGCGAACTTCCCGCCCGAGAATGGCAAGCAGACGTCCGTCGTAGGTGGTGAGAACTCCCCCGGCGGCACCCGGATTGTTGGTGACCGCATCCAGCACATAGACCGATCCGCGATAGGGAACCTGATAGCGGCCGCGCCGGGCGGAGAGCTCTGTTCTGGCGGAGACGATGCCGTGCATGACACTGACCGGTTCATCACCGACCGCGACTTTGAAGACATTGCTGAAGGCGAGCACCGGCGTTCCGGGGCCGGCGGTGGCCGTGTGTGCGAGATCGAAATAGGGAAGGTTCGTTCCGTCGATTTTCAGGACTGCCAGGTCCTTCTGGGAATCGGTGCCGATGACTTTTCCGTAGAACCGCCTGCCGTCGTCGAGCACAACGGTCACGGCGTCAGAATCCAGCAGGTGGCTCCAGACGGTCACGATATGCCCGTCGGCGGAAACGAGAAATCCACTGCCGTAAGTGGCCAGATTCTTCAGTCCCCCGGCCCCGAACAGTTTCACGACCCGGGATTGCACTCCCGGGACAATATCGGCGACCTCTTCCGCCTGTGCTGACGCTGAAGTCAGTAGAAGTCCGAGTAGCATGGTGACCGCGACACGGGAGATCCGGCATGTCATTGTCGAGAGACTCTTTGTCAGCGGAAGAGGTGAGAGATTCATGGTTGTCCTCCGCTGGCTGGTAGAATGTCGAGTGACTGCACCGTGATTTCGCCGAAGGGGGCGTCGCCGGATTTGACGATCAGCGAAGTCGGGAACGGAATTTTGCCGTTTGCCTTCCAGTCACCGAATCGAACTTCACAGGGATCAGCATCTTCTTCGAGAGCCGAGTCGAAGCCGATGAACTCTCCTGTTTTGAGCCGGAAGTACCAGCGACAGGTGACAAGTCCGCGCGTGGTGATCAGAACGTCCACCCGTTCCTGTGTGCCGGCCAGCGGTTCACTTCCCTGATAGAACAATTCGGTAAAGTATTCCTGCCGGTCCGTCAGAAAATGCTGGAGCTGATTCAGCGCGGTCAGCAGCCCGCCTGTCCCGGTCGGAAGATCGCGGGCGTCTTCATTCAGGCTCTGAGCGAGGAAGCTGTTGCCGATTTTTGCCGCAACGGCATCCGGCAGGATGCGAAATTCGACCGGGACACTGCTGTTGAGAGTGCCGGTCAGAATCCAGCGTGAGCCCGCCTGAGTGGTGTCTCCAGACGTCTCGAAAAATTTCAGGAGACGCTTCTGGGCGATTTCGTTGAAATAGTAATTGGCAAAACCGGTTCGTTCGACGTACAGGTGGGCATACTGTTCAGGCGGTGCCTGTTTCGGAGTTTTCGGAGTGGTCGGAGATCCCGGTGGTTCCGGAGAGTCTTCGTCCGGGTCTTCCATCGGACGGGGCTGTTCGTCCGGTTCTTCCGCTTCTCCCGTGAGTTCGGCACGGCGATGCAGTCCCATCAGCCGGACTTCAATGTCGAACCGCTCTCCATTTCGCCGATAAGACAACGGCACCGTCCAGCCTTTGGGGTAAATGCCGAGAATGTTTTTGAACTGATTCACGCTGCGGATGGGGCGTCCGGCGAAGGACAGGATTTCATCTCCCCAGCGGAGTCCCCGGCGATACGCAGACGAATTCTCCAGCAACCCGGAGACGACGACCGAGCCGTCGGCGGTTCCGGAAACAGTGGCTCCGAGTGTGGCATGATCCACGACTCGTCCGCTCTTCAGGTGATCGAGGAAGTGCATCACCTGATTGATCGAAATGGCATAGCCTGCTCCGACATTCACCCGTCCCCGTTTCTCAACAGAGATCCGCCCGTTAATCCCGACAACTTCTCCCTGGCTGTTGAACAACGGTCCGCCGGAGTTCCCGGGATTGATGGAAGCGTCCACCTGCAGGCAGTCCGTGTATTCGAGAAATGTTCCGGCCGGTTCCTGGTACCGGTGAACGCCGCTGACCATTCCATAGGTGACGGTCGGGCGAAAATCGGTCGCGAGCAGGAACGGGTTTCCCATCGCGAAAACCATGTCCCCGGCCCGCACGTCATCACTGTTGCCGATGGGGGCAACCGGGAAGTCGGTTCGGCCCAGCATTTGAATCAGGGCGACATCTCCGGTTGGATCGATTCCAACGAGGACGGCGTCGTAAAGCCGGCCGTCATTCAGCCCACATTTCATGAAGCCGCCGAGTCCGGAGACGACGTGAAAATTGGTGATGACGATGCCGTTCTGTTCAATCAGCACGCCTGAGCCGCCACCACCTCCATCGCTCGAGAAGATCGCCACGACGCTGGGAGCGACTCGCTGCATCGCCTGAACTCGAGCGTTTTCCGCGTCGAGGACCGATTCCGGAGCGACGACGGATTGAGCGAAGACGGTCGGTGAAACCAGAGTCAGCAGCGCCAGTGTCCATCCCCCGATGAGCAGTAGCAGACCGTGTGCGGATCGGCGAAGCATGGTGTCTCTCTGCGGCAATTCACTCTCCTCGGTGTCGGAGGCGGAACATCAATGGACTTCAAGGGGGTGTGGGACTTATCTCAGAACCTGAGCATCGCCCAGTCCAAAGTGTTCCAGGATTCCTTTGGCGGCGCCGAGTGATTCCACCCGAATCGACAGGTCTCTGATCTCGGTCAAATCGAGATCCAGCGGCACCGGTGGATCGTTCCAGCCGAAATCATTTCGGTACAGTTCTTTGCCGTCTCCCTGAATCACCAGGCGGACTTTGGGATCGAAGCGTGGCATACGCGTGACGTGTGTCAGTTCAAACCCGGCGGTTGTTCTCAGGCGGGTGTACTCTCGATTCAGGCGATAACGCAGGACGGTGCCGGAATGCAGCCAGAGTCCGCGACGATACTCTTTCTGGCCGATCCGCAGGACTCCCCTTCCCCCGGACCCGGCCGGAGCGTTCTTGCTGATGTACCAGAGGACCGGTTCTTTGGGATCCGGTGGCGCGGATTCCGAGGCGTCGTAGACCAGATCGGTCAGGAAACGGACTCGTCCCCCGCCGAAATCCAGTGACTGCAATTGATCAACCGGAATCGTGACGGCTCCCAGCGAGCGGGTTTCCACCTGCAATGCGTTTTCTTTCAGGGAGAGTGTGTCGGCCTGCAGGACATCTCCGCTTTGTGTGCGAACGGCGATCCGTCGGCCGGTTGGAGGATTCTGGGTGGCGAAAATGACGCCGAACAGTCGTTCCCGCGGAGCAGAAAGTTCCTTATTCCGCACCAGCATCGTCACCGCCTCCGGGGTGATTCGTCCAACCGAACCGGCGACGTAATCCAGGACGTCCCCTTTGCGGACGATCAGCAGATCATCCCGGGTGCTGCGGGCTTGAAGTTCCTGCCAGGCGGCTTCGGTTTTGTCGTCCGCGGGGGCGAGCCGGACATCTTTCAACTGGCGGTACGGAAGACTCAGCGTTCCCAGACCGACGGTTTCGAGTGCGGCATTGGTTCCATCGGACTGGATGGAATGAACCTGAAGCTGCGACAGGTCGCTCGCAGTCACTCCGATCCATTTCAAGTCGGCAGGGACCGGACTGCCCCCTGTGAACTCGAGTTGAAGAATCTGGTTGCCGGGGAGCGTCAACGGGCCGGACTCGGTGTCGAGTTGAATCTGCTCCTGTGACAGCGCGGTCACTTCTCCGGTGTGTGACGTTCCGTCCAGCAGCGCGACAGAGGCTGTCGGACCGGAGAACGCCGGAGTGGAGCCCAGCAGGAGGGATCCGACCAGAGTGGCGACGGCCAGACCGTAAACCGGTTTCAAGTGGAACTCCTGTTCAGCGTGACTTCGATTGGGAGACACCGCAATGGGGGGGAGCGGGACATCAACGCCGAATCGCCACTCCTCCAGCCGGTTCCCATTGTAACCAGTCGAGTGGGAGAGGATGAAACCTGATTCCGGGGGAATGGGAAATTTCGGTTGATTCCTCTGGAGAAAGATGGTTGCCTTCTCGCTGGAGAACGGCCAAGATGATCTGTTTTGCGTTTTTCCGCGTTCTGGTTCTCCTCACTATGGAACTGAATACGATCCTGGTCTGGACCGTGGCGATCAGCTGCGGAGTTTCGGCGGTCCAGGCGGTTCAGTTGAACGCTCACCGTGGACATCTCTGTCTGTCCCTGGGGTTGCTCCTGTTGCTCGGGGGACTCTTCTGGAGAGATCCGGCCACCGCCGGGCTGATTGCCGGCAGCGCGTGGTGTCTGCTGCAGGTCCTTCCCCGACTGCTGCATGGGGGAGTGAATGTCCTGTTGGGAAAAAAACAATACGTTCTCGCCAGACTGTTGGCCCGTCTTTTTGCCTTGCTGCAGCCGTTTGACGGCAGTTTCCTGCTCCCCCGTCTGATGACGGCGATGCAATGTCTGAACTCCGGACAGGGGGAACGGGCGCTGGAGTTGCTTAATGGCCTGCAATCGAGTCCCACCAGCGTCGGACGAATGGCGCTGGGACTGAGAACCCGACTGACGGGACAATGGCAATCCTTTCTTGATCAGATCAGTGATGAACCCGCATCGCTGGAATCGTCCACCGATCCTCTGCTGGTGGAGACCTATCTTCAAAGTCTGGGAGAGACGCATCGGCGATCCGAACTGCTGCGGGAATATCAGCGGCTGGTCGAGCGTCGACTGGGACAGATTGCCCCGGTGCTGGTGACAGTCAATGAAATGAAACTGGCGGCGTTCTGCGGAGAGGTGCTGATGGTCTCTCAATTGCAGAACCTGCTGGGGACACATTACCCCGCGGATGTCAAGCAGTTCTGGATCGCAACGGCGATGCAGGTGGCCGGGCAGCCGTCGGAATCCGGGAAGCTGCTGGCAGAACTGGCTGAGCGGGACAATCTCGCCGTTGCCAATGCGGCGGAGCGTCGATTGCAGTGTCCGCTGCCGGCGCTGGTCGATCAACCTCTCACCTCTGAAGAGGTTCGAATTCTGAGTGGAATCGAGCGTCGGGTGGGAGCGGTGATGCTCGACCAGGCGTTTCGCAAGGCTCATCCCCCCTGGGCCACGCGCATTCTGCTGATGTTGATCATGGGCATGTTTCTGCTGGAGATCCCAGGCGGTTCGGAAAATTACGACAATCTGCATCAACTGGGAGCCATGATTGTTCCCGTCGACTGGGACAGCGGTGAGTGGTGGCGACCGATCACAGCGGCATTTCTCCATTTCGGCCTGTTGCACCTGGGATTGAATGCTCTCGGGCTGGCGGCCCTTGGTCCGCAGCTGGAGCGACTCTGGGGGAGTCTGCGGCTGATGGTGACCTATCTGTGTGCGGCGGTCGGAGGAATCGCGTTCGCCCCATTTCTGATGGAACCCATTCCGGACGGTCTATCGACGATGATTCTCGGGGCAAGTGGCGGTGTCATGGGACTCGTCGGAGGGCTCTGTCTTCAGGCGGGAGTGATGGTCTGGAAAGGGCGCACCCCTTCTCTGCTGACCCAGTTTCTCCTGCTGCTGCTGGTGATTGTGGTGCAGATTGTCTTTGATCAGATGACCCCGAATATCAGCGGAGAAGCTCACCTGCTGGGGCTCGGGATCGGCGTCGGTTTCGCATCGATCTGGAACCTGACGTCACGGGTCAGGACGTAACCGTTTGGAGCGTCCGCTCGAGCAGTCCGGTTCACGGACGTGGTGATAAAAAAAGAAGTGCCATCCCGCAGGATGGCACTTCCTGAACCGAGTCTCCCGCGCCGTGCGGTTTACTCCGAGAACGCCGCGTCGAACGCCCGGGTGCTCGGGCGGAAATCGACATTCCGCACGTAATCAGCGGCTTCAGCGGCACCGGCTTCACGGTCCATGCCGGAGTCTTCCCACTCGATGGAGAGTGGAGCATCGGCAGGATAGCCGGCGGCATTCAGGGCACGAATGATTTCTTCAAACCGCACTCCCCCACGTCCGACACTGCGGAAGTCCCATCCCCGACGGGCATCACCGAAGGAGAGATGGCTGGCCAGAATTCCTGACCGGCCGTTGAGTGTCGTGGCGGCATCTTTCATGTGGACGTGATAAATCCGGTCCGGGAACGCACGGATGAATTCCACCGGATCAACACCCTGCCAGATCAGATGGCTCGGATCGAAGTTGAAGCCGAATTCTTCGCGGCGATCAATCGCCTTGAGCGCCCGTTCTGTGGAATAGATGTCGAACGCGATTTCGGTGGGATGCACTTCGAGCGCGAAGCGGATTCCACAGTCCTGGAAGACGTCCAGAATCGGATTCCACCGGTCGGCAAACTGCTGAAACCCGGCGTCAATCCACGATTTGGGTGTCGGTGGGAAGTCGTACAGCAGGTGCCAGATGCTGGATCCGGTAAAGCCGTTCACGACGCCGACTCCCAGCTTCTGGGCAGCACGCGCCGTGTTCTTCATCTCTTCAGCGGCGCGTTTGTTCACGCCGGCCGGGTCACCATCCTGCCAGACGTATTCCGGAAGAATCGATTTGTGCCGGGCGTCGATATTGTCGCAGACCGCCTGACCGACCAGATGGTTGGAGATCGCGAAGAGTTTCAGGTCGTGTCGTTCGAGCAGGTCACGTTTGCGGGCGCAATAGGTGTCGTCCGACAGGGCCTTGTCCACTTCGAAGTGGTCTCCCCAGCAGGCGAGTTCCAGTCCGTCGAAGCCGAATTCTTTGGCTTTCTTGCACAGCGTTTCGAGCGGCAGATCGGCCCATTGGCCGGTAAACAACGTGACGGGACGTCCCATTTTCCTCTCCCATGACAGAGTGCGACATATCGGAAGCTGTGGATTCAGAAAGCAACTTAGCCGAGGGAACGGGAGAATTCAAACCGGTTTGAGGGTTCCGCGGGATGGCGGAAAACCGGTTCGTCCACTCGCCTGGATTGAGGGGGCGGCGAAGTCACGTCCGATGTGGTGACTGGCTTCTCAGGGGGCGGGATTCACCGTATAAACAGAGGTTCCGGCGGGATGTCCTGGCGGAAGCATTGACGCGATCCTGATGAAGGAACTTTCTCATGGACAATCTGGCCCTGTTGACTTCGTCTCGTGTTCTGCATGTCCTGGGGGCGATTGTTCTGTTTGGTGGAGCGGTGTTTATCCGCTATCTGCTGTCCCCTGCTGCTGCGGCGGCGACGTTGTCGGAAGATCAGCATGAGTCACTCAAAGAACAGGTGTCCCGGCGCTGGCGTCAGGTCGTCGGAATCATGATCGGTGTGCTGATTCTGACCGGAGGATTGAACTTCTACCGTGCCCTGGGTGATCACAAAGGGGATTCCCTGTATCACGCGCTGATGGGAATCAAGATTCTGCTGGCATTTGTTGTGTTCTTTTATGCGTCGGCTCTGGCCGGTCGGGCGAAGGCGTTCGCGAACATCCGGAAGAACGGGCAGTTCTGGATGACGGTGAATCTGGCACTGGCGACGATTGTGGTCGCGATTGCCGGGTTTCTCAAAGTCCGGGGAGTTCCTCACTGACAGTTCTCGGGAGTAATGTCAGATCCCCTCGAGTTGTTGCCGGAATTCTGTGAAATCGCCCACGCGATCATCCCTGTGGGCGCATTGCCTGACGTCGAGAGTGCTGGAAGAGGATGAGTGTCCGATGCCAGGTTCGGCGGGTGACAGGACTCGTCAGTATTTTTAGAAATCCAGTGAGACAGTGCCGATCCGATTTCGGAGAACCGGGGTTATTAAGGGAGAAAACGCTCCAGAACTTTCTCCAGAGTGGATCACGGAGACTTGTTACCTCCTCCTTTCGAAATTGAATCGATTGAATGGCTTGCTCCGGCCACTCTGCTGGAGGAAGAATCGCATCCGTCCGGGCTGTATCTCTTCTGTCATGGAACCTGGAGTCTGACATCCGGGTCGGACGGGTCGGAACTGCGGATTCATCCGGGGGATCTGCTGCTCATCTTGTCCGCCGCCGCACTGAAACTCGAACCGAATCTCTTCGAACCGGGGGAGCATGGCCAGGCACCACTGCTCAGGATCCGGGTCTCTCAAAAGGTATTCGATGAAGTCTTTGGAGATCGGCAGCTGCCGGAGTTCTGCCATCTGCGGAGTCTGTTTTCTCCTGCGACGCTGTCCGGGGAATCTGCCGACCTGACGAAGGGGCTGGCGTCGGTTCTGTTTTCTGTTGTGTTTGGAACCCAATTGGAAGCGGTTCTCGCGACCGGCGCTGTTTCCGGGGTGGAGCCGGATGTGGCTCAGGCGATTCTGGCGATGCAGCGCGATCCGGCGCTCCCCTGGACGATCGAGCGACTCGCGCGGGAAGCGGGGGTGTCCCGGTCGACATTGGCGCAGAAATTCAAATCCCAGACCGGGCAGACACCCAATGAGTTTCTGTTGAATCTCCGGATGCGTCTCGCTGAAGAACTGATGCGGGGGCGGAAGCATCATCTCAAAGAAATTGCCCGGCGGACCGGCTATCAATCGGTCTCCGCTTTCAGTACGGCATTCAAACGCTGGTCAGGGTCTCCGCCGAGCGTCCATCGTCGACGTGCGGTCCCCTGATTTCAGAAACTGGCGAATCCGATATCGTTCCGCAGTGTTAACCCCCCCTGGCCTGCAAAGGTGGACGCAATCTCGCCGAACGATTTTCCCGTCACGGGATGCCGGACTTCCGGGCTGACCTCGGCGAGCGGGATGGCGAGGAAGGGGCGTCGCTCAATCTCCGGATCCGGCAGGATGATCTGGGATGTTTCCACGACGATCCGGTCGAACAGCACGATATCGAGATCGATTGTGCGTGGTCCGTTCTTGTTCAGCGGGTCCCGAACGCGGCCGAGTTGCTGTTCGATCATCCGCAGTGAGTGACGCAGCTCGTCCAGCTCCAGGTCCGTTTCCAGCTGGATGACGGCATTGCAGAAGTCCGGCTGCTGTTCATCTCCCACGGGACAGGATTGCCAGACGGATGACCTGTTGACGATTTGTCCCAGCAGGCTCAGTGCGTCCACTGCTTCGGGGAGATGTGTCTCCGGCGAGATGTTGGAGCCCAGGGCGATCCAGACCTGATGCGGGGGAAGATCAGCTGTCATGGCGTCCCCGTTCGATGACGACTCCGACGGATCGGGCAAAGCGGAGGGCGCCCGGTTTTTCCACGGAAACCCGGACGCGGTCCACCCGGTCGTGCTTCAGACAGACGTCCGCGACTTCTTGAGCGAGCCGTTCGACGAGAAAAAACTGAGAGTTTTCCACCGCCTGAATCACCTGTTTGCAGACCGTGCGGTAATTCAGCGTTTCGTCGATCTGATCCCGGCAGCCGGCGGCCGACAGATCGGTCCACAAGCGAAGATTGATCAGCACATCCTGTTTCTGTTCGCGCTCTTCGGGGTTGATTCCGACAATGGTCCGTAAAAACAGGTCTTTGATGTCGATGAAATCAGACATGCTGTCTTCGGGTTCTCCCTCACTCAAACTGGTTCGTATCACTCGCCCATCTTGATTGGTCCGTCCCGGCTTCACAAGCCCCCGGATGCCTGAAATCCGTCAGGAGGATTTCGGGTGGGGCCGGTATCCGGTCAGCAATTGTTCTCCTCCGGTCACATGCAGCAGTTCTCCGGTGACAAACGGTGCCGTCAGCAGGTAATCCACCGCTTTGAGAATGTCGTCGGGAGTGCCGGTCTGCCGCAGTGGAACCGCTTTCCCCCGGTCTTCGAATGCGGAGATGGATCCATCCGGTGGTGGCAGAATGGCTCCCGGGGCGATGGCGTTGACTCGAATCCGGGGGCCCAGTTCCTGTGCCAGCAGCCGTGTCTGGGCAATCAGGCCGGCTTTGGCGATGGTGTAAGACGCATGCCCGGGAACCGGTGCTGTTCCGCGCCAGTCCGCAATGTTGATCACGCAGCCGGAAGCCGTCTCTGGAAGATTCCGGGCGAACATCTGGGTGAGAAAGAAAGGAGCCTTCAGATTGATGTTCTGGTGATCGTCCCAGTCTGCTTCGGTTGTGGATTGAAGCGAGCCGGTTCGGAACATGGCCGCATTGTTGATCAGGATCTGGATCGGTCCCAGTTCATGCCGGGCCGTTTCAAAAATCTCTCTGGCAGACGAGACGGGAGTTCGCAGGTCCCCCTGCAGCAGGCAGGTCTTCACACCGGATTCACGGAGCAGTTGCGCAGTCTCCTGGGCTTCCGATCGGGACGATCCGAAGTGCAGGCCGATGTTCACTCCGTGCCGTGCCAGGTGCAGAGCGATCGCCCGCCCGATTCGGACGCCTCCACCCGTGACAATTGCCGTTGTTCCCGCCAGAATCATGTTCTGTTCCTGTCCCGTCTCAACACCTGTGGATGACCGACGTTCCGTGTGCCACCTCAGATGGGGTGTTCCCGGTGGGGATGGTCTCGATTTCAGTATAACGGACTCACACGCCACGATGCTTCCGGAGACATCTGAGCCGATTCCCTCTCGGGTGACGTCTGTTCCCCGGAAGATCGCCTTTTGCATTACCGATCTGGACCCGGGGGGGGCGGAAAAGGCCCTGGTTCAGATTGTGACACGGCTGAATCGTGAGGAGTGGGAGCCGCGGGTGTATTGCCTGGGGCCGGAAGCGGCTTTGGTGTCGCAGCTTCGTGGTCAGGGAATCACGACACTCTGCTATGGAGGCCGACGCTGGTGGGATCTGCGCGTGCTGTTCTGGCTGGCGAATGAACTGCGGCAGTTCCGCCCTGCCTTGCTCCAGTGTTTTCTGTTTCATGCGAATCTTGCCGGACGTCTGTCAGGCGGGATGGCAGGAGTTCCGATGGTGCTGGCCGGGCACCGGGTTGCGGAACGTGAAAAACATTGGCATCTCTGGCTGGAGCGGCTGACGAAATGCCTGGTGACACACCATGTCTGCGTCAGTCAGGGGGTTGCGGAACATTTGATGCAGTCGACGGGGGTCGGTTCTGAGCGAATTTCGGTCATTCCCAACGGGGTGGCTGTCCCCGTCTTTCGGGACACGGCGGTCAATCTGCGTCAGGAGCAAGACTGGCCGCTCGAGTCTCTCGTGGTGATCGCGGTGGGAAGGCTGCATCCTCAGAAGGGATTTTCGGATCTCGTTCAGGTGTTTTCGGCAGTCGTTCGGAAACGCCCGCTCGCCCGTCTGCTGATTGTCGGCGAAGGACCGGAACGTGGGCGTCTCGAGGGTCTGATTCGTTCGCTGGGGATGCAGGGGGTGATCTCGCTCGCCGGGTATCGGACCGATGTTCCGGACCTGATGCGGCAGTCCCAGATTCTGGCGGTCAGTTCCCATTGGGAGGGGATGTCGAATGTTCTGCTGGAGGCGCTCGCGGTGGGGTTGCCCGTGGTCACCCGCCCCGTCGAAGGAGTGACGGATCTGCTGGAACGATTTCCGACGGAAATCTGTGTAACTCGTGATCTGGAAACAGGATTAGAGTCTGCACTGGAAAAGCGGTCACCCCCGGAATTTCGCTCTGAAATGGTGGGTGATGTGTCGCAACCTGTTTCAGGTCAGCTTCTTACATGGGACTGGGTGAGCGCCCAGTATGCCCATCTCTACCGGGGGCTGCTGGCCATGTCGGGCCGGAAGGGGAAAACCTGATCGACGCTGGTTTGAGTGCCAAACGAACAGAAAATATCTAAAAAATTTCAATTCCAATGGGCGCACCGGCCTGCGTCGCGCCGCGGCCGAATCGGTCCAATTCCGCTGGATGTCAGGCTTGACCGGCGCCGAAATCTGAATAACTTCTCTCCCCGTGTGGGGATCAGGGAGTTGTGAGAATACGAGTTCTCCAACCACCTTCGGACGATGTTATGCGCAGTTCCTCTGCGGATCCCCGCCTCGGCATTCTCGGATGCCAAGGATCGTATTTTGAGCAACATGAGTTGTTCAGTTTCCCTGTACGGAGTACGGGAGCATACGATTCCAAGACGGAAGCCGCCCGCAAGGATGGGTGGGGTGAGGACGTTACAGTGTGCCTGACTGCTTCAGGCCACGATACGGCACGGACGGGACGAGGATCGGTCATGCGCTGCGATGATCGATACAGGTGACTGTGCATTTGTTGGCGGTGCATTTGTTGACTGGGCATTTGTCCGCCGTTGAGATGAGACCACTCGACGACGGATGCTGGATCTTCGGCAACGATTTTTTGGGTTTCCGCATGCTACCGGGCTTGCGGATTTCGCAGTTCATGATGGACTGCAACAGTTCGGCAGTCGGCCTTTTGGCTCCTTCCAGGGCCGACTGCCAGCCTTTTGCCCCAAGGATGCTGCAGGGATGTGGCGTGGGGCAAAAGGCTTTTTTGCTTTCAGTGCGGCGGTGGTCGACTCATTGACCACGATTCTCGATCCCGTGTCGGCGGGCGTTGTCCCGGAACCGCTGTTCCGACTCGAACTCTGCTGTCTGGGTTGACTGAGGCCCTCCTTCAGGTCAAGATGTCACGTAATATCAGTTGCGCTTCGCTCGCGAGCGCCCGGTGCGGCATGACCGCCCCGTTTCCACGTCATGGCGGGCAGTGTTTCCTGAATCAAATCCCGCACTGAGCAGAAAAACCTGGTCGAGTGACCTGCTCTCGCACTCCGAAGCGGGAACTCCTTTGTCCCTTCTTGAAAACGTGAGACATCATCATGGAATTGGTTGTGTGCCAGGATGTGGCCGATCTGGGACGCCGCGCCGCGCAAGCGGGAGCGGAACTGTTGCGGGACGCGATTCAGCGCCAGGGGGAAGCGAATATCATCGTGGCGACCGGGGCGTCACAGTTCGCGACGCTTGCTGCGTTGCTGCAGGAACCGGGAATTGACTGGACCAGGGTCACCGCATTTCATCTGGATGAGTACATCGGACTTCCGGCCACGCATCCCGCCTCTTTCCGGCGGTTTCTCCATGAGCGTTTTGTCGATCTGGTGCCGCTCAAAGGGTTCCACGACGTGCAGGCGGATGTCGGAGATCCCGCAGAAGAGTGTGCCCGGCTGGGGAAGCTGATTGCTCAAGTGACGATCGATGTCGCGTTCGTCGGGATTGGGGAAAACGGCCATCTCGCGTTCAACGATCCGCCAGCGGATTTTGAGACGGAAGTTCCGTATCTGGTCGTCAATCTCGATGAAGCCTGCCGGCGTCAGCAACTCGGCGAAGGCTGGTTCCCGACACTGGCAGATGTCCCCTCCCGGGCCATCAGCATGTCCGTCAAACAGATCCTGAAATCACGTTCTCTGATCTGCAGTGTCCCGGATGCCCGTAAGGCGACCGCCGTGAAGAACTCGGTGGAAGGACCCGTCACACCGGATGTCCCGGCATCGATTCTGCAACGTCATGGACAGACACGACTGTTCGTCGATCCTCCTGCAACACGGGAACTGACTCGCGCGGCGACATGAACGCGTGCTGCGAATGCGTTGTCTTTCATCTCTTTCAGCATCAGGCAGGGTCATGGCCGGTTTTGTCGATCTGCAGATCAACGGGTATTCGGGAGTCGATTTCAACTCCGAACAGATCACCGCGGAAGAACTGCATCGCTGTTGTCAGACATTGCAGCGGGATGGCGTGGCCGGAGTTCTGGCGACGGTCATCACGGACGAGGTGGGTTCCATCTGCCGGAAGGTTTCCCGGATCCGCAATCTCTGTGAGCAGGATCCTCTGGCCGCACAAATGATCTGGGGATTTCATATTGAAGGCCCCTTCCTGAATCCCCGTCCCGGATTCATCGGCGCACACCCGGCCGAGCATGCTCGACGCGCCTCCCGGGACGAGATGGCCCGGATTCTGGATGCCGGTGAAGGACGGATCAAACTGGTGACGCTGGCCCCGGAGATGGATCGGGATCAGGCAGTCGTCCGCTTTCTGGCGGCTGAAGGAGTCGTCGTCTCCGCCGGACATACGGATGCCAGTCTTGACGAACTGGATGCCGCCATTGATGCCGGGCTGTCCATGTTCACGCATCTCGGAAACGGCTGTCCGATGCAGGCTCACCGTCACGACAACATTGTGCAGCGTGCCCTGCACTTTGCCGACCGGCTCACCTGCAGTTTCATTGCCGATGGAGCCCACATTCCGTTTTTCGCGTTGAAGAACTATCTCAGAGTCGTTGGCATCGATCGGGCGGTGATCGTGACGGATGCGATCTCGGCAGCAGGCTGCGGACCGGGCCGGTATCAGATCGGTGATCAGACGGTCGACGTGCTGGAAGATGGAGTTCCCCGGGCGAAAGACCATAGCCACCTGATCGGGTCCGGAACGATCATGAAGAAGATGGCAGAGAATCTCCGGGATTCTCTGCAGCTGACGGACATGGAGATTCACCAGCTGACGGTTTCAAATCCATTCAAAATGCTGAATGCCGGTTCGCTGGAACAGGTTTCCCAGTAAACCGGCATGATTGGAATCAGGGGAGGCTGACTCGGAGTTTCGGGCCCGGAGTTCCGGTCAGCAGTCCTGTCCGGCGTTGTCGGGTGAGACTCCGTGAGTTCTACGGCCGGTCCGGCAGACGGGGACCTGGCAGGGCGAATTGCTCCATCGACATGGTTCGAATGGAATTGCTTTCCGCCGGCAGTCGATCTGCTGCCCTCCAGCGCGTTCCGGTTTGCGGAGCGGCTTCCGGCTGTGGCGCGATCTCCTGCTCCGGTTCTCCGGGATAGAGCTGATAGGTTCTGGGATCGAGTTCGAGAAAGAACTTCTGGAACCAGAGCATCTGGCGGACGCGATCGCGCGGATTGAGCAGACGGACTTCAACTCCGCGATCCAGCCAGTCAAACAGCATTCCAAAGAACCCGCTGGGGACGTACTGCACGGCGTGCATATCAATCGCGAAGGAATTCACACCATCCTTGAGGACCAGGCGAAACAGCGTATCGCGAATCAGTGACAAGTCGGCCCCGTCCCAGATTTCCATGTCACCAATGTCAATCACGCATCCCTGTTCATACGCTTCAATGGAGAGCCCGTGCGTGTATTTTCGTTCTGCCATCTGAGGTGCCCTTTTTACTCGATGTCGTCGCTGTTGTGTGCGGACACGAGCAACGCAATTCACAGGCCACTGTCAAGATTCGGCAACGCCCACGGGTGATGATCGCACTCTAACGTGAGATTGTTAAAGAGATTACGAGGAGCGTTAAAATCTGTGAATGCTGATGAGAAGACGCGACGTGCTGCGGTTTTGCATCACGTGCCGCGTTGCGGCGTTGAAGAAACGCAACGTCCGGGAGGGAATGGGTCGCGAACGCTGAGGGTCAGCGCGACTCGTCATGCGGATCCGCTGATGCAGGCGGAATGGGTTGGGGATTGGGCAGGCGATTCACAAGATAGATCCCGATGGCGACCAGGACGCCAGCCCCCACCAGCCCGAAGGTCAGCGTGTCTCCCCGCAACCAGATCCCCAGGGCGACGCCGACGATCGGAGTGCCGAAGCTGTAGACGGAGACCTGTGACGCCCCGTGCTTTCGCAGCAGGATGGCATTTGCTCCGAAGCAGAACCCGGACACGATGAATCCCGCGAACAGCAGAGCGATCCACGAAGTGGCTGTCATGGTTCCATAGTTCTGAACCTCCAGCAACGGGCTGGCAGCGAAGAACAGTCCGGCGCCGACGACATCATGCCAGAGAATCAGAGTCCCCGATGGGATCTCCCGGACACTGTGCTTCGTGTACAGAATTTTGATGGCCAGCACGAGCCCACTGAGTCCCAGCATGAGATCTCCATAGAGCGTCGGTGTGTCCAGGTTTCCGATCTGGCCATTACCGGTTTCAATAAAGACCCAGCCACAGCCGAATGCCGCAAGTAACAACCCGAGCCACTGGTAATTCACCAGGCGGATCGTCCGGCTGAACAGGTGCTCCCACGCGGCCACCCAGAAGATGTAAGAGTTCACGAGAATTGACGCGTGAGACGTCGTCGATTCCGCCGAGCCGAGGTTGAATGTTCCGATCTGCAGAAACAGCAGCACCCCCATCCACCAGACGGTTCCCCAGTGCTTTCTGCGGATTCCGAGAGGAGAACCATCCAGCAGACACCAGAAGGACATGAACACGACCGCGAGTGCGAACCGCATCCCTCCGACCAGCAGCGGCGGAAAGACATCCATGACGAACTGATTGGAGACCGCTGTCCCTCCCCAGAGCACCATCGTCATCAGCGCGAGAATCACCGAAGCCGTATTCATCGGCTGATGGTTCGTGGCACTTGGACGTGTCGACATGGAGAGGATCACCCGTCAGGGAGAGAGTCAGCGAGGCCGTTCGTGAGCAGTTTGTGGGGAGTGCAGAGTCATTCTGATGGATTCCTCGAAATGGCTCTGCACTTGGATCGGGCCGGAATTCACGATGGAGCCGGGGAGAGAACGAGGCCCTTCCCCGGTCCGACTGGAATTTCCCGCCGGAACCAGAGTCAATGAATCTCTGCTGACCACTTGCGGGACAGTTTTGACGGAGGAAGGTTCACCGGGATGCGTCATCCTCATCGAAATCTTCATCATCCTCATCCGGTTCATAGTCCGGGTGCAGCGGGTGGCTGGGATCAAAAAAGAAATCTCCCAGGCCCATCGGGAGATTGGCTCCCCCCAGAGAGTTTCGTTTTCGGTCAGCGAGTGACTGCAGGTCGAGTGCATCCTGCCCGAGGCATTTCTCCAGGGAATCCCGCCAGGCGGCATCTTTCGACAGGGGATGTTCGGGATCGGCGGCCATCTGTTTAATGGCGTATCGCAGGACGTTCATGCCGTCTCGAGTCGAGAAGTCGAGCTTCAGTTCATGCGACTGCTGCAGGAACTCGACAGTCAGATTCAGCATCTCCTCGTCGGAGAACGGGAGATGGTATTTCAGGATCGCGAGTTCGTCGTGTCGGTTCGGAAACCCGAGTGACAGCGTCGGCTGCAACCGGCTGAGAATGTAGTCCGGGATCTCGTATGTTGAATCGTCTTCATTCATCGTGACGGCACAACGGAAATCCGGGTGGGCTGGAATCGTGATGCCTGCGACGATCGATTCGACGTACCGGCGATGATCCAGCAGCGGGGCCAGGCTTGCCCAGGACTTTTCATTCATCCGGTTCCCTTCATCGAGAACACAGACGCCGCCTCGCAGCATCGCTGTGACCAGCGGGGAGGCCTGATACTGAATCTTCCCGCTCTCAGCGAGCACAGGAGTCACCAGCAGGTCTTCCGGTCGCGTGTCGGCCGTACACTGGTAGATGTACAGCTCCTGCTTCCGGGCGCGGGCGGCGGCGATTGCCAGTGTCGTTTTGCCGATTCCGGGGGTGCCGACCAGACGCGGTGTCAGCGGGAGATCGCGCGGGTCGACCACCAGCCAGCAGGCGAGCAGTTGCTTGAGAATCTCCCGCTGCCCGATCCAGTCTCCCTGAGAATGGTCCGGGTGTCCCAGATGCAGACGGACACCGTCAAGATCGTGAAAGTCCTTCATTGTGGTGTTCGTCACTGTCCTGAAGAGAGGTCGGGAAGTCGGCCGTTGGTCACTGATTCTATACAGTTCCCGGTCCGGATAGGAGTGGGTGACCTGCAAACCGGGATGAATCCGGCGAGGTGCCAGGCTTTCCGGGCAGATCCATCCAGTTGTCTGGCCGGTCTGACGCGCGGGCCCCCGCGTTTTTCCTGGTGAAACGCGCTGCGCGGCCACATGATCGACCGAACCGGTCTGGAGTTTCTCACCAGTTCGATGCGGGAGAAATGATCAGTCGAAATTCCGGCGTTCCACCGATTTGATCAGGTCCTCATCCGTCTGCCGCAGTTTTTTCAACGTCACGCGCGCGTTCTGGACGGCGGGGGTCTCTTTCTCGGCCTGCGCGGCCAGCAGCAGAAATCGGATGACAGCTTCCTTGATGTGTCGATCGGTGTAGAGCCCTTGTCCATAACGACGCGTCAGTTCGGGAGTGGTGTCCCAGTGTTGCCAGCGGGCAAGATCAATGATTGCGGCCCCGGCGTATTGCGGGTGATCCAGCAGGCGGTGCATGGCACCGATCATCGCAGCACGGGGGACTGCATGCGGAGCATACTCCCAGAGAAACCGGAGAGTCTGCAGCATGGCAAATGATTCCCCGGGAATGATCTCCGGGTCGATGAGCTTCGCCCCGACGAGTTTCTGAAAGCCCTGCTCTCCCGTCAGCAGAATATATCCGGCCATCATGCCGTCGATTCCCAGTCGAGGATGCTCCGGCTTCTCCATCAGGATCGGCTCAATCCTCTTTCCGTCCTCGGCTTTTCCGCACAGTCCGAGCATCAGCCCGTAAAGTCCGCGACGGGAAGGAGTGATCTCGGGATCCGTCAGCCAGTGGAGAATTTTTTCCCGGGGAAGGTCTTCACGGAGGGCAAGAATCTCTTCATAAGGAGCCCCGGCGAACTCTCCATAGGCGTCAATCGCAATGTCCGGATCGCTGTGTTCCAGAAACGGAAGATAGTAGCGCAGGCGTTCCGGTTGAGGACGCTCTCGTGAAGGAGCATTCACGACATACTTCCAGCACTCCGCAGACATCGCGGTGGGAGGAGCCCAGTCGAACTGGCCTTCAATGACATTTCCCAGCATCCAGAACGAGTCCCCCGGCTCACCGCTCTGGTAAAACGGGATGCGAATGGACTCTCCGGAGGTCACCTTCTTTTCCGGCTGCCGGAACGCGGTGACGACCTGGTAGGTGGTGCTGCCGGGGGTGAAGTTGAACGGGTCGGATTTTTCAGCCGTGGCCCATTTGACGAGGATCGCGGCCGGGGCCCCTTTCAGTTGTTCACTGTAAGTAATCGACGGCGCATCACAGAACGGGCAGGCCCAGGCCAGTGCCGCCGGCAGCAGGCAGACCAGAACGAACAGAATTCCGCGTGAGACCATTGGAACATCCGTGCCCGAGGTGATCATGAAATCGTCGTACGACGACTGCTGCGGCTCCAGGAGCCTGTCCCGGAATTCCCCTTCTCCCTTGAGGGGAGAAGGAGTTGAGTTGTCTTGTTGATTCCTGGGACAGGCTTCTCGAGCGGTTTCGCAATTCCTGTGACGTACTGGCTCGTGGAAACCCAATGTTTCATTGAGGGAAATACGTTCTTCGCGGCCACATGAGAGACTGAACCGGTCTAATCGAAGAAGAATCGCTCAGCGGATTTGACGGTCTTGGGATCTTTCTCGCGGAGCAATGCCAGGTTTGTTTTCGCTTTCTTGACATGCTCTGGAGTTTGCGGGGAAACGTCTTTCGCTTCCGATTTTTCGGCGATCAGCATGAACCGGACGATGGCTCGTTTGATGGACGGAACCTGATAGGCGTCGTCGTCGTACATGGTCATCAGGCGATCCATGATGCTCCAGTCGTCCCAGCGGGCAAGGTCGACGATGACCAGATCCGCCAGGTTCGGACGATCCAGCAGCAGACGCATCGCGTTCCGCAAATCTTCTGCAGGAATCCGTCCTTTGGAGTATTGCCACATGAAGCGGAGTGCCTGCATCGCGGCAAAGGTCTCGCTGAACGGGACATCCTGGTTCGTCAGTTTTTCTTTCTCCAGAACCTGCAGTCCCGGAGTTCCGGCCAGGAGCAGATAGCCCCCCATCACTCCGTCGATTCCCAGTCGGAAGGCGTCCGAGGGCTCGAGAATTTTCGCCTTGAGGAATTCGGCATCTTCCGGGTTTCCGCACAGTCCCAGCATCAGGCCATACAATCCGATGCGGGTCGGACTGACGTTCGGATCATTCAACCAGGTCCGGAGCTTGTCACGGGGCATCTGGGAGGAGAGCAGGACAATGTCGTCGTACTGGGCGTTCGCAAATTCCGCGTAGGCGTCGTTCGAAACCAGGGAGTCCGGGAACTCGATGAACTTCAGGTAATACCCCAGTCGCTGAACGGCCGGAGATTCTTTACTCGGAGCCTGAGTGACATAATTGAAGCTGGTTTCGGTCACTTCCAGCGGGCTGCTCCATTCGATCTGTCCCTGATCGACTGATCCAAACAGCAGAAAGAGATCGCCGGGGTTGGATGTCCGGAAACGCTCCAGAGTCAAAGGTTCTCCCTTTTTCAGACTCTTGGATTCATCCCGGATCACCTGCACGATTTCATAGTTGGTGCTGCCGATGAAACCGGCCTCTTTGTCGGCTTCTTTTCCGGAAGTCCATTGCACGAGAACGGCCGACTGGGCCCCGGCCAGTTGTTCACTCAGTGTGAGTGACGGGGCACTGCAGAACGGGCAGGCGCTGGCCACATTGGTCAGCGCTGCCGCGACACTCAGGACCAGAGCGGCAGATGTCAGGGACATGAAAGGGCGCATTCTCGGTTTCCTTGTGCTCAATCGCTCTGTGCTCTGCTGTTTCGATCGGTTCAAGAGGTTGTTCTCTGCGGTGAACCCGGTCTGAACGACTGGCTCGACCGGACGGGAGACCGCGGTTGAGGAACGCTCTACGTTCCTCGTTCATTGTCGATGACGACGGCGTCTTCCAGGAAATAGATCCAGGAGGCACCATCGTCCGCAGGGTCGATCTCCGGCTCAATCAACAGGGTTCCTATGACGTCGAACGGACGGTTTTGAATATAGCGTGTCGTGACACCGTTGCGGAGTGTCACTCCCAGTTTGTCATAGATCTTCGGAGCCCGGCCAAAACAGCAGATGCCGTTATCCCGGACAAACATGAAGCGGGAAATTCCATCCGGGCGGGCAGGAGGAAACATCCATCCTCGCAGAATCACCTTCTTGCCGTTCAGGTTTTTGAGCCAGTCCGGGAAATGATCGGCGGCATCTTCCGGGACCGGTTCCATGTTCAGAACCTTCAGCAGATCGATATCGTCGAAGGTGATCCGCAGAGACTTTTCTGAGCCTTCCGTGAAGAATTCCTTCTCCGGGATCAGCAGCTTGATCGGCAACGGCCCGGTCGGAACAGCGGGAGTCGTGGAGGAACCGTCTGCCGGCATGGCAACGATCGCCGGCTCTGTGCCGGCTTCCGGTTTCGGTCCCGGGACTGGCATCTGTCCCGGCTCTGGAGTCCTCTCGGCAGGCGTGTTTTCTGCGGGTGTCCTCTCCGTGGGTGCCCTCTCCGCGGGACTGTTGACGGCCGGGGTCCCCTGCTCTGCCGCGGGGACGGCTGTTACGGTCGGTGCAGGAGACGCCATCGCGGGAGATGTTGTTTCGGCCGGTTCTGTCACCGGTTCCGACGGTTTGATGGGCGTGACTGCGGGGGGAGCCTTCCCGGCGGGATTGCTGTCAATGATCTCGCTGGCCGATCGGAATTCCTCGCCTGGCTCCTGACGGCAGCCGACCGGAATGGCGATGGCAAGAACAAGCCAGGAGAGTGAACGCTTCTTCCAGGACATATTGAACTCAGTTCTGGTGCAGACTCAGAGAAGATTTTGGAAGATGACGTTCAGGTCACAATAAGCGGCAGGCGATTTCGGGCGGGGCGCGATGCTGACCGTGTGTCGTCAGCAGGTTCGTTTGGGGGCTCTGGAGAGTCTCGGTTTCGTCATTCCTGTGACGTACTGGCTCGTGGAAGCTCAATGTTTCATTGAGGGAAAGGCGTTCTTCGCGGCCACATGATCGACCAAACTGGTCTAGAAATCACTGACGTGACCGCTGAAGATGTCTCCTTCGACGATGTAGATCGGCTCCAGTTCGTCATTCCCTTGAAACTTGGGATTCAGGCGGAAGGTGCCGGCGATGGCCACTTTTCCCGCCCGATAGTTGATCGTTTTTCCATCCTGCATGACGACGCCGAGTCGATCCCAGAGTTTGGGCTTGCCGCCGAAACAACAGTCGGCATTGTCTTTGACCAGCAGGAACGAGGTGAGGTCAGAGACTTCCCGGGTCTGATAGATGTACCCTTTGAGGAACACCTTCTTCCCTTCGAGTGCGGCTACTTCCGGAGCCGGCTTCAGTTCACCGTTCTCTGAAACGATTTCCTTTTCAGAGATATCCTGCGAGAAACTGATCCGCTCGTATCCCGCTGGGACTTCTGTCTGATAGGTGTAAATCTGCTGGCCGACGCCGCCGCAGAAAAACGCGAGCCCCAGGAAGGCACCGGACAGGGCCACCCCTTTTCCGCTGTATCCCCCCTGCGAGCGTTGAATGGACCAGTACGACATTCCACTGATCAGAACCGCCAGCAGGCAGAGCGGAAGCACCATCCATAAAAAGAGGCCGGCGACAGACAGGAGCGCGAGAACCAGTCCGACGACAGCCAGAACCGGAACCGGACGGTATTGAAATTCATTCCACTCCGGATCGATATGGACCTGCCGGAGTGTGGGAGAAGAAGTGATTGTCGCGTCGTCGAGTTCCGGGGGTGTTTGAGTCACGCTCACTGCAATGATCCCTATTCCTCGTGGTCAGTCGCGGAGGCCGGCAAGGTATGAAAACATCGTCGTCTTCAGGGGACCCGGTGACAATCAACACACTGCCAACACGCTGCAAATGGAGACACTGCAGGGGGGGCACCTGAAAGAGAGGACGATTTCATTATACCGGAGAACGGGGGCCAAGTCTCAAGGATAACTTCCCGGACTTGAGGAAAAACCTCTCAATCCCGGGGAGATCTCCACACTCGTCGTAATAAGTCGTTCAGGTTTCTGGAACATTTGTTCACGGGATCGCAGGGGAATTCTCACTTCGGGGGAGACGCGCTGAATCCCCATCCGGTCCAGAGTCCATCTCCCGGACCGGATGTTCCCCATTCCGGCGATTCACGACGACTGCCAGGGCCGACAGGTCATCACACCTGTCAGGTTACCACCGCACCGGTTTGGGATTGATGGATTCGGCAGCGAGCAGCTGGTGCCAGTAGGGATAGACCGGTGGGCGGCGGCTGGCGTCTTCCAACCGGGCCACCTGCTCTGCAGTCAGGCTCCAGCCGATCGCTCCCAGATTCTGACGGAGCTGTTCTTCGTTGCGGGCGCCGATCACGACGTTCGCGACACTGGGGCGACTCAGCAGCCAGTTCAGTGCCACTTGCGGAACCGTCTTCCCGGTTTCCTGTGCGATGACGTCCAGAGCGTCGACAACCGTGTACAGATACTCATTCTCGACCGTTGGACCGCCGGCTTCTCCACCGGACTTGATCCGGCCTTCCGGAAGCGGCTCCCCCCGACGGATCTTGCCGGTGAGCCGTCCCCAGCCCAGCGGGCTCCAGACCATCAGGCCCAGACCCTGATCCAGGGCCAGCGGCATCAGTTCCCATTCATAATCCCGCCCGATGAGGGAATAGTACCCCTGATACGCGACGTACCGTTCAAGACCGAGTCGTTCTGAAGCGGCCAGCGATTTCATGACATGCCAGCCGGAGAAGTTCGAACAGCCGATGTACCGGACCTTTCCGGAGGAAACGAGTGTTTCGAGCGTCCGCAATGTTTCTTCGACCGGGGTCAGCGCATCAAAACCGTGCATGAAATAGAGATCGATGTGATCGGTTCCGAGTCGCTTCAGACTGTCTTCACAGGATTGGATCAGATGCAGCCGCGAGGAACCGCGGTTGTTGGGACCCTCTCCCATCGGGAAGGTTGCTTTGGTGGAAATCAGAACCTGATCCCGTTTGCCTTTGATCGCCGCTCCGAGGACCCGTTCCGAATCTCCCTGGGAATAGACGTTCGCGGTATCGAACAGGTTGAGTCCGTGCTCCAGGCAGATGTCGACCAGTCGAGTCGCTTCCTTGTCCCCGGTGTCTCCCCATTTTTTGAAGAACTCGTTGGTTCCTCCGAAGGTGCCGGTTCCAAGACTCAAGACCGGGACATGCAGGCCGGATTTTCCTAACTGGCGAGACTCCATGAGACACTCCTGATTCGTCAACAGAAAAGGGAACCGAGATCGCTGCCGAGGCACATCTTCGGGGCACATGGCTGTGAACCGGAGATGATCTGCGACCGGGCAAGGTCATGCACCATTGTCGTGTCCCATTGGTCGAGACACGCGAGAGGCGGGGCCCGTTCGGGGCGACACCGTTTATCTTGGTCACCTCGACCGCCGCGTCAAGAGGCCGACGGCTGCAGTTTGACCTGTCGTCAGGAATGCGACGGTGTTCAGGTGATAATCTGTTGATGGGAGAGGGCCGGCGGTTCTGTGCGCAGGCCGGTCAATGAAAATGCGAGCGGGGTTCCTGAAGACTGTTTCCTCAGGAACCCCGCTCGCAGATTGAACTCTTCGTGACCGGATCAGGCAAATTCCGGACGTCGGCGACGAAGCTGATCTTTCAGTCGGGCGACGATGCTGGAGTGCATCTGGCTGACGCGGCTCTCGGACAGACCCAGGGTCTGGCCGATTTCCTTCATCGTCAGTTCTTCATAGTAATAGAGAATGATGATGAGCCGCTCGTTCCGGTTGAGACCTTTGGTGACGAGCTTCATCACGTCCCGTTTCTGGATCCCCAGGGTCGGGTCTTCCCCTTTCTGGTCTTCCACAACGTCGATTTCGCGGACGTCTTTGTAGCTGTCGGTCTCGTACCATTTCTTGTTCAGGCTCACCAGGCTGACGGCACTGGCTTCTGACTTGAGCTTGTCGAAGTCGTCGAGGGACAGTTCCATTTTGCTGGCGAGCTCGATGTCCGTCGGGGGACGGCCATGCATGGCTTCGAGTTCTTTTCTCGCAGCTTCCAGCTTGCTGGCTTTGCTGCGAACCAGACGGGGAACCCAGTCCATGGTCCGGAGTTCGTCCAGCATGGCTCCTCGAATTCGAGGAACGCAATAGGTTTCGAACTTGACACCCCGATCCATATCGAAGGCTTCAATCGCATCCATCAGACCGAAAACACCTGCGGAAATCAGGTCGTTCAGATCCACTCCGTCCGGCAGCTTCGCCCAGACTCGTTCGGCGTTGAAACGCACGAGTGGAAAATAGTTTTCAATCAGACGATTTCGCAGTTCCTGGTTCGCCTGGTCTTTTTTGAATTCGACCCAGACGGACTGGATATCAATTTTGACCTTCATGGTCATAAAGACTCCTCCGTGACCTCATGCCGGCGGTGACACCGAGCCGGAATCGGACCGGTCTCAGGACTTCCTGTCCTGCCCCGATCGATCGGGAGACGATTCCTTGATCGTATTATCGGCTCGGTATCGAAAGTGATTCAGTGAGAAAGGAAAAGATGTTTCAATCGTTACAATTTTACATAGATGAGTGATCCAAAGTGGTGCGGGAACGGCATGATCTGCCGATCAAACCACCGAGCCCCGGTTCTGCTGAGTTCCGTGAAAGACGGAGACCAGCGAGGACGCGTCGGGAAGGTGTGTTGTTCGGTGACGGAGAAATATCGCAACGATATTGAGAGTGTCCAGTTGCCTCGTCGCTTTTGCTCTGCGAAAGGGATTTCCTCCGCAGAAGTTGCCGACAGACATTTCTGGACGATCTCAAAAACGGCCCGACGCGCAGAAATTTCTGGTCCCGGCAAAGAATGACAAATCCGCCTGACTTCCTCTTGTGTTCTTCCCGTCAGGATCCACGTCGAGTGCATTGACCGTGTCTGGACAATGAGATGTCCTGCACGACAGCGGCAGGAATCGCGGACAGCAGAGAGCCGCCGATGTTTCGTATGAGACATCTCTCTGATGACTCTGCGTGCGATGGAAGCGGCGGCCCGCCCGGTCTACCGATTCGCGGCGAACTTCTTCAGAAAGCTCTTGAGTGCTGGATTCGTGACCTGATCCGTGGTGGTGAATTCCAGCACAATTTTGTCCTGTCCCTGGCGTGCGGGGGAAATGTCCCGCTCCTCTCCCAGGGAAGAGATTTGGCCGAGAGCATAGGTTCCCGTGGGGGCGTAGAGCGTCAGAACGACCGATTCCCGCCGTTTGGACTGCAGATCCAGAACCGTCTCCTTTTCACCGGATCTGCGGTACGGAACGGTTGTCTTGTTGGACCAGTCCGGTTGCAGTTTTGGGAATGCCCCTTCAATCAGCGAGAACAGTTCTTCCACGACTTCGGCGGGCCAGGCGACCCGTTTGTTCGAGGGGAACCCTTTCCGGGAGAGGTGCCATTTCCGTCCCAGCACTTTCCAGGGAGACAGGTCGTCGATCGACTGTCCGGTCCGCTCGACCTGCCCCAGGTACGCCGCCACGGCCTGCTTCAGAAACTGTCGAAATTCTGAAGTGTCGATTTCTTCCAGCCAGTGAACATCCAGCACGACCTCCTGAAAGGCCCCCTTCTGCTGGTTGATCCGCACCCGATCACTCCGGTTATAAATTGGCAGTTCATCCAGCTCATTGACCGATTTCAGGCGGATTTTCTTTCGCAGTTCCTCCTCACTGAACGTTCCTTTGGGAACCCGGAAGTGAAGACGGAGAAGCCATTCATCTCCAGTGAGGGCATGCAGCAGCCAGCCGGTTCCGGTTTTCTTTTTCGAGGTGACTTCGACACTCGACTGATCGTTCCAGTTCACCGGCTTGAGTCCCGGGAATTTCTTCAGCTCCTCAATGACGAAGACGAGGGCCTCCCCTTCCCAGCGGACCCGTTTCCCATTTCGGGCGGGGCGATCCTGAGTGTGCCAGGCTTGACCGTCGGTTTGCCAGGGAGCGGCAGTTTGGCGGCCGACGGCAGAGATATCGAGATCTCCACTCCGTTTCTTGGCCGCTTCCGCCACGTCGAAGAGATCGAGTTCCCGTCGTTCCTCCTGATCAAGAATCGGGGCCAGCAGTTCTCCCGTCCAGCTTCTCAGCGGTTGACCGGAGGACGTCGCTGGAACGGATGGCACAGACGTTTCGGTCGAAGAACCGGTCTTTCGAGCGGTTGCCTTACCCCCTTTTTTCGCAGGACTTGTCAGTGGGGGGCCGAGTCCTGCCTGATACTGTCTGGCCTGGGCGACGACATCTTCAGGGGTTCCCATCGCGACGATCCACCCGCCGCCGATCCCCGCTTCCGGTCCCAGATCGACGACCCAGTCAGCGGTCTTGATGACATCCAGATTGTGCTCGATGACGACGGCCGTATTCCCCTGCTCCACCAGACTGTTCAGGACCTTCAGGAGTTTGGAGATGTCGTCGAAGTGGAGCCCGGTTGTCGGTTCATCGAGCAGGTAAAGGGTCCGCCCGGCATTGGGCTTGGCCAGTTCCGCGGCGAGTTTCACCCGTTGTGCTTCTCCGCCGCTGAGTGTCGTCGCGGATTGTCCGAGTGTCAGGTAATCCAGCCCGATCGCGGCGAGTGTGGCAAGCGGTGCCCGGATTTTGGGGATGTTGTCAAAGACCTCCAGTGCCTGTCCGACGGACAGATTCAGCACGTCAGAGATCGAATGCCCTTTGTATTTGACGGACAGCGTCTCGATGTTGTACCGCTTGCCGTGACAGGTCTCGCATTCCACCCAGACATCGGGAAGAAAGTGCATTTCGATTTTCTTCTGCCCGAGACCTTCGCAGTCTTCACAGCGTCCGCCGGCACGGTTGAAGCTGAACCGTCCCGGTTTGTATCCCCGGATTTTCGCTTCGGGGAGTTTACTGAAGAGTTCACGGATCGGATCGAAAACCCCGGTGTAAGTCGCCGGGTTTGATGCGGGAGTCGCTCCGAGAGGATCCTGATCGACGGCGATGACCCGGCTGATCTGATCGACCCCTGTCAGTGTGTCATATGGACCGGGAGCGGGTCCCTGTCGACGCAGGTGTCGGGCAACGGCTCTGGCGAGCGTTTCCTGAATGAGCGAACTCTTGCCGGAGCCTGAGAGTCCGGTAATGCAGGTCAGCGTTCCGAGCGGGAGGCGGAGTGTGACATCTCTGAGATTGTTCTGACGGCATCCGGTGAGTTCGAGCCAACCGCCGCCGGGTGCCTCGCCGTAAACGTCACGTGCCTGATCAACCTGCAGGTTCGGGCCGGACTGTTCATCCAGACGTTGCATTCGCCGCCGCAACGGAATGGGAATCGATTTCTTTCCGGAGAGATATTCTGCGGTCAACGAGCCGGTCGGATTCTTTTGAAGCTCCTTCGGCGTTCCCTGTGCGGTGACGGTTCCTCCGAACCGGCCGGAACCCGGACCGAAATCGTAGAGCCGGTCGGCCGCTTCAAGAACTTCCCGGTCATGCTCGACGAGAACCACGGTATTGCCCAGATCCCGGAGTTTTTCGAGAGCCTGAACCAGTTTCCCGTTGTCCCGGGGATGCAGTCCGATCGTCGGTTCATCCAGAACGTAGAGAACCCCCGTCAATGCCCGGCCGATCTGACCCGCCAGTCGGATGCGCTGCGACTCTCCTCCTGAGAGGGTCGGCATTCCCCGAGTCAGCGTCAGATAATGCAGGCCGACATCGATCAGAAAGGAGAGCCTGTGGATGGCTTCGTTGAGCAGGTCACCCGCGACCTTCTTCTGGTTCTTGTCGAGTCGCAGAGACTTCAGAAACTCCAGAACTTCGTTGAGCGGCAGCCCGCACAGAGCCGGTAATGTTTTGTCGTTCAGTCGAACGGCAGCGGCATCTTCGCGAATCCGGTCCCCATTGCAGACAGAGCACGGACGTTCTCCCACCAGATCCTGCAGACGCACCCGATAGGGATAGGAAATTCGTGACGCTTCTTCGATTGCCGGATAGATCCCTTTGTATTGAATGGAGATCGGCCGGGACGATCCCGGCAGGGTCACCGGAATCCAGCGGTCCCCGGTTCCCTGCAGGATCAGTCGTTGGTGTCTGGCAGAAATCTGATACCAGGGACAATTCAGCGGAATGTCGAACTGCCCGCCCATCGCGTCGAGGATGGCGGCGAACATGGGGGAACTGGACGGACGGGGCCAGGCCGCGATGGCTCCTTCCCGAAGTGACAGATGGGGATTGGCGACGATGGCCGCCTGATTCGTTCCCAGTTCTGTTCCCAGCCCTTCACAGGCAGGACACCAGCCGAGGGGGCTGTTGAATGAAAAATTCTGCGGAGTCAGTTCTTCAAAGCTGCGGGGCATCGACAACACCAGACCGAATGACAACGTTCATGACGCGTTTCGGTAGTGTAACAAGACGTGAACAGACGGACACTCTGCGAGACCGCTTTTCTGATCAAGCAGAACGGGAAGGAGATGATCCGGCGGTCAGCGCGTGACAGAGGGCCATGACCAGTTCGGCGACGTCTGACTTCATCGCGACATCCGGCAGAATTCCGGTGACTCCCAGTTCCCGGGCGAGATTCTCCCAGTCAAGGGCATCGGTCTCGACGAGACAGATCAGCCGGGCAGATTGATTGCAGCGCCGAAGTTCCCGGATGAGATCGAGCGAGTCGTCGTCGGGGGAAACCACCAGAACCATGATCTCGGCGTTGAGTGCATTCTGGAGGAGGTCGGACCGGTACGGATGCCAGCGGAAGGAGAGATCCGTCTGTCCAGACAGCCGCCGTTCCAGCTCGGCTGTCCAGAGAGAACTCCGTTCGTGAATGATGACGCGGATCATCTCCCTGTGATAGCTGTTTCGGGCAGTCAAGGGAATCGACTTCTTTCACTGAGCGGAGACCGGACCTCCGAACCCGTTCGAGTGACCGGCTGTCAGCATGGGAAAGACACGGCCACGGACAGACGATGTCTGAACGGAACAGTTTTCGTCGATCTCAATGGCATTCCTCTTCGTGCGAAAGGAGTCCTGATCTATGATCATGACATCAGTTCTTCTTCCTGAGATGCGAAAGACCGAGATGACCATTTCCGCCTCGCCAGGCAAGCATCGTGTTGTGATCATCGGAGGGGGATTCGGTGGATTGAAAGTCGCCCAGTCGCTGCGGCGCGCGGACGTGGAAATCAAGCTGATCGACCGCCGGAATTTTCACCTGTTTCAACCCCTGCTCTATCAGGTGGCGGGAGGAGCCTTGTCTCCGGCGAACATCGCGGCACCATTGCGTCAGGTCCTTTCTCACCAGAAGAACTGTCAGGTTCTGATGGGAGAAGTGATTGCCATCGATCCGGCGGTCCGGACGATCAGACTCAAGGAAGAAGAAATCATTCCGTATGACACGCTGGTCCTCGCGGCCGGGGCGACTCACAGTTACTTCGGGAATGACCGCTGGGCCCCACTCGCTCCGGGTCTCAAAACCGTTGAAGATGCCACCGAGATGCGGGCCAGAATTCTGACGGCCTTCGAACGGGCGGAACTGGAACCGGATCTCGAAATCCGCCGCCGGCTGTTGACCTTTGTCATCGTGGGAGCGGGACCAACCGGAGTGGAACTGGCCGGAGCACTGGCCGAGATTTCCCGCCGCAGCCTGAAGAATGATTTTCGCGATATCAATCCGGCAGAGTCGAATATCTTACTCGTTGAAGCTGCGGATCGCGTGCTGACTCCATTTCCGCCGGAACTGTCGGAGAAGGCGAAACGCTCTCTCGAGCGACTGGGAGTGACCGTCCGGCTGAAAACGGCCGTGGCGGAGATTCAACCGTGTGAAGTCGTCCTGAAATGCGGTGACACGACGGAAGTGGTCCCCACGGAAACGGTCCTCTGGGCGGCCGGAGTGAAAGCTTCGCCGCTGGCTCAGGTTCTCGCAGACAGCACGCAGGTTCCACTCGATCGGGCCGGGCGCGTGATCGTGAGTGACGATCTCAGCCTTCCCGGATTCCCCGAGATTTTCGTGATCGGAGATATGGCGAATTACACGCACGGGACAGAGCGTCCGTTGCCGGGAGTCGCTCAGGTGGCGATGCAGCAGGGAAGTTTCGTCGCCCGACTGATTCGCTGCCGGCTCCAGAAAAAGACGCTACCGACGTTTCGATATCGTGACCTGGGGAATCTCGCGACAATCGGTCGCTGGTCTGCCGTCGCCGATTTCAAATGGCTGCAACTTTCCGGGTTGCTCGCCTGGTTTCTCTGGCTGGTGGTCCACCTGATCAATATCGTCAATTTCAGAAATCGGGTGCTGGTGCTGATTCAGTGGGGAGCGAATTTCGTGACCTATGATCGTTCCGCCCGGCTGATCACCGGTGACGCTCCGAATCTGCCGCCGGTTCCGGACCAGACGGGGGAACCGAATCGGCACCGTTCGAACATGCCCTCCTGAGCCGTTTCGAAATTCACCGTTTCGAAATTCACGGTGTCGGCGGGAACAGGATCAACCGGCGTCGGTGCCGAAGCCACCGATTTCACGGGACAGTCGCAGTGCATAGTCATCGGTCATGCCACTGACGTAATCCATGACCTGCGACAGCCACCAGACGTACGGTTTCGCGAGATGTGTTTCCGCATACTTGCGGCCCCAGGTCAGCTCGATCGTCCGTTTTGACAGAAAATGCACCGTGTCGTAGCTGGTCGCGTCGACGATGGAATGAATGGTCTTGATAAAGGCCTTCAGGATGCGTCCCAGAACGTGATAGGCCCCCAGTTCGGTCGCAATTTTCTTACGGTGTCCGAAGATCGAATCGTAAATCTGATTGACCTCTTTTAACTGGTCCTTGCATTCCTGGTCGAGCGAACTCTTCAGGTCGTCAAAACGGTCTCCCTGCATAATGGCGTCGTAGTCCCGGCGGAATGTTTCCCAGCACTGGTCCATCAGGCTCAGGATCGCTTGTCCCCTTAATTGTGACAGAGACATCCAGTTGTTGGACGGATTGCGGGAGATCCGCAGAAACAGATCGTGGACCGTGGCATGGTCGCAGATTCCCATTTCCACGGCGTCTTCCAGGTCGATGGTGCGATAACAGATATCGTCGGCCGCTTCCGTCAGAAACGAGAGTGGATGGCGACAGGCAGGCTGTCCGTTGCGGGTCAGTCCCAACTCCGCAGCCATCTCTTCAAAGACGGACTGTTCCGTGCTGTAGACATTGTGCTTTCGTTTGACGGGGGTTCTGGGGTCGGACGAGATCCAGGGGTACTTGATGGCAGAACCGAGCGTGGCGTACGTCAAACGCAAATAGCCGGCGAGAGAATTGTCTGGCCGGGAAGAGAGTCGGAATCCCTGGGCGTTCCCCTCGAAGTGAAACCAGTCGGCTTTGCAGGCGTCTCGGACTTCAGTGGACTCGAATCGTCTCTCCGGGAACAGCAGATCCTGATGGTTTTCGGCCCAGACCCGAATCACCTCTTCTCCTGCATGCCCGAAGGGAGGATTTCCCAGGTCATGAATCAGGCAGGCAGACTGCAGGATCCACGGGAGATGGGAAGCGGCCGCCTCTGTGAGACCACTCTGCTCCGCTGCTGTTTCGGCGACTCGACTTGCGAATGATCGCCCGACGCTGGCCACTTCGATCGAATGCGTCAAACGGTTGTGAACATGGTCGTTGCTCGCCATCGGATGAACCTGCGTTTTCCGGGCGAGTCGGCGGAACGGAGTGGAAAAGACAATCCGGTCGTAATCCTGTTCAAAGGGGGAGCGTTCGTCGGGACGCGCCGTCACCGGGACTGCCGGACGTAATGACGGTTCCTGACGAGGGACCCGTTGTGCGGAAAGCAGTTTTGTCCAACAGAGTGGGTGAGACATGCGACCTGTTTCAGTTCATCCTTGCGCGATGACATTGTGCAATGACATTGTGCGATGACGCTGCAGTGTTCGAGAAATGGTGATTACGGTCCGAAGAAAGTGTAGTACGGTTTCCCCTCGGCGAGACGCTGCACGAGCAGTGCCGTCTCCCGCAGATGATAATCTCCCCACATGCAGGCTTCTCCGCAGGGGATCTTGCGGCCGGGAGGAATGTAATCCCAGTTGCGGGGGCGATGGTAAACGGAGTGCAGGAGCAAACCCTGGTGCTTCGGATCCCGGTTGAGATACCGGTCATCCAGCAGGCTGCGGAACATGGTGAGTCCGGCCTGTCGGAACCGTTCGGCTCCTTCTTCCGGGGTGAGAATCTGCCCGAGCCGGATCAGTCCCTGTGAGGCAATGGCCGCGGCGGAACTGTCGACCGGCTCGAAATCATTCCACGGGTCTGAAGGTTTGTTTTTCCAGTCTCCGAGGTGAACGAGTCCGGGAGCGCCGGTATCCCAGTAGGGGACGCCGTCTGTCGGAGCTTCGTCGATGAAGGCCTGCGCACTCGCGATGACCGCCCGTTTCATCCAGCGTTCAATTTCAGTTCGTCCGCCGAATGGAGTCAGTTCTTCATCAGACAGTGTGGCGAGGAACTCGAGCTGCTCGGCATAGCCGGTGACAATCCAGGCCGCCCCTCGAGTCCACGTCGTAAAGGGGCTATATCCCTGTTGAGAACTCGGGCAGCGATATCGTCCGTCATTGGGGTTGAAGATGCTTTCATGGACGACACGTCCCGGCGTATCCCAGGTGTCACGTCCTTCACCATAATAGACAATGAAATCGGCCGTGGTTTTGGCATGCTGCAGCAGTCGCCCCAGCAGGGAGAAGGATTCGTCATTCTCTCCCATCAGGCGATGTCCCAGACGATGGGCCAGCGCCAGCGACCGGAGTGAGCGGATCGTATCAGCGAACAGCGAATGGGGGCCGTTGAAGGAGTAGATGTACCCTCCCCCGCCATGGGTGCGACTCCAGCGGGCTGCCTGAACCGCTCCGCTGGTTTTCAGTGCGATCTCATAGAGCCCCAGTTCTTCCGTACTGGCAGAGACCCGGCCTTCCAGAATCAGCCGGCGGAGAGCCCCGTAAGTGCTGACGTTGTTGAAGCCGTGGTCATGGACTCCGATGTGGCTGACGTGTGGGGCCATCAGTTCGAGCGTACGGGCACGTCCCCGTTTCAGAAACGATTCATCGCCGGTGGCGTCAAACTGCAACAGGTCTGATCCAAACTGAAACCCCTGTGTCCATTCGGTCCATCCCTGAGAGGTGTATTGTCCGGCGATGGTGAAGACGGGCGACCCTTTTTCCGGAGCCCAGTGGCGTTCCAGTTCATGCAGACATCGGGCGGACGACTCCCACATCCGTTGAATGGAAGGCAGCAGGTCGGTCGGGCGAAGTTGCAGGTCCGCTGGCAGCATGTCGATGTCCGGGAATCTGAAAAAGGAACAATCTGTTCACAGAGGAACGGGAAATCACAACACAGGTCAAGCCGATTCCCGCTTCCAGTTTCTCATCAAGCGGGAAACCGTTGCGTGAGGAATTGAAAGTGGGAAGACGCCGTTTCAGGATGCGGGATGTGTCAGGAGCGGTCTTCCATCTGCAGGTATGCTTGCGACAACGCATCGACTTTCTCCCACTGGCGAGACAGCCCGCTCCAGTGAAAGGCCATCACTCCCGTGGCGGGAGGACGACTGCCATGGTCGAGAACATAAGGAATCTGGTCGACCGTGACGGTTTCTCCCCAGTCAGCCAGTTGAACGATCGGCCAGATCTGCTTCGTCTCGCCGGGCTTTCCGTGAATGTTCAGCAACTCCCCCAGCTGACGGGTCTGTCGGGAAATCCAGGCGGGGTCATGAACATGCCCGAAACGGGCGTGATACGGCATGATGCTGAAGATGTCGAGATATTGAGCCTGTGCCGGGAGGTCAATCGCCAGTTTGTGGCGAATGGCTCCGTCCCGTTCATCCTGCGACCAGGGGCAATGAAATGTTCCGAGCAGAGCATTGGGACGTTCGGCATTCAGAATCTCCCGGAATTCCCGAACCCAGTCTGTCAGCACGTTGCACCGGAACTGTGTCCAGGTGTTGCGGTACTCGCCGGTGAGCTGTTTCGCCGCCTCCGGGACACCGCTCGGGAGTGCCAGGCCGGTGTGCTTCGAAAACTGCTGCAGCGCGACATCGCAGAAATCCGTGTCCGGTAAGATCGGATCGGCCCGTTCCCAGTTGGAGTGGGCGTGATGATAATCCAGCCAGATGCCGTCGATTTCGAAGGTCTTCAGAACCCGGCGGAATTCTTCCATCCGGTTTTGGCGATATCCGGCATGGAACGGGCTGACTCCCTGCCAGCCATCGGCGGGTGGAGACGGCTTGCCGTCCGGGCCGATGGGAGCGGCATCAGGGTGTTCCGTCAGATAACCGGCATGATGCAGTGTGTTGAACTCGGCAAAGACCTTCACCCCCATGTTGTGGTAACGGTCAATCTCCGCAGCATCCAGCCCGCCGGAACCGACCCAGATCGCATTGAGTCCCATCTCTTTCGGAGTGAGATCCCGGTCGATGATTCCGTTGGGAAAACCGCCATAGATTCCCCGGATGTTCATCCAGGGGCGGGAAGACAGTTTGAAGGCCGGAGCCGTTTGAGCCGGCAGCACGGAACCGCCATTCGCCAGAATCGGTCCTCCCAGAAGAAGGCCGGTCGTGGCGTTCATCATGTCCCGACGGGACCAGAGTCTGTCCGAATGGGGAGTGTCTGGTGAACTGGAGATGGTGGCACCTGAACTGGGGGTGTCTGAAATCAAGCACTGCTCTCGACCAGTCTGTCCCGGAATTCTCCCTCTCCCCTGAGGGGAGAGGGTCGGGGTGAGGGGTTCGACCTGTGAACAGTGTTTGGTTTGCACTGGCAATGTTCGTTTGCTCATCCGGCCTGCGGCCACCTTCTCCCCTGAGGGGAGAAGGATTTGAGTGGTGCTGTCGAATTCCGGGACAGGCTCCTCGTGGAGCTTCAAACCTGACATGACAGGTGACGGAACATGGTTTGAGCAGGCCAACGAGCCTGCGGGCCAGGTTCGGGAACCTGTCAGAACAGAGTGGTCACACCACTAGCGTTTGTCTGAATCCTGGTGATCGATATTTCCCTCTTCTTCTCCTTCTTTGAGTCCCTTCTTAAAGGCGTTGAAGGACCCCCCCAGCGAACGCATCGCTGAAGGCAACCGGCTGCCGAACAGCAGCAGGACGATCACGGCGAGGACAATCAGTTCAGTGGTACCAAGGCCAAACATGGCGCGTTCCGATCAGGATGAATGCGAACAGGCGGGTTCGCGCTCCGGCTTCGCTTCGGAATGTGAATCTCGAAAAGAGAAACCGTCGACGAATGAAAAGACATTATAGACAAGCAGATGCGTCGACTCAAAGCGAGCAGGTGGACGCTCGTCGGAATCCTGACGGCGTCACGCGGCGCGGGACTGATCGGCGGCGGGAGCTTGCGCAGGCGAAACGGCCGGTGGACGTGGTGGTTCCTGAACGCCGTTCAGAATTTTTCCCAGCCAGGTTCGACGGACTCCCACTTCAAAGGTCGCCAGACAGAGCCCCAGGACGATTCCCGTCGACAGCACGAATTCCAGAAACGGGTCCCAGCGGACCGCTTTGAAGTCGATGTTGATCAGCCCGGTCAGCGGGTGGTGGAACAGGTAAATCCAGAACGACGCTTTCGCCAGGAAACGGACGAAGGCCGGAAGTGGTCCCGGTGGAAAGTTGAGAGCCAGCTGAAACAGTCCGGCTGTCATCAGGAGCCCGAAGGTGGCAAACAGATAGGGGGCCAGTGCGATCGCGGCCGGTTGTGTTTCCTGCTCGAGATGCCATTTCAACGGGAGGATCAGCAGACACCCGACGAGGCCGGCGCCGACCAGCAGTCTGACGGCGGAAACCTGCGTGGATCCCGGTGCCTTGTCGATGAGCTGTTGTTTCCAGAACCAGCCCAGGGCAAACGGAATGGCATAGTACAGCAGGTTTTCCCAGAGGGGATAAAACGCATTCCGAAATCCGATGACAATCCGGGGCTGCCACCAGAGAACCGTGCCTGCCAGCAGACAGGCTGCGCTCAGAGTGATCAGGCCGGGAGCCGGAAGGAATGGACGTCGTTGGAAGCGGAGTGTGGGAGGAGAGAGCTGACGTCGCAGCGACCAGAGTTCCCGCAATCCCCAGGCGGCAACGCAGTAGATCAGCAGATACCCGAGATACCACAGATGAGCGAGTCCCCAGAGGGCTGTGTCGTACTGTTCCGGGAAGCTGAGTCGTCTGAGTGCTTTCCACGGCACAGATCCTTCCGCGACCCATCCCAGTACCCAGACATACAGATCCATCGGGAGAATCAGACAGCAGGCGAGCAGGAACGGTTGTCCGAGCCGTTTGAGGCGATGCGTCAGGAATCCGCGATTTCCGAGTTGGACAGCGAGTTGAGCGGCCATGAACCCGGACATCAGAAAGAACAACGGCATGATGAACCCGTTGATCGTCCAGCAGATCATGGTGACCAGACGACTTTTGTCTGGAGAGTCGGCCGACCAGATCAGTCCGGGGAGCGGATGTGTGAGATACGGCATCCCCACATGCAGCATGACGACGAGAATCGCCCCGAGCGCTCGCAGCAGATCGAGTCCACGCTGTCGGTCGCCAGGTTGAGCCGATCGTAAGTTCGACGCGGTCGTCATGCTGGAAAGGGACATTTCCGGGGAAGACATCCGTGAAATCCGCAGGAATGACCAATGCCCGACATGGCACTCCTGCCTGTCGGACGGATGGTCTTATTTCACGACCGTGACCTGATCGATCTCGGTCACAACATAAACCGGTTTGCCGAGATGATCTTTGCGGACCGCATCGACATATCCTCGAACGGTGACCACGTCCCCATCCTTCAGTCGGTCCAGCTGCGGACTCGGGGAGAGTGTGAGATGTCCGGACCAGCGGTCATCGGCGCGCGGGGCGTCGTTGTAAATGATGCTCCAGCTTCCGTCGCGACGTTCCTGAGTGACGACTCCGCGCAGCCATTGAAACCTGGCGTCCTGGGCAAAGGCCGTCAACACGGCGTTCTGAACTTTGTTGGCTTTCAAGTCAAACAGCCCCCCCGCCCCGGCGGGTTCAGACTGCGAGGCGGGAATGACGCCCGTCGATCCACCCGTCGGCGGAAAGAACGGATCCGAGGTGGTTGCCGCCGGTGCCGGTCCCACGCGCGGAGCCGCAAAGGCATCCGTCGGCATTGCCGGAGAGACTCCCGTCAGTGGTTGCGGCATTCCATTCGGAACAACTCCACCTGGAATCGGAGGAGAATAGACATCCCGGATTCCGGCCATCGGAGGATTCAGCGGAGCGGGTTCGTTCCACGCTGTCGGCTGCACGGTTCCCATCGGAGTCACTGCGGAGTAGTTCGGCGCAGCGGGGGTGATGGACGTACTCGGTCCGAAATACGGACTCGGTGCGAGCGGACTCGTATTCGGATTATACGGTGGCGCCGTGTTGCTGTTGTCGGGGATCGGCTGCAGGGTTCCACCGGGGGGCTGGTACGTCGGAGTGGTCGATCCCGGAGGAATTGTCGATGGAGACATGCCGCCCGGGACATACGGCTGCCCGGGAGTCAGAGTTTGAATTGGAGCCGGATAGGTGGTTCCGGCGGGATACCCATACGGAGTGGCTCCATACCCGTTGTACCCGCCGTACCCTCCATAGGGCTGCTGGTAATAGGATTGATGGCAACCGGACGCGACGAACAGGCCCAGCCAGGTGCAGAGCGAAAGTGTCAGGGCGAGCGGTCGAGTCATGACCTACCTCGAAACTTGCGGGAAGAAAGGGGGTGACCCCCTTCGAATCAGGACTTCTGAACGGCAGGCAGACCTCAGGGAAGTTCTGCCTGTTGGTGACTGGCAGATGCTGCCGTCACATCGGCCCTCCGGCCAATCCTGCCGATCGACAGGCGCGGGGAGTATCAGGAATCTTGCCGAATGTGTCTAGACGGGTTTTCCCCGGGAAAACGCAGAAAATCCGTGCTTTTTCGAATTCCACGCAAGTTTGAAACAGACGTTCCGGACCGGTTTCGGGGGCGGGAGCCACTTGACCTGATTTGGATGTCTGTGGGAGAACGCCGGGTCTCACTGAATCTCCTGTCTGACGTGTTTCCTTTCATTTCTTCTCTCAGCCGTTCCGGGATCCACCGGTTCACCTGAGTCGACGCGGAATGACCATGATCTGTCGTTTGTCCCACCTGCTGGCCGTTCTCCTGATCTCGTCCCTGGTTCCCGGGTGTACGAGCATGTTCACCCAGCGCGCCATCGAACAATTTGCTGAAAAGATGCAGGCACAGGATCTCGACGGCCTGAAAATGGCGACGTCAGACGATTTCGAGCAAAAGGCCCTGCGGCAGAAAGACTCTGCCAGAGGATTGAAGCTGCTCAAAATTCCGACCGGGAAAGTGGAAATCGTCTCGGTCGAAGAAATCGAAAAAGGGAAACGGAAAGCGATCGTCAAAGTCGGCGAAAAGGATGCTGCCAAGGAAGTCGAATACATCCTCAGCAAGAATGGTCGCGCCTGGGTGATCGACGACGTCGTTCTCAAACAGGACTCCGGCGGCGGTCTGGTTGTGGAGCGTTCCGTCACGGAACAGATGGATCTGCTGCTGACCTGCCGGGAACTGGTCATCTCCTGGCGGGAAGGAACCCGGGAAGAAAAACTTGCGTTCTGTGACGAGTCATTGCAGACACAGCTGCGTCCCCTCCCCCCGGCCTGGTTCGAAAAACTGTCCAAAGAAGTGGCCGGCCCCTCCAAGCAGAGCACGTTCAAGCCGGATGCCAGACTGAATGGCAACAAGGCACTGGTCGTGGTTCCTCACCCTCAGGGAAGTCTGTATCTGGACATGATGCAGACCGGGGATCGCTGGATTCTGCACGATCTGGCCATCGAACCGTCCGCGAAGGATTCGACCGGGATCCGTGCGTTGTCAAAAGTCGTCGCCGCCCTGAGCCGGTCTGCCGAGTTCCTCAGTGCTTACCGGGAAGAGAATCGCGATGCCCTGTCAAAGACTTCGACGAAGACGCTGTTCGATCAGTGCCTGTCGGCCGCGGATCTGAAAGAGATTCCGCTGCCGGTCGAACATCTGCTGGCTCATGACTATGAAGCCCGTCAGTTCACGGACGGCACGAAAAACGTCAAACGGGTTGAACTGCTGCTGAAAGAGAATGACACAACCTTCATGCTGACACTCCGTGAGCAGGAACCGAAGAATGAAGACGGTTCCAAAGGGAACGGCGAATTCCGTGTCGATGAAGTCACGATCTTCGAAAAAGGAGATCAGGATGTCCGCCGTTTGTCCGCGGTCTTTCTCACGCACGCGATTGTCAACGTGTACGTCAAGGCTCTGAAAGATCGGGATCTTGTCAAACTGAAAGAACTGTCGTCGACCGATTTCTGCAACCGGGTCTGGAGCCGTCCGGAATCTTCCCACTTCAGTATCATGTCTGACCCGGAGCTGGCTGACGGGGAAACGGAAGTGGTGATGACCAACTTCCGGGGAGACGTTGCCGAAGTCACGGTGGAACAGGCCGGGACACCCATGACACTGGTTCTGCATTTTGCACGCGGCTGGATGGTCGTCGATGATGTCCTGCTTCCCGCTATTGACCGCCCTTCTTCACTGAAATCGAACCTGGAAGTGATGCTCACGGTTCAGGCGTTTCATGCGGCATTGTTGAAGAACGATCTGAACGGGCTGATTCGATATTCGGCCGACGGTCTCGACCGGATTGCGTGGCGGCAACTGGCGGAAGTCCCGGAGATCACACGGCAGTTCCAGCGTCCATTAATGAACGAAGTGAGTGTCGTTCAACTGACGGACGGAATGAACCTCGTCAAAACCAGCGATGGCCGAATTCAGTGTGAAATCCAGTTGATCCGGGAAGGAGATCAGTTCGTCGTATACGATCTCGCTCTGGTCGAAACCCGCGATCCGGAGAAACGTCTTGAGATGATGCCGCTCTTGCGGAAACTCATCGCGGAAGGTTCCATCGGCCCGGCAGCACAGAGACGTGCCGCGAACCAGCAGGCCGCGATCGAAGCGGTTCAGCAGCAGCCGCATAAAATTCAGAAGGCCAGCTTCGAACCGATCGATCCGACGGAATATACCAGATAGAGCCATTCCATCCGGTGAGCTGGTTCAGAACGGCGGTCCTCAGGGAGAAGTGGGGGCGGTGTTCTTTTTCAATTGCCCCTGATACTCCTTGAGGTCCTGTATCCAGCCCCGGTCCGGTTTCGTGAACAGCGGGGCGGTCAGGGATGGGACGGATCGCACCTGGCGACAAAATCGGGTGAGTGTTTTTCCAACAAACTTCTTCAGGCGCGGAGCGCGCACTGGCGTGCCGGGGTTCTTCGCGAACACCAGTGGATCCAGCAGCAATCCCCCGATGTTCTTCAATTGGAAACCTGCCGTTTCATACAACGTCTCAATCTGAGCGGCGTACTTGCGGTTCGATTCCAGGTGCGTGGGCCGAGTTTCATCCACGTGGTAATACGGGGCATGAACAAGGAAGAGACTGTCCGCTTTCAGCCATCGATAAAATGTGGTGACGAGTGCCGGCGGATCAGGGACGTGCTCGAGCACGTCGAGACAGACGATGGCATCAAAAGAGTCGTCTGACAGTGAGTCGAAATCGGTGTGGATGACGACCTGGCTTTGATTTTGCTGAAACAGCTTCGCGGCGAAATTCAGGCAGGGTCCAGAGACTTCGAAACAGGTGACATCGAACCCCGCACGCGCGATGGCGTCGCTGTCGAACCCCATTCCATCGCCGAAACAGAGAACTCGACTTCCTGGCGGCAATGATTTCTGGAGTTCCTTCACAATGAACTCACGCAGACCGCATTTCATCGGCGTGAAATTCCAGGTCGCGGTTTCGAAGAGGAACGCATCCGTCGACTCGTAAAAGTCCATCAGTTGCTGATTCCACAGGTGAGGAACCAGCCCGAAGGAGTGTGCGGCCTTTTGAACTGTCCTGCCGATCCGTTTTGATTCATCGAGCAGCGTGTCGACAATCTCGTTTTCTGATTGACTGGTCAGTTCAGAAAGCCAGGCCACCACTGATGGGACGGTGACCCTGGGAAGGCCAGGAAGCGAACTCATTGCAGACCCGTAACATGACACCGAACTTCAACTCCGGAACCGCTCCTGGAGCGGGTTCCGGTCACATTCTCCCGTCACTGATCGTGCCGAGTACCCGAAGAATGTGAGACTTCTGCCGGTGATCGTAGCGGAAAAAGGGCAAGTTTTTGTAGTCATGCGGCCTGCGGCAATTTTGAATGGCCGAGAGTAGGGTTCGTGTCAGAATGGGGACCGCGTCAGATTCAAATCAGATTTCAGAACGTGAACATCGCGAGGAAGTGTCTTCATCCGGATGTGCGGGCGCATTTCAATCGTCCAGTGGGGGGCGGTGGAGAGCACTTCGACTTTCGTGACTCGACCGCAATAGACCGAGACTCCCGAGGGAGAAGAGACCGGGTCGGTATAGACGTCGTCTCCGGGAGCGACCGCTTCTGTCGCGGCGATTTCTTCAATTCGGCAATCCGATCCGGTTCCGACGAGAATGCCTGCCGGTCCCTGCACTGGCCCGAGTGTCGAACTGCGATAAAGTCGCACGGCCATCCGGAATGAACTGTCCGTCAGCGGCTGGACGAGTGCGGACTGTTGTCCGACGCGAGTCGTTCTTCCAAGAAGTGACTGACCGGAAGTCACCAGCTGGTCGGGGCTCAACAGCTGGTTGGATCCGGCATCGATTAACATCCCCTCCCCTGCCAGGACCAGCTCGGAATCAAGGAGCCCGTGTTGCTTTCCCAGACCCAGGAGAAGCTGAAGATTCGCCGAGAGCGGGTCTCCTTTTCGTCCGAGAATTCTGGCGGGAATGGACCGGGATCGAATGAGTTCCTGATCTGGCTGAAGCGGCAGGCGGTCATGCTCCTGCTGAATGACATGACGGGCTTTCAGATCTGCCAGTTGTCGTCGCAATTCCCGATTCTCCACGAGCAACGGTTCAGGAGAATCGGGGGAGTGAGTCGTCGATGGAGAGTCAACTGACGGTGAGGCGGGAGCCAGTGACAGCACTCGACTCGTCGCCGACTGGAAAAGAGTTTGAATCGACCGAAAAAGAGCTGGCGGCCCGAGAGAGAGAAACAGCGTGACCAGCAGCCAGCCGACCCAGACGACGGCCGCCTGAGATCTTCGTTCTGACATCATGGGGGTGATGCCCATCGACGTTCACGTCCATTTCCTGTTGGCAGACGGACTCCTCGTGCAGTTTCGTCATTCCTGTGACGTACTGGCTCGTGGAAACCCAATGTTTCATTGAGAGAAAGACGTTCTTCGCGGCCACATGATAGACCAAACTGGTCTAGAATCCGACCCCTTCTGTCTGGAATCTCTGCTGCCAGTTCTGCAGATGTTCCAGGCAGATCGATGTGCCTCTGGCGATGGTACTCATGGGATCGGGGTCCGAGCGGACGGGAATTCCCAGTTGTTCTCTCAGGAATCGATGAAGATTTCTGAGCTGTGACGCTCCGCCGGTGAGCGTCATGCCCGTGTCCGCCAGATCTCCGATCAGTTCCGGATCACACTGCTCGATTGCCGATTTGATGCAGTTCACGATTTTCCAGAGACACTCTCCGAGTGCTTCCCGAACTTCTTCACTGGTAATAACCGCTTTCCGTGGGATTCCGCTGATGCTGTCGAGTCCTCGAACTTCCGCAGTCAGTTCGGTGTCGAGTGACGTGGCGCTCCCGATGTCGATCTTCAGTTGTTCGGCTGTGGGTCGACCAATGCGAAGGGAATAATGTTGTCTTAAGTAATCGATGATGGCGTCATCCATGTCGTTTCCGGCCACCCGGACGGAACGGCGGGCGACCGCTTCGCCCAGGCTGAGGATGGCGCACTCCGTCGTTCCCCCCCCCATGTCACAGATCATGTTGGCGACCGGTTCACTGATCGGCAGTCCGGCTCCGATGCTGGCGGCGCGGGCTTTGTCCAGCAGGAAAATGCGACCGGCCCCGGCTCGTTCAATGCTGTTGTAGACCGCCCGTTTTTCGACGGAGGAAATCTCGGCGGGAACCGCGACCAGACAGCGCGGGCGGAATCCTCCCCCCTGCTTTGCGGCTTTCTGGAAGAAATACCGCAGCATGACTTCGCACAATTCGAAATCGGTGATCACCCCGTTCCGGATGGGGGTTTCGGCAACAATGCTGTCGGGAGTTCGTCCGACCATCTGCCGGGCGAGTTTGCCGATCGCCGCTCCCCGTCCCAGGACCCGGCGCGTTTTTCGTTCGAGTGCGAGGACAGAAGGTTCGTCGAGAACAACGCCCAGGCCGCGCACCGCGATGCGCGTATTGACGGTCCCGAGGTCGATACCCAGGTCCGGACAGAGCCAGTCTCGGAGTCGATTGAACATCTTGCCGGAAACGCTGCCTTACACGTTGAACGATTTCGAGCTTCCAGAAATCCGCATTGTCGGCCCGTTGCTTCTGGACAGGGGCTCCCAACCAACGAGCCGGCCACCGCAACGATTCAGGAATGAGTTCCGGCACGATTTGCCGGAGTGGCGGAACTGTACGCTGAGCCGGCAAAACCCTGCAAGATGAGATCTTTTTCCGGCATTTCACACACGCATTGACCTGTTTCTTGAAGTTGCGGTACTGTCCCCCACAAAAATCCGGGGTGGAAACACCATTTTGTCAAATTGTCACTGGTTGCTGTCATGCCGAATCGCCCGTTAACCGTCCTGCAGATGATTCCCACGTTGGAATCAGGTGGAGTCGAGCGCGGAACACTGGAACTGAACCAGGAACTGGTGCGGAACGGTCACCGTTCCATTGTGATGTCCGCAGGCGGACAACTGGTTCCGAAAGTGATTCAGGCGGGGGGTGAGCATGTCACCTGGGACATCCATCGAAAGTCTCTGCTGTCGCTGACGAAGGTCCGACCGTTGCGGAAGTTCCTGCGGGAACAGCAGATTGACATCCTGCATGCCCGATCCCGGATTCCGGCCTGGATTGCCTGGCTCGCCTGGCGCGGAATGCCGTCCGCACAGCGTCCCCGATTTGTGACGACGGCCCACGGGCTGTACCGGGTCAACCTTTACAGTGGAATCATGACGAGCGGAGAACGGGTGATCGCGGTCTCTGAAATTGTGGATGAACATTTGCGGGAAAATTATCCTCGACTCGATCAGAGCCGTCTGCGGCTGATCCCCCGGGGAATCGATCCCGAGGAATTTCCCCGCGGCTTTCATCCGGATGAGCCCTGGAAGAGGGCCTTCTTTCAAAAGTATCCCCAGCTGGCCGGACGGCGGATTCTGACCATGGTCGGCCGGATTACCCGTTGCAAAGGGCATTTGGAATTTCTGTCCATGCTGAATCTGCTGCGACAGGAAATGCCGGACATCCACGGGCTGATCGTCGGCAGTCCCGATCCACGTCGTCAGGGATACGCCGCTGAAGTGAACGACACGATTCGCAAGCTGGGACTCGAGTCCCATGTCACTCTGACTGGGCATCGGTCGGATGTGAAAGAGATCTACGGGTTGTCGGATGTCGTCCTGATGCTGACCTCGGACCCTCCGGAGTCTTTTGGTCGGGCGACGGTCGAAGCATTGAACATCGGGACGCCGGTCATCGGCTGGAACTGCGGCGGAACGACGGAAGTCCTGAAGGCGATTTATCCTCAAGGACTCGTTCCGACGGGTGACATCGATCAGCTGAAGCAGACTGTTCAACGTGTTCTCATCGAAGGGGGAACTCCCCGCGCTGAGCACCCGTATCTGAAGCAGGAAATGCTGCGGAAGACACTGGAACTGTACGAGGAATTAGCCGCTTGATCCGGTTTATTGCCTGGAGAGTTCTGCAGGACGCAGATCTCCTGGCTTTTAAACCTTCAGTTTGGCCACGGAGAGGCACATGAGCTGGGACGGAACCCGAATTCGTTTTCGTGAGCAGTCGCCGATTGCGGCGATGCTCAAACAGAACCGGCTCGATCCGACGCTGGGATTCTTCTGGGGACTTGTGATTGTTCACATGATCTTCTGGACGGTGCTGGCGTACAAAACCCAGCCGAATGTTCCCAGCCGGACTCTGGAACTGCTGACGTCCGGACGCGAACTCGCCTGGGGATATCCGACACAGCCTCCGCTGGGAGTCTGGGTCGCATCGATCTTCGGGAAGATTGCTGCTCCGCGCGTCTGGCCGTTGTATCTCCTCGCCCAGTTCTGCGGGGTGGTCAGTGTCTGGGCTGCCTGGGTTCTGGCCCGCAAGTTTCTGCATCCCTGGACGGCATTGTGCGGGGCGATCGTCCTGCTGGGGGGATACTCCTGTACGATTGCGGCGTCCGAATTCTCCAGCGCTCACCTGGCGAGTGCCTTCTGGTCACTCAGTATTCTGGCATTTCATGAAGCCCTGACCGAGAACCGTCGCCGTTACTGGGCGGCCACGGGGATTCTGCTGGCCCTGGGATTCCTGACAAGTTACGGAACCTTGCTGCTGCTGATCACGATGTTCCTGTTTACGATCTGGAACGATCAGGCTCGCCGCTGCTGGGATTCCTCCTGGCCGTTTCTCGCAGCCTTGATGATGTCCGCGGTCATGATGCCGCACCTGTTCTGGCTGGTGCAGCATGATTTTGTCACGATTCAGACGAAACTGGCCCCGGCCTCGTCAGTCGTTCATCACCTGGAGCAGCCGCTGGCGTATCTGGGAACACAGCTGCTCTGTCTGATCCCTGTCATTCTGCTGCTGGCGCCTCTGGTCGCCTGGTTCAGTTTTGATGAACCGGCCGGCAGGAACTCGGACGAACGGAACTTCGCCCGTCAGTACCTGCTATGGGTCAGCTGCGTGCCACCAGTCGTGATCTTCTGTCTCGCGTTGCTGGCCGGGCCGTCATCGACGTTGTTTGCCGGAGTGACCAACTGGACATTTCTCGGAATTGCCCTGCTCCTCTGGGGGCATCTGAATGAAACCCGCATCAGTTGGCGGCGTTCCCTGCTGCGCATCGGCAGTGCGGTCGGTTTCTTCGCGGCGGCTCTCGTCTCGATCAATCTGATGCTGCCGCATTTGAGCCGGCAGGCATTCAACATTCACTTCCCCGGACGGGATCTCGCCCGGCAGATCGAACAGACCTGGAAGCAGTCCGGCTACCAGGGGGCTCCCCCGGTGGTTGCCGGGCCGAAGCAACTGGTCCGTAACGCGGTCTGGAATTCCCATGGCTCCAGCCGGATTGCGATGTATGAAGACCTCACTCCGACAACACCACAGAGCCCGAACGATCTGACACTGCTGCAGTATGGCGGAGTGATCATCTGGGATGAACGGTCGACTCAGGTTCCGGATTATCAGGAACTGACGCGGCGCTTCGGTCGGGTCAGTCTCGCGAATTCTCATCAGCTGCGCTGGAAGGGTCTGGCCGACATCCCGGATATGAATATCGGCATGGCCGTCGTCCATCCGGCGCTGGCTCAAGTCGCTCCACCGGCGACATCGGTGCCGATCGCGAGTCAGCCTCCGGCATCCTCCCTGCCGCTGAATTATCCACGGCTGGGAACACCCTCCATCACTCCGACGACGCCGACCCCAGTGGGGACCCCGCCGGGAAATGCGTTGTCCGGCTGGAACAACAACCCTGTTGGAAATCCGTATCCGGCATCGAATCCGCAACTGAACGGCCCATCCAACGGCTTGATGAATCCGTCACCGGCGTTGAATCCCAACACTCCGGCGCTGAGGGGATTTGATTCCCTGTCGACTGGAACCCTGCTGGGACAGCCGACGCCAATCTCCACGCCGACATACTCGCAGCCACAGTCACTTCCACAGTCACAGCCGCAGTCTCTTCCGGTGTCAGCTCCGGCGACGCGACCGGCGACGGACGATCCGTTCCAGATGGGAACGTCGCTGAATCCCGGTTCTTTGAATACCCCGTTTGGAGTGGACAAACCGGCGACGCCTGCATTGATTGATCGGACGATGACTCCGAACCCCGCGGCCTCCCCCGGAAACTCCTCCCCGGCGTTTGAAGACATTCTGCCAGAGTCCCTGTCGCCGAATCTGTCTCCGAATCTGTCGTCACCGGTCACTCACCCCGCGTCTGTTCCAGCGCCAGTGAATTCCCAGCCATTCCATCAACCGTCCGGCTTCCCGGTCGAGTCGGTGCCGAACCCGGTTCCGGGATTGGGACTTCCAGCGGGGAGTTCCGCGAAACCGGCGTTGCCGTCGGGATCGGCGTTTGACGACATTCTGCCGGAATCCTTGAGTCCTCCCGCCGGATTGAACTCGACCGGTCTGGGCTCCCCCGGGACCGGCGTCATTCCTGCAGGGACAACGACAGCCACTCCGCGAGCCGTGCCCGAGTATCAGTTCTCACGCGAGTTCCTGAATCGTTATCCGGAACTGGGACCGGCATCCGGAACGCCCGCGAGCAGTCCTGTTGACCCGTTCAGCGCCCCGTTGACCAAACCGGCCACGGGATTGGAGATCAAACCGGCTGCCGGTTCGGCCCCGGCCCTCCCTTCTCAGTTTGAAGCTCCTGTCACGGATCCATTTTCCGGAAGCTCCAGTTTGAAGGAGACCTCTCCCGCCTGGAATTCTGGTGTCACGCTGCCGGGTTCATCGGGAACCACCAGCAAGCCGCTTCCCGTCGAACTCCGGGATGCTCTGCCGGCAGCGTCGGGAACACCGGGAGGATTACAGCTGCCGGCATCCGTTCCAGAAGGATTGAAGGCGCAGTAGTGGTGTGACCACTCTGTCCTGACAGGTTTGAAGCTCCAGTAATCTATTTCGACAATCAATCTCGACGGTGAAGCAGATTCCGATCTGCTCGGAAGACCGCTTCGTCGAAGTCTTGACTTACTCGTTGCGTCCCCACAGGCATTCCGCAATCCAGTCGAGATCACTGGCCTGCTGCTGTCGGGCCGAATCGGGTGTCGCCGCTCCTGCTGAGTTCAGTGCGTTGATGACAATCAGTCGCATGACACTCGAGAGTGGCAGCCCCGGCTTCTGCGAGAGAGCCCGGCGAATCATGGGATGATTCCGGTTCAGGATCACTTCGTTCTCCTGCGGTCCGTCATTCTTGAAGTGCGATTCGATGAGCCGCTGGAAACCGCGTGGAATCTCTCCCCGTTGTTTCATTTCATCAAACGATCTGGCCAGTTCGTATCGTTCATTCAGAAAGGCCATCACCGGCTGATCCTGGCGGAAGGAGCCGACCAGCACTTTCGCGTGAATTTCCTGGAAGAACTCTTTCCACTGCGTGTCCACTTCTTCCAGATCCCGGACTCCCAGGATCGCGGTGGCGAAGCCGGGAGCGCTGGGAGTGGCGATGCGGAGTTCCGTTTGAATTCCGGCCGCCTGGTCGTCATGAGCACATTGGGCCAGCAGCGATTCTTCGAAGCTGCGCAGAGTCTGCACGCAGGGGACACTCTGTTCGGCGAACAGCGAATTGACCCAGCGTTCCTGTCTTCGGTCCGTGTTGTACCAGACGACCCGTTCGGCTTCTTCTTCATACAGCGGGTTCGCTGCCGAGCGTTCCAGGATCTCGTCGAGAGTCAGTGATCCGTGCGACGTCGGAAGCCGGTAACAGGTGCGCAGAAGAGTCCGCAGGCGGGAATTCTCGAGTGCCGCCCCGGCGAAGGTGTACCGGTGCCAGTTGACGACCGCTTCGAGTCGGGGGGGATCCTGTTCGGCGAGCGTGGCGAAATGCTGGAAGATCAGATCTTCCAATGAGTGTTTGATGCGCTGAAACTGTTCGTCCCGGACCAGATCCTCCCGACTGGTGGTCGGCAGGCAGTCATGCAGTTCCAGACAGCCGCGGAGAAACGTCGCCCAGGTGGGAATCAGCCCCTGAATTTTTCGGGAGATCACCATCCGTCGCACGGTGACCATGACTGTCGACTGTTCCGTAAACCCGGGGACCCGTTGCGGCGTGACATAGAGTGCCCCGGCGATGGAGGCCGGCTTTTCGACACGGATCGGAATCACGTCGATCGGGACTTCGTCGAAGTAGGCCTGCAGGGCCAGTTCCGTGGCTTCGGCATCCTGCGAGGGTTCGAACCAGGCGGCCTGAATCACGTTGACCCGTTTGGTGTTGTGATTCAGATAAATGGGGAGCGGAAGGAAGTCGGCATACTCCCGGATCGCTTTTTCCAGGAGCGTCTGCTGTACGGAAAGAAAGGCATAATCCGGCTTCAGGTGCAGCGTGACGCTGGTGCCGATCTCGGCCCGATCGGATTCGGAGAGTGTAATCGACGTTCCGGAACCGGCTTCCCAGAGAACGCCCGCCGGGGATTGCGCATGGCGGCTGGAAACGACGATCCGATCGGCCAGCATGAACGCACTGAAGAGACCGACACCGAACTGCCCGATCAGATCACCTCGATCTCCGAACGCTTCGGGAATCTCTCCGCTGCGTTTGATCAACCCGGTGATTCCGGCTCCCACGGTTCCGAGATAATCTTCGGCGTCGACCAGTGTGAGCCCGATGCCGTCATCCTGAAATGTCAGAGTTTTCTCTTCGGGATCCTGGATGACGTCGATGCGCCCCCGGAAGTCGAGATCCGTCCGCCGCCGTCGCATGATGGCGTCGTGGGCGTTCTGCAGCATTTCCCGAATCGGAGTGTCCGGGCGGCTATACAGAGAGCCCCCCATAATGTCGATCACGCCGGCAATGTCGACTTTAAATGGGATCTGCCGCTGCCATGTCGTCATATTCAGATTCCAGCGAGCGCTTAGAAAGACGGGAAGATCAATGAAGGTTGATGGGCTGCTGCCGGACTGATGCCAGAATGAGCAATCGTCCGCCGCATCCCACTGACAGGGTTACGAATCTGTCAGAGAGATGCAAACATCACGCCAGGATTTCGCAGAATCACGTTGCAGGAACCACACCCGCATCTGCTACACTTTTTCTGTGGAAAGATGAGTGTTTCAGGCGACTGCGGATTCCCAGACGCTCCGGGTTCCGACAGAGTGACACGGGATGATTGAGGAGAAGATTGTTGCTCGATTTTTCGATGCGGGGAGCGGAGGTCAAACGTCTCGCCTCCGAGGCAAGACGAGACCCGGATCAGAACTGGAAACGCTGGGGAACATATCTCGCCGAACGGCAATGGGGCACCGTGCGGGAAGATTACTCCGTCGACGGCGAAGCCTGGCAGCATTTTACCCATGATGATGCGACCTGGCGGAGCTACCGTTGGGGAGAAGACGGCATTCTCGGCTGGACTGACCGGCAGGGACGACTCTGCTTCGCGCTCAGTATGTGGAACGGGAAAGACCCCATTCTGAAAGAGCGTCTCTTCGGACTGGGGGGCCCTGAAGGGAATCACGGGGAAGATGTCAAGGAGTGCTATTACTACCTTGACGCCACGCCGACCCATTCCTATGCCAGGGGACTCTACAAGTACCCGCAAAGTGAATTTCCGTATCAGCAGCTGGTGCATGAGAACACCGTTCGTGGCCGACAGGCTCGCGAGTATGAGCTGATTGATACCGGGATTTTCGATCAGAATGAGTATTTCGACCTGTTTGTCGAATACGCCAAGGCCACTGCCGAAGATACGCTGATTAAAGTGACGGTGGCCAACCGGTCACCCAAGGCGGCCGTTCTCCATCTGCTTCCGACGGTCTGGTTTCGCAACACCTGGTCGCACCCGAACACACTGGAACAGGGAATTCCCAAGCCGTCCCTGACTCTGGACGGTCCGGACAGCGTGCTGGCCGAACACGCGACGCTGGGAACGTATCGGATTTTTTCGAAGCCCGGCCCGCGTGGTGCCCGACCGCGCTGGCTGTTCACGGAAAATGAAACCAATACGGGACGAACGGCCCATCCCCGGGCGAACCGTCCCTATTGCAAAGATGCGTTTCACCTGTATCTGACGCAGGGATTGAAAGGGGCGATCAATCCGCAGGCGACCGGAACAAAAGCCGCAGCACTGCATGTGCTGAACGTCCCGGGAAAAGGCTCCGTGGAAATCTGTTTCCGGATCTGTCCTGAGGAATCGCTGCCGCGTGAACCGTTCGGGGAACAGTTTGAAGCCATCTTCGAACAACGGGTCGCTGAGGCGAACGCGTTCTATGACTTCAAATTCGGTGCGGGCTTGACTCCCGATGAACGACGTGTTGTCCGGCAGGCGAGTGCCGGACTGTTCTGGTCCAAGCAGTTCTATTTCTATTCCGTGGAAGACTGGTTGAAAGCGGAACCGAAACGGTTGCCGTTCAACGACAAGTCTCCCCTGCCCCGGAACGGCGACTGGCCCCATCTGGTGAATCGGGACGTGATCTCGATGCCGGACAAGTGGGAATATCCCTGGTACGCGGCCTGGGATTCCGCGTTCCACATGATCCCGTTTTCGCATCTGGATATCGATTTCGCGAAGGAACAGCTGATCATGTTCCTGCGGGAATGGTACATGCATCCCAATGGGCAGATTCCCGCTTACGAGTGGAATTTCAGTGACGTCAATCCACCCGTTCATGCCTGGGCCTGCTGGCGGACATATCAGCGCACCGGTCCGCAGGGACAACGGGACCGCGTCTTCCTGTCACGAGTGTTTCAAAAACTGCTGTTGAACTTTACCTGGTGGGTCAACCGGAAGGATATTCGCGGGAAGCATATCTTTACCGGCGGATTTCTGGGGCTGGATAACATCGGAGTCTTTGACCGTTCCAAGCCGTTGCCGACCGGCGGGCATCTCGAACAGGCCGACGGAACCGCCTGGATGGCGTATTTCTGTTCCAGCATGTTGTCGATTGCGTTCGAACTGGCCGATGGGAACCCGGCGTATGCCGATACCGCGTTTAAGTTCTTCAATCACTACATGGCGATTTCGGAAGCGATGAACTCGCTCGACGGATCCGGTCTCTGGGATGAGGAAGACGGATTCTACTACGACCATCTGCATCTCGGCGGTCAAAGTATTCCGTTGCGGATCCGTTCGATCGTCGGGCTGATTCCATTGATTGCGGTCGACGTGATCGATGAACGCGTCGTCAACCAGTTGCCGGAGTTCAAGCGGCGCGTCGCCTGGTTGAGAAAGCACCGCCCGGACCTCGGGTCCTTCATGACATTTCTGGATCAGAGCGAAGACCAGAATGGCGGCAAAGGACTCTGGTTGCTGGCGATTCCGACGCGGCAGCGCTTGGAACGGATTCTGAAATACCTGCTGGATGAAGATGAGTTCCTGTCGACGTTCGGGATCCGGTCACTGTCGAAGTATCACGAGAAGCATCCGTTTCACTTCAATCTGAACGGGGAAACGATGACTGTCGGCTATGTGCCAGGCGAGTCGGACAGTTCCATGTTCGGCGGGAATTCCAACTGGCGGGGACCGATCTGGTTCCCGCTCAATTACCTGATCATCGAAGCACTCGACCGGTATCATCAGTTCTACGGGGATGCGTTCCAGATTGAGTGTCCGACCGGTTCTGGCGTCATGATGAATCTCGGTCAGGTCGCCGACGAAATTCGTCGACGGCTGGTCCGCTTGTTCCTGCCGGATCAGGAAGGTCATCGACCGAGCTATTCCCGGGGAGAACGGTTCCAGAATGATCCGAACTGGACCGATCTGATCCTGTACTACGAGTATTTCCACGGAGATACCGGACGGGGAATGGGAGCGAATCACCAGACCGGATGGACGGCTCTGGTGACGCCGATTCTGGAGCATATCGCCCGGCGAAAATCTGCAACAAAAGGTCAAGGCTGACTGCGGGAACCCGGTTCCGGTCCCCCTGACGGAGAATCTGTTCCGATGCAATCTGTTCAAGTCCGATTTTTGGCGGCTGCCATTTTGTTGATGTGCGGCGTTGTTGTGAGTCCGTCGATCGCTGATTCACAGACCAGCGGTCACGGACTCCCGGAAGTTGACCGGATCGTGATGCAGGCCATCGAGCAGCAGAAGATGCCTGGCTGTGTCGTCATGATCGGAACCTCGGAGCGGGTCCTGCACCAGGCTGCCTATGGACACCGTCAACTGCTGCCGACTCCGGAACCGGCTGAACTGTCGACCCTGTACGATCTCGCTTCCCTGACCAAGCCGGTGGCGACGGCAACCTGCATTCTGCTGCTGTCGGAACGCGGGCAACTGAATCTCGAGGCTCCCGTCTGTCACTCTCTGCCGGAATTCGCGGAAAACGGAAAGGATCGCGTCACGATTCATCACCTGCTGACACATACGTCAGGACTGATCGCGGACAATGCCCTGCGGGATTATCAGTCTGGTGATGACGCAACATGGAAGAATCTCTGTCGACTGAAACTGACAGCCCCGCCGGGAGAAAAATTCATCTATTCCGATGTCGGGTTCATCGTGCTGGGAAAACTTGTCGAAGCGGTGTCAGGCCAGCCGTTGAATGAGTTTGCGAACAACAATCTGTTTCAGCCGACAGGCATGACCGAAACCGGTTATGTTCCGAAGCGGTTTCCGGCAACCCGTTTTGCTCTGACGGAACAGCGGGATGGGATGTGGACGCCGGGAATCGTTCATGATCCCCGTGCATTTGCGATGGGGGGAATTGCGGGACATGCCGGCCTGTTTGCCACCGCATCCGATCTGAGTCGTTACGCTCGCGTGATCCTGGGACGCGGAGAAATTGATGGGCAGCGTGTTCTTGCCCGGGAGACGGTCGATGCCATGCTGGTGTCCCGTCCGGTGCCGGGAGGCGGAATTCGGACCTGGGGCTGGGACCGCCAGACCGGGTTCTCCAGTAATCGAGGGGACGGGATGTCGGCGCAGGCGATTGGTCACGGAGGCTTTACCGGGACAGGGCTCTGGATTGATCCCGATCGGGATCTGTACGTCATCTTTCTCAGCAATCGCGTTCACCCAAATGGAAAAGGAAGCGTCAACAGGCTGATTGGAGAGATTGGCGGAATTGCCGTGAAGAGTCTTTCAAACTGAAACGGCTCAAGCGGGGGAAGGTTTCAAATTCTCTCCTGTCTGAAATGCGTCTGGCGATCTCTTTCGCATTCCCAAATTGGCTGTTGATGCACACTTGAATTCCGAGGGCGAGCGTGTCGGCGTCATCCCCAATGCTTTGATCTTCAATTCAGCGGCATCGGTTCAAGAGATCAAAAAATACAGATAGATCGTGTGCGAGTTTTTTGGGCAGCGCTTCACGAAAATGATCATCGACCCTCATCACATCCTGGTGATTCTTTCACCGGTGTGCCCTGTTTCCTCGGGGAATTGCTGATTGAGATCACTGGGTTCGTGGTGGCATGGAAGTTGCGATTCCGTGTGACGAAGGGCCATTTATCCGAGATCGTACGTTCCATAGAGGGAGGTGTGAGATGGTTCTGTCATCTATCGCAGCAGGCTCGGTTTCACGACGTCGAACGAATCGTCGAGGGTTTACCCTGATTGAACTTCTGGTTGTGATTTCCATTATCGCGACGCTCGTGGCATTGCTGCTGCCTGCGGTGCAGCAGGCTCGGGAAGCGGCCAGGCGTTCACAGTGTAAGAATCATTTAAAACAAATCGGCCTGGCGGTTCATAATTATCATGATATCTATAGCTGCTTTCCACTGGCTGCGGGGGGACAGTATGACGCCTGGGGGATGCCGAACTGGCGGGCGCGAATCTGGCCGCAGATCGATCAGGCGGCATTATTTAATGCGATGGACTGGACGACCTCCTCACGGCGTTTCGCCGGAGATGGGACCAGTGCGAATCTGAACCTGTTGTCCAGGCATGTCATCTCGATTTATGCCTGCCCCTCCAGTCCGCTGCCGACGAATCCGACAACGGATGACTACACATCGAACCCTCGCGCGATTCAGGTGCCGATGTATATCGGGATTTCCGGGGCGGCGGTCTCGGAGTCTTCAGCAGAGTTTCCTGCCGGGACGCGCGTGGGATATGTCAGCGGTCCGGGTTATGGAGTCATGACGAATAACGGCTCGTTTCTTTACAACCAGATTGTACGGATGCGGGATTTTAGTGATGGTTCATCCAATACCATGATGATTGGAGAACAGTCAGGTTTGGTCGATTCCCGGGATCTCCGCAGCGGCTATTATGGCGGATATACCGGAACGACTCAGTCTTTCCCAGTCGGGACATCCGTGCCGGTCGCGACAGGTTCACTGAGCTATGTGGATGAATGGGGAGTGGGAACAACAACCGTGATCTATGCACTGAATTCTTCATCCATTCCGTCTTATGGGAACCGAGTCTATAAACAGAATACGATTCTGAATTCGATGCACACCGGCGGGATTCACGGAGTTTTTGCGGACGGTTCTGTGCGGTTCATTGGGAATAATATTTCAATGGATACGTTAAAGGCCCTGTGCGCGAGAAACGACGGGCTGGTTGTCGGGGAGTTCTGATGCCGTTGACTCGATGATGTGCCGGATCTCATCACGTTCCCAGTGAAGACGGGAGACTCAGTGATCATGCGAAGACAGAACCTGCCGACGATGCTGAGCGTGGTGGCTGTGGCATTGTCTGGCTGCTCAAAGCCGGGGAATGTCGCGACTGGCGAAGTGAAAGGACTGGTTACGTTGCAGGGAGTTCCCTTTTCGGAAGGGAGTGTTGTACTGTACTCGGCGCAGTCAGGAACCGGGACGGAAGTGGAGTTGCAGGAGGATGGCCATTTCGTCGTTCGCAAGGCGATTCCGGTGGGAGATTACAGTATTCGAGTTGTTCCCCCTTCTCCGCCTCCTCCAGAGCCGGGAGTACGGCCTGTGTCCATTAAAAGCCCGGCACAGGGAGGAATTCCGTTGAAATACCGGGATGCCAACACCTCCGGCCTGACTCTGACGGTTGCTCCGGGAGAGAATTATCTGGAGGTCGCGATGGAGGCCAGGAGTTCTGACCGGTGACGATCAGTGTGTCTTCATTCGCTGATACAGTGTGATGCCGGGAATCCACTCCGACTGATCCGATTGGGGAATCGTGAAGCGTTGGCGAACCGTATAAGTCTTTCCGTTCAATAGTTCCCTGTAGAACTGGAAGACATCCGGCGTGGGAGGGGAATGCTCGTACCAGTCCGCGGCATGCCGAGGATGCCAGGTGTCATCCGGGAGCAGTTTCTCACTCCGGAGTGCGTGCTCGAACAGCGTGATGTCGGAGGAGGAGACCAGCAGGAACTCGGGGTGTTCGAGAAAATGGGTCTCTTGCAGGCGGTGGAAGTCGACGTTGGGGTAACGCCACTGGTGATGCCGCCAGGAATGGCGTCGCGTATCGGTGGCGATTCCGAGTGTTGTTCCGTCTGGAATCTGGTCTCGAATGAACTGTGATGCGACCGTTCGTGGATCGTGTCTGCGATTCTGGATGTCGGTCAGGCATTGGATCGTGGATGTGATGCAGCTTATTCCGAGCAGAATCGGAGCAAGCGGTCGCCAGATACCACTGATCCAGATGGCTGTTGATGCCGCCAGCAGGCACAGCAGCGGGGCGATGGTGACGGTAAATCTCACCGGAAGGTATGCCCCCCAGAACAGGAAATAGATCGCGCAGAATCCGGCGATGGACCACTTCATGACCCGCTGGGGGGACGTCAGCAGAAATGGGCTGGTCAGAGCCAGCACAAAAGGGATGCTGCCGATGGCTGTGACGTTGGTGTGAAACCATGTGCTGACGGCTGTCAGCAGGTCAAGGTGGACGCGGTCGTACCAGTCCCGTTTCTGTGTTTTCATGGCGTCCAGATACTCCCCCATCGACAGGACGACATGGGGAGTGGAGATCGCGAAGACCATGGCCGTCGCGAGCAGGATGATCATAAGAAGTGGAGTCAGGCTGGTTCCCTGCGGGACTCGAGACAGGCGGGAATTGCGATCGTGCTGCCATTGAATCAGCAGTGTGGTCAACGAAACTGGAATGAACAGCCCTCCGGTGATCTTGGTTCCGAGGAGTGCGCCCTGGACACAACCCAGTCGGATCGCATCGGCGGGTTTCCAGCTGATCGTCAATTGCTGGAGCAGCAGACAGGCGAGCACGATGAAGAATCCCATCGGGACATCCAGAGTCGTGAACCGACTGTGCTGGACGTGGCCCGGTGCGATGGCAATCCAGGCTGCCGCAGACAGTGCGATTTGCGGGGTGAAGAGCCGGCGTCCAAGGAGATCGATCAGCCAGATTGTGGCCGTTCCCAGCAATGCGGTTGTCACTCGAAACGAGAGAATGGCCAGCAGAACATAGGAATCCTGTTCCCATCCGCACAGGCCAGTCAGCAGCAGTTTGACAGGCCAGAGCAGGATCCCGAGGGTGTACTGCAGGAATGTTCCGTAGAGATAGTTTTCGCTGGTGAGATAATTCCCCGGGAAGTCGACCGTGCTTCCCCAGGCCTTGCTTTCATCGGGGTGATAGAACGAAGTCGTCTCGGAAAGGGGAAGTCCCCAGGTGATCGTGGTCAGTCTCAGCGAGAGACCCAGAAGCAGCAGGATGAGCAGGCATCGGTTGTGTGAGAAAAGTCGTGGACGGACTGTGAGCGCGTCGTGAGTCACGCTTGAGATGGGACTGGACTCGACTGAACCGGTCTGCGGAGTTTCACTGGAAAATGGTCTGGAAGAATCGGATTTCTGATGCCGCTTGCCCGATTTCTTGTGGCTCACCGACTTCTCCGCAAAAGCTGGCTGCGTGGCCTTTTGTCTGGAAAGGCCACGCAGAGTTGAGACTGGAATGCCGTTGCCGGCCCGCTCGTGCATTCCGATTTTTCGTGCATGACATGAAGACCGAACGTCAGCAGCTTCAGTCTGTGACGAGTGCTCCGTTATTGCGCTTCACGAAATCTTCCCATCTTCCCAGTGCGGCACGGCGTTCTGCGGCGGGAGCCATGGGGAGATAATCGTGAGTGCGAGCGGTCAGCTTCGAGACATACAGGAAGGCCAGTTCGCGGATGGCGATCTCGTCGTCTTTCATCCAGCCGATCAGTTTCGCTGATTCCTCTGGTGATCGGGCATCTTCCGGACGGAATCCCCAAAGCAGCCGCATCAACGGATCCACTTTGTCGGTGGGGAAGTTCGCGGTCAGTTCTTCCCGGATCTGTGGTTCCAGTCCGGGGTTCATCGCGAGGAGATGCCGCAGTCCGGAGATCGCGGCGAGTCGTGACTCCTGATGATCGCTCTTCAGTGCGGGGACCAGATCGTTCCAGTACCCGATGATTCCCAGTGTGCGGACGGCTAGTTCCGAGATCCCGGCGCGGCGGTCTTTGGACAGGGTGACCAGGCTCTCTTCGACGGGAATCATGGGGGAAAGTTCTTTCGCGAACAGCTTGCCGAACTGTCGGGTCGCCGGGCTGACAAAGGCTCCGTCCACCGTGGCCCAGGCGGGAAGGCCGTCATCGGTGGGTGACCAGGTTCCGCCTGCCGAGGCCGGCCAGTGGGCGTAACCGGATTGTGGTCCGAGTTCGATGAGCGGGTCTGCAGCAGAGACTTTTCCTTCAAGGACCACCAGTCCTCCCTGCATGACGACTTCCGCCTGCCCGTGATTCGGGCCGTTGGGAACGACGGGGGCCAGTTCCAGACCAATGCGTGTTCCCGGTTCAAGCAGCTTGATGGTGTAGTCCTGCCCGAGGACCCGAACACGGACGGTGAGTGGCTTCTGCGATGTCGAAGATCGAACCAGGGTGACTTGTCCCTGATTCAGGGCAAAGGCGAAATCCCCCTGTGCAGGGCTCATCAATCGCTGAATGCGGGTGCCGGGCTGCATGCCCAGTGTCAGGTCTTCGCCGATGCGGAAGGAACTGCGGAATGGATTGGGCGAGACCAGAGTCTCTCCGAGTTCGATCGGAAGATCCCGTCCACTGACGAACCAGCCGGGATCGACGGCATGAGGTTGCAGAACGACGTCGTCTCCGGACAGATAGGTCATGCGCAGTTCGGGAAACTGTTCTGGCAGAACCGGGCTGACTGGAACAATGACCGTCTCTGGCACGATCTCTGGAACCATCACTTCAGGATCCGGTTTCGGCATGTCTCCTGACGGGAGATGACTGGCCAGATCCGGTGGCATCGGCATCGGAGTTTCCGACGGGAGGCTGCCGGTGTTCATCGGAACGGCGGGGACGTTGCCGGGAGTCACGGCAACCGGCTGAGCGGGAGCCCCCTGCCCGTTCTTGACGCCCGGGGCCGGGACCGAATTGGCCGGGGCCGGATCTTCGACCTGCGCGATCGTTTCCGGTGAAGGCATTTCGGGTCGAGTCCACAGGGTCCGGTCGGTTACCACGAGGGCCATCCAGCCTCCGGCGACGAGAAGAATGGCCAGTGCCGTTCCGTACCGCTGAGACAGGGACCGCTGCCGCAGATAATCCGGCAGGCCTGACGTGTAAGGGGAGTTCTCCGTGCTCCCGATTCCTTCAGCCATGGGAGTTGCGGAGCTCTCTGCATGTTGCGCGGCGGACTTGGCGGAACCCAGCGCATAGATCCGTTCCCGAATGTCATCCGAGACATCGATCGGTTGCCCGAGGACCATGGTCAGAATTTTGTGGCATCCGGCGACTTCCGCGAGATGTACGTCCGAGGCCTGGCACAGCCGTTCGAGTTCGACCACCTGATCAGGAGGCAGAAGATTTTCAAGATAGTCGGAAACGACGTTTGGGTCGGGACCGGAACCGGGGCCAGATAACTCCGGAGCACCGATCCGTCGTCTTCGGAGGACGTCACGAATTCGGGAGATCAGCGCTGACGCCTCTTTGCCATCAGCGATCCGTTCTCCCATCACACGGGCCTGTGCCGGTTCGAGCACGTCATCCAGATAGGCCAGAATGGTTCGCAAGGTCAGACGCATCACGTCACTCCCGTCAGAAATTTCGCTCGACACCCTTGCCGTCCGGTCGCTGGAGACTTCCAGGATGGCGGACGCAAGTGGAGGGGGGCCTCCTCTCAAAGAGTGCCGGTTTGTCTCCGGTTTCGTACAAGAATCGTGTTGAAATTGGACAAAATTTCAGATTTCGGTTTTTGTTCAGGTGTAAGGTGTTTGTGGGTCATATGTTGTGGTTTCTCTGTGCCGGGGGTGTTGTGCTCCTGTCTGTCGGTTCTGATCTGTTCTCATTCTGGACTGCTGAACTATTCTTCCCGTCTTTCAGTCGGGCGCTGGAGTGGATGCGTTGTGCGGCAATGAGGTGGTTGCTGTTGAACGTGGTCTGAACGGAATTCATTGATCCAACCCGGTTTCCAATTCATGAATTGATCGATCAGGGATGATCGTGCTCCCTTTACTTCTTGATCTTTGTTATCTGGTCCTGCTGGTTCTGATGTCCCCGCTGATCCTGTGGAAGCGCTGGGTTTCAGGGAAGTACCGGCAGGGACTGGAGCAGAAAATTCTGGGACGGTTGCCCCGGCGCCGTGACCATTCGAGTCCGCGCGTCTGGATTCATGCCGTCAGTGTGGGAGAAGTTCTGCAACTGCGGCAGATTGTTGCCGGGTTGAAGTCCGCTCGCCCGGACCTTCAGATTCTGATTACGACGACGACGGACACTGGATACTCGGTCGCCCAGGACAAGCTGGAGGGATGTGTTGTGGCATTCTTTCCACTGGATTTCAGCCTGGCAGTGGCTCGGGCGCTGGATCGAACGACACCAGATCTCATTGTCCTCGTGGAACTGGAACTCTGGCCGAACTTTCTGAATGCCGCATTCCACCGATCGATTCCTGTGCTGTTGATCAATGGGCGACTGAGCGCCCGCAGCTTTCGGGGATATTCCCGGATTTCGTTGCTGCTGGAGCCATTGCTGGAGCAGTTTCGGCTGATTGCGACGCAATCTGAGGAATACCGGGATCGCTTTCTGGAACTCGGGAGTCGTCCGGAGCGGACTGTGGTAACGGGCTCGATCAAGTTTGATGGAGTTGTCACGGATCGGAAAAATCCCCGAACGGAAGAACTGCGAGAGTGGTTGCAGGTTCGTCCTGAGGAACTGGTCTTTCTGGCGGGGAGTACACAGGATCCGGAAGAACGATATGCCGTCGAAGTCTTCAAGTCGCTGCGTGACGAGTTCCCGCAGCTGCGGTTGATCCTGGTTCCGCGTCACCCGGAACGGGGGGACTCGGTGGCGGCCATGCTGCAGTCGGAAGGACTGCCGGTGGCGCGGCGGTCTCGTGCGGGAATGACTCTCTCCGCGTCACAGCGGCCGGTGGGGCTCCTCGATACGGTCGGGGAACTGGGGGCCTGCTGGGGACTGGCGGATGTGGCGTTTGTCGGCGGAAGCTTTACGTCACGTGGTGGCCAGAACATGCTGGAACCGGCCGCGTACGGAGCGGCCGTCTGCTACGGTCCTGATACCCGAAACTTCCGCCAGATCGTGGAATTACTCGAAGCGGTTCAGGGGAGCGTGCGGGTTCGTTCCGTCGACGAACTCAAGGGGTTTGTGAAATCCATGCTGGCTGACCGAGATGCCGCACTCGCGATGGGGGCCCGGGCGCAACGTCTGGTTCTGGAGCATCAGGGGGCGACACAACGGACCGTTGATCAGATTGTGGAAGTCATTGAACGGCAGCGTCAACCGGATCGAACTGCCGCCTGAGAGTGATTCCGGGGTTCTTTTCTGTCAGGAGCCGATCCCAGAGATCAACAGTCCCACTCAAATCCTTCTCCCCTCAGGGGAGAAGGTGGCCGCAGGCCGGATGCGGGGGCGAACATTGCCGGTGCAAACACTTCTCACCGGTCGAACCCCTCACCCCGACTCTCTCCCCTCGGGGGAGAGGGAGAATTCCGGGATGGACTCCTCAAGCACTGTCATCGCGTTTTAATTGGGGAAACACGCTTCGATTGGGGAAACACACACTGTGCGGCCACGTGATCGACCGAACCGGTCGAGTGGTCTCGCTTCGTTTCAGCGAGGGTTATGGAGCCTGCCAGACGGGTTTCCGTTTTTCCAGAAACGCGGCAATTCCCTCCTGGGCATCGGGCATCTGTGCGTTTTCGGTCATCACGGCGACGGCCCGATCGTAGGCGGCCGATTCTTCCATCTGCTTCTGTCTGTAGAATTCCCGCTTGCCGAGGGCGATGACCTGCGGGCTCGATGAGACAATCGCGTCGGTGTACTGCTGGATGACGGCATCCAGCTGATCTTCCGGGACAACAGCATTGAGTAACCCGCTGGCGAGAGCCTTCGCGGCGTTGATCGGTTGTCCGGTCAGCAGCATCTCCATGGCGATTTTCGCGGGGACGTTGCGGACCAGCGGCACCATCGGAGTGGTACAGAACAGGCCGATTTTGACTCCGGGGGTCGCGAACTGTGCGGTCTCATTCGCCACGGCGAGATCGCAGGCGGCGACCAGCTGGCATCCGGCCGCCGTCGCAAATCCCTGGACCCGGGCAATGACCGGTTGGGGCAAACTCCGGATGCGTTGCATGACCCGTGCGCAGGTCGAAAAAAGTTGCTCGTAGGATGCGGCCGGCTGGGCTTTCATTTCTCCCAGATCGTGACCGGACGAAAAGACCGCTCCCGATGAGGCGAGGACCACGACACGCGTTTCAGGGCGGTTCGCAATCTCTTCCAGTCGTCGATCCAGTTCTTCCAGCAAGGCACAGGAAAGTGCATGCCGACGGGATGGCCGGTTCAATGTCAGCCAGGTGACGCCTGCGTCGTGACGAATCAGCAGTTCCGGGGAGTCAGTGGTGGCCATCGGTACGATTCATCTTCCGGGAAAGTCAGGGGTCCGTTTTCTGAATGATGCCGGATCGGATGAGGAAAGTCATCTGAGCCGGTTCGAATTTTCAGGCGATCTGCCCCGGCACCTCCTTTTGCAGGAGAGGGCAGAAATCGAAGAAAACTTTGCCCTGCCGGGCGGGGGAACACGTTCGACAGGGAACAGACTGTCGGCTCACTGGATTCTTCGAGGATTTCAGCGGCATTGCTGCGGTTCGAGTCGGATGAAATCGGATCTGGGAAAATCCCTGCAGAACTTCGGTAAAGACCCGCCGACTCTCTGGAATCTCTCCGTTAAATGACATAAAGAAGATTGACGTTTCGCAAGCAGAATTGCGGCCGGGACGACCTGGGAACAGGTTTTCAGTGCCCGTCGGAATGGATTCCGTCAGAACTTCCAGAAACCCCTGACCCTGCTGATTTGATCCATGGATGATTTTCCGCTGATTACGACCATCGCCGCTGGTTTCGCTGCCGCCTGGGTTCTCGGGTTGCTGACCCAATGGATGCGGATGTCGCCAATCGTCGGATATCTGCTGGCGGGAATTGTCATCGGCCCGCACACTCCCGGGTTTCAGGGAGACGTCAAACTGGCGCATCAGCTGGCGGAAGTGGGGGTCATCCTGCTGATGTTCGGGGTGGGACTGCACTTTCATTTGAAAGACCTGATGGCCGTCAAAGGAGTGGCGATTCCCGGAGCGATCGGACAGGTGCTGATTGCGACGCTCTGTTCGGTTCTGGCCTTTTCGGCGGTCGACATGCCGCTGAAAGAAACCGTTCTTGTCGGGATTGCCCTGTCCGTGGCGAGTACCGTGGTGCTGATCCGCGTGTTGATGGATGCCAACGTGATGCATCAGCCGGAAGGGCACGTGGCCGTCGGGTGGTTGCTTGTGGAAGACCTGCTCACGGTGATTGTGCTGGTGATGGTGCCCGCTCTGGGGCAAGGTCTCGCCGCGGGAGCGGGAGCGACTGCTGGAGAAGCGGTTCCCTCTTCGGATCTGATGACCATGCTGATGCCGATCGGAATTGCCCTGCTGAAACTGGTGGTGCTGATTGTCATCGTGATGGTGTTTGGGATGCGGATTGTTCCCTGGGCTCTGGAACGGGTGGCCCGGCTGCGTTCGCGCGAACTGTTCACGCTGACGGTGCTGGTCTTTTCCATCGCCGTGGCCGCCGGGGCGTATGCCGCATTCGGCGCGTCGATGGCACTGGGGGCGTTTCTCGCCGGGATGATGGTGGCACAGTCCCCTGTCAGTCATCAGGCGGCCGCCGACGCTCTGCCGCTCCGGGATGCCTTTGCGGTGCTCTTCTTTGTCTCGGTCGGGATGATTTTCAATCCGCTGTATCTCATCTCCCAACCGGCCCTGATTTTGATTTCCCTCGTGATTATTCTGATCGTGAAGCCGCTTGCAGCATTACTCATCGTGGCCGTACTGGGATGGTCCGTCCGCACCGCGCTGACCGTCGCCCTGGCGCTGGCACAGGTCGGAGAGTTTTCCTTCATCCTGTCCGATCTGGGACGGGCACATGGCCTGATTTCCGAAGCGGCTCACAGTGTGATTGTCGCGTCCGCCATTCTGACGATTACCCTGAATCCTCTCATCTTCCGCATGCTGCCTGCGATTGAACGGCAGCTCAAACGGCGCCCCCGCTTGTGGAAAATTCTGAACTACCGGACCGATCAGAAAATCCGTCAGGCGAACCAGACCGTTGCCATGGCAGTCGTTCGCCCTGCTGACGCGAAGGAACGGTTAGCGGTGGTGATCGGCTACGGTCCCGTCGGCCGTTCGGTGAATCAGCTTCTCCGCGAGGCAGGATTGAAGACCGTCATTATCGATATGAATATGGATGCGGTGACAGAAGCGAATCGCAATGGACAGGCCGCGATTTATGGAGACGGCTCACGCGAAGCGGTGCTCGAGCAGGCGGGGGTCGGCCGGGCATCTCATCTGGTGGTCACCTTGCCCCAGTCCTCGGGAGTCGGGTCGATTATCTATGCGGCGAAGAGTCTGAACCGGTCGGTCCGCATTCTCGTTCGGGCTCGATATCTGCAGGAACGCAAACATCTGGAAGAGGCCGGAGCGTCGGCTGCCGTGTTTGAAGAAGGGGAAGCCGCGGTCGCTCTCTCCAAACTGGTGCTGGCAGATTTTGGTGCCAGCAAGGATGTCGTCGAGAAGACGGTTCGTGATCTGCGATTGCGGCTGTTGCTGGAGAACGTCTCCAATCTGGGGGGACATCAGGTTCAGAATCTGATGGTCCCCTGGGGACGTGTCCGCCGCTTGTCGACGTCTTCCACCATCGATGAAATCCGGCAGCAGATTGCGGATGAGCATTTCTCCCGCTGGCCGGTGATCGATGCGGAATCGGGTCTCGCGGTCGGTTATCTGCTCGCCAAAGATCTGGTGCGGGAAAACACCCGGGAGACAGAGTGGACCCATCTGATCCGGACGCTGCAGCGCGTCAACCTGGATGTCGACGTGCATACCCTGCTCAATCGACTGCAGGCGAACGGTGACAAGATCTGTCTGGTTGAAAGCCTGGGACGGCCTGCCGGGATCCTCACGATTGAAGACATTCTTGAACAGGTCATCGGCAAGATTGAAGATGAATACCCGCGCAGCCCGGAAGTTTCGATCCTCCCTGCTCTGCAGCATGGAGGAGTGAAGCTCGAGTTGATGGCCGATACGGCGGAAGAGGCGATCACAGAGCTTGCGACGATCATTCCCCGTGGCAAGCTTCCCGCCGGTGCGGACGTGGCTGGCCGGGCGATCATCCGGGAACAGGAACTGTCAACGGATGTGGGAATGGGAGTGGCGATTCCCCACGCCCGATGCCCCGGACTGCGACAACCGATCATTGTCTTCGGACGCAGTCACGACGGCATTGCGTTTAAAGGGGCCAGCTCAACGCCGGTGCGTCTGGTGTTTCTGCTGGTGACTCCCGAGGAAACGCCACAGATTCAGCTGACGATGCTGGGAAAAATTGCCGCTCTGGCAGGATCGGAAGAGATCCGGGAACAGTTGCTGGACGCTGCGTCGAGCGTTGACGTTTTTGATATTCTGGGACGCTGACGGACCGGTCGATTGCAGGTGACGGTCTCCGATCAGACATTCGATCAAACAGAACCGCCGTGAGATTCACGGAACGGGGAGGATGGAATTCATGAAAGCGTTCACGGTCACACTGACACTTTGTCTGCTGGCAGGATTGACGATGGGAAGTACCAACTCACTTCCGGCAGCAGATGACGCTCCCGGAAAGTATCGGGTCTACGTCGGGTCTTACACGACCTACGGTCACAAACAGGGGAAAGGGATTTCCGTCTTCGAGTTTGATCCCCGCACCGGAAAAGCCGGTGAGCCGCGCCTGGTCGCGGAATGTGCAAACCCCTCGTTCCTGGTGATTCCACCCGGCGCGAAACACTTGTATGCGTGCATTGAAGTGAACAGTCTGGGAGAGACTCCGGAATTGAAGAACACGGGGGGTGTTTCTGCCTATACGGTCGACCCGGCCACCGGGGGGTTGACGTTGCTGAATACGCAACCGGCGCATGGGACGATCACCTGTCATGTCTCGCTCGATCAGGCGGCGAAGACATTGCTGACCGCGAACTACGGGACCGGCGCGACGGTCGCAACATTCCGGATTCAGGAGGACGGGTCACTGACTCCCGCGGTTTCCTTCACGGAGCACACCGGATCGAGCGCCAATGCTTCGCGTCAGGAACGCCCGCACGGACACTCCGCGAATCTGACTCCAGATCAGAAATTCGCTGTCGTGGCCGATCTGGGAATCGATCAGTTGAAGGTCTATCCGTTTGACGGTGCGACCGGGAAACTGGACTTTGAACGTGTCGCGAGTGTCCCCGCGAAACCCGGAGCCGGACCGCGACATTTCACATTTCATCCCAATGGGCAGTTCGCCTATCACAACAACGAACTGGACTGGACGGTGACCGCATACGGGTATGCTGCCGGTCAGTTGACTCCGCTGCAGACCATCACCACTGTGCCGGAAGACTGGTCCGGAACGGGTGGAACCGCTGAAGTCGCTGTCCATCCCAGCGGGAAGTTTCTGTATGTCTCGAATCGTGGTCCGGACACGCTGGCCATCTATCAGATTCAGGACGATGGCACTTTGAAGGGGGCCGGATTCGCATCAACGCTCGGAAAGACCCCGCGCAATTTTGTGATCGATCCGTCCGGAACCTACCTGTTTGCTGCGAACGAAGGGACCGACAACATCTTTGTCTTCACGGTGCATCCGGAAACGGGAGCCCTGACACCGACGGGGGAGATCGTGAAAATTCCCATGCCGGTCTGTGTGCGAATCGTTCCGGTCAACGAGTGAGGAACAGAATCGAACGGGGCACCAGATGAACCGTCGCCTGACTCATTCGAAACGCTCAAACAGGTTTCGACTGTCTCCGGGGAAATCCGAGAAGACTCCGTCAATCCGGCTCTCCGCCAGCAATTGATGCAATGTCTCGAAGGAATCAATTCCTGACGGCAATGCGTCACGGCGGAGTGTCCAGGGATGGATGAGCAGTCCGGCCGCGTGAGCTGTCTCGACGAATCGACTGTCGAGTAACGATTCTTCCTGCGGCAATGTTGCAGATGGGACGACGACGGAGTTCCGGAGCATCCGTTTCAAGTCAGGACCGATTCCCTGGGCGTAGGTCGCGATCTCTTCAAAGAACTCCTGCAGGTCTGCGGATGACGCCTCCGATGGTGGACAGTCTCTGGCTTCCAGCAACTGGATCATCGTCAGTTGGCAGCCCTCTTTGTGCCGCAACCGCTGCAGTGTGCCGGGATGGAAGCACTGCAGGTAACACGGAGCGTCTGCCGTCTCGTAACCAGATTGTGACAGGACGTCGACGACGACTCCCGCGATGTCTTTGTCTGACCGTTCATGAAATTCCGGCTGTTTGATCTCAGGGTAGATTCCTGCGATTCGCCCGGTGCTGTGATTCAAACCTTGAATGAACTGCAGTTCTTCAACAAACGTGGGGATCCGGAAACGGCCTGTGTGGGCAGGAAACCGGTTGGGAAAGACTGCCCTGCCCGTCTCATGGGAGAAGCGTTCTGAAACGGTCAGCTGCCGGATTTCCTCCAGCAGGAAGTCGATGGCGTAGTAACGTCCGTCGTTTCGGTGCCGTCCGGGGAACCGTGTGGCGACATCCGTCACGGTGTCGAGATACAGATCATGCAGCACGATGGGAACATCGTCTTTCGTCAGGACGAGATCCTGTTCCAGATAATCCGCACCGAGACCATGGGCGAGTGCCTTCGCTTCGAGCGTGTGTTCCGGAAGAAATCCGGATGCTCCCCGATGAGCAATCACCAGCGGGCGACGATATCGAACGGCAGTCGAGTGTGGCACGCTGTCAGATCCTTGAGCTGTCGGTCAGGGGAAATGGTGAACCAGCTGCAACCGTCTGCAATGCAAAACACCCGTCCTGAGATCGTAGAGACGTTCTCAGGGCGGGTGATGACTCACTCATCTTCCAGGCAGATTACAGCAGATCTTTCACGGTGTCCCGTTCGGATCGCAACTCGTCGAGAGTGACCTGAATTTTGGACCTGGCGAAATCATTCTGCTCCCGGCCGTGAAGGATTTCCACGTTCTTGCCGTCGCTCTTCAGTGGGAATCCGAAGATCAGCCCTTCGTCGATGCCATAGCTGCCGTCACTGCAGATGGCCGCACTGAAGCAGTCATCTGCGGCGGTCGGACGAATGATCCCTTTCACGGTGTCGAGCACGGCGTTCGCGGCACTCGCGGCACTGCTCGCTCCGCGGGCTTCAATCACAGCGGCTCCCCGCTTCTGCACGATGGGAACGAACTCGTCATGCAGCCAGGCGTTGTCGTTGACGGCGTCGATGGCCGGCTTTCCGCCGATCGTGGCGTGATAGAAGTCGGGATACTGTGTCGCGGAATGGTTCCCCCAGATGGCGACGTTCTTCACGTCACGCACCAGTTTTCCGGCCTTCTTGGCGAGCTGGGACTTGGCACGGTTCTGATCCAGCGCGGTCATGGCGAACCAGCGGTCGCGCGGAACGTCCGGAGCGTGGTGCATGGCGATCAGGCAGTTTGTATTACAGGGGTTCCCCACGACGACGACCCGGACGTCTTTGGCCGCGCTGGCCTGAATTGCTTTTCCGGTATTGGTGAAGATCGGGCCGTTCACCCGAATCAGGTCTCCCCGTTCCATTCCGGCTTTACGGGGAATACTGCCGACGCAGAGCACCCAGTTACAGTCTGCGAACCCGTCTTCCAGGTGATCACTGTCGAAACGGCTGACCCCCACCAGAGTCGGGAAAGCACAATCGTCCATTTCCATTTCGACACCCACCAGCGGCTTCATGACCGGTGGAACTTCAATCAGATTCAGATGGACCGGTTGATCCGGACCAAACACTTCTCCGCTGGCAATTCGAAATGCCAGTGCGTATCCGATATTGCCTGCTGCTCCCGTAATTGCCACACGAATGGGTTGAGTCATGATTCGCACCGTCTGAGTTGAAAAGTCAAAAGAGCTTTTATGCGGATCAGTGTCGAGTCTTCTGTTGTGGCTGTCCAGTCTGTCTGGAGGAGTTCAGTTCTTGGGAGTCGCTTTCCCGTTCAGGAGATCAGTTGAAAGCCCTGTTTCCAGTGCCAGAGCAGACTGCTGTGATCGCCAACGAGAATCGTACTGTACAGTTCCTGATCTCCCTGAGTGTGCAGAAATGTCCGGGCGTGATTCAGCAGAATCGTGGCGAATCCCTGCCGTTGAGCCTGGGGGGGAATGAACAGCCATGTCAGATGTGGCAAGCCCCAGCCAGATTCAGCGGCGTTCTCCGGCGGCTGAGTCTGCCAGGCCGGATCGGTGAAATCCGACCAGTCGGCCGAGGGGACGCGGGTGACGAGTGACGCTCCCACCGGATCGAGACTGCCGGGCTGTCTGATCCCCCGACTCGCGCGCCAGTCGACCGGCCAGGATCGGCCGCGGAGGACGTTCAGAAAGTGTTCATCCGTGGCACGAACGCGGTCGTCTGCCGACAGAGAAGCAAACGGGGCAGAATTCTGAAACGCCTGCTGAAAGAGATTCGCCAGTTCACTGGAACTCCAACTGGTCAACGGCAGGAGTTCGATGCCATGCGGGAGTGAGGAGGAAGCGGTGCCGGTGTCGGTCCCGATGCGGCAGTTCTTGAGAATCGGGCGCCCGGTCAGGCAGACTTCCTCGTTCCGAAACTCGTAGCGATACGCGGGATGACGCGGCAGCTTCTGAAAACTTTCCCAGGACAACGGAATCTGGATGGGAAGAAACCAGTTGTGCATGGGAGGTCACACTTCTCAAGGGGGCGAATCAGACATGCTGGCACGCGGCGAAGATCCAGCGGAAAACGGCCTGAATCGGGGGGATCCAACCGGATCTTGACCCCTTTTTCCGCTTCAGGGTACATTCCGCATCCCTTCAAAAGTGATGGTCAGTGTTTCGTTCTGACGCAATCTGGTCAGAGCTGTTCCATTCGCCGCTGCCGCATCACGTTTTAAATAGACTCGATTCGGAAATCTGGAGACGGGCTGCTCCCAGATTGTCATGGCAGATCCGTTAGATGACGAACCCGACCCTGGATGATCCTGAAGTCCGACCACGACGTCCTGCCTGGCGGCAACGCCTGGTGGACGCGGAAGGAGGACTGCGTCTCGGAATGCGGACAGACAGCACACTGTTCGCATTTTCATTCTGTGCGATCGGAATGGTTCTGGCCAGCCTGGTCCTGGGACTCTCGCGGGTGGAGTGGGCAATCCTGTTGCTGGGGCTGGGATTTGCACTGAGTGCTGAGCTGCTGAATCAGGTTCTCAAACAACTGGCCGAGAACTCAACGCGGCGCGTTCAGGAGGCGCTTTGCGTGGGAACGACTGCGGTGCTGGCCGCACATCTGACAGTGGCCGTCGTGTCCGCCCTGCTCCTCTGGCCGCACTTCGCTTCCCTGTGGGAATCCTGATCATCTGCCGGCTCTGAAGACTCGAGACGAAAAAAGCCAGTCCGTGATCAGGACTGGCTTTTGACTTTTGCTGAACAATGACAGTCTCTGTTCGACAGTCTCTGTTCACCGGGATCAGTGAGCGTGGCCTTCGGCGTTGGATTTTGGATGATCGGCGTGGTGTCCGTGTCCCCCTTCAGCGGGTGCAGACAGACGGCCACGATGACTCCAGGCTCCGGGATAGTCTGCCATCGTCTGGGCTCGTGTGAAGTAATCACAGAACAGGAAGACGAACAGGATGCTCATCCACCCGATTCCCAGAAAGGCGAACACTTTCACCAGTGAAGATTCATTCTTCACGTGCATGAAGATCCAGATGATCAGGAACGCCTTGGTGAAAGCGATGCTGATCGCGATCGGGAATGCCAGGGCTCCCAGTGGAATCGTGGCAACACCCACCGTCGCGATCACCAGCACCAGCAGGGCGATGTAGACCGAAACGTATGTGGCAACATGTGACTCGTGATGGCTCATGACACAAAATTTCGATCGATCAGGTAAAGCAGCGGGAACAGGAACACCCAGAGGATGTCCACAAGGTGCCAGTACAGGCCGATCATTTCAACCGGTGTGTAGTACTCGGCACTGAACTTATTGAGGTGAGCCTGAATGTACAGGGTGATCAGCAATCCGAATCCAATCAGCATGTGGAAGGCGTGAATTCCCGTCATCGTAAAGTAGAAGACGAAGAACAGCTCCGCAGCCCGCACGTTTTCAATATCCGGGATGCCCGGACCGGCATGCCAGTGGAAGTGGCTCCCCGGAACCAGTCCGTGTTCCCACTTAGTGTAATACTCGTAAATCTTGATCCCGACGAACGCCAGCCCGAGGATCAGCGTCAGCAGGATGTTCCGTTTCAGTGCCCGGTTGTTTCCGCTGGCAGCCGCATCGACGGCAAAGGCCATCGTAAGACTGCTGGTCAGCAGGACAAACGTGTTAAAGGCCCCCAGGTAATGGTCGAGCTGTCGGCTGGCGGCATCCCATTCAGGGTAATACCAGTACCGGTACAGCGTGTACGCCCCGAAAAGTCCTGCAAAAAACATGACTTCGGTGACGAGGAACGACCACATTCCCAGAGCTGCCGACTCCCGCTGCTGCTGGAGATCGTCAAACTGGTGTCGCAAATGGGGTGAGTGAATTGCCGCGTGTGAACTCATAACGCTGTCTCTTCGTGTTCGCGCCGGATCGCGTCGATCGCTTTGTCTTCTACTTTGGCCAGTTGTTCAGCCGCTTCTGTGTCATAATCGTAAGCCGGGCGCGTGACCACGGGCATCACGTCAAAATTGAACGTGGGAGGAGGAGACGAGGTTTCCCATTCCAATCCATAGGCGTGCCAGGGATTGTTGGAGGCCTTCTTCCCGTATTTCAACGACCAGATCAGATAGAACAACGGGAGAGCGTAACCCAGACCGAGCACCGTCGCCCCGGCAGTGGACAGGACGTTGAGCATCTGGAATTCGTCAGGATAGGCGTGATACCGGCGGGGCATGCCGAGATAACCCAGAACGAACTGCGGGAAGAAGGTCAGGTTGAACCCGACGAACACCAGCAGGGCAGACAGTTTCCCGAAGAACTCGGGGAACATGCGTCCGGTCATCTTGGGCCACCAGAAGTGAATTCCCCCCAGGTACCCCATCACCGATCCACCAACCATGATGTAGTGGAAGTGGGCCACGACGAAGTAGGTGTCGTGCAGGTGGACGTCGACGGCGATGGTCGCCAGGAAGAGTCCTGTCAGTCCGCCGATGGTGAACAACCCGAGGAACCCGAGCACATACATCGTGACCGTGTTCCAGACGATGGATCCTTTATAGATCGTGGCCGTCCAGTTGAAGACTTTGATCGCGGAGGGGATCGCCACGAGCATACTGATGAACGAGAACACGAATCCGGCGTACATCGACTGTCCGGTCACGAACATATGGTGACCCCAGACGAGGAAGCCCAGCACGGCGATCGCCAGACTGGAAAAGGCGACGAACTCGTATCCGAAGACCTTTTTCTGAGCGGCACAGGCCACCATCTCGCTGATCACACCCATGGCCGGCAGCACCATGATGTACACGGCCGGGTGGGAGTAGAACCAGAACAGGTGCTGGAACAGAATCGGATCACCACCCAGGCGTGGATCGAAGATCCCGACACCGCAGACCCGTTCGAGCCCGAGCAGCAGCAGGGTGATCGCCAGAACCGGAGTTCCGAGGATGATGATCAGGCTGGTTGCATAGTGAGCCCAGACGAACAGCGGCAATCGGAACCAGGTGAGTCCCGGAGCCCGCATCGTATGCACGGTGACGATGAAGTTCAGTGCGGTCAGAATCGAGGAGAACCCCGCGATGAAGGCCGCCAGCACGGCAGCGGTCACGGCGGTATTACTATAGGTGCTCGAATACGGTGTGTAGAACGTCCAGCCGGTGTCCACTCCCCCTTGAATCAGTGCAATGATTGCGCAGATTCCGGCGATGACGTAGATGTACCAGCTGGCCAGATTCAACTTGGGAAACGCGAGGTCCCGCGCCCCGATCATGATCGGGATCAGGAAGTTCCCCAGGACCGCCGGCACGGCAGGAATGAGGAAGAAGAAGACCATCATCACCCCGTGCAGGGTGAAGAGTCGGTTGTACTGTTCCGGGATGAACATGTCCCCTTTCGGGGTCAACAGTTCCAGCCGGAACATCAGCGCCGCCACTCCTCCCACCAGGAAGAACAGCGTGACGCTGACCAGGTACAACATCGCAATGCGCTTGTGGTCCCCGGTGAGCAGCCAGGAGGCGACAGTTTGTCCGTTTGTCAGGTAATTCTTTTTCACGATATTTTCAATCCGATCTCACGCGGGACGGGGCCCGGCGATATAACCACCGACCCAATCAGGGATTGAGATCCTGCATGGACACCGAATTCTCCGGAATCGGCAACTGCGGTAACGATTTCAAGTAGGCGATAATCGCCAGAGAGTCACTCTCGGTGAGCTGCCCTTGGAAGGTCGGCATCATCGCGTCATATCCGGCCAGAATCTGCTTATGCGGATTCAGGATCGAATCTCGAAAATACTGATCGTTCGCTTCCACCAGTCCGCCCCCTTTCAGAGGACGCTTCTTCCCGAACAGACCGGCCAGAGCGGGACCGTTTCCAGAATTGTCGGACTGATGACAGGTGTTGCACTGGAACTGAGTAAACAGGCGTTCGCCGGCATCGACCGGTTTTTCCTGAACTCCTTCTTCCACCCAGCGGGCGTACTCTTCCGGTGCCATCACGGTCACGGTGCCGATCATCTTGGAGTGCTCGTTCCCGCAGTATTCCGCACAGAAGAGGTGATAGGTTCCAATTCGGGTGGGCTCGAACCAGAGTTGTGTGAAGAAGGCCGGCAATACATCCTGTTTCACTCGAAACGCAGGAATGTAGAAACTGTGAATCACATCTTCGCTGATCATCCGCAGTCGGATCGGTTGTCCCAGCGGGAGATGCAGGGCGTTGATTTCCTGCCGCCCGGTGGCGTGCTGGATTTTCCACATCCACTGCTTGCCGACCACTTCGATATCGAGCGTGTTTTCCGGCGGTGTCTGCATCTTGTAGAAGAGCATCGCTCCCCAGACGAACATGATCATCACGAGGACAAACGGACCGGCGGCCCAGATGACTTCGGTGAAGTTGCTGTGATGTCCCAGCTTCCGGTTGACTTTGCGTCCCCGCCGGTAATACAGCGAGAAGCCAATCACCATGACTGAAATCAGGATCGAGAAGAAGATCGTGACGACAATCAGAAAGCCATACAGCAAGTCGACATCCAGCGCGAAGCTGGACGCCATGTCGGGCCAGAGCTGGAAGGATTTTTCAGACATGGGACGTTCCTTCCAGCAGTCGATGGGATTCCGCCACGGCTTTCTCTCGACGTCGCATCAATGCGATCGCCGTACCCAGTGTCAGCACCGTCAACACGCCTCCGGCTCTCAGGAGATTCATAATGGCAAACCCGTACTTTCCAGTCACTGGGTCATACCGAAAACAGTACAGCAACACATGTTCTGACAGTGATCCCACTTTCCCGGCCGAGGATTCCGCGACCGCGAGACGCAGGTCTCGGGGAGCGAATTCCACACCGAACAGGTAGCGTGAGATGATTCCATCCGGCGTACAGACGGTGATCCCCGAGGCATGTTTGAAATGCCCTGTGATCTCATCGTATTTCGTTCGAAAACCAATCACTTGATTCAGCTTTTGAATGGAGTCTTCTGATCCGGTCAGAAAATGCCAGCCGGCATCTGCTTCCGGAACATTGTACTGAGCCAGGTACTGCTTCCGCTTCCCGGCGGCGAGCCCCGTTGTTTCACGGGGATCAATGCTGTATGTCAGGATCGTAAAATCCTGCTCCGCCCTCATCCCGGTGCTGAAATTCAGCCCGCGAAGACAACGGACAAGTCCGTTCAGTTCCAAACCGCACAACATGGGACATTTGTAGTACACCGGCACCAGGACAACCGGCTTGTCGCCGAAGTAATCCTGAAGTGTCACCTCTTTGCCCGTCTCGTCAGTGAAAACCAGGTCGAGTGGAACCTGATCTCCCAGATGCTGGTCGAAACCGGCATCCTGCTGCGGCAGCTCCGCAGCGAACTGAGCCAAGACCGGCGAGTGATTGCCCAATACACAGAGGATCAGGAGCGTCGTGACACCCTGAAGAACCCGCTGCAGTCGTGGACGAAAGACCGCTCTCATTTCTCTTTTCCGTATTTCTCGACAATCAACGATTTCGCACGATCAATCGGAATCCGGACAATGTTCTTTTCACGATCGACCCAGCCGTAACTCGACAGGAGTTCTTTCTGCCGGGCGAAATAGGCTTCCTTGACCGGGACCTGCGCGGGATTCAGCTGGGCGGCTCCGACAGGCTTCTCGTAACCAGGCTGTTCGATTGCGGAGATCGTTTTCTGGTCCTTGTTCATCAGAGCCAGTTCGAATGCACGAACCAGTCCGAGTGACACCACGATCAGTGCAATCAGCCCGATGCAGCTGGCAAAGACCGGTGTCCACTTGAAATGGACACGTTGCTGAACGGGCTGCTGGGGGTAACCCGGTGGAAATGCGACGTCTTCGTGGTCACTCATGCCGGTTCTCCTGCGTGATGTGTTTCATGACCATGCTCATGTGCGGCATGCGGATCAGGAACAGTCATGTCGGGAAGTTTGGCATACTGGCGTGAATACTCAGCGACCCAGAATCCACCGATGGCGACGATCGAGACCACGGACGAGAGGAATGCGAGGGCATTGGTTCCCGGAATGGACGGAAGTGTTCCCCAGGCGATATCGACGAAGCACATGAACAGCACCAGGGCGGCCACTTTTGACAGTCCACGGTAACTTTTCTTCAGTGGTCGATACAGCAGCAGCAGGAACGGAATCAGCCAGTGCAGGAAGAACAGTGCCATGGACCCGACACGTCCCCAGAAGGTGTGACGGTCCAGGTAATACTGCACTTCCGTCGGCAGGTCGGCACCCCAGATCAGGATGAACTGATCGAAGGCCAGATAGGTCCAGAGCAGGTTGAACGCCTGCAGCCAGTTTCCGGCGTCATGAGTCAGGTCTTTGCGGTGGTGAGTCGGCTCATTGGTGTAAATCATCCGTGAAAAGATGATGACACAGATGGCGGACACGGCACAGTTCAGAATTCGAATCAGCGGGAAGATCGACGACGCCCAGCCCGGTGTCAGCGACATCTGGAAGTCCACCGCGGCACATCCGATCGTCAGGAACAGCCAGAGCATGGCAAATCCGGCCCAGCCCTGTGGCGGGACTTTGGAACGATCCGCTGCTTCACGAATGTAAATCCGTCGCAGCCAGAATGCGGTTCCGATCCAGAACAGCGACATCAGCACATAACGAATCAGGACGACCTGCGGGTGCAGGAAGAGCTGCTGGTTATGGTTCAGAACCTGCTTTCGAACGTCTTCTGAGATGGCCCAGGGAAAGACATGACCGGCACCGACGATCAGAATCAGGCCCAGTGCGAGTGCCAGCGGCAGGGTCGCTGCTCCGGACTGCAGTCCACGTCCGAGGGCATATCCCCAGCGACCGCCGGCAATGGCATGGATCAGGGAGATCCCGAGACATCCCAGTGAAATACTGATCCAGAAATTGGCGGCAACCAGGTAGCCGGGCCAGAACTGGGACGGTGACGTCAGGGCCAAAGCGACGCAGGCCACTCCCGCCACGACGGAAATGCCGCGATACAGTCCCCTGCGATGGGGAGCTGGCCGAGTATCGTGATGGTGAGAATGGTTCATACCGAAACGCTTAATTGTCTCGAAGACGCGGACTGAAAAACATCGTTCATTGAATCCCGCCAGGTGAGTCTGATCGGAGGATCAATGGGCCTGGTGAGCGGATTCAGAGGGCTGATCCAATTTCTGCCGTTCCTCAGCAGTCAGGGAGTCTGCCGGAATGTTCTGGCTCATTTGCAATGCACGGATGTAGGAAACAATGGCCCAGCGATCTTCGACAGGGATCCGCTTCCGGAAAGAAGGCATCCGGCTGACCCCGTTGGAAATCGTCAGGAACAGCTGTCCGTCAGAAAACTGCATCAGGCGTTCGACATGATAGTCCGGAGGAGCGGGAAAGCCGCGCTGGACGACCAGACCGTCACCGGACCCGCTGGGGCCATGGCAATGCTGACAGAAGGCATTGAAACGATCCTGTCCGCGTGCGAGGAGCGCTTCCGTTACCGGAACCGGAATTCTGGCAACCACTTCGCCGTTGTCAAAACCGGTCTGTTCAGGAGTTTGATCGAAATTCCGACCCCGGGCGACTGTTCCAGGAACCGGTGTTCGATTCGCGATGGTGGCGAACTCGAAATGAGACGGTTCCATTGTGTCAACGCGTGGCTGGTTCGCCATTTCCTGCCCGCAGCCGGCAACGCTGAAGGCGACAAGGAGCATTGAACCGAACATCATGGAACTACGCAGAGGCTGGGACATGGATCACCTCCTTTGCGTGAAGTTCTTCTAACAGTTTGCGGGTCGCATTGAGATCGAACAGCGGATCTTTCGCTTCGACCTCGATGAAATAGCCGTCTGTGCTGCAGCGATCAAACTGCGGAACAGAGAACAGCGGATGATGAAGACGGGGAAGCCCGTTCATCAGAATCATGCCGATGATCCCGGACCAGGCGGCACAGAAAATCGTACATTCGAAGGTGACCGGGATGAACAGCGGCCAGCTGTTGGTCGGTCGGCCCCCGATGTTCAGTGGATACAGGATTGCGGAGATCACGTACTGCATCGTGAACCCGAGTGTCGCCCCGGTCACACCGCCGCAGAAGACGACCGGTGGAACCCAGGACCAGCGATAATTCAACGCCTCGTCCAGTCCTTCGATCGGAATCGAAGAATAGGCTTCGACTTTCCGATACCCTTTATCGGTCAGGGTCTGGGCCGCGTGGATCAGAGCGTCGCTGTCGACGAACTCTGCCAGCAGTCCATGCGTCCCCTTCCCTTCCGGGGCAGTGACGGATTCGTGATGGTCATGAGGAGTGCTCATCAGTGACTCTCCTCGTGTTTGGCCTTATGGTGTGCCAGTTCACGCATTTCGAAGATCGCAATCATGGGCAGAATGCGGAGGAAGATGAAGAGCAGCACGGTGAACAGCCCCATCGTTCCGATGTACATGCTCCAGTCCCAGAATGTCGGATAGTACATTCCCCAGGAGCCGGGCAGATAATCGCGGTGCAAGCTGGTGATCACGATCACGTATCGCTCAAGCCACATGCCGATATTGATCACGATGGAAATGAAGAACAGCATGTAGACATTGCCACGGCACCAGGGGATCCACAGCAGCTGAGGAATCGCGATGTTACAGAGCATCAGAGACCAGTAGGACCACCAGTACGGTCCAAACATGCGGTTCAGCAGCATGAAGACTTCGGCCGGGTGTTCGCTGTACCAAGCGGCGAAGTGTTCCAGAACGTACCCGTAAGCGACGACCAGACCCGAGGCGAGCATCACTTTCGCCATACAGTCCAGGTGCCAGTCCGTGAAGAAGTTCTTCATGCCGTAGCAGGCCCGCACCGGAATCACGAGGGTCAACACCATCGCGAACCCGGAGAAAATCGCTCCGGCGACGAAGTACGGCGGGAAAATCGTGGCGTGCCAGCCGGGAACCTGGGAGACGGCAAAGTCGAAGGACACGATCGTATGCACCGACAACACCAGCGGAGTGGCCAGACCGGCCAGAAGCAGGTAGACGTCCGTGTAGCGACGCCAGTGACGGGCGGATCCAATCCAACCCAGAGAAAAGATCCCGTACAGAATCTGCGCGGGACGGTTCTTCGCCCGATCCCGCATCGTGGCGAAGTCGGGAATCAGACCAACGTACCAGAACCCCAGTGACACGCTGGCGTAAGTGCTGACCGCGAACACGTCCCAGAGGAGCGGGCTGCGGAACTGCGGCCAGACGGCCATGGTATTCGGGTATGGCAGCAGCCAGTATGCAAACCAGGGACGTCCGACGTGCAACGCCGGGAAGATCGCAGCACAGGCCACGGCGAACAATGTCATCGCTTCCGAGAAACGGGCAATGGACGTTCGCCATTCCTGTCGGAACAGCAGCAGAATGGCGGAAATCAGGGTTCCGGCGTGACCGATCCCGATCCACCACACGAAGTTGACGATTGCGAATCCCCAGGCGACCGGGACGTTCAAACCCCAGATTCCGGTTCCTTTGGCGATCAGCCAGGCGATGCTGACCAGCAGCAGCTGCAGGATGATAAAACCGATGGCGAAGCCTGCGATCCAGCCCGGCTTGAAGCCTTTCTGCAGGATGACGCCGCTGACTTGCTTTGTATCCGCTTCAAAGACACCGGTGGCTGCCGGATCTTTTGAGGCGATCGTTTGCGAGGAGTGCAGTGTGGTTCCAGACATTAGTGGTGCCCCTCCGCCTGGGTCGTGACCAATGCCGGATTCGGATTTGAAACCGACGCCAGATAACTGGTCCGCGGACGGGTGTTCAGGTCCGTCAGCAGTCCATAGTTCAATGGATGCTGCTTCATCTTGTGGACAACACTGGTGTCGTCAGCGATGTTTCCAAAGGAGATTGCGTTGGCCGCACACACCGACTGGCAAGCCGTTGTGACTTCTCCATCCCGGATTTCGCGGCCTTCCATTTTCGCTTTGATACGCGCGGCACTGATGCTTTGCACGCAGTATGTACACTTCTCCATCACCCCACGGCTGCGGACGGTGACATTCGGGTTCTCCGCCATCTGGAGCACCGGCAATTGCCAGGTCGGCTCGTTGTAGGCGAGGAAGTTGAAGCGGCGAACTTTGTACGGGCAGTTGTTCGAACAGTATCGGGTTCCGATACACCGGTTGTAGGTCATCTCATTGAGACCTTCGTCACTATGAGTCGTTGCACCGACCGGGCAGACAGGTTCACAGTGAGCGTGTTCACAGTGCATACAGGAGACCGGCTGGTGATAGGCACCGTCCGGCTGGTCTTTATCCCCTGTGAAGTAGGTGTCAATTCGCAGCCAGTGCATTTCACGGCCCCGAGAGACCTGATCGGCTCCCACCACCGGAATGTTGTTTTCGGACTGACAGGCGATCACACAGGCGTTGCACCCTGTGCAGGCGCTCATGTTGATCGTCATGCCCCACTGGTAGCCCTCTTTCGGCCATTCCGGATAGAACGTCGCGCCGGGACCTTCGCCGAGTGGAGCGTTGGGATCTTTCTTTTCGTCGTGGTCATGATCGTGATCGTGGTCATGATCATGGTCTTCCTCATGCCCGTGAGATCCACCGTGGTGGCTCACATTCATGAAGGAAGGTTTCTTCGGGTTCTTCTGAACCTGTTCGATCGTTCCATGGCGGACGATGTCACGTCCGTCCATGGTGAAGTGTTCCTGCGTGCTGGCCAGAACGACTTTTCGTCCGGTCGGCTTCAGCGTGGCGGTGATCCAGGCGGAGTTCGGATCGCGGAGATCGTAAACGTCCACTCCGACGGGCTTATGCCCTTCGATGGTTCGGCCGTTCCCGTAATGGAGAACCAGGACGTTCTCGGGAATTCCAGGCTGGATGAACACCGGGATTTCGACGGTGGTGTTCCCTTTGGAGACGGCCACGACGTCACGGAGCTTCACGCCCAGCTTCTTGGCAGCGTTGACTCCGATCAGAGCCGCACCACCCCAGGTCAGTTTGGTGATCGGTTGCGGAACTTCCTGCAGCCAGCCGTTGGTGGCGTAGCGACCATCAAAGATGCTGGGGTCGGATTTCAGGATGACGGTGAACTCGCTGGACGTCTCTTCGGCAGTGTTCATCACGCTGCGAATTGTGCCCAGTGCTCCACCGGCAACCGTCACGTTGACCGTCTGTGCAGCGGTATTGCTGATCAGGCCGTCGTGCAGCGCCTTGTCCCAGCTCAGTGGATCGGAAGAGTCCAGTTTATCGGACCAGAACGCCCGGACTGAGTCGTAGCCGGATTCCACGCTGCCCGCCAGGAAATTGACCAGCTGGTGAATCGATCGTCCTTCATACAGCGGACGAATCAACGGCTGGATGATGGACGCGGTTCCGTCCTGGCTGCGGGTGTCGCTCCACTCTTCCAGATAGTGAGTGGTGGGAGTGATCCAGGTGCTGGCCTTGGCCGTCGCATCTTCGTTGAACCCGTGATAGACCGAAGTGGCGACGGATTTGAGTTTCTCGCCAAACTTCAGGTGACGGGGAGCGGTGAAGACCGGGTCGCCGCCGAAGATGAACAGGGTTTCAACGCTTCCGCTGCTGATGGCGTCTGACAACTCATCGATTGAGCCAGGTGTGACTCCGTCGATCTTGGCGACATCCGGAACGAACGTCACGGTCTTGCCAATGCTGCCCAGCGAGTCGTTGATGAGATGACCGATCGCCTGTGCTTCCGCGGGAAGCGAAGAGCCGACGATCACTGCGGAATTTCCGGCAGCGGCCTTCAAATCACTGGCGAGGGCTTTGACCCATTTTTCGTGATGGCTGAGAGCGGTCTGAGCCCGTGCTTCACCCCCCACGTCCAGACCCAGCTCACGGGCCACGGCGACCAGCATTCCGACCACTTCCTGGGGAGGAAGCCGGAGCCAGTGATCCGCTTTCGATCCGGTCTGTGAGGGGGACGATTCAACGAGATACAGGCGGTTCAGATTCGCTGAGCCGTCGGCTTGGATGATTCGACGCTCGGAGAACTCCCGAGTGTTTCGCAGAGCTGCCGGTCCTTCCGCGAGGAAATCGGCTTCAACGGCAAAGATGACATCCGCGTTCGTCAGGTTGTACTGAGGAACGGCCGCTGCTCCGAAGGCGATCTTGAGACCGGCATCGACCTGTTTCGACTTCCAGGCGTCGTACTGATACCACTTCGCCTGCGGGAAGTGCTCGAGGAAGCTCTTCAGTTGCAGTTGCAACGTCGGGGAGAGGATTTCTTCTGTCAGCAGTGACAGCCCTGCTCCGCGATGGGCGCGATGGTTCGCGAGACGTGTGGAGAATTCCCGTTCGAACGCGAGCCAGCTGCTGGGAATCCCGGATTTTTGCGGAACTTTGGTTCGCAGCGGATCGTAGAGACTCAGGATGCTGGCGACAGCAAAGGAATCGGCTCCACCGGCTGACGCGGGATGTTGCGGGTTTCCTTCCACGCGGAGCGGACGTCCGTCCACCGCCTGCACGAGGACGCCTGTCGCTCCCCCGGGTTGCGGCATGGCGGTCGCGTACACCTGGGGTTTCCCGGGGACCATGTCCTCGGGAGCCGTGGTGTAGGGGATGATTTTTTCCTGTGGTTGACGGATGGCACATCCGGTCAGACCAGCGAGAGCGAGAGACGCTCCCATTGTTTTGAGGAATTCACGACGGGATGGCTGGTCGATCCACCATTCTGCCCCGGCGGAGAATTCCTTCTTCGCTCGAGCGATGAACTCTGGGTCCGACTCGAATTCTTCGAGTGATTTCCAGGCTCGGGAACTGGTGGTATTTGGAACAAGCTGGCCATCCACCGGTTGATTGAGAACCGGCAGTAATCCGCGCGAAGTGGCCACGCCTTCTCCCGTCTCTTTCTGTCCGGCGGAGCAACCGCAGGCAGAAAGTCCACACCCGGACTGTCCGGTCAGGACGGAGTCTGAGCTATTCGAGTTGTATGAATGGTCGTGAAGCATCGGCGTCCGTCAACGATGGCAAACAGAACAGTTGGTTTGACTCTTGATATGGTTGGCCGTCATCAGTTCGGCCGCCGTCGGGCTGTCCTTGCCAGGTTTCCATCCCATTGCAAAGACCTGCTCTGCGGGACGGACGTTCTTGTCAGGAGACCGATGGCATTCCAGGCACCATTGCATATGCAGGGTGTTCTGCTTCCAGGTCAGAGGCATCTTGTCGACCCGCCCGTGACAGGCTTCGCAGGAGATCCCTTTGCTGATGTGGATTCCGTGATGGAAGTAGACGTAATCGGGAGCGTCGTGAACCCGATTCCATTCGATGGGCTGATTCTCCTGCATGCTGGTCAGCAGGGGATTCAGCATTCCGGCGTCCCGCCACAATTGAGAGTGGCAGTTCATACAGACTTCCGTGGCCGGGATGCCGGCGAAGGCTTCCTTTTCGACGGTCGTGTGGCAATAGCGGCAATCGATTCCAACATCGCCGACGTGGTGAGCATGACTGAAGGGAATCGGCTGTGGCTTCGGGATTCCGACTTCGGTCATATACGGCGTACGCACCCATCCCCACAATCCGCCAACAACGGATGTGACCAGGAAGACCACGCCGAAAATGCTCACGCGAGCGATGGTATTCGCGCTCGAGTGAAAAATTTGAGGCATACCGTCGACTTACTGATGAAAGGAACTGGGACTGCAGGAACAACCGGTCCGGGGACCGACCGCAGAGAATACGAAATCGTCTCGGTTGCGGAAGGGAAGCCACAGCGATTTCGAGAACTGGGACCAGAATTTCTGAATCTGAGAACTGGTGAAAAGTATTGAAGAAGTTTCCCTTCTCTTGTTTTGACTCGATGAATCACCGGGTGCCAAAACGCTGAACGACGCCCTGACCAGCCGGGCGTCGTTCGCGAGAGCGGGAAAGCTGACATTCAGTCTCAAAGAGCTCCACTGCCGGTCAGCACCACGCCGATCGTTCGCAGGAGAATCTTGAAGTCATTCCAGAGACTGCAGTTCTGGAGATAGTACAGATCGAATGCGACCTTTCTCCGGAAGCTGTCGATCTCATTGTCGTAGCCGTTCAGGATCTGAGCGACCCCCGTCAGGCCAGGTTTCAACCCCAGTCGATCCAGGTACCCGGGGATTTCGTCGCTGAGGGGTTTCATGAACTCCGGGCGTTCCGGGCGGGGGCCGACCAGAGTCATTTCCCCTTTCAGCACATTCCATAATTGGGGAAGTTCATCGAGTCGGGTCTTGCGGAGGAACCATCCGACCGGCGTGATGCGGGGGTCCCCTTTCACGGCGAACTGTGCTCCCAGGCGTTCCGAGTCGGTTCGCATGGTGCGGAATTTGTAAATGGTGAAGTGGCGGCCATAGCTGATGGCGTTGCGGCGATCCCGACCGGGCTGGCGGCGATCTTCGAGTCCGTCAGGAATGGGTTGCGTGTTGGAACGGCGGTCAGCTTTTTTCTGCCGCAGGTTCAGGCCGACTCGTGTCTGGCTGTAGATCATCGGTCCTTTGGAGGTGAGTTTCACCAGGATTCCGACGGCCAGCATGACTGGAAACAGCAGGACCAGCAGTGTGACGGAGACTGTGAGATCGAGCAGTCGCTTGGCGACCCGGGTTGACACCGGGATGGATCGCAGGTTTTCCCGTTCCTGCGAGAGGGTCAGCGGAGTGATCCACCAGACCGAGGGGAACTGCTGAATTCCAGCAAATTCCCGGGCCTGATGAATCATGCTGGCTGGTGGCGTCTCAGTGGAAGGCGTTGTCGGGGCCGGGGTGGTTTTCCGGTCGTTGTCGGGAAGAGAGGTGATCTGCGGGGACATAGTTTCGACTCATCGAATCGGAGAGTGTCGGAAGGGCCGGCCTGACGCTGCAATGGGGGCGCGGTTTGTGATGAAACCGTAGTTCCCCTTTTCCAGTGCGGAGCGGATCGATCGCCGGATTTTCGGTTATAACCGCTTCGATGTTGCCAAACAGGACAGCTTCCGCATTCTGAGGGGGTTGTGCTGTGATGTTGAGAAACGGCAACATTCCGGGAATGCACCCCGCTTTTCGGCGGAAGAAGTCAGCACGGAGAGTCGCCGGGAAGAGGAGAAACGGGACGGGACTGTTCTTGGGAGCCGTTTGTTCTACCGGAGTTCGGCCGAACGGGTGCGGGAGATATCGTCAAAGTACCGGCGGATGAGTGGAGCGTACTCCGGATCCTGCTGGCGTTTTCCGGATTCCAGCATTTCCGTCCGAAGCGAGCCGGGGAGTTGTCCCCAGTTCTGTCCTGAGCGTTTCTCTGACACCTGTTCGAGGGTTTGCAGGTGGAGATCCTCCAGGAACGGGAGATGTCCGGCGTCGTTCGTGTCAGAGTGCAGAGATTCTCCGCCGCTTTGCTGTGAAAGGGATGTCCTCTGTGGAGGGGAACGCCGGGAGATTCCCATTTGCACGGCGGCGTGCCGTAAACCGAGTGCTGCCTGCCGGAGCGTCGTGGCGGTGGCTTGTGCCGGAGCGTCGGAGGGCTGAGGCTGGTCGGTCCGTTCTTCAGGGAATGGGAGTTGAGACAGAAGCTGGCCGGCCTCTTCGAGCTTCTGCGAAGAGACGGCCACTTGCCGGCCGACGTCTCCCGGAGTCTCCGAGTCGGGACGGCGATTAGGATTCGCTCCTTCGGACGCTTGCCGGGTCAGGTGAGCGGCTCGGCGAAGTGCTTCTGCGGCGCGCTGTCGATTTCGGCCGGCTTCTGAATTTTCCTCGGAGTGTTGAGCCTGTTCGGCCTGACGGGTCAGTTGGCCGGCCTGTCGGGCGAGTTCCCCCTGTGCCGGACGATTGATCCGTTTCAATTGAAAATCGTTTGCCCGTTGTTCCAGTTCGAGTGCCAGTTCGCTGGTCTTTCGGGATGTGTCTTCGTGAATCTGTGTCCGGAAGAGGTGCTGCGCGGTGGGAGAATCGGCCAGTTGCCGGAGTGTGCGAGCCAGCGCCTGCCGGGCAGCCGCGAATTCCAGAGTCCGCTGTTCGAGTCGCTTCTGGAGATCCGGAGCTTCGGGGAGAGCCAGTTCCGCTGAGAACTGCCGGGAGAATTCCACCCCCTTCTCTGCTGTGTCGGCGCTGCGGGAGAACTGGAATTGCAGCAGGGCCTCGGCAGATTGGCGAATCGCGTCGGTCTGGAGATTGGCCCGTTGCAGAATGCGCGGATCTTTGAGCCCGAGTTGGCGGATTTCCGACGAGAATCCTCTGGCCTGTTGAAGTTGAGCCTGCAACTGTTCCGGGAGAGACATCCAGTCGGTCTGGTCGCTGGGTGACATCGCCGGCGAAGCGTCACTGGCGACATTCGTGGAGTCCGGGGCGGGGGTTGTGACCGGCTGGTTGAATGCCGGTTGCTGTCGTGCCAGCCGTTCCGCCTGATCGGCAAGATCCCCCATGCGCAACTGCAGCAGCTCACGGGCTTTCTCGATCAGTGCCGGTTGCTGGTCGAGCAGCGTGTTGAGTGCCTGCAGTGTGCTGCGGTGCCGTTCGATCAGTTGCTGGCGACGTTGCTCAAGGTCTGGCTGCGTCTGCGGCGCATCTCGAGAAGTCGCGTACAGACTTTCGACGTCGGTGGCGAGTCGATCGATCTGATCGGCGATCCGGTTGAGATCGAGCAGTTCACGCTGTGTCTGGGCAATCTGCTGAAGTTCTGACTTCAGGCTCGTCAGCTGCTTTTCGCTTTTCTGCAACTGGTCGGCGGCTGAGGACAGGAGTTGTCTGCGACGGGATTCTTCTGCGGTTCGTGCCTGCTGAACGGTGTTCGCTGCCGATTGCAGGGTGCTGTCAGAGAGATCCTGAAGTTGATCGGCAAGATGCTCGAAGACGGGATGCTCTTCCAGGATGGACCGGAGCTGCTTTCCCTGTTCGGCCAGATCGTCAATCCGTCCGGCGAGTTCTTCCAGGCGGGAGTTCTCATCCCCCTGCTCTGACTTTTGAGCGTCGGATTGATACTGGTGTTTGCGCACCAGCCGCCGTTGCTGATCGGCGGTGGCCTGCAGATCTTCGAGTGCCTGGCGCATGCGTCTCTGCTGTTCCGCGAGTGTCCGGTCTTCAACCGGCTTGGCATCGGCGCGAATTTGAATTGTCCGGGATTCCGACCAGGATTGATTCGGCCCGGGGACTGGACGTTCGTCAAATCCTTTGGCTCGCAGCGTCAGGGACGTTCCGGCGGGAAGCTGAAGCGGGGAGAGATCCAGCGGGAATGTGTGGTGGAGTTCTGTGACTCGTTGCGGTCTCACCGGTGTGCGAACGACGTGAGAAACCCGTTCGCCGTTGCGGATCCAGTCACAATGCAGCTCCAGAAAATGCAGGCCGTAATCGTCGGACGCCGTCAGGGACAAGGTGAGAAGATCGTCCGGGCGGGCCTCCAGTGGAAAGGACTGATCTTCGAATTCCAGCGTTGGGGGAAGGTCCGGGGAGACGGTCAGGCGTCGAAGCGGTTCTGACAAGGAGTTCAGGCCGGAAGCGTCCTGAATGCGGACGACAAATCGACCGGCCGGGGACTCCAGGCTGGCCAGATGGGACAGTTCCGCGAACCTGCCGTTTTCGAGGAGTGGAATCGGAGTTCGAAAGCGGATGGGAGTTCCCTGCACGGTGTCGTCGTTTTCCAGACTCTCCGAACGGTACGAGGGAGAATCCCCGAGCCAGAGGAGTTCTGCGGCGATCACCGGCTTGTTGAATTCCATCAGAAGTTCGACATGACTCTGTTCGAGGACCTGGATTTCTCCCAGGAACGGGTCATGTTGTTTGACGGGAGCCCCGGTATAGGCCGGTGGAACCACATCGACCACAAACTGACGCATGACCGGTCGGTCAATCACCTGAATCTGGTGAGTCTCCGTCGAAGCACTCCCTGCGGTGACGAAATAGTGGAAACCGCTCGTCACCCGAGAGAGTCGTCCGGTGTAGGTTTGAGTGTGCGGGTTCCAGTCGAGACGGCGGGTCTGCTCTGTGGAGCCGGCGGGAGTCCAGTGCAGAACGGCAAATTCCGGGACGGTCTCATGAGAGAAACGGGGTTGTGCATGGACGACAATGGTCAGGTCATCCCCTCGCCCGATGACGTTGTCGGGGTGTGCGATGGTCAGCAGGAGATTCTGTGCGTTGGGATCCCAGGGGGTGAAGAATCGTGTGACGAGATGAGCCGAGACATCCGATGCAACGAGGAGTGGCAGTAAGAGTGTGACCCAGGCCGTGGCTCCGAATCCGCAACGGCGCAGGGCACGGCGCGGATTGACCACGGCAGCGAAATCGTTCTGTGTCGCGAATTCGACCGTCTGTGCCAGCAGCTTGTTTTCGAGTGACGGGGATCCCGGTGCGGCATTGGGGAAATCAGATCGGGAAACATCAAATCGGGAAACAACGGACAGCAGCCGCTCTTCCAGTTCGGGATGGGCGGCCTCGACGACGGTGGCCAGTTCCGCCGCAGGATAACGCCGAAGTGCCGGAATCACTCCGATTCGAAGCAGACATCCCAGTCCGATGGCGAGAGTGAGCAGCAGCGTTCCGGTACGGACAGAAATCGGCAGATGGAACACCAGATCCAGGAGCACCCCGACGGCAACCATGCAGGCGGTGAAGAACAGCGCCGTCCCGAGACCTTCCGCGAGAGACACGGCCTGCAGGCGGATTCGCAACCGCTTCAGTTGCCTGACCAGAATCTCCGGGATTCGAGAATCTGGTGGCATCGGGGGATTCCTGCAGCAAGACGTCCTGGCGGAATTCGTCGCGGGGACCGGGTTTTGAAACACATCTCGGATGCAGATGCCTGCACTCCGCGGTTTTCTTTCTTTCGACCAGCAAAACACTGTTTGCTGCGTGGCGTGGAGGGAGAAATCGAATTGCCGGTTGCTTCAGGACTCCCATTCTACTGGCTGTGCTCTAAAATAGGGAGAGCATCCGCTGCGGCCGGTGAGAGGCTTCGGGGCCGCAGAGATGGGACGGACTGTGAATTCTGTGAACTCGTTTCTGGTGGAAGTGACCTGACAGATGCCGACTTACATCTACGAATTCATTCTGGAAGACGGCTCAGGGGGAGAGACGTTTGAGCATATTCAACCGATCTCCGCGGAACCGCTGACGGTTCACCCGGAGACCGGAGCTCCCGTCCGCCGCATCATTCAGCCGCCGTTTATCGGGGGAAGCTGGTCGGAATCGTCAATGAACAAGAACGTCAAAGACGACAAGAAACTGGACCGGCTGGGATTCACCAAGTACGTCAAAGCCGGCGACGGGATCTACGAAAAGCGGGCCGGAAAAGGACCAGACGTCATCTCCCGGGATGCCCCGCTCAAAGGGGACAGTCTTGGACATCTGGATTGAGCGACAGGTTTTTTGAGCCCGTGATTGCTCCTCGTTCCCAAGCTCCTGCTTGGGAACGCACTCGTCCAGAAGCTCCGCTTCATGATTCCCATCGAAGACGGCCTCATTGTGGCGAGCCGCCGGAAGAGGAGAAGCAGGGAGAAATCAGGGACAGACCGTGAGTGGCCAAGCAGAGCTGGGCGTCGAGTCTGTTCCCAAGCCAGAGATTGGGAACAAGGGGAGACTTGATTGTATTGTACATGTCATCGATTTACTGACTGTTACAATCACAAATTGGAACAATCAATGCGACCACAAGTCATCAGAAAAGTGTGCATATGCCTGTTGCTCACAGTCTTTGCTTTAACTGCGGTTGCCGAAGACAAAGGAATGAAACCAGACTCGGCTGGCGCAACAGTCGTTGACTTTAAAGTTGCATTGCCAAATCTGTCGGAAGGTCCTTACGAGGCTCTAACGCACCCTCTCACTGAACTCGAGGAGACTCAGCTTCGAAAGACGCTTAAGTTTAAAACGATTGCACTTCGCGTCTGGGGTCCACCAGACCTTTTTTTGCTTAAGCCTGGAACGCAATCTGAAATTGTCTTTTCCGCTTCAGGAGAAGCGTTACGAAAGACGGTTAAGGGGGAGTCGATGACCTCAGAGAGTGGTCGTGTCCCTCTTGAGGAATATGCAAAGCTTTCAATACTTCTTGAGAGACTCATCGATAGTGATCGCCAGAGCTTTGGTACAATACCGCAATTCTCTCATCCAGTAGTTGCTCAATTAACGGCCGATTCTTCATTCGATGACACAAGGGAGGTGTTCCGAAATGATATGAATTTTGGCGATTTCAGATTTTGGGTGTTTCAATCAGTCATGGAGAATGTCAGCACTAGCATTGAATGGTCCATCGAGCCAGGTGCCCCGACTGAACAATGAAATTGGGCCCAGTCACCCTGCTGCCACAAAGTTTTGCTCCTCGTTCCCAAGCTCCTGCTTGGGAACGCACTCGTCCAGAAGCTCCGCTTCATGATTCCCATCGAAGACGGCCTCAGTATGGCGAGCCGCCTGGAAGAGGAAAAGCAGGGAGAAATCAGGGACAGGCCGTGAGTGGCCAGGCAGAGCTGGGCGTCGAGTCTGTTCCCAGTCCAGAGATTGGGGACAATGGGAAAAGCATGTTGGTTAATTGACGAAAGGCAGTCACCTGTGCCCGGAACGCTTCCAGCTTTGTTCATTGGCCACGGTAATCCCTTGAATGCGATCCAGCAGAACGGATACACCGCAGGCTGGTCACGTCTGGGGCAGAAAATTGACCGGCCCAGGGCGATTCTCGCCATCTCGGCGCACTGGTTCGTTCCCGGAACCGGCGTCACCATCAGCACCTCGCCGCGAACCATCCATGACTTCGGTGGATTTCCGCGTGAGCTGTACGAGGTCCAGTATCCGGCTCCCGGCGATCTCGAGCTGGCGCATCGGGTCCAGCAACTGCTGGCTCCCTTGCCCGTCCATTCCGATCACACCTGGGGGCTGGACCATGGAACATGGTCCGTGCTCAGGCATGTCTATCCCGCTGCGGAGATTCCGGTCGTGCAACTGAGTATCAATGAGGCGCAAAGCTCATTGTTTCACTTCGAGATCGGCAGGCGGCTCGCTCCCTTGCGCGATGAAGGGATTTTGATCCTGGGCAGCGGGAATCTCGTCCATAACCTGCATACTTATGCCTGGGGACGGCACATGCCTGAACCCTACGACTGGGCTGTCCGGTTCGAGTCCGAAGCAAGACAGATGTTACAGGACGGCGACTTTGACCCGCTGATCCAGTACGAGAAGCTGGGCCGCGATGCCCAGCTTTCCATTCCGACTCCCGATCATTATCTGCCATTGCTGTACGTCATCGGAGCCAGTCAGAAAACCGACCCGATCACATTCCCCATCGAGGGAGTGGACGGCGGTTCCATCTCCATGTTGACCGTGCAGGTCGGATAACGCTGACTTCCGTTGCTCCCTGATACAGAATCTGGGGGAGATCAGAACGATAAAGCTTTGCTCCTCGTTCCCAAGCTCTTTGCTTGGGAACGCACTTGAGCAGAGCTGGGCGTCGAGTCTGTTCCCAATCCAGAGATTGGGAACAGAGATTGGGAACAAGGGGAGCGGTGGTTCGCTGATTAGAAGTTGACCACTTTCCCGTCAGCGCGATCGCTCAGATTCTGATACAGCTCGAAATTGATGTTTTGACTCAGAAATTGAACTGACCCGTCGGCGAACAGGAAGTGTGCTCCACCTGTATGATCGCTGGCGAAATTGCAGTCCGGATTTCCGAATGCCGTCAGCGTCTGCCGATTCATCGGAGAAACGGTGTTTCTTGTGCTGTGGAATCCCAGTCGGTACTGCTGGCCGTCGCGTGTCTGGTCCGACGGGTTGTCCGGATTTCGGATGCTTTTCTCTCCGATCATGAAGACGTTGCTGGTTCCGTCCGTGAAATCTCTGAGTTGATAGGACCAGTTGTACGCGAATGATCCTTTAATGGCTGTTGGTGATCCCATGATGTCTGTGCTGCCGGCGGACAGGGCGTAATCCCCCCGCGCGGAAGTGTTGTAAATCAGAGTCGTTCCGACCGGTGAACGTCGGGTTGGACAGAAGTAAATGCCGATCGGTTTCCCGTCTGGTCCGTTTGGTCCGATGTTTGGCGAAACCAGCTGGCTGACATTGAAATCCCATCTGTTGTAAAGATTTGCCTGATCGAGGAACGGCAGGATTCGCACCCAGGCACTGATCTCATTGCGCCAGTCTTCTGACCCGGACGTCCCCTGATTCACGCGGACCCAGGCGAGAGGAAAGGCATTGTACTGGTCGTGATAATTGTGAAGCGCCAGGCCGAATTGTTTCATCTGGCTTTTACATTGAGTCCGTCGGGCCGCCTCACGGGCCTGTTGAACGGCCGGGAGCAGTAACGCGACAAGAATGGCGATGATCGCGATGACCACCAGCAGTTCGATAAGCGTAAATCCACGGCGAGTCTGCATGTGATTCCCCTGAAAACGGCCTGTTGCTGTCTGGAATGAAATGAACAATTCAGAGATCAAAATTGATTTCGTTCACGTTTTGATTTTGAACGGTTTCTCGCAACGGAGAGGTTTCGAGCGACAGGTACTTCTCCGGAACGAGTGGTTTCAATGGCTCCGAACTGGTGTCCGAAACCGTTGTCGGTTCGTCGAATGCTCGAATGGCCACTTTGTATTCCCCAATCGGAGCACCGTCTTTCTCCTGGTAGGTCGTCAGCTCGTATCCGCCGTCCGGACCGAGGCGTCCCACCGCTCCAGGTAAGTTCATGTCGAGTGGAGTGAAGATGACACTTCCGTGCGCGACCGGTTTTCCCTGGTAAGTCACTTTGCCTTTGACCGGGACGGTTTTGAGAAGCTTCTCCTGGCTTCCGCAGCCGGCCTGGAACAAGGGCAACACCAGGAGTGCGCAGAATGTTCCGCATCGGGAAACTCTCAAGCTGGAACGACGGCCTGTTGGCGGAGCTTTCGCAGTGGACGACATGGGGACAGTCCGTAAAACACAATGGAATGGTTGGATGAAGATCCAGCCATTTTGATGTGTTGATTCCTGTCTGTCCTTACAAGATCGCGTAAATCTTTTATAGATTTTCGTCTGGGTGTTGAGGCGGAAACTCTCCTGCGCGGTTTCAAAACGTGCCCCGGCCCTGTCGAGAGGCAGGCTGTCGGCGTCCAAAACTCCTGCTGTCGTGCCTCTTCCCGCTTCCCTAACGCCATCGGTCACCCTCCCGGAATCCCCAAACCGCAACTGCCGGCAGTCTGCCAGCCCCGTCAAGCACACCAAGAGATTTTCAACGGGCTGCTAGACCCACCCAACATTACTCAACTTTATCTGATTTTTCCGTAGGAACGTAGTGGATTAATGTGAATTCCTTACTCTTGTCCTGAACAGTTAATGACTCCCAGATAATTCTTCGGTTTGCAGTTAAGTTAATAGAATTTGTCAGAACAAATAAGATGGATTTGTCTTCGAATGCTATGTCTACTTTGGTTACTGTGTCATTACTCCATAATACTCGCCCATCCGATGTGATTAATCCAACATTGTCAACCATCTTGTGTATCTCACTTACCATTCTGTCAATCTTTCCGGAAAATTTTATGGTAATCTTTTGAGACAATGGATAGCCTTTCATTGAAAATAATTTGGATTCAACGATCCTTATGACAGATGGCCGATCCGCATACCGTAAAACCACAACGCTATCCAATTCCTTTTGCAATTTTAGTATGAGTTGGTCTATTGTTGCGACTTCTTCGCTGAAAACACCTGCAACCTCTAAGGCGGACTGAAGAGTTGCGGTTGAATCCATTCTTTCGATCGTGAAGTGACAATTCAGCTTGTTTCCACAACGCACCAAAAAGTCCTCCAGGGGAACCCATTGGTCTGCGTGAGGGTGATCATTGAAATCTGGATCCCAGTTGTCGCGATGCTGCTGGTATTTGTGTGGATTTTTCGAATCGGGCATGCCAGAGTCCCTAGCTGGCGTCTCTTGGGGGAATGCCAAACTGTCGCAGAAAAGAAAAAGTGAAAGTGCAGTCAACAACTTTACGGCAAATGAATACCTTTTCATGGCATTACTCAATTCTACCTGCTGTGTGTTGCCGCTGATTAGGCCAGCTGATTTTTATATTGCCTGGAGGCGTCGACTGAACGTCCCTTTGCTTCTCGTTCCCCAGCTCCCGGCTTGGGAACACACTCGTCCAGAAGCTCCGCTTCGTGATTCCTGCCGAAGACGGCCTCATTGTGATGAGCCGCCTGGAAGAGGAAAAGCAGGGAGAAATCAGGGGCGGGCCGTGAGTGGCCAGGCAGAGCTGGGCGTCGAGTCTGTTCCCAATCCAGAGATTGGGAATAAGGGGAAGGGGAGCGGTTCGACCTCCCTGCCCTGCGGTTCAGCGGAATCGTCTCCGCGCTCTACCAGTTGACGGTGATTTTTTTCACGAGGGCGCGGTCTTTGAGTTCCTGGGCGATTCCGGATTGAAGCGGGATGCCGTCTCGCAGGTATTCCGCATGGTCTGCGGCTCCGCGATCCCCGGGAATGCGGACCGGATGGTCGGGGTCGAGTGGGGGAAGTGCCCGAATCTTGTCGAGCGTCGTCTGAATCTCCTGATTGAATTTTTCGACATCGCAGAAACGTTCGGGATTTAACGCGAGGAAGAAGTGCTGGGAATCTTCGGCATCGGTCGATCGGGTTTTGTGAATCGGCATCCAGCCATTGCACAATGGACCGGCGAGGATTGAACAGAGCATCGACAGTCCGAAGCCGAAGGGGCCGCCGGCCGGAAGCATCGTGGTGGTCGGAGTCAGTTCGGTCGTGGGCTGCTGTTGTGCGTCGAAGAGCAGACCCGGCGGAATCGGCAACCCGCACCGTTCGAGCAGCCGCAGTTTTCCCCAGGACTCCGCACCGCAGGCGCTGTCGAAGACCAGTGGATGATGATTCTGCAGGGGAACGGCATAGGCAATGGCGCAATTTCCGACGGCGCCGGCATGAGTCCCCGGCGCGGTTAATGTTGCTCCTCCGGTACTGCTCATGCAGATGCCGATCATGTCCGCTTTGGCCATCAGGCGGACATAGACTTCGGCCGACCCGAGAGTCTGTCCGTTTCCGATCGTCACAACACCGACGCCATGCTCCCGGGCTTTGGTGACCGCCAGCTCCGCTCCCTGGGTGGCAGCGAGCGGGCCGATTGTCCGGCTGCCGTCGAGTGTGGCGAAACAGGGAGCGTCCGTCATGGTCAACACGCGTCCGCGCGGGTCGATATGCCCATGATCAATCGCGTCCAGCAGACGCGGGAGCAGGACGACTCCATGTGACGGAACTCCATGCAGATCGGCTTCAACGAGTCGGGCGGCGGCGACCTTGGCATCGAAGCGGAACATGCTGTACTTCACCAGCAGCGACTCGACGACGGATTGCAGATCCGCAACGGGAATCCGGACATCCTGCTGTGGGAGACGGGCCGCGTCGTTGGTGCTGTGCATAGAACGTCTGCTGGGGCTGAGACTGATCGAGTTGTGTGCCGAAGTTCCTCGGAGTCTTTCCCGGAATTCTCCCTCTCCCCTGAGGGGAGAGGGTCGGGGTGAGGGGTTCGACCGGTGAACAGTGTTTGGTTTGCACTGGCAATGTTCGCCCCTCATCCGGCCTTGCGGCCACCTTCTCCCCTCAGGGGAGAAGGATTTGAGTCTTTCCGGGACTGGCTCCTAGGACATGTGGACAATCTAAAGTGGCCTTTTCCCATGGAAATCCGAAATTCGAAACACGAAACAAATTCAAAAGATCCATCACCCAGACAGACCGTCAGCGGGTTTTGAATTTGAACTCTTCGAATCTGTTTCGGATTTCGAATTTCGTGCTTCGAATTTCTCTCCGCCAGACCAGCGTGAAAATGTCCACACCTAGTGTGCACTATTTTCGACGAGTGTGGTAGCTTGGCGCGAGTTTCTCCTCAGTCTGCAGGCAGCCTGCCAGACGTGTCGCCAGAATTTTCAGCGGTTCGGAACCTGTTTCCGTCGAGCGGAGGAGATGAGTGCCCGGATCGGTGAGCTGCTGTTGCAGTTCTTCCAGCGACTCGGTCAGGGATTTCAGAAAGGTCTCGAGTTCCTGTTCTGTGAGATCATGTCGTAACAATTCGCTGGTGGTTTCAGTGCGGGATCGGCGCAGACGCGCCAGGGTCTTCCCCTGGGTGCGGAAGAGAACGCCATCACGATAGGCCCGCAACAGTCGATTCTGCGCATCGAACTGGTAGACGAGATCGGGGGTCAGGGACAGCAGGAGCCGGCCATCAGAACGGATGCCTGCGACCGTTGTTGTCGGGGCACTCGGGAGGCGGATCTCCCAGCGGGGACTCGCCAGATGGAGTTCCGCGTACAGGTCTTCCCGGTCGGATGAGTGTCTGGCCATCGGCGTATCAAGTGGTGAAAGATCGTCAGGATGATCGTCTGCGGTGCAAGACGTGCCGGTTTTCGTTGAACGACACGCTTGGTATGGTGTTTCCTTCCCGAAGACCGCTGACACATTGACCATTGAGACGTTCAGGATCAGAAACATGAAACTCTGCCGGTTTCTCAACGCCGATCACATTCAGCTTGGATTCTACCTGGAGGATCGGTCTGTTGTCCCGTTGAAATCCGTGGCCCACGCCATTGGGGTGTATGACATTCAGGCGACGAATCTGCTGGACCTGTTGCCTGGGGGGAAGTTCTGGGAGCTGTCTCAGCGTCTGGCGGTGGCGGTGACTCCGGAAATTCTGGATGAACATGCCCTCCCCTTGTCGGCGGTCAAACTGCTGACACCCCTCCCGGCTCCCGGCAAATTGCTGCTGCTCGCCGGGAACTATGCGGACCACATTCGAGAAGGAGGGGGAGAGCCGGAAGACCGGTCGAAGACGTTTCCCTATGTCTTCATGAAGCCGCTGACAACGCTGACGCATCCCGGTGATCCGATCCGGATTCCGGCCGTTTCACCGGATCAGATCGACTGGGAACTGGAACTGGCGGTCATCATCGGGAAAACGGGAACGCATCTCTCTGCAGAGACGGCGCTGGATGTCGTCGCAGGGTATACGGTCGTCAATGATGTCTCGGATCGGTCATTCCGCCCGAACCCGCAACGGGTGAGTCGGCCGCGCGACCCGTTCTTCGACTGGCTGCATGGAAAATGGCATGACACGTTCTGCCCGATGGGTCCGTGCATTCTTCCGGCGACGGAGTGTGCCGATCCTCAGTCGTTGCAGATGACCTTGTCAGTGAACGGTCAGATCGAGCAGAACGGGACAACCGCAGAGATGGTCTTTCCGGTCCGGGAGATTCTGGTGTTCCTCAGCAGTTTCATGACGCTGCACCCCGGGGATGTCATCTGCACCGGAACTCCGGCGGGTGTCGGGAAGGCAAAAGGCCGGTTTTTGAAGGGAGGAGACGTCGTCGAAGCGAAAATCGAGGGAATCGGCAGTCTGATCAACCCGGTGACCGGTCCATGATTCAGCAAAAATTGCCGTTTTTTGGGAATTGTCGGCGCGACGGAGGCGGAACTTGAGGAATTCCAATTGACCTGTTTCGCGAGACGTGAGAGATTCCCGTCCCACCAGCCGGGCAGGATTGCCTGGAAACAACGAAAACGCTCTCTCACGAGAACAAGTTTACCACTGGCTGAGCGCAAGACACGGAGTCCAAGCGGACGCGCCGGCAGTACGGAATCGCAAAGGAGTGCAAGAACCGTGAAGAAGTACAGCCTGTTGTGTATCGCTGCGGCGATTGTTGGACTGTTTGTGGCTCAGGCGAGTGTGTCGGCTGCCGATCCAGCTGCTGCTGCGGCTCCGCATCAGATTGGCCTGATCGATATGGCCCATATCTTCAAGAACTACGAGAAATTCAAAGATCAGACCACCGGCCTGCAGAAAGCTGCTGAAGACGCAGAAGCCCAGGCTCAGGCGATGGTCGAACGGGGCAAGCAAGGCCAGGAGCAGATCAAGAATCTGCAGGTCGGAAGCCCTGAGTACACCCGGATTGAATCCGACCTGATCAAGCTGAAGAACGAACTCGAAACCTTCCGTCAGGTCGAGCAGCAGAAAATCGTTCGCCAGCAGGCCGAAGTGTACAAGACGATCTACCTGGAAGTTCAGGATCTTGTCAACCGGTACGCGGCTCACTACAAGTACACGCTGGTCATCCGCTTCAATCGGGGTGACGTCGCTGACGCTGGCAACCCACAGGCGATTCTGCAGAACATGAACCGCCAGGTGGTTTACTACCAGCCACAGGATGACATCACCGAGCCCATCCTGAAGCACCTGAACGATCAGTACCGCAAAACCGCTGCGAAGTAGTTTGCGAAGTGATTCCTGGAAAGTTCGAATCGATTCTCTTTCGGAAAGCCCCCCCTCTAAACTTTCCGTTTCCCCCCCCTGATCGATTCGCGAACGGGGTGACGAGCCAATTGGCTGGTCACCCCGTTTTTTGTTTGATCCGGAGCCGTTCAGTGTCCGTTCTCTTTTAGAGCGGCTTCGTCATTCCTGTGACGTACTGGCTCGTGGAGACCCAATGTTTCATTGAGGGAAAGACGTTTTTCGCGGCCACATGATCGACCAAACTGGTCGAGACAGGATTCGTTGAAACCTGAAGATTCGCAGCGAATCCCCCCTTCGCGACCGGAATGGACCGGGATAAAATGACGGGTGACCTGTCCAGAACAGGAAGCCGTGTGATCCTGAAACAGACTTGTTGCGAAGGGGAACGAGACACTGTTCTAGCGAGACACTGTTCTCCTGATCCCGGCGTGGATGTGATTCACGCCATGGCAGGGGGAAGCTCCTGCCGAGTGTTCAGTCGTCTTTTCAGTGGTGATTCGTTCCGTGTGGGAACGTGTCATCTGGTCTGGGAAGACCGCCATGCCGGTTTTTCGGTGTGGTCAACTCGGCACGAGCCTCTCCCTGCCGATGGGGCCGTGACGGTTTTCGGTTGCTGGTTTTGAGTTCACCCTCTGTAGAAGGACGATCAGAGACGCAATGCCGATCTTTGACCTGTGGTATTTTGTTTTTCTGTCTCCCGCGTTTGTGCTCATGATGTGGGCGCAATGGCGGATCAAGTCGGCCTACGCCCATGGAATGGAAGTTCCGACCTCCATCACCGGTGCCCAGGCGGCACGGCAGATTCTGGATGATGCCGGACTGGACTACGTTGAGATCGAGCAGGTTCCCGGCCAGTTATCTGACCATTACGATCCGCAGCAGAAAGTGTTGCGGCTCAGCCCGGACGTTTACGGTCAGCGGACGGCGGCGGCCGTGGGAATCGCGGCTCACGAAGCAGGACATGCGTTGCAGGATGCCCAGAATTATGGACCGCTGGTGATCCGGAATCTCGCTGTGCCTGCCGCGCAGTTCGGGCCGATGTGGTTCATGGCGTTTCTGTTCCTGGGGATGCTCGTTCCGGCGTTTTCCATGGAACTGGCCAAGTCCGGGTTTACGCAGTTGTTTTTCTGGGTGGCGATCGGCGGCTTTGCAGCGGCCGCGCTGTTTCAGATTGTGAATCTTCCGGTCGAGTTCGACGCCAGCAATCGGGCGAAACGCCTGTTGTATGATATGGGAATCGTCGACGCCTACGGCGGTCAGGCCGTGGCCGGAGTGTTGAACGCCGCCGCCTGGACTTACGTTGCCGCGACACTGCAGTCGGTTCTCGTTGTGCTGTACTGGATCATCAAGCTCGGACTGCTTTCTGGAAACCGCGACAACCGGTGATGTGGTCAGGGGCAAAGGTCCAAAAAAATCAAAGGACCAAGAACCAAAAACACATCTGTTTTGGTTCTTGGTCCTTTTTGCTTGGTCCTTCCCCCTTGGTTCTTTGCTTGGTCCTTTTCCCTCTCATCATCTTCTCGGAGCGGAGTAGAACCCGAACGATCCTGGACTCGGTCGTCGCTGCAGGTTCTTGGGGCGAACCGTTTGCGTGCGTCCCATGAGAAGTGCGATGACAGCCCCCACGACGAATCCTCCGATGTGTGCCCACCAGGCAACGCCGCCGGATGCGGCTCCCCCGGCGGTTCCAATCCCGGAAAACAACTGCAGGACAAACCAGAGCCCGAGGAAGAGTGGAGCCGGGACGACCATCATCTGCAGGATCACCCCCAGCGGAACGATCGCCTGAACTTTCGCGCCGGGATACCAGACAAGATAGGCTCCCATCACTCCGGCAATGGCACCGCTTGCTCCGATCGTGGGGAGCATCGACGTGGTTTCCGCGAGATAATGCGCGCCGCTCGCGGCCACTCCGCAGAGGGAATAAAACAGCAGATATCCGATGTGCCCGAAACGGTCTTCGATATTGTCTCCGAAGATCAGAAGGAACCACATATTCCCGATCAGGTGCATCCAGCCGCCATGCAGGAAGATGCAGGTGAGCATCGTCAGTAACGGCGGCACTGCGGACGGAGCGGCCGGGCGCGTGATCATTTCCATCTGCGAACCGTTGGCCGTTTGAACCTCCCGGGCGTCCACTGCGATTTCAACCGGAGCCCCCGGCTTTGTGATCCGCAGGGGGATCATGCCGTACCGTTCGACGAGTGTCGGCTTCTCCGGGTCTTCGGTGATCTGCCCGAGAAACACCAGGCTGCAGATCACGATCAATGACCAGTTCACGAACGGTGTGGTTCTGGACGGAATGTCATCCTGAATGGGGAACATGCAATTCCAGTTTTGGCGATGGACTTTCGAACACCCTGTTCCAGCGACGGCTGGAGGATTCGGATTCAGTCTACCGTGGTCCTGACAAAGTGCGAGACCTGTTGCTGGAGATGATCAGGCTTCTCTGGAGGCCAGGTCTTCCCAGCGTGCATAGGCGCCGGCCAGATCCTTTCCGATCTTCTCGAGTCGATCATTGATCCGGCTGAGTTCTGCTCCCGCCTGTTTGAAGAACTGCGGGTCGGCCATCTGCTGGTGCAGTTCCGCCTGTTCGCTTTCCAGTGATTCGATTCTGGAGGGAAGTGTGTCGAGTTCCTGCCGTTCTTTGTAACTCAGTTTGGCGGCAGCCGGTTTTGCAGACTTCGCCGGAGCGCCGGCAGAGACCGTCGCGGTTGTTGCGGCAGACGATTCCCGTTCGATTCGCCCTGCCTTTTGGCGCAGGTAATCGTCGTATCCGCCGTCATATTCCCGGACCGTTCCGTCTCCTTCCAGAACGAGTGTGCTGGTGACGAGGTTGTTGAGAAACTGCCGGTCGTGGCTCACGATGAGAACGGTTCCCTGATAGCTGTCGATCAGTTCTTCGAGCAGTTCCAGGGTTTCGGCGTCGAGATCGTTGGTCGGTTCATCGAGGACCATGATGTTGGACGGACGCCGAAAGATCTTCGCAAGGAGCATCCGGTTTCGTTCCCCTCCGGAGAGAAACCGTGCCGGACGTCGGGCTCGTTCCGGTGTGAACAGGAAGTCCTGCAGATAGCCGTAGACGTGTTTTTTCTGTCCGTTGATTTCGATCGTCTCCTGTCCGTCACTGACGTTCTCGACGATGGTCTTCTCCTCGTCGATCTGCTCCCGCAGCTGATCGAAATAAATGATCTGCAGATTCGAACCGTGCCGGATCCGGCCTGTGCTGGGTTGTAACTGGCCGAGAAGCAGTTTCAGCAGCGTACTCTTCCCTGCCCCGTTCGGGCCGATCAGTCCGATACGGTCTCCCCGGGTGATCAGCATCGAAAAGTTCCGAATGATCTGCCGGTCGCCATACGAAAAGGAAAGATCGGTCGCTTCCGCGACGAGATGGCCGGAGCGCTCCGCCGCACTCGCCAGCATGTTGACATTCCCGATCTGGTTGCGGCGCTGGCTGCGTTCTTCCCGCATCTTTTTCAGAGCCCGAACCCGACCTTCGTTTCGGGTTCGACGGGCTTTGATTCCCTGGCGAATCCAGACTTCTTCCGTGGCCAGTTTCTTGTCGAAGAGGGCGTTCTGCTTCTCTTCGGCTTCGAGGGCCAGCTGTTTGCGTTTGAGAAAGGTTCCGTAATCGCACGTCCAGTCAAACAGATTTCCCCGATCGATTTCGATGATGCGCGTCGCCAGTGCCTGCAGGAACGCCCGGTCATGCGTCACGAAAATCAGGGTCCCGTCGTACTGTTGCAGAAACCCTTCGAGCCAGGTGATCGAATCGATGTCGAGATGGTTCGTCGGTTCGTCGAGCAGCAGGATATCCGGCTGTTGAATCAACGCCTGTGCCAGCAGGGCACGCCGTTTCATTCCGGAGGACAACGTGGAAAACAGATCCGATCCGTTGAGTCCCATCCGGGAGAGAATCCGTTCGACCGCCTGTTCCGCTTCCCAGTCGTGGGCCGGGTGCGATTCCCCTTCCCAGCCCTGTGAGACGAGTTCGGCAATGGTCTGATTTTCGCCGGCGGGGACTTCCTGAATCAGTCGTCCGATGCGGTTGCCTGCGGCGAGCTTGACCTCTCCTTCATCCGGTGGCACTTCACCGGCCATGATTTTCATCAGGGTCGACTTTCCGGTGCCGTTGCGTCCCAGCAGTCCGATGCGTTCTCCCCGTTCGATTTCGAGATCAACCTGGTCCAGCAATACTTCACCGCTCCAGGAAAAGTGGACACGGCGCAAACTCAGCAGCGACATTCGGGGCTCCGGAAACAGCAGAAGGGGAGTCACAGAAATCCGGATGTTCGCATCGCGGATTCCCGTGTCCCGCAAATGCTATCGGCCGGCCTGCTGCAACGGAATGCAGAAGACCGGCCGATTCATGCCAGCGGCAGGGGGGAATCAGATTCTGAATGAGGAGAGTTCAGATCTGAAAATCGTACCCTGCTGGTGGCCCCGTCACGGCGGAGCCTTGTCCACGACCTCGTGTCAGCAACACCTGACGGCCCTGATCCCGGTATTCGACCGAAGTCATCAGCGACCGGGCCAGCGATGTCCTTCCAGACGATTTGGCTGGCTCTGGCAATGCCTGTGGAGCGGCGGGCTCGGTTGCGGCAGCCGGGCGTTGGGCTTCCAGTTCGAGCCAGACCCCTTCAGGAGAGACCGCAAATCGCAGTCGGACCGGCTCGTGGGATTCCGTGCCGAACTGCTGGAAGAGATTCTCGAGTGCTTCGGTCGTTGCCTGGTGGACGGCAATCCCGTCGGTGACGGAGAACGGCTGATGTTCCATGGAGGCCATCACTTCTTCGACGGCTTCAAAGATCTCATCACGACAACGCAGTACGACTTCCGACCAGTCCAGACGCGGTTGGGCAACCGGGCGACGATACGCGGGAGTGCGAGTGTGTGGGGATACGGAGATCATGGATGCCGTCCTTTCCGGCGGGCGATTCGAAGCGATGCAACGGATGTCAGATCGTGGCTGAGGTTCGTGAAGAAGTGATGGTGATTGTGAGAAATTTTCAGGTGATTGAGCCGGAAAGACCCTTCCAGCTCTGGACGTGTTCGGGAAAACTTCGAAAAATTTCGTATCAATGGCTGTTGAACAGCCGTCTGGTTCATTCAAGCCCCTCCCCCCCGATTCTCCGGGGAAAGTCTCAAAGGGGGAGGGGTTGAACTTTTCTTCAGGGAAAGCGACGCGGGTCAGAACTGGCCGACGTTTCGTTCTCCTGATCCGCCGTTTCGGGTGACCAATGCGGCGACGACGTCAATGGCCGATTCGTCACTCAGGAGGCGGACCGAACCATCTCCAAACAGAGCGTTGACACCGCCGGAATGGAATGAATACGGCTGTGATGCCCCTTCCGTTCCATATGCCGTAGGATCGGTGTCGCTGATTGCCCCGTATCCTGACGTTCCATAGGCTGTGGAACCGTGATCATACCCATTGGTCCGGTTCAGGTAGAATCCCCCCGTCGCACTTCCTGGGATGTTCTCGCCAGTGGCATCAGAGCCGGCGAACAGGATATCCGAGGCCGGACGACTCCATCCCCCGGCATTGGTGTGATGGTCATACAGTCTGTCGCTGACCTGTTTACCTCGACGGTAAATATACGGACGACCTGCCGATTCCCAGACTGCGATGGTGTTGGAAAGGCCGTCTGTGATATCGCTGAACGTGATGAATGAGTTCTTGGGGGCGAAACCATTGGTGATTGTCGAGGAGTTGTTGTCGACGGCACTGGCGCGAGATGAACTGCCAATGATCGGGCGTGAGGTGTGAGTTGAGCCGGCTGGTGGGGTCCAGGCTGCTGCCAGAAAAGGATCAACTCCCAGAGACCCGGCATAATCACCAACCGCGACGACTCCGACCCAGGATGTGACCGATCCGCGGAAACCGTCCGGGTTATGGTCCAGAACATTATTATGCCGAGGTGCCGAGGCGCATTCGTATGTCTTGATTCTCTGTGAGGTGATCTGAGCGTTCGATGCGGAACTCCAGTTTTCGTCGGTTCGATACTGGTCCCAGAGTCCTTTCTGTTCAACGAACGGCAGCAGTTTCGTGAAGATGCTGATCCGGGATCCGCCAGCGGGAGAAGGGCGTCCACCGGATGGAATGACTCCTTTTGAATCATGGAAATTGTGAATGGCAATCCCGATCTGCTTGAGATTGTTGACACAGGACGACCGGCGCGCTGCTTCACGAGCGGATTGAACCGCGGGAAGCAGAATGGCAACCAGAACGGCAATGATGGCAATCACGACAAGAAGTTCGATCAGTGTGAAGCCGCCACGGGGCGGATTCTGCGGGATTTGAAATGGCTTCTGCGTTTGCATGGGTGTTTCCTTGGTCGGTGTTTGAAATTCAACAATGATTCGGCAAAAATTTTGTCGGGTGGACAATACGCCACAGGTGGGCGGCTATGCCGGGAGACTCAGCGGGAAAGTCGAGGAGGTGTTTATCATCTGCCTGACTGCTTGCAGGTCACGTCAACAACTCAATTTGCACATCAGTCGGCTCCTTGCTTGAAATCGGTCGGGATTTACTGGGGACGTCATGGTGTCTCGATGCCGGACTCACTGCTTCAGGTCGATCTTCCGGGGCTCTTGTTTGCCGGATGAGACACTCAGGCGGAACGGTGATGTCGTCTGGTTCTCAAGTTCTGCCGGAAGAAGATTGCTGCCTCGATACAGGCTGTCTGACGTCCGGATCAACGGGTACCAGACCGCAGTGAGTGTGTAGTTCCCTTTGGGAATTCCATCTCCGGGTTTGACTGTTGACCAGACAACCTTGCCATCAGCTTGAACGGCTCCAAAGGTCGGTTTGGCATCTTCTCTGGACGTTTGGGGGTACAGAGTCAATTGAGCTCCTGCTGCTGGTTTCCCTTTGTAGACCACTTCCAGTGGGAACTCGTAAAGCGGGGTATTGAACAGACCGCTCCGAACTGTCAGGAACCAGGTGGCGGCAATCAGTGCCAGCGCCATCGTGACGAATGTCACCTGACCGTTTCGGGTTTTGTGAAACGGGATCTCGGCGAGACGTGACGAGACCACCGGCTGGTTGAACCGGGAGCGGATCTTCAGTTCATCATGAACATTTTTCGGGCCGCTGAGCCGTGAAACCGTGCTGGTGATCAGCAGGCGGTTGAAGTGGGTGTCGACGGTTCCGTTCAGAAAGACTTCTCCCTGACGAACGGATACCTGCACGGTCATCCGCATCTGCTCCCCCAGATCGGCCAATTGGTTGATGATCTGCTTTCGCAGTGTGTCATCCTGCTTCTGCTGTTCTTCAGGGCTGATTTTGCGCGGGGCGACTCGTGTTTCTGATGGCTTCGGCAGTCGTATGCGTGGAGCCGCTGGACGATTCGGAGCGGGCTGTGGAGGGGGAGTCGTCTCGAGCGGGGTGGACGGGGAGATGATTCCTTTTGATGTCACGGTGATTCGTGGCGGAACACGTGTCGGGGTGTTGCCGGAATCCGGGGCTGCCGGTTTGTCTTTGGGTGTCGTCATCATGGCTCGCCTGTGTTGTGGAATGACGATGTGTCGGGTCTGTCTCTCTGGAGGCAGGAATGTCGTTGATGGAGAGAAGCAGTCGGACACGGCAGGGATCACTGTTTGTGGTTCGGGCTCTGATTCTATAAATAAGCACGACTCGGTGGGTAGTTTATTGGCGACGAGTCAATCAGGGACACAGTGGGATTCAGGCGGGTTCACCCCGACTTTTTGAAAATACTTGGAAACTTAAATTCCGTCGCCATAGGTGAACGATGGACTGAACACTTCTTCCCGACGAACCACATCCCCTGCAAAGACTGCAGCGAGTGTGGCGGTGTCCATCTTCCGGACGACGTAGTTTCGGATTTCCAGAAGAACGCGCCGAAACCGGCAGACGTGCTCCTGGGAACAGGGCTCGTAATGAGTCGTGGAAACGCACGAAATCGGGGAAAGAATGCCGTCAAAGTGGCGGACAACTTCTCCCATCGTGATTCCATCCGGCGGCTTGGCGAGGATGAATCCGCCATCCCGTCCGGGAATGCTTTTCACCCAGCCCCGTTCGCGCAGGTCAATCATGATCTGTTCAAGAAACCGCTTCGGAATATCATTCCGTTGCGCCATTTCCCGAATCGATAAGGGACCGCGCCCCTGATGGCTGACCAGATCAAACAAAGCTCTCAACGCGTAATCCGATTTGCGTGACAGCTTCATGATCTGGTCTCGAGGAAAAAAGCACGACTGGTTTAGTGTATATATTATTCGGCAACTCGAGTCAACTGCTGCTGGTCAATTTTTCGGGTTCTCACGGAATTCCGGAAAGAATCGACCTGCCGAATCGGGAGCAGTTATAGCGAAACTCGGCAGGGTTCGCATGACCAGTGGACTGCTTTACGATAAGAGTCTGTGACACCACCGGATGGAGGAGGACTGCCTCTCTCCGGAAATCCCTTCTGACCTGCGGCAAATGTTTCCGGTCGAGGGCTGCCCGGTGGTGATGTTTGGTTGCCCCTTAACACGTGATTCAGATCTTATGAGCACCAGCGAACTGACAGTTCTGATCCCCAGTCACGGTCTGGAAGATTTCCCGACGGAACTGGGAGAGAAAGCGGCCGCCAGCCTGCTGAACGCGTTTTCGGTGATCTGGCATCCGGTCCTGCTGGCGTCGAGTGGTTCGGTTCCCCGATGGTGGAGAGCGGATGATCCGCCGTCCGCCCCGGAAGGGAGTCTGACCATTGTTCCGTTGTGCTGTGATGATCACGTGCCCAATGGCTGGGTGACGCAGGCCCGTCAGGCGGGTGCCGTGATCATTACGGGGGAACATGACCGGAAAGAGATGCTTGCCCAGACGCTGCGGCAGTTGACGCTCGATGACGATGTGGATCCGGACCTGGCCGCCGACTTTCTGGCGTTTGGTTCGGTGTATCTGCAACTGGAACTGCTCACCCGGCGGATGCGGAATTATTCGAACTATGACGAACATCGGCTGCGGGAAGTCTCGGTCGCCGCGGCCAGGGCAGCAGTGAATCAGGATGCAGAGGGAGCCCGCAAACATCTGGGAACCTGTTTCGAGATGTTGCTGGAATCGCGCGAACGGTTCTACCCGGTCGAGTGCTCGCTGATGGATCTCTGCCTGGTTACTCCGGAAACCTGGCCGGACAACCTGTCCTCATTGCTGGGGAACGGCTCTCCCATCAACTTTCTGGCCACCGCAAATGACTGGCAGCGGATTCTGGAAAAACACCCCGACCAACGGGATGCGCTCCGGGGGGGAGTGGAACAGAAGCTCGTCGAATTCATCGGGGGCGACGACACCGAACAGATCTCTCCCCTGCTCTCCCTGAACGACTCGTTATGGCATCTCCAGCGTGGAAACCGGATGCTGTCTGAGCAGTTCGGTCAGCGGGCAACTGTCTGGGCGCGCCGCCGGTTCGGGCTGAGTCCGCAGGTGCCGCAACTGCTGCATCGCATGGGGTATCTCGGAGCCCTGCACACTCTGCTGGATGATGGTCTGGCTCCGGAAGAAGAACAGTCTCATTTCCGCTGGGAGGGCTGTGACGGGAACAGCATGAATGCCTACAGTCGCATTCCACTTCCGGGAGATTCCGCCCGCAGCATGCTGAAATTCCCGGAGCGGATGTGTGAGTCGATGGATTATGATCACTCGGCCGCGCTGGTCTTTGCCCGCTGGCCGAAGTTGAAAAATCCGTATCTCGAAGACCTCCGTCGCTCACAGAAATATGCTCCGGTTCTTGGAAAGTTCGAGCGGTTCACCGATTATTTTCAGCAGACCAGTTCACCGGGACGCCGCGAGAACTTTCGGGCCGCGCAGTATCTGACACCAGCGCTGATTCATTCCGTCGCCCGTGAAGAGCCCCGCCCCATCTCCCGTTACGTCGATTACTGGACTCGTGAGCGGAAATGGTATTCGGTCGAATGGCTGCAGACGGTCTCGGCTCTGATTTCCGGAACACCAGCGGATGTGAGTCCGCTGGAAGACTCGGTCCGGAGTGCCGAGGCCGAGTCGTCCCCGGAGGTGATCAGGCAGGCCGAGCAGATTCTGTCGGAGCAGTTGTCTCAGGCGAGTCAGAACTTTTCCCGGCTCGTGACGACCGGGGGGGAACCGGGATCCGGGGTACTGATCGTCAATCCTCTGGCATTTCCCCGGCAGGTTCTGATCGACTGGCCTCATGCCGGCAGTCCGCCAAAAGATCCGGCGGTGCTGGGAGTGCAGGTCGATTCGGACCGGATCCGTGTGCTGGTGGCATTGCCTCCCTGCGGATTTGTCTGGCTGGCCGGCAGCGACACTCCTCCGGCGGTGAGCGTTGCCGGAAAGAACCCGCTGGCGGAAGAGCTGGTGGTGCGAAACGATCGGTTTGAAGTTCGATTGAGTGAAGCGACCGGCGGAATCGGGCAGATCGGAACCTATCGCCGCAGTCCCAACCGGATCAGTCAGCAGGTGGCGATCCGATTCCCGCATGAGAAGGCAATCACCTTTGAAGAGGGAGAGAAGAAGGAAACCTATACCACGTTTTACAGTGCCATGCAGTTGCGGGAGTCACGTGTTCTCAGTCGTGGTCCACTGGTCGGAGAAGTGGGAACGCGGGGAGATCTGATTGACGAGCAGACCGGTTCCGTGCTGGGGACGTTTCAGCAATGGACACGGGTCGTCGCCGGCCGCAATCGGATCGAAGTCGATCTCGAGATCTCACTTGCGGAAGGGGTGAAAGGGGATCCGTGGACCAGTTATCTGGGATGCCGGTTCGCCTGGGCTCACGAACAGGTGGCGCTGTCTGGTTCATTCCAGCAGGGAGCGCAGCCGGCTGCGCGTGATCGACTGGAGATTCCGCAGTATCTGGAAATCGCGGACGACAACTTCCGCACGACACTCCTCACGCCGGGACTGCCGTTCCATCGAAAAACCGGGGAGCGGATGCTGGATACTTTGCTGATCACCGAGGGTGAAACGCAGCGCCGGTTCCAGTTTGCCGTGGCGATCGATTCCGTGTATCCGATGCAGGCGCATCTGGATCAGTTCTCGGCGCCGATTGTCGTGCCGACAGCGACTCGCCCGGCGGACGGAAAACGGGAAGGCTGGTTCTTCTATCTCTCGGCGAGCAACGTGCAGATTTCCAGACTCTTCCCCGGAAAGGAACCGGGAACGGTCATCGTTCGACTGCTGGAAACAGAAGGCCGGTCGAAAGTGCTCGGGCTGCATTCCTTCCGGACCCCCTCCTCTGCCCGACAGGTGGACTTCACTGGCAAGACGATCCAATCACTGCAGATCGACGATGCCGTCACCGTCGAGGTCTCACCCTATGAACTCTGTGACATTGAACTGACCTGGTAACACCGGATCCGTCTACAGGGGAAGTTGATCTGGCTGGGGAAAGGAAAACTGGAGGAGCGTTTCGAGTTCGGCGAGTGCGTTGCGTGATTCGTCAGCGAGCGCCGGGTCACAGAGATCAGCAGGATGCAGTTCTTCCCGATAATGTTTTGAAACCCAGCTGCAGAGCTGTTCATAACGCTCTGTGGTCAGCAGGACGTTGCCGTGGAGACGGGACAGTTCTGTGGCCGTCAGCACGACCCGCAGTCGCAGACAGGCGGGACCTCCTCCGTTTTTCATACTCTGCCGTACGTCGAGAAACTCGACTCCCGTGACCGGATTCTCTTCCGCCAGCAATCGATCGATGACGGCTCTCGCCCGGGAATGGGATTCGCATTCGCTCGGGCAGATCAGCAGCATCTCGCCGGACGGCAGTGTGACCAGCTGACTGTTGAACAGGTAGGTGCTGACGGCTTCCTGCAGTGTCAGCTCTTTCTGGCTGACCTCGAAGATCAGTTCGCAATCCATCGCCGCTCGAACTGCCCGCAACGATGCCCGCTGATTGACAAATGCCTGTTCATGGCAGATGAGCATGTTCTCATTGCTCATGGCGATGACGTCGTTGTGAAAGACACCGGCATCGATGGCGAGTGGATTCTGTTGCAGAAACAACTGGCGGCGCGGGGGAAGTTTGTGCATCGCGGCGATGCGTTCGCTCGCCTGCAGTGTCTGGCGCGCGGCGAATTTTCGCGGGGAAGGAGCACCGGGATCTTCTTCGTTGCGACCGTAGACAAACAATTCGATTCCCGGAGTTCCGTGATTCCGGCAAAGCCGCATCTGGTTGGCTGCTCCCTCATCGGACAGCAGTCGGTGGCGGGGAAGCGGATCGTAGACCACGAAGTGATGCGGGTCACGGAAGATCGATTTCAGGATCTGTGTCGTGGCATCCGCTTCGAGTGCACGATGGCGTGTTCCAATCAGATTCGCCGGTGTCAGATGGACTTTTCCGTCGGCCGTGTCGTGGCTGGGAGAGACGGTTGCGGCATTGGCGACCCACATTGCCGCGGCACTGTACGACATCGAGAGCAGATCAGGGCGGGTCCGTCCCGCTTCGGCGATGACTTCGGCATCGGTTCCCTGGAGTCCCTGTCCCCGCAGGTACGAAAAGATCGGGCGGGGATGCGGCGGGAGAACTCCCTGATGCAGTCCCAGATCCATCAGCCGTTTCATCTTGGCCAGCCCCTGCAGGGCGGCCTGGCGCGGACGGGAGACCGTCAGCTGATTTTTCTGCGAGGCGAGATTGCCGGGAGCGAGTCCCCCATAATGATGAGTCGGTCCCACAATTCCATCAAAATTCACTTCACAGACAGACGTGTCGATCGCGCTCACGATAGATCAATTCCCGGGCTTAAGGTCTCCGGCAAGTGTAGTGATGACGACTCCATCATCGCTACCGGAGAATTGCAGGAATCAATCATCTGGAATCCGGCCGGGCGATGATTGCCGCTGCGGCCCCGTCCCCCGAACGGCAACTGGCCACTCGCTCCGGTGGTCGGACGGTTCCAGTTGATCAGACCGGCATTCGTGGCTGCGGCAACCTGCCGGAAATCCGCTTCCGCTTCAGTGAAGACCGCGCTCGCGAGTCCGTAGCGGGTCCGGTTCATTGCTTCGATCGCTTCCGTCAGATCGGAAACACGAGTGACCTGCAGTAACGGACCAAACAGCTCCTCGTCGGAGAGATTCCGGCAACCGGTCACATCGAGAAGCCCCGGGGTCACGAACGCCGTTCCCTGTGATGTCCGGCGGGCGGCGACGAGTGTCACCGCACCGGATGCGACCAGACGCTGTTGTTCGTCGAGGAGTCGGTCCACGGCCCCGGCATGAATCAAGGGGCCCAGAAACGGTTGAGGCTGATCATCCGGAAATCCGGGAGTCAGGCGGGAGACGACTTCTGTGAGTCGTTTGAGAAAGCGTTCGTTTCCGGCGGTCACAATCAGTCGTCGGGCACAGGTGCAGCGCTGACCCGACGTGATGAATGCCGACTGAATTGTCCAGTAGACCGCAGCGTCCAGATCTGTCGGACGATGCACGATCAGGGGATTGTTTCCGCCCAGTTCCAGAGCGAGCAGAACCTCCGGGCGTCCGACCAGTGCCCGTTGCAATGCGACTCCGGTCTGGAAGCTGCCTGTGAACAGAATGGCCTGAATCCCGGGATGCGTGCTGAGTGATTCGCCGGTCTCCCGTCCCCCCTGCAGAAGGTTCAGAACGCCGGCGGGAAGTCCGGCGGCTTCCCAGAGCTTCACGGTTTCCTGCGCCACCAGCGGTGTCAGTTCACTCGGTTTGAACAGCACGGTATTCCCTGCCAGCAATGCCGGGAGAATCTGGCCGTTGGCAATGTGGCCTGGGAAGTTGAACGGCCCGAAGACGGCGATCACGCCGAGTGGGACATAGTGTGTTCTGGCGATTCCTCCCGGAATGGAAAGTTCGGACGGGGAGCGACGGGATTCGAACGCCTGCAGCGTGAGATCCACTTTCCCGATCATCCCCTGCACTTCCGTCGCCGCGTCCCAGAGCGGCTTTCCGACTTCCTGTGAAATCAGTCGGGTGAGTTGCGTCTGATGCTGGACCAGCTGTTCTTTGAATCGCAGCAGGAACCCCGTTCGTTCCGGAATGGAAAGACTCTTCCAGCCGGCGAGGGCCTGGCGGGCACTGGCGACGGCGCTGGCCACATCGTCGCCGGTCGATTCCCGTCCCGTCCAGAGAACCTCTCCCCGGGCGGGACTGGTCGACTCGAACGGCTTTCCGGAACCGGGACGCCATATTCCATTGATGTCGTTCATTGAATGGTCTCCTCATGGGGAACCGGGACGGAGCGGGACGAAGCGAATCGTCTCGCCGATTCCGACTTTCAATGCCAGTGCCGTCTCCGGGTCGATTTCGACTCCGGTGGCCTGCTGTGCAAGCTTTCCTTTACAGGCGCGAAAGCCTTCCGTCCGGGAGGAGATCAGAAACTCCTGTTCGGATTCGACATGCTGATGAATGGCCACGACAGGGGCGACCTGACTCTCCCGGACACTGCGAATCTGATTCAGGGCACAGTGCAGCATTGGTCCGGCTTCAAAAATGTCGACGCAGTTTTCGAACTGGAATCCTTCCGATTCCAGCAGGCCTCTGGCCGGCCGGGTGAGTTCGTGGACTTCTCCGATGACCGCCTGGGCGTCGGCCGGAAGAAGTGGGATGTAGATCGGATACCGGGGCATCAGGTCTCCGATGAAACTCTTGTTGACGATGCTCAGATAATCCGCTTTCGGAAACTCGAGATCGAAGAAATGTTTCCCCAGTGCATCCCAGAAGGGGCTGCGCCCCTGTTCGTCGATCACTCCCCGCATTTCGGCAATGACATTCGGATCGAACAACTTCGGGTATTCCGCCATGAACAGGAATCGGGACAGCGACAGGACCCGGCCATTTCCCCCTTTGCGGGCATCCGGATGCAGAAACAGACTGCCGATCTCGCAGGGGCCGTTGTGATTCTCTTCCAGATGCAGCACCTGAATTTCTTTGCGGACATTCAGCATCCGGGAGTCATGCACACTCGTTTCGATGCGGTACAGGTAGAACGGTTCGAAGCCGCCGACTTTGGAGACCATTCCACAGGTTCCCTGTGCCACGCCGGTTTCGCTGTCTTCCGTCACGAACAGATAGGACTCTCCGCCGGGTTCCGTGTCGTCCAGATGCTGGAAGGATCGCAGTGAGGCCTTGATCCGTTTTTCGAGCAGTTCCCGATCCTGTGGCAGGGTCGTGAGTCCGAACGAGGTCAGATCGGCCAGTTCCAGCAGGCGATCCAGGTCCGTCAACTCAACCGGGCGTACGACGTACATGGCGATCTCCTCGTGTTTCAGGATCTCGATTTGTCCAATGTCTGCAGAACCGATTCAATGCGCCGGCAGACGTCATCGATCTGTTCGTCGGTGATGGAGCCGAATGGTGGAAGCATCCGAATCCGGGTCGGATTTCCGCCTGCGGAAAAGGCCAGAACTCCCTCTTCGAACAGGGCGTCGAGGAATTGTCTGGCAGACTCGGCGGAGCCGTCGAGAACGGTCATGGCGACCATGCCGCCAATTCCCCAGGGACCGGACAGACGATGAGGATGGGCCTGATGAATCCGTTCAAAGTGGCCGACAAACCGGGCGTGCGTTGCCATCAGTCGACCGGAGGCTCCGAAGTACCCACCGGTCTGCAGGCGACGCAGAATGGACAATGCGGCATGAATCGAAGAGGTGGCTCCGGTGAACGTCTGACTGATGAGGCCCGGCTTGGGAGCGAGTTCCTGCCGGAACAGCGTCGCACAGACCTGAGTCATCTTGCCGACGGTCACGACATCGGCGAAGCCGTCGAGTTCCAGATGTTGAAACGCGAACGGGCGCGTGGTTCGCCCGAACGTCTGGATTTCGTCGAACCAGATCGGCACCTGATGGGAACGCAGGAGTTCGCACAGCGCGGCGAAAAAAGAATGGGGCGCGGTATAGTATCCCCCTTCTCCCTGAATGAGTTCGAAGATCATCCCGGCATGTTGTCCTGGGTAACGTTCGAGGTGTTCAGCCAGTCGGGCCAGTGATGTCTGTGTGGCGGATTCCGGGTGAGTGCCGTCGAAATAGGGAACGTAATCGACCGGCATCACGGTCGGCAGACCGACCCGATTCCTGGCCCGGTCCGTCAGCTGGGAAGTGGCGAGTGTCCGTCCGGAGAAGCAGTTCTGGAAAGCCAGCATCCGGTTTGCGGGATGCCGTGCCTGAAAGAGAATCTTCAACGCATTTTCATTCGCCGTCGCCCCACTGGTGCTCAGGAAACAATGTCGTAGCGGAGCGCCGGATTCCCCGGCAATGTTCAGCAACTCATGACACAGTTCTGTCGAGTCGACGTTCTGCTGCAGGTTCCCCTGCATGATGGTGTCCTGCAGGGCGGCGTCAATTGCGGCATCGAGAAGAGCCGGATCACTGTGCCCGAACGGGTGGACTCCGATTCCGGTGATCATGTCGTATTTCACGCTGCCGTCAGCCAGTTCGACAAGCGCGCCCTGTCCGAGTCCGCTCCCCAGATACGGGAAGAACAGGCCTCCCCCGCGGTCCGCGGAGAACTGTTTCAGAAGTGCCGCATAGTTGTCCTGGAATTCCCGCTGTGGAGGACAAGGCGCGGTCAGTGCTGCCGTCTGGTCTGCCAGTGCGGCACGCAGTAACTGGCGGGCTTGAGAGACTCGAGGGTCGCTGTGGAACTGTTCGGATCGAAGTGCGTTTTTGTTTGTCATGGCGATCCTCATTCCCGGGATGTCGTTTCCAGTTCCTCCCTGCACCACTCTGCTTCATTTTAGAGGGGGGAACTCAAAGATGAAGATGGGGTTGAACCGTTCAGAGACTTTCCCCATGTGCGCGAACCTGTCAATCGGGGTGATGTGAAGGGATCAACATCTGTAAACCCAATTGTAGTATCGATATCCGTTTGCCTGACTGGCGGGCAGCCCCGCCGCATCCGATTGCAGTGCCTGTGAACTTTTGAAGAGTTTCCTGCGACGGCTCGGGCAAACTGTGGGATTTTGAGTGTTCCAGATCGGTGCCGGTCGATGGTATCGCAATTGCGAATTGCAGAACTGACCTGCCTGGAATCCTCTCCCCTGACAAAGTGCCTCACTCCCGATCCAGGGGAGACACACCGCCTGCCCGAGTTTTGTGTGCGTTGTCCGAGATGTCGCAAAAACTGGCATTCAGGCAGAGCGTGTGTTTTCCGTCCTGCGATGTCTGATTCTGGAAAGAAGAACAATGCAAAAGGGATTTCTGATCGACATGGATGGCGTGATCTACCGTGGAAGCGAGCTGCTTCCCGGTGCGGATCGGTTTATTGCGATGTTGCGCCGACGGAATGATCCATTCCGGTTCCTGACGAACAACAGTCAGCGAACCCGCCGTGACGTGGCGTTCAAACTGCGGAAGATGGGAGTCGATGCCCGCGAGGAAGATATCTTCACCTGTGCCATGGCGACCGCCCGGTTCCTTGCCCGTCAGAAGCCGAATGGGACGGCCTATGTCATCGGTGAAGGAGGACTGTTGCAGGCACTGCACCAGAACGGGTACGCGATTGTGGATCAGGATCCCGATTACGTGATCGTTGGAGAAGGTCGGGCGCTGACCCTGGAGATGATGGAAACGGCGATCCGCTTGGTGCTCAATGGAGCCCGACTGGTGGCGACGAATCTCGACCCGAATTGTCCGACGCAGAACGGACTGCGGCCCGGCTGTGGGGCATTCGTGGCGATGATCGAATCCGCGACGCAGACGAAGGCCTTCAGTGTCGGGAAACCGAGCCCGATCATGATGCAGGCGGCCGGTGCCGAATTACGGGTTCCGGCGCATCAGATTGTCATGATCGGCGATACGATGGAGACGGATATCTGCGGTGGAGTTCAAATGGGATATCAGACCGTATTGACTCTGACCGGAAGCACAAGCGAGGAAGATCTCGACCGGTATGCCTACTGTCCGGATATTGTCGTTCAGAACATTGGCGAGCTGTGCGATCATCCGCTGTTTCTGGCCGATGCGGACACGGAAATCCGTGATTGTGCGCTGGTGGAGCTTCAAACCTGAAATGACAGGTGACAGAACACGGTTTGAGCAGGCCAACGAGCCTGCGGGTCCTGTTCGGGAACCTGTCAGGACAGAGTGGTCACACCACTAATCTCCTGATGCAATGGAATCGGCAGGGGTTGCCTGTCACTGTGAAGACTGACCGGGAAATCAGGAGGTGATCTTGTCGGTCTGGCCCGTTCTGGGTAGACAGCGTTCGAAATCCGCGCCGGAAGGACCGGGACTTCGTCTGTCATGGTGAGTGACGCGTCACTCCCGGACGGGGAATCAGGTTCTTTTTTTCAGCGGAATGTGAACGACAGAATTTCAAAATGGTCGAACGGGACCGGTGCAAGCAAGGATGCTGAGATGCGCCCCTTTCTGATGACAGTCTGTGCGATCGTCACTGTGATGGCGGTGCTGAATGTGGACGCCCGTGCCGATGTGCGCGGCTGGCGGAAAGCCTATCGGAACATCGAATACGGAAAACCGCTGCCGAGCCGGTGGACGCTGCCGTATGACGATCAGACGAAGATGCTGATCTGCACCAACCGCTCTGTCCCGCCGAACTGGATCATCGTCGGCATGCGGCACAACGCGAACTGCAACGGCCTGGGAAATAATGCCTGGGTCATTCAGAAGCTGCCCAACTATCCCGGGGCCGACATGATCATCTGCGGCAATCAACCGGTGCCGCCGGGATGGGTGATCGTGGAACAGGTTCACACGACCTATTGCGGTCACGGCACCAGCGGGCTGCGAATCCGCAAGGAATAAAGAGACGAAATGTAAAAAAACAAATTCAAAGGACCAAGAACCAAAGAAATAAATTCAAAACTCTAAAAACCAAGAACCAAACGATCCGATCGAGATCGACTCAACAAAAGAGTTTTTGGTTCTTGGTCCTTTGAATTTGGTTCTTTGACTTATTTCTTTTACTTGAGTTCCTTCAGGCGGATCTTCCGGAAGTGAGCAACAGAAGGTGGTCCGGCATGTAACTGGAGGGCGAGAACCCCTTCCAGTTCCCGTTCTGCGGTTTGCAGATCGGTCAGTTCCATGGTGACGACGCCGTCGACGAGGTGCGTGATTTTGTTCCCTTTGCCGATGATGGTCAGTTCGTGCCATTCTGCCAGGTCGATGGGAGTGACCGGAACATCCAGCTTGGTGACGGTTTTCTTGCCGTCTTCGCCGACGACGACACGCTGTCCCCGTTCTGCGAGAATTCCCCGTCCCCGTTCGTCATACAACATGGCCGTGTATTCGGGTTTGGGGTGAATGTCTGCCTGATATCCGGCGACGACCCAGTCTCCAATATCCGGGCGTCGCTGTGACCGGTACTGGACTCCGGAGTTGTTGTTGCCTTCGAAACGGAAGTCGAGCTTCAGTTCGAAATCGGCCACCTTGCCGCCGGTCCAGACGAGAAACTGATTTGTCTTGATGCTGCCGTCGGATTTCCCGACGATGAGGCCATCGGCGACGGACCACAATTCCGGGTTTCCGTCCCAGTTGGTCAGGTCTTTTCCATTGAAGAGTTCCTGATATCCATCTTCAGCCTGAAGGCGGACGGTCAGCGAGAGCATCAGGCTGCAGCAAAGCAAAGCGGCGACAGGAACACGCACGGAAGTGACTCCCCGGGGATCTGAAAACAGTGGAATTCAATTTGATCCTAACAAAATGCCGGGGAGAGGAAAGTCAACAGAGAGGACAGGATTGTCGGGGACTGGGACGCGGCTGCCGATTCCCACTCCCGGCGGATTCCCTTGCGTCAATTTCATTCATCACGTATTGAGCTGTTCTTCATTCATTTTCCATTCCCCAATTGAGAAATGCTGCATTTGCGGCAGGGACATCGATGATGCTGGACAGGAATTCGACGGAGTTGAAGGCCGCACTTTCCGCGGTGATCGCAGCGGCAAAAATCTGTCGCGCCGTTCAGCAACGGATCTCGCCTGAGACATTGGAAAAGAAAGACAAATCTCCCGTGACCATCGCGGATTACGCCAGTCAGGCGGTGATCTGCCGTGAATTGTTGCAGGCGTTTCCGGAAGATCGGATTGTCGGAGAAGAAGATGCCGGAGATCTGCGCAGTGAATCACAGCGGGCGTTCGTCGATCAGATTCTCTCGGAAATTCGAGGAATTGGAATTCCGGCCTCTTCCGACGAACTGCTGAGCTGGATCGACTCCGGAAATCATGACGGAACGGGTGCCCGCTACTGGACACTGGATCCGATTGACGGCACGAAAGGGTTTCTGCGGAAAGAACAGTTTGCCGTATCGCTGGCGCTGCTGATCGATTATCGGATTGACCTCGCGGTTCTCGCCTGTCCGAATCTTCCCAGTGATCTTCCCTGTGGCGATCAGATCGGAACGATCCTCTATGCGGTTCGAGGCCAGGGGGCCTGGTCGATTCCGCTCGACAATCCAATGGCTCCGCCGGTGCCGGTTCACGTGTCGACGGTCAGTGATCCCCTTTCGACCCGAGTGTGTGAATCGGTCGAATCCGGGCATAGCGCCCACGACCAGTCGGCTGTTGCCCTGAAGCGACTCGGGGTTCAGGGGAAACCTGTTCGCATGGACAGCCAGGCGAAGTACGCGGCCGTGGCGCGGGGAGATGCAGAGATGTATCTCCGACTGCCGACCCGCCCCGGTTACGAAGAGAAGATCTGGGATCATGCCGGGGGTGTCCTGGTGCTGGAAGAAGCCGGGGGGAAAGTCACCGATCTTCATGGTTTGCCGCTCGACTTCTCCCAGGGGCCGACACTCCGTCGGAATCGTGGCGTTGTGGTGACGAACGGATTGCTGCATGATCAGGTCCTCGCGGCTCTGGCGGGATTGACCGAAGACCACTGAACGCGGGCGACGGACTGTGGATGACCGTCGTCACTGTCGAGCAGGAGATGGCGACAATCAGCATGTCCGACGAACTGACATCACGTGACCGTGTTCTTCTGGAATTGAGAAACGCGATTCGTCGTGTTCAGGTTCGAAGTGCGTCGATTCTGGTCGGCGTTTCCGGCGGTGCGGACAGCGTGGCCCTGCTGCGTGGATTCAAAGAACTCGCGGAAGCCGAATCGCTGTCACTGACTGTTGCCCATTACGATCATGCCCTCAGAGCCGAGTCTCAGGCGGATGCCGAGTGGGTGCAAGCTCTGAGTGATGCCATCGGACTTCCGTGCGTGATCGAGCGCCGGCCGGCAGTTCCCGTTTCTGCGGAAGAGGGCATCTCGGAGGAATCCGCTCGACGCCTGCGCTATGACTTCTTCAAAGAGACTGCCCAATCACGAGGATGCCAGCTCGTGGCCGTTGCGCATACGGCAGATGATCAGGCGGAAACGGTGTTTCATCACCTGATTCGCGGCACCGGTCTGGCGGGTCTGGGAGGAATTCCTGCTCAACGGCTCCTGAGTGGTGATCTCCTGCTGATTCGCCCGTTGCTCACGGTCCGACGTGGTGATCTCGTGAATGCACTCGCGGAATGGAAGCAGGAGTACCGGACGGACGCGACGAATCAGAATCTGCGCTACACCCGGAATCGGATTCGTCATGATCTGCTGCCACAACTGCGGGAAAAGTTGAATCCGCAAGTGGAAACCGCCCTGCTCCGTTTGTCACAACAGGCGGACGAAGCACAGCGTGTGATTGAGGAACTGGCTCAGGAACGGCTGCAGCAGGCCGAACTCCATGTCAGTTCACTGTCGATTCGGATTCGCCGGGACCCCTTTCTCACCGCACCGGTCATTGTCGTCCGGGAGGCCCTGCGCCAGTTGTGGATTCAGGCCGAATGGCCCCGGCAGGCGTTGTCGTTCTCGCATCTTGATCAACTGGCCAGTCAGGTGAAGACCGGGGAGCCGTCCCGATTTCAGCTCCCTGGAGGAATCGACTGTTTCTGTCGGGGGCCGTTGCTGGAATTGCGGCGTCCGGAACTCCCCCCGGATTCGGAATGCCCCGACTCCTGACGTGTCAGGCATTTCCGGAAATCAGAATTCTATGGGATTCTCCCGATCCCGATGACGGGAAACGGTTTCGCTCCAAGTGCTGAACGCATATCATCCAGAGCACGTGTCCATTCGAATGTCCGCCTTTCCGACAACCCGTTGTTTGTTGCCATGAAAATTCACGAATATCAGGCTAAAGAACTGTTCGCCAAGGCCGGAGTGCCGATTCCTCGCGGGATCGTGATCAGGACTCCGGAAGAAGCGGCGGCCGCTTACGAAAAACTGGGAACAAAAGTCTGTGTCGTGAAGTCCCAGATTCATGCCGGGGGACGGGGAAAAGGACGCTTCAAAGAACATCCCGAACAGGCCGGGGTCGTGCTGGTCAAATCGGCAGAAGAAGCTGTGGCGAACGCCAAGCGGATGCTCGGCTCGACACTCGTGACCATTCAGACCGGTGACGAAGGGAAGCAGGTCAACACCGTCTATGTTGAGCAGGGGCTCGACATCAAGAAGGAACTGTATCTCGCCATCGTCGTCGACCGGGAAGTCGGTCTGCCGACCATCATCGCGTCCGCCGAAGGGGGCATGGCGATCGAGGAACTGGCCCACGAACATCCTGAGAAAATCATCAAGGAACCATTCGATCCAGGGATCGGCCTGCAACCGTATCAGGTGCGAAAACTCAGTCGGGCTCTTGGACTGGATGCGACCGCACAGAAATCTGCCGGGGTCTTTCTGCCGAAGATCTGTGATTTCTTTGTGAAATCCGATTCGAGCATGACGGAAATCAACCCGCTGGTGGTCACCGGCGAAGGGCAGCTGCTGGCGCTCGATGCGAAAGTCACCTTCGACGACAACGCGCTGTTCCGTCACAAGGACTTTCTGGAACTGCGGGATCTCGCAGAAGAAGATCCCGCCGAAATTCAGGCGGCCAACACCGGGCTCAGCTACGTCAAGCTGGATGGAAACATCGGCTGTCTCGTGAACGGTGCCGGTCTCGCGATGAGCACGATGGACCTGATCAAGCTGCACGGCGGAGAGCCGGCGAACTTTCTCGACGTCGGCGGTGGAGCCAATGTCGAGCAGGTGACGGAAGCCTTCCGGATCATTCTCGCAGACAAGAACGTGAAGGCGATTCTCGTCAATATCTTCGGCGGAATCATGAAGTGTGACACCATCGTCACAGCACTGCTGACAGCGTATGACAACATCGGGATCACGGTGCCGCTGGTCGTGCGTCTGGAAGGCACGAACGTCGAACTCGCCCGGGAAATGCTGAAGAACTCCGGAAAGCAGATTACGACGGGCATGGACCTGACTGACGCCGCGCAGAAAGTCGTGGCGACTCTCGGAGCCTGATTCCCGAACGACACGGGGTCGGTAAGAAAGAATGCCATCAGGGACTGTCTCTGGTGGCGAGGAGTTTGTCCCGGAAATCACAGCACCACTCAAGTCCTTCTCCCCTCAGGGGAGAAGGTGGCCGCAGGCCGGATGAGGGGCGAACATTGCCAGTGCAAACACTGCTCACCGGTCGAACCCCTCACCCCGACCCTCTCCCCTGAGGGGAGAGGGAGATTCCGGGACAGACTCCTGGGCTTTCTTCCCCGGCCCGTTTTTCCTGGACGAATTGTTCTTCATTCAGAACCTGTCAGACGAGATGTGACACATGGAGATTCTTCCGGCAATCGACCTGCGAGGCGGAAAATGTGTTCGTCTTCGACAGGGAGATTACAATCAGGAAACCATCTTCGGTGACGATCCGGTCTCGATGGCCTTGCGCTGGCAGGAAGAAGGGGGAGACTGGCTGCATCTGGTCGATCTGGATGGAGCCAAGGCCGGAAAGCCGGTGAACATCGAGGTGATTCGCAAGATCGTCGCGGCGCTCAAGATTCCCTGTGAACTGGGTGGAGGGATTCGGACCGAAGAGACGGTCCGTGAGATGCTGGAAGAGGTCGGCGTCAAACGGGTCATCATCGGCACTCAGGCACTCAAGCAGCCGGAATGGTTCAGCTCGATCGTCGAGCGGTTTCCCGATCAGGTGTGTCTGGGACTGGATGCCCGCAATTCCATGGTGGCGACGGAAGGCTGGCTGGATGTTTCCCAGACATCTGCTCTGGAACTGGCTCGAAACTATGTGGGACTGCCGCTGGCGGCGGTGATCTACACCAACATCGCCAACGACGGCATGATGCAGGGAATCGATGACGGCACACTGGCGGATTTCCGTGAACTCGCCGGAATGGGACTGAAAGTGATTGCCTCAGGCGGTGTCACGACGCATGACGACATCCGCAAGCTCCGCGATATTTCACGGGAAGAACCGAATCTGATCGGTGCGATCACCGGTCGCGCAATCTATGAAGGGACCGTCAGCGTTCCCGAGGCCGTTCGCATCGCCCGCTCGTAGGATGGCGGAAGGACCAAATTATAAGAACCAAGGACCAATCATAAGAACCAAATCATAAGGACCAAGAACCAAACAATCTTTTGTTGAGTCGTTTCCCATTCGATTGTTTGGTTCTTGGTTCTTATCATTTGGTCCTTCTCTTTCTACCTCGCTATACCGTTTCGCTCAACTGATAAATCGCCTCGGTGTCGAGAACCAGATCGTTCGCTGAGAACAGTTTTTCGATGGCCGCCCGATGGGTCTTCATTTTCAGGCCCCCCACTCCCAGGGCGCCATAGATGGCGACGTTCCCCCGGTTTTCTGCCTTATGAGTGGGTTCAATTCCTTCGAGCCCGTATGGTGGGACGGCGTTCAGGTCGATTGCGACTTTCAGGGAGTCGATGCTGGACCATTCTTCCTGTTTGAGGAACGTCACACCGGCTGCTCCCGCGGCAATCAGCAGTTGGATGCCATCGACATTGGCCGGGAGATCTTCATCGGACTGAACACATCCGGTGACATGTGCCCCGGAGATTCGATTTCGGACCATCTCCGCCACGGCATTCGCTCGTTCTGCACTGCGGGACGCGATGCGAACCTTCGCTCCGGCAGCCGCGAGAATGAGTGCGGTTCTTTGCCCGACCGGTCCGGTGCCTGCCAGGATCAGGGCCGTGGCCTGTGAAAGCTGGACGTGTCTGGATGCGTACCGGACGGCTGCCGCGGCAGTGGTGGCGGCCCCGTTCGGGTCCAGCATGGAGGAGACCCGCAGGGGGCCGATGAAGGTTTCGTTGACGGTGCGAAAGACCGTTTCTGCCGCACGGGGATCCGATCCGCCGACGAAAATGGCGGTGTTTGCCAGGTCCTTGATTCCACGGGTGAAGATCGCGCCATGCACAAACGGAGCAACATTTTCCGGCGTGATGCCCCCCAGTGAGAAAATTTCCTCAGCACCTGCGTCGACAGCGACAATCCGGTCGAAGACGGATGGAATGGGATCGGTGTCGAGCTGAATCAGGATCCGTTTCATGGGACGAGTCTCTTGAGCAGGGTTCGCAGGGGATCGCCGCAGATCAACGATCTCCGGGAGATCAAGAAAAATCGCTCCCAGTCCATCACCGGGAGCGATTCGTTCATCAGATTGTCCAGTCCGTTCGGGACATCCGGGGATTACCCCTTCGTAAAGAACGGATGGCTGGAAGTGTCTTTCTTCGAAAGCATTTCGGATGCGCTCGGTTCATCCTTCATCGCGCGTTCGATCGACAGCTTGGTCGCTTCGTAGTTGTACTGGTAGATCTTCTGATCGTCAGCCGCTTCCCAGTGAATGAAGACGCCGCAGACGATGCAGAGCTTGTCGGCCTGATCTTGTGGAATCACGCCGGATTTCACGCTGTCAGCAACGGCGTCAGCGACGGCCCGCTGGGCTGGTCCAAACATCTGAACAGCCTGGCGTGCCCCTTTGATGGTGACTTTCGTGATCATCACGGTGGCAGGTTTGACCACCAGGTTGGGTTCCAGAACAGCCAGCAGATTGCTGTGCCCGGAAGACTGGGTGGCCAGAGCATTGGCGAAGGCCACTCCCACTGGTCCGCTCTTGTCACCGATCAGCAGATCGATATGGGCAACTTCGTTTCCTTCACCAACAAGGGCTTCCCCGACATGAAACGACATTCATCTCTCCTGTTCACAGGTGGTGACGCGAAATTCTCACAGATTGAAGTGCAGTGATATCAGTCGAAGGGGGGAATTTCCAGTCTTCGCGCCAACCAATCGACCGGTTTTTCGCCTCTCCAGTTTCCCCCCCAGAACGGAGAGAAGGAAGATCTCGTCGACCAGCCTGGCGGAATCACCATGATTCCGATCCTTTTCCGCCATGTCGCGTTCGGGCTATCATGCAGGTCGCTGCCCGACTCATCCTCCCGCTGTTGACTCCCCGGTTCGTCACTGGGGAATCTTCCGGTCACTGACGCAACGGCGCGCCAGGTGCAGAACGTGATGGTCGGGCTCTCTTTCAGGCGCTGATGAGGGTTTTGTGTCTCAACCGGAATTTCTCAACTCGCTCTACTCTCTGTTTACGCTGGCGCTGCTGGGGATGAGCGCGGTTGTCTGGGTGCAGCTGCTCTCTGGGAGCGGGCCCGGCGTCATGGTGATGACCCCGCGTTTTCGTCGGGCACAGGTCTCCCTGCCGCCGCTGATCGTCGGAGTCACACTCTTCTACTTCATCGTCTTCATGGTGCTTCCGCTCCTCGTGGTCTGGTTGAAACCGGCGAAATTCACGTCGGACTTTTTCACCATGTCTCGGGCTGAAGTCTGGGCCATGCTGACGCTGAATCTCCTGGAAGGGGTGATTGCAATTCCGATCCTGCTCGCCGCTGTTCTCACCGGGACACGTCATCGTGTCGACCGCATTCGACTCGGGTTTCGCACTGACCGGATCGAGGAGCAGCTCCGTGAAGGCTTCATCGGGTTTCTTCTGGCGGCACTTCCGGTCGCGTTGACGATTCTGGTGACATCTCCTTTGCGAGGGAAAGAGCTGGAGCATCCGTTCCTTCAGCTGCTGAGATCATGGGGGCCCGGACCGGAAATGGCCTTGATCTTCCTGCAGGCGGGAGTGATCGCCCCGTTGAAGGAAGAACTGCTGTTCCGCGTGATGTTACAGACCTGGCTGCTGCAATGGATGTCTCCTGCCTGGGCGATCGGCACTTGCGCTGTCGTGTTTTCCGCAGTGCATGGATATCCCGATGCGTTTCCGCTGTTTCCGCTCGCACTGATTCTGGGGGTCGTCTATTACTATCGCCGGAGTTATCTGACGATCGTGGCGATCCACATGCTGTTTAATTTTTACAACCTCGTGGCGACGCTGATTCCTCCCGTCGAAGGAACGCCGTAGCGTCGCCTGGTGCCGCTATGAGAAATCTTCCAGCGGGGAGATCTCTCTTCGGCATGGCGGCAGGCTTTCCAGAAACAGTCGCCCGTACGGCTTGGTACGGATCCGGGGATCGAGAATGACGACCTGGCCGGTATCGTTGGCGGTCCGGATGAGTCGCCCGAATCCCTGACGCAGCTTGATCGCCGCTTCGGGAACCTGATATTCGGTAAACGGATTTCCGCCCCGTTGACGAATCCGTTCCACACGTGCTTCAAGCAGCGGATGGTCCGGCACGGAAAACGGCAGCTTGGTGATGATGACGTTCTGCAGAGCATCCCCGGGAACATCGACACCCTGCCAGAAGGTTTCTGTTCCAAAGAGCACCGCTTCTCCGTCCTGACGGAACCGCTCGAGCAGTGTTCCCCGTTGCATCCCTCCCCCCTGACACAAGAGCAATCGGTTCTGAGACGCGAACCACGGGCCCAACTGTCTCGCACAGTTCTGCAGCATGCGATAACTGGTGAAGAGGACGAAAACTCCGCCGGCGGTGTCGCGGACATGCTGTTGAATCCGTTTGATGACCGTCGCGTCATAGGCGGCCGGAGTGTCTCCCGGGTCCGGCATCCGGTCCGGGAGGACGAGTTTCGCCTGCTCCTGATAGTTGAACGGGGAACCCAGCTGCAGTTCGGTGGCTTTGGATAAACCGATCCGCTGCCGAAAGAACGAGAAGTCGGAACGTCCCACGGCGAGTGTCGCACTCGTCAGGATGACGGTCGGGATCTGATTGAACAGTTCATCCCGCAACGTCGTTCCGACATCGACGGGTGAAGACATCAGCTTCAGGTTGCGAATGCGTCCTGTGGTGGATTCCACCCAGTAGACGGCATCTTCCTGGCGCTGTTTGATCCAGAGATTGACAGACGTTCCCAGCAGATCGAGCCGGTCCGCATGAGCGTTGATTTCCGCCTTGTCTCCTTCGTGGTCGAGATCCGCAGAATACTGTCGAAGCCGGATTGCCAGATCATGCAGGTCGGGGCTGACGGGATTGTCGATCTCCAGTGGTTTCCGGACCCGCCCGTTCTTGCTGCCGCTGGATTCCCGCCAGTGATCCAGATCGGAGAAAAGCATGTCGGTGAGAATGCGCAGGTGAGCGACCAGTTTCTGTTCGTCCACCAGATTGTGCTGCAGTAACAGTCCCTTCCCGGAACGGTCGTTGTACAGCTTGTTGAACTGGTAATTGAACTGTGCCGACGAGACGCTCAGCCCGAGATGCGAGGCCGCGACATCTTCGAGTGTATGGGCTTCGTCGAACACGGCGACGTCGTAATCCGGCAGCACGCTGGCTCCTTCGCGGCGCAGTGCCAGATCCGCAAAGAACAGCGCGTGATTGACGATGAGAATGTCGGAGTTCCAGACCCGGCGCCGGGCCCGATAGTAGAAACAGTCCTGATAGGTGGGACAGTTTTTCCCCAGGCAGTTTCCATGTTCGCTGCGCACTTCATCCCAGACTTCTGACGCCGGGGAGAAGTTCAGATCGGCGAGACTGCCGTCATAGGAATTTTTCGACCATTGAACAATCGAACGTAACTGCCGCTGCGGTTCCGTTTCGAACAGCAGGTTCCCCTTGTCGTGGGCCGACTGCAATCGTCGCAGACTCAGGTAGTTCCCGCGCCCTTTGACCAGCACGGCGCTGAATTCCACCGGCAGCACGGAGTTCAAAAATGGAACGTCACGGCTGATCAGCTGTTCCTGCAGGCTGATCGTGTGAGTGCTGATGACGATCCGCTTCCGTTTCCCCTGCTCTTCCTGGCGCCGGGCCGCCGCCAGAATACACGGGACCAGATAGGCAAAGCTCTTGCCGACTCCCGTTCCGGCTTCGACGACGAGATGCGATGACGTGTCGATCGCTTTTTCAACGGCAGCGGCCATCGTGGCCTGCTCGTCGCGGATCTCATACTGGGGAAGACGACGACCGATGAATCCGTCGGGCGCGAAAACGTCTGTAACCGAAGGGATCATCGACCGGACCTGTGGACGCCGATGATACAGGTGTCGTCGCGCAGAGTGGCTTCTCCGGTAAACTGTTCCACGTGTTCGACCAGTTCGCTGATCAGATCACTGATCGGCAGATCGGATCTGGAGAGAAACGACATGAGCCGTTCGGACCCATAGATCTCATGGTTTTCGTTCATGGCTTCGGTGACCCCGTCGGTATAGGCGAGGATCGTGTCACCCGGTTCAATCTCGATCTGCTCAGAGCTGTAGGTCAGCTCCGGCATGATTCCGAGCGGCAGGCTGGCCGCTTCGCGCGCGAGTGGAATCACTTCGCCGGACTGCTTTCGCAGCAGCGGCGGCAGATGTCCGGCGTTGACGATTGAGATGGTGTGTTCCGCCGGGTCGATCAGCATCAGCAGAAATGTGATGAACCGGTGCCCGAGCCCGCTGGAAGCGAGTTCTTCGTTCAGTCCCGAGATCGCGGCTTCGATCGACTTTTTCGTGAGCAGCTGGAATCGGGTCGAGGAATACAGTCGGGCCATCAGCAAGGCCGCCGGCATGCCTTTCCCCGCGACATCTCCGATGGCCATGGCGACCCGACCATCCGGCAGAGAGACATAATCAAAGTAATCTCCTCCGACGCTGAGGGCCGCTTCGTAGTAGTCCCCGAAGGAATAGTCCGGAACGACGGGACGTGACTTCGGCAGAAAGCCGAGCTGCACCTGCGTTGCGAATTCCAGGTCCCGCTCCAGTTCGCGACGGAGAACCTGCTCTTCGTGCAGCCGGGCGTTCTCGACGGCCATGGAGGCCTGAGCGGCGAGGCTGGCGAGAAGATCCAGGTCATCTTCCGAAAACGCGTGATCCGGATCCCGGGTGACGATCTGAATGACCCCGACCGCTTCCTCTTCCGGATTGACCATCGGCACGCACATCACCGACGCAATCCGCATTCGGGAGAGTGCTGTGCTTTTGTTGAAACGTGAGTCGTCGAGCACGTTCCGGCTGAGGACCGATTCCCGTGTCTGCAGCGCATGCCGGACAACCGTCATGCTGACGGCGACCGATTCGGCTTCGTTCCCCCCGCGCGTCCGGCTGGCTTTCACCCGGAGTTTTCCGGATTCGGGATCTTTCAGCAGAACGAACCCCTGTTCTGCCTGCGGGAAGATGTTGAAGAGAGTCACGAGCATCTTGGGGAGGACCGACTCAATCTGCAGGTCCCGCCCGAGTGCCTGTGTGAATTCCAGAAGAGCCTTGAGTTTGACGGTCGGGTCAACACTCGACTGGTGCGGAGTGCCCGGGGCAAAGCGGCGAATCGCCGTGGCACTGTCAAAAGACGAGGCATCCGGCCGTGTGGTCTGGTAAAGATGGCTGTGTTCCAGCACTCCGGACTGCATGCTGTCCAGAAGTTCCGGCTGAGGGGCCGGCGCCATGTCGTCCGCAATCGCCAGTCCGGACAGGGCAGACGGAGCGCGAACGAACTCCAGGACGATATCGCACAGCCGGATTTTGTCCCCGTCTTCCAGTTCGGTCCGGCGGTCGATTTTCTGCTCGTTGACGAAGGTTCCGTTCCGGCTGCGCAGGTCTTCAACGTAGAACGTGCCGTGGCTTTCAAGAATCTGCGCATGGTGCCGACTGACGACACCGCTGGGAAGCACGATCTGGCAGTTGGGATGACGCCCCAGAACGATCCGGTCGGTGTTCAGAGAGAATTGTGTCCCAGACGCTGCGCCGCTGGTGACCTGCAGAATGGCCAAGGATAATCCCTTATTGGACACGATGGTATGCGACGACCCAGTCTACCGCTCACAGGGGTTCGTCACAATGTTGGCGCTGATTGCCGGGAGGGGAGATTGCCTGTCTTTGTCCACCTGCGTGAACTCGCGAAACTGTCTGATTTGCACCGTTCGCACCGATGGTTTCCCGGAGCACCGACGACGCTTTGCTGCCTGGTTGAATCGCTGCTCCCTTTTCCTGTGAGTGATGGGGGGCTTGTCGTAGAGTGGGAGAGCGATTCGCCGTCTGGTATCCTTCGGCTTTGCCCGTTTCCTTTCCTTCAGACTCAATGCTTCCATGAATCCGTTTGAATACCGCCAGGGTGAACTGTATTGCGAAGATGTCCGGATCGCCGATCTGGTTGCACAGCATGGAACTCCGCTCTGGGTCTATTCTCAGGCAAAGTTGTTGCATGAGTACCAGGCGATTCGTTCTGCCTTTGAATCTGTTGATCCGGTCATCTGCTACTCGGTCAAAGCGAATTCCAATTTAAGCCTGCTGAAAATCCTGAATGAAGCAGGCAGCAGCTTTGACGTGGTCAGCGGCGGTGAACTGTTTCGTGTCAAAGAAGCGGGAGCGGATACCACCCGGGTGGTTTTTGCTGGCGTCGGCAAGACCGATGCCGAGATCCGGCAGGGTCTCGAAAACAACATTCTGATGTTCAACGTGGAAAGTGAAGCGGAACTGGATGCGATCGCCCGTGTCGCTTCCGGCATGGGACGGGTTGCTCCGGTGGCGTTGCGGTTGAATCCGGACATCGACGGGAAAACACACGCGAAAACGACAACCGGCAAGAAGGGGAACAAGTTCGGGATGGATATCGAAAAGCACAATGCCCTGGCGGCAAAGGTGCTGGCGAATCCTGCACTCGAACTTCGTGGAATTCACCTGCATATCGGTTCGCCGATCAACACGATTGAACCGTATGAGCAGGCGGCCCGAAAGGCTCATGACGTCGTGATGGAACTGCGCCGACAGGGGCACCCGACAAACTGGATCAACCTGGGAGGAGGATTCGGGCTGAATTATCGGGGCAGTGAAGCAGCCACGGCGTCACAGTATGCTGACGTGATTCTTCCCTGGGTGAAGAAAGCGGAATGCCGTCTGGCGCTGGAACCGGGGCGTTCGATCTGTGGAAACGCCGGTGTGCTGATCAGTCAGGTGATTTACACCAAGCGGGAAGGGGGTAAACTCTTCCTGATTCAGGATGCCGCGATGAACGATCTGGTTCGTCCGGCGATGTACGATTCCTTCCACGCGATCTGGCCCGTGGCTCCGGCTGTTCCCAGACCGACGGATTTCGAAGCGGAAATCGCAGGCTGTGAACCGACCGATGTCGTGGGACCGATTTGCGAATCCGGGGATTACCTGGCCAAGCAGCGCTGGCTGCCGCCGGTCAAGGCGGGGGATCTGGTCTGTACATTCAGCGCCGGAGCCTATGGCACGACCATGAGCAGTAACTACAACTCGCGCCCGCGTGCCGCGGAGATTCTCGTCAATGGTTCCGGAAGTCGACTGATTCGGCGGCGCGAAACCTATGATGATCTCATCGCGGCAGAACGGGTTTGACCGCACCGGCGAATCAGGGGAGAGCAGATTGCTCGACCAGACGCCCGCGCAGCGCGGCGGTGCCGGGGAAATCCACTTGCAGGCTGCACTGCCATGAATAAGGCGTCATGAACAAGGCGTTTGTACGGGAACCGGATGATGACGGACGCCGGCATTGTCCTCGGTGCGAGTCACTGGGGGTGCCGGTTCAGTCCGGGCCGCTGGATCGGCATGTGCGTCCAGAAGTTCGATCACGCATCGGTGGCGCGGCCTGGTTCTGTTCCTATCCACCGTGTGCTGTTGCGTACTTCGATGGCTTTCTGAGCCAGATCGCTGTCGATGAGTTGTTACATCCGGTTTATCCCAAGGATCCGGATGCGACGCTGTGCGAATGTTTTGGCTTTTCGCAGGCAGAGATTGACGCCGATCTCGATGAGGGAACCCCGGTGCGGATTCGGGCGTTGTTGCAGAGATCTCAATCGTCCGAAGCCCGCTGTGCGAGTCATGCTCCGGATGGACGTTGTTGTCTGACGGAAATCAAGCGGATCTACATGAAGGAACGGGAACGCCGGAATTCCGGATGACCTGTTCTGCCTGAAACGAAAAACGCCCCGCTTATTTGCGGGGCGTTTTTGAATTTTGCGAGAGACCGTTGATCAGTTGGCTTCTGCTGCTGCAGCAGCGACAACATTGATCCGGCGCCCCCCCTGATCGAATTTCACGTTTCCGTCAACGAGGGCGAACAGGGTGTAATCCCGTCCCATACCGACGTTCTTGCCTGGATGCCATTTCGTGCCGCACTGACGGACGAGGATGTTTCCAGCGATCACGGCTTCGCCGCCGAATTTCTTCACACCACGATGCTGGGCGTTTGAGTCGCGACCGTTCCGGGTCGAGCCCTGCCCCTTCTTATGTGCCATGACAACACCTGAATCGTTTGAAAGCCAAAATGTTCGTTGAAATCACGGTTAGAAAACCGCGGAAATTATCGCTTGGAGAACTGGAAGCTACGGCGGGCCCCTTTGCGACCGTACTTCTTACGTTCCACCATGCGACTGTCTCGGGTGAGGAAGCCCCCTTCGCTGAGTGTACTATGGAACGAGGGGTTCTTGGCCTGCAGGGCGCGAGCGATTCCGAGGACCACGGAACCGGTCTGACCGGTGGGGCCGCCCCCTTTGACGGAGACTTCAATGTCCACTTTCCCCAGTTGTCCGGTGGCTTTCAGTGGAGCGTGGATCATTCCGAGATCCCGTTCCACCGGGAAGTATTCTTCCAGCGGCCGCCCGTTCACGAGGAATTTGCCGGAACCGTCTTTCAGGCGGACGCGAGCGACAGCCGTTTTACGACGTCCTGTTCCCCAGCAAACGCCGAAGCGGTCCACTTTCCCACGGATCGTCGGTTCGACGTAGGGAGCAGCGGGTTCGGATGAATCGTTCCCTGCTTCACTTCCGATATTCAGACCGGAAGCGAGATCCGGGGTGTCTTCGTTTTCTGGAGTATCGACGTCTGCCGACATATCTGATCCTGCACTTTGACGTTGCGACGTTCTGAAATTCGTTTCGATCCGGGCTTGGAGGCCGGACTATTTCACGTATTCCGGGAATGGCTGTGGGTTCTGGGCCTGATGCGGATGTTCCGTCCCGGTGTAAAGCTTCAGCTTTGACAGCATCTTCCGGCCGAGTTTGCTCTTGGGGAGCATTCGACGAACGGCTTCAGACAGCACTTTTTCCGGCTGCCGAACCAGCAGGTCTGCTGCGGTTTCGACGCGACGACCACCTGGATAGCCTGTCCAGTGATCGTATTCTTTGGTCATCGTCTTCTTGGTGAAGTACGGATTGTCGGCATCAGCAACCGCTTTTCCGGTGAACCGGACCTGGTTGCAGTTCAGGACAACCACGAAATCGCCAGTGTCGACGTGCGGGGTATAGCCCGGCTTGTGCTTCCCCATCAGCACCATGGCGATCCGGGAAGCCAGACGACCGACAACCTGGTTGTCTCCGTCGATCACAAACCATTCCTGTGAAACGGTTTCTGCGTTGGCGACGTATGTTCGTTGAACCGTTTTCACGGCAAGACCTCTTATTGCATCAACATAAATAACGACGAAATCGCTGGTGACCTTCCGAATCGTGTCAGGAATCAGGTTCCCGTCAGACTTCAGGAAGATGCTTGACTTCATTGAGACCAAGTGGTGACGTCACTCGGTCCGTTCTCTGTTTCGGGAGAAATTCCCCGGAATTCCGATACGGAATCGGAGGAAGCGGGAAAGAATAGCGGACGAAGCGACTCGAAGCAACTGCACAGGGAAATTCATTTTTATAGACTGGACGTTCTTCCGGGAGCCGTTTCTTCTCAAGGATCGAGCGGTGATCGAGCGGTGTCGGAAACGGCGTTCCAGGCAGAGTTTTCACGACGCGGTGACCGTGTCAATGGCCATGTGATTCACCATTTTCGGCGCCGGGAGATCGGTTTTTCTCTGCTCGATCTGTCGGTGGCATGATTCAGGTTGGTTTCAGGCATCATGGGTTTCGGTTTCGATCACCTTGGAATTCTGGCGGGTCTGGCGGCAATCGTGCTTCCAGTGCTGCTTCACCGTTTCCACCGGCGCCCGCCAGCAGTCGTCTCCTGGGGGGCGATGCCGTTTCTGCAACTGGGGGAAGCGGTTCAGCGTCGATTATCGCTGCAGAACCTGTTGCTCCTGCTCCTCCGGATCGGAGGCATCGTTTGTCTGGTGCTGGCGCTGGCGCAGCCCTGGTTGTCGGCGCCCGGTTTTTTTTCGTCGCGCGCCTCAGAGCGGCAGGATCTGGTGGTCATTCTGGACGGTTCCGGGCAGCTGGCCTGGGAATCATCAGCGGGGACTCCTCACGCTCAGGGAATTCAGTGGATTTCCCAGTCGCTGGATTCCCTGCAGCCGGGGGACACCATTTCGGTGATTGACGCCCGACAGGTTCCTCGAAAAATTCTGGCGGCGCCGGCGACGGAGATGCGTGACGTTCGGAATGCGCTGGCGACGATTCCTGCTCCGCGCGGCCGGTCAAATCTACCGGCGGCAATTGAGGAGGGGATGAGGATCCTGGGGATGACGTCGAATCCGATGCGGCGGATCGTGGTGTTGACCGATCGGGATCAGGCTCCCTGGACTCAGTCGGAGTCACACTGGAGCCGCATCGAGGAACTCCGGCGGCAGTTTCAGGTGCCGCCAGACATGGGAGTGGTGCTGTTGGGGCCGGAATCCGATTTCCGCCCGAATCTGTCGGTGGGACCGCTGGAGTTGTCTCGTCGCGTGGCCGTTCCGGGAAGTCCGGTCACCGTGAGTTCGGCCGTTCGCCAATCCGGCGGCACGGGACCGGTTTCGACAACGGTCTGGCTTGAAGTGGATGGCCAGCGCGTTCCTGGCAAGTCCGAAAATCTCTCTGTTCCATTGAGTGGAGCAGCTGCTGTGGAGTTCGAGTACACCTTTCCGCTGGCGGGTGATTCTGTGCTGTCGATGGTGATCGACCCGGACGCATTGCCATCTGACGATCGGGCGGACGGTGTGATTTCCATCATTCAGGGGTTGCCGGTTCTGGTTGTGGATGGAGATCCACGACGTGATGTCACCCGTTCCGAGTCGTTTTTTGTGCGTTCCGCGTTTGCGGCCTCCGGGAAATCGGCTCCGTGGGTGGATGCCTTGTTTGTCACCGCTGCGGAATTGCAGGAATCCCATCTGGCTGGACGTGGCGTGCTGTTTCTTCTGAATGTCAGGCAGCTCAGTGTGTCCCAGTTGGCGGCAGTGCAATCGTTTGTGGAACAAGGGGGAAGCCTGGTATTCGCACCGGGAGACCGGACCGACTCCGAATTCTGGAATGGTCCCGCAGCGAGTCTGCTTCTGGCGGCCCCATTCGGAGCCCGACGTCAGGCGGAGGGGGACACGTCGCATACGTTTCTTCCGGACTCGCTGGATCCGGTCTGGCTGGGACGGTTTCGAGGGGAACGTGGCGGGGATTTCGGGCAGGTTCGCTTTGGTGAATGGTGGGAACTGCTGGAGTCGGGGGATCCACTGGTCGTTCGTCCGCTGGCCAGATTTTCCACGGGTGAGCCCGCTGCGCTCCGTCGTGCTGTGGGAGAGGGGGCTGTTGTCCAGTTGGCGTTTCCACTGGATGCCGACTGGAGCACGCTCCCTGCCCGGGGAGATTTCGTCTCCTTCCTGCATGAACTTTGCTTCCAGCTTGCGGGGAGTCAATCGCAGCGGAACGTCGACGTCGGAACGCCGCTGGTGTTGACGACGCCTGATCGTTCACTTCCCCAGTTTGTGGTCACGGGTCCCGGTGTGACCGGAGAGCGTCTCGTTTCGGTTCCGGGGAGAGGTGAGTCGGTGGCGATGTTCCCCAGGAGCGAGATTCCCGGGGTGTATCGCTTTGAACGGGACGGCAGGAGCGGGCGCGAGGCCTCCTTCCCGTTTGTGGTGATCGACGACAGTGCCCGTGCCGAATTTCAGCCCCTCACGGATGCCGACTGGGAGGAGCTGCGACAACATCAGTTGGTGCCTGTTCAGTCGCTCGATGAGTTTCCAGTTCGAGCGGAAGTCACCGGGGGACGGGTCAGTGTCTGGCCGTTTCTGCTGGTCATGGTGCTGTTGCTGCTGATTGCGGAGTCTGCTTTGACGCGTCAGATGGTTCAGGGGGGACTTCCTGCGGATCGGGCGGCAGCATCGGGGGATTGAGGGAATGCCGGCGTCTGCGGCAGAACAGGACACCTGCAGCCGTCTTCGGCCGCGCGTCTTGGAAAATCTCACACAGGTGTGCGGGATTTATGGTTTTCCAAGGTCCCGCGTCTGTTCGACGAGTTGCCGGAAGGAAGAAAGTTCCCGTTCCCAGAGCTGGCGGAGTTCTTCCGCTTGCTGAGGATGCCGCGCGGCGAGATTGTTCGATTCTCCCCGATCTTTTGACAGGTCGTACAGTTCCCACGGCTGATTCCTGGCGGCGACAAGCTTCCAGTCTCCTTTCCGCACGGCCCGATTCCCTTCGTGCAGCCACCACAGACACTCCCGGTGAAGGTCCGTGTCCTGTTGAAACACCGGGAGCAGACTTTTGCCTGGAAATGAGGGAGGTGTTTCCCCGGCGATGGTGTCCGGTCGAGTCACTCCGGCGGCGTCGAGGAATGTCGGCACGATGTCGATGAGATGCCCCGGCGTTCGTCGGAGCTCCCCTTTGCCGGAGATTCCCGCAGGCCAGTGAACGATCAGCGGCGTCGAGATCCCCCCTTCATGGACCCAGGTTTTGTGGCGTCGGAAGGGAGTATTCGCCAGGCAGGAAAATCCGGGCCCCAGGCACAGGTAACTGGCTGCGGATCCCGGTGCGGCGGCCGGATCGTGACCGTCATCCCGGACCAGAATCTCGGCACTGGCTCCATTGTCAGACAGGAACAGAATGACCGTGTTCTCCCAGGCGTTCATCTCTTTCAACTGCTGGAACAGCCGTCCGACTTCCTGGTCAATCCGGTCGACCATGGCGGCGTGAATCGCCATTTTGGTCGCCTGAAATTCACGCTGTGATTCCGTCAGGCTGTCCCAGGGGACTGGCCGGTTCACTTCGTTCGGGCCCAGGGTCTCCATCGCTTTCGGATTCCGATACGGCGGGCCGACATCGCGCTCGATGTCTGACAGTGGAGTCGCGACAATCCCCTGCTCTTTCAGTCGGGCGAATCGTTCTTCCCGCAGCTTGTCCCAGCCTGCGAGATAGCGGGTGCGGTACTTGTCGATGTCGGACTGAGGGGCCTGCAGCGGAAAATGAGGAGCGATGAAAGCGAGGTACAGCAGGAACGGAGCGTCAGGGGTGTTCGCCTGATGCTGCTGGAGCATCTGCCGGGCGTGATCCACTTTGGCCGTGGTTGCATAGAAGCCGGAACTCTCCTGCACCGCAGGAAGCGCGGTTCCGTTGAGAAAGTGAGATCGTGGACTGAAGAAGCGTCCATTCTCGTTGTAGAAGTAGGATTGGTGGAATCCGGTCTTCGTCGGCTGGCCGTCGATGTGCCATTTTCCGGAATGGTAACTCCGGTATCCGGCCGGCGCGAGGAGTTCCGGGAGCAGTTGTGCCCAGGGGGGGCGGCGGCCTTGGGTTCCGCCTCCCAATTCCGGAATCTGATCCCGGTGAACCTGTTGAGCGTAGTAGCCGGTCATCAGGGCTGCCCGGCTCGGCCAGCAGCGGGCGGTGTTGTAAAACTGCGTGAATCGCAATCCGTTCTGTGCGAGCTGGTCGAGATGCGGCGTGTCAATTTCGCCGCCGTAACATCCGACGTCAGAGAATCCCAGATCGTCGGCCAGAATGATGACGAAATTCGGTGGCGCCGCCGCTGCCGCTTGTGGAACGTCTGTTCCCCAGGCCGCGAGAATGAAACCCAGAGAACCGCCGAGAGTCAGAAGGTTGGTTTTCATACGCTGGATCATACTCCCCGGAATCCGGGAATCCCAATCATTGGCTGTCATCTTATGGGTTGTCATCGAATTATGGGCTCTCGTCGAAGGCAGAAATCCGGCGGCGGACTTCGCAGGCGCGGGAGCCCATTGGAGCCGGAGCATTCGGCGGGGGTTTGCACGGAGTTGCCGAAAGTTCAATCAAAATCCGGAATGACCGAAAAATTCCCATCCCAGGCAAAACCGAGGAACTCCCGTTCCCGGATTTGAAGTCCGGACCTGGAACCACCAGAATAGGGACGAATTCCGTGCGACATCGGTCGAGTGCCATTTGACCGATGCTTGCGAGCCATCAATTCTGAACATGAACCTGTCCGGCCGGGTGTGGCCGGATGTCCGGAGCTGTCAACAACATGAGCGGATCGAATCCCTTTGGTGCAGAGTTCCAACTCAAGACCTCTGCGGGTGATATCACCATTCATCGTCTGGAAAAACTGACGGAGCTCGGACTGGGAGACATTTCCCGTCTCCCCTTCTCCATTCGAGTCCTGCTGGAATCGGCCCTGCGGAATTGCGATGAGTACATCGTCAGTTCTCAGGACGTGAAGAACATCCTGAACTGGCAGCCAACGCAGCAGGAACCGGTCGAAATTCCGTTCATGCCCGGCCGCGTCGTTCTGCAGGACTTCACCGGGGTGCCGGCCGTCGTCGATCTCGCCGCACTGCGGGCCGCGATGGTCCGGATGGGAGGAGACCCGAAGAAGATCAACCCGCTGGTTCCGTGTGATCTCGTCATCGATCACTCGGTGCAGGTGGATGCCTTCGCGTCGGATGGGGCGTTGCAGGAAAACCTCGATCTCGAATTCGAGCGGAACCAGGAGCGGTATCAGTTCCTGAAATGGGGACAGAAAGCGTTTCAGAATTTCCGTGTTGTCCCTCCGGCGACCGGGATCGTTCACCAGGTGAACCTCGAGTACCTGGCGAGCCTGGTGCTCACGAAAGACGGAGTCGCTTATCCCGACTCTCTCGTCGGAACCGATTCGCACACCACGATGATCAACGGGCTCGGGATTGTGGGTTGGGGGGTCGGTGGAATCGAAGCGGAAGCGGTCATGCTTGGCCAGCCGATTTACATGCTGCTGCCGGAAGTGGTCGGATTCAAGCTGACTGGAGAACTTCCGGAAGGAGCCACGGCGACCGACCTCGTGCTCACCGCGACCCAGATGCTGCGCCGGCATGGTGTGGTCGGAAAGTTCGTCGAGTTCTTCGGACCAGGTCTGTCGAGCATGTCCCTGCCGGATCGGGCGACACTGGCCAACATGGCTCCGGAATACGGAGCGACGATGGGCTTCTTCCCTGTCGACGATGAGTCGCTGCGCTTCCTGGCGCGAACCGGTCGGCCGCCAGAACTGATTGATCTGGTTGAGAAATACTACAAGGCTCAAGGGATGTTCCGCACCGCGGACTCGCCGGATCCCGAGTTCACCGCGACGATGGAACTGGATCTGGCCACGATCGAGCCGAGCATGGCCGGCCCGAAGCGTCCCCAAGACCGCATCCTGCTCTCCGGGATGAAGCCGCAGTGGGAACAGGATCTCTCCACGACCTTCGGCAAGATCACTGCGACCAATGATTCGACACCGGTGACAATGACCGACGAGGGGGGATACGCGACCGGAACGGGGATCACCACCGATCCCGGTCTGGACGGCGTCCCGGTGGTCTTCGGCGGAGAGGCCTTCAAGCTGAAGCATGGAGCCGTGGTCATCGCGGCGATCACGAGCTGTACGAACACCAGCAATCCCAGTGTCATGATGGCAGCCGGTCTGCTGGCGCAGAAAGCGGTCGCACGAGGACTGAAACGGCAGCCCTGGGTCAAATCGTCACTCGCTCCGGGAAGCCGGGTGGTCACCGATTATCTGGAACGGGCGGGGGTCACTCCAGCGCTCGATGCCCTGGGATTCAACCTCGTCGGTTATGGCTGCACGACCTGTATCGGAAACAGCGGCCCCCTGCCGGATCCCATCGCGGATGCCATCTCTAAGAATGACATCGTCGCCTGCTCCGTCCTGTCTGGAAACCGGAACTTCGAAGGTCGGGTCAATCCACATGTGAAAGCGAACTATCTCGCCAGTCCTCCACTGGTCGTGGCCTATGCGATTGCCGGTTCGACCGATGTGAACCTGACGACGGAGCCGATCGGGGAAGACGCCCAGGGTCAGCCGGTCTACCTGTCCGAAATCTGGCCGACTCAAAAAGAGATTGCCGACGCCATTGCCGGAGCGATGTCTCCCGAGATGTTCGTCAATGAGTATTCCAAGGCCACCATGGGGCCACCGGAATGGCAGGCGATCGAAGGGGGAGAAGGAGATCTCTTCACCTGGGATCTGAAGAGCACCTATGTGCAGGAGCCTCCGTTCTTCGTAGACATGCCGGTGACGCCGCTGCCGATTCAGCCGATCACCGGCGCGAAGGTTCTCGTCAGCGTCGGTGATTCGACGACAACCGACCATATCAGCCCGGCCGGTTCGATCAAGAAAGACTCTCCCGCCGGACGGTTCCTGCAGGAAAACGGTGTCGCCCCGATCGACTTCAACAGCTATGGAAGCCGTCGCGGGAACGATCGGGTCATGACACGCGGGACATTCGCGAACATCCGCCTGCGGAATAAAATTGCTCCCGGAACCGAAGGGGGACTGGCCAAATACTTCCCGACCGGCGAAGTGATGTCGATCTATGATGCCTCAATGCTGTACCAGAAAGCCGGCACCCCATTGGCGGTTCTGGCCGGCAAGGAGTACGGCACCGGATCATCCCGGGACTGGGCGGCCAAGGGGACCCAGCAGCTGGGGATCAAGGTCGTCATTGCCGAGAGCTTCGAGCGGATTCACCGTTCGAACCTGATCGGAATGGGAGTTCTGCCGCTGCAGTTCCGCACGGGAGAAAGCCGTGAAGAACTCGATCTGGATGGGAGTGAAATGTTTGACGTCGCGGTCGACGACAACGTCAAGCCCGGCCAGGCCATCGAAGTCACGGCCCGCCGCGCGAATGGTGACGAAGTCCATTTCGTGACCACCTGCCGGATCGATACTCCCGTCGAAGTGGAGTATTACCGCAACGGCGGTATCCTCCACACCGTGCTGCGACAACTGCTGAAGAAGTAACCGCCGGCCACGACGGACACACAACGAGGGAAGCCCATCGGCTTCCCTTGTTGCATGGAATGGAGCTTCGCATCTCCGGCTTCGTATCTCTGGCAGGGGGGCGACTCTGGAATCCGTCAGGCGGATCCCTTTTTCCGGCTCCTGATTTCAGTCTGCGTTGCGCGTGTCGCGGCGGCGACAGCTGTCATGTCTGCGTTCAGGGGATCAGGTTCAAGCTGAGTGGAGCGGGCTCGGTTAACGGGACCGTACATCGAAACCCGGATTTTTCCGGGTTTCGATATTTCTCTGGCAGCAGGGATTTCGCTTTAGGAGCCTTGGACATGAACTCCATCGTTTCTTCCGGACTGAGTTCTTTCGGGATTTCGATCACTTCCTGTTTTGAAACCGTGATGATGTACTCTCCCGCAATGGCACCCTGAGGTTGGTGAGTCGCGGCCATGTAGGTTTTGACGGAAAACTTCCCCTCATGATCAGTCGTGCCGGCGGCTGAAACACCTCCCGACCCGGACGGGACCAGAGTGACGGTCGCTCCTTCGACCGGTTTTCCATTCATCGTGACGAGCCCGGCGACTGGAAATGTCTTCTGGTAATCCGACCGTGAACAACTGGAATGGAGGAGGAATCCACCGAGGAAGAGAAGCCCCACCGCCGATGACATTCGCCTGGTGTGAAAAATGGTCATGCCTTGCCTGTTGTGAGTTCCCGGAGAAGACAATGAACGCCGATGGGGAAAAGGAGAGCGGCGACTCTCCGTCGGAAATCCAACCGATCCCCTCTCCCGCTTTCTCGCCAGTTCGGTGGTCGATCTGCCGCGCTGTCATCAGCGGTTCTTGAGAAGCCTGAGGATCGCGATGCGAACCGCCAGGCCGGACCAGATCAGAAGTTTCCGATGACACCTCCATCGTGACGGTCTCCCAGGCGGGCGTACGTCAATTTATCGATGTTTTCACTGAGGAAGTGAGTCGATCCATCCGCGAAGACGAAATGACAGCCCCCGGTATGCTTGGACTTGAATCCGAAGATCCCGCTGTAGTTTCCTGACGACAGGACCGCGCAGGGATTCGAATTCAGGCCGGGTGAGTCAGCACAGGTTGGAAAGTTGATGGGCACTGTTGTGGCATACCAGAGTGAATCTGGCCAGGACCATCCCCAGGTTCCCCATGGATTGCAGGACATCCGGACTTCGCCCATCAGGATGGTGTTGGACGTTCCATCGGTGATGTCGCGTGTTTTAGCACTCCAGTCTGTATAGTATCCCCGTCCAAAGATTCCGGAAATCTCGTGTGGTCGGCCGTAGTCTGAACGGACATTCCCACGATTGAACGGGTCTTCACCGTCTCCGTCCGGATCCAGATTCATGCCTCCGGGATACGCCCCCGCATGCTGCGCGAGATTGCATCCGGCGGCCGTGGACTGCATCAGTTGTGCTCCGATGCTCGGAGCGTAGCTCGAGGGAGCCGATCCGTTTGCCAGCGGGGTCCCGGAGTTTGGATCGCTCGGGCACTGAAACCCTGGAATTTTGTAATCCGCGAGACGCTTGCCTGCGACGACATAGGTTGTGAGGTTGGGCGTACGAAAGTCGATTCCATTGTAGAGCGCGGTCTGATCCAGATATGGGAGCATGCCTGTGAAGACGGTCAGGTTGTTCCCGTGATTGCAGCAGTAGGAGTTCATCGGGAACTGCCCATAGGCGTCGACATAATTGTGAGCGGCCAGTCCAAGTTGCTTCAGATTGTTTCGGCACTGACTGCGTCGGGCGGCTTCGCGGGCCTGCTGGACGGCGGGGAGCAGCAGAGAGACCAGAATGGCAATGATGGCAATCACCACCAGGAGTTCGATCAGCGTGAACCCTTTTTTGTGAATAAAAGAGCAGAGCGTCGCGACTTCCCAAGGAAGAGATCTGCTAATTTAGGAAGATTGCGGGGGGGGGGGGGGGTACATATTCCTTTTCCCTTTTTTTTTTTTAAAAAATCTCATGGGGAAAAAAATAATATCAAAGAA